>Ga0183100_1000028_pt1 | contig 214368 bp, 178 predicted proteins | sample Biomet2_FD_127789 | JGI IMG/M metagenome (GOLD analysis project Ga0183100, IMG submission 127789) | Microbial communities from bioreactor (seeded with anoxic lake sediment) at LBNL, California, USA - Biofuel metagenome 2 | ecosystem: Engineered > Bioreactor > Anaerobic > Unclassified ...
TCTTTCTGCTGCTAAATCAGCAAAGCCTATGTGTTTCTCATTTTTCATGCTACAAATATAACAAATTTATTGTTATAAATAACACTAATCTAATATTTTATACACATTTTTGCCTTGCAACGGTCTTGGTTTGCCCCTTTTACTTTTATAGAAAGGTCATCAGGGTATTTACTGTTTGTGGTTTTAACTTGGCTCTTTTGTAGTTTTACCCATACCTTTCTGTATTATTATCCCATTCATACCAGGATGTAAGTCTGCCTGCTCTGTACCCTAAATACAAAATGTTTGTACCCAAAGGATAAAACTTTGTGATGATGCCATTAATTAAAATTTAGGTGAAAAATAAATTAGTTGGCGGATTTTTACGTAAATTTGTTGTAACAATAATACCATGTAAAAAAGACAACTTATAAAATGATATTATGGCATTAGGAAAAAAACAAACCGGAAGAAAAAGCTTACCCGCTTTAGCATCAGATAATACAATTTTAAAACTGTTAACGTTGTTTATTGAGAATGCAGACGATTATGCTATCCTTCTTCTTGACTCCAATGGTATGGTACTAAACTGTAACCGTGGAGCCGAGCAGTTAAGCGGTTACGCCTGCACAGAAATTATCGGATTTTCTTTCACCTTATTTTATACCAAAGAAGATATTAAAAATCATAAGCCACAAATAATTTTAGATACGGCATTAAAGCAAGGCAACTATGAAGAAGATTGTTGGCAAGTTCGCAAAGACGGAAGTCGTTATATTGCTAATATCCTGACTACATCAATTTATGATAAGGATAAAAATCATTGCAGTTTTGGAATAATCATACAGGATATTACCGAACAGAAACTGGCAGAAGAAACTTTAATAGAGAACAAAAAGAAGTTAAAAACGGTTTATGAAAATTCTGGCATAGCAATCATGTTATTAAACGAAAACGGGTTTATTGATTGCAATTCGCGGGCATTAGAAATATTTGGTATCAAAAGGAAAGAAGATTTTATTAATGTACATCCGGCCAAGCTTTCCGCTCCTTTTCAAGTAGATGGAACGGAATCCTTTGAAGCGGCCCAGGAAAAAATATCAACAGCATTTCAAACCGGCTTTAACCGTTTTGAGTGGATTCATCGCCATGCTAATGGGCAGGATTTTCCGGCCGAAATAACTTTGACGGCTTTTGACTATGACGAAGAACATCTTTTATTGGCAAGCATCAAAGATATTTCTCAGAATAAAAAATCAGAAGAAGCCCTATGGGAGAGTGAAAACCGATTCCGTTCGCTGGTAGAAACAACAAGCGACTGGATTTGGGAAACAGATGCCAGAGGAGTTTACACTTATTCCAGCCCTTCTGCAGAAAATATACTGGGCTACACCACAAAAGAAATTTTAGGTAAAACACCATTTGATTTTATTATTTCTGAAAAATCTGAGAAAATAGCAAATATTTTCAGGCGAATAATTGCTAAACGAGAGCCAATTATCCGTCTCGAAAATGTCAATCTTCATAAAGATGGCAGAATCGTGATCCTTGAAACCAGTGGTGTTCCTTTTTTTAATTTTTCAGGACAGCTTCTTGGTTACCGTGGTGTTGATCGCGATATTACAGAACGCAAATTAGCAGAAGAAAAACTCCAGCATATCAGCAAAATACAAAATCTTATTTTAGAGAACAGCACGATGGGAATCGCCTTTGTTCGTAACCGGATTTTTGAATGGGCTAATTCCCGTCTTGCAGAATTGCTGCGGCTATCCTTCGACCAATTACAAAATGCTTCTACCCGGATCATCTATCCTTCTGACGAAATGTATGAAGATCTTGGAAAAACAGCCTATCAAACGATGAGTAAAGGCAAACGTTCAGATAGTACATACCAATTACAGCGAGGTGATGGAACATTGTTTTGGTGCCGGTTTATTGGTAAAGCTTTAAATCCCGCAAATCCCAATGATGGGTCAATCTGGATGATAGAAGACATAACCAAACGAATACAAGCAGAAGAAGCACTGAAGAAAAGCCAGGCAAATCTGCAGGCATTGATTGAAAACACCGATGATCGGGTATGGTCAGTGGACTGTAATTATAACTTCACAACGATAAACAGCAATCTTCAACGGGATATTAAAACTATTTACGGAATAGAATTAAAAATGGGCGACAGCATCTTTGTTTTGCCTCCTTCGCTTTATATTCCATGGAAAGAACGTTATGACCGGGTATTGCAAGGCGAAACGTTTACAATCATTGATCAATATCAATCTGAAAATGCCAACGTATATTTTGAGATATCGTTACATCCGATATCCGTGGATGGGCAGATTACCGGTGTAACTTGTTTTTCAAGAGATATTACTCAAAAAAAAATAGCGGAAGAAGCTTTACGGTTAAGCCAGTCAAAACTAACACTCGCTATGGACATTGCCAGGTTGGCAAATTGGGAATACGATGTGAAATCCAATTTATTTTTACACAACGACCGTTTTTATGCATTGTATGGCACAACCGTTGAAGAACAGGGCGGAAAATATATTTCACCGGAAGATTATGCCCGCAAATTCATATATCCTGAAGACAATAATGTGGTAAAAGATGGAATTGACAAAGCTCTGGCTACCGATGACCCTAACTATTCCAATCAGGTTGAACACCGTATTGTACGTGCAGACGGAAAAATACGTTATATTGTTGTTCGCTATATTATTCAAAAAGATGAAAGCGGCAAAACAATTAAAATGTACGGAGTTAACCAGGATATTACAGATCAGAAAAAAAACGAATTTGAATTGCGCGATTCGAATGCCACAAAAGACAAGTTCTTTTCCATCATTGCACATGACCTGAAAACCCCGTTCAATTCTATTATTGGATTTAGCGATCTCATGGTAGAGCAGATTCAGGAAAAAAACTATGAAGAAATTGATGAATATGCCCGGATTATCAAAAAATCTTCATTGCAGGCTATGGATTTACTTATGAATTTATTAGAATGGTCGCGTTTGCAAACCGGTAAAATAAAATTTAACCCGGAAAATATTAAAATCGCATCCCTGATTAACGAAGTTACAGAATTATTAATCCCTTCGGCTCAACACAAATCAATAAGCATATCAAAAGAAATACAACAAAACATTTTGGTGATAGTTGATAAATATATGGTTAGCACTATATTAAGAAACCTTATCTCCAATGCTATAAAATTTACAAATCCTGGTGGGAAAATTGTTATTTCTGTAGAATATAAACAAAATGAGCTGATGATAACCGTAAGTGATAATGGGGTTGGAATACCAAAAGATACTTTGGGAAAATTATTCCAATTAGGTGAAAATAACTCAACTACAGGAACACAAAACGAAAAAGGAACTGGATTAGGCTTATTACTCTGTAAGGATTTTGTTGAAAAACATGGAGGAAAAATCTGGGCAGAAAGTGAGCTTGGTAAAGGTAGTATTTTCAAATTTATACTCCCGGCTGGTTTTTGACAAAAAATTATTTTACCTTTTTGTCAAAATAAATACTAATTGTGTTTAAAAGTTCTTTTGCCGCTATTGGTTTTACCAAATAATTGTTGCAACCACATTCCATTACCAGTTCGCGGTCAAAATTTAATGAATAGGCCGTTTGGGCAATTATTGGTATAGCTTTGTTAAACGTGCGGATTTGTTTTGTCGCTTCGCAACCATCCATCACAGGCATCTGAATATCCATAAGAATCAGGTTTATATCCGGATTTGCTTTGCATTGTTCAACTGCTTGCAAACCATCTGAAACATGAATTGTTTTTACGCCGGTACATTTCAATACCGCTTTAAGGTATTCAAAATTAGATAAGATATCCTCTGCAATTAAAATTGTTTTATTGTTCCAGTTGGATTGGATTTTTGTTTGCTTAGGAACATTTATTTCCGAAAACACCTCCGGTTGAGCTTTGAATGGTATGCTAAAATAAAATATGGAACCCATATTTGGCTGAGATTCAACCCAAATTTTTCCACCCAATAAGCTTGCATACGTTTGAGCTACGGGCAAGCCCAGCCCTAACCCACCAAATTTGCGAGTATCAGAATCGTCCCCCTGCCGGAATTTTTCAAAAATGATATCTTTCTTATCTTCAGGTATTCCGATGCCACTATCCCGAACATAAATCAGTGTTCTGTCTTCCAGTACACGGCAATTCAATTCTACAAAACCTTTATTTGTAAATTTATAGGCGTTTTTAATAAATATTTTAATTATTTTTTTAATTTTAGCCTCATCTGAATTCAATATAACAGATTCATTAAGGATGTCTTTATTGTACCTAAATTCAATTTCCGGATTTCTATCAACAATCTCATTATCGGATACAGCCAAAATAATTTCCCGTAAGCTGTCGGATAGATTAAATAGCTTATTACTGACATTCAATTGTTGGATTTCGAATTTGGACAAATCCACAATATTTTCAATAATCTCTAAAAGATTGGTCCCTTGTTTATTAATTATGTCAATAAATTTATTTCTTTCTTCTGACAAAAGTTCATTATCTTTAAGTAGTGAAGAAAAGCCCAATATTGCATTCATGGGCGTACGTATTTCATGACTCAGGTTTTGAAGAAATACTGTTTTAAGCCGGTCGGATCTTTCGGCTTGTTCTTTCGCTTTAATTAAGTCCTGTTCATATTGTTTTTGGGCGGTTATATCACGATTCATCCCACGGTAACCCATATATTTACCGTTTTCGTCGAAAAATGGAAATGCCGAAATCTCTACAAAAACAGCATGTCCATTTTTATGAAGCATTTTATGCTGAACAGCCGGAATCGCTTTCTGTCCGATAATAAACGGGTCAATAGATTTCGATAATCTATCTAATTCGTCCGGAGAAATTAGAAAATTTGGTGTTTTGCCTAACAATTCTTTAGGAAGGTAGCCAAACATTTCCGTAATTCTGGGACTTATGTAAGTAAATTTGCCCTCGGTGTTAAGTTCCCAAATCCAATCACTGATGCCTTCTGCTATTTGCTGAAATCTTTTTTCACTTTCTTTAATTTTAATACTTGCCTGCTTTCTTTCGGTAATATCTAATAATGTTCCAATGATTGCCCTGCGCCCGCGATAATTGGTTATGGAACCAAATGCTTCCACTGGTATAATTTTGCCGGTTTTGGATTTTATCCTGAAAGAATAGTTTATAGATTCCATCTTACCCGACAAACGCTTTTTGATGTTTTTATGAACAAGAGGCAAATCGTCCTTATAAATAAAATCATCAAATCCAAGCACATTAACAATTTCGCCAACAGTATATTCGGTAATTTTTGCAAAATAAGGGTTTACATATTGAAATCTTTCGTCCTGATATAAATAAATACCAACAATTGATTTTTCGGCAAGGTCAACAAATTTCTGATTCGACTCAATTAGCTCTTTTTCAATACGCTTTTGTTCCGAAATATCATTAACAATTCCCATGAAATACAAAGGTTTACTGTCTGCATCCGGAATCATTGTAAAATTCACTTTCACTTGCATAGTATCACCTTTTTTTTTCAGGCAACACAATTCTATGTCTTTGATCTTTTCGTTTTTAAGTATTTTTTGCATGTAAACAGAAGCCTGTTCTCTTTCAAAAGGAGCTAATAACTCAAGGGCATCCCTCCCTATTAACTCTTCCGGCTGTTTATAACCATGCAATAAGGCTGTTTGTGCGTTGCAAAATTTAATTTTTTTATCTAATCCGGTAATTATTATTGCACTTGGTGAAGATTGCACCACATTATTGAAAAAATTTTCACTCTCCTTTAATGAGATAATTTCGTCCCTTTGTTTGCTTATGATTCCTTCAAGTTGATTTATCTTCAATATCAACGTTTGCAAAGTTTCTGTCTGGTTCATGACAAAATAGGTATTAGATTATATAAATAAAAATAAATATTTTATAATTACTTCTGACAACTTGAGTTCAAGGTATGATTATGAACAGCATTAAATTATTAATGTAAAGATATGTGGTAGTATTGTTTTTTCTTAATTGTATAGTTGTTACAAACAAAAAAATAACAATAATACTAAAGATAAAATTATAAAAACTTTTGTTACGGTTGACAATTCTTGTAAAATTTTTGAAAACCAGATAAAAAAGATACAACTAGAGAGTCATTCTAACACAAACATGAGAAATAGAAAAACAAGAATTTCTGATTATGAAATTATTACCTTGCAAATTTGTTTTCATGGAGAGTAATTCAAGAACTTCAATCATTTCTATATTAATTATCCCAGATTTTCCAATAGGGATTATTTTTGCTGAAAAGAAAGATCAAAGCAAGTTAAAATGTATTAGGGCAGATTTAAAATTCTCAAAAACTGATTGAAAGAGCCTTGGAATTGATTTAACCATTACCCCAATAAAATTTGGTACAGACTACTGCAGGGCAGTCTCATTGATTAGGTAATGCTTTATTCATGGAAATCAAATAATAATTTGTAGTTATAAAAAAATTTCGGATAAATGGTATTGATGATATAAACCTCCATGTTTTCCTTGGTTTAAGTCCAAATTTCACTTCATAATTTGGATTTATAAAATAGAATATCCTTTTGTCTTTTTTGTAGTTTTCCTTTTTTAAAATTTTTTCAAATCTTTCTATACTGATTCCGGTTTGTTTTGTTTCAATAAGTCCTCTGATTTTACCCTCAGATTCCCCAAATACCTTTAAGATTAGTATATATACAGGTTCGGGCAAAATGTGAAAGAAAGGTACTTTGGACAATAATCTATTTTCACACATTTGCTGGTGGCCTCCAAAAGGATTATACCATGGAGGAAAGCCAAGAAAGAATTTTCCATTTGGTTTCATAAATTTTTTAACAAAATTCATAAATCTTTCTTGATTATGAATGTGTTCCAAAACGTCACGTGTAATTATAATATCAAATTGCCCAATATCATTTGGATTAATATTATGTATGTCATTGTTGATAAATTTTATATGATTAATGTTTTTAAACTCACTAAAATATCTTTTTGCATTTTCGATTTTTCCTTTCGATATATCAATGCCAACAATTTTTCTGCAACCTAATAGTAAAAATGGTACTAGATTTCCTCCTTCGCCGCATCCTATCTCTAATATAGAAGTATTTTCGTCAATGTTCATTACTTCATGTATAAATGGAATAATATATTTTTTAGTTGTAATTTCTTGTTCTCTAAAATATTGCATCCTGTTTGTATGTCTATCTTGCATGATTTATTTAAATGTATAGTCCTGTGATATAATATTGCTTAATTGGTTTATAGATTTTGTAAAATGAGACTTATACATCATAGATTGGATGCATAAGTCCGATGACTGTAGTATCTTGTTAAATAAGTACTCTGGTTATAAATCATCAAATAGCGATTTTGATATTTTGGAAGCTTATGCCAGTTATATGCGTATAAATCTTTGAGATTTTGCTATTTTTATGTCCCCATAATTTTCGGATATAGCTTGTTCCGGTTTTGGGTAAATGTGTTGCATAACTTGGAGCCAATGCAGGAGATGAGAGATGCTTGTTTTTGCCATGACTTATTTTGATATGTTTTGCAAACCCTTTTCTTTGGATTGTTCTACTGACTTCTGCCTTTCAAACAACCTGCCTGATGATATTCATACCTACATTTTCCGAAACCTGTTTCTGCTACATTGATATATATTTTAATTTGTTGGTTTTATAATAATATAAAAATCCTATTTTGAATAAATTTTATACAGATCGAAATATTGTCCTGTATGAATCAAAACGGCAGCTTTGGGAACGTCTTCCTTATACCGGTTGCTTTTTTGAACGATGTACAGCACCTTTGAATACTTCGGGTATTCACTTGGTTTGATGCCTCTCAGTTGTCCGGATCGGATATGAAGCGTCCAGCTTGTCCAAAACTCCAGCCTGTGTTGTGCCAATACAATGGTGGAAGAAGGTTGTGGAATAAATTTGGTCATCTGCTTCAATTCGCCGTATTCTTCTTTTGAAATATAAGTCCGGTGTACGCCATTAGTTGCAACCGTAAGGATTAAAAGTAAAGTCAGGATGATGGCAATGGTCATTTTAACCGGCCGTTTAAAATAGCTGAAAACAAAAATTATGATAATGGTTAAAGCAATCAGTGAGATGAATAATAACCGGTTGTATATCTCAGTATTGATGAATGGGCTGGAAAGGAAGACATACCATAAAACTAAGGTTAAATAAAAAATGGATTCTTCTTTTCTCATACGTTTCCGTAATCTGAAATAGGCAATAATAGATAGAACGGAGAACGAATTTAAAACGATAAGAAAGAACATGTTAGGCCAGTCGTAGATAAATTCGCTTTTTAGCATTAAGATGAAAAATGAATGGCAGAATAATTGAATTGGTGAGGCGATATAAGAGGTCAGATGCAGAAACCGCTGGTTGTCGTACAATTTTACAACAACTGGAAGCAATGCCAAAACACAAATTACCAATACGACTGTAAAAATCCGTATTCTGGATTTTTTTAACCAGGCTATCCAGTTTTTATAATAAAATACGCTGGATACCAAAACAAAAATAATCAGTAATACAAACAATGAAGAAAAGCACCCAAAGTGCGTTAATAAAGTAAGCAATACCGATAAACCGGCCATCATAGCGGGCATCGTCTTTTTGTTGTTTATGTATAGCCATAAGTAATAAATGGCTGTAAACGTGAACAACATGCCAATAGCATTTTTATCGAAGTCAACGGCAAAAATCACCAGAACAGAAGGATTCAATACCGATAATGCTAGTACTACAGCCAAATAGAATGGTTTTATTGTGTTATTGGAAACGGATTTGGCCATGAAGAAAACCGGCACAACAATAAGGGAAGGTACTATTACATTAACCAGCTTACATGCCAGTACAATGCAGCTATTTACCGGATCGTTGCTGACAAGAATGATTAATTTAGCCAGTAATGTTTCAAGCCAGAATACCAAAGGCATATCATTAAACCCCAGAGTGCCTTTTTCGAGCAGGCATCGTACCTGTAAGGGATAATACATGCTTCCCAATCCCGGGATTATATTGCTGCTGGCAGTGGAAATCAACCTGCAAACAATAGAAACGACGAATATTGCACACAGAATCCAGTAATTGCCGTATTTTGCCGAAAAGATTTTATTCACTGCTTTCATTGTTTTTTTAAGATTTATAATTGTACAATAGGTTGTTGCATAATCTATTTTTAAGATATAATCATCTCGCCCGGCTATTCACCGGTATTTTATCATTTAAAATCCAATAAGATGGTACTTTTAATCCTTAGCCCAGATTAAACTTAGGGGGCAGTTTATCTTCAATTGTTTTAAAAAAAGCTTCTTTGTAAGTAATACTGATCGGAATCAGTTGGTCGCGTATCTTTATTCTGTTTCGTTCAATGCTTTCGATACTGTTTACGGAAACCAAGAAAGACTTATGTACCCTTAAAAACTGGGGCGGTTTAAGCTTACTCTCTATAAATTTAAAATTCTGAAGGGTCATGATCTTTTTCGACTTTGTTACTATTTGCAAATAGTCGCGCATGCCTTCAATATAAAGTATTTCGTCAAAAAAAATCTTTTCAAGCCGGTATTCTGTTTTAACAAAGATAAAATCCCAGTCCTCTTCCGTAGCATTGGTTTGTTTCAGCCTTATGTTTTCCATTACTTTGTCTATAGCCTGAACAAAACGCTCGAAAGAGTAAGGTTTTAGCAGATAATCGGTAACATTAAAGTCGAAGCCTTTCAGCGCATATTGTTCAAAAGCAGTGGTAATGATAACCTGTGGATGGTATTGAACGGCTTCGAGGAATTGTATTCCGGTAAATCGCTCCATCTGAATATCCAGAAACAGTAAATCTACCTTTTCCTCTTTCAGAAATGGGATTGCATCCAAGGCATTGTCGAAAGTCTTCAATAAAGAAAGCCCGTTAATCCTTTTAATAAAGGAAGCCACCTTCTTCAGGGCTAAGGGTTCATCGTCAATAGCAATGCATTTAATTTCCATTGGTATCAATTATTAATTCAACCTTAAAAAGTCCGTCTTTATCAGTTATATTCAGGTTATGTTTTTCTTTATAAATGTGTTCGAGTCTTTGTTTTACATTGGTTAAGCCCGTACCACCATACTGCGAACCCGATGTTCTTCCAATAGTATCGTAATGGTTAACAATTGTAAAGTATATTTTCGTTTCCTCAATTCTAAATTTAATTTCAAATCCTCTGTTTTTCCCCTTAAAAGTAGCATATTTAAAAGCATTTTCAATAAACGGGATAAACAACATGGGAGCAACATTCAAATCCGGATAGTTCTGCGGAATATCGAGTCTGATTAATTCGGGATTGGAAACCCTCAACATGTAAAGAGAAACGATATTGGAAATGTAGTTGAGTTCCTTTGAAAGGCTAACATATTCCGAAATTGTTTCGTACGACATATAACGCATTATTTCCGAAAGTTTCAGTAACGATTGTGAAGCTTTGTCCGGATCATCATAGATTAAGGCGTCAATATTATTTAACGTATTAAACAAAAAATGAGGGTTTACTTTACTCTTCAGCAAGGCCAGTTCGCTTATCGCTTTTTCCTTCTCTAATTTTTCTTTTTGGCTGATAATATTAAGCCAGTTTAATATCACTTTAAATAATGTGCCAAATGCAGCAGCAATGGCCATTACCGACATTCCGCTGAGATGCATTTTAAGGCTGTAAACTCCATAGAAATCGTTAAAACTATGACCGAAAATGGCTTTAACTAAAAAAAGTGATGAATAACCGATAAAAGTAAGAATGATAAGGACAATGCAAGAAGTAAGTAAGAACAGATAATATCGTTTCTTTTCCAGAAACCGAGGAACTACAAAAAAGTAAAAAGTATAAAATGATACAGCTAAGAAAAGCGTGCTTATTAGATAAACCGATAATAACTCCGGATCGGCAAGCAGCGAAAAGTCTCTTAGATTCATAAACGCTCCAAAAAGCCAGATGAAGACGTGCAGCAATATGACATTTTTTTTGCTCATCAGCGTTAAAAACTTAAAGCAAAAATCAAGGTTTTATTTTTTACAGACAAATAAACTATGCAATTATGGAATTTTTATATACACGATTGATAAAATTATCGACAAAATGAAAAAACCATATCAAAAATATAACTTTTATTGTTTCCGAAGAGCTGGAAAAAGGAGAAATATGAATTACCAATGCCTGGTGTAGCTTGTCATTTTACAGATTTGCCATATATTTGAGCATTTTTTAACAAATTCTCCGTAAAAACATGTATAGACGACTTTAGATAAGCCGGTAATGATTACTGGAGTTCCTGTTGTGTCTGGTAATACTGATTGTATTTTGGGCATTGAATCCTTCTCATCCCTTGTGGCACAATCATTGGAAGGTGCTACCTCCATTAATGGCTCAAAAATATCTTTCAGGCAGCACTGCTTTTTAATGCAAAGAAGGTACCTCCCAATCAGGAATATTTACGACAATCCGAAATGTCGTTTTCCTGGTGGTAAATCTCCTGCACTCCCTAAAATCCGGATGCCAAACAGTAAAGAGGTTCGCTTTATCTTGATGGGCAACAAAGGTAAAGGGGCAAAGGTTTTGCTCTTTTACTTTTATAGAAAGGTTATCAGGGTATTGATTGTATCTTTTACCCAGCCATGTTTGTAGCTTTACCCTTATTCTGCTTTATTATCACCCCATTCATGTCATGGTTTGAGCCTGGTTTGTTTGCCCTGTCACCCTGCATGGTCTGTATTTCTAACTACAAAGCATTTGCATTAAAAGGTTCCCCGGCAATAATATTTTTTTGAGTTTATATGTTGTCAAAATTAATGTCGTCAACTTATGCGGACGCTGACGGGTTATGGACGGAATGATTACCATTCCACGCGCATTTCACCATCGCTGTTTCCAAATGTAACCGAAGGCAGATTAATCACATCATATTGCCACGGTACCCAGACCGAAAGGGCATCTTTTTCGGAAAGAGACTGAAGTATATTGATAGGAACGGTTTTTCCTGGAGCAGGGGCGCCATTTATCTTTACCGGATTATTCCTGTCGGTAAAACCATGAAATACTAAGCAGATGTAACGGTAGCGGCTGTTGAACGTCCCTTCTTTTTTGCTGATCAGCAACTGGTTTTTAGCAGGCTGGTACTGAAAAACCCGTTTATCGTATTGCTGATTCTGATAGGCGTAGGTGGTTCCGTCGTCTTCGTAATAATCAAAGGCATTTAAATTTTTTCCCGCATACAAATGAATGGTAAGCGTATCGGAAGGCTTTTCGGAAGTGGATTGTATGGCCGACTGCATGGGAATGATGCTTCCGGCTTTAACGAAAACGGGTAAACGTTGCAGGGGACAGTCGATGTTCAGTTCCTGGTTGCCGTTGTATGTTTTATCGGAATAAAAATCGTACCAATCCCCGGCGGGCAACCAGGCTTTGGTAAGGCTGGCGGTACTTACTGCAGGAATAATCAGCAACGATGGTCCGAAGAGGTATTGATTCTGATAGTTGTTATCGTACACGGCAGGTTGATAGGTATAGTCAATGGCAAGCGTTCGTGCCACGGGTAATCCGGTACGTGTGGCATTGTAAAAGGCGGAATAGATATACGGCATCAGTTTATAGCGAAGGGTGATGTAGTCACGGGATATCACCTCCATATCCTCGCCGTACGACCAGGGTTCGCTTTCCTTGTTGTTGTATGCCTTGTGGCTACGGAAGAAAGGCGTGAACGAGCCTACGGTAAGCCAGCGGGTAAACAAAGCGGCAGAAGCGTCGCCCATAAAACCGCCCACATCGTAACCGCAGAAAGGAACTCCGGCGAGTCCTATGCTATTGACCATCCGTACACCCAGCATCATGTGATCGTCCGAAGGGCTGTTGTCGCCTGTCCAGATAGCCGAATAACGTTGTAGTCCGGCGAAACCGGCACGGGTAAGAATCAGAGGTCGCTTTCCGTTGAGCAGTTTTTTCGTTCCTTCAAAGGTAGCGCGCGACATCAGCAGTCCGTAAACGTTTTTTGCCTGAGGAAACAATGTCTTTTTCCCTTCCCAGTCGAAACCTATCAGGTTGGGTGAAGTTCCTGCTCCCCAGCTTGCGGGTTCGTTCATATCGTTCCAGAAACCTTCCACTCCGGCATCCGACAGTGTTTTGAAGTTATCGCCCCACCAGGTGCGTACCTTGGGATTAGTAAAGTCGGGGAAGTGGCACCAGCCGGGCCATACCTGTGCGGTGTAGTTGGTATTGTCGGGATATTTAACGAACATGTCTTTGGCCACGCCCTCTTCGTAGGCGGTGTAGCCTTTTTCCACTTTAATGCCCGGGTCAACGATGACGGTGGTATGGATGCCAAGGTTTTTCAATTCGTTGAACATTTTTTTAGGTTCGGAAAAGCGGGTGGGGTTCCAGGTAAAAATCTTGTAATTATCCATATAATGGATATCGAGGTAAAGCACGTCGAGTGGTATTTTCTTTTCGCGGAAGGAGTGAGCGATATTCAGCACTTCCTTGTCGGGAAAATAACTCCAGCGGCATTGCTGGAAGCCGAGGCTCCACAGGGGAGGCATCTCCATTTTTCCGGTAAGGAAGGAGTAAGACGAAAGGATGTCGGCCACGCGGGTGTGCCAGATGAAATAATAATCCATTTCGCCGCCCAGTGCTCCAAAGGAAGAAAAGCGGTCGTTAGAAGCCCCGAAATTGAAGGTGGAGCGGTAGCTGTTGTCGAAAAAGATGCCGTAGTTCAGTCCGTGGTGAATGCCGATATAAAACGGAAAGGTGGCATAAAGCGGATCGTCCCAGTTTTGGTGATGCGGATTGTCGGTATTCCAGTTGACGTATGTATTGCCACGGCGATCGAGGTTGCCGGTTTTTTCACCCAGACCAATAAAACGTTCGCCTTCCTGCAACTTTTTATAGGTGGTTATTTCATCGCCCACCCAGTTTGTGCCAAAAGAAGCATCATCTTCGTTTATTATTTTCCCGTCAAGGGTTTTAAATGTAAAACGCAAAGGCTTTTTAGTCATCTCCAGAACCAACGAATCGGTGCTAATGGTAATCATCCGGCTTTCCTCTTTTACCGTAAGATGGCAGGGCTGTGGCTTACCAACCACTGAATAGGAAAAATCGTCCAGAAAGCCATTTTGCACTATCCGAATTCTGAAGATATCGGGACTAAATACCGTAACTGTTGCGAGGCCGGAGGAGGTTTTCAGGGTAAATGTCTGGTCGTTGCGGCTGAACTTAGTCAGGTTTTCCAGACTATGGCTTTGTTTATTCTGGCTATAGCCAAAAAAAGAAACCAGGAAAGCAATGAGAAGGAGATGAATTTTTTTCATAAAATAATGTATGATTTTATAATGATTTTTCTTTATCGATGCGGCTGACTTTAAGCACGCCTTTGATTTGCCGCAGCCGCTGGAACAGGAAGTCCATCTGCCGTTTATTTTTTATAAAAACGGTGATCAATCCTTCAAATTTACCGTTTTTTGAATTGATGGTAGCTTCGCGTATATTCACATTCATTTCCTTGGAAATGACATCGGTGATGGTGCTGAGCATGCCCACTTCGTCCATGCCGATGATCCGGAGATGGGCAAGAAAAGCGGTAAGCGAGCCGGGATGTCCCCAGTTGGTTTTTACTATGCGGTAGTCGTATTTATGGTGTAGCTGTTTTGCGTTGGGGCAGTCGGAGCGATGGATGGTGATGCCTTTAATGATGGTAACAAAGCCGAAGATGTCGTCACCAAAAACCGGATGACAACATTTAGCTAATTTAAAATCCCTGAGTTCGGAACTATCGTTGAGGATGATAATAGCTTCGGAAGAAGCGGCTTCGATGCTTTCTTCCGGCTTAAGCCCTTCCGCTGGTTTAATAACTTCGGCGGGTTTTTCCTCGGGTTTTGCCGAAGGAAAGAAGACTTCCCTGATCAACGAAATGTCTATCTTTTCAGTGCCAATGCTTTGATATAAATCAAGGGGCGTGGATTGTTTAAAATGGGCAACCAGTTTATTGATGGCTTCGTCGTTAATCGTCAGCTTGAGCTGGCTCAGTTTGCGGTTCAGTAATTCTTTTCCGGCAGAGGCTTCTTTATACTCAAAATCTTTTAAAGCTCTTCTGATTTTGTTTTTCGAACGCGTGGTAGCAACCCAGTTAAGCCAGTCTGTATTTGGTTTCTGATTTTTGGAAGTAAGTATTTCCACACGGTCGCCGTTATGGAGCTCATGCTTCATGGGAACGATTTTGCCGTTCACTTTACCGCCGGTGCATTTGGTTCCCACGTTGGAATGTATTTCAAAGGCAAAATCGAGAACAGTAGCTCCGTTGGAAAGGATTTTTAGGTCGCCGTCGGGAGTAAAAGCGAACACTTTATCCGAATAAAGCTGCATTTTATGATCACCGGTAAAAGCGGCTTCGCCCGGCAGCGGCTTTTCCAGAATTTCGCGCATGCGTTTCAGCCAGTCGTCGCTTTGGTCTTCGTTTGACGATTCTTTGTACTTCCAGTGAGCCGAATGTCCTTTTTCGGCATCTTCGTCCATTCGGCGGGTGCGTATCTGTACTTCCACCCATTTGCCACGCGGGCCAATCACCGTTGTATGTAGCGACCGGTAGCCGTTCAATTTGGCTTTGGTAATCCAGTCGCGCATGCGGTCGGGATCGGGCTTATAAATATTGGTAACGATGGAATAAATATGCCAGCAATCTTCTTTTTCTTTCTTTTCGTCGCTGTTGATGATGATGCGGATGGCAAATAAATCGTAAACCTGTTCAAAGTCGAGGTTTTGTTTCTTCATCTTGTTCCAGATGGAGAATACCGATTTGGTACGGCTTTTTATTTCAAATTCAAAACCGTGTTCGGTTAATTCCTTTTGGATAGGTTCAATAAATTCGCTGATGTATTTGTCCTGTATTTGTTTGAATTCATTTAGCTTGTTGGAAATGGAACGATAGGTATCGGGCTCGGCATATTTCATGGTAAGCTCTTCCAGTTCAGTTTTGATATTGTATAAACCCAAGCGGTGAGCAATAGGCGAATACAGCAACGAAGTTTCCGAAAGCAGACGTTCCTTGTTTAAAAGCGAAAGCAAAGTAAAACGCCTCATGTAATGCAGACGGTCGGCCAACTTGATGAGGATGATGCGGACATCATCGGAATAGCTAAGGAAAAGTTTGATGTAATTTTCGGTGTTCAGCGCTATTTTAGCCGTTTGCATTGAACTGATTTTTGACATCCCTTCCACGATGTTTCCAATCTGTTCGCCGAACATCTCTTTCACTTCTTCCACGGGCACATTTCCCTCGTTTACAATATCGTGAAGCAATGCACACACAACCGAAGTATAGCCTAATCCCATTTCGGAGGCTACAATCTTAGCCACATCTATGGAATGGATATAATACGATTCTCCTGATTTGCTTGGATGGCTGGCTCCCCGTTCACGGGATAAAACTAAAGCTTTTTTAAGCAACGATTTCTCCGCTTCATTCAACGATGCAGGGCAGTATGCAAGTAGGTCGTAGAAGTCGGGAGCGGAAAGCTCTTCGGGTTCTAATGCTGTTTCGTTTTTTTTCATCCGTAGATAATTTGTTTTTAAAGGTCGGATGGAACTCATCCCGAAAACCGGGACTCGTTTCATAATCAGCTTTAGCTTTTACAAAGATATGCTATTCTGTTTCGAAAATGAAATGTTAAGATAATGTTTTTCGGGCTAAGCTGTTTTTTAATTCAGTTATTCAATGGTGGCCGTCAGTCCTCTGTCGGTTAATTGCTGCTTTAGGGGATCTAACTGATCAAAATCGCCGGATTTTACGGCACATTTCCCTTTATAATGAACAATAAGCGTGCATTGTTCGGCTTGTTCGGGCTGATGATGGCACACTTCAATAAGCGACTGAATTACAAACTCAAAAGTATTGAAATCATCGTTGTACAACACTAATTCGTTAGTTTCCGAAAGGCTGGTTGCCTCTTCGTTTACCGGGTCAACTTTTTCCTTTGTCATATTTCAGGTTTTTAGAATCTATTGACAAAAAACAGGTGATTTTATAAAAAAGCATTTTTTAGCAGGTACTGACGGACGTAATCGCTGATTCCGTTTTCGAGGGAAGTGAATTCGGCAGCGTATCCGGCATTACGAAGTTTGTCCATTTTAGCTTCGGTAAAATACTGGTATTTATCGCGTATATCCACCGGGGTATCAATAAACTGAATGTTGACAGTCTTTTCCATGGCATGGAACGTAGCGGTAGCCAAATCGAGAAAGGAACGGGCTTTTCCGGTTCCGAGATTATAGATGCCGGAATTTACGGAATGGTTCATCAAAAAGGAAATGACCTCAACCACATCTTTTACATACACAAAATCGCGCAGTTGCTTGCCGTCTTCAAAATCGGGACGGTGCGATTTGAACAGCTTCACTTTTCCGGTTTCGTTGATTTGATGGAACGAATGCAGAATTACCGAAGCCATCCGGCCTTTGTGGTATTCATTGGGACCGTAGACATTAAAAAATTTAAGTCCGGCCCAGAAAACGGGTTGCTTTTCCTGTTGCAACGCCCATTTATCAAATTCGTTTTTGGATATTCCGTAAGGATTAAGCGGTTTTAAACCAGGGATAATGCTGTGGTTGTCGTCGTAACCAAGTTCGCCCATACCGTAGGTGGCAGCCGATGATGCATAAATCAACGGAATTCCATACGCTACACAGGCATTCCACATCTGGATGGTGTAATTCAGGTTCAGTTCGTCAAAAATAGCTTTTCGGAATTCGGTAGTATCCGTTCGTGCACCGAGATGGATAATAAATTCTACCTGCGAATGGTTGCTTTCGAGCCATTCAAAAAATTGAGTACGCTCCACTTTTTCCGAAAAGGATTTGCCTTCAAGATTAAGATTCTTTTGAGGGTTGGAAAAATTATCCACCAGAACAACATTATTGATGTTCTTTTCATTGAGTTTGGCTACCATGCAGCTTCCGATAAAACCCGCTGCTCCTGTTACGACTATCATTTGATTGACTATTAATGATTAATTTCTCCCGAATATTCAAGAAAGAATAATTATTTTTTGCAAAGATAATATTAATGCACGTTAAATCGCAATTGGGCAATAAGCATACCGGAAAACATCAGGCAACAACCCAACAAACCACGGCTGTTCAGGGTTTCGCCAAGCAACAGGTATCCGCCTATGCCGGCAAACACCGATTCGAGGCTTAAAATGATGGAAGCATAGGCTGGGTTTGCCTTTTTTTGAGCCACCACCTGTAACGTATAGGCTACGCCTACCGACAAAATACCGCCATAAAGTATGGGAACGGCTGACTGCAAGATGGTTGTCCATGAAATAATTTCGGTAAAAAAAGCCGTGATCAGGCTGAGCATCGAACAAACCGTAAACTGCATTCCGGCAAGAATAAAGGAATCGCTTTTTGGCGACAGCCAGCCGATAAGCAGGACGTGTGCCGTCCAGAAAAAGGCAGAGAAAAGAACCAATAAATCGCCGGGCGAAATGCTGAAATCACCGGTAATACTCAGAAAATACATGCCCGATAATGCCAAAATCGCGCCAAGCCAGATTTTTAATTTATTCCGCTGACCGAGAAAAATTCCTGCTAAAGGAACCAGGATGACATACAAACCGGTGATAAAACCTGCTTTGCCGGCGGTGGTATACACAATGCCAACCTGCTGAAGCGAAGCGCCGCCAAAGAGTAATAAACCCAGAAAAATACCTGACATAAGCAACTTTTGCCGTGAATCGGGCTTCCCACGAAACGACAAGTTGAGGTTTCCTTTGCGGTAACGGTAAGCGAGCAACGGCAAAAGCGAAAGTCCGCCAAGGGCAAAACGTATGCCATTATAGGTAAAAGGACCGATAAATTCCATCCCTTTGCGCTGGGCAACAAAGGCTAATCCCCAGATTAGCGCCGTAATCAGCAACAACCCGTCCGATGCAAAAGTATCTTTCCTGTTTACCATGGGTTAAAAAAAGAACCAGCCCTTTATGAACAGGCTGGTTCCGTGTGTTTTTTAATATTAAATCGTCAGTTATAAACTGAAATCAAGTCCGACAGCAATAAAGATTGCCTTGTTTTCGATTTTAATGTTAGGATTGGTATTTGGATTTATCAATTGTAATTGTTCAGCTGGTAGCGATTTTACGGTTTCATTTCCGCTAATGCAATAACCTAAGGCCAGGTTCACTTTTAGCATATTAATGACTTTATAGGCGCCACCAATGCTGAAGTTCCAGTTGTCGTTTTTCGGGGCTTCATAAGCGCCGAGAACGGTAAAATAGCCTTCTTTGTCTTTATATAAAAATTTGGTGAAAACGGTTCCGCAGCTTACGACCAACTTATCATTTACGTCGTAAATCAGAGCGGCTCCGGCGGTATAGCAGTTACCGGCCATAGCCGACCATTTTTTATAAGTTGTGTCACTGTTACTTTTAGGAATCTCGGAAGTTCCCCAATTGGCAGCTTTCTGGAAATAATAGCTGTAATCGGCTTCGGCAGTAAGTTTTTTGGTAATCTTGTAGGAAGCACCAAAATTGAGGTTTGAAGCCAGATCGCGGCGGTTTTTAGCTCCATCGGTAAACATGCCTAAGTCATCTTTTTTAACTTTGGTTTTAAAGTCGAGTTTAACGGCGGTTTCGTAATGCAAACCGATATTCCATTTTTCGTCGGGTTTGATGTTCAATCCGATAATTCCGCCGAAACCGTCAGCATTGTCTTCGGTGCTTATTTTTAACGGTGCATCCGGCATCATTCCTGAAGCAGAGCCGGCAAGAGTCATTCCAGCCTTGGTGGTGTTTTTGCAACTCAGATATCGTGCGGCAAGGGAAACGGAAAACATATCGTTGATAGCATAAGCGCCTCCCAAAGAGAATGCAAGGTAATAGGAAGAAGCTTTGAGCGATTGATTATTTGCTTTGGTATAATCGGCTCCCTGAGCGGCATAAGCCTGCAATACCTGCAACGACATCAGTTCGGTTGTCAGTGAACCGTCTGGATAATCGGCAGTAGCGCCACCGCCGGGGATATAAATTCCGCCGAAAATGGCCCATTTGCCTTTGTTGTACGAAGCATATAAATTGGGAAGAATAGGATCTATTTTATCCTGTTTGAAGCTTTGTTCGCCTTTGCCAAACCCTAAATCAAAGGTATGCTTGGGCATGCGGATTAAGGTTTGATTTCCGATATCAATGTGTAAACCGGAGGAAAGTTTAACCAATCCGGCCGGATTATAAACTACAATGTCGGCTGCATCCAGAGCGGCATTGCGGTTGGAAGTGCGCATCCATTCGGCGCTCATGTTGGTAAGGTTATCCATTTGGGCAAAAAGTCCCATCGAACTAAACAAGCTCATCAGAAAGAGAGCTGCAAAACGTAAATTTTTTCTCATTTAAACTTCAATTTTGAGTTAATACTAAATCTGTAAGTAAATTTAAAATTCAGAATGTAAAATAAAGAACAATTTTTCAATTTGCCAAATGGTTAAGAGATTAAATTGGTTTGCTTCTCTCTTTATCAGCCGGCCCAGGATAGTCCTGCCGTCAGATAACAATAAGATCATCGTCAACAGTGCCGGTAATCATTCCGCAATCTCTTGCTTTTTGAATCAGGATGGTTATAGCATTTTTTCCTTCACCACCCAAGGCGACCGAAAAATCGTTAACATACAATTGAATATGCTGCTGCATCACTTTTTCATCCATTTCCTGAGCATGACTTTTTACAAAATCGCGGCTCGATTCGGGATGGGCAAAGGCATACTCCACACTTTTTTGCATCACTCTGTTTATTTTCAGGAGGGTTTCCTTTGGCAGGCTTCGTTTGACAATGATGCCGCCCAAGGGTATGGGACAGGAAGTCGTCTTTTCCCACCATTCACCCAGATCAATTACCTTTTTTAAACCTTTATCCGGATAAGTAAATCTGCTTTCGTGAATGATAAGTCCGGCATCCACTTTTTCGTCGAGGATTGCCTGTTCAATATCAGAAAAAATAATTTCGGGTTTGTCGTTTATCTGTGAATTAGCTAGGGTGAGCAGTAAATTGGCCGTGGTGAACTTTCCGGGAATGGCAACCCTGCAATTCGTAAGATCCGATAAAGATATATTCCGTTTGGCAATCACAAGAGGCCCGCAGTTGCGTCCCAGAGCGCTGCCCGAGTTTAGCAAAATGTAATTTTTAGTCAGATAAAGAAACGCATGAAAACTGATTTTGGTAATATCCGGTTCATTACGGAAAGCCCTTTGATTGAGTTCTTCAATATCTGCAAAATGATAATCAAACGAAAGCCCTTCGGTGTCGATTTTTTGATGAACCATGGCATCAAACATAAAGGTATCGTTAGGGCAGGGGCTGAAGTTTAGTGTAAGTGTTTCCATTATTCATCAAGAATTTCAAGCAGGATGCGGTTGACATTGGCTACTGCCAGCGGAATATTCCATTTTTCTTTATTGCGTTTTTCAACGAAATTGGAAATAGCCCGTATCTGGAAACACCGCATTTTGAGACAAAGGCAGGCATAAAAAAAAGCCGCTCCTTCCATGCTTTCCACATCGGGATGGAAAAGATGTTTTACCCGTTCGATCGTTTCGGTTTTTCCGAGCATCGTATTTACGGTTATTCCACAGGCTTTAGGAAGTTTTTGTAAAACAAGGCTTTTAATCTGGGAATCATTTATCAACATATTGTCGGTATACGGAAAATCATCTTTTTCGATGAGTTTAAGGTCGATAAATGATAAAAATTTCTCACCCGATTCGGCTCCCATTTCCGAAAAACGATCGCTGGTAATGTTTACGACATCACCAATTTTAAGTTCAGGATTGAAACTTCCGGCAATGCCCATATTTATGGCTGCATCGTAGCGGCGGCGGGATAAAATCGTTCCAAGGTTGAAAGCCGTTGAAACCATGCCTACTCCTGATATCAGGATGTCAATAACGTACTGTTTATAAGTATATCGTATAAGATTAGCGGTAAGCTGTTTCCGGAGTTTCAGTTTCCTGACAAGGGGCTCAATTTCTAAATGAGTTGCCGAAACAATTAAAATTTTCATTTGTTATTATTTTCATTTTTTATTGGTCAAATGGAATATCCATAAAATATCATTTTCGGTTTGTTTGGACATTGTCCTTATGGATATTTCATGGTTTATAAGGATAAAACATCCTACAAACGTACAAAAAAAATAGAAAATAAAAAAGTCCCTTCCGGTAGGGAAGAGACTAAACGATAAGAATTTATTGAATATCTTAACTTACATCACATTAACCTTATGCATCAATTTGCCTTTCAGGTTCGAAGCTTTGTTCTTGTGGATTCCCGAATGTTTTGCAAGTTTATCAATCATGGATAATACTTTGGGTAATTTTTCGGCAGCTTCGGCTTTGTCGGTCAATTCGCGGAATTTCTTAACGGCATTACGCATAGTTTTAGACTGGTAACGGTTGCGAAGCCTGGAAACTTCGGTAGAACGTATTCTTTTAAGTGATGATTTATGGTTTGCCATAGTTCAAAGTATAAAGTTCAAAGTGTATAGTAAAAACGCAAAATAATAAGCTTATAGTAAACTTAATACGTTGCTTTTGTAGCCCGTAGGGGACTCGAACCCCTGATTTCCAGGATGAAAACCTGGCGTCCTAACCGACTAGACGAACGGGCCTTTTGTTCGTTTTTGGGAGTGCAAAAATAAACCTTTTTTTTACACCAACAAATAAACCTTCAAAAAAATAATAAGATAATTGATTAATTTATTCTGCGCTGTAACATTCTTTACGTTTCGTTATCGCTTATTTGCTTGATTAAAGCATCATAAACTGGTTTTTGGCTGGATTAAATCAACGGTTAGGAGTCTGTTTTATTTAAACTCTTCCTGATCGGCCTGAAAACGAAAGCCGAGGCGTTTGCCGGTTTTCATCTTCATGTTGTCGAGCGTGGTTTGCATTTCGTAAACGCTTACCTCTTTAACGGAATCATAAGGAGGGGTAAGGAGGTCGAAATTAATGGTATAAAGCATAGCCGATTCCACAATTTTACGGATACTTTCATTGTCGAGGATTGAAGTGGCAAAGTTGAAGAACAAATTTCCTATTTCACGTTTTCCTTCGATAAAATAATGTTTTTCGCGGTTGATAAATACCCTGCCGATGAGGTAGCCCAGATCGTTGACACGGTTGTATTTAAACGAATCGGAAAGAAAATTATAAATGTTTATCACTCCGCAATAGGAGCGTTGTTTATCGTCGCGGATGTAGGGTGTACGCATCACTTCGTGGTCGCGCGAAAATTCAAAGATGTTGGTGTGCATCATAAAAATAAGCACATCGCCGGCAAATTTCAACTCGACTTCAAACTCGCTGATGTCGGTAAATTCAAAAGGAATAAACTTCTCGTCGTGATTTCTTGTCTTGTTAAATTCATCGACCAGCGTTTTGATTACATTTTTGAAATCTTTAAATGCGTTGAGTGATATATCATAAACTTCCTGTTTCAGGTTTGCTTTTTTCCGCAAAATATCGAATATTGATGGTTGTTGGTTGAGTTCGTCCATGATTGAAAAATTTTGATAAAATTACAATTTTTTCGGATGTAATAGCTTTTAAAGTTCATAAAGTTTATAAGGTTCGTAAGGTTTATAAGGTTTTTAAAGTTCATAAAGTTTATAAGGCTGAATGAAGTGAAGTTCCGACATGGAATCGCTTGGGAGGAACGACTTAGCGAATCTTTATCGGGATAGGGGTAGATAACACGATGCAGAAGGCGGAAGGCAGAAAGCAGAAGGCAGAAGGCAGAGGACAGTAAGTAGTGGTAGTAAACGAAACGAAAATTTGAATTAATTTCTATGTGTCCTAATGTGCCTATTGTGGTTCATAAAAAGACAGAAGACAGCTGAATGGAAGTCCCGAGTCAGAATACTTTTATAGGATAACTGTGATTCACAAACTATAATTGCCCATGGAAAAGTTCTACAGGCAATTTGCAAACGATAATTGCCCGTGGAAAAGTTCTACGAGCAATTTGCAAACGATAATTGCCCATGGAAAAGTTCTACAGGCAATTTGCAAACTATAATTGCCCGTGGAAAAGTTCTACGAGCAATTTGCAAACTATAATTGCTCGTGGAAAAGTTTTACAAGCAATTCGCAAACTATAATTGCCCGTGGAAAAGTTCTACAAGCAATAAAAGTTTCGTCATCGCTTAAAAAAAAGTTCTACGAGCAGTGAAAGTTTCGTCATCAGCAAATAGCCAATATTTTGAGCCTTTATGAGTCTTTACGAATCTTATGAACTTTACAAACTTTATAAACCTTATAAACTTTATGAACCTTACAAACTTTACAAACTGCTCCCCCCCGCAATCATCGTCGCACACCGTATCCCGTCGATAGCCGACGAAACGATGCCTCCGGCATAACCGGCGCCTTCGCCGCAAGGATAAAGCCCTTTAATCTGAACATGCTGAAGACTCTCTTTATCCCGAAGTATCCTTACCGGAGATGAGGTGCGCGATTCTACGGCAAGCAGGTTGGCTTCTGAGGTATAGAACCCGTGCATTTTTTTATCAAATTCCCTGAATGCCTTCGCTAATCTCCGAACGATGCTCCGGGGCAGCAATTCGTGCAGCGGAGCAGAGCAAACGCCGGGATGATAGGATGTGGCTGCTAACGATTTGGATATTTTACGACCAACAAAATCAGTCATTCGCTGGGCAGGTGCTATTTGCCCGGAAACTGCGCCGGCAAAAACCGTACGTTCCACTTCTTCCTGGAAACGTAACCCAGCCAGAGCTTCATCGGCGCGGTATTGCGCCAGGTCTTTCTCTTCCACGGTTACAACTATTCCTGCATTGGCAAAGGGTGAATTCCGGCGCGAATTCGACATTCCGTTCACGACCACTTGTTCCTTGTCGGTGGCTGCCGGTACAATAATTCCGCCAGGGCACATGCAAAATGAAAAAACGCCTCTTTCGTCAACTTGTTCCACAAGCTGATAGGTAGCAGCAGGAAGGTAAGGGTGACTTCCCGCAGAATGATATTGAATAGAATCAATCAATGCCTGGGGATGCTCCACCCGTATGCCGAGGGCAAAAGGTTTAAACTCCAGACGAATTTTTTCGCGCTGAAGCAATTCAAAAATATCACGGGCAGAATGTCCGGTGGCTAAAATCACATTTTTGCTTTCGTAGGCATTTCCATTGGCATCCGATACTCCGTAAATCTGATCGTTTTTAATGTCGAAGCCGGTGATGCGGCTGTTGAAATGGAATTCGCCACCGGCATCGGTGATGGTTTTGCGGATAGCGGTTATGATGGCCGGTAACTTGTCGGAACCAATATGCGGATGGGCATCGTAAAGGATTTCGGGTGAGGCTCCGTGAGCCACAAAGGTTTTCAGAATATCTTCCACATTCCCGTGTTTGGTGGAACGGGTATACAATTTGCCATCGGAAAAAGTACCGGCTCCGCCTTCGCCAAAGCAATAATTGGAATCGGGATTAATGATTTGGTTGCGGCTAAGTTCGGCAATATCGAGTTTGCGGGCGCTAACCTCCTTGCCTCGTTCAACAATTACCGGTTTAAGATTATTTTCGATAAGTGCGAGGGCGGCAAATAATCCTGCAGGACCTGCACCAACAATGATTACCTGTGGCTGATGGCTGACGTCGGGATAATTTTTTCTGCTTATCTTCAATTCGTCAGGAGGAGTTTCGTTGATGAAAATTTCAGTTTTCAGTCTCACATTAATTTTCCCTTTGCGGGCATCCACCGAACGTTTGAGCAGACGAATATAAGTAATGTCATCTGTAGTCAGGTGCAACTGATTTGCTATTTCCTGCTTATAAAACAGTTCATCCGAAGCATCGTGAGGGGATAAAACCAGTTCGAGTTCTTTAATCATGGTGATGATTTTTAAAAAGGTAAAATTAAAAAATGCAATGGAAAGAAAAAGAAAAAGTCCGGGAAAATGTTTGTCATTGGTTTATCGCCCGAAAAGCAGGGAGCGATTATCCACGGCTATTCAAAGGTGAACGTGAGCTGAAATATCTTGGATGTAAGTTTATCAATGCCTTGGGTATAAATGCTTTTATCCTTTTTCAGGATGTTGCTTAGCCCGTACGACATTTTAATTTCCGTTCCGAATTTAAACCAGTAATTGTAAAAGTCGAAGCCGGCGCCTAATTCTGCGTATGTGTCGTCGCGAACCAGGTCAACGCGTATGTTTTCTTCAGAGTCTTTTTTCTTTTTCTGAGTTCCCAGGTCAATGCTGTATTTTACACCGGCTATTAGATAGGGACGCACGTTGCCTATACGTTTTCCTTTGTATTTCACCATAAGGGGAAGATCAATAAAGGTGGATTGAATGTCTTTATTGATGGAGGTAGGCTTGGAAATGTTGGTGTCGATGCTGACGGAATAATGCAGGTTTCGCTGTCCGAACGAAAGCGATGGAATAAAACGCAAATCAAAATTGTTGCTCAACCGGAGGTTGGATACTATACCGATAGTAAATCCAAGCGATGGTTTTGCATCTACACCAAGAAGCCTGGCCGAATCGCCGTTCAAATCCATAATACTTGGTCCGGAATAAAACTCATTACTTAAGTCGGGTTTTGTTTTAACCGTAAAATTCATTTGGTTTATTGCCAAAACAAATCCAAAATGATAAGGAGCCTGGTCGTAATTAGGATTATTCAGCACATCGCCGTGGCGTTGGGCAAAACTTCCGGCCGGTAGCAGCAACAAGGATAAAATTAGAGTAAGCGCTAATGTTCTTGTTATCTTCAAGGAAATATTTTTTTGATTTTGTAATGTTAAACGGAGATTTGAATAATTTATTTTAATAAAAGGTTTTATTAAAAAGCAAAGCTTCATTTGCAGCGTTTAACATAGATGCTACCGGCAAAAAACGTCTTCAGTTTTTTCTTTAAAAAAGCTGGCCAACGTTAACCGAGTTATTGTTAAATCCACGGAGTTTGATAGCGGTAATCACTTTTTTGGTGGAAAGCGGAAATTCAGCTTTCATCATCCAGTCGTAGTAGGAGGGTTCCTTTTTGAAAATTTCCGAAACCAGGCTTCCTTTATGTTTCCCGAAATTAAAAACTTCCAGACCGTTGTCGTTAAAAGCGATATGCCCGGCAAGATCGGCGTTTTTTGAGTTATAGGAAAATTCGTGCAGCGCTTTAATATCGTTAACGATTGGGCGGCCGCTGGTTCCTTTGGAATCGGTATATTCCACATCCTGGTAGCGGTCGAGCTGCGCTTTGAGTATTTCGTAAGTGGCAAGGGTATCGGCCTGGGCGCCGTGGGCGCCGATAAGTTCTTTATGACAATAAAATTTATAAGCGGCGCTGAGTGTGCGCGATTCCATCTTGTGAAAAATATTCTGAACATCGACCAGCCGGCGGCCGTTTATATCAAAGTCGATGTCTGCACGCAGAAATTCTTCAATAAGTAGCGGAATGTCAAATTTATTGGAATTATAACCTGCCAGGTCGCAATTGAGCAGAAAATGAGCGAGCATGGAAGCTACTTCCTTAAACGTTGGACAATCTTTCACGTCATCATCGGTAATTCCATGGATAGCCGTAACTACCGGAGGAATGGGAATCGTAGGATTAATTCTCAGTGTTTTTGTTTCTGTTTTTCCGTTGGGTTCAACTTTTAAAATGCTTATTTCCACTATCCGGTCTTTGGTAACATTTATTCCGGTTGTTTCAAGATCAAAAAATGCCAGCGGGCGGCTTAGGTTAAGCTCCATAAAATTTATAAATTTTGGTTAAATGTAACCATGGTTTGAGGCGGCAAAGGTAGAATTTTATCCGTAATGCGGACGGTTTAATTAAGCTGAGGCTCGTCCGAGCCGGGTAAATCCTTTAAACAGTGTGTAAATGTCGTTTGAAATTTTAAAATCGCGGGCATAAAGTAAATTCAGCCGCTCGATGGTTGCCTGATCATCGATTTTTTCTTTCAGCAAATCGGTAGGATTAAGAACTCCTTTGCGGATTTTAGGCAGGTGTTCTAAATTGGCGTCGGGAAATCCTGCGTACCCAACCCAGGTTTTAAATCCCAATAAAACCTTAAAAATATTGATAATAAATCCCAAAGGATGAGCCTGAACAAAGATAAAAACCGGAAAAGTGAACAGCAGGATAAGACTAATTAAAATATCGATAAAACGTTTATTCCGGCGGTTATTTGTTTTGGATATAGAATTGATGTTGATAATATACAGATCGCCGGAGGTGTTGATGGACTTGCTTCCGATGATGGACATACTTTCAGGAGGTGCAATTTTATAATCCACCTGGCTATCCTGAAGTTTTGCCATATGGTCAATAATATCTTTGGCAGGAATATCTTTTGCACAAAAAATCAATTCATCAATCTGGTAAATGGTGATGATGTCCTTTATTTGAGAAAGACTGCCAATGAATCCGTTGGTTTTATCGCCGTTTTCGGTAATGCGCACCAAACCGATAAATCCGGGATTAATAACCGTTTTCCGGAGTAAATCGGCCACTCTTTCGGCTTCCTGTTTCTCGCCCACGATGACAAATCGTCGGTTTTTATTATTCTCAAAACGGTAGTCCCTGTATTTTAAAAGATGGAGCAACGAACGGCTGATAATCATAGACACCAGCGCCCAGGCTGCTCCAAGGATTAGTAATGCCCGCGAAAAACGGTACGATTCGCTAAGCAAAGCATAAAAAACAAGGATGGTAACGGTGCCGATGAATATGCCCTGAAACACTTTAAACGCCCTGAACGGACGATCGTAGCCACCGCTTAGCAGTACTGAAAATAACCAGGTGAGGATATAAACTGGGATAACAATGGTCATGTATTCCGAAGGATAATGTCCCCCGTAAGAATAGGTGATGTTTTTTTCCCAGTAAAGTTTAAACAAATAAATGCCACCATAGATAATCGCTGCATCCATCAGTGGAAGCAGAATGTTGTGCAAAAAACGGCTGATGATAGCTAAGGAAGCCCTCAGATAAATGGCCAGGTTGATAATAACCGAAAATAAACGGGCATTTTTGCGGCTAAAATGCTTTTTTGCAAAAATAACCATGGCGTTGTAAAACGTGATCACATAATTAACGCTGGTTTTTTTTGTGCTTTCGCCTTTGTAATGGATAATGCGTGTCTGGGGAAAATAATAATTGACAAATCCGGCCTTGGTTATCCGGTACGAAATGTCGATATCTTCGCCATACATAAAAAAAGATTCATCGAGCAACCCAATGATATCAAGTGTTTTTTTACGCAGCAACATAAAAGCTCCTGCAAGGATATCTACAGGCGCCGTTTTATTTTCGTCGAGGTAGCCTAAGTGGTATTTCCCAAATGTTTTGGATTTAGGGAAAAGTTTAGATAAACCTAAAATTTTATAAAGAGCGACAATAGGTGTTGGCAATCCTCTTTTTGATTCGGGAAGGAATTCGCCATTGCCATCTATCATTTTAACACCCAATCCACCGGCTTCCGGATGTTCATCCATAAAAGCAATAACTTTTTGAAACGTGGTGTCTTCTACCACCGTATCGGGATTGAGCAAAAGGATGTATTCGCCTTTTGCCTGACGTATGGCCTGGTTGTTGGCTACCGAAAAACCTTTATTTTCCTTGTTCTGGATTAAATGAACCTTCGGGAATTTTTCCCTGAGCATCTTCACCGAATCGTCCACCGAATTATTGTCAACTACAAAAACTTCAACATCCAGACCGGTCGAAGCTTTTAGAACCGAATAAAGACATTGCTCCAGAAAGTATCTGACGTTGTAATTAACAATGATGACGGATAGTTTCATCCAGGAATGAAGAGATTAATTTTTATCAAAAATATAAAAAAAATTGTATATCGGCTTAGCCGGAACAAAAATACTACGTCAAGCAAAGCACACACCCGTTTTGGAAAAAATAATTTTCGTGTTAAAGGTGAACAGAAAAATGGTATTTTTATTGTTTCAAAAAATAACTATTAAGCACGTCGTTTATGAAACATTTCTATGGGACCTTATTCAGCCTGTTGTTGTTTGTCCACATCTTGCCAGCCGAAAATGTATCGCTTCCCGATGCCGGAAGAGTAGCCCGAAATTTTTATTACGAAAGGATAAATCAATATTATCCTTTAGCTTACGATTTGATAAAGATACACGATACGTATGTTTGCGAAGAAAAGGGAAATCCGCTCTTGTATATATTCAATCTTGAAAGTAAAGGATATGTCATCGTTTCAGCTCAGGATGCGACTTATCCTGTGTTGGGCTATTCATTCAACGGCAACTATCAGAAAGAAAATTCACCGGCAAATCTCGAAGCCTGGCTGGCATTTTATCAGCGCCAGATTTCCTATGCGTCGACTACTAATTTGCAAGCAAGTCTGAGCATTCATTCGGAATGGAAACGTTTGCTTGAAAGCAATCCACAGGAATTGAAAATTTACGGCGGTCAAAAATCGGTATTGCCTATGCTTACTTCTCAATGGAATCAGGATCGGTATTATAACGATATGTGTCCGTCGGATTCTGCTGGTCCCGGCGGTCATGCGTATGCGGGATGTGTGGCTACGGCTATGGGGCAATTGATGTATTATTTCCGTTGGCCCGACCAGGGCGTGGGTTCCTATACCTATTATCATCCGGTTTATGATACGCTTACGGCTGACTTTGGAAACACTACGTATCAATGGGATAAAATGCCTGATGCCATTAGCAGTCCCAATGATGCCATTGCTCAACTGCTTTTTCATCTCGGCGTTTCAGTGGACATGGATTACGGTCCCGATGGCTCGGGAATGTGGAATCATAAGGCGGCGTATTCTCTTCGGACGTATTTCAAATATTCCCCTCAAACGCAATACGTATTCCGCGACAGCACTCTGCTGAACTGGGATAGCCTGCTTATCACTCATTTGGATAAAAAAATCCCGATGTACTATGCCGGATGGGCTGCCGTGGGTTCCACCAATGGTCATGCTTTCATCTGCGATGGATATCAGGACAGTCTTTTTTATCATTTTAACTGGGGCTGGAGCGGACAGTACGACGGCTATTTTTATACCGATAATCTTGTCCCGGGCGGCAATAACTTCAATTTTGCCCAGGAACTGATTATTAATTGCTATCCAGATACAGTAAATTATCAATATCCAACCTATTGTAACGGTGAAACCACATTGACTTCCACTTCCGGTTCCTTTGAGGACAACAGCGGACCCGGTAATTATCAAAACAATTCATTCTGTAGCTGGCTTATCGCTCCCAATGATCCCGAGCAGGATTCGGTAAGTTATATTACCCTCAGTTTTTCGCGGTTCGATACCGATACTGCCGATATGGTTACCGTTTACGACGGAGAAGATACCTCGGCAGCAATTATCGGCTCGTTTTCGGGCAACAGTCTGCCTTCCGATATTACTTCAACTGGAAATAAGCTGTTTGTTACCTTTTCCTCGGATGGAGTGAACACAGCCGATGGCTTTCATGCCAATTTTGCTTCTCATTTTCCAAAGTTTTGCAGTGGAATCACTACGCTTACTCAACCTGCCGATACGTTGTCGGATGGTAGCGGAGCCTATCGTTACAACAATAATGCCTTGTGCCGATGGAAGATTACGCCTCAGGGTGCAAGCTGGGTAACCCTAACATTTACCGCATTCGATACCGAACCCAATAAAGATTTGGTTAAGATTTATGATTTAGCAAACAACACTTTGCTGGCAACTTATTCCGGAAACGAAATTCCATCTCCGGTAACTTCGCCAAGCGGAAAGATGTTTATCATTTTTGTAACCGATGATGACAATACGGCTCAGGGATGGGAAGCTCATTATACTTCTTCAACAGTTGGTAATACGGATAATGATCCTATTCCCGGTAATTTGGTGCTTTCGCCCAATCCTGCCCGCTTCTTTTTGAATGTTAAATTCCGAAACGATGAGCATAAAAATATCAGGTTGGAAGTGCTTGACATGTATGGCAAGGTAGTCGTTTCCGAAAAAATACCCTCGTCCATTGAAGTTTACAACCAGAATATGGATATTTCTCATTTTCCAAAAGGCATTTATATTTTTCGTAAAATGGCTGAAAATGATGTGGCTCAGCAAAAATTTGTTGTCCAATAAGCATACAATTCAGTTTTAACTTATTCCTTTTTCACCGGTTTTTGACTGACCGGCTGACATTATTATTTTTTTGGCAAGGTATTTGGTAGACGATGTCGTATCTATATTTCTACATGTAAGCCAAACAAACTGTAATTTCTGGTGTTTATACTCAAAAATAATCCGATGAACCGAGCCATGAAAATTTCTTCTCACACACGAGGATGATTATTGGCGAGTTCCATTTGACCAATAAAAAATAAAATTAATAGCAAATGAGAAAGATTGTATTTACAAGCGTACTAATTTTAATGTCAACTTTTTTTGCATGCTCGGGCACACGCAGTGGCAATCCTCCTTCCGAAAAGGGTGGTTCTGCCTCCAAGCCTGTTCAGATGGACAAAAAAATGTTTCTTACCCAAGTGTTTGATTACGAAAAAAATCCGAATGAGTGGAAATTTATTGGCAAACGCCCATGCATCATTGATTTTTATGCCGATTGGTGTGGTCCATGCCGGTTAGTAGCTCCGATAATGGATGATCTGGCAAAGGAATACGAAGGAAAAGTTGATTTTTACAAAGTGAATGTTGATAATGAGAAAGAACTTGCCCGAATGTTTGGCATACAAAGTATTCCGGCAGTGTTATTTATTCCGTCCGAAGGTAAACCGCAGATGACACAGGGCGCAATGCCAAAAACAACTTTCGTTCAGATAATTAACGATACCTTTTTTAAAAAAGTGAATTAACTAAATTAATCAATTATATAATATTTTTATGGAACATTTAACCAAAGAGACCTTTAAGGAAAAAGTGTTTGATTTTGAGAAAAATAAAGAATGGATGTATGAAGGAAAATTGCCCTGCATCATTGATTTTTATGCCGATTGGTGTTCGCCATGCAGGATGTTGGCTCCGGTTTTAGAAGACCTGTCCAACGAATATGCCGGTAAAATAGACGCATATAAGGTGAATACCGAAGATGAGCAGGAATTATCATCTGTTTTTGGGATCCGTAGCATTCCGTCCTTGCTGTTTTGTCCTGCCGAAGGGCAGCCGCAAATGCTGATGGGGGCTTTGCCCAAGCAATCGCTGAAACAAGCTATTGATGATATTCTGATAAAAAATATAAAGTGAAATATTAGGGGAGAAAATGGAAATTTTCTCCCTGTTTTTTTATATCCTATTCGATTACAAATATTCCAACAAATTCTTCCGCTAATTTTTGAATGTACAGAAGTGCTATTTGCTTCCGGTAAGTCCTAATATTTTAGGAAGATCGCTTGCTGTGATAATTCCAAGCAATGGCATTACCGGGCGGCCATCGTGGGTGATGATGATTGCCTGTAAATGCATCCCGCCTTTCAGTGTATTTCTGAATAATTCCACTACTTCGAATAAATCGGTTTGATTATTAACTACCGCGTAATCTTGTTTTTCAATATAGGGTATTACGTCGGCAACAAGAGCCTGTCGAAGAATATCTGTTTCGTGTATGTTCCCTGCCATCCAGCGGGCAAGAGTTTTTGCTGTGAGCAAATAGCGTAATGAATTATTTTCAATTACGGGAATGTGCATGATATTTCGTTGGGCAATTCCATTGAGTACTTCAATGATGGGTGTAGATGGCGAAACGACAAACAGTTTAACCGTCGTCAGTAGGTTAACCCGTGGCGGGTCGTAAAGTAAATCGCGGATTCGTCCGATTTCATTGACGATGTCGTCGTGAGGTTCGGCAATAACAAAATTCTCGCGGCGGGTATGGATAATGGCATTACGCAGTTCGGCAAATTCCTTAAGGTCGGTTGAAAATTTTCGGACAACTTTATTAAAACTTTGCGCTTTTCGTATAAGTTCCAAAAAGCCCATGTGGTATTGTTCATGACAGATTTCTTTCAGCTTATGTTCTATATCGGTAAATGCGTCAAGAAAAAGGGTGGAATTAGGTGTTGTAGTATTATTCATAGAGAAATAAATGGTTAAGCTTAGAATAATTTTCGTTTTTCAACAAAATCAAAAAAGGATTTACGATACGATTCGCTGATGGGAATTATCTTATCGCTAATTTTGATATGATTACGTTCGATGGTTTCAATTTTATCGAAAGCAACAAAAAATGACTTATGAACTCTGAAAAATTGAGGTTCCAGAAGAACTTCCTCAATCTTTTTTGCGTTAAGCAAAGTCATGATCCGACGTGTTTTAGTAACAATGCGCCAGTAATCGCCCATTCCCTCAACGTACAAAACATCGGCGCTATTTACTTTTTCCATGCGGGTTTCCGTTTTTACGAAAAAAGTAAATGCTTCATTTGACTTATCAGTCGAATGATCCGTAGTTGCAGTTGATGGGAAATCCTTTTGCATGCGTTCGCTCACTTTATTCAATCCTTTGAGAAAGCGTTCGAATGAGATAGGTTTCAGCATATAATCAACCACGTCCAGCTCAAATCCCTGAATGGCATATTCGTCGTAAGCCGTGGTGAAAATGACATACGGACGTTTTTGCAGCGCTTTCAGTAATTGGATTCCGGTAATGTTTTCCATCTGGATGTCAAGAAAAATCAAATCCACTTTATTCGAGCGAATAAATTCGATGGAATCTAATGCATTATCGAAAGTATGCATTAGATTAAGAAATGGAATTCTGGAACAATAATCCTTGATGATATCCAGCGCCAGCGGCTCATCATCAATGGCTATACAATTTATTATCATTGATTTTCAAGTATTAGTTTGATGCTAAACATTGTATCTTCTGGTATAATTTCTAAGGAATGTTTTTGTGGATACAACAACTCAAGCCGGCGGCGAATATTGTTTAATCCGATACCGCCGATTTTATCTATAGAAGCATTATTGATTTTCCGTATTCGGTTTTTAACCTCAAAAACGATTCGGTTTGATTCAATAGTTAATCGTATCCAGATGCCTGGACGGGTGCCGCTTTTATCGCCATGCTTAAAAGCATTTTCCACAAACGGAATCAACAACATCGGTGCGATATACCGCCCGTCGGCATTTCCTTCGATCAGTAATTCAATATAATCTTTATGCCGCAAACGGAGTTTCTGAAGTTCAATAAAGCTTTGAAGATATTCTATTTCCTTTTCAAGAAGAACTTTGTCGGTGGTAGCGTCGTAAAGCATATAACGCATGATGGATGAAAGTTTCATCACTGCTTCAGGGGCTTCTTCTGCTTTTTTATAAACCAGGGAGTAAATATTATTTAAGGTATTGAAAAGAAAATGTGGGTTTACCTGCGATCGTAACAATGCCAGCTCGCTTGCCTGGTTTTGGGTAATTAATTCGGCTTTTTGTTTTTGAATAACATACCAGTCAATAGCCAGTCGCATCAGCACCGTATAAATGCCTAAAACAAGCGTTGACCTGAATTCATTGACCAGTTCCCATGAGGTGTAAAAGGGGAAAGTGAGCGTTTTATGGGAAACATAAGTATCCAGAAAATACCAGATAATGATACGGAAAATACCAATGATGAAAACGGCTCCCAATCCGATCAGGACTGTATATACTTTGTTTTTAATCTGTCGCAAACGGGGAAATACCACAAGATAAAACAGATAAAAAACAGAAAAAAAGATCAGGTAAGAAAAAAGCTGGTCGGGAAATTCGAACTTGTATTCTTTTATGAGAACGAAAACAATAAAATCAGGATAAAAAATGTATATCCAGAAAAGCAAGTGAATGATAAAAATTTGTTTTCGACTCATTATAAACTCATACTAATAGAATTGCAAATTAAAACAAAAAAAAGCTTTTACAAAGAATTTTTAGTTAAAAATCTATCAAATGGTTTCTGTTCTCGGCTATGCTTCGGAATTTATCGCCATAAGTTTGATTTAGAAAAAAAACTAACCAGCACAAACTATTCCGGTAACGTATCCCAGTCTGAATTAAATTGATTGTTTTTTTAAAAGCAGTTTTAGGAAACGAAAAACTGTTTTTATTTTATTTCTTTTGGAAAGGTCATCACTTAACGTAACTATTAGATGTTGAATATCCTGACGATGGACAGCCTTTTTGAAAACAGCATCGAACAACCAGGAAAAGCCTGCCAGACGGGATAAAAAGAGACTGATGCGGGATTCTTTCCAAAGCTTAGCTTTGATGGCTTTATCGTAGTTAATCATTTGATTTCTTGAAAAATCATGAAGCTGAAAACACTGCAGTATTTGGTTTGCCGCCAAACGTCCGCTAAGCAAGGCATTCCCTATACCTTCACCGGTAAATGGGTTGATTAGCCCGGCGGCATCGCCTGTCAGTAACATGCGTTCGCCCGAAACCGGAGTTTTTTTGGTGTATAAAGGTAAAAAATAGCCTTGTAGATTTCCGACCATGGATGCTTGTGCAAAACGTGGCGCAATTGTTTGACTTTCTGTAATTATGCTATTAAAAATATGCTTCAGCTCTTTATGAAATCCTTTTTTTGATCGCATAAAGCCAATGCCGACATTTGCCAGGTTATTGCTTTCGGGAAATATCCAAAGATAACCTGAAGGCAATTCCTTTAAAAAGTGCATTTCGATAAACTGCTGGGAGTGAAAACCGGTTACTCCCTGAAAATAACCTCGCAAGGCAAATGCTGTGCTGTTTTTTGAGCGCGGATGAAGATGTTTTTTAACAATGGATTGGTATCCGTCGGCACCAACCACAACTTGCGAGTTTATGATAAGATTTGTGCTTTGGGCCACTATTTTATCCGGAAGTACGGTAAGAGATTTGATGGTTGTATTTTCAAACAAAGTAATATCGGGGTGATTACTTAATTTTTTCACCAAAAAATCATCAAATGTTTTGCGTTTGCAGGTAAAGCCGGGGGCATGAGTTGGATTTGAAGTTAGGGAATAAGGCAGATCAAGCTGGTAAGAAGAAGGAGATACGATTCTGAAGCCATGGGATGGATTTACACCCGGAAGGTTTAGAAAATCATTGAAAATACGGCCTGGTAATTTTTTTAATTCCGAAACGGTATGACCACTCAATCCATCACCACAAATTTTATCTCTTGGAAAAGTAGCTTTATCGGCTATAGCTATTCTCAGCCCCTGATTTGCAAGATGCAATGCACAGCCACAGCCGGCTGGACCGGCACCAACGATGAGAACATCAAATTGCAAATCCATTTTTTTGATAAAGATAAGAGTTTATCTCAAATGAGCTTAAATTTTTTATGTCAAAATTTAGCCGCCAAGTTGCATGGCAGCCTTGACAAATTCAACAAACAAGGGATGAGGATTGGCTACTGTACTTTTATATTCCGGATGGAACTGAATTCCAATAAACCAGGGATGATTTACCAGTTCAATAATTTCCACCAGATTGTTTTGAACATTAATTCCCGTTGCTAACATTCCTGCTTTTTGGTATTGATCGAGATAAGCATTGTTAAATTCAAAGCGATGACGATGACGCTCGGAAATTTGTGTTGTTTTATAAATCTGGGCGACTTTTGAACCGGATTTAAGTGTACATGGATAGGCGCCTAAACGCATGGTTCCTCCTTTAGAATATACTTTCTTTTGATCTTCCATGATATCAATCACAGGATAAGGGGTATTCCTGTTTATTTCAGTGGAATGTGCATCTTTTAGCCCCAAAACATTACGTCCGAATTCGATTACCGCACATTGCATCCCAAGGCAAATACCTAAAAAGGGGATATTATGTTCACGGGCAAATTTAATGGAAGTAATTTTCCCTTCGATACCTCTTTCACCAAATCCTGGGGCAACAAGTATACCGTTTAATCCATTAAGCTTTTCATTTACAGTTGATTCATTTATGGTTTCGGAGTGGATAAGCCTGACTTTAACTTTGCATTCGTTGGCGGCTCCGGCATGAATAAAAGCTTCGTTGATGGATTTATAAGCATCTTTAAGTTCAACGTATTTGCCGACCAGCCCAATGATAACTTCACTTTTGGGATGTTTATGTTTATAAAGAAATTCTTCCCACTTCTTTAAATCTGGTTCATTGTCAGTGGGCATTTTCATTTTTTGAAGGATTTCTATGTCGAGATGTTCGGCAAGCATTAAAAGCGGAACATCATAAATCGTTTCGGCATCAATGGATTCAATTACCGAAGTCGGCTCAACATTACAGAACTGAGCAATTTTATGACGCATGTTTTCGGTGAGATGCTTTTCGGTGCGGCAAACAATAATATCAGGCTGAACACCTTGTTCTAATAGCGTTTTAACCGAATGCTGGGTGGGCTTGGTTTTGAGTTCGCCGGCAGCGGCTAAATAGGGAACTAAGGTAAGATGAATAACAAGGCAATTGCTTCCCATTTCCCACTTAAGCTGACGCACGGCTTCGATGTAAGGTAATGATTCGATGTCGCCTACCGTACCTCCAATTTCTGTAATCACGAAATCATAATTGCCCAGATTCCCTAATATTTTAATGCGGCGTTTAATTTCGTCAGTGATGTGTGGAATAACCTGAACCGTTTCTCCAAGATAATCGCCACGGCGTTCTTTATTAATCACGGATTGATAAATTCTTCCGGTAGTAACATTGTTGGCCTGCGACGTGGGAATATTCAGGAAACGCTCGTAATGTCCTAGGTCCAGATCTGTTTCGGCACCATCCTCGGTAACGTAGCATTCACCATGTTCATAGGGATTTAGCGTTCCGGGGTCAACATTGATATATGGATCAAGTTTCTGTATTGTAACAGAAAATCCTCTTGCCTGAAGTAATTTTGCTACTGAGGAAGAAATTATTCCTTTACCAAGTGATGAAGCAACTCCACCTGTTACGAATATATATTTAGAATTTGGCATAATATTAATATTTAAAAAACCGCAAATTTCGGCAATAATTTCTAACCGTTAAACAAAATTTGAATTATAATTTTTGTTGAATGAAAAGGGGTGATCAATTAAATCACCCCTATATGTAACAATGTATCAGAATTTTAATAATACCGGTAACTTTTAACCTGGCCAATATGTTTGGCCAATCTGATTACCTGACTGGTATAACCAAATTCATTATCGTACCAAACATAGAGTACGATATTACGCCTATCTTCAGAAACGAGAGTGGCGGCGCTATCAAAAACGCAAGCGCAGGAGTCACCAATGCAATCGGACGACACTAATTCATTGGATGTGGAATAACGAATTTGTTCGATAAGTGTTCCTTTTAAGGAAGCAATACGCATAATTTCGTTTACTTCTTCGCGGGATGTTTCCCGGGCAACATTAAGCGAAAGAATAGCCAAAGAAACATCCGGAGTCGGTACTCTTACCGAATTGGCTGTAAGCTTGCCTTTAAGACTTGGAACCGCTTTTACGGCAGCAGAAGCAGCACCAGTTTCTGTAATAACCATGTTAAGCGGCGCTGATCGTCCACGTCGTGTTTTATTATGATAATTATCGAGCAGGTTTTGATCGTTGGTATAGGAATGAATGGTTTCAAGATGGCCTCTTATAATACCCAATTCATTTTCAATTACGTATAGAGGTGGTACAACAGCATTTGTAGTACAGGAGGCAGCGGAAAAAATGGTTTCGTTTTCCAGATCAAGACTTTCCTGGTTTACACCATAAACAATATTTGGAATATCACCCTTTCCTGGCGCTGTTAGTAAAACTTTGTCAATACCTTTAGCTTTCAGGTGACGGCTTAATCCGACACGGTCGCGGGCTGTGCCCGTGTTATCAATTAACAGGGCGTTTCTGATTCCGTATGATTCATAATCAATATCTTCCGGATTTGAGCCGGTAATCATTTTTATGGTATGACCATTGATAAATAAAGATTTGTTTTCCAAATCTTCAATGGCAACTCCTTCAAATTGGCCGTGAACGGAATCTTTACGAAAAAGGGATGCACGTTTACGGATATCTTCATCCGAATTCGATCGGGTTACAATGGCTCTAAGTCGTAATTGAGAACCATTTCCTGCAGCATTGATTAACTGGCGGGCGGCCAATCTGCCAATTCGTCCGAAACCATAAAGAACAACATCTTGAGTCTTTTCGCTGCGCGGTTTAGCTCCAACAATATAATTGAGTTTTTGAACAAGGAAATCATTAAGATTTTTGTATTGATCATGCTCAGCAAGCCATTCGCTGTTTAATCGTCCGATATCAATACGGGCTGGAGCTAAATCTAATTCGAGCATTGCTTTGGCAATCTTGAGCGAATCCTGAATGCAAAGCGGTTGTTTAATAATATTTAAGGCGTAGGAATGTTTATGAAGGATGTTGCTTGCTCCACGATCGAGCAACTGACGACGTAAAAATATCAATTCAATAGATTTATCGAACCATAGTTTGCCTATGACATCAATAAATTCATTGGCTGCTTTTTCATCATTAATCCATTTATCTAACGTTTTTTGATAATGATTGTTTGAATCATTACCTTTGTAACCCGTATTTTCCATACTTTTTGATTTAGATTTTTAAAAAATTGAATAAGGAAGTCTTTACGGGCTTCAAATATATAAAAAAAAAGGGGGTAACCAACAATAAATTGGATAACCCCTACATTTTTTTTAAAAAGTTTTATTGCCCCAGGTAAGCTTTGAGCAATTTACTTCGCGAGGTGTGTTTTAACCGACGGATTGCCTTTTCTTTAATCTGACGGACGCGTTCGCGGGTAAGATCAAATTTTGAACCTATTTCATCGAGGGTAAGTCCATGTGGTACACCAATGCCGTAAAAAAGATTTACCACATCCCGTTCTTTTTCGGTAAGCGTTGCTAATGAACGTTGGATTTCTTGCGATAACGATTCCCGCATTAATCCATAATCGGTAACCGGAATATCATCGCTGACGAAGAAATCAATAAACTTTGAATCTTCATCCTGTGGTAATGGAGCATCCATGGAAACGTACCGGGTTGAAATTTTAAGAGCAGCATCAATTTTTTGCTGTGGAATTTCAAGAGATTCAGAAAGCTCAAGTGCAGAAGGCGGACGTTCAAATTTTTGTTCAAGGCGTGATGCTTCCTTTGAAATTTTATTTAACGAACCCACCTGATTCAGTGGCAAACGTACAATACGCGATTGCTCGGCAAGCGCTTGTAATATAGATTGACGGATCCACCAAACAGCATACGAAATGAATTTGAATCCGCGTGTTTCGTCGAAACGTTGGGCGGCTTTAATTAAACCTAAATTCCCTTCATTGATTAGGTCAGGTAAACTAAGTCCTTGATTTTGATATTGTTTAGCAACAGATACTACAAATCGAAGATTGGCTTTAATTAATTTTTCCAAAGCTTTCTGATCACCGGTTTTAATACGCTGAGCCAACAAAACTTCCTCATCCGCAGTTATCATTCCTTCCTTCCCAATATCCTGTAAATATTTATCCAAGGAAGCGTTTTCGCGGTTAGTGATTGATTTTGTTATTTTTAATTGTCTCATTTTACAATGGTTTTTTCTTTGTAAACCTAAATATGGATTAATAACAAATAAAAATTATTATCTATATTTATATCTTACCATAAGTTTACGTATTATAACAAAAAAGGTTACAAAAAGTTTAATTATAATCCAAATCCATACCATGCCCGTTTATGGTTGGGATATATTCCTTCAATCAGAACACCACCTTCTCTGTTTTTTAGGGCATTATATAAATCTTCTTCATTTTTTATAGATTGTTTATCTATGGCAATAATAATATAGCCTTCTCTTATACCAACTTCTTTAAGCTTACCATTGCCAAGTTTTATCACTTTTAAACCGTTTTTAATGCCAAGACGATTCATTTCATCTTTAGATACTGTTTCGAAGGTGGAACCTAAAACAGAAATGACATTTTTTTCATCGTTATTTTTAACTATGGCCGTATTCCCCTGTTTGTTTTTAAGTACAACGGGAATAGTTAACTCTTTATTATCCCGTCGAATTAAAAGATTTACTTTATCGCCAGGGCTATGCTGACCTACAACTTCCAATAATTCGGAAGTGCTGTTGACGTCACTGCCTTCAATACTGATAATGACGTCTCCGGTATGAATACCTGCATTTTTGGCAGCGCCATCTTCAGTTAATTCGGCAACATAAATGCCTTTAACATCTTTTAATCCTTCTTTTTCAGCAAAAGCTGCATCAATTTCACGGATGTTTACACCGATATATGCCCGCTGAACGTCGCCATATTTCATTATGTCGTTGGTAACTTTTTTAACAATATTTACAGGTATTGCAAAAGAATAACCTTCATAGTTTCCGGAATGTGACGCAATAGCAGCATTGATGCCAATAAGTTCTCCTTTAATATTTACAAGTGCGCCTCCGCTGTTTCCGCGATTTACGGCCGCATCCGTTTGTATGTATGATTCAATAGCACCTTCTGTTCCCAAAATATTAATGTTACGTGCCTTTGCACTTACGATTCCTGCTGTAACTGTTGAAGTTAAATTGAACGGATTTCCCACGGCAAGAACCCATTCTCCTATCTTTACATCATCGGAATTTCCGAAAGGAATGTAAGGCAAATTTTTGGCCTCAATTTTTATTAATGCTAAATCGGACGAAGGATCAGTACCTATAATTTCTGCGGTGAAGGTTCTTTTATCGTTGAGGGTAACTTCAATTTTATCTGCATCTTGTACAACATGATTGTTGGTTACAATATAACCATCATCAGATAAAATGACGCCAGAACCAAATGCCTGAACCGGAGTTTGTTTTTGCTGATATTGCGGCATATTGGGATCTAAATTGAAAAAATCGCGGAAATCAAAAAAATTATCATAGACATTACTTTTCCGTTGATACTCGGTTTTGATATGTACTACTGCATGAACTGTCAAATTTGCAGCGGTAGTAAAATCGGGACCGGTTACGGGATTATCCGGGACATAACTTGCATTTTGAACGGGTGTATCCGGTTGAATGCTGTTACGTCCATAATGTTGTTTCTGAGCAAATGAATAAGCTCCCAGTGAAATCATTCCGCCTACAAAAGCCATAAAGATGGCGCTTCCTATCTTTTTCATACTTTCTTGTTTTAGTGTAGTTTAAGTTTAATTTAATTTTTATGGTTCTTGATAAAACAAATTTTATACCTTATTTTTCTTGTATGCTATTTTTTGATAAAACGTTAAAACGCATTCAAAATATCAACAGTATGTATATATCCGTTAAAAAATGTTAATTCAAAGTTCATCAGTATTCAAACAATTAATGCTAATTTTACGCAATATTTTTGAAATGAATGAAGTTGCTGTATTTGTCTGAAAAACAATGCATAATATTTTTTATCTCCATATTGTCAGGAAAATATTAGGCTGGTCAGTGAATAGGCAAAAAAATGAATCAAAATGCGAATACCTTTTTATAAATATCATGGAACAGGCAATGATTTCATCATCATTGATAATCGAAATTTATTATTTATTGGTGGTAAAGAATTGATTTCAAACTTATGCGACCGTCATTTTGGCATAGGCGCGGACGGATTGTTACTTTTACAGGAAAAGAAACCCTATGATTTTGAAATGGTTTATTATAATTCTGACGGAAAAGAAGCGACGATGTGTGGTAATGGTGGAAGATGCATAACTGCTTTCGCACATAAAATAGGTATTTGTAATCAAAATGTTAAGTTTATAGCCGCTGATGGTGAGCATATTGCCAATATTATTGATCATGACAATGAAATCGATAGGATTTCACTTAAAATGTCGGATGTGAAAGAGGTGGAATTGTCGGGAAATGTATTTATACTGAATACCGGCACTCCGCACTTTGTAACATTTGTAGATGATGTTAAAAAAATTGATGTTTTTTCGAGCGGAAGAGCCATACGTTACAATCAACGATTTGCAGAAAAAGGTATTAATATTGACTTTGTTGAAATTCATGACAATAATCTTATGGTCAGGACGTATGAAAAAGGTGTTGAAGATGAAACACTTTCGTGTGGAACAGGCGTTACAGCATCGGCTATAGCCGCATCATATAAAAATAATCATCTTAAATATTCTGTTCAAACCAAAGGCGGAAGTTTAAATGTAAGTTTTTCAAGAAAAGGTGATTTTTTCACTGATATTTGGCTGGAAGGACCTGCAAAACTGGTTTTTAAAGGAGAAATTGAGGTATAAAAGCGTAAAGACAGTAATTTAGCATGAAGAATAAATTAAATATTTTTAAATATTTCATTTTACTAACAATATTTACTTTGCAAGACTAACAGGCGATAGCAATTCGATGATAAAAAAGGTGATGATTGAAATTCCATATCCTGACATTATTTTTAAATAAAAATTCTCTGGTATTAATATTGTGATTAATATTATTTTTGTTACAAATTTTTTATAATGATTAAAGGTAAACATATTGTTTTGCGTGCGTTGGAACCAGAAGATGTGAACCTGCTCTTTCAATGGGAAAATGATGCTTCACTTTGGCATTTAAGCAATACCACTTCACCTTTTTCGCGTTTTGTTCTGGAACAATATGTATTAAGTTCACAACAGGATATTTATACCAACAAGCAACTCAGGCTGATGATTGATCTGGAATTACCTGATAAAACCTACCAACCTGTTGGCACAATCGATTTATACGATTTCGATCCTCATAATTTGAGGGCAGGCGTTGGTATACTAATTAGCCGCGATAAGCAACAAAATGGTTACGCTGCTGATGCACTTGATACGGTAATTAAATATGCAAAAGAAGTCCTGCATCTCCATCAGCTTTATTGTGGAATTTGTGTAAATAACAACGCCAGTCTGAAATTATTCCGGAAATTTAATTTTGAGTTGACTGGTATTAAAAAAGACTGGGTTTTTCTTGAAGATTCTTTTATTGATGAATATATTTTACAATTGATACTTAATCATTAAATTGGGTAATTATGGCAGCGTATTATTTGTCGGGGTATAGTGGTGCAAAACACAAACAGCGTTTACGGATTAGGAGAACAATCAGTATTGTTTTTATTGTACTGGTATTAGTTGCTTGTGTGATAGGGTATAAAATGATATACATGAACAATGTTTGGCTTGGCGACCAAGCATCTGAAGACGTTTTTATTCCTACAAACGCCAACTTTGATAAAGTAAAAAATTTGCTTTATCAAAAAGGATTGATCATTAACCGGAAATCTTTTGAATGGGTTGCACAAAAAAAAGCGTATCCTTCGCATATTCGTCCAGGGAAATACCTGGTGAAAAGGGGAATGAGCAACAATACGTTAATCAATATGTTGCGTTCGGGCAAACAGGAACCTGTGAAATTGGTTTTTAATAATATCCGTACCAAAATGGACTTTGCCCAACGAATTTCGGAACAAATTGAAGCCGATTCATCATCCATCATTAAATTGTTGAATGATAAATCATACGTTAAAAAATTTGGGCTAAACACTGAAAATATCCTTGTTACCTTTATTCCAAATACTTACGAAACTTGGTGGAATATTACTGCTGATGAGCTTATTACAAGAATGAATAAGGAATATGACAAATTTTGGACCGAAGAACGTAAGGAGAAAGCGAAAAAAATAGGTTTAACGGTGCCACAAGTGTCCATTTTAGCTTCCATCGTAGAGAAAGAAACGAATAAAGACAGCGAGAAACCACGAATTGCCGGAGTATATTTGAACAGACTTAAATATGGAATGCTGCTCGAAGCCGATCCGACGCTTGTATGGGCTTTGGGCGATTTTTCGATAAAACGTGTTTTGAACGAGTATAAAAAATTGGATTCACCATATAATACGTATAAGTATTTCGGCTTGCCTCCCGGGCCAATATGTCTTCCTTCTATAGCTTCCATTGATGCGGTTTTAAACTTCGAAAAACATTACTATTTGTATTTCTGTGCTAAAGATGATTTGTCGGGTTTCCATAATTTTGCCTATAATTATGAACAACATAGCATGAATGCACGAAAATACCAGCAGGCATTAGACAGAATGAACATAAAACGATAATATGGAAATTTTTAAAGCTTATGATATCCGGGGAATATATAACCGTGATTTTAATAAAAATGATGTCCGGAAAATAGGATTTTTTATACCTCGTTTGCTCAATGCTAAAAAAGTTCTGGTAGGAAGAGATGTTAGAACCTCTTCGGATGAAATATTTGAAAATTTAGTAAAAGGAATAACCGATGCCGGAGCCGATGTGTATGATATTGGATTGGCGACTACGCCTATGGTTTATTATTCCACAGCTCATTATGGATTTGATGCGTCGGTAATGATTACCGCATCACATAACCCAAAAGAATACAACGGCTTGAAAATATCCCGAAAAGATGCATTACCTGTTGGTTATGATACCGGCTTGTCGGAGATTGAAAAATGGATGGAAACGGAGATTATGGTTGCCTCTGAAAATAAAGGGAAAGTAATTCCTTTTGAAATCAGGACAGATTATCTGAATTTTATGAAGGAATATCTATCCGATTTTTCAAATCTTAAAATGGCTGTGGATTGCTCCAATGGAATGTCATCGCTTTTAGTCAGGGACTTGCTTGGTAATTCGCCCGTTTACATTTTTGAAGAACCAGATGGCACATTTCCAAATCATGAGCCCAATCCGCTGATTCCTGAAAATACTGCTGATCTTAAAAAGGTTGTTTTAAAGGAACATTGCGATATTGGCGTAATTTTCGACGGAGATGCCGATAGAGTTATGTTTGTGGATGAAAAGGGACAATTTATTTCGCCCGACCTGATGATAGCCGTTTTAGGTATTTATTTTTCAGATAAAGAAAAAGGAAAAGCACTTCAGGATGTTCGCACATCGAAGGCTGTAAAAGAATATATTGAAAAACTTGGTTATCAGATGTATATGTGGCGGGTAGGAAGAGCTTATGCTGCTCTGAAACTTCGTCAAATCAATGGATTATTTGGTGGCGAGCTGGCGGGGCATTACTATTTCCGCGATTTTTATTATTCCGATTCCGGCATGCTTGCCTGTCTTATCATGCTCAATGTTTTTGCTGAGATGAAAAAACAAGGGAAAATGGTTTCGGAACTGATGGCTGAAATTGCCGGCGGATATATCAACTCCGGAGAAATCAATTTCAAAATTCAACAAAAAGCCGAAGCTATGGAAGCTATCAAGGATTATTTTATGGGGTTGGAAAAAGCTACTGCTTTTTACGATTTTGATGGCTATCGCGTTGAATTTCGCGACTGGTGGTTTAATATTCGCCCATCGAATACCGAACCTTACCTGAGATTTCTGGCTGAAGCCTTAAGCCGGGATTTGCTTGATGAAAAACTCGCAGAGGTAAATCGAATTTTAGCTCAATTTAAATAGCAAAAATAAAGTTTAACTCTTTGTGTTTTAAATGGTAATTTTTCACGATATTCGTTTATTAATCTTTTTATTATGAAGCAACCGGGCGGCAATCTCTATCTGATTCCTACTCCGTTGGGTGATAGCTCTGTTGATAAAATTTTGCCTTTTTTCAATATTGGTATTATTCTTTCGCTCGATGAATTTATTGTTGAAGAAGTGCGAACGGCCCGTCGTTTTTTGCGTAAAATTGGATATGAACGTGATTTTGAGATGGTAACTTTTCATATTCTCAACGAACATACCACGGAAATGGAATTGTCAGGGTATCTTGCTTCAATTTTTAAAGGTAGAAATATTGGTCTCTTATCTGAAGCCGGAGTTCCTTGTGTAGCCGATCCGGGCGCCAAAATTGTTGAACTTGCTCATCTGCATCAAATCAGGGTAATTCCGCTGGTTGGTCCGTCATCCATTATACTGGCGTTAATGGCTTCGGGATTTAATGGTCAGAACTTTGCTTTTATCGGATATTTGCCGGCAAAAAAAGAGGAAAGAAATAAAAAAATACGTGAAGTTGAGCGTAATATACGACTGAACCACCAAACACAAGTGTTTATTGAAGCGCCTTACCGTAATATGCAAATGCTGGAAAGCATTATTTCTTCCTGTAGTCCCGATTTACGATTGTGTATTGCCTGCGACATAACATTAGATAGTGAAATGATTATTACCCGTACATTGCGTGATTGGAAAACTCAATTGCCGGATATCAACAAACGGGCAACGGTATTTTTGTTATATCTTTAATCAAGCCTTCTCCATTCCGTCAATGCCTGGAAAGCCTTGCTGCGGTCAGAGGTTTTTGCACCTTCTATATAAAGTTGATCGGAAGCATCATTCGTGGCAGTAAAAATTGAGACTTTATCTCCGTATTTCATTTCTTCGAGATAGTTTATCTGGATAGATGCCAGTTGGTGAGAGCTTACATAGGACAAATCGAAGCAATCCATCAGCCATTGTACATAATGGGCATTGTTTACATGCTTATTTACATCAATTTCGTTGATTGACACATTTCTTTCATACCGAAACAAAGGGTTAGCGATAGGGGGGGTGAGCTTTCCAGGTATTTCGCGTATAGCAAACTTCCCGTGATTGTCGGGCATACTGTAATCAATCGTTTGGGGCTTTAGCGGGCGTCGTTTGTTAACATCAACTACTATCCAGGCTGAGGTGGCGGTAATGATGGGCTGGTTGTTTTTATCCGTAAGAATAAAATCCCTCATAAAAAACAACTTATCTACTCCTTTAGGCCATGTTTGCAGATGAATAGTATCGCCCCATTTGGGTAGAGCGTTTATAATGACCTTGATTCGTGAAAGAGCCCAAAAAACACCTTCCGTTTGCATAGAGTTGAAACCGACACCCAGTTTTTTTGCATGGTTTCCACCCGCTTCCTGAAGGAAGTTGAACAGAGAATAGATATTTAACCACCCGTTACTGTCGGTATTGTATGCAGTAACATAAAGGTCTTCTTCGAATATTGATTCCAAAACTTATTCTTTACGAAATAACAACTATCAACTAACAACTATCAACTAACAACTAAAAAAGCATTACTGTTTACTTTATCGGCAAACAGCAATGCTTTTAATTACATTTAATTGAAAATTTATTTTACGTATTCTGCAATGATGTCTTTAACACCATCAGGAGCAACGCGTCCATAAACTTTTTCGCCTATCATTACAACAGGAGCAAGTCCACAGGCGCCTACACAACGCAGGCAACTGAGCGAAAACTTACCGTCGGGGGTAGTATCGCCAACCTGCAGGTTGAGTTGTTTTTTGAATTCGTCGAGAACTTTTTCAGCACCACGTACATAACAAGCTGTTCCCAGGCAAATGGAAATAGGATGTTCGCCTTTTGGAGTCATCGTAAAGAATGAATAAAAGGTAACCACACCATAAACAGTTGCAAGTGGAACATTAATCTCACGTGAAATTACTTCCTGCACTTCTGCAGGTAAATAGCCAAAGGAAGTTTGTACTTTGTGAAGTATATTAATCAGCTCGCCTTTTTCATTATTAAATTCTTTACAAATAGCTTTGATTTCGGCTAATTTGCTTTCAGGTATTTTGATATTTGCCATGATAATAATCTTATTAAAAATGAATTACTTGTCTAAAAATATTTCCTGACTTCTGTCGAAATAATGAGTATGAAGCAGGTGATGTGATTTTTCGCCTAAAGGTTTTCCAAGAAATTCTTCATACAATTTGATAATGTCCGGATTTTCATGAGATTTTCTGAGGGGCTTGTTGACATCTTCCTGATAAATAGCTTTCTGACGAGCTTTTAGGATGCTTTCGTGTCCGTGATGGAAAGGCTGTCCGCCTCCGCCGATACAGCCACCCGGGCAAGCCATAATTTCGATGGCATGGAAAGTGCTTTTACCAGCGCGAACGTCTTCCAATAATTGACGTGCATGTCCTAAACCATGAGCAATACCGATATGAAGAGGTAATCCATTGAAATCAATGGTTGCCTCACGCATGCCTTCCAGTCCACGTAATTGTGCAAAGTCGACTTTTTCTAATGTTTTGCCGGTATAAACTTCATAAGCGGTACGAACAGCGGCTTCGATAACACCACCGGTAGTCCCAAAAATAACGGCAGCACCTGTGGATTCGCCTAATGGAGAATCAAAATCTTCATCCGGCAACGACATGAAATCGATGTTTGCCTGTTTGATCAGATTGGCTAATTCGCGGGTGGAAATGGAATAGTTTACGTCAGGATCACCGTCTACCTTAAATTCCGGACGTTCGCATTCAAATTTCTTTGCCAGACAAGGCATCACCGAAACGACAACCATGTTTTTGCGGTCAACTTTAATCTTATCGGCAAAATAACTCTTGGCAATAGCTCCAAACATTTGTTGAGGTGATTTAGCTGAAGATGGAACGTCTTTCATTTCGGGGAAATTCGTTTCAAAGAATTTAACCCAACCCGGACAGCAGGATGTGAGAATAGGCAGTTTAACCGATTTGTCGCCTTCCAAAAAGCGTGTCAAACGGTCGAGCAATTCGGTTCCTTCTTCCATGATGGTAAGGTCGGCTGCAAAGTCGGTATCAAAAACATAATTAAAACCTAACAAGCGTAAAGCGGCTGCCATTTTACCGGTAACGAGAGTGCCGGGTTCCATACCAAATTCTTCGCCAAGGGCAGCACGAACAGCCGGAGCTGTTTGAACGACAACTGTCTTTGTGGGATCTGTTAAAGCGCTAAGTACTTTACGAGTATGGTCAACTTCGGTCAAAGCGCCGGTAGGACATACCGAAACACATTGTCCGCAGTATGTACAAACAGATTTTTCAAGATTCATTTCAAAAGCCGGAGCAACAACTGCGGTAAATCCACGGTTAACTGCCGAAAGAGCGCCAACGGTTTGTATAGTGTTGCACATCATTTCGCAACGACGGCACATAATGCATTTATCAACATCGCGTATAATTGCCGGAGAAGTGTCTTTCCGGTAGGTTGATTTTTCCCCTTGATAAGGAATATCGCGAATGCCAAGACGATGAGCCAGGTCCTGCAGTTCACAGTTCCCTGATTTTGCACAAATCAAACAGTCTGCTGGATGATCACTGAGCATCAGTTCAACCACGGTGCGGCGGGCATTGATTACCCGGAGGGAATGAGTATGAACTACCATTCCGGGAGTACAATCGGTAGCACAGGCCGGAGCCAGGTTGCGGCGACCTTCAACTTCAACAACGCAAACACGGCATCCGCCAGGTTTATTTTCGATGTGCATGTCGCCAAGGTCGAAATAACACAGGGTAGGTATATCAATCCCGGTTTGACGGGCTGCTTTCAGAATGGTTGTTCCGTTTTCTACTTCAACGGTTTTATTATCTATGGTTAATTTTATGAGTTCCATTTTGACTTCTTTATTAATTTATTGAATACTAATAGCATCGAATTTACACTTTTCGTAGCAGGCACCGCATTTGATGCAAACCGACTGGTCAATCAGATGAGCCATCTTACGTTCACCTGAAATGGCATTAACCGGGCAATTGCGTGCACAGGCAGTACATCCAACACAGGTTTCCGGATCAATGACGTATTTTAGCAGGGACTTACACTGACCGGCTGGGCATTTTTTATCAACAACGTGAGCCAGATATTCGTCATAGAAATTATCCAAAGTAGAAAGAATGGGGTTTGGAGATGTTTGTCCTAATCCGCATAAAGCGGTATCTTTAATCACATTACCGAGATTACGTAATTTTTCGATGTCCTCCATGGTTCCATTACCTTTGATGATTTCGTCGAGAATTTCTGCAAGACGTTTGTTTCCAACGCGGCAAGGTGTACATTTTCCGCAGGATTCTTCAACGGTAAAATCAAGATAGAAACGGGCAATTTTAACCATACAGTCGTCCTCGTCCATAACTATCATCCCGCCCGAACCCATCATGGAGCCGCTGGCAACAAGATTTTCATAAGTTATAGGCATATCGAGGTGTTTGCTTGTTAAGCAGCCACCTGAAGGACCTCCGGTTTGAACGGCTTTGAATTTTTTGCCGTCTTTAATGCCACCGCCAATTTCAAAAATAACTTCGCGTAACGTGGTTCCCATCGGAACTTCAATCAAACCTACGTTGTTAATTTTTCCGGCAAGGGCAAATACTTTGGTACCTTTGGATTTATCGGTGCCAATACTGGAAAACCATTCGGCGCCTTTATTGATGATTACAGGGACATTGGCAAAGGTTTCTACGTTGTTAACGTTTGTGGGTTTTCCTAAATAACCTGAAACCGATGGAAACGGAGGTTTTAATGTCGGTTCGCCGCGATGTCCTTCCATGGAATGGATTAGGGCGGTTTCTTCGCCACAAACAAAAGCTCCGGCGCCATAACGCAGTTCAATATCAAAATTGAATCCTGTTCCCAGGATGTCGTTGCCAAGTAATCCGTATTCGCGTGCCTGTTTAATAGCTATTTTTAAACGTTCGATAGCCAGTGGATATTCAGCACGAATATATACTAATCCTTTATCGGCTTCAATGCAGTAACCGGCAATAGCCATAGCTTCGATAACCGAATGGGGATCGCCTTCAAGTACAGAACGATCCATAAAAGCACCGGGATCGCCTTCATCGGCATTGCATACCACATATTTTTGATCGGCTTTCGATTTACGGGTGATTTCCCATTTTAAACCTGTGGGAAAACCTGCACCGCCACGTCCGCGTAATCCTGAATTTTTTATTTCAGCAATTACCTGGTCGGGAGTCATTTCGGATAAACATTTTCCTAATGCCTGATAACCGTCGCGTGCAATGTATTCGTCAATGTTTTCGGGATTGATAAAACCACAATTTCGTAAAGCAATACGAATTTGTTTTTTATAGAAACCCATGTGTTTGGAATCGCTGATATGTTCCTTGTTTTCGGGATCGGTATATAAAAGATGGGTAACTTTACGTCCTTTTACAACGTGTTCTTCAACGATTTCACGTGCATCTTCTGGTTTTACTTCTGTATAAAAAGTATTATCGGGCATCACTTTTACGATAGGGCCTTTTTCGCAAAAACCAAAGCAACCGGTCATAATTACCTGTACTTCATCGGCAAGTCCTTTATCGTTAATAATGGTTTTCAAATTTTTTACTATCTCTTCACTTGCGGAAGCCCGGCATCCGGTACCACCACAAACTAAGAGATGCATTTTGTATTTAGCCATTCTTTTTTCCTCCTTTATTTTGAATGTATCGTTTCGTAATTTACAGGAATTATTCCATCCACCAATTCGCCGTTTTTGATGAATTTTTCGATGATTTCATCGGCTTTTTTAGTATTAACATAGCCAAAAACAACAGGTTCCTGGTTAGGTAATGTAACTTCAATGGTGGGTTCGGCATAACAATATCCCATGCAACCGGTTTGTGTAATCACTGCTTCGATGTTACGTTTATCCAATTCATCAATCAGGTAATCCATTACATCCTTTGCTCCGGAGGCTATGCCACAAGTTGCCATCGCTACTTTTATTTGTATAAGATTTTCGGGATGAGTACTTTTTTCCCGTAAATCCATTTTTGACTGAAGACCTTCTTTGATCTTTTTTAAATCAGCCAATGATTTTACTTTTGCCATAATTTACTTTGTATGTTAATGTTATGTTCTTTATGTTGATTATCAAAATTTTTATTGCAGATTCTAAAAAGTGGCGCAAAATTAGTTATTTGTATTAATTTCCAATAAATTTTCTTTTATCATTTCTTTAAGATATTTCATGATATCAGGATTTGAAATGGAAACTCCTTCAAGAGTTTCTTTGATTTCACGGCTATCAAAAATATATTCTCCGCTTTCGGTTATGTGCCGGTAAACGAAATTTATTTCAGGGTTTGCCGAACAGAGCAGCACAATTACTCCGGCAATGTCGCCCAAAACAGGCCTGTCGATATTGTTGTGTTGAAAAACAGCTTTAACGGTTGTGCCACATCCTTCTTTTGAGGTAATGGTTAAATATCCGCCGGTGCGTTCGGCATTTTGTTTCAAAAGCGGTAATCCCAGTCCAACCTTCCGGGTGGTTCGGCTGGTGAAATAAGGATCGACCACTTTTTTTGCAGTTTCATCACTCATTCCCATGCCATTATCAATAAAAGTAAGCGTATAAAGGTTGTCTTTCAGATTTTCTTCTATTGTCAGCTCAATCAGGGTTGCTTTGGCAGAAATAGAGTTCTGGATGATGTCGAGAATGTGTAATGATAAATCTTTCATCCTACAATTACCTCCCGACCGTTAATACCAGCCAAAGCCATGCGTATTTCTTCAAAAGAAATTTCTTCCATCAGAAATCGGGTGCTTGTATCTCCGATATTTTCAACATAATGAGCATCAGAGTCCTGGATAAAAGTGAATTTATTCAGATAGCGATTTTTGCTTAAAAAATCGGTTTTGCTAACATGCTTTGAGATTTCCAGCGCTTCAAACTGTAAATCAGCAGGTACAAATCCCAATTGACTTATAATGCTGAATTTAGACTTGTTGATGTGAGCGGGTATAAATAAACCACCTAATTGGTGTACTTTTTTTTCAATATCTTCAAGGCTTTGATCCAAAGCTGAAATAAGTAAACGATCCTCTTCTTCAACAATATTTTCTTCTTTATCCACTACAACCTGATACCCAAATAATTTTGTATCGTTTTTAATATCAGGTAGGTGTAAATCAAGATATTGCTGAAATTCCAGTAGTTTTTCGGTTGTTTCAAAGAACGTTAAACAATGTACTTCTTCCTTTGTGGTAACCTCGGCGCCTGTCATTACAAATATCCCTTCCGAACAGGCAACCTGTTTTATCACCTCGCATTGTTTCGTGGAATTATGATCTGTAATTCCAATGATATCTATATTTTTTTCTTTAGCGGCATGTACAATATTTGCCGGACTCATTTCTAAATCACCGCAAGGCGACAAAACAGTATGTATATGTAAGTCAGCCCTGAAGGTTTGCATCCTATTTTTTGATAAGATTGTACAACATTCCCGAAATTTCAAAGGATTCAGAATCTGTACCCAAAATTGGAATTCCTTCTGAATTGCTTTGCATAGCCGTATCTTCTTCAGGTTGATTACCTTTTACCAGGATAATGGCTGCCAATTCTTTAAGCGAAGCGATAGCCATTATGTTTTTATGGGTTTGAAGAGTAATCCAAACAAACCCGGCATCAGCATTTCCCATTACATCGCTCAAAAGATCGGAGGTGTAACCGCCCTCAATTTCTTTATCCAAGCCGGCTTCGCCGCTATATACTTTTAATCCAAGTGTATTTACTAATTCTGAAACTTTCATGCTATTCGAATGATTAAATGTTATTTTCCAATTTATTATTTCCCCAGATTTCTTTAATGATTTCTATTGATTTTTCGGGAGGTAATTTACCTTTTTGTTCAAGTTTTTTTTGGATGAAAATACATTGGTTTAACTTTGCTTTTCCCTGAACAATGTCTTCGGCTAATGCGGCACAGTTGGGCGTGCCACACACACTGCAATCAACTTGTGGCAATTGCTTAATCAACTCATTTGCTTTATCCATTTTTTTCATGGCTTCCGACATGTTTTCGTCCAATTTCATCATTGAACGTGGCTTAACTTCACTTAAAGTGATGTGTTGATTAAGATAGTTTTTATAATCGCTGATGTCTGTTTCTTTTTCCGGAAATTCATCATCCTGATTTTTTTCTTCTGCCCGATGTTTTAAACGCCTTGCTGCCAGAAAACGGTTGGCTGTCGTCAGAACTCCGCCGGCACAGCTTTCGTCGCAGGCACGGAGTTCGAGAAAATCCACATCGGTAATTTCATCGTTTTCAATTTTTTCTAAAAATTCTATTACGTTATGAATCTCATCAATGGCCAGACTGCTTCCTTCCAGGTTGTCAGATTCGCCATCGGTAAGGCTCCAACGTAAAGCTTTACCTGTGAGTGGTTTATTCAGAGGTATTTGGCATGTATCTGTACTGCTATGTTTTAAACTGCGGTAGACTTTATTAAAAATAAAGTCCATATTTATGACTCCGGTGATAGGCGAAGTGTCGTCTCCAACGGGGCTTTTTACAGCCGCAATCTTAGCTGCACATGGAGTGATATAAAAAATGCCAATTTCTGATTCGGGAACACCCGAGTCCATCAATTGTTTTTTGCAGTATAAAGCCGAAATGTCGAGAGGTGGTTTAAGCAGAAGAATATTTTCCACCAAAGCAGGAAATTTTACCTGAATTAAACGGATGATTGCTGGACAAAAGGATGAAATCAGTGGTTTGATTGTGTTTTCGTTTCGTATTTTTTCGTTCATTGCTTCGATCAATACTTCTACCCCTTGTTCTACTTCAAAAATATGGGTAAATCCCTTTTCCATCAAGATGCTGTAAATCTGACGTATAGATACGCCGTCGGGAAATTGTCCGATGAAGATGGCCGGAACGAGTGCAATACGATAAGTAAATTCAAATATTTTATTAAAATCGTCGTGTTCAATAATAATTGCCGATGCAGGACAAGCTTTGAAACACTCACCGCAATCTACACAGCGATTGTCGTTTAAGCGAGCTTTTCCTCCTTTAATCCGTAAAGCTTCGGTAGGACATACGGCCATGCAATGAGAGCAACCGATGCAAAGGTCGTCTTTAATTTTTAATGCATGGTGAAAATGAGGAATGTCTGTCATAATTTTAATTCAAATAATTAATTATTTCCACATTGGTTCCTTTTCCAACTTCACTGCTTATGTTTAATACGTCCGAGTTTGATTTCATATTTGCCAAACCCATACCTGCTCCAAATCCCATTTCTCTAACTTCCGGCGATGCCGTTGAAAACCCTTTTTGCATGGCTAATTGTATATCAGGAATTCCAGGACCTTCATCAATCAATTGAGTTTTAATTTCTTGCGTATTAATATCAACATAAATGATTCCATTATAGGCATGTGCAACGATGTTAACTTCCGCTTCATACAAGGCAACTACAATTCTTTTAATTATCTTTGGATCAACGTTGAGTTGTTTCAATATTTTTTTAACCTCGCTCGAAGCAGCGCCGGCTTTTGAAAAATTACCACCCTCAACCTTGAATTCAAAATGCATAAATATTTTATATTTAGTAAATTGCCTTTAAACCAGATTGATACAATAAACCACATGTTTTAAATACAGAGTAGCTGCATTCCATCAAAATCATTTGATTTTCTTCGGCTAATTCAATAATTTCTTCAGATAATTTTTTCCCACGACAAAACACGATATACGAAATATTCGACATTTCGGCTGTTCGTATGGTTTGTACATTAGCTAAACCTGTTATTAATAATAGATTGCTTGTATCAAGAGTAAGAACATCGCTCATCAGATCCGATGCAAAGGCATATTCAACAGTCCCTTCCTCTTCCTTTATCCCGCAAACTATTTGGGCCTTTAGTATCTTTGAAATTTCTGATATTTTCATGTTTTACAACTCTTTATGCAAAAGTATATATTTTTTTAATTTGAAATTACATTTTACAATAACGACCGCAAAATTAATTATTCAGAAGTTAATAAACAAGTACTATTGTGAAAAAATTAACAATGTTATTAAAATAACAAAAATTTAAAATTGATCTAAATAATGAAAAATAAATAATAGATAGTCAATGCTGTAACAATTTATTTTTAAAATAAAACAAAAAAGGATGGCTAAAAACCATCCTTTTTTTAAACGAAAATTTAAAAATAATCATTAATACCTGTTTCTTGGTTTATAATGAGTGTGTAACAGGTCATGCGAACGATGTCCAAGTGGTTCGAAAAGGTATTCTTTGTAAACCTCCACAACTTCAGGATTTTCGTGAGATTTACGAACAGGCATATTTGCATCTTCATCATAAATGGCTTCTGCACGTTTCTTTCTAATTTCCAATGAAGTAGGTATAGGTTGACCGCCACCGCCCAAACAACCTCCGGGGCAGCCCATAATTTCGATAAAATGATAATTAACTGTGCCGGCTTTCACTGCATCCATCACTTTTTTTGCATTGGCAAGCCCGTGAGCTACGGCCACGTTTAAATCAACTCCTTCCAGAAAGCTCCATTCGGGTTTTACATTTTTAATTTTAATGCTTGCTTCTTTTACGCCTTCCATACCACGTACCGGTTGAATATTCAGATTGGTAAATGGTACTTCTCTTCCGGTAACTATTTCATAAGCCGTGCGTAATGCGGCTTCCATCACTCCTCCGGTGGCTCCGAAAATAACGGCAGCTCCGGTAGATTCGCCTAAAACCCGATCATAATTTTCGTCCTCCAATTTATCAAAATCAATGCCAGCCTGACGGATCATCATAGCTAATTCGCGGGTCGTTAGTACATAATCTACATCTTTATAGCCACTATCGCGCATTTCGGGGCGATCGCATTCAAATTTTTTAGCCGTACAGGGCATAATCGAAACTACAATCATGTCCTGAGCTTTGATGTTGATCTTTTCAGCATAATAAGTTTTGGCCAGGGCTCCGAACATTTGCTGGGGCGACTTACAGGTTGACAAATTATCAAGTAATTCGGGGAATATGTGTTCCTGAAATTTTATCCATCCTGGTGAACAGGAGGTCATCATGGGTAAAGCTACCGGTTCTTTGTCGACCAACGCTTTTTTCAATCTGGTAAGCAATTCGTTGCCTTCTTCAATGATAGTGAGGTCGGCAGTAAAATCGGTATCGAGTACTTTATTAAAACCTATTTTTTTCAAAGCCGAAACCATTTTACCCGTAACCCGATGTCCAACACTTAAACCAAGATCTTCTCCAACAGCAATACGTGTGGCGGGGGCAGTTTGAACTACGACAAACTTATTTGGGTCATAAATGGCATTCCAAACTTCTTCGATATAATTTCGTTCCGTTAAAGCTCCGGTAGGACACCGATTGATACACTGTCCACAATTTGTACAAACCACCTCATTCATTGGTTTATCCATGAAGGTTGAGATTTTTTGGTGGTCGCCTTTGTTGACGACAGCCAATGCTGAAACTGCCTGAAGTTCGGAACAGGTACGGACACAGCGTTGACAACGAATACATTTGCTATCGTCTTTTGAAATAGATGGCGAAGAGATATCCGGAATTTTGGTTTTTTCTTTTACCAAATCAATAAATACATGGTCGCCAAAACGATATTCATTGGCAAGATCTTGTAATTCGCAATGACCGTTTTTAAAACATTTGGTACAGTCGGCATTGTGTTCGGAAAGAAGCAACTCAATAATGTGCTTACGGGCAGTCCGCACTTTTTCGCTGTTTGTATAAACTTCCATACCTTCCGAAACGGGTGTAGCGCAGGATGCTGCCAATAATTTTGCCCCTTTCACTTCAACAACACAAACCCTGCAATTTCCTGCAACGCTTAAATCGGGATGATTGCAAAGAGTAGGAATTTTAAAGTTTAATTGCTTGGCTGCGTCAAGTATTGTTGTGCCTTCATCAACGGAAACCGGAATATTATTTATTTTTAAATTAACTAAATATTTGCTCATTTTTTGAATCTCCTGAATTATGATATTAATAAATGATTTCTTCTCTGAAATTATCAACAATTGAATTAAACGGATTGCCAACGGATTGGCCTAAACCGCATTTGGCTGCAATTTTCATTGTGGAAGTCAGCTTTTTCAATTCGTCCAAATATGCCGGAGGGCGCTCGCCTTTTTTAACGGCTTCAATTCCTTTGAGTAATTGTTGACATCCTACACGGCACGGGGTGCACTGACCACAGGATTCTTCGTTAAAAAATTCCAGGTAATCATGTAATACATTGTACATTGACCGGGAACTGTTAAAAATCATCATTGAACCTCCGGTAGGTATTCCTTCAAATCCAATGATAGTATCGTTGAGTTTTTTTCGGGGTACACAATGGCCGGATGCGCCACCCACCTGAACGGCTTTTGTATCGCCATCACCAAACTCGTTAACAAAATCAATCAATGGCATGCCTAATTCTACTTCATAAATACCTGGGATTGGTGTATCGCCAGATACTGAAAATACTTTAGATCCACGACTGTCGGAGGTACCAAACGATTTGAATTTTTTGGCACCCATGCTACAGATCATGGTAACATATACGAGCGTTTCTACATTATTGATAACGGTGGGTTTACCATTATAGCCGGCAACGGTGGGGTAGGGTGGTTTGTTTCGTGGTTCACCGCGTTTACCTTCCATTGATTCAAAAAGTGCGCTTTCTTCTCCGCAAACATAGGCGCCGCTTCCTGATTTGAAAATAATTTTAAAATCTATTCCTCTTTTTTGTAATTCTTTGTTATATGTTTCGAGTTTAGGTAAAAGCGTTTTTAAAAGAAAATTGTATTCACCTCTCAGGTAAATATATCCTTCTTTGGCGCCAATAACATAACCGCAAATAGCCATTCCGGTAAAGATTTTTTCAGGTACGCTGTCCAGAATTTCACGGTCTTTAAATGTTCCCGGCTCACCTTCATCAGCATTACAAATCACGTATTTGGTTTCGCTAGCTTCGTTTTTAGTAAATTTCCATTTCAAACCGGTGGGAAAGCCTGCTCCGCCTCTGCCTTTCAACCCCGAATCTATGAGTTCTAAAATGATATCGTCCGGCGATTTAAGTAAAGTTTTTTCAAGTACTTCCAAGGGTTTTATACTTTCGGTATCGAATATGATATCTACTTTTTTAAGATTTTTATTTTCCATGTTCTTATCGTTTAATTTTTATTTAAAAAGTTGAATTTAAACCTATTTTGTAGCTTTGGAATAATTTTCAATGATTTCAATAGCTTTTTGAGGTGTGAGCTCAGGATAAATTTCATCATTTATCAACATGACAGGTCCTTTATGGCACCAGCCAAGACAATTGGCAGTCAATAAAGTGAATTTTTTATCATGCGTCGTTTCTCCAACTTTTATTTTCAGGGTTTTTTCGATGGTATTGATTATTTCATCTTTGCCCTTCATGTGGCATGTGATGGTTTTACAAACACGGATAATATTTTTACCGCGGGCTTTTGTATCCAAAAAAGTATAAAAAGTTGCAGTGCCATATACTTCAGCTGCCGAGAGATCCAATTCTTTAGCAATGGCAATCATGGCTTCTTCCGATAGATACTTTTCTTCATGCACTACTCCTTGTAAAACAGGCATTAAGCTATTCCTGTTTCGTCCGTGTTTTTCAACTAAGTCTTTAATTAGTGTTTCTGTTACGGTCATTTTTTCCTCCAATTTTAATGTTTTATTGTTATAATTAATTGATATAAATTGTTTTTAAATCGTCATTGTTATTCTGTTAACAATTCGGCTTCAAATTTAGAAAAAAACATTTGCTAATTTTAAAAAAATAATGAATAAATTTCTAATTTATACTCATTCCAAATATTATTTATTGAAAGATAATTAAATATCGAAGGAAATGAATTTATATCTTTGCAAAAGTTTAAATTTTTAAAGAGTGATTTATCGTTATTTTATCAGGCTGGCATACAATGGCATGCGTTTTCATGGTTGGCAGATTCAGCACAATGCAAATTCTGTTCAGCAGCTATTGAATGAATGTTTTACAACAATTTTAGATGAGGAAATCAAACTTACAGGAGCCGGCCGCACGGATACAGGCGTTCATGCGAAGGAATTTTATGCTCATTTTGATGTAAAATCAAAAATTGAAACTTCACAAATTGAAAATCTGATTTTCAGGTTAAATAGCTATTTACCTGATGATGTGGTGGTATACGATATTCTTCCAGTTTTGCCGGATGCTCATGCCCGTTTTGATGCAGTTTCGCGAACGTATCAGTATTTTCTTAGTTTAAATAAAGATCCTTTCGCAAAAGAGTTCTCGTATTATGTATATGGAAACCTGAATGTTGAAATGATGAACAAAGGTGCTGAATTTTTATTGGATTATCAGGATTTCTCATGTTTTTCAAAATCGAAAACGCAGGTCAAAACCAATAACTGTCATATTATGGAAGCTAATTGGGGAAAAGAGGGAAATATGCTTATTTTTACCATTAAAGCCGACCGTTTTTTACGCAACATGGTCAGAGCTATCGTAGGGACTTTGCTTGATCTGGGTCGCGAAAAAATAACGATAGATGATTTACGAAGAATCATCGAAGGTAAAAACCGCTCTGATGCCGGTTTTTCGGTGCCAGCCTGCGGACTTTTTTTAACAAAGATTGAATATCCTGCAGAAATTTTCTTGCCTTTAGAGAAAAAATTAGTTTCCGGTTCTTTTTAGTAAACGCATGGCTGCATTAACAATGTGATTGGCGGACATTTCGTATTTTTCCATCAATTCTTTGGGTTTACCCGATTCGCCGAAAGTATCCTTCATCCCGATGAATTCCACAGGGACAGGATAATTCTGAGCGAGAATTTCCGCCACGGCGCTTCCTAATCCGCCGGTAATCTGATGTTCTTCAGCGGTGATGATGCCATGAGTTTCTTTGGCAGAAGAAATAATGGCTTCTTTGTCTATGGGTTTTATAGTGTGGATGTTAAGAACACGGGCAGAAATTCCATTTTCTTTAAGTTTATATGCTGCCTGAAGAGCTTCCCAGGTTAAATGTCCGGTTGCAATGATTGTTAAATCGTTACCCTGATTAAGAAGTTGGGCTTTGCCAATTTGGAAAGCAAGATCGACAGGAGTAAAATCAGGAACGGCTTCTCTGCCGAAACGAAGATAAACCGGACCGTTAGTTTGTTTCACGGCGGCAATTATGGCTTTTTGCGCCTGAGTTGCATCGCAAGGCGAAAGAACAGTCATATTTGGCATAACACGCATAATCGCAATATCTTCTAATGCCTGATGAGTAGCACCATCGGGTCCTACCGAAACTCCGGCATGTGCTCCGCCGATGATTGCATGCAGATTGTTGTAGCATAATGAAATTCTAATCTGATCGGTAGTCCGGAGTGCTGCAAATACCCCATAGGTGGAAAAGACTGGAATTTTCCCTGATAAAGCCAATCCTGCGGCCACTCCTATACAGTTTTGTTCGGCTATGCCTAACGAAATAAAACGGTGAGGAAATTTTTCAGCAAAGAAATTCATCCCGACGGAATGAGTAATGTCGGCGCCTATACCCATAATTTGTGGATAATGTTCAGCGATCTGAGCTAGCCCTTCCCCGAAACCTGTTTTGGTCGGCTTGTTTCCTTTATTTATAAATTGTTGCATTAGATACCTGATTCTATTTGATTTATAAAATCTTCGACTTCGGATTTTAAGGGAACTTTCCCATGCCAATGATAGTCGTTTTCGATGCTTTTCACGCCTTTGCCCATGATGGTTCCGGCGATGATTACGGACGGTTTGTCTTTAGTATTTCTGGAAGTTTTAAATGCGTCCAGAATTTTTGGGATATCATTTCCATTGCAGGAAATTACATCCCAGCCAAAAGCCTCCCATTTTTCTTTTAAAGGTTCGATTTCCATCACATCACAGTTCCTTCCGTCAATCTGAAGTTCGTTTCTGTCGACGATAGCCGTAAGATTATCCAGATGGTGATGAGAAGCCGCCATGGCCGCTTCCCAGATGGAACCTTCCTGAAGTTCGCCATCGCCATGGATGCTGTATATATGCCACGAAGCTTTATCCATTTTGGCAGCCAAAGCCATTCCTACGGCTACTGAAAGCCCTTGACCCAGCGAGCCGGCCGAAAGTTCAATTCCCGGTAAACCATGATCTCTTCCCGGATGCCCCTGCAGACGCGAATTTAACTTACGCAAGGTCATCAATTCTTCTTTGGGGAAATAACCGGCATGTGCCAGGGTAGTATAAAGTACCGGAGCTACATGCCCTATGGAAAGGATTAATCTGTCCCTGTTTTCCCAGCTGGGATGGCAAGGGTCATGATTTAAGATATTAAAGTAAAGAGCTGTAAAAATATCTGCCAGGTCGAGGGATCCTCCGGTATGCCCGGAACCGGCTTCAGCAAGACTTCGAATGATGTCCTTCCGTATTTCTTTAGCTATCGTTTGGAGTATAGCAGTTTCTTCAATTTTTTGAAACATTATTCATCCGATTTATGATATTCAACCAATCCTGCGATAGGCGATTTAACTATTTTATTTAAAGAAATACCATATTCACTTGACACTTCGTTGAGCAGCGAGCTGAAATTGAACGCGATGGAGCCTAAAAAATGAACGGGAACTTCTTTATATCCGGTATATTTTGTCAACTGGTTGTCGAAGAAATCGCGAAAGCAGTTTCTGATGATGTCTTGTAGATACGGTTGATTTATATTTTGATTGATAAATTCGGCAAAGGAGGCTAAAAACCGGCTGGGCATGGGTTTTTTATAAATGGTATCGAGGATTTTGTCGAATGAAAGTCCGAATTTGGCATCGAAAGCTGATTTTACTTCTGCTGGTAACTCATTTTTCAGAACCGCTTTAATAAAGATTCTTCCAATATGAGCTCCGCTACCTTCGTCACCAAAAAAATAGCCTAAAGATGGCACATTTTCAACAACATCTGTTCCATCGTAAAGACATGAATTGGAACCTGTGCCAAGGATACAGGCTATGCCTTTTTCCTTGCCGCAAAGGGCACGAGCAGCGCCCAGTAAATCGTGTTCAATATAAATTCGCGCGTTCTGGAAAAAGTCTTCCAGCGCATTGGATACAATGCTCCCTTTTTGTTCGCACGAACAACCGGCTCCGTAGAAAAAAACCTTTTCCACAGCTTTATTATCAAAAAAAGGAAACAGTTCTTTTTCCAAAGCATCTTTGATTTCCTCCGAACTAACAAAATAGGGATTAAAACCTATGGTTTGAAGTTCGTTGATGACTATTCCTTTATCTATTACCCGCCAGTCAGTTTTGGTGGCTCCGCTATCTGCTATTATGATCATCTATTTTAAATGTTTATTTCAAATAATTTAGGTATAAAAATCAGTAAACCAGCTAATGCAGCAGCTATTGCTGCTATTAAAACACCGCCGGCTGCCAGGTCTTTTATCTTTCCGGCTTTGTCGTTAAACCCTGGATTTATCAAATCAACCAGGCTTTCGATGGACGAATTTATGGCTTCGGCGGCAAGAACCAATCCTATGACGAGAATAAGAATACACCATTCGCCGGAGCTTACCCTGAAAACAAAACCGGAAATAATCACCAGAATTGTTGCAACAAGGTGTATGCGGGAATTATGTTGTGTTTTAAACATCCAAAGAATCCCCTTTGCGGCAAAACGAAAACTTAACAATCTTTTTTTTATTGAAAACCTGTCAGTTCGTTCAGCCATCGTGAAATTAATTTTAAAATGTAAAATTACCCGATTTTTGCTTACCGCATTTATTTTTTATTTGTCAATTTCATGGAATTAAAAAAACATGTAGGTTTGCAAAAAATTATAAAATGGAATTTTCTATTCAGCCAGGCGTAACGGGCAAACAGGAACGTATTGTAAAATTTGAAGATACGGCGGCTAACTATGGTTCGGGCCTTTTGGAAGTATTTGCTACTCCGGCGCTGATCGCATTAATGGAAGAAGTCTGTTTCTGGAGCGTAGCTCCGTTATTGCCGGAAGGATATACTACCGTTGGAACGGAAGTGAATGTTAAACATCAGAAAGCTACAGGTATAGGTGGAAAAATAATTTGTGAAACCTATTTGGCAGAAGTTGACGACAATAAATTGCGTTTCAATGTGGAAGTCTATAACGAAAACGGATTGATAGGTACCGGCAATCATACAAGATTTATTATTAATACCGAAAGGTTTCTGAAAAAACTGTAGTCTTATCATTTGACGGATAATTCCATCATTTTTCATACCTTTGCAAATCATAAAATTATATTATTTTGACTAACGACAATAACGATTTCCCGATGGTAGCCAAAACCATTACGGGTTTGGAAGAGGTTCTTGCTGCTGAACTGAGAGCGCTGGGCGCCAACGATGTTGAACTATTGAAACGGGCGGTGAGTTTTAAGGGCGACAAAGCCTTGATGTATAAGGCCAATCAATGGTCGCGGACGGCATTGCGGATTTTAAAACCTTTAAAATCGTTTACTCTTGTCAATGAAGAGGATTTATATACCGAGTTAAGGCAAATTCCGTGGGAAGATTATATGGATGTTCACAAGACGCTTGCCATGGATGCTGTGGTCAACGATTCCCTGTTCACCCATTCGCATTTTGTAGCCTTGCGGGCAAAAGATGCCGTGGTAGATTATTTCCGTGACAAATTTGGCCGGCGGCCATCGGTAAATACCGAAAATCCGGATTTGCGTATCAATATCCATCTGCAAAATAATATTTGCGACATTTCCCTCGATAGCTCGGGAACTTCCCTTCATAAAAGGGGATACCGGCAAATTGTAGGTGAAGCCCCCATGAGCGAAGTGCTTGCTGCCGGACTTATCCTGCTGTCGGGATGGGACAAACAATCAAATTTTCTTGATCCCATGTGCGGTTCGGGCACTTTGCTGATTGAAGCCGCCCTTATTGCCAACAATATTCCTCCAAGCACTTACCGCGAAGACTTTGGTTTTATGAAATGGAAGGATTTTGATGCTGAACTCTGGGAAAATCTGAAAAACGAAGCCTTCGACCTTCAAACGGAATTTGACTACAAGATTATTGGTTCGGATATTTCGGAGCGGAATCTCTCGTCGGCTATACGAAATGTACGCAGCGCCCATTTGCATAAAGACATTGAATTATCGGTCGGTTCGTTTGAAAATATTGTTCCTCCCGAAGGAACAGGAATGCTTATCACCAATCCGCCTTATGGCGAAAGGATACAGGTGCACGATATTATTCAGCTATACCGTCAGATCGGCGATACGCTGAAACAAAAATTTGCCGGCTGGCAAACATGGGTTATCAGTGGCGATCTTTTAGCCATTAAACATATTGGATTGAAACCCACCAAAAGAATTACTGTTTTTAACGGACAATTAGAATGTAAATTCAATAAGTTTGAGATTTACGAAGGTAGTAAGAAAGCAAAATACCAGGTTTAATTTTCTTTTCTGCAATTACTCCTTCTGTTTTTTGGTAATTTTACCGTTCCAAAAATAATCCGTGCATGGAAAGACGAACGTATTTTGCCGATGTATTGCTGCCGCTTCCGCTCAAAGGATATTTTACTTACCGGATTCCGAATGAGCTTGCCGATGCTGTAAAACCCGGGCAACGTGTGGTGGTGCAGTTTGGTAAAAAGAAGATATTTACCGCACTCGTTCGCCGGATCCATGAAAATATTCCGGCCATAGGTTCTGTAAAATATGTTTTATCGGTGCTGGATATTCTGCCGATAGTCAACGAAATTCAATTCAAATTTTGGGAATGGATAGCTTCGTATTACCTGTGCACCGAAGGTGAGGTAATGAACGCCGCTTTGCCCTCGGCTTTAAAATTAGCCAGCGAATCAAAAATTATATTAAATCCTTTGTTCGACGGCGACGTTTCGGCCATGTCGGAGAAAGAACTGCTTATTTTGCAAGCCTTGCAGTCGCAGCAAATTCTAACGCTGAGCGAAGTAGCCGCTGTGGTGGATCAGATCAAAGTGTTTCCGCTTATCAAAGGGATGATAGAAAAGAATGTTGTGTTGATAGAGGAGGAACTCCAGGAACGTTACAAACCAAAAGTCGAAGTTTTTGTCCGGTTAGCCGAAAAATATCACGATGAAAAATCACTAAACAAGCTTTTCGATACGCTGAACAAGCGGGCTTACCGTCAACTGGAAATACTTATGTCGTTCGTCCAGCTATCCCAACTTTTTTCGGGCAAACCCCAGGAAGTAAAACGGAACGACTTGATAAAAACTCAAAAAGATGGGGCTTCGCCTGTGGCTTCTTTAATCAAAAAAGAAATACTGGAAGTTTACCAGAAGACGGTCAGCCGGCTCGATAAATACAGCCCCGACAGTCTGGTTAGCACAATTGATCTGAACGACGAACAAATGCAGGCTATCGAGGGAATATCCCTGGCTTTTGAAACGAAGGATGTAGCCCTTTTGCACGGGGTAACTTCGAGCGGCAAGACGGAAATCTATATCAAACTGATAAGCCAGGCCATAGCGCAGGGCAAGCAGGTATTGTACCTGTTGCCGGAGATAGCCCTGACTTCCCAGATCATTAACCGTTTGCGAAAATATTTCGGCGATACGGTGGGCGTGTACCATTCGCGCTACAGCGATAACGAAAGAGTGGAAATATGGAACAGCGTGGCTGCTTCGGGTGTGGATACCTTGAACAAGACTCATAAATACCAGGTCGTGCTTGGGGCACGTTCGGCTTTGTTTATGCCTTTTTCGCGTCTCGGACTGATTATTGTGGACGAGGAACACGACGCTTCGTACAAACAAAATGATCCGGCTCCCCGTTATCATGCCCGCGATTCGGCCATCCGCCTTGCAGGTTTCCATAAGGCAAAGGTTGTGCTTGGTTCGGCAACGCCCTCGGTGGAAAGTTATCATAATGCAACAATAGGGAAGTTTGCTCTGTTGGAGATGAGCCGGCGTTATGGTGGAATTCAGTTGCCGGAAATCCAACTTGTGGATATCAAGACCGAAACCCGCTTTAAGCGGATGAAATCCATTTTTTCGCAAACACTGCTCGATGAGATGGAGAAATCGTTGGCAAACAAGGAACAGGTTATTCTTTTTCAGAACCGGCGCGGCTTTTCGCTCCGGCTGGAGTGCGACATCTGCAACTGGATACCTCAGTGCAAAAACTGCGATGTCTCGCTTATTTATCATAAAAACAGCAACCTCTTGCGTTGCCATTACTGCGGATATTCGATAAGCATACCCGAACGTTGCCCCGATTGCGGCAATACAAAAATATTGATGAAAGGCTTTGGTACCGAAAAGGTGGAAGAGGAACTGGCTTTTTTCTTCCCCAAGGCAACGATAGTGCGCATGGATTTAGATACCACGCGTTCGCGCTATTCCACCCAGCAAATCATCAGCGATTTTGAGGACGGACGTATTGATGTGCTTGTGGGAACGCAGATGGTTACCAAAGGACTGGATTTTGATAACGTAAGCCTTGTCGGGATACTGAATGCCGATGCCATGCTTACCTATCCTGATTTCAGGGCATACGAAAGGAGTTTTCAGCTGATGGCCCAGGTGAGTGGCAGGGCAGGGCGTAAGAATAAACAGGGGGAAGTGATCATTCAAACGTACAATCCGCAACATCCCGTGCTCAGGCAGGTGATTGGTAACGACTACCTGGCAATGTATCGGAGCCAGATGACAGAAAGGGAGAAGTTTAACTATCCGCCTTATACCCGGCTTATCCGTATCACCATGAAACATCATGATTATCATTTGTTGAATGAGGCGGCTAAAGATTTTGCCGAACGTATGCGTAAAGCTTTTGGCACAAGGGTGCTCGGACCGGAATACCCGCCGGTGTCGCGAATCAAGAATCAATTTCTGAAAAACATACTTATAAAAACCGAAAGAGGCGCTGCCCTGGCGCATGTTAAAACCGAACTGCTCAACCAGATAGAAAGGTTTACGATAGAAACTTCCTTTAAAGCGGTTAAAATTATTCTCGATGTTGATCCTGTCTGAAAAGGAGGCTGTGAAAAATATTCAGGCACTTTTATTTAAGAGATACGGTTCTCCTGGCAAAGAGATACGGTTCTCTTGAGGAAGAGATACGGGTATTTGAAAAACGCTGTCAGGTACTGTGTACGCTGACAGGTTAGGTTTTTTTGAAAAATACAGGGTTTATTTACCGAAGCCTAAGGATTGATTTTATAAATTCTCAGTTCGGCGGCATTGGCTAACTCGCGGGGAACGGCAAGGATGATCTCGTTCAGTTCCGGCACAAACAGGCTGGTGCGCGCTCCTTCGCGGGTGGCTGTCCTCGATATCCGTTCATAATCGCCTTTGGCCGTTCTGCGGAATACATCCATAAATCCTTCGCCACTACTGATGTAACATTCTTTCTTTTGGTTGTTATAAAAAATATCGTCTGCATCGGCGGAACAGGGAGATTTGAAGATCATTTTGCCGTTGCTGGCATGATAAACCAATAGTGTGGCGGGACGGCGGCAGGTAACAAAAATCATTTGAGAAGCGTCATCAAAAGCCATCGTAAAATTGAGCTTTGCGTCGGAAACCGGCCATCTTTCCGTAACTTCGCCTTTGGCAAGGTCAGCCACTTCAATCTGGCGGGAGTCGGGAACATTCACATACAACCTGTTTTTCTTCTTATCCAACTGAAACGATTCGGGATGTGCCGATAGTTTGATATCAGCCGTCTTTTCCCATTTTCCGGCATCTACCACGGCAATGGCTCCTTTGCCATAAGCCGCAAATAAACGGTTGGAAGAGGAATCGTAGCGGAGGTTTCCGGCATCGTTTCCTATGGGTATTTCTTTGATTTGCTTAAAGGAAGTGGCCTCAAATATCCGCAAAAAGCCATCACCTCCGGTGATGAGAGCAACCACATCCTGCGAAGGAATATAAACAATGCCCTGCGGCTTTTTCAGTTTGTTGATGCTTTGTATCACCTTGCCGCTTTGCAGGCTGATTACTTCCAGCGAATTATTACCCTGTGCGGCAATGTAAAGCAATTGTTTTTTCAGGTTGATGGCCATGCGGTCGATGCGTCCGTTGACAGGATTGAGCGAGATGGTTTTTACCAGCGTAAGACTGTCGGCAGTTGTTTTTTGCGAATTGTTTACCGGAGAAGTGCAACTAAAAAAGATAATCATTACCGACAGGATGGCCCAGAATATCTTTTTTTGACCTGTAATTTGTTTCTTTTTCTGCATATCGTTTGTTTTAAGAGTTTGTTTCTTAAATGAAGTATCCCTATTTTATGGTTTGGCAAAACTTATTCTTTTGGCAGCATAAAAGTACGACAAAAAATTAATGATAGTATTAATTGGACTAAATTATTCAGTAGAAAACAGGGATGAGCCCGCCAGGCCAGAATAGAAACTCAGGTCCGTTTTCATAATGGCTGTTTTTGTTAATACCTTTGCAGGATAATCTGAAGAAATGAATTCCGAAAACGAAAAGCCTATCCGTAAGCCTGCATGGTTGAAGATCAAACTGCCTAAAGGCGAAAATTTTCTGTCGGTCAGCCACGCGGTAAACGAAAACCGCCTGCATACCATTTGTAAAAGCGGCAATTGTCCCAATCAGGCGGAATGCTGGGAAAAAGGCACTGCCACACTGATGATTCTTGGAAATACCTGCACCCGCAACTGCCGTTTTTGTGCTGTTGATCATGGCAAACCGTTGCCGCCCGATCCGGAAGAACCGGCAAGAGTAGCTGAAGCGGTTAAACTGATGCATCTGAAACATTGCGTGCTTACTTCCGTTACCCGCGACGACCTTCCCGATGGCGGAGCCGCTCTTTGGACGGAAACCATCCGGAAAATAAAAGAACAGAATCCGCAAACGACCATCGAAGCCCTGATACCCGATTTTAATGGCAACGAAGAAGCACTTCAAACAGTGATTGGTTCCCATCCGGAAATCCTTTCACATAACCTGGAAACGGTGGAAAGGCTTACTCCCGAGATAAGAAACCGGGCGCAATACCGTCGCAGCCTTGCCGTACTTCAATACATCAGCCAGGCAGGCGTAACTGCCAAATCGGGTATTATGCTTGGCTTGGGCGAAAAAGAAGAAGAAATTCTGAAAACGATGGACGACCTGCTGAATGTGGGTTGCAGCATACTTACGCTTGGACAATACCTGCGGCCATCGCTTCAGAATATTGCCGTTGCAGAATACGTTCATCCGGATGTGTTTGCGAAATACCGCACGGCAGGTCTCGCCAAAGGATTCCGTTTTGTGGAAAGTGGTCCACTGGTTCGTTCGTCGTACCATGCTGAAAATCATTTATAGATGGGAAAGACTATTATTTACCGGGATCTGGGAATTATCGGATACCAGGAAGCCTGGGATTATCAGGAAAGACTTTTGCAGGAAGTGATCGGACAGAAAATCGGGAAATCCATTCCCGATGCACCGAATTACCTGCTGTTTTGCGAACATCCGCATGTGTATACTTTAGGAAAAAGCGGCTCGGAGGACAACCTGCTTATTAATCAGGTGCAGATGCAGGCGGTAAACGCTACTTTTTTTCATACTAATCGCGGAGGCGACATTACCTATCATGGTCCGGGGCAATTGGTTGGTTATCCTATTTTCGATCTGGAACAGTTTTCGCTTGGCGTAAAAAAATACATCTTTCTGATGGAAGAAGCCATCATCCACACATTAGAGATACTCGATATTACGTCCGAACGTCTTGCCGGCGCCACAGGCGTATGGCTCGATACCACTAAGCCTCATCTTACCCGTAAAATCTGCGCTATCGGGGTAAGGGTAAGCCGTGGAGTTACCATGCACGGCTTTGCACTTAATGTGAACACCGATCTTAATTATTTCAATTATATCAATCCTTGCGGTTTTACCGATAAAAAAGCAACTTCCATAGCAAAGGAAACCGGAAAAAAATATGATATGAGCCTGGTAAAAGACATGCTCAGGAAGCAAATTATTAGTACTTTCGGAAGTTTGTAAATTATACGTATCCCGCACGAAAAGGATATTTTTATCCGTAGTTGTGCTTAACGAATAGGGTTGTTTCTAAGGAAAAGGAATACTTGTGGCGGGACAGTTTCCTCTGCTGAGCAAAATTTGCAATTCCGCTATGTTTTGGGCGGTAAAATCCCAAGTACTCGGGTCCGCTCAGCCAGAGAAGTTGTTTAGTATTACAAAAATAAAGAAATATATTTGGTTTTGTCTTAGAATTCGATCAACCCAGTTTGTCTTATTATTTTCTTTAGTTTCTCAATATCACTTGGATCAGGTAATTTGTGTATCATACTATGACAATTACTGCATAATACTACAAAATCATAATCCAAGTTAACTTTAAATTTTCCAATATCAATTGTTGAAATCGGAATCAAATGATGTGCTTCGATAAAGTCTTTTCCTAAATCTCCATATACTTTAACAAAATCAAACCCACAAGCCTCGCAGATATGCCCTTTTATAGCTTTTACCTTTTTTACTAATGTTGCATTTCTTTCAACTCTTAAGTGTAATCTAATCTGCTTATTTTCGAAACCAACAATTGTTTCATCATTGTTAAAAGTCGAATCCAAGTAAGTCAATTCCTCATAGTAGTTTAAAAAGTCATGAATATCAGTCCTAAGTTGAGAATCTGATGGTAAATTATTTCTGTCATAATATTTTGCCATGATATTCCCGGCCTCATAAAATCTAGCAAGTGTTGACTTAGACTTTAAATCAATTTTTGTCAAAAAATTGGCATAGTTTAAATCTAATTTCGCTCTATAATCTTCAGCTCTGAGTTTTAAAACTTTATTTGCCTCTCGTTTATAATCTTCTTTTACCTGTGTTATTCCCTGATTTAGGGATAAATAAACTCCAGACATATCTGATTGAAATAGGAAAACAGGATAATATCCAGATTGTGGAGTTTTTGTAATTAGTAAATCTAAAATTGCAATCCATGGACAATCTGTCCAATTGCCTTTGCCTGGGGAACCAACGACTTTATACCTTGATTTGTCTACAATTATATTTTCAATCTCTTTTGGGAAATTGTGTCTTAATTTTGCAGCTAAACCATTATCTTGAAATGGCTGCGATTTCTGAGTTATATAATCGGCTAATGGTTCTCGAAGTATACTTTGCATGTGTCTATATTTTTTTTCAAATTGGGGCTAAGAGTGTATAATCACCAATATAGCAGTCATTTTCTAATTAGTCCTCATTTTTTGTCCACAAATATAAAAATATTTTAAATATCCAAATTATCCAACGGATTTTTTATTCTTAGAAAAACCCTCAGGGTTTGCCAAACCCTGAGGGTTTAATGCAATTTTTATCCGTTGGGGAATAAATTGCTGTAATCATATCCTTTATAGTAAAGCGCCCTGCTAAGCGGAATTACATCCCGAATACTCGGAACCGCTATGTTCCGGGCAGCAAAACATTTGCCGTTCAGCCGGGTTTTAAATAGTTAAAAAGCTCTCACGGCACGAACATAGTACGCACTGGTCTTATAGTCGTAGTATGTATTGCCGAAGCCGAAGCTGAAGCCCCACGCACTGGCACTGGTGTTAATGGTGTTCTCCGACGACGACCAGTAATAAGTTCTTGCTAAGGTTGTGGTTGATGCATTTTCGTCATTGGTAAGTGCTTTTTGTACTTCATAAAAATTATTCCATACGTGGTTTAATTCTGCAATACTCGGCAAATACCAATCGTTGTATATTCCTGTACCGTAGTCGGCATTGGTGTAATCAGCACAAAGTTTTGCCGCACTGCTTGTGTGACCGCTTTGCCCTATAATAGCAATCGTATTACTGGCACCGTCCCAATCGTTGGTAGTGCTAATGGCAGTGTTTGCAATATTACTCCATGCCTCGTTTGTACTTAAATTAACCATGCTCACAATAAGCCCGTGCTGGCCCGTGTGGTCAACCCAGAATACTACGCCACCGCCGTAGAGTTCGCCAACATAGTGGCCGCTTGTTCCATTAGTTGATCCCGCAGTTTTTGCATATAATGCATAAGGTACGCTTAACAACTGGCTTGTACCCGTAATGGTATATGCTGTTAATGGGGCTGTTGTGGCTGTTTTTGTTTCAATAAAAAAAAGATTGTTTGCCCAGTCGATAGCATTAAATCCGGCGCCACCTCCAAATTCAATATTAACTAAACCATTAGCATTGGTTGTGGGCGTTTGGGTTTCGGTATAAACTATTGTTCCTGTTGGTGAACCTTGTCTTATATTTATTTCCATTCCAATTTGAGTATTTGCCATAAGGGCATTATTGCTGTTGCGGATTACTGCCTGGTAGCTCATTTTTTCAGGTGATTGAGCGAATATACCTGTAGTTAACAATACTGCTACTAAAATTGTAAATAGTCTTTTCATTCTCATTTCTCTTTATTTTTTAATGATTTTAAATGTTTTTACTTCTTTATTTTCCTGGATTACTTTCAAAAAATAGGTTGCCGGCATAAGATTGTTCATAACAATGCTTGTTTTATGATCCGTAATCATTCCATTTTGTATAAGTTTTCCCTTCATGTCATATAGTTGGTACGATAAGTTCAAAATAGTAAGCTCATCAATGCTCAATGTAAGATAATCAGTGGTAGGATTCGGATAAGCCGTAGCCGAAAGGTTGATGCCCTTGGCTTCTTCAATTCCTGCTACCATCGAAATTTCATAAGGTTGCTGTACTCCTTCTATTACCGAACCATTTGTGCCGGTATGGGTTTGGTACGAAACCTGTCCAACAGAATAACTTATTGATCCTCCGCCACCCGAAATATTGCCGCCTGTGGCGTTAATGTTTTCCTGTGCTGTTACAGTAGAAAGGGAAAAGGTAAAAGATAAAAGTGTTGCCACTCCTAAACTTTTTATTTTCAATTTTCTGCTGTTTACTCTTTGTTTGTGTTGCATTTGAACCTCCTTTTTTAATTGTTAATACTCATTTATCTATCTTTTTTTTGTCTGTATTGCTGTCTTTTTTCCAGTGAATGCCAACGATTGTTTAACCAATTTTGTAATTAATTATTATTTTGTTTGTCTATAATTATAAAAATATTTTAAATATCCAAATTATCCAACGGATTTTTTATTCTTAGAAAAACCCTTAGGGTTTGCCAAACCCTGAGGGTTTAATGCAATTTTTATCCATTATGGGATAAATTGCTGTAATTCTATTCTTTATGGTAACGCATCTTCCCTTTACCAAACCATGCTATCGCTTTATTTTATGCTGTTTCCCTTTTATTATAGCATGTCTTTGTTTTACGGTAACGTGTCTTTGTTTTATTTATAACGTGTCTCTGTTTTACGGTAACGTGTCTTTGTTTTACGGTAACGTGTCTCTGTTTTATTGTAACGTGTTTTTGTTTTACGGTAATGTATCCCTGTTTTACGGTAATCTATCCCTTAGTTTGCCATGGAATAGGGGAATGTAAAACTGCCGTAAAGGCATTCCCGGCAAGGATAAAGACAGGGCGTTTTTAAAACAAATATAGTTTGGCCGCCGTAGTGCAATATCTTTCCGGAATACTTATTTTTTTAAACAAAACATATTTCCTCATTCATAGTGGTTTATGATTATTGGCAGAAATTTGTCAGTCGGAGGATAAAAATGCTATAAATAAGTGTTGCTAAACTCTTTATTACCCGGATAAGTACGTTAGGCACACGTAAAGTCAGTTCGCATTAAGTACTGATTAGTAACCAATCCTCCAATGAAAATGGATAAAAAAATTTGTCTGTTACAACAAAATTATCGTAATTCGCTAAAATTTTTAGTAAACCAATTTATAATTTAAAAAGTAATAAACATGTCAGAACCCAAAAAATTTGTTCCTTTTGTGTCGTCGGAGACTAACATGAAGGAATTTACCGTCAGGGCCTTAGTCATCGGACTTGTTCTTGCCGTGGTGCTTGGAGCAGCCAATGCCTATCTGGGCCTGAAAGCCGGAATGACCATAGCCGCTACGTATCCGGCAGCGGTTATCGGGATGGCTATCCTGAAGATGATGAAGGGAAGCATACTGGAAGAGAACTTTGCCCGTACTGTAGGAAGCATAGGCGAGTCGGTAGCTGCCGGAGCCATCTTTACGTTGCCTGCCTTTTTTATCTCTGGATTGTGGGATCCATTTTTCACTCCCGGACACTATGTTACATCGTCGCTAATTCTTATAGCCGGTGGTGTATTGGGAATTATGTTTGTGGCATTGCTTCGCCGGGTAATGGTTGAAGATGCCGAACTTCCTTTTCCCGAATCAGTGGCAGCATCCGAAATTCATAAAACGGGTCGTCAGTCGGGTGGTGGTTCCAAATATCTTTTCGGAGCCATGATAGGCGGCGCTTTGGTAAAAGCCCTTGCCGAATTTAAATTCTTTGCCGAAACCTGGGAACATTTTGTAACTTTTGCCAAACAAACCATTACCGGAACTTCCATTCAGGGACAGGGCGGTATTTTGTTAAGCTCCCCCGGCATCAGCCCGGCATATATGGGCGTTGGTTACATCATCGGACCACGTCTGGGCGCTTTAAACTTCAGCGGAGGTTTACTCGCCTGGGGTTTACTTACTCCTATGATTATGTATTTTATCGGTCCGTTCATGGACTTTAATTTTATAAATAACTGGGCCAATTACCTGATGGCACATAATTCCACTCTTTCATTGGCCGATGCTACAGCCAAGGTAAGTGATCCTATTTTCCAGATGTATGCTATCTGGAAATTTATCGTTAAGCCGATAGCCATTGGCGGTATGTTGATGGGAGCCGGTTATACCTTATTTAAAATGCGTAAGAGCCTTATCACCGGCATTAGCCGTTCGGTAGGCGACGTTAAGAAAGCCGCTTCGGGACACGAAGTAAAAGTTGCCCGCGTTGACAAAGACATTAATTTCAGCTGGATTATTATTGGAATTTTAGCTGTGGCTGTTCTTACCTTCTGCATTACCTTTTTCCTGTTTTCAACATCATTTCTTGTTGCTTTTGTAGCTGCTACCGTAATGATTATTCTTGCGTTTTTCTTTGCAGCCATCTCCGGTTACCTGGTAGGTATCATGGGATCGAGCAATAACCCCATCAGCGGTTTAACATTGACTGCTTTGGTGGTAACCGCTTTAATTATGGTTTTGCTGGGTGTTCGTGGTCAGGAAGGCGTTGCTGCCGTGTTAGGCGTTGCTGCTATCGTTTGTGTGGCTGCTGCCGTTGCCGGCGAAATGCTTCAGGACCTGAAAGCAGGGCATATCCTTGGTGGTACTCCCTGGCGTATGCAGATAGGCGATATCATCGGCGTAGTTCTTGCCGGTGGCGTTATGTTTTTAGTATTGAATTTCCTTAACCAGGCAGATATTGCCCAGGGGAAAGTGGATGGTTATGATGGTGGATTTGGCAGTCCTAAACTGTCGGCTCCCCAGGCCGGTTTAATGGCTATGCTGTCGCAGGGAATTGTAGGCGGACAAATGGCCTGGCCATTGATTATTGTGGGTATGCTCCTTGGATTAGCCTTAATTCTGATGCAGGTAAAAAGCCCGATGCTGGTTAGTGTGGGTATGTATCTTCCGTTGGAAACCACTTTCGCTATTTTTATCGGTGGCTTGGTTAAGGGCATCGTTGATATGGTTGTTGAACGTAAAAAATTCAATGCTGCACAGAAAGCCCGGGTCGAAAATGTCGGTATTTTGCTTGCTGCCGGATTTATTGCCGGAGAAGCATTAACCGGATTGGCTTTTGCTCCTCTTAAAATTGCCGAAATTGAACTTCTCAAAATATTTGCCAACCCACCGTTTGCAATTAGTTTGACTATTCTTATATTGATTGCTCTGGCTCTGATTCTGATTCCGTTGCGTAATGCCGGAAAGCCTGATGAACCGGCTCCGCCGTCAATCAGCATGTAATTTTTAAAAAAATGGGATATTTTTTAAATATCCCATTTTTTGTTTTATTTTTGTGAATCGTATTAACGGGTGATTAGTTCAATGAAAATTTCAACGTGGGCTTAAATTTTTTTCAACGGCGAAAAATCCTTAAAGGATCAAATGTATTGGAGATGACCCCTGTCAGATTGCATGAGCATATACTCAACGACAATGGACAGCTGACCCTGATAGTGCCCAAATTTAAGAATGAAGCCCTTGCCAACTTCTGTATTCCCAAACGCAAATCAAAGAGTTTTAAGATCAATCTTGATGAATTTGGCTCGGCAACCTGGCTCGAAATTGATGGCCGGCAAACGGTAGCCGACATCTGTGAAGAGTTGGTGAAAAAATTTGGTGAAAAAATTCAACCTGCCGAAGATCGTATTCCTAAGTTTCTATCCTTGTTATACGAACAACGTTACATTACTTTTAAAGAATTAATTGAATTTGAAAAAGAAAAGAAGAAAAATAAATTAACAAAATTAAAGGAGGATTAAAATGAGTAAAGTTTTGAGTGGTTTAAAACCAACAAATTTATGGGAAAATTTTGAAGCCTTATGCGGAATACCGCATCCTTCAAAACAAGAAGGTAAAATAAGGGACTATGTCGTAAGTTTTGGAAAAAAACTTGGTCTGGAAACCATTGTTGATGAAGTTGGAAATGTTATTATCCGGAAACCCGCTACTCCCGGTATGGAAAACCGTAAAGGAGTTATTTTACAGGCGCATCTTGATATGGTTCCACAGAAAAATAATGACACCGTTCATGATTTTGAAAAGGATCCTATTCTTCCGCGTATTGATGGCGAATGGGTGAAAGCAACCGGAACAACGCTTGGCGCCGATGATGGCATTGGTGTGGCTGCAGGTATGGCTATATTACAGTCAACCGATATCCCTCACGGACCCGTTGAAGTGTTTTGTACCATTGATGAAGAAACCGGGATGACTGGCGCTTTCGGTCTTAAAGGCGGATTGCTTAAAGGCGACATTTTACTTAACCTCGATTCGGAAGAAGAAGGCATACTCTACATCGGCTGTGCCGGCGGTACCAATGCCAATGTTACTTTTCATTATACCAACCAGGCCGTTCCTTCAGGAATGAAAGCTTTTGTTATTGAAGTTAAAGGATTAAAAGGCGGACATTCGGGCGTTGATATTCCTCTCGGACGCGGTAATTCCAATAAACTTTTACTCCGTTTCCTTTACCTCTCGGCAAAAAAGCATGGCCTGCGCTTAGCTAACATCGATGGCGGAAGCCTCCGCAATGCTATCCCCCGCGAATCAAAAGCCGTTGTCTTAATACCTTCAGATAAAGTAGAATGTTTTCTGGATTGTGTTAAAAAATTCGAATCCGATATTCAGCATGAACTGATATCCGTTGAACCCGGTCTTACATTTTACGCTCAGCCAACCAATATGCCTGATGGCGTATTCGATCTGACTTCTCAATGCAATATGATCAATGCTCTTTATGCTTTACCTAATGGTGTAATGCGAATGAGCAACGATATGAAAGATTTAGTAGAAACTTCCACCAACCTGGCTATTGTAAAATCAGGAAACGGGAAAGTTGAAGTTCAGTGCCTGCTTCGCAGCTCTGTTGATTCGGCAAAAGATGACCTTGAAAACATGATGGCAGCTCTTTTCGAATTAGCGGGTGCCGATGCTAATTTCTCCGGCAAATATCCTGGCTGGAAACCCAATGTTAATTCTCCTATTCTTAATGAGATGAAAGAGATTTATACCAAAAAATTCGGGAAAGCTCCTGTAATTGGTGCTATCCATGCCGGTTTGGAATGTGGTTTGATGGGCGGTGTATATCCTAACTGGGATATGATTTCCTTTGGACCAACCATTGTCCATCCACATTCACCCGATGAAAGAGTAAGCATTGATTCAGTACAGAAATTCTGGGATTTTCTGGTGGATACACTTAAGAATATTCCTGTAAAATAATCTTTGAAATTACAATTTGTAAGAAATCAACCTGACAGGTGTTTTTCCTGTCAGGTTTTTCATTGCATACCATGAGCGATCAATCCCATACCACACTTCTTTCTACGGCTTATCTTCCGCCTATCGAATATTTCGTTCAAATTGACCAATCGGATGAAATTTATATCGATCAATTTGAAAATTACCATAAGCAGACCTTCCGCAACCGCTGCCACATAGCGAGCGCCAACGGTTTGCTTTCGCTTAGCATTCCGGTTATCAAAACCGATGGTAATCATACGCTAATTAAGAATATCGCTATCTCCAATGCCGAACCCTGGCAAAAAATTCACTGGCGAGCTATTGAATCGGCATATAACAAATCTCCTTTTTTTCTTTATTATGAGGATGAATTGCGACCGTTTTATGTTAACCGGTTTGAAAATCTCCTGGAATTTAACATGAAACTTACGGAAAAGCTTTTGCATCTTATCGGAATAGAAAAAAGGATCAATCTTACTACCGGATTCATTCATCAGCCTGAAAATATGACGGATTGTCGTTTCAGGGAAAAACCAAAGCCCGAATCCTGCACAAATTACAAACCCTATATCCAGGTTTTTTCTTCTAAATTTAAATTTTTTCCAAATCTGAGCATCATCGATTTGCTGTTTTGCGAAGGGCCCGATGCTGCGGATTACCTGAATAGCCTTTCACTGCCGGCATGATGTAAAAAAAATATTCTTTAATGAACGTTTATTCCGGATAGGTTATTCGTACATGGAAAATATTCATCAGTTTTTTCTTCAGCACTTTTTTAATGGTAGTAATATCCCTCAGGGTTATGTTAGAATTAATGAATTGCTGGTTCTCTATTTGCTTATTAATCACGCGTTCAACCAAATCACTGATGGAATGTTCGTCGGGATGTTTGAGCGTACGTGATGCCGCTTCCACCGAGTCGGCCATCATCAAAACAGACGTTTCTTTGGAAAAGGGGATAGGTCCGTGATAGGTAAATGCTTTTTCATTGATGGATTCATTGGGACAATCCTGTTGTTGTTTGTTAAAGAAGAATTCAGTCCGGCGGGTGCCGTGATGCGTACGGATAAAGTCGATGATTTGTTCCGGTAGTTTGAAGCGTTTTGCCTTTTCCACGCCATGGATAACATGGCTTATGATGATCCCGGCACTATCTTCGGGCGACAGTTCATCGTGCGGATTGAAGCCTGTGGACTGGTTTTCGATAAAATACATCGGCATATCAATTTTTCCGATATCATGATAATAAGCACCTGTTCTGACGAGCAGACTATTGCCTCCAATTTCATGAATACAGGCTTCTGCCAGGTTGGAAACCTGCAATGAATGCTGAAAAGTTCCGGGTGTTTTTTCGGCTAATTCACGCATTAGTTTACTGTTGGTATCGCATAATTCCATTAGTGTTACATCGGTGGCGAAACCAAAAAGCCGCTCAAACAAAAAGATGAATGGATAGGAAAACAAGGTGAGCATGGCACTACCGCCAAAAAGAATGAAATTCCATGATTGCATTTTTTCAAGACTGCCTTCCTGTATCATTGTCAATCCAATATAAACCACTGAGTAAGAAATAAAGATATAAAACGAAGTCAGAAAGAACTGCGAGCGACGCTGAAGCTTTACGATGCTGGTGATGGTAATAATGCCTGCGATTAGTTCCAAAAACATGAATTCAAAACTGTTGGGCACCAAAAAGCCGATGATGATGATGGTAATCAAGTAGACAAATAATGCGAGGCGGGTATCAAAGAAAACCCGTATGATAATTGGTACAAGGCATAATGGCAAAAGGTACAGAAAATCAATATAGTGCTTTATCACTATGCTTGTTGCAAATGCCATCAGGAATATTATTAAAAGAATGAACAACAGCTTTTTATTATCATTATAAATATCTTTTCGAAATGAAATAAGGAAAAGAAAAAATACGAGTATGGATATTGAAACCAAAACTACCTGCCCGCCCAAGATGAAATAATAATTGGAATTGGATCCCAGTTGGGCCTCGTATTCCTTTTTTAAAGATTCAAGTATCTGGAATTTATCAGGAGTTATCAATTCTCCGGTGGAGATAATACGTTCGCCCTGCTGAACCATCCCTCGCGTAAACGAAATATTATTCATTAAAGCATTTAATGCTTTTTCAGAAGTCTCCGAATCGTAAGTAATATTTTGAATAATAGAATTTTCTAATAATGAAGTTAAAAATTCGCGTTTAATTCCCAGTCCTTTGTTTTCATATTTTGTTAGCTGGTCATTAATGTAATCATCAGCAGATTGGATGGTAAAAAATTGCCCCAGTGTTTTTTTCTCAGCGATATTATTTTGAACGACGTAAATTGTATAATCATTTGGTTTTTTATCAATTACTGAATTTAATTCGATGATTCCCCTGCTGAGCAAGGTGTCGGCGATGTTCCAAAAAACTTCTTTATTGGTTTTGCGAAGGGAAGTTGAAATGTTTTGTCCGTAAAATTCGTCATTCCAGCGTTTTTCGAATAATTTGACCAAATCATTCAGTTTGGAAACTTTAATATTGATATCGTAATTAAAATAAGGATGATAGTTGTCCAGTACCAGCTTCTTTTCTTTTTGAATTTCGGCATTTGATTTCTGAATGGCAAAATCAAAAGGGGCAATCAAATCCTTATTTCCCCAGGGTTTTCCTTTTTGAAATTCGTATTTAAATTTTCCTTCTTTTGGAAATAATGAAACGAGTAAAATGATTGAAAGGAGGAAGAGTACAGCTTTATAAATATCAGAATAATGGTTCCTGAGGTTAGGAAAAAATTTCATCATATTCTTAAATCTTTGGAAATACGAAAGTAAAAAAATAATCAAAGCAGTTACCCATTCGGAAATAAATATTATATTGGCTGTGTGAAAAAAATGCAAAAAAATGGACTTTGGAATATGTAATTTAAGTATGGTTGCTTTAAGAAAAGAACCATCAGATAAAGCGGAAATGATTAATCAGTTGCTTTTTGGCGAGTTGCTGGTCGTCATCGGATATTACAAACAATGGGCAAAGGTAAGGTTGGTTTATGATAATTATGAAGGCTGGATTGATCAAAAACAATACAGACCATTGTCCGAATCTGCTTTTACGCTGCTGAATAATTCGCCATCGTTAATAACCCTTGATTTAGTGCAGCTTGTTGCGAATTTGAGCGAAAATAGCTTTATTCCACTTGTGATGGGAAGCAGTATGCCCGAAATGGTTAATCATACCTTTTATATTGAGAATGAACAGTTCAGCTATGAGGGCTTGGCCGTAATGCCTTGTCCTGATTCGTATAAGGATATTGTAAAAAATGCCATGTTGTATTTGCATTCTCCTTATTTATGGGGCGGTCGCTCTCCGTTTGGTATTGATTGTTCAGGATTTACGCAAATGGTATATAAACTCAGCGGGATAAAATTGCTTAGGGATGCTTCGCAACAGGCAACTCAGGGTGAAGCTGTAAGTTTTATTTCTGAGGCTAATCCTGGCGATCTGGCATTTTTTGATAACGACGAAGAACAGATTATCCATGTGGGTATTATTCTGAAAAACAACCGTATCATCCATGCTTCCGGGAAGGTAAGAATAGATACAATTGACCACCAGGGAATATTTGATAATACTTCACGAAAATATACCCATAAGTTGCGGTTAATTAAAAAAATAATTTAACCTATTTTTGGTAAAATGCGCTAAAATAATACTTTATAATTGCTTAAACTAAAAAAGCCCTCCGAAAACGGAAGGCTTTTTATTATCAAATTTATTTATAATAGTTTAGAATGTATACCGTAATCCAATCTGAGCGCCCCAGGTTGATGTGGTTGAAAGCACATTGGATGTAGTGCTGGTTGGCAATTTTCCACCAATGGTATTCATTTGGAAATAGGGAACATTGTTTGCATCAACTTTGTCGTATTTAAGCAGGCTCAAATCGTAACTTCCAAGACTTTGTTGTTTGCGGATACCCCAGTCTTTATTTAAGAGGTTGCCAAAGTTAAGCAGGTCTAAACTGATTTGCAGGGTGCTTTTTCTTTCACCAATATTCGTAAAGATATCCTGAAGAATTCTTACGTCACAACGGTTTAACCATGGCAACAAAAATGCATTGCGTTTTGCATATTCACCTTTATGATCGTTCAGGTATTTATCATGATAAATTAAATTGAAAAGGGCAGCGAGTTGCTGATCGGCGGTAAAAAGTACTTTTCCGGCCGAATTCTTGATATCAGAGAAATGTATTTCAGAACCGTCTTTTGGAATATACATCAAATCTGCTGAGTTTCCGTCACCGTTCATATCATTGGAATAAATGCAGGAAATTCTACCCTGATGACTGCCTTCATAGAGGAGCGTAATTGTTGTTCCAAGGTGTTTCAGATATTCGGCACGATAGGATATTGAGCCTACTACACGGTGAGGAACAGCAAATTGTGAAAAGCTAAGATCTGGATCATTTTGACTGATCACGGTTGGGTTACTTCCCCAGGCTGATGATGCCGATGAACCGGGATTGGCTGTTAAATCCTTGGCATTAAAGTAGGTGTATGAAATCGATCCAAAAAATCCGTTCGTGGGCGGTTTGGTTAACTGTACGGAAAGAGAATAGGAATAACCTTTATTGGTATTGTAAAGCACAATGGCATTGGATACTTTTGAATTAATCTTTTTCTCGGCAGCGGTAAATTTCGGTCTGTTGTCAGCGCCTGCGAATTTTCCAACAGGTATTGCCTGGTTGGCATTTCGCTGAACAACGGCATTAATATCCTTTGAATAAATTCCTTCGGCGGTAAATACCAAATCCCACCATGGTAATTTGATGTCGGCGGCAAGGTCGTTTCTCCATACCTGGGGCATTTTGAAATCTTTAGCAACAACGGCTATAGAACCCGGGGCTACAGAGGATGGCTGTTGAGGAAAACTGCTTACATAATGAAATGGATCCTTATTAAACAACAGGGTGGAAAGGCTGGCTGAATCGGTGATTTCTAATGTATTTTGCAATGTGCCGCTGTTGGTGGGCTGGTTAGTGAACCATACAAAAGGCAGTTTTCCGGTGAAAATACCAGAACCTCCGCGTACTTGTAACGATTGATCTGATTTTACATCCCAGTTAAAACTAATTCGTGGCGAAATAAGAAGTTTGGAATCGGGCCAGCTGCCTACATCCAGTTTCTCAGGATTTCCGTTGAGGTCCTGAAATGTTAATGCGTCAATGGCAGCATTTGCTTTCGGATTATCAAGATACATTGGTAATTCAAAACGGAGCCCGCCGGTAAGTTTGAAATTATCGGTCAGTTGGTATTCGTCCTGTAAATAGAAGCTTCCCATTCCAAAATTAAGTTCGGCATAGCCGCTTCCGGCTCCGGCATAAGGATAGGTTAATCCGAAAGTGGTTGGAGCCTGGCCGGTCATAAAATCGTCCATCGAGGCATAACGGTAATAGCTGGTACCATAACGTTTGTAGCTGTTGCCGAAATAAAGGTAATCATAAGAAATACCAGCAGTAAAAGTATGTTTACCAAGATAATAGTTAAAGTTGTCCGTAAAGGTAAGGACATTGTTTTTAACATCATTTTGATAAGAGAATAATTCCGTACCAAACGACATGTATGGATTTCCATCTTTATAGATGTCAACAAACGGGAAAAGATCGCCGCCAGTGGTTCGAGTGTCTCTGATTTTGGTATATGCAACAAGGAATTTGTTTGCAGATTTAGTACCAAACAGACTGTTAAGTTCAGCGGTAATAGAACCCACGGTATTTTCCAGGCCGTAATTTGAATTATCGAAAGCCATTGACATTACGCTAATACGCCCAAAGTTTGAACGTGTACCGGGAGCGCTGGTAGCATTAACCTGCTGGTCATTAGTTGATTTAACATAATTGTACCGAACGGTTAATTTATTATTCTTATTGATGTTCCAGTCAATCCTGCCCAATATTTTATGATTTTTGCTCTTAAAGTCGCCGAATCCTTTATAGCTTCCCGGATCATAACCGTAATTAGTTATTAGAAATTGTTTCATGGTTTCGAGATCGGACTCGGAAGTACGGGAGATAAATTTTTTAGAATCACCTACGCCATCAGTACTTGCACTCCAGGGAATTCCGGGAAAGGTGGATTCTTCGGATTCAAAATTAGCAAAGAAAAACAGTTTATCTTTGATTATCGGACCTCCAAAGCGAGCGCCCATTGTTTTTGTTGTTGTTTTAGATAAGCTAAGTTTTTCGTTTGACACTTTGTCGCCATTGAATGATTTGTCGCGGTAAAAACCATAGGCAGAGCCTTTAAACTGGTTATCGCCACTACGTGTTACGGCATTAATATTTGCACCGGTAAAGTTTGATTGCCGGATGTCGAAAGGTGCAATGTTTACACTGATTTCTTCGATAGCATCAAGGCTTATGGGTTGTGCATCACCACCGGGTAAATTTTTGGTACTTAAACCAAAGTTATTGTTGAAATTGGCTCCGTCAATCGTAATGTTGTTATAACGGCCATCGCTTCCGGCAAAACTGCCGCTTGCGCTGGTTTGAGCATTTAAACGGGTAAAATCGTTGATGCTTCGGTTGATGGATGGCAGAGCCTGAATCTGTTGGTTGTTGATGTTGGTTGAAGCTCCCGTACGGTTTCCGTCAATCAACGCATTACGGTTCGCCACAATTTCTACACCCTTGAGCGTAGATGTTACTTCGAGCAAGGTTTCATTTAGGGTGAAGGTTTGCCCAAGGCTCAGAACAACATCTTCTTTAATAGAGGGCTTGTAGCCGACATAAGAAATGGTTATTTTGTATGGTCCACCGATCCTCATATTGGGAATGCGATAATAACCATCCGCATTTGTTGAAGTTCCATATTGCGTTCCTGATGGAAGGTGCACCGCAACCACCGTCGCTCCTGGTAGACTTTCCTTGTCTTTGCCGAATATTTTACCACTTAGTCCTGAAGTGGTAACCTGTGCATACGATATGCCGGTTAGCATACCGAAAACGGCAGTTAGTAATAAAATAATGTAAAATTTTCTCATAAGGAATTAATTTAAGTTAATTAATAAATTGATTTAAAATTGATAATTTTTAGATTGATAAAATTATAAAATAAAAACCTAAAACGGTTGCTCTGTTACGTGAATTTTACATGAATTTTGATGATTTTAATTAATTATTTTGCAAGATATTAGAATCATTATTAACAATTTGTTAATAAATAATACCAAAATCGCATCTTTTTTCATTCATTTTCACCTTGTGTGGAGGATAAATTAAAATATTCGAATCGGATTGGGAGTTTCAGCTTTTTTTCTACTTTTGTTTCTTTAGTAAATTAAATACACAAATGAAAAAAATAATATTTCTTGTTTTCATCAGCACCCTCACATTTACCCTGTTTGCTCAGAACCAGGCCGAACGTCCTTATGTAGTGATGATTTCTATGGATGGATTTCGCTGGGATTATCCCGACAAGGTAGCCACTCCTAATCTGCATTATGTGGCAAAACACGGTGTGAAAGCCCAATCACTCCGTCCGGCTTTTCCTACCAAAACCTTTCCCAATCATTATGCGATGGCAACAGGCTTGTATCCCGACCATAACGGTATTGTGAATAATAGTTTTTACGATCCTGAGATGAATGCACATTATTCGATGGGCGATTCCACCAAAGATAATCCGGCATTTTACCTTGGAGAGCCTATCTGGAATACTGCCGAAAAACAAGGAGTGAAAACGGCATCCTTTTATTGGGTTGGCTCCGATGTGCCTATTCAGGGTATGCATCCGACATACTGGAAAAAATACGTTCATCAATTCCCATTCGAACAACGGCTCGACACAGCTATCGCCTGGTTAAGTTTGCCGGAAGAAAAACGTCCTCATCTTATTTTGTTGTATTTACATGAACCTGATGCCGTAGGACATGATTTTGGACCCGATGGCGAAAAAACCCTTCAGGAGGTGCATTACCTGGATAGTCTGGTTGGCGATTTTATTAAAAAGATTAAAAAGTTGCCTGTTGGCAAAAAAGTAAATCTCATCTTCACTGCCGATCATGGGATGTGTAATATTGCTAACGACAGGGTGGTTTATCTTTCGGATTTTGTTAAGAAAAGCTGGCTTAAAGAAATTGAAGGAGGTAATCCCAATTATAATCTGAAAGTGAATCCGGACTGTCTTGATTCGGCGTATCAACGTTTGATTAAAGTGCCACATATAAAAGTATGGAAACACGGCATGCTTCCGCAGAGGCTGCATTATGGTAACAGCCCGAGAGACCTCGATCTGATTGTGGTGTCGGACAGCGCCTGGAGCGTGAGCTGGAAAAAAGGTCGCTCGTTTTACGGCGGAACGCATGGCTTCGACAATTCCAATACCGATGTTCATGCCATTTTCTATGCCATGGGTCCGGCTTTTAAGAAGGGATATATTCAGCCTACGTTTGATAATGTTGATCTTTATCCTTTGATTACCTATATTTTGGGAATCCGTCCGGTGACTACCGACGGAAATCTGGAAGAGGTGAAGTCCATGCTGAAATAAATGTATTCTTAGACACCGATCTGCAACGAAGGGCTTATTTATTTAATCCATAAATGATTCTGAAATGGTATCCAAAGACGGCAAATGTTATGGCATCTATGAACGAACCCGGACGTCTTAGCAGTGTCCAGATAAATAATTTCCAATATTCTCTTCTCCCTCTGTTGGCAATGCCCATGATAAATATTGATTTAAGGAAACCCATCAGGTAGGAAAATTCTATGTTTTTTGGTCTTTTCTTGGGTTGTTTGTAATTTTTTAAAAACTGACGAATCCTTTGATAATAAGGTTTTGTATTATAAATATTTTCAAGTATTTTGGTATAACCGTCCAATAGTTCATGCTGGTTCATTTTTGGGATAAAATTCATGGATGCATCGGTGTTGTTTCCGGTAGCTTCGGTTGTCAGCCTGTTTTCTGTCTTAAGCCGTTCGTACAACTTGGTGTTTTTTGGAGCATTTAAAAGCCCAACCATGGCCGAAACGATTCCGCTTTGCTGTATAAAATCAATCTGCCGTTGAAAAACACCCGGCGTGTCGCTGTCGAAACCTACGATAAACCCGCCTGAAACCTGCATCCCGGCTTTTTGTATTTTTTTTACACTCTGAAGCAGATCCCGGTTTTTGTTTTGTACTTTATTACATTCCTGAAGGGAATTTTCTTCAGGAGTTTCTATCCCAATAAAAGTAGAGCAGAATCCTGCTTCAATCATTGACGACAGAAGATCCTCGTCATCGGCAAGATTAATGGAGGTTTCGGTGCTAAATGTAAATGGATATTTGTGGATTTGCATCCATTTTTTCATTGCCGGGAGTAGATCATTCTTAATTTGATTTTTGTTTCCGATAAAATTATCGTCCACAATTAATACAGGTCCGCGCCAGTGTAGTTTATAAAGCAAATCAAGCTCATTTATTATCTGAATAGAATCTTTCATCCTGACCTTGTTTCCTAAAAGCGCCGTTATTTCGCAAAAATCACAGGAAAACGGGCATCCCCTCGTAACCTGAATATTCATGTAAGCATAGTCTTTTCTCGACAACAAATAATAATCGGGGACTGGAGTTGTGGTAATATCTGCAAATTTATCGGTCTTGTATATCCTTTGCGGAAATCCTGCCTTTAAATCTTTAAGAAACGGCGGTAATGTAATTTCCGCCTCGTTCAATATAAAATGACTAATCTGAGGATAGTTTTGATATTCCTGAGTAAAAAGAGGACCTCCTGCCACCATTTCGACTTTATACTTCATGCACTCTTCTATAACCTTATTTACGGATTCCTTTTGAATGTACATGGCGCTGATAAAAACATAATCGGCCCAGAGAATATCGCTTGCCTGAAGCGTTGAGATATTCATGTCCACTAATTTTTTCTGCCATGTTGACGGGAGCATGGCCGACACGGTTATTAAGCCAAGAGGTGGCACGGCAGCCTTTTTGGAGATAAACCGTAAGGCATGTTTGAAACTCCAGAAAGAGTCGGGGTATTGAGGATATACCAATAAAATGTTCATTATGTTATTCTTTTTTACAAAAGTAGTTACCAAAACCCACTTTTTTGAAAAGAAGGGATTAACACAAAGAAATTAGTGGTATACCTGACAATTAAGGGATAGTTACCCAAAAAACGGGGTGGGTGGTATTTGCCCCCGAATGTTCAAAGGGCTTCTTTAACCTTTATAAAATACTGGCGCGAAACCGGTAATGATTCATCATAACCCCTTATAATCAGAGAGTGGTTGTTGTAAATGCTATTGAGTCTCTCAATATAATGAGTATTTACGATGCAAGTTCTGTGGCATCGAATGAAATTGGAATATTGCTTAATTTGTAACTCAATATTTTTAAGTGTATTCCGTATGAGTTTCTTTTTAAAATGATCACCTTCCATGTACACGATTTCCACATAATTATCGGCGGATTTTATAAAAACAACTTCGGCAATCAACAGGCTAAGATTTTCGGCATTGTTCTCCGAAATAAAGTCGATGGATTTATTCAGAATATCTTCTTCGTATTTTTCCATCTTTTTTTGTATTGTTTTTTTCTCTGTAACAAGCGATTCGTTTTGCTGCTTAAATTCCTTGAGCTTATCATAAATGGCTAAAATTATTGGTGGAGCAAGACAAATTAAAACAGCTTTAAATACGACATAAAAGGAGATGCTGACAGATCCCACATAGTGCAAATAAAAAGGGAAAGCAACGGAACTTATGGCCAAAATTATAAAACCGCTCATGTAGGAGGGTAGGGCAGTATTGTGATTGTTTGGCAAATTATTTTTCTTCAGCCAGGGGAAAATAATCCGGACTAAAAACATAGACAGAAAAACAATGGCTCCCAAGCCTGTAATAAACAGCAAATTGTTGTTAAAATCAAATCTGCTTGGGGGAAACGGCTGAAAAAAAAGGACAAATAAAAAAATACCAAAACTGATGCTTACAAAAAGAATTAGCTTTTCGTTTAATAATTGTACCAATTGGTTAATCTTGTTATTCATTTTATAATTATATTTCTATAACGAAATAGAATTATTGAAATACAAATTTACATAAAATTCACTAAACTTTCGCACTCAGAAATAAAAAACCAATTAAAGTCATCCCTAAAGATTTGAATTTTTTTTAATAAAAATACCCTGCCAGAGCTAACCTTTATCTGGCAGGGTATTCGTGTCTGCAAAATTTCGTAACGTTTTAGCGGGGAATTTTACGAAAAGCCGCAGGCGGATATAAATAAATACTATTTTTTATAAAACACCTTCATCATAAGCTTTTTCACCATGCAAAGCTTCGTCAAGACCAATTTTCTCTACGCTTGCATCTACCTTAACAGGAGTAATCATATTTATGATAATCAGCATAATGTAGGTGAAAATAAAAGCATATATCGATGCTGCTACAACAGCAACCAATTCTTTAATAAAGAAGGAGCCATTACCAAAAACCAAACCATCAGCACCGGTAGCGTTAACAGCTTTTGATGCAAAAACGCCGAGCAGAATTGTTCCTAAAACTCCACCAACACCATGAACGCCCCATACATCCAGCGCATCATCCCATTTCATTTTATTTTTAAAATTAACGGCAAAATAGCAAACTAAACCGGCTGCTGTTCCGATAATAGGAGCGGCCCAAACGGGTACATAACCGGCACAGGGAGTTATTGTTGCCAATCCGGCAATAGAACCTGTGAGCAAGCCTAAAAATTTAGGCTTACGTTCACGTATCCACTCAACGAATAGCCATGCAATAGTCGCAAAAGAAGCGGCTATATCAGTATTGATAAATGCGGTAGATGTAATAAAATCGACGGCAACCTCGCTGCCTGCATTAAAACCGTACCATCCAAACCACAATAGTCCGCTTCCTATGGCAACAAGAGGAATACTATTAGGAGTAGAGTTTTTGTCAACCCTTGCTTTTACATAAAATACCGAAGCTAAAGCGGCAAAACCAGCCGTTGCATGTACAACAATACCACCGGCAAAATCAATAACGCCCCATTGTGCAAGAAGTCCACCGCCCCAAATCATGTGAACAAACGGATAGTAAACTAAAACCTGCCAAACGGTAAGAAAAATAAAGTAGGCTTTAAAGCTTACCCTGTTTACAAAAGCGCCTGTGATAAGTGCAGGGGTAATAATGGCAAACATCATCTGGTAAGCAACGAATACAAACTCGGGAATTTTTCCGTTGGTATACATCGATGATGGTGAAATACCGTTAAGAAAAGCCTTGTGGAGGTCTCCGATAATTCCACCTTCGCCGCCACTGAAGCAAAGTGAATAACCAAAAACCACCCATAATACGGTTGTCCAACCCATAGAAACAAAACTTTGAATCATAATACCTAAAATATTACGTTTTGTGGCTAATCCTCCATAAAAGAAAGCTAAGCCTGGGGTCATCAGCATTACCAAACTGGTAGCTAAAAGCATAAACCCCGTTGAACCTGTGTCTATCATAACTGTTGAATTTTAAATGAATATGTGATTATTGTTAATTAAAGTGTGATTCCGAAAGTGAAAAAAACATTGGACGTTTGAGGATTGAAGATCAAAGATCCTTTAATAGGTAATGAAAAATCGTTGGTGATTTTTATTTTACGATATCCTGTTATTCCCATATTAATGATACCGGCGTCATTACCATAAGCTCCTTTTTGTGGAGTAAATCCTACAAATAAATCGGCGCTGTTTTCCTGTATGGCAAAAGTGTAACCTGCTTCAAAATAAGAGGAATAGTACGTTTTATCGGTGGAGTCCTTTTTTGCATCACAGCCCCATCGTTTATCGTTTCCATAAAAGTAAACGCCTCCGAGCAACCATAATGGTAATTTTTCATCTCCCTTGTAAAGTACAGAACCTTCCAGGGTATGAGCTGTTTTTTTATCGTCATAATAAAAGTATCGGTTATCGGGCGACGAGGATATTCCACTATTGTTGAAGGGAATATAGTAATCTGTAACTATCAGGGATATTTTTTTATAAGTATATTTTGCATACAGGTCGACTTCTTTGTAATTATTTTGAGTGGAAACGGCACTCCAGCAACCGGCTTCAAGATTTGCCCATGAAAGTGACAGCGTTGGTTGTATGCTTGGCGAATTGCCATAATCGCATCCTCTCCAGACATACCGGCTCATTACATCGGCACTGAAATTTAATTTTAGCTTCGTTTTTGTGGAATCATTTTCTGAACTGTTCTGCGATTTTAATGAGCCACATAACAATAGGGTCGATAATAGAAATAAACTTAACTTGGCAGATTTTATGATCATGGCTTTTAATATTTTTTAAAAGCGCAAATGTAAAATCGCCTTAGGCGGTTAGCAATAGGTTAAAATTTGATTTATTTGTAAGCTGTTTTTTTACTTACTAAGAAAAATTCTTATGTGTGGAATAGAAAAATATTTTCGGGTTAAACCTCAATGATCTTGTTTTTTACCGCATAAAGTACCAATTCTGCAGTGTTTTTTAACTTCAGTTTCTGCATGATGTGATTTTTATGTGCATCTACGGTTTTGGTGCTTATGAAAAGTTTATCCGCAATTTCTTTGTTGGTGTAACCACTGGAAGCAAGTTTTAAAATCTCGATTTCTCTTTGGGTTAATTCCTGCTTTTCCATCAGGTTTTGCTCTACCTTGAAATTTTTGATATATCCTTTCAGAAGGTTATCCGAGACCAATTTGCTGTAATATTCGCCCCCTTCGGATAAGACTTTTATCGCTTCCAGCAGTTCTTCCTTTGAAGTGTCTTTGGGTAGATACCCTTTGGCTCCTGCTTTGATAGAATTGATAACAAATTCTTCATTGGTGTGCATAGACAGAATCATAATTTTTATTTCGGGATATAAAGAGGAAATCTGGCGCGAGACTTCTATTCCCGAAAGTCCATGCATGGATATGTCGAGAATAACCACATCAGGTTTAAGCGTTTTTAGCAAATCCAATAACTCGTTACCGTCAGAAGCTTCGCCGATAATGTTTATAAAATCAGTATCGGATAGCAATGATTTTATGCCGTCGCGGAAGATGCGATGGTCATCTGTCAAAATTATTTTAATCTCTGTCATATCAGATGGGTATTTTAATATTTATTTGAGTTCCTTTTCCCAAGGAAGAATAAAATTTGCATTCGCCCCTGAGCAATTCCACTCTTTCCTTAATATTCATGATTCCATTACCGTTTGTGTCATTTTTTTCAATTTCAAATCCTTTGCCATTATCGGAAACGATAAGGGAAATTAAATTTTGACTGCATGATATTTTTAACGAGGCTTCGGTAGCGGCTGAATGTTTGGTGATATTATTGATCGCTTCCTGGGCGATCCGGTAGACGTAAATTTGTACTCTTTTATCCAATGAATCAGGAATATTTTTACTTGTAAATTCTATAGGTATTCCAGTATTTTTTGCTGTGTCTTTACAGAGATTTTTCAATCCTTGTTCCATCCCGAATGCTTCCAGTACCGGAGGCATAAGATCATTCGAAATATTCCGTATTTCCTGTATCGTATCCCGGAGAAGCTCCTGCGTTTCGTGTATGATTTGCTGACCTTTTTCAACATTGGCGCTTTTCGCCTGTTCGAGTTTTATTTTTACTGCCAAAAGCGATTGTCCAAGACTATCGTGCAAATCTCTCGACAATCGTTGTCTTTCCATTTCCTGCCCGTCTATCAGCGAACTTACCCTTTTTGTCTTTTCTTCTTCTATTTGTTTGCTTTGTTTTTTCAGACGTAATGTCATCCGGTTAAATGTCTCGGTAAGAAACCCAATTTCATCGCGGGAAGATACTCTTAACGCAACATTATAATTTCCTGTGCCGATTTGCTCGCTTGCTTTTTGCAGCTTTTTAAGAGGGTGTGTAATTCTTCGTGAAACGAGAAAAGCAAAAATAAATACACTTGCGGCGATAATTATGCTTAGCAATAAAATGTTGTTGCGTATAGAATAGACGGGGATCATCGCTTCTCTTTCATCAATTTCGGCCAGAATCACCCAATGCAGTCCTTCAATATTTACCTTGCTGTAGGAACTTAAGCAGGAAGTATCCCGGTAATCTTTCACAATGTCGTAACCCGTTTTTCCATTGAATGCATTTAATACCGATTGGGAAGTAACTTTTATGGTATAGATGGCATTTTCCTTAAATCTTGAATTACTTCTCATCAGGTAATTATTTCCTACCAGATAGGTTTCCCCGGTTTTGCCGAGTCCGTTCTTTTCCGAATAATTAAACATTATTTTATTAATGGCCGTAACGGGAATTTCGAGTACTACATAACCAATAATGTTCTTTGTTTCATCAAAAACGGGTGTTCCAATATAAATCAATAACGTAGACTTAGTTAAATCCTGGATAATGGTTTTTTTCGACTGCTTCAGTTCCTTACAAAAATTGCCCAAGTTTTGACCGGAGAGAACAGTAATACCGGAATTATTTTTAAAACCGGTTGTCTGTGGGTTGATGTTAAACACAGAATTATTCCGGCTCACCACATAAAGCCGCTGATAATAACCGTAGGAACCGATGTATTTGCCCAACTGGGAATTGTATTGAAGCGTATTGATTTTTTCAGCGGATTTTACCGGAGAATCTAAAACATCAATGATTTTCTTAATTTCTTCCGATTTGGAGATGAGATTGATATCGCGGTCACGGTCGAGGAAAAATTGTTCGATTCTGTTTTTCTTTTCCAGGCGTAGCGAAATCAACTGGTCGAAAGTGCGGTTTAGCAACGCTTTTTTAGCAAAATAATAGGAATAGGAGCCAATAATACTAATCACCACTATGCCTAAACAGACAAAATAAAATATCAGTTTCTCGGTAATTGAAATGGTTTTCATTAGCATGTTAGAAATGTTCCCGGATAAACCGGAAATTTTATTTTACAAAAATATCCGTTTTTTTTAAGGAATGCGGGTATTTTAAAAAAAGGAAGGAGTATTTGGCTCCTGATTCATAAATGTAGCAACATACAAGGCTGAATAGCCAATGGAATAAGGATTTTTTGGGCTGTATATTAAAAAAGAATAGAACGCGGATTCCACGGAAAAAACGGATAAACGCTAATCATATTTTATAAAAAGGGAAAAGCATGCATTAAAATCAATATTTTTGTGCAAAATATGGAATAACCTAATTTGCAGGGACAGCGCTTTATTTTAACCCGATTACTGTTCCCTTTAATTTAAAAAACATGATAGAAACCGAACGGCTTATGTTAAGGCCATTAACTTACGAACAACTCATCAAATATTGTAACACAGACAACTCCCTGGAAAAAGAAATGCATCTGAATGAAACATCCCGGATCATTCCGCCGGAGTTGAAGGAAGCGCTTGAACAAACCATTTTGCCTGATGTGGCAGATAAAAACAAGAATTATCTATATTCTACCCTTTGGATTATTATTCTGAAACTGGAAAATAAGATGGCTGGCGATTTGTGCTTTAAAGGAGAGCCAAATGCTGAGGGTGAAATCGAAATTGGCTACGGAACGTATGAAGCGTTCAGAAGAAGAGGTATTATGACGGAAGCCGTGGAAGGGATGATTCGTTGGGCAGGGAAACAGCCCAACGTTATAGCGATTATCGCTTCTTCAGAAAAGGATAATATTGCATCATCTTTGGTCCTTGAAAAAAATCATTTTATAAAAACCGGAGAAACCGGAACCTTGTTTAACTGGCGATTCGAATTATAAAATACAAATACTTTTCAGCCAATAGCCAATCCCGAAAAGGTCGGGACTAAGCCTTCGACTCAGTAGCTTATGGCTTCTGATAAATGGATGAATTATTGCGATAGCCTGTCTTGTCGATGTACCAGTCAGGATATAGCATTCCTGATGATTCGGCCCAATCGGCGAAATGCAGATATCCGCTGGTAATCTGATGAGTTTCGATTGTAAAAGATAAACGATGAATAATGAGTATCCCCGGAGCAAACGGAACTTATAAAAGTCTGCGATTATCCGAAATCATTAGCTTCTTTATTGCTTCCAATAGTTTTTTTATAAGGTTAATATCAAACAGCCCTTATCCGGTTTTTCTAATGACCTGATTTTCTATTCGTATTTTTTTACTGCTCCGGTAGGGCAATATCTCGTGCACTTTCCACATTTGGTACATTTTGATTTATCTATTACCGGCAACCCATAACCATCCTGAATTATTGCATGTGCAGGGCAAATGCTTAAAATAGGACAACGGTGATTTTGCGGACACAAACGATCGCTTACTATGTATGACATGATCTGATTTAAATTAATAGTTCAATGATTTTTTATGCATCCTGGGCCTAAAAACCAATATCATTTGTTATTGACAAGATATTAAGACCTGACATTGAAAATTACTGAACTGTATTTGATTAATTAATAAACTTATTTTTTAAAATTTGTATTTATTCAATCTTTACACTTATGCTTCCGTTTTTTTAGATGTAATGATGCCAAAAGGCAGATATAACGGGCAGAAACTAAAAATACTGGTAAGAATAAAAATTCCCGATAAAATAAGCAATATGATTGCCAGTATACCCGAAATTACACCGGAGAAATAAAGAATTGCAACTGTAGCAGCTATCAGTAATCTGATAAATCTATCTGCTAATCCCATGTTTTTTTTCATTTTTCATTTTTTTTAAACATACTTCCCAAAAAATAACCAATTACAGATCCCCAAATTATACTTAACCAGGGATTAGATGTTATAGGACAGGAACCCGATGAACAACCCACCGTTTTATAATAAATAAAACCTCCAGTAGCGCCTATTGCGACGCCTGCTATCCCAGGAACCGATCTTTTAATCTTATGCACCATTTTTTGCATACATGATGCTTTTGTTTCGCAGGTATTTTCCATACTAATTTTTCTTTCCATTTAGCAATACTTTGTCAATTGCTTTTACAAACGAGTCCTTTGGCATTGCACCCAAAGTCATCTGTGGGGGGCCTTCTTTCGGCACAAAAAGGATGGATGGGATACTCTGTATCCTGAATATTGCTGCCAGTTCCTGTTGATCTTCTGTATCCACTTTATAAATATCAATCTTGCCTTTATAAACTTCAGAGAGTTCTTCAAGAATCGGAGCTACCATCTTGCATGGGCCGCACCAGTCGGCATAAAAATCAATAATACACGGATTAGTTCCTTCAAACTTCCATTCTTTGTTTTCTTTGTAATTAAAAACCTTTTTTGAAAAGGTTTCTGTAGTTAAATGTTCCATAATTTTAATTCTATGATTTATATTAAACATTAATTATTTGGTTGAAAATTTTTCAATTGCATTTATAATATCTTCTTTTTGTGTTATTCCTACAAATTGACCGACGGCCTTTCCATCTTTAAAGATAATCATTGTGGGAATACTTTGCACATTATATCTTTTAGCTATGGATGAATTCTGGTCAATATCCAACTTAAAAACAGAAACTTTGCCAGCCATTACCGTACTTACATCTTCAATGATGGGAGATTGTATTTTACATGGGTTACACCATGTTGCCCAGAAATCCACAAGTACTATCCCGGATTTTATATTTTCATCAAAAGTACTTGCCGTTAATGCCGTCACTGCTCCGGTATTCGTTTCAGCGGGTGTAATAACGTTATTATCAACTGATGCTTGTTTTTCATGATTTGCAGCGTGGCCGGTACAGCAAATATTGCTTCCTGCCAGCAATGATCCCAATAATATAAAAGCGATTGCCATTGATTTTGAAATAAGTTTCTTCATTTTTTTATTTTTTTAATTCAGGTTCCGAATTGTATTTATTAATATTTGCTTTGACTGTACCCCGACAAATTGTTTTACCATCTTGCCATCTTTAAAAACCAGTAATGTCGGGATATTCTGTATTTTATACATCGCAGCTATACTCCTGTTATCATCTACATTTAATTTAGCAACGATTGCCAATTCGCCAACTTCCGCGGCTACTTCTTCAAGGATGGGTCCCTGCATTTTGCATGGTCCGCACCACTCAGCCCAGAAATCAACCAATACTAAGCCATGGGCAATTACCCTGGAAAAATTCTCAGCATTTACATTGATTACTTCATTTCTGATATTTATCATTGTTTTTGATTTGATATTGTTCTAATACTTTGCAATCCTCATGCCAATTCATATATCATGCTTGTTCTGTGTTTGCAAGGCCATTTTAACACATTAAAATAAGTTAACCTGTGGTTAATATTAAATTAATTATATTAACTTTGCATTAATTTAGTTAATTCGTCCAAAATGGAAAAAATATTTGAAACCGGAATTATTATGGAAGCTCCTTGCGGCATATTTATTACCGACAGGGAAATGGAAATTATTTTTTGGAACAACGATATGGAGAAGATCAGCGGCATAGATCGTTCCCATGCTTTAAAACAAAAGCTGTCATTGGTAAAATTCTACAACATCAACCAAACAGGAAAAAATCTTCTCGATTTCAGCGAATGTTTCAAGGGTAAAAAAACAAATATTGCCAAAACGGCTTTCATCGAAAATGCTTCCCATGAACAGATATTAGTCTTTATCAATGCCCGGTTTGTCTCTGACGGTAATGATCAAAAACTAATTGTAATAGTTACTGATATTTCAAGAGAAATTACATGCAGTACTATTTCGGCCGCTCCCCTTATTGTAAAAGGGAAAGAGGCATTGCAACGTATTGTCGGCAGGGATGAGAAAATTTTTGAGCTGTACAAAATGATAGAAATGGCAGCCGATTCAATGGCCAACGTAAATATTTCCGGAGAAAGCGGTACCGGAAAAGAACTTGTTGCCAATGCAATTCATCAGTTATCGAGCCGGAGGAATAAACCATTTATTAAAGTAAATTGCTCTGCACTCACAGAAACATTACTCGAGAGTGAATTATTCGGACATGTGAAAGGATCATTTACAGGCGCCTATAAAGATAAGATTGGAAAATTTGAAGCGGCCGGAGGCGGAACGGTTTTTCTTGATGAGATTGGAGAAATCAGCCAGATGATACAGGTAAAATTGTTGCGTGTTATTCAGGATAAAATCGTTGAGCGTGTTGGCGACAACAAGCCCATCAAAGTAGATATGCGCATCATTACTGCAACCAACAAAGACCTCAGGGAGCTTGTCAGCAAAGGGCTTTTCCGCGAAGATCTGTTTTACAGGCTGAATGTCTTTCCCATCCATACCCCTGTTTTAAGGGAAAGGATGAAGGACATTCCGTTGCTTACCGAACATTTTATTTCAAAATTCAATACTCTGACGGGTAAACATATCAAAGGTCTTACCGAGGATGCATACCGTATAGTAATGGATTATAACTGGCCGGGTAATGTACGTGAACTGGAAAACAGCATTGAGCATGCATTTGTTGTCTGTAATAAAAAGCTGATTGATGTCTTCGACCTTCCACAGGATATCAGGCTGGTTTCGTTAGGCAAAGAACACCGAACACCGATAACAACGGGTACAATACCCATTCATTATATTCCGGAAAATAGTCCCCTTGTTCATCAGGCTTCCTTCCGAATCATTACAAAAGAACAACTGGAAAATATTCTGGCAACAAATAAATTCAACAGAAAACAAACAGCAGTGAGTTTGGGTATCAGCACCGTTGCGCTTTGGAAAAAGATGAAAAAATTTGGTATTATCAACTAAACAAACAAAAGACTATTTTTATCAGTAATGGTTACGTTTCAAAAGGTTATTGCGTTAACCAATTTCTGGCTGAATGGCGAAATTCCGGTTTCCGGAACCGCTTAGCCGTGAAATATATTTCATGATTTTGACACGAATTTCACTAATGGGCACTAATTTTTATAAAATTGCTTTTTGAAACTTTTGTCATTGTTATTACGTTGAATTACCAATTTCTTAAGGTTTCGAGCGGCAAGACCTTTGTCCTTCGGCTATTAATATTCCACAGAACAGTTGGCTATGGATTTTCCTATGCCGGGGATTTGCCGGAGAGGCTTTAGTTGGATGGGTTTGGTCCTGGAAAAGTAAAATAGAGAATTTTGGTTTGATTGGAAGGGCTGAATGGAATTGCAAATTCCACTCAGCAGGGGAATTAAAATTTAGTTTGCTTTGATTTAAAAAATATTTTCTGCTTAAACGTGATGCTAATTAACTGGTAATTTTAACATTTTTTTGATTTCAATAATTGTTTTTGTTTCGATATTTTTTAATAAAATATCGAAATTTTGTTTATTTTCTTTATCTTGAAAGCAATTTTTTAGCCCTTTATTTATTCTAAAACGTGACAGCCTTAAGTAATATTTGTAGTTTTTAGTATTCGTTTCTAATTCGTAAAAAGCTTTTCGCAAATAATACCTGGCCAGTGTATCGTCATACCTACTTTGCCAATAATCTTTGTAAGTTACTTCAGTATTTACAAAAATTGTCTCAAATTCATATAGTCTAGAAAAATCTTCAATTGATGAAATGCATTCAACGGTTACATATATTTTACTATTTAGAGCATACATGTGTATTATTGGTTGCCAATCAAATTTATAACTGGATACAAATGCATTAAAATAGCGTAAAACATCATTTATATTGTTAATTATTAATTCTAAATAGTTATCAACATGTATATTCGGATGATTTATATTTTTTGAGAAAGTCCCAATAGTATGATTTTTATCCCAAATCAAATGATATATGTAAACTTTGGCAATTTTAATTAGACATTCTTCCTCTTTCGTTGAAAAGCTTGGAATTTCAAGAATTTTAATCACTCGATTAAAATCATCAGCAAAGGAACTATGTTTACTAATACTTGCCGCATGAATTAATGCAAAAGAAAAATGAGGATATTTACCACTTTTTTCATAATGTTTCAACAATTTATTAATAAAATAAAATCTATCAAGTATCCAAAGAATAGATATTCCAATTGTTAAATCATTTATATTTTTGTTAATCAAGCCACTAAATAGATGATTTATAATATTATTAATTGCAATTTCTTGATAAGTGTCATCTTCGGAACGTAGACCTTCATCCATAAGAAGTTTTTTAAGGACACTTTCATAAGCCTTAATATCAGTATATTCTGCAGTTTTATATGGCAATGAAAATCGACATAAGCCATAGTTTATAAAGAAGAATAATTCTTTTGTACTAATTGAAATAAAATTTTTGAATTCATTTGCTTCCTTAATCCTATATAATTCTCTCCAAATGTTAGCAAGATTATTAAAAATTTCTCCTTCTCTTTTTATAATTTCATAATTGGATATGTAATTACTAATAAATTCGTCTTCATTTTCCTTGTTTTTGATTTTTTCTATTTCAGTATGCTCATCATTAAAGTAATCTTGAATTATCTGTTTAGTATCATTGTCTGCAAAACAAGGTAACCAAGTATTCTGGAAGAATATATTTTTAAGATGAGTGTTAAATTTTTCATTGTTTTTGTCAATAAATGACTTAATTGATTTTTCATAATTAATATTGTATTTTTTTAAATTAGAATAATGTAGAACGGAACTTCCTGAAATAGCATCTTTATAATTATGTGAATAATATTTTGGAAGCAATTTTTTAATCAATTCCAACTTATCTTCTGGAAAATCGAATATTCCCTTTAAAATAAAATAATTAGCATCACGTATAAAGTTAAAATTTTCATTTAAATCTTTATTATTATATTTAAACTTTTCACTTAAACATGCGCTTTTTATAATTCTCGTAAATGTACCTGTTGAATCTAATAATATTGAAATATTATGATCTGTTTCTTTATTTTCATAATAAATATAAGTTAAAGCAAGAGCATCGTTAAAATTCTTCATTGAATGTTTAAATTTTGATCTATATTTATCTTTATCAATAGATTTTTTCAATAATTTAAACTCTTCAGTCTTAACTAAGTCAAATAATTTAATAAATTTATAATCTTGAATTATTATAGTTTTATTTGTAATCAGAGTTTTGAATCTCTTTTTCCAACCATGTTGATAAATGGTATATACTAAATTAAAGTATTCGTTTGCATTATTAATACTTTCAGACACAAACTTTGTTTTATTTTCATTTCTATAAGATATTTGAGAAATGGTAATCTTATCCTTTCCTTTTAAAGCATAAAGATCATTTATAAAATCTTCAGAATCTTTATCACTTTCTATTCCAAAATTACCTTCAAGTTTATCAATAAATTCTCCCTGATGTGGTGGCAATAAATATAGATTTTGTATCCATCCACCCATAATTAAATTATATACGGTTGTTATATTAGAAAAGAATTCATCTCTTTGAAAATTTGGATTATAATAGGTATTTATCCCTTTAATAACTTTTATAGCATCTTGCGCATCAATATAATATTTGATATTATAGCCCTCATTACGTAAATGTTTTTCTACATCAATTATTTGCTTATAATATGAATTTACAATTTCAATTATTTGCTTGTTCATTTTCGATTTAATTTAAATTTTCCATAAATTTGGCTACAATTTTGGAAGCTAAATTTTCTTCTTTAGGAATTAATTTTTCCCATTCGTTTGTTGTTGGATTAAGATAAATTATAATAGGATTATCTTTATAAATAATGTATCTTCTGTCATTTGATAACTGGCATGAGTTTCGGCGCATTGCTATTTCAAAATATTCTTTATCAGAAATGTATAAATTAATAATATTTTTTTTAATATTATTATGATTTACGAGACTGTAATATTTAAGTAAATAATTAATTAATTTTTTTCTGATTTCTGTATTAATGTCTTTTAAAACAAGGACTCTATTAGTTAATATTACTATCAAATATAGTGATATGGAACTGATTGTTATGTTTGTTCCAATTATTGCATCAAGTATTGCAATAATTTTTTGAGTAATATTACTTGTTCTAGGTAATGTGTATTTTTTTAATAATGCATTCAATATGTAAAGGCAATATGCTCTTAAGCAAATATTTTTTTGATCAACATTTGTATTATTTAACATTGTTGGTTCTGAAACAATGTTTGATATTTTTTCTATGTTAGAAAATAATTCATAATAATTGCAAATATCTATTGATATATATAAAAATTTTAGATTCGATAACATATTTTTTTTGTTAATAAAATATTTATCAAATGACTCAAGAAAGCAATATTTTGAATAGTCTACATTATTTGAAGAAATGATTAAATTGTCAATATATGAAGATGGGGATCCGTGTTTATCTATATCAGAGTCCCTAGAACCATTTAATATTAAATTCATTTCAGAATACCATTCATTAACAGATGGTATTTTGAGCAAGGTTTCTATCATATTATTTTGTTATTAGAAAATTATATAAATCATTTAGAAAAACCGATGTATTATAAAATATTAATTTTTCTTTCATTATTTTTAATTTTAATGGTTTTATTTCAATTATTGATGTGGGAACATCACGAAGAACTATTTCTTTACATCCATCACTAAAATCTTTTCTATTTCGTAAATTTAATGTAAAACCACTTTTTAATCTTGGGGTTATTTTTGATGGGAAAAAAAGGATAGAATCATATCCATCAATAATTGTAGGTATTTTTATTTTATCAAATAATTTATTTAATTCACATCTCATAATTACGGATTTCTCATTAATCCAGTTATTGGCAATTCCCATTTTGTGGATAGCTTTCATATGATTTTTCACAGATAAAGGATCATAGTCAGTCCACCATGTAAAACCACGTTTGTTATTGATGATACCAGCTATAACATTGTTTAATGGGTACCAATCTCCATGTTGTGTCCTATCCAATAATTCTTCAAAAGCATTGACTATTGAAATAATTGAATCATCCCACTCAAATTTTCCATTTGTTAACCAACTAATGGGAGCTAATCTATAAATATATTTATTATTAAGTTTAGCATTATTCCCATGAGCTCCAATTTTATAATTTGTACACAATTCTCCTAATTGAAAATTATTTCTATTTGATAGTGAGTATGAGTGATTTAATGAATTATTTATGACAAAACTATTTAACATATCTTGATCATTTAAAAACTCAGGTTGACTTTTTAAACCTATTTTTAATCTTTCTTGATAAATCTTCGTTTCCATTTAATATTATATTTTTATACATCTATTCATTAAAAGAAAAATTAATGGAAAATATTAACATTTAATGAGCAATGTAGCAAATATACTTTATTGTTCTTTTAATTAGTATTTTACTTTTTTATCGGTGGTGGTGATGATGATGGAACATTTTTCGGTGCTGGCTTATGCACAGGTGGTGGTGGAGGGGATCTTTTTACTGGAGGTGCTACCGGTGGTGGTGCTTGCAGCGGAGATGGCGCTTTTTCTCCTTGCCAAATTTTCTGTTCTAATGATAAAATATCCATAATTGTTTATTTTAAATTTAGTAATAAAAAAATGATTTGTAAAATAACACCTAATCCTAAAGAATAAATGGCTCCATTACGAATCATTGTAAGTTCGGAATTGGTTTTTGTCCATAAATTAAACAATTCATCATCCTGTTCTTGTTTATCAGGTTGCATTTGGTCAACAAAAAACATCATTTTAGTATCATGATGATTAGTCCGGATTTTTCTAAGAAGTATCAGCGCAAACGAAATAAACAGCAATATCAGACTTATAATTAATATAACCTTGCATTGTGCCACCTGAAATTTTATAAACTTATCGTTTATTGTAATAAAAAAACCAAGAGCCCCGATAGTAACATAGCTTAAAACGCTATCAATTTCTATGTCCTTATCCATATATTCTTTCTCAAGAATCTTGCGATAGTCTTTTATTTCATCCCTTGTCATAATAACGAGTTGTTGTAATATAAAAACTTACTCATTGTATGCTACCTTCATTTTTGGCAAGTATTTTTAAACATATTTGCACATTAATTAATTAACATCCCGTTTGCTTCGCATGGGACTTCGCTTCGCCCAGCATCTTTAAATTTTCAAATTAGCACATTAACTAATTAGCTAATTAAAAATCTGCAATCTCTTACTTCGTTTCCGGTTCTCCCTTCTTCCCCGCCTTCCTTGTCGCCGAATTCACTATCACCCTTGCCGTTTTGTATTTGGTATATACATCCGGGTTTTTGCGGCGGATGGTTTCTACCAGTTTATCCATTTTTATCAGGATGGCATCGGCAGCATCGGTTTCGGCATCTAAATTAATAGTAGCCACTTTTTTATTGCCGATATTCTCGCGGCTTTTGGGTATCAGCTTTTCGAATGTCTTGATCTTTTCTTTTACTGCGGTAAGCATTTCGGGGGTAAGGCCAAAGTCCGTCAACTTATCAGCCATTTCTTCGATGATGCCAATAATCATACGGCAACGGCTGACAAAAAGGGTATCGGCAGTTACCTGCAAGGCGCTGGGTGTAAAATGGATTCTGTTTATCAGGTCATCATCGTTATTAATGGTAGCCCAGCCTTCGGCAAACGACATATACTCGCATACATCGTTGATTATTTCGCCTTTCAGCTTTTTTTTATCAGGACCCACCAGTATAATTTTTATACCTGCCGCATCTAACTTTACGTTTATCTCCGTAAGGATGCCTTTGAATTGGGTATGTTTGTCCTGGAAACCCGGTACAGCATATAATACCCCGCTGTTTTCATCTGCAACGCCGTTTGTCGACATGAACATACGGCACTTGTCAATAGTAATAGCCTTCATTTTTTATAGTTTTTAATGTATGTATTGTACTAATCAATTAGTTTCAATTTTTTTGTAAAGCTTTGGGGATTTAAGCTGATGATTCGGGAATTTTGCCGGCTTACCGTTTATCCGGTAACATTAGCAGGGTAAACAAAAACCTTACTTTGCCGTTCGCAATACTTACCTAAGGGTATCACGACTTTAGTTTGCAATACAAAAACCTTAGCCGGAAGCATAAAAACCTTAGCTAACCACTCAAAAACAGTAGTTAGTCGCTCGAAAACCTTAGCTAACCGCTCAAAAACCTTAGTTAGCCGTTCGAAAACATTAGCTAGCGACATGAAAACCTTTGTTAGCGACCCTCCGGAGGCTTCTGAAGTGTTTTACACCCCATAAATTATGTTTTACGGTAGGCATTATAAGATTTTCAGTACTTATTTTATGTTTTTCAGTAGTCCTAATAAGATTTACAGTACTCATAAGGTGTTTTTCAGTGTGTATGTTGACTTTTGAGCACATGTTAGACGTTTTACACCCCTTAAAACATGTTTTTAAGGGTATATTTTGCGTTTTACAGTGCGTAATAGACGTTTTCACAGGCTTACCGTAAACTTTATCAGCGTTTCCAATAGCTTTACAATAATACAAAGAACAAAAAACGATTCTCCCTGCAAACATTACAGGGGCTACTTTAACAGGCTGGCTTTCTTTTTTTAGTTGATCTATAAATTATATAACCCTCTTTTTTATTTTATTTTCGGCGCCAAATATAATAAATAATTTTAATAACCAAATTTTTTTTCAAAAAAATATAATTTTTTTTTACAAGGTGTTCTTTTATGAATATCAGGTACAATAGTTGATTGTTGATAGTTGATTGTTGTTTGTTGTTTGTTGATTGTTGTTGATAATTTAAATTTAATGAGTAATTTTGATTGTTTTTTTAACAATAAATTTTATTTGTTATGGCAATTAATATTATGCAGACGCTGGATGTAATCGAAACATTGGAAAACTTTCTTTCTGAAAAACGTCCGCCCGAGGAGATGCGAAATCAAATTGATTTGGCATACAAAATAGAAAATCAAAGTGTGATCATTTATGAGATCAGACCTCGCTGGGATAAGCCGGAAGTTAACATCGAAACCAAAGTGGCTAAAGCAACTTTTGTGAAGGCACAACAGTATTGGAGGGTTTATTGGATGCGTTCCGATTTGAAATGGCACATCTATCAGCCCAGGCCAAACGTGAAAACGATAAAGGAGTTCATCGATTTGATAGAAGAAGACAAACATAATTGTTTCTGGGGGTAGAATCTGATTAGTAAAAAGCTTCAATGATAAAGAGGAATGTACGGTTCCGAATGATCTTGATTTTGCAAAAGGAATCGTAGTTAACTTTAAATTTATAGGTAATGCAAATCAAGAATTAAAAATAATACGATATAGAAATTAATCGAATTACAAAAAAGATCATCGAGTATGCAATTAAACTCAGTGGTTCTCCGTGAATTCTCAGTGGTTCTCTGTGTAATTTAATATATTATAACACAGAGGGGGCACAGCATTGCACCGAGAAGGTTTACCCCCTTGATTTGCATAATTAATTCTTTGTTAAATCTATAAACGGTAATAGAAATGGCAAAATTCAAAATTGAATACAAAGGATGGCAGTCGTTAAAAGAAGAATTTGGCGACGATGTTGTTTTCTTCGATTGTGATGTATATCCCAAAGATGACAGGGAACATTTTTTCCCCATTATTTATCCCTTTAGTTATTTTAAGCGTTATCTGGAGAAGATAGATCCTGCAATGTATTCGCTTGTCAGGCAGGTGGAAAAACAAATAACCGGATGGGGACCGCATGAATCTGTTACCATTACTGAATTGGGCGAATGTGGAATTGATGTCGGAGCTTTGGTAGTTAAAGTAGTGGCTCTTAAAGTAGATTTGGAAAGAGAGTCGCTCCGCTGGAAGAATATTAAATCAAAACCTTCAACGGCAGAAAAAATTGTTGATGATTTAAGTGAACATATTCCTGCAATAAAAACAGAAACCGAAAACTATTACCAGCTTTGCAACAGCCTGGAAAAGGTAATCACTGAAGAGGTGGTAAAACAATTCCCGGTAATTATGAATTCCTCTTCCGAATGTATTGTAAAACTCAGGGAGATTTTAATACGACATATTCCAGACATAGCTACAGATTTAAACAAACTTATACGGGAAGCGGAAGAAAATAAAGACTAAAATGTGGATTACCCCGGAAAGCTGCAAAGGATGGGATTGAATAATTCAGGTTAACTGTTGGGGCAAATTGTTTGTATTCGGTAAGGGGCTCGAACCCTTATTCATAGACTGAGAATCTATTTTCCTGACCTGTTAGAAGAACCGAACGTATATTTTTAACGACTGCCTTCAGATGTGAATTTTAACGGCAAAGTGGAGATTGAAAAAGTCCCGTTATTTATTCGTCATTTCCACGGGCAAAATTAAATAGAAAAAAATTACAGCCAATATTATTTGGTAAAATATTGCAAACCGGGTTGAGAATCTTTATGTTCAATTCCATAACGAATAAGCCGGGAGAATGGCAATACTTTTTTGGATATTTAACTGCACGGAAAGCTATTTTTCTTACTTTTGCCACCTGATCATGTTAAAAAGAAAAAACAAATCAGGAAAACTAAAAAGTGCAATAGCACAAATCGATAGCAATTATATTGTTTTTATAACCAATAGATAGAAAAGCCGACATATTGTCGGCTTTTTTTTTGCGCTTTTTTAAAATAAAAAATCAATGACACAAAAAATCAGGGCAAAACTTATTTTGGATGATGGCTCTCAGTACGAAGGATTCTCATTTGGATACCAGGGCAGCGCTGCCGGCGAATTGGTATTCAATACGGCCATGACAGGTTATCCCGAAAGCCTCACCGACCCGTCGTACAAGGGACAGATTCTGGTAGCCACCTATCCTTTGATTGGTAATTACGGCGTTCCCGGCGATAGCTCTTCCGAGCATATTTTTAACTTCTGGGAATCGGATTCCGTGCAGGTTTCAGGGTTGGTGGTTTCGGAATACAGTGAACGGTTCAGCCACTGGAATGCAAAAACCAGCCTTGCCGAATGGCTCGAAACATGGAAAATCCCTGCCATCTCCGGCATTGATACCCGTGCACTGACAAAAAAGCTTCGGGAAAGAGGTTCCACTCTTGCCAAAATCATCATTGATTCTGATATCCCCTGGCGAAACCCTGATCTGGAAAACTTGGTTGCACAGGTTTCTGCCAAAGAGATAAAAACCTACGGATCGGGGAAATACCGCCTTGCTCTGGTCGATTGCGGGGTTAAAAACAATATCATCCGTTGCCTGCTCCGGCGCGATACCACCGTGGTACGTTTGCCTTACGATCATAATTTTAACCTGGAGGAATGGGATGGACTGTTTATTTCCAATGGTCCCGGCGATCCCAAGATGAACTTCAAAACCATTGATTATCTTCGCCAGGCGTTAAGCAAAGATAAACCCATCATGGGCATTTGTCTGGGCACACAGTTAATGGCCCTGGCTTCCGGCGCCGACACTTACAAGCTCCCATACGGACACCGTAGCCATAACCAGCCGGTCATCCTGTCGGGAACCAACCGCTGCTTCATTACTTCGCAAAATCACGGTTTCGCCATTGATAAATCAACGCTTTCGGACGATTGGAGCCTGTTGTTCGAAAATGCCAACGATGGAACCTGCGAAGGAATCCGGCATAATATCAAACCCTTCTTTGCCGTGCAGTTTCACCCGGAAGCATCGGGAGGACCTACCGACACCGAGTTCTTATTCGACGATTTTATGCAGGCTGTAGAAAAATACAAACACTAATTCATCCAAAACGAGAGATCATACTATGAAGCTATATAAAAAAATCCTGGTTCTTGGTTCGGGAGCCTTAAAAATAGGAGAAGCCGGGGAATTCGATTACAGCGGTTCGCAGGCGCTGAAAGCATTAAAAGAAGAAGGGGTACGAACGGTGCTGATCAATCCCAACATTGCCACCGTGCAAACCAGCAAGGGAATAGCAGACGAAGTTTATTTTTTGCCTGTTACACCTTATTTTGTGGAAAAAGTCATTGCCAAAGAGAAACCCGACGGTATATATCTTTCATTTGGCGGACAAACTGCACTGAATTGTGGAACGATCCTTTACAAGAAAGGCATACTGGCAAAATACAATGTTGAGGTGTTAGGCACACCCGTTGAAACGATTATCAACACCGAGGACAGGGAACTTTTTGCCGAAAAACTAAAAGAGATTGATGTTAAAACGCCCCAAAGCATTGCCGTAGAAAGTGTGGATGCTGCTCTTGATGCCGCAAAAGAGATTGGCTTTCCTCTTATTGTTCGGGCAGCTTTTACCCTTGGTGGACAGGGCAGTGGTTTTTGCAACACGACGGAAGAGCTGAAAGCGCTTGCCGTGAATGCATTTGCCTATTCCCCTCAGATATTGGTAGAAGAATCGCTCAAAGGATGGAAAGAGGTGGAATACGAAGTGGTACGCGACTGTTTCGACAACTGCATCACCGTATGCAACATGGAAAATTTTGATCCGCTGGGAATTCATACCGGCGAAAGTATAGTGGTTGCACCTTCGCAAACGCTTTCCAATACCGAATACCATAAACTTCGCAGCCTTGCCATCAAAATCATCCGGCATCTTGGTGTGATAGGCGAATGCAACGTCCAGTACGCCCTTGATCCTAACAGCGAAGATTACCGTGTGATAGAAGTGAATGCACGTCTTTCCCGTTCTTCGGCTTTAGCCAGCAAAGCAACAGGCTATCCGCTTGCTTTTGTGGCAGCCAAACTTGGATTGGGCTACGGACTTCATCAGCTTAAAAATTCTGTAACCCAAACCACCACGGCTTGTTTTGAACCGGCTCTTGATTATGTGGTGGTAAAAATACCAAGGTGGGATCTGAATAAATTTCATGGGGTAAACCGTGAAATCGGTTCTTCCATGAAAAGTGTCGGCGAAGTGATGGCTATTGGCCGTTCGTTTGAGGAAGCCATTCAGAAAGGGCTTCGTATGATAGGTCAGGGTATGCATGGATTGGTGGGTAATCCAAAACTTCATTTCAGTAATCTGGAAGATGCACTTGTCCACCCCACCGACCAGCGGATTTTTGCTGTTGCGGAAGCATTGGAAAAAGACTGGAGCATTCCAAAGATTCATGAGCTTACCAAAATTGATAACTGGTTTCTCGAAAAACTGGATAATATCATCCAACTGAAAAATAAACTCGAAAATATCAAGAGACTTGAATTGCTCGACAAAGAAACCATGCTCGAAGCCAAGCAAAAAGGATTTTCTGATTTCCAGTTGGCCCGCTTTATTTTTGATCCGGATGCTGGTGGGATTGAAAGCTATCAGCTAAAAGTCAGGGCGTATCGTAAGAAACTGGGAGTAATTCCAGTAGTAAAACAAATAGATACGCTTGCCGCGGAATATCCTTCGCAAACGGCTTATCTTTATATTACCTACCATGGCACCGAAAACGATCTACCCGAACACCGGGCAACAAAATCGGTAATTGTACTGGGTTCGGGAGCATACCGCATCGGCAGTTCGGTGGAATTCGACTGGTGTACCGTGAGCGCCGTTAACCAAATTCGAAAACATGGCTACCGCTCGGTGATGATTAATTATAATCCTGAAACGGTAAGCACCGATTACGATATGTGCGACAGCCTGTACTTTGACGAACTGACTTTTGAACGCGTACTTGATATTGTAGAAATGGAAAATCCGGTGGGTGTAGTCGTTTCGGTAGGCGGACAAATTCCAAATAATCTGGCAATGCGCCTGCATCTTGCCGGAGTTAAGATTTTGGGTACTTCACCCGAATCCATTGACAGGGCTGAAGACCGTAAGAAATTTTCTTCCATGCTCGACCGTCTTTCCATCGACCAGCCCCGCTGGAGCGAGCTTTCCAGCTTCGGGGAAATTGAGAAGTTCGTTGCCGAAGTAGGTTACCCGGTGCTCATTCGTCCTTCTTATGTCCTCTCCGGTTCTGCGATGAATGTGGTTTCCAACGCCAGCGAACTGCACGGGTTTTTAACGCTTGCCGCGGAAGTATCTAAGACCCATCCGGTGGTGGTAAGCGAATTCATCGAAGGAGCAAAAGAGATAGAGTTTGATGCTGTTGCCAATAATGGCGAAGTGATGTATGATGCCATTTCGGAACACGTAGAATTTGCTGGCGTACATTCCGGCGATGCCACACTCGTATTTCCGCCGCAAAAACTTTATTTTGAAACTATCCGGCGTATCCGGAAGATTGCCCGCGAAATTGCCCGTGAATTACGAATTACCGGACCATTTAACATGCAGTTGCTTGCCCGTGACAATGAAATCAAGGTGATAGAATGCAATCTCCGCGCCAGCCGCAGTTTTCCTTTTGTATCGAAAGTATTAGGCTATGATTTTATTTCCGGCGCCACCGATTACATGCTGGGGCGGCTACCGGTTTCGCTCCCGCCATCAATGTTCGAGATAGATCATGTGGGCGTAAAAGCCTCCCAGTTTAGTTTCAACAGACTTTCTAAAGCCGACCCGGTGCTTGGAGTGGATATGTCGTCCACCGGAGAGGTTGGTTGTATTGGCAATGACTTTGACGACGCCTTGCTCAAGGCCATGCTGAGCATAGGTTACAGTATTCCTCGGAAGAACATTCTGCTTTCATCAGGACCATTGCGTTCCAAAATTGCGCTGGTAGCTCCTTTGTTGCAACTGACAGAAAAGGGATATACCATCTATGCTACCAGAGGAACGGCAAAATTTTTAAAGGAAAATGGAATAAATTCCGTAGCCGTTGCCTGGCCCGACGAAGATGAACATCCTAACAGTCTTGACCTGATTAAACAACGCGAAGTGGAACTGGTGATCAATATTCCTAAAAACCTTTCCTCGGAAGAGCTGGATAATGATTATTCTATCCGCCGGGCAGCCATTGATTTCAATGTACCGTTAATTACCAATGCCCGGCTGGGAGCGGCTTTTATATATGCTTTTCTCCGGAAAGAATTGGATGACCTTGGAATAACCGGATGGGGAGAATTTTACCATTAGAATTGTTGAAAATCATAGAAGTTTGTCCAATCTTCATGATTTTTACTGCCCAAAAAAATCTGATGATGAACCGCATTAAATGTTTTTTCTTACTTTTGACTGATGATAAAATTTATCAAGGATATTTACCGTAAGGATCACCGTCCGGCTTTTGGCGCTCTGGAAATATTGAAATACATTGGTCCCGGGCTGTTGGTTACGGTTGGTTTTATTGATCCGGGCAATTGGGCTTCCAATATTGCCGCAGGTTCGGGGTTCGGCTATACCCTGTTGTGGATGGTTACCCTGAGTACCATCATGCTCATTGTTTTGCAGCACAACGTGGCTCATCTTGGCATAGCCACGGGGCTTTGCCTGTCGGAAGCCGCCAATAGGTACACTCCCCGCTGGGTTTCCCTTCCCGTGCTTACCACCGCCATGATGGCATCGGTTTCCACTTCTTTGGCCGAAATCCTTGGCGGGGCTATTGCACTCAATATGTTGTTCCGTGTTCCGGTGAGCGTAGCAGCTGTCATCATCCTTGCGGTGGTTATCTGGCTATTGTTCAGCAATTCCTATCGTAAACTGGAAAAATACATCATTGGCTTTGTTTCTATTATCGGGCTGTCGTTCATCTACGAACTTGCCCTGGTGCATGTAGCCTGGGGCGAAGCTGTGCAAGGCTGGGTTACACCGGTCATTCCCGAAGGATCCATCATCGTGGTGATGAGTGTGCTCGGAGCCGTGGTGATGCCACACAATCTTTTTCTTCACAGCGAAATTATCCAGAGTCGCCAATGGAATCTTAAGGACGAAGCCATCATCCATAAGCAGCTCAAATACGAATTTGCCGATACTCTTTTTTCCATGATTGTTGGTTGGGCAATCAACAGCGCCATGATACTGATGGCTGCCGCTACATTTTTCCACCATCATGTCAATGTAACGGAACTTCAGCAGGCAAAAGATATGCTTACGCCTTTATTAGGCAGCGCTTCTGCGATCATTTTTGCTGTTGCCCTGCTTTTTGCCGGCGTGGCTTCAAGTATTACCTCGGGCATGGCCGGAGGAAGCATTTTCTCGGGTTTCTTTGGAGAGCCTTATGATATAAAAGATAATCACAGTCGCCTTGGCGTACTGATTTCGCTTTGCTTTGCCGTACTCATCATTTTTGTAATGGGCAATCCTTTTAAGGGATTAATCATTTCGCAGATGATCCTGAGCATACAGCTGCCTTTTACCATCTTTTTACAGATTTATCTGACTTCTTCCCGCAAGGTGATGGGTAAGTATGTCAATTCACGTTTTCTTATTGCTTTATTGATAACCATTGGATTGATTGTTGCCTATCTTAACCTGATGTTGCTTCGGAGTCTGTTTTAAGGATACAGTTTTGGAAAATGTCGTTCAGCCCTGATTATAGCATTTTTTTATGGTAAGGTTACTGAAAAACCAGCGAAGAATAGTATGGGTTCCAAAAATTTCTTACGTTTGCATAATCATTTTTAAAATTATCAGATTATGCTCAAATCCAACGAATATTTCGATGGAAATGTAAAATCCATCGCTTTTGCAACAACAGAGTGTCCTGCAACCGTAGGCGTAATGGCTGCCGGTGAATACGAATTCGGCACTTCCACCATCGAATACATGACCGTGATTTCCGGGGAGATGACGATTTTGCTGCCCGGCGAAACGGAATGGAAAACCTACCGTCCTTTTGATACTTTTATTGTTGCCAAGGACAGTAAATTTAAACTGAAAATTCCGGGCGATGCTGCGTATCTTTGCAGGTATAAATAAAATTTTTGAGTATGGACGAGCTTCCGGAAAAATTCAACAAGTATTCTAACGTCCGTGTAAACTACCGCATCTGGATCAATGCCGAAGGTGGGGAAAGTGTGCTCGACGATGAAAAATGGCAACTTCTGCAGGCCATTGACGCCAATGGTTCGCTTGTCGCTGCCGCGGAAAAGTTGGGAATCAGCTACCGCAAAGCCTGGGGCGACATGAGAAATGCCGAAGAAATTCTTGGCTTTTGCCTTATCGAAAAGCAAAGGGGCGGAGCCCACGGCGGTACAACCACCCTTACGGAAGAAGGAAAACGCTTTGTGAAGAATTACGAACAGTTCCATCAGGAATTTCAGGAGGCGGTTAACGAGGTAATCATACGTTTGAAGAAAAGATTGAAACAGGGGGATGTTCCGTCCGGTTTATAAAAATTCAGAAAATAATGAGAAAAATTACTCTGCTTGCGCTTATACTTCTCTCTTTTTCGTTGGCTTTTCCACAAAAACCGAAGATCACCGGCGATCTGGTTATTTTTCATGCCGGGAGTCTGGCGGTTCCCATGAAAAAGATGATAGAAGCTTTCAATAAAGAATATCCCAATGTAAATGTTAAAGCCGAGGCAGCAGGAAGTGTAGCTTCTGCACGTAAGATCACCGATTTGAACCGTGAATGCGACATTCTCGCTTCCGCCGATTACCAGGTGATAGATAAAATGCTTATTCCGAAATATGCCGACTGGAACATCCGTTTTGCCAGCAACGAAATGGCGATTGTTTACACCCTTCAGTCGAAATATGCCGATAAAATTACCCGTAGCAACTGGTGCGATATTCTTCTGAAAAAAGATGTGCTGGTCGGTAGGGCAGATCCCAACAGCGACCCCTGTGGTTATCGCACGGTTCTGACCTGCAAATTAGCAGAAAAATATTACAAAAAAACTGGTATAGCTGATAAATTGCTTGCCAAAGATCACAATATGATGCGTCCGAAGGAAGTTGACCTGCTTGCTTTGCTTGAAACCCAGTCGGTAGATTATATTTTTATTTATAAATCCGTAGCCATCCAGCACGGGCTGAAATATCTTGCATTACCCGATAATATCAATCTGAAAAATCCTGCTTTCGACAAATTTTATTCCACAGTAAGTGTGGAAATCAACGGGGACAAACCGGGCGAAAAGGTAATTCAGAACGGGGAAGCCATGATTTACGGACTGACAATTTTGAAAAATGCTCCAAACAAAGTTGCAGCGGAAGCCTTTGTAAAATTTATGCTCGATAAAAACAAAGGCATGAAAATTATGCAACAGTGCGGTCAGCCTTCGGTAATTCCGTCGAGGGCTACAGGTTACAAAAAATTGCCAGCTTTCCTGAAAACTTTTGCAACGCCCTGATGAATACTTATCTTATTGGAATTGATGACACCGACAACCTGCAAAGTCGCGGTACGGGTTACCGGGCAAGGCAGATGGGTTTATCGTTGCAGCAATCCGGTTGGGGCGAACTTCTGGGTATCACACGCCATCAGTTGCTGGTTCATCCGGATATTCCTTACACCTCTCACAACAGTTCTGCCTGTCTCGAAGTGAAATCGGATAAGCTTGCCGGTCTGACTTCCTTTTGCCGCGATTTTTTGCTTCGCGAAAGCGCCGAAGGTTCCGATGCCGGATTGTGTATTGCCTGTTTGGATAGAATAAATGAGGAAGTTATGCAATGGGGCGAAAGAGCGAGGAAAGAGGTTCTTACAAAAGAAGAAGCTCATCTGCTTGCAGAAAAACACGGAATTTTTCTGGAAGGCCTTACCGGGATGCGGATAGGTGTAATTGGTTCACTGGCAGCCATAGGATTGCAAAAAGCCGGTAACGACGGAAGATATTTATGGTTGAAAGTGATGCGCGAACTCACCGGAATCCATTCTGCCAAAGAATTATTAACTTTGCTGCGCATCGAATCCATCGAAACCAAACAGGGAATTGTTGTTTCTGTGGACGATACCGTTGATGTTGGGGAATGGTTCCGGCCTATCCGGAAGAATAAAAAAATCACTTTAATTGTTGAAAAGAATGATACAGATGGAAAATCAGACTGGAAAATGGCATCCAAAGAATACATCAAGTCTGTCACTTAATGTTGCACTTGCACTCGAAATTCTGTTTCTGGCAATGCTGGGAATGCTGGCAATTGTTTTGCATGCCCGTTTGCGTATCCCGTTGGGCATCCCCGGCAAACACGGGCTGGAATTTATGGCCATACTTATCAGCGGGCGCATGCTTTCGCGGCATACCGTAGCTACAAGCTATTCGTCTCTCGGCATAGGCTTGCTGTTGCTTTTTCCGGTTTTCGGCTTTTTCGATCCCATGATGGGTTTCCATTACATGATTCCCGGAATACTCCTTGATATATTTTACGGAATTTATACTTCTTTACAGAAAAAGGTGTGGTTCATCGCCCTGATTTCCGGGATTGCCTATATGAGCATTCCTTTGAGCAGGTTGATAATTAACCTGGTTGTTGGAATTCCTTATTCTTCTTTCATGAAGCACGGGGTTCCAGCCACCACGGCAAGCTTTTTCCTTTTCGGCCTGCTTGGCGGATTGATTGGTGCCGGGATTATTTTTTCTGTAAACAAAATTAAAAAATCGTAATCGTTATATAAAATTTCAAATAACTGGTCTTTAGTATTTATTGGTAAATGAAGTAAGAGCTAAATTATAATATCATAATCCATTTACCAGTTTCGGTTCTCCACTTTCTTGATGAATTATTTCACCTCTGCAATGTGATAACTCACCTCCACGGTGAAAATTTCACCCAAATGATGGGTTGGTTCACCTCCACGATGGATTTACCCACCAAAATGGTGCGTTAATCCACCAAAACGGTGAAAATTCCACCAAAACGGTGAAAATTCCACCAAAACGGTGGATTAATCCACTAAAACGGTGCGTTAATTCACTAAAATGGTGCGTTAATTCACTAAAATGGTGCGTTAACCTGCCAAAACAGTAGAAATTTCATTGAAATGGGGAATTTTAATAAAAAACAGAAGACTTGTCTATGATCCGAAACAGAAAGAGTAATCTTAATAAAAAATAATTAATAATCCATAAAAAATCTTTTAGCATGCAATCCGATATGAATAAAAATACGGGTCGTTTTTGTAAAAATTTAGCCGGAAGAACATTGCTTTTCGCATTGTTATTCTGTTCCGGAATTTTTCTTTTTCTAAGCTGCGGTAAGGATAATGAAAAAGGAGTAAATCCGACCCTCAGCTTCGTTGTCAGTCCGGGGTATCTTTCCCATGATAGTACGCTGGCTGTAGGAGCAACGGTAAATGTAGGAATTTTGGCGGAAAAAGGTAGCGCCAACCTTACCAATTTTATTATCAAGGTAAATAATGAAGTTTACCTTGATAGTGGGATGAATACCGCTTCCATGAATTTTGTCCGTAAAATCAGCAAAGGCCTGGATTCGCTCGAAACCTGGACTTTTATCATCCGTGATAAAAACGGCAACTCGGCTTCCGTTTCGTTTAACCTGCTGAAAAGCCAGACCTCTGCTTTTGGTGAAGTGAATGAATATCAAAGCTTGCTTTTGGGTGCGCAAAACAATACTTCCACCGGAAGCTTCTTTTCGTTTATCAGCAAAAAGGTTTATGCCTTGTCCGAAGCTTTTCAGAAACAGGATTCCATTGACTTTGTTTATTATTACGGTAGCGAAGGAAATACGATAGCTTCTCCCGGAGCCAACATCGAAACAGGAGTCTTTACCGGTTCTGCTGCCCTTGAAAACTGGAGCGTCCGCCGTACTACCCGGTTTAAAACGGCCGGTTTTACGCAGACAGAATTTGAAACGATGGCAAACGACAGTTTGCTCATTGCCTCTTACGGAATTTCCGAAGGTAACCGTAAAGCCAAGTACCTGACAAGCGGAAATATTTATGTTTTTAAAACGCAAAGCGGGAAATACGGAGCTTTCCGGGTGAAAACGGTAAACGGAACCGCCGACGGAGCCATTGAAATTGCAGTAAAAATTCAGAAATAAATACGACCGAAAAATCCATTGCTTTGAAAAAAAACATCTCCTTTATGCTTTTATTTTCCGGTTTGGCGGTTTCAAACCTTTTTGCTCAAACAGCTACAAAGCCAGATACGGTAGAGATGGAAACAGTGGTAATTACGGCTTCCCGTATCAATGAAAAGATTGCCGACATCCCCGGCAGGGTATCTGTGATTACAAAATCGGAAATCAGCAATGCACCAGCTTCCAACCTGGATGATTTGCTGCATCAGGTTGCCAACGTGAACGTAAACCGTAGCTGGGGAATTTTTTCCAAAAACGCCAGCGTAACCATGCGCGGGCTGGAAGGAGCTAACCGTACGCTGGTGATGCTCGATGGCATTCCGCTAAACAAATCTTCGGGTGGAACCATCAACTGGCATCTGATTCCCGGCGACGATATTCAGAAAATAGAAGTGGTAAAAGGTCCCGTTTCCGCTGTGTATGGAAACAATGCCATGGGTGGCGCCATCAATCTGCTTACCGGTAAGCCGGATAGCGCTCTGGAAGTACGTGCTAGGCTTTCCTATGCAAGTTATAACACCAAAGGAATTTCGGCAACAGCCAGAGGTTTTGGTCTCCCTTTTTCCCAAAAAATATACTGGAACATTTATGGTTTTTCCCGCCAGGGCGATGGATATGTTATCGAACCCAGGGAAACAAGAGATTCTATCAGCAGCAAAGCTTACCTCGAAGAGGGTGGCATGGGTTTAAAAACCGGATATCAGCAAAACGCCAATAATTCCGTTGAGGTGTCTTATTTGTTTTTTAATGATAAAAGAGGCTCCGGAACAAAAGTTTATGAAAGTGATGGTAGCTACGACCGTTACATCTCCAACATCGTAAAACTAACCTGGCAGGCCGGAAATGCCAATACCCATTTTAATACGAGCCTGTTTTTTTACGGGGAACATTACCTGAAACAAAGTGAAAATATCAATGCGACGGGCAATTATAAACTGTCGGAAACCGACTCCCGTAACAACGAAAAAGGACTGATGTTTAACGTAAATCAGCAGATTTTTCCCTGGAATTCATTGCTTGCCGGGGTGGACGTCAAGCTCAGCAACATGGACGGAACAGACACCTACAAAACATCAACTGACATTCTCAATTATGAAGGGAAAATGAACTTTTATGGTTTTTATCTTCAGGATGAAATGTCTTTTTTTTCCGGGAAAGGACGGTTTGTTGCCGGGATGCGGCTCGACAATGCCGAATTCAGTAATGGTTCTCTTAAAGTTACCGATCCTACTTCCAATACAGGTTTCACGGAATCATATCAGGACAAATTCCGAAGCGATAGCTGGCAGTCATTTAGTCCCAAGCTTGCTTTGCAATACCTGATTCATCCCAAGCTGAAAACATACGTTTCGTGGGCAGAAGGTTTTATGCCACCCAAGCTGGACGATCTCTGTCGTTCGGGGAAGATTACCAAAGGTTTTAAACTGGCCAATCCGGAGCTGAAACCGGAAGTTCTTTCCAATGTGGAATGGGGAATGGATTATCGTGCGTGGAAAGGTTTTGTGGCTAATTTTTCTTTGTATCATTCCATTGGTAAAGATTTTCAATATTTTATTCCAACCGGCGATTCCGTGGATACCGGCGGCGGAACCCTGAAACCGGTACTGCGTCGCGAAAATGTAGGGACAGTGGAAATAAACGGGATAGAATTCAGTGCTCAACAAAAGATTGGTAATGCCCTGACATTTTCAACTTCTTATGCCTATAACCATTCCGATATCAAAAAATTTAACATCAAAGACAATCCGTCAGGAAATCTCAAAGGCAAATATCTGGTAGAAGTTCCCGGCCATCAGGGTTCGGCATCTGTGCAATGGGAAAGCAGGTTTCTTACTGCCTTTTTCTTATGGGAGTACACCGGCAAGCAGTGGTTCGACGAGGAGAATACCATTTCTCTTAGCGATCATTCTCTTTTTGATTTAAAACTCAGCAAGAATTTTGCCGAAAAGTTCCGCTTATCCTTTATGGTGCAAAATTTATTCGATACGGAGATTATTGATAAAAAAGGACAGCTTTCTCCCGGTAGATTTATTATAGTTGAATTGTTGTATCAATTGAAAAAATGATTTACTTTTGCCGCCGTTATGTATAACTATTCATAACGAAATGAAAATGTTAACAATATTTTAAAACCATAATCATTATTAATCAATTAATTAAATCTATGAAAAAACACTTATTTTTTGCATTTATGATGCTTGTATCGGCAAGCATGTTTTTTGCCTCTTGTTCTAAAGACGATGACAAAAGCGCTCCTACGTTAAGTTTTAAAACCGGAACGGGTTATACTTCAGCCAATGCTACTGTAAATTATAACGATACTGTTAAAATCGGGATTCTGGCAACCAGCAATGGAAGCGATAATATTGCAAAATTTGTTTTGAAAGCCGATGATCAGGTAATAATGGATAGCGCATTGAATGTTATGCAATTTTCTTTGGATTTTAACATAGTTAAAGGAGCTTCTGCAAGCGAAACATGGAAGTTTACGGTAACCGATGCAGCGGGTAAGGTAACGGAATCGAGCATTGTTCTTTCCCGTCCAAGTACGGAGATTACTACCTATAATGCTATAAAACTGGGCGCCCAGGATAATACAACGGATCCAAGTTTCTTTACTACTACCGATGGAACCCGTTATTTTCAGGCAGATGCTTTCAACAATCAGGCAAAAATAGATATGTTCTGTTTTTACGAAAATACGACAAGTCATCAGAATTTTACTACGCTTGGCGCTCCGGGTTCGAACATAACCGGCATTTTTAGCGGAAATACTGCTCCTGATAATTATACTGTTAAAAATCTTACGTATTTTGTAAAAACGACTCTTACGGCTGCTCAGTTTGATGCCATTACCAATGATGAAGGAATATTGCAATCATTCGATCCTTCAAATCAATTTAAAAAAGCTAAAAACCTCCAGGCTGGAGATGTTTGGGCATTTAAAACCCAGGCCGGAAAATTTGGTTTATTAAAGGTTACCAGTGTGGTTCCCGAAACCAATGGCAGTCTGGAAATGGCAGTAAAAGTTCAAAAGTAAGTAAGAAATGAATAAATTGTCCTTGTATGTAATGCTCCTGTTCGCAGGGGCATTACCTTTTTTATTTTCCTGCTCCAAGGAAGATTCCACAGATAAAATACCAGCGATTTCCTTCATTCAGAACGATACCACCCTTACAAAAGATGGTGCGGTAGTTGGAGAAGGAATGCCAATGAAATTTGGGATTCATATGCTGGGCGGAGGTGCTAAAATTACCAATCTGGTAATCGAAGTTCGAAGTAGCGAGGATACCATTACAATGCTCGATTTAGGATTTTACAAGGACGAATTAGATACTGTAATTACTTTTTATAAAAACAATTTTGAAAACGAAACCTGGTCGTTTCGCATCATGAATGCCGACCGCAAAACGGCTTCCATTACTTTAAACATTAAAAAAGACTCTGTTACTCATTACGGAAATATCATAAACCTACCGTCGGTTACCATGGGGTATCAGGGAAATTCAGCCTATGGTCATTTTCTTAAAATGGACGATGGTACGGTATATTCTACCCCGGATGCCACTGCCAACCAATCCAAGGTGGATTTGCTGATTTATTATTTTACCGATGGCACAGGCCCGTCTCCTACCTTTTCCTCACCAGGCGATCAGGATGCCCCGGATTATTACCCTGAAATAAATTCCTGGCAAACCAAAAACTATACAAAATACGATTACGTAACTAAAATTACAGAAGCCCAGTTTGATGAAGCCGATAACGACAGCCTGCTCATCAAGGCTTATAATGAATACTGGGGCAGAAGAAAATATAAATATGCTGTGGCAGGAACCATTTTTCCTTTCAAAACCATTGCCGGGAAAATCGGGCTGATAAAAGTTCTGCAAGCCGACACCCAGGCAAACGGGAAAATTACTTTTGCTATTAAAGTTCAAAAATAAAGAGATATGCGATTCAAAGTTTTACTCATCACCATCATTTCTTTCCTGTTTACTGCAAATATTCAGGCTCAGGGTGTGATCAAAGGAAAAATTACGGATGCCCAGAGTGGCGAAAGCCTGACAGGAGCCAATGTCGTTTATCTGAAAGGCAAAGGTGTAACTACCGATAGTAAAGGCGATTTTATGTTACAGAACCTCAATGCAGGAACCTATAAATTTGAATTCAGTTTTGTAGGTTACCAGACAGTAGTAAAAACAGTTGTGTTAGGAAAAAATCAGACAAAAACGCTCGATGTTCAGCTTAATCCTCTGAAGTTTCTTACCGATGAGGTGGTGATCACCGGAACCCGTACCGAAAATCAGCTTAAAAATGTCCCTAACCGAATCAATGTGCTTACCCCAAGACAGTTGAAATCCATTCCAATGCAAACCATTGACGATGCACTCGAATACGTTTCAGGTATCAACGTAAATCGTCCTTTCGGGATTTATTCCAGCAAAGCTACGGTTACCATGCGGGGGTTGAGTGGAAAAGAACAGGCCAGAACCCTTGTGATGATAGACGGTATTCCCGTAAACAAAACCGACGGCGGAACCGTAAACTGGAATCTCATCAATGCTGATAATATTGAGAGGGTGGAAGTGGCAAAAGGTCCTGCATCTTCTCTTTACGGAGGCAATGCGATGGGGGGCGTCATCAATATCATTACCAAAAAGCCGGTGGAGCCACTATCGGGAAAAATCTCTCTCGATTACGGAACATACAACACACTCGGCGGTAAAATTTTTCTTGCCGGACGTCCCAAAGACAGTAAATTTTTCTGGAATATGAACGGCTTTGCCCGTCAGGGCGACGGGTATATCACTCAGGCACCCATTGACCGTACGCCATACACCCGTAAATCGAATCTTAAAGAAATGTCTGTTGGCGGGAAATTAGGTTACGATATTTCGAAAAACCAGAATATTATCGCCAGCATCAATTATTACAACGACTATCATGGAACCGGCGAAAAAGTTTACCAGAAAAATGGAAATTATACCAGTCAGGAAACCTGGCAGGCAAATGCCGCTTACAATGTAAAACTGAATGAATATGACGTTCATGCCGGACTTTTTTACCAAAAGGAAAATTACAGCAAGGTAAGCGATTACATGAGCGATAATCGCTATAATTATGTGGATGTTTTATCCAAACGCAGCGATATGGGATTGTTTGCCAATGCTTCGCGCAAATTTGGAGAAATGCACAACGTCATTGCCGGCATGGAATTGAAACAGGGTGCGGTTGACGCTTCCGACGTGTATTACACTTCTACCGACAAGGTGAATAATGACGGAACCATGGATTTTGCCGCCGTGTATGCCCAGGATGAAATTCTGTTATTAAAACAAAAAATGAAAATCGTTGCCGGACTGCGTTACGACTATGCCGGTTTTCATGATGGAAAATTCACCATCGAAGACCCTTCATATGCCCTTAAATACCTGTATTATTACCAGGTTCCGGATATGAAAGATGAAAGCTGGACGGCTCTCAGTCCCAAACTTTCGGTACAATATCGTTTTAACGATAATTACCGTTTGTATGTATCTTATGCCAAAGGTTTCCGCCCGTCGGTACTCGACGATATGTGCCGTTCCGGAAAAATCAGCGGAGGCTTTAAAATTGCCAATCCTTCCCTGAAACCAGAATATATTGACAATTATGAAATAGGCGGAGATGCTACCCTGTGGAACAAATTACGGCTGGAAGTTTCTGCCTATTACAGCGCCGGCAAAGATTTTATGTATTACATCAGCACCGGCGATTCGGTGGATATGCCTACCGGAAAAGTGCCTGTGATGATACGCGACAACATCAGCAAGGTGGAAATCTATGGCCTGGAATGCAACGCCACTTTCACACTTAATACCATTTTTAATGTCTTTGCCAATTATGCTTACACTCATCCGAAAATAAAAGATTACAAGATAAATGATCCGGCAGTAGATGCCAATCTGGACGGCAAATACCTGACCGATGTTCCTGACCATCTGGTTTCCGGCGGGGTAAACTTTACACCTGGGTTTGCAAGCTTCAGCATCCTGGCAAAATATACCGGACAAATGTGGATAAACGACAAAAACGGATTCGACAACAAATATCTTTTCAGGTATGAATATCCTTCCGTTTTCACGATGGATGCAAAGGTTTCCAAAACTTTTTATAATAAGTTTGGCTTGACTTTGAACATTCAGAATATCTTTGACGAAAAATATTACGACAGCAAAAGCGCTGTTTGTCCCGGCAGGCTGATTACCGGAGAAATATCCTATAAATTTTAAAATATCCAATTTATGAGAAAGATTTTAGCTTTATTATTTGCCATTTTTACCACTTGTTGCGGAACATTTGCCCAAACTGCCACCAACGATTTTTATGATGATGCCGAAACTATTACCCTTCCGGGTGCTACCAGCATAGAAGTTATCGGCGAGATTTCCAATCCCGGAACGGTACAACTTTCCACGCTTCCGGTGCGCTCGGTCATTGTAAAGGAAACCGTGCTGAAAGAAGGAAAGGACAGCTTTGTTGGCGCTTACCGTTACGATGGCTATTCGTTGTACGACATTTTAAATAAATTTATCCTTGCCAAGAAAAACAAAGCCGAATTTAATCCTATCATTGATTTGTACGTGGAAGTATCAAACAACAAAGGCGAATCGGTGGTGATCAGCTGGGGCGAGATTTACTATCCTATCCACCGGCACGAAATTATCATTGCCAACAAGGTGATGCATATTGTGCCCAGCAAAACCAAAGATTTATGGCCCTTACCAGCCGAAAGCCGTCTTATTGTTGCCGGCGACCTGATTACCGAACGCAACATTTCTAACCCAACCAAAATGACCATTCATTCACTGAATGCTTCCTATAAAGTGGAGCGTGAAATGAATCCATTGTCATCCCCGGAATTTTCTATCCTTAACGGCGATAAAAAAGAAGGTGTGATTAAGCAATTGCCTGCCGGTTTATGTATGAATACCTATCCGACCATATTTTACGGTCGTGGTAAAGGCATACATTCTGTAACGCCGTTTACCGGAGTTAAGCTCAAGGATGTTGCCGGTAAGTATTTTCCGGTAACCCGCGAAAACCTGCAAAAAGGGATTTTTGTCTTTGCAGGAAAGGACGGCTACCGCTGTGCCTGCACATTCAGCGAACTGATGAATCGTAACGATCAGGCTGAGTTTATGCTGATAGATAAAGGCAAAGATGCCGACGGCGGACGCTTTTCCATCTTTCCTTCCGCCGATTTCTTCTCCGACAGGGCAGTGAAAGCGCTGACGGAAATTAAATTCATGAAAGAATAGATTTCAATTACGATTTACGAATTACGATGTACGAATTCAATTACGAATTACGGTTTTACGATAATGTTGTTTTTCGATCAGGTTACTGTTTCAGCCGTTCCAATGCGGGCAGGCTGAAATGGTCGTTGATACGGATAAACGGAATTCGTATTTTGTCTATATTCTGAAATATCCAGCTATCCTTTGCCTTCCAGTCGCGGAAGGTATCGTTGGAAACGATAAAACATTTATCTTTTTTGGCGCTCTGTATCAGGAATTCATCGGCTGACGTTTGTCCGGGGCTTTCGATATATTTAACCATAGACCGGAGGCTCGAAAAGGCATGTTCATCGGCTACGCGATGGCGCAGGGAAGCATCGGCTATAACAATGATTTCCTTGTAGCGCAGTACATTTTTGATATAATCGGCCATGATGATGATGTTCCGGTAATAAGGTTTGGCTTTATCGCTGCGGTTTTCGTCGGCAAAAGCCACATTGCTTCCGTCGAGGTAGATTTTAATATCCGACATGCGCGAAACCTGGAAATATTCCCCATCAGCATCATAAATGCCAAACTGTTTCAGTTCTTCGTTATTGGTAAGAAACTGGACATAGTCCGCCGTTTTTACTAGTTTTAAGGTAAACCATTCCGGCAGGCATTTCTTATTTTTGGTATCGGAAATCGTCTGATAGGGCTTCAGTGATTCGGATAAAAGGTCTTTAAGCTTGGCAATGGATAATTTTTTACCATTTTCATACGTCTTCAGGGCTTCAATAAGAATAAGCTGGTCGTAACCCAGTATGCCGCCTTTCGACAGATTTTTCAGGCGGAGATATTTGCCGTATTCAAAGCGGTTAGGTATTTTAAGGTGAACTGCTTCCTGGTATTCGCGGGGGCTATCGAATCCCGATTTCAGGGCAGCGAAATAATCTTCACCAAAGCCAAATCCTTTTGTTTTGGCAAGGTCGTAGGTATCCTGTGATGGGAAACCGAGAAAGATGATTTTTATAAAATCGCCAAAATCCTTAAAACCATTGTTGCTGGCATAGGTATACAGTTTGATGGAGGAATCGTATTCGTCGGGGTTGAACCCTTCGGGAAGAGCTTTTGGGGTTTTTAATGCTTTTTCCTTGAACTCATCTAAACCGTCGACAAAGCCTAATTTTTGTGCTTTAAGATAAATAACACGGTCGACAGAACCCATTTTAAGGCAGTCCTGATATTCCTTATAGCTTAGGTAGTTTCCTTTACGGCCTTCGTAGTATTCCTCGCAGGTGGGATACCCTTTTTCGGCGGCATCTTCCATATCGTCGAGGGTTTTATAGCCGCAGCTTTTTATGCGGTATAGCACGCGGTCGTTAAGGAGTATAAAATAGCTTGGTAATGCTTCGGCGGCATTTTCAGCCGAATGGAAGATATAGTCGGCCTGGACGCTATCGGCTAAACGCGTAAAGCCTTTGACATCTTTCAACTCAACGGAGGGAAAATCCCTGGGATTCTCAACCTCGAAATAATCAAATTTTCGTACTGACATGATATTATGTTTTAGTTGGTTGGTTTTGTTTCACAAAATAAAAAAAATATAGAACGGTTAATTGCGTCGGCTTTGGAAAGCCGGGATTTGAGCGTTGCTCCCACAAAAGGTAGCAGGGTTTGGGTTTCTACGAATAAATCAACGACGCGTTCGATAGAAGTAATGCCAAGATTTACTTCCGTTGCTTTCTGCATGTTGTTTTTGTTGTATTGCTTGGTAATAATGATATTGTCGGCAAAGTTTTTTTGAAAACCGGGAAGCAGAACCTGCAGCTTATCCCTGTACCAGCTTAAAATATTGTTGGCATTGGCTTCGTCGTAAAAGGGACGGTTGTCGTCCTGGTAAAAGGAGTAAATGCATTCGGAAATGGTTTTAAAATGAGGCAGTATATTACGGCGACAGATGGCAAGCTCCTCGTGGCTCAGATCGGATAAATCGGGCATGGCGATCAGTGGCTGATAGATGCCGAAGGGAAGTTTGGGCGTAACAGATTCTGTTTCGGAGAGCGCCGTTGCTTTGAAGGACGATTTCATGAACGTATCCGGAATTAATAACAAATGGGGATAGTCGCAGATGCAATCGTATAAATCGGTAAGGTAAGGATCTTCATTTTCGTTGCTTTCGGTGTAATCGGCATTACCATAATCATAAATTTCTTCCGAATCGGAGAATTTTAGCAAGGCCTCTAATCCGGTTGCCTGGACTACATTTTTGTGCCAGTTTTCTATATCCGAACGGATCAGTCTGATGGCATTATTTGTAATCATCTCTAATTTAAGATCGGATTTATTCTTATGTTTCTTGCTGTTAATATAGCGCAGGTTTCTGAGGATGCTTTCATAATAATCTTCGCAATCGGGTAGTGTATCAGGAAAAATTGTTTTATGGAGGCGGATAAGTCTTTTTTTATCGAAGTTAAATTTGTTACGGTATGCACAGAAATACCATGCAGAGGGCGCTTTCAGAAATATTTCCTCCGATAGCAGTATCATCTGGCGAAGCAGGCTGGCTTCTTCACTCATGTTGATCGAGGTGCGTCTACGGGCTAAGAAAAAGATTTCCATACTTCTGGTTTTATGTTAGTTTTTTCCCTTAATTGATTTCAGATGTTCCGAAATGAATATCCTGCATTTATTACTATCCATCTGGCGTTCCAATCGTTTGATGGATGTTTCGGCTACGTAGGGTAGCAATAGGTTCTCGTGTTCATATAATTTTATCAGGTTTTTTGCCGATGTAACACACAGATCAACATGTACCATTACCTTGACATCATATCGTTGCCGGTATTGCTGAAAATAGATTTCGTTATCAATTTTATGCTGGAAGTCGGGGAGTAGGGGAAAGATATCCGCCCGGAGTTTCTCAAGTATTTCAAATGGTTTATTCCCCGCATAGTCCTGCTCTTCGACCCACAACCTGAACGCTTCTATTTTTTCGGATATGGGTTGGAAAGCCGACAACAGGTTCTTGCGGGTAAAGTTCATTTCTTCGTAATCTAAATCTTCCAAAGGGAACATGGTAAACAAGGGTATGCAAAAATACATCGGATGCGTGGTCAGGCTGGCGTTTTCTATTTTATAGCTTTTATTGGTAAAAAGGATATGATGAAGTTTGATTTCAGCGATTTCAAAAAACCATAGTAAATCGGGCTCTTTGAGAATACAATCGGTAATCATCTGGATGTAGTTGTCCTCCGACAATTCTAAATTTCCGTGTTCGGTATGTACATAGGGGATTAATATCTTTTGATCTACAAAATTTTTGAGTAATAAAGCATTAGCATTCTCCAACTGTTCATTTACATCGGCCAGAATATAATTCTTAAAACACGTTATCGCTTTTTTCAGGTGCGACTGAAGGATGAGTTGTTCCCGGTTTTTATGTTTTGTTTTATTCAATTGCTTCATTATCCATAGCATTTGATCGTATTGTTCATCGCTAAAGATTCGCTCTATCCCCATTCTTTCTTCTCTTTTGCAAAGAGATTTGTGTACCTTTATGGTTGATTCTACGGAAAGTAAAGGGACAAATTCATACGTTAGGAAACAGGCGGAAAGAGGGGTAACAATATTTACTTTATCGGATATAATAAGCAATGGTTTCAGAAAAATTGTTTCGGCCTTGAGGTCCAATATCGTCGTAAGACGGTTAAAACAGGTTATTACCATGACGTTGATAAATTGGGAATGTTTAACATTATCTGATTTTAAAATAATGGCAACAGCTTAACCTGTATGTAACGGGTTGCAATCAAAGGATTTTTGCCTGTCCTGTGCAAGACTGGGGCTGATGAACCCCTGATTTTAATCATCGTTGGTATTGGAAAGCGGGATCATACTCCTTCGTTATCCCTTAGTAAGTAGTCCGGAACGGGTATCGTATCCCTTCGCTAATCCAAGCTAAGTAGTCCCGAACGGGTATCGTACCCCTTCGCTAATCCCAGCTAAGTAGTGCGGAACGGGTATTGTACCCCTTCGTCAACCCCAGCTAAGTAGTGCGGAACGGGTATCATGCCCCGGAATTACCCTTTTCCAATAGAAAAACAATACCAACCGATGGTTAGTCTACCCGGTTTTACAGGTACCGTTTATTTATTGTCAGGGATTAGCCGCTTTTTTGGGCTTTCCGGGGAACATTCGTTTGAGCGATTCATAGATTTCCTTAGCGCCGGGTTCATTTTCCTTAGCCAGCAATTTGCAGTTGCGATAGTAGGACAAAGCGTTTGAAAACAAATCGTGCCCAATCAGCAACATGGTATCGCTTAACTGTGAAGTAATGGATTCGAGCCGTAGCAGCCGTGGATCAACATCGTTATGGGTTTTGAAATCAATATTCCATTCCGGTTTGTCAATGAATTTGGGAGTGATTTCCGGTTTTAATTCCATGTACCCGTTGATTTCGGTTACCCAGGGTTTGTTGTTAACTCCCAGCCGGCCATAAGTTTTCCGCTGGGCTTCGGTAAGGCTGATTACCTTATCCTTCAGAATGTTTTCGATGGTGGTTAGAGCGCCATCCAATTGCGTAAGCTCTTCCTGCGAAAAGCTTAGCGAAATCAAATTGTCAAGAGCCATAATAGTAGAATTTAAATGTTAGTTATTATATTGATTAAGGTATAACAAAAAATCAAAAACCAGTATTCCATTCAGGCTATTTATAATCAGTATGTACAGGACATTTTAACAAGACAAATATACTTATAAATTTTGAAAAATATTCACCAACTGAAAAATATTTTTATTTTTTTTGAAGCATTGGTTACTTTTGCAGGAAGTAAGAAGTGCAATTTGAAAAAAATCAGAGTGATAAAATGAAACATGATTATGCTAAAGCAGAATCCGAAAAGGAAGTATTGCTGCAATGGTTGCAGCCTGCCGGCAAAACGATTGTAGATATTGGCTGTGGCATAGGCGATTTGGTCCGCTGGCTTGCTACCCAGGATGCAGATGTTACCGGGGTGGACATCCCGGAACTGATTGTTCAGGCTGTGGCATTTCCAAAAGCAGGAAACGAGAAATACATCAAAGGGATAGCTCAGCAGATGCCTTTTCCGGATGATTATGCAGATGCCGTTTTGTTTATGTCGAGCCTTCACCATGTTCCCGAAGGGCATTTTAATGATGCCATAAAAGAATGTGCAAGGGTGTTGAAACCGGAAGGCATGGCTATATTTATAGAACCATCGCTCGAAAAGGGATGCTATTATGAGCTTAGTAGTTTGTTGCACGACGAATTGCTGATACAGCGAAGAGCCTACAAAGCATTGAAAAGGGCATCGGATTACGGATTGGTTCCGGTGGCCGAAAACTTTTTTTATACGGAACGCTCCCTTGAGCGTTTCATCAAAACCATAAATATTTACGTGCAGGATCCGGTGTACCGCGAATCGTTGGTTCGTCAGGCAGAAGCTATCGTACAAAAAGCCGAAAAAGAAGGCTGGATACATAAATTGTTCAAAGCCACAGCAAGGGTGAATGTATTTACGAAATAGCCCTGCAGAAATAATCTGAAATTTAACTAAAAAAAACAAACCCGGTGAGGATATACAGAAAAGATATGATGCACTGGGTTTTTATGCTCCTTGGCGGGATGGTGTTGCTTTTTGTCCTTGCGCCTTTAGCCGGGATGTTCCTGGCAACGCCTTTGCAGGATGTGGTGGAAACTACCCGCGACAAGGAGGTTACCGATAGTATTTTCCTTACGTTATGGACTTCCATGCTGGCAACGGTGGTATTTGCTCTGGGAGCCATTCCTCTGGCTTATCTGCTTGCCCGCAGGAATTTTCCAATGAAAAGACTGGTCTCCGGCATAGTGGATTTACCTATCGTCATTCCGCATTCGGCTGCCGGTATTGCTATCCTGGGATTTGTTTCGAGGAGTTCGCCATTGGGAAAACTTGCTTCGGTGGCAGGACTCGATTTCGTCGGACATCCGCTGGGGATAGCCGTTGCTATGGCTTTTGTTAGTCTTCCGTTTCTGCTCAACGCAGCACGCGATGGTTTTGCTGCCGTTCCCGAACGACTGGAAAAGGCAGCCCTTACCCTGGGAGCTTCTCCGTTAAGGGTGTTTTTCACCATCTCCCTGCCACTGGCATGGCGAAGCATCATTTCCGGACTGATCATGATGTTTGCAAGGGGAATGAGCGAATTTGGCGCCGTGGTAATCATTGCCTATCATCCGATGGTAACTTCTGTGCTTATTTTTGAACGCTTTGGCGCTTTCGGACTGAAATATGCCCGGCCGGTATCGGTAATTTTTATAATGGTATCACTGGTGTTTTTTATCCTTTTGAGAAGCCTGACAAAGGAGAAAAAGAATTAGCTAATGAGCTAATTTGAAAATGAGTTAATTTGAAGATGAAATGATGCTAATCTATAATTAATGCAAATCAATGCAGGATTAAGAACCGAAAGACAAATTACTGTTTCTATGATTTATAAAGATATAAATAGTAAACTCCGTGGTTCTCCGTGAATTCTCTGTGGTCCTCTGTGTAATCTAACATTTTATTTCACAGAGTTACACAGAGGAAGCACAGAGTTGCACAGAGAAGGTTTTAATTCTTGATTTGTATAATTAGCTAATTAGCACATTAACCAATTAAAAAATTAAAATGAATGCTGCACCTGAGAAATATAGAAAAAGAGTATGAAGGCTTTTTACTTTCAAGAATAACCTTAGTGCTGCTTCGTGTCTTTGCGGTTTATATTTTTTTAACCACTAAGGGCACAATGAACACTAAGAAGGGTTCAACCATTGCTTTGTATAATTAGCTAATTAGCACATTAACCAATTAAAAAATTAATGTTACACCTGGAAAACATAGAAAAAGAGTATGAAGGCTTTTCGCTTTCGGGAATAACCTTATCGGTGGAGCCGGGTGAGTATTTTATACTGCTTGGGGAGTCGGGGGCGGGGAAATCGTTGCTGCTTGAGATCGTTGCCGGGCTGGTTCGTCCGAGTAAAGGCAAGATTATCCTGAACGGAAGGGATATCACCAACGAGAAGATACAAAAACGCAAAGTCGGACTGGTGTTTCAGGATTATGCCGTGTTTCCGCACCTTTCGGTAAAAGAAAATATAGCCTACACGTTAAAAACGGAAGGACTGCCTAAGCAGGAAATCTGCGAAAAGACCGGGGAACTGGCGGAGATGATGGGCATTTCGCAACTATTGCACCGCAGTCCTGCCACGTTGTCGGGTGGCGAACTGCAACGGGTGGCGCTGGCGCGAACCCTTGCCTTGCGTCCCGACATTCTTTTATTAGACGAACCGCTTTCGTCCCTCGATGTTCAGTTGCGCTTGGAACTGCGTAGCCTTTTGCGTAAGCTTAACCGCAACGGACAAACGATCATGCACGTTACCCACGACTACGAGGAAGCCATCTCGCTGGGAAACCGGCTGGCGGTGATGGATAAGGGACAGATACTGCAAACAGGAACTCCCGAAGAGGTGTTTCACCATCCCAAGACGGATTTTATTGCCCGCTTTGCCGGGATAAAGAATTTCTTCCCTGCCGTTGCCGTAAGGAATGAAGAGAAAAATACCTGTCTTGCTACGTTATCGAATAACATCACCATTGAAATGGGCGATAATGGTGTGTCGGGCGAAGGCTTTGTGATGATACCCGCCGAAGACATCGTGCTGATGCTGCACGAGGCGGAAAGCAGCGCCCGGAACAACCTGCAAGGAGTCATCCTTGAACTCATACCTACCATGCGCGGCATAGAAGTGCTGGTGAATACCCAAGGCATAGTGTTTGCCGTACTCATCACCCGCGAATCGGTAGAACGGCTTCACTTAGATACCGGGATACAATGCACCATTAGCTTTAAGGCAATGGCGGTGAGATTTATTAGTTGATAGTTGTTAGTTGTTAGCTATTGGCTGTTAGCTGTTGGCTGCTGAGACGAAGGCTTAGTCCCGACCTTTTCGGGATAGGCTGTAGGCAGGAAGCAGAAGGCAGATTTTGAAATTAAGAATGCGGGATTCCGGGTAACTAATAAAACCAAAGAGAAATACCGCGTAGCGGTTAACGTATTGTGGAAAAAAGAAATTATAATGAATAGGTCCCCCGTAGGGGATAAACTGCAATCTCAAATCTTTCCGTAGTTTGTCATGCGAAGGGCGTAGACATTCCATGTTTTAAACGATGTAAACAGTTCGTATCGTTTTTTGTAAAAGTGGATATTCTTTTGAAATACCGGAAATAAACATGGAATGTCTTCTAAAATCTGCAATCTCAAATCTGCAATCTAAAATTAGCTGATTTGTTTCGCTCCGTCGCCTATTTGGGCTATATAATGGTCGGCGGTTAAACCGGTTTTCCGGAGGTAGGTTTCGCTTAATCGTTCACAAAACGCAGTGGTTTCATCCGTTTCCACCAGGCTGATAATGCATCCTCCAAAACCGCCACCCGTCATCCGGCTTCCGATAACTCCTTTTAGTTTTTGCGCTTCTTCTACCAGGGTATCAATTTCGAAGCAGGTAATCTCAAAGTTTTCGCGCATGGAAACGTGCGACTGGTTCATCAACTGTCCGAAAGCCAACAGGTCGTTGTTTTTTAGTGCTTCCACCGCTTCAACCACACGCTGATCCTCCGAAACCACATGCAATGCCCGTTTTCGCACCGTTTGGTCAACGATTATATCTTGTACCTTTTGAAATCCTGTTAAAGTAATCGAGCCAAGGTTTGCCAACGGCTGAACCTTGTTGATGCATTCCACCGCTTTTTCGCACTGCTGGCGTCGTTCGTTGTATTTTGAATCGACGAGACCTCTTTTTTTATTGGAATTGGTAATAATCAGCTCATAACCGGTAAGGACAAAGGGAGCGTATTCGTAAGTCAGGCTGTTGCAATCAAGGAACAAGGCATTGTCCTTTTTTCCCATGGCCGAAGCAAACTGATCCATGATGCCGCAGTTCATACCCACAAATTCATTTTCGGCTTTTTGCGAAAGCTTTACCAATTCCCATTTATCCAGATTAAACTGAAACAAATCGTTTATAGCCACTGCCGTTACAAGTTCGATGGAAGCTGACGAAGATAGTCCGGCGCCGTTGGGAATGTTGCCCGAAAACAATAATTCCATGCCTCCGATTTCCAATCCCCGTTTTATAAACTGGTTTATTACACCTAAGGGATAATTGACCCATTGCCCGTCAATCTTGGTTGAAAGTGCATGCAAGGGTATGCTAACCGAAAAGTCGAAATTGGTTGTCGAAAATTTCACCAGCGAATCGTTGGTGCGCCGGATGGCAAGGTAAGTGCCGAATGTTAATGCGCAGGGTAGAACATAGCCACCGTTGTAGTCGGTGTGCTCGCCAATTAAATTGACCCTTCCCGGTGCAAAAAACAGGGAGGGCGATACAGCTGAATCTGCATATCGTGCAAAAAATGAGTTAACCAGAGCATTGTTGTTCATAATTTTTCCTGTGAGGTTTTTAAAATGTTGTAAAGCAATTCCTTTGCCCTGAACAACTGAACTTTGACCGTGCCCAGAGGCAACTGCATCTGCTTGGAGATTTCATCGTAGGAAAGTTCGCTGAAATACCGTAACTCGATTAGCGTCCGGTAATGAGGCTTGAGCCGTTCAACCACTTCCCGTATGAGGTCTATTTTTTGCTTGTTAATCAGTATTTCTTCCGGATCGGGATTTTGTGAAGGGATATCTTCGGGTATTGGGTTTAGATTTTTATGACCGGCATTAGTATCCGAGGAAAAATTATTCTGATTTTTTTTTCTGAAATGATCAATGGAATGATTGATGGCTATTTTGTATAGCCAGGTGCTGAAAGCAAAGTCGAAAGTGAACTGATGAAGGTTTTTGAAGGCTTTGGTAAATGCTTCGATGGTTAAATCATCGGCATCGGACTCATTTCCGGTCATTTTAAATATCATAAAGTATACCGGATTCCAATAATATTTTAATAGCCTGGCATAAGCTTTTGGATTCCCGGTTTCCAGGGCATCCTGGATAATTTTATTGTCGCGTATGGCTTTATCGCTTAAGCTCCGCTTTACTTCCATTTATTTTGCTTGATAAAAAAACTTGATAGTCCTACAAAGAAATTAAAAAGTATTAAAACAATTTCTAAAAATGGGGCAAGAAGTAAGAATTTCCGTTCATGAAGTTTAATCATGCAGCGTTTGGTTATGAAAAGCTGGGTAATCAGACGTAAACCGAAAACACTCAAAACAATGATCCAGTTGTATAAATAGCAGATTAGTAAAATAAAAAGAGAATAAAATAAAAACCGGCTCAGGGAGAAAAGACCAAGCAGGAAGGTATGTTTAAATTTGTAATACCTTCCGGTGGAAAGATGGCGTTTTTTTTGGATAACCCAGTTCGAGAAAGTTGTTTTAGCATCGGACAGGGTATAGCTTTCGGGCGAAATTTCTATTCGTGTATTTGTTGCCGTTGCTACGCTATTGATAAATAAATCGTCATCGCCTGATTGTATTTTGTAATGGGAGGAAAAGCCTTTATTTTTATAGAACAACGATTTGCGGTACGAAAGATTTCTTCCGACGCCCATATAAGCCTGCCCCATGATGGCATACGAAAGATATTGCATGGCAATCTGGAGGGTGTCGTAGCGAATGATGGTGTTTAGCAGTGTGGGCTGTGGCTGGTAAGCTCCATAGCCTAAAACAATGGCTGTTTTTTCGGTATAATTTTCCTGAATTTTATTTAGCCATTGGGTGCTTTGAGGTTTGCAGTCGGCATCGGTGAGGATAAGCAAATCGTGTTTTGCAGATTTTATACCGATGGAAAGCGGGAATTTTTTGCCGTAAAAAAAGTTTAAATTTTGGGTTATATTAACAATACTGAGGTTTTTATATTTCTCAGCAAAATCCTGGAGGAGGTAATTGGTATCATCATCGGAACAGTCGTTCACAACCACAACGTCAAAATCGGGATAGTCCTGCTCGAGGATAAGCGGCAGATTTTTTTCAAGATTAGAATATTCATTTTTAGCGCAAATGACAACCGAAACCGGTTGCTTTACCGGGTTTTTTGCTTTTTCCCGGTAAAAGGCAAGCCTGCTGAAAATTCCCCAGAAATAAAGTAACTGGATGAAAGTAACAACAAGAAAAGCAAAAAACAGAATATACAAAAGCTGGTTAGTTTCAAAGGGTTCGAGCATCATAGCATATACGGTATTGAATCTACAAATTTATTTATTCTAAACGAATAACCACTATCTTTGGCAAAATTTTTAAATGCTCAGATTTCAAGTCCAAAATACTGATAATGCTTCGTCTGCCCGCACAGGCGTTATTACTACCGATCATGGTGTTATTGAAACTCCCATTTTTATGCCTGTTGGCACATTGGGAGCCGTAAAAGCAATGCACTTTAAGGATTTATTGGAAGATACCAAGGCTCAGATCATACTGGGGAATACCTATCATTTATATTTGCGTCCGGGTACCGATATTCTTGAACGTGCCGGCGGATTGCATCGTTTTAATGGATGGAATAAACCTATTTTGACCGATAGCGGTGGATACCAGGTGTATTCATTAGCTCACCGGCGCAAACTGGAACAAGAGGGCGTAACTTTTCAATCGCATATTGATGGTTCGCGGCATTTGTTTTCGCCCGAAAGGGTAATAGATATTCAGCGTTCTATCGGCGCCGATATCATGATGGCTTTTGATGAATGTACGCCTTATCCCTGCGATAAGAATTATGCAAGCGATTCGCTGAAAACAACGCATCAGTGGCTTTTACGGTGCATGAAACAATACAAGGCTACAGAACCGAAATATGGATACCATCAGGCATTGTTTCCGATAGTTCAGGGAAGTGTTTATTCCGATTTGCGTATAAAATCGGCGGAGGAAATTTCCGCTTTGAATGCCGAAGGTAATGCCATAGGCGGTTTGTCGGTAGGCGAGCCCATCGAAAAGATGTATGAGATAACCCAACTGGTTTGTAATATTCTTCCGAAAGATAAACCAAGATATTTAATGGGAGTAGGCACTCCGGTGAATATGCTCGAATGCATTGCTTTGGGAATAGACATGTTTGATTGTGTGATGCCTACCCGTAACGGACGCAACGGTATGATTTTTACCCGCAACGGTATCATTAATATCAAAAATGAAAAATGGAAAGATGATTTTTCTCCTATTGAAGCTGAGGGTAATTCTTTTGTGGATACTCAATATTCCAAAGCTTATCTGCGTCATTTGTTTGTAGCCGGAGAGATGAACGGCCCTATGATCGCAAGTACTCATAACCTTGCCTTTTATCTTTGGCTGATGAATGAAGCCAGAAATAATATCCGGAATGGTGTTTTTTCGGAATGGAAAAACTCAATGGTAAAAAAACTGGCAACAAGATTGTAAAATTTCCGTTATTGAATTACGAATGAAGAAAATTGATATTTACATAATCAAAAAATTCCTCGGGACTTTTTTCTATGCCATTGCTCTTTTGGCAATGATTATCATTATATTTGATATTTCAGAAAAAATTGATGATTTTTATGAAAAACAGGCTCCGCTCAAGGAAATTATTTTCTCGTATTACCTGAACTTTATCCCGTACTTCATCAATATGTTCAGTGCGCTGTTCACCTTTATTGCCGTCATCTTTTTTACTTCCAAGATGGCCGGAAATACGGAAATTATTGCCATTTTAAATAGCGGAATCAGTTTCAACCGTATGTTAAGGCCTTATCTTATTGCGGCTACTTTTTTGGCGTTGATGTCGTTTACGCTTACCAATTTTGTTATTCCGCATACCAGTAAAACCATGCTTGCTTTCGAAAAAAAATACATCAAGGACGTGATCCGGAATAAGGATGTAAATATCCATATGCAGCTCGATTCGGTAACGTATGCTTATGTTGAAAGTTATAACACGGTGAATAATATGGGCTATCGTTTTTCGATGGAAAAAATTAACGAAAAGGGACTTTATTTTAAATTGAATGCCGATTATATGCGGTGGGATAGTATTGGTAAGAAATGGCAGATTGAAAATTGCAATTTGCGCACTTTTGACGGATTAAATGAAAAGCTGGCTTTCAGACAAAAGATAGATACCGTTTTACCTCTTCAGCCATCCGATTTTACGATCAATCTGGATAATTTAAAAACAATGACTTACGGTCAGCTTCGTGAGTTTATCCATCGTGAAAAAATGCGTGGTTCGATGAATGTTCGGAAGTTTCAGTTGGAGCAACATAAACGGATCGCTTTTCCGTTTGCCACCATTATTCTTACGTTAATAGGCGTTTCTCTTTCAAGCCGTAAAGTTAGAGGCGGAATTGGCTTGCATCTGGGTTTGGGAATTACGATAAGTTTTGCCTTTATTTTGTTTATGCAGATTTCTTCGGTATTTGCCTCTTTCGGCAATTTGCCACCGGTTATTGCTGCGTGGCTACCCAACATCGTATTCGGTTTGCTCAGTATTTATCTTCTGAAGACTGCGCCCAAGTAAACGCAATTAAAATAAATTTTGTAAATAATTTGTTAATTTAAGAATGTAAACATTTATAAATCCCACGGTTATGTTTATTATCAATTTAACGTACACACAATCCATCGAAGCGATTGAAAAAGAGCTTGCCAACCATAGTAAATTTCTTGACAAATATTATTCGCTCGGTTTACTTATTTGTTCGGGACGGAAACAGCCAAGAACCGGAGGCGTGATTATCTCGAAATCAACAAGTCGCGAAGAAGTTGAAAAAATGATTTCGGAAGATCCCTTTTATCAAAATCAGCTTGCCGAATATGAGCTTATTGAACTTGTTCCCACCAAGTATGCTTCGGGATTTGAGCCTTTTTTAGCTAATAAAAAAAGCTGATTACCCGGATGAGTAATCAGCTTTAATAGATATAAATCAGCTTAAATCCATTTGACTAGATTAAAATCCTGGCGATGGGGCAGAAGCGGATTTTTAGGAAATACCCTGAAAGCATAATCGAACACTCCTGAACGGACGGCGGGAATCTCACACCGGAAACTTACCTGGTTTTTAGCTGTTTTGGTAATTTTCATTTCTTCCTTGTAAACGATTTCTTTCACTTCATCATTTTCTTTTTGACCTAAAATAACTTCAACACCAATATCGGTAGCCGAAAGTTCATTCAGATCTAAAATAATCTCCGCTTTGTAACTTTCGCCAAGGACTAAAGGTTTTATTGTAGAATGAGGAAGAATCATGGAAACAACTTCGATGCTGTCCCAGCTTCGCAGTATCTTTCGTTTCCAGGTAGCCAGGCGACGCGCCACTTCGCAATCGTTATAAGTCATCATTTTAGAACGAAGAATAAGTTTAGAATAATACTTTTCCTGATAATCGGTCAGCATGCGTTTCATGGTAAAATGAGGCGCAATCTTAGCGATAGAGTTTTTGATGTATTTAATCCAATCGTGGGGCAAGCCTTCGGGATCGTGCCGGTAGAAAAGAGGAACAATATCTTCTTCAAAAGTATTGTAAAGTGTTTCGGCATCCAATTCGTCCTGAAATTGCTGATTGGTATAGGTCCGGGCTTCTTTGAGCATCCATCCGGCTTCGTGGACATAACCTTCGGCCCACCAGCCGTCGAGTACACTAAAATTCAAAACTCCGTTCATTACAGCCTTTTCTCCGCTTGTTCCCGAAGCTTCCAATGGACGGGTTGGCGTATTTAACCACACATCGACGCCTTGAACCAGCTTTTTGGCAAGATCCATCTCATAATTTTCGATAAAAGTTATTTTTCCTAAAAATTCAGGACGTTTTGAAATTTCTATGATTTTTTTGATGAATTCTTCCCCGGCTTTATCGCTGGGATGTGCCTTTCCGGCAAAGATAAAATGAACCGGGTGTTTAGGATTGTTAACCAGTTTTGATAACCGTTCGAGATTGGTAAACAATAAATGAGCTCGTTTATAGGTGGCAAAACGGCGGGCAAAACCAACCGTGAGGGCTTTTTCATCAATGGATTCAAGGGTTCTGAAAATCATTTGCGGACTATCCTGCCGGCGGGTCATATCATCGTTTAACCTTGTTTTGATATGATTAATTAAGTCCTTTTTTAGTTTTAAGCGAATATCCCATATTGCTTTATCCGGCACATTTTGAATTTTGGACCAGAGTTCCTTGTTCGATTGAACAGATTCGAAATCTGGACTTAAATGTTCGTTGTACAATTTCTGCCATTCAGGAGCAGTCCATGTGGGGTAATGGACTCCGTTGGTAACATATCCGATGTGCAACTCTTCGGGGAAAAACCCTTCGTAAAGGTCAGCGAACATTTCGCGGGTAACTCTGCCGTGGATACGGCTAACTCCATTTATTTCCTGGCTTAGTTTGGCGGCTAAAACGCTCATCGAAAATTTTTCATTAGGATCATTTTCGTGCATGCGTCCCAGATTCATGAATTCTTCCCAAGTAATATTTAGACGATTTGCATAATGAGGAATATACATTCGGAGCAAATCTTCAGAAAAAGAATCATGACCTGCCGGAACAGGTGTATGCGTAGTAAACAGCGATGAGGAACGGATAATTTCAATGGCTTGATTGAACGAAAATTTAGAATCCTCAACATACTTGCGTATACGTTCAATGGTTGTAAAAGCAGCGTGTCCTTCGTTGCAATGGTAAATTGTAGGGGCTATCCCCATGGCATCGAGCATCCGAATGCCGCCTACGCCAAGCAATAATTCCTGTTTTAGGCGGTTTTCCCAGTCGCCGCCGTAAAGATTATGGGTTATGGTGCGGTCGTTTTCCGAATTTTCGTCAATATCTGTATCAAGCAAGTAGAGCGGAATTCTACCAACATCCACCCGCCAGACTTTGGCAAAAACTGTTCGCCCGGGAAGGGCAACGCTTATCGTTATCCATTTTCCCTGAGCATTACGTACCGGTGCAAGAGGCAAAAAACTGAATTTTTGGGGTTCATAATTCACCAACTGATCGCCAAAAATAGATAATGCCTGGGTAAAATAACCATAGCGGTACATTAATCCTATTCCAACAATATTTTCGTTGGAATCACTGGCTTCTTTCAGATAATCTCCCGCCAGAACACCTAATCCGCCGGAATATATTTTTAATGAATCGTGCAGGCCATATTCCATACTGAAATAGGCAATCATGTCTTTGGGCTTTTCGACGGACATGTATGCATCGAATTTTTGGGTTACGGATTCCAGCTTCTGGACAAATTTTTCATTCCGCTCAAGGTGTCTTAATTGTTTATAATTGAGTGATTCGAGCATAGCGATAGGATTGTGGCCAAATTTTGTCCAAAGTTCCGGATCAATCATCGAAAATAATTCTATGGCTTCGGTATTCCACGACCACCAAAGATTACGGGCAAGCTTTTGCAGGGAAGAAATTTTGGGCGGCAGGACAGAACTAATAAATACCTTTTTCCATTCCGGTTTTCCATATTTGATTTTACGCAACGGAATAAAATGATCGTAAGGCGTTTTATCCTTAAATAGATCATGCCTTTGTTCTACTTTCTGTAATGCAAGGGAAAACGCATCAAAATAATGGTTTATTAAATTTTTCCATAACGCTACCCTGGAAATTTTATAAGCCCATCGATGACATTCCAATTTTTCGTCGTCGGTTTTATCAATAAATTTTTTTAAACAAAAAGCAATTTTATTGACGACTTCTTCATCGTTATCATCGGTACGTTCGACCACGTAAACGCCTTTTTCAACATCCGGGAAATTGTTTTTCACCCATCTCCCAAACCCAGCCAAAGATGTTGTAATGGTTGGAATGTGAAATGCCAAACTTTCAAGAGGCGTATAGCCCCAGGGTTCGTAATACGATGGGAAAACGGATATATCAAATCCTGGCAACAAATTATAATAATCGAGATTGAAAATACCGTCGTCGCCATTCAGATAGGAGGGGACAAAAATGATTTTAACTTTTTGATCAGGTTTATTGAAGATGTTATTCTTTTTGATTCGCTTTAAAATAGGATCAAATTCGGCGTCGTGCAAACCATGTGTCAGATATTCTCCGGTGATGGGATTAGAAAAATCGGGATGATTCATGCGGTCGATGACTTCTTTTCGTGCTCCCGATTGATTGGCCGGTACCATAATGAATGCAACCACATTTTGTTCGAATTGGTCGTTTTCTTCCAATTTTGCCAGCGAATCAATAAACAGGTCAATACCTTTATTTTTAAATTCGTATCTCCCGCTATTAACCATTAATATTGAATTCTCGGGAAGTTGCTGGTTAAGTAAAGCTTCTGCTACATTGATTAATTTATCTCTTGCAATTTTGCGAATACTACCAAAAGAATCATTATCCGGCACGAAAGAGTCGTCAAATCCGTTGGGTGTAATAATATCAACTTTTTTGTCGAAAAAATAACTGCATTCCAGCGCTGTTATTTCGCTTACGGTGGTAAAGGCATCGCTTTCGCGTGCCGATAGTTTTTCGAGCGAATATTTTGATTTCACACCAAAGTTTGCAGCCATTGTATCACTGTTATACTGAGTCAGATTATTGTACAATGGCAGGTTGTTTCCGGCAATGCAACGACCAAGAACGGTGGCATGAGTAGTGAAAATACAACCGATTTGCGGAACCTTTTCTTTAAGATATAATAATCCCGTACCCGTCATCCATTCATGAAATTGGGCAACAATCTTATCCTGTGCCGATAAATTGAAATTGTAAAAACTTTCGATGGTTTTGGCAGCGGCATAGCCAAAAAGAGCTGGTTCGGCATAATCCCATTGCCCGGAAAGAGAATCAAGTTTGTAGGTTTTCCAGAATTCGGTAAAGATGGTATCTTTATTTTGAAAATACGGGGTAAAATCAACCAGGATAACGAGAGGCTCGCCGGCAATATTCCAACGTCCGATACGGATTTTTAATCCTTCGCTTTCGGCTTTTTCGCGCCAGGATTTGTAAAGATATTTGTCTTCGATAAAATCAGGGTTTTTCCGGGTTTCCATCCAGACATCCGGGCCGATCAGGATAAAGTTATCCTTATATTCTTTTACTAAAAGATTGGCTTTGGTTGAAACAACGGTATAGATCCCGCCTACCATATTGCAGATTTCCCACGAAGTTTCAAAGATATAATCAGGTTTTATCAACTTATTTTCAGTCATAGATATTGTGCTTTTTTGAACGGCAAAAATACGAAAAATTGAAGAACGGAATTTTGGAAGACTAATGGATATAATTAGCCAAAATTTCAATAAAATTGTTGTAAAGCAATTTGTTGGATGCAATAATTTCCTTACCGAAAATATAATCGTTGCCTCCCTTAAAATCGCTTATTTTGCCACCAGCTTGTTGAACAATAAAGGCTCCGGCTGCAACATCCCATGGTTTTAGTCCGTATTCATAAAAAATATCAAACCGTCCACAGGCAACATAAATCAAATCTACTGCGGCAGAACCCAGGCGACGGACGCCCTGAGTGTTTTGCATCAGGTATTTCAGTAAATCCATGTATTGATCCATCCGGCTAAAATCGGTATACGGAAAACCGGTAGCCAGCAGTGAATTGTCAAGCGATGATTGCTGGGTAACGGCAATGGGCTTATCGTTGCAAAATGCCTGACTTCCTTGCCAGGCATAAAAACATTCCTTTAGATTTACTTCATAAACCACACCCAAAATCACCGAATTTTCCTTCATCAACGCAATGCTAATGGAAAAAAGAGGAACTCCGTGTACGTAATTGGTGGTGCCGTCCAAAGGATCAACTATCCAGTTATAATGCTCGCCACGGGTTGTAACAGAATTCTCTTCGGCCAAAAAACCAGCTTCCGGCAGTATCTTTGATAGACCTTCCACTAATTTTTTCTCAGAAGTTTTGTCTACAAAGGTTACCAAATCGTGCCGGCCTTTCTTTTCTATATCTTCCGACGAAATTTTGTTAAGATGAGCGGCTAAAAATTCACCCGTTTCAACGGATAAATCCCGAACCTGATGGCATAATTGTTCTAAATTCAATTCCAAAATATGAGTATTTATAAATTAGTAAAAAATAAACGTCTTAGTATGGAAAATTGTTCTTGATCGGGAAAGAATTAATTTCCGGTATTTTTTTTCTTGATTAAAAAATAATTGATTAGAAAGTAAGCGGATAAAAATAATCCGGTAAGAAAGAGAAAAAGTGGCAGGTAAATGGCCGAAGGAAAATCGGTAATGAAAGGTCTGTGCGATAAATTTCCGGTAGTTTCGATAATATAATTTCCTAAGCCAGCTATGATCAGAAAGGTGGAAAACAATAAACCGGGAATGGTAAAGTTTTTTTGTAAAGCCGTGAAAATGGAAAAAATGATAAAAAAGAAGGCGCTTTTGTACAACGATTCAGAATAAATTCCGGGAGCGGAACTCATCAGTCCGGCATCGCCCGATAAATAGCATCCGAGATTCCCGAATGCTAAACCTATCGAAAGGGCTAAAACAGATGAATCCGAAAAATGCCTCCAGTTAACTTTACTTTTTATCACCATTCCTACAATAACAAGGGTAGCCAAAATCAAACCACCCCAAAATATCATATCAAACGATAAAATCATCTGAAACGGAAAAGCCTTAAATTCCTTCAGGTGCAATAGTATATAAGTGCCTTTTGCGCCAAGCAAACCAAAAATAAATGCGGCAGAAATAACAGGCAATGCCATCTGAAAAGGATGTGTCTGAACGTATACAAAAGGCTTTTTCATGCCACGTAATAAAGCGGAAATATTAATTCCCAAGGAAATTGCCCCAAAAATGATTCCTCCGCTTAAATGTCCGTTTCCATTAAAAATATAATCGAAGGGATGTTCCCAAAATTCACCGTATTTTAAAAACAGGCCAAATAATTTATAACCGATGAAAACACTAAAAATAAAAGATACAATGATGTCGAAAAAATCCGGGGGATCGCCCTGCTTTATTTTTTTTTTATAAACCGGAAGTAGTCCTGCATTTTCCTTACTAATTAGCTCCATACGGAGGAATATCCAGGCGGCGAGAAAAGCTAATACCAAAAAGAATCCAAAGGTTTGGATGGGCAAATCAAAATCGCTTCCGATAAGTTTATTGATAATATCGCTTAGCTTGGGGTACATCAAGTCAAATTTTGGCTTTTAAAAATCAAAAATACATAAAATTTGAAATTATACTAAAAAAATTCCATCAGAGTCCATATTTTCCAAATGTATAATTTTAATTTCATTTACCAATGACGGATCGTATGACGTTTTTACCCGGATATAATTATCGGTGAACCCAAACATAAAACCATTTTGAACATCGCTTTCCCATAATACTTTTACCGTTTTACCGATGTTGGATTTATAAAACGCTAACTTTTTATCTTCCGACAACCGGTGCAAAAGCTGGCTCCTGCTTTTCTTTTCTTTCTCAGGAACTTTTTCATCAATTTTTAACGAAAGGGTATTTGGCCGGGGAGAATACGTGAAAACATGGATGTACGAAATGTCGAGTTGCCCGAGAAATTGCAGGGTGTCGTTAAATTCTTCATCCGTTTCGCTCGGAAAGCCAACAATCACATCGCAAGCCACGCAGCATTCGGGCATAAGTTCCTTTATTTTCATCACTCTTTCTGCAAACAATTCCCGGGTATACTTCCTATGCATCAGTTTCAGGATACGATTGTTGCCTGACTGAAGGGGAATATGAAAATGGGGCATAAACTTAACGGAATCGTGAACAAACGCGATGGTTTCGTCGGTTAATAAATCAGGTTCAATGGATGATATCCGGTAACGTTCGATGCCTTCTACCTTTTCGAGTTGAGTGATTAACTGATAGAAATTTTCGTTGTGATGTTTTCCAAAGTCACCAATGTTTATGCCTGTAAGGACAACTTCTTTGATTTTAGTTTGCCCGATTTCGTTGGCAGTTTTTATAGTATTGGCTACCGTATCGCTCCGGCTCCTTCCCCGTGCAAAAGGGATGGCACAATAGGTGCAGAAATAATCGCAACCGTCCTGAATCTTAAAAAATGAACGGGTACGGCTGGTAATGGAATAGGATGGAATAAACCGCTCCTCTTTCAGAATATCGTGGTTATAAATTTCCGCATGTTCGTTCTTATTCAGATTTTCGAGGAAATCGGGCAGCAGAAATTTATCGGTATTTCCAAAAACAAGATCAACGCCATCTATTTTGGAGATTTCCGAGGCTTTGAGCTGAGATAAACAGCCCATTACTGCAATTTTTGCGTTGGGATTCCGATGCAACGCCTGCTTGATGGCTGTTTTGCATTTTTTATCCGCATTTGCCGTTACGGTGCAGGTGTTTATTACATAAACATCGGCAAATTCTTTGTAATCGACAAGCTCAAAATTGTTTTTCTGAATGTTTCTCGAAATCTCGGATGTTTCGGCAAAATTTAACTTACAGCCGAACGTGCTGAATGCTATCTTTTTTTTCATTGCTGCAAAGATAAGTAATAATGAATTTCAACACGAAAAGGAAAGTAAAACCGGAGGGTAAAATAGCATACGATGTTTTGAATTTTACGAATACCCAATTAAAACGAAGGTCGCTTTTGAAAAAATGATGTTACCTTTTCCAAACCAGACGTTCTTTTTTAAAATCAGATGTTACTTTTCTTAGACCAGACGTTACTTTTTTTAAACCTGACGTTTTTTCCAAAATTAAACGTCACTTTTCTAAAACTAAACGTCACTTTTCTAAAAACAGACATTACTTTTTAAAAAACAGACGTTCTTTTTTAAAATTAAACGTTACTTTTTTCAAAACATACGTTTATTTTTCAGAATAGACGTTACTTTTTTAAAACTAAACGTCATTTTTACAAATCTGATGTTCCTTTTTCAAAATAAGATGTCATTTTTTTCAAAACAGACATTACTTTTTTTAAAACAAATGTTACTTTTTCAAAATTAAATGTCATTTTTTTAAAACAAACGTTGCTTTTCCAAAACCAAACATTCTTTTTCCAAAACCAGAGGCTTTTTTATAGGCATTGTCTTACTGTTTTTTAAAAAATGATTTTACTGTCCGGAACCATCGTTTGGAGATATAATGTTTTGAGAAAGATAAAAAGTAAAATAGAAATGTTTTCGGTAGGGTTAAAAGGATTAATTGAAAGATATTTCGACATGTTCAAAATTGATTTTTAGTTGAATAATGGAAAATAAAATAAAATTTTTTTTTATTAAATTTTATTGGAATTTTGTATCGACATGCGGGATAATTTTTAAAGGTATCATATTTAAAGAAGCCAACATAAAAATCATGCGAGAATTTCTGAAAATTTTGTTAATTGATGATAATCCTGACGATCGTTTTTTGACGATAGAGGAGTTGAAAAGAGAATTTGATGTGGATGTTGATCAGGTTTCAACCGAAGCCGAGTTCTTACAGGCAATGGTTAAGGATAACTACAATATAGTTATCACCGATTATCAACTCCGGTGGGCAACCGGCCTTGAAATCATAAGAAGAATTAAACAAAAATTTCCTTTTTTGCCAATTATCATGTTTACGGGTTCTCAGGGTGAGGAGGTCGCCGTTGAAGCGATGAAAGAGGGTTTGGATGATTACATCATCAAATCGAAGAACCATTTTATGCGCATCCCTATAGCTATCAGGTCAATTTTATATAAGATAGATCAGAATAAAACCCGCCATCATACCGAAAAAGTACAAAATGTGTTGTATAATATTGCCAATGCTGTTAATACGGCTAGGGATCTGGATGAGTTATTCTTCGAAATCAGAAAAGAATTAGGGACGATTATTGATACCGAAAATTTTTTTGTAGCGCTTTATAATCAAAAAAATGATACGCTTTCGTTGCCTTTTATGGTAGATGAAAAGGATAAATTTAAAGAATTTCCAACACGTAAGACACTAACAGGTTATGTAATAAAGCATGACCAACCTTTGCTGGTAGATGAAAAGCTATTGAAAGAATTGGTAGAAAAAGATGAAATCGAAATTGTAGGTTCTCCAAGTGAAATATGGCTTGGCGTTCCTTTAAAATCGAAAGATAACATTATCGGCGCTCTTGTAGTACAAAGCTATACCGATCCTTATGCCTATACCAATGACGATCTGGAGATGTTACGGTTTGTATCTAACCAGGTGGCTATTTCTATTGAAAGGAAACAATCAGAAGATGCTTTAAAGGAAAGTGAAAAAAAATACCGCGAATTGGCCGATTTTTTACCGGAAGTTGTTTTTGAACTGAATACGGAAAACCGTTTAACGTATTTGAATAAAAAAGGATTCGAAAAATTTGGAATAACCCAGCAGGATTTGGATCAGGGAATAGATATTATTGAGTATATGCACCCTGATTTTAAACAAAGGGCAATAAAGGAAATTCAGGAACGGTTTAATGAAAAAGAATCGGGATCGGATCATGAATATGTCGTTGTAACCAAGGATGGAAAACAATTCCCGGCTATGATTTATGCCGAACTGGTAAAAGTTGATAATCAAATTAAGGGATTAAGATGTATTTTGGTTGATATTACCAAATTAAAAGAAAGCGAGCATTCGTTACTTAAAGCCAAACTTAAAGCCGAAGAATCGGATAAATTAAAAACGGCTTTTCTCTCAAATATGTCGCATGAAATTCGTACTCCCATGAATGCAATTATCGGTTTTTCGTCGTTATTGACCGATAATGAGCTTTCATCCGAAGAAAAGCTTGAGTATATCAGCTTAATTAACGATAACGGCAATATTTTATTGAACCTGATCAACGATATCATTGATATAGCCAAAATTGAAACGGGAGAAATGCCTCTTTCCGAATCTCAATGTGAAATCAACCAGTTAATAGATCAACTATCGGAGTCTTTTCAAAATAAAAGACAAAATCAGGAAGTAGAAATAATAACGCGAAAGCCAAATGCCGATAATAATTTTGCAATTATTACGGATCCTTTGCGTTTACGACAAGTGATATCCAATTTAGTTGGAAATGCGCTGAAATTTACAAAAAAAGGATCGGTGCGTTTTGGATACAAGATTAAGGATGACAATTTTATGGAATTTTTTGTAAAAGATACCGGTATTGGTATTCCTTTGGAATGTCAGTCATTAATTTTCGACCGTTTTCGCCAGGCTGACGATTCTTTTACCCGGAAATTTGGAGGTACCGGCTTGGGACTTACCATTTCAAAGAATTTAATAAATCTTTTGGGTGGAGAAATATGGGTTGATTCGTCGCCCGAAAATGGTTCTACATTTTATTTTACAATTCCGTATAAACCAGTAAATAAAGAGGTGAAAGAGGCAGTGGTAGTTAATAAGATTAATAAGACTATTTATGAATGGCACGATAAACTGATATTGATAGCCGAAGATGTTGAATCGAATTTTCAATTTTTGGAAGCCGTGTTACGAAAAACAGGCTGTAAATTGATTTGGGCGAAGGATGGGGCAGAAGCCGTGGAAGTTTGTAAAAATAATCCGACCATAGACTTGGTTCTGATGGATATCCAAATGCCTGTAATGAATGGATATGAGGCTATGCGCAAAATTAAATGTTTTAGAAAAGAATTGCCAATTATATCACAAACTGCTTATGCAATGCTCGGAGAACGCGAATTAAGTTTTGAAGCCGGTTGCGATGATTATCTCTCAAAACCAATTCGCACAGGCGAACTGCTTTCTACTCTTTCAAAGTATTTGTAGTTGTGATTAATTGTTGCCATACGATACCGGCTATGATTAAAACAAGTCCGGTAATCGTAGAAATCAATATTTTTTCGCCTACGATAAAGTGAATAAAGATAAGCGATGTAAAAGGTGAGAGATAAATCAGGTTGGTAACTTTTGCCGTTGTTGCTGAAAGTTTTAACGCCATAAGCCAGATGATGTAAGTTATACCCATTTCGAAAAAACCCACATAGCATGCCCCCAGCAATCCCTGCCAGCTTTTTATAAAAATATCGGAATAAAAAGTTGAGAAAAGGAGAATGTAGAGGAAACCAAAAGCAAAGTTCAGGAACAACTTCGATACTTCTTCTCTTTTGTCTTTAACATTTAGTAGCCAAAACAAAGCCCAGATGATGGTGCTGCACAAAGCAAGAACAATACCTAAAGGATTGCTCAGGGTAAACTCGCTAAAATTCCCATGAAAGGTTATGATTACTGTTCCTGAAAAACTTACGATAATAGCGAGTATGCTTTGCCAGCCGATTTTTTGTTTCAAAATAGGAATTGACAATAAAACCAGCATAATAGGCCAGACATAATTTAAAACAACGGCTTCCTGAGCCAGAAGGATGGAATAAGCTTTAAGAAGGACCACATAATAAAGGAAGGGATTCAAGAAACCCATACCTGCCGAAAGCAATATGTCCTTGCGACTGATTTGCCGAAGGATGTAGAATTTATGTTGGATAAGCAATATTACGAAAAGCAAACAAACAGAAATCAGTGCGGCGTATAGAAGCAACTGAAGGTAGCCAACATAATTTAAAGTCAATTTAAAAGCTGTACCCATGGTTGACCAAAAAGCGACAGCGGTTAGGGCAAATAGGTAAGCTTTTTTTTGATTTTTCAACTTTTTTTAGCTAATATTCAATTTTATTTGTCAGATTATCCCAATCATCAAAAACCGATTTTGCTTCTTCCTGAAGAAGCTGTTCCGATTCAATCTTGCGATGTTCTATCGGAAGTGAAATTTCGTCATAAATAAGCGAATCGTCAAATCCGGAAGCTGCGGCATCAATACGCGAAGCGGCAAAATAGATTTTTTTTGGTCTTGCCCAGTAGATTGCACCAAGACACATCGGGCAGGGTTCGCAACTTGAATAAATTTCACAATCGTCCAATTGAAAAGTGTTCAGTGTTTTACAGGCATTTCGTATAGCAACCACTTCAGCATGAGCCGTGGGATCGTTGGACGAGGTAACACAATTAGTACCCGAAGCAATTATTTTTCCATCCTTTACAATAACGGCTCCGAAAGGGCCTCCAGTTCCATTTTTAATATTTTGTTTCGATAGCCGGATGGCTTCTTTCATGTATGTTTCTGATGATTTATTCATGATGTATTTCAGTTTTTGAATTCATTAGTTGACTCCAATTTCCCTGTAATGTGGTTTCCAGCAAAGCTTTTTCCAAATGTATAAAAAAATCAGTTCTCGGAATCATTTCAGCTCCCAAACTTTTCAGATGTTTTGTTTCCACCTGGGCATCAATAAAATGAAAATCCCATTTTAATAACAGATTTACAAGATGATATAAGGCAACTTTTGAAGCATCGCGTTGGAGAAAAAACATGGATTCGCCAAAAAAAGCTTTTCCTAACGAAACACCATATAAACCACCAGCCAGTTTGCCATCCCGGTATGTTTCCACCGAATGGGCAAACCCGGCATAATGTAAATTAAGGTATGCCTTTTCCATTTCGGAGGTAATCCAGGTATCATACTGATCCTTTCGCCGAACACTGGAACAATATTCTATGACCGATTTAAAATCGTTATCAAATTTTACCTCAAAGGTATTTTGAGTTAAGGTATGCTTAAGGCTTTTCGACAAAATAAATTTTTTAGGGAAAAGCACCATCCGTGGATTGGGCGACCACCACATAATTGGATATTCATCGGAATACCAAGGGAAAATTCCTTTTTTATATGCAGAAAGAAGAGTGCTTATTTCTAAGTTTCCACCCAAAGCGAGCAACCCATCATCATCGGCTTCTGCAATATCGGGAAAAATGATATGATTTTGAGATAAGTTTACAGGCATTGCAAACAAAAAATGAGGGTTGGAGATTAAAATAAGCGCTTCATATTCTTATCAATGAACAACTTTTTCTTTAAGGAAAAACCCAGTAGAAGATGTGGCGCATTTGACCAGGTTTTCGGGAGTGCCTTCAAAAACGATTTCACCTCCAAGGTCGCCGCCTTCGGGTCCCAGGTCAATTATCCAGTCGCCGCTTTTAATAATTTCGGGATTATGTTCAATGACGATCAGTGAATGTCCTTTGTTTAACAAGGCATTGAAAGCAGCGAGTAATTTGTTGATATCGTGAAAATGAAGTCCTGTAGTGGGCTCGTCAAAAATGAACAGGGTAGGGTTGTCGTTGCTTCCTTTGGAAAGGAAAAACGCCAGTTTAATACGTTGAGCTTCTCCGCCGGATAAAGTGCTTGAAGGTTGACCCATTTTCAGGTAGCCTAATCCCACATCGGCAAGTGGTTGTAATTTAGTAAGTATATGCGATTCTGCGGCTGTTCTTTTCTTATCTGAGCCAAAGAATTCAATGGCTTCAGTAATGGTCATGTTCAATATATCGCTGATGTTTTTTCCTTTATATTTTATATCAAGCACTTCATCGCGGTAACGTTTACCGCCACAACTGTCGCAGGTAAGATAAATATCTGCCATAAACTGCATTTCAATCTTTACCATACCTTCGCCTTCGCATTCTTCGCAGCGCCCGCCTTCCACATTGAATGAAAAATATCCGGGTTTATAGCCTCTCATTTTTGCTAAAGGCTGGTCGGCAAATAAAGTTCTAATATCGTCGTAAGCTTTAACATAAGTGGCAGGATTAGAACGCGTGGAGCGTCCAATGGGATTTTGATCAACCAATTCTACTCCGGTAATCCGTTTAATATCTCCATTGAGATGATCAAATTTCCCGGTTTTATCACCATAACCACCGAATATTTTTTTTAGTGACGGATAAAGAATATTTTTTACCAATGAAGTTTTTCCCGAGCCGCTGACACCGGTAACCACAGTCAGGGTATTGAGCGGGAATTTTACAGTAATATTTTTCAGGTTGTTTTCCCGGGCGCCGACGATTTCAATAAAGTCTTTCCATTTCCGGCGTGTTTCCGGTAGACTGATTTGCATTATTTTATTAAGATATTGTGCCGTAAGGCTTTTTCCATCTGTGAGCATTTCCTGATATGTTCCCTGAAACACCACTTCACCGCCCTGATATCCAGCCAAAGGACCAATGTCAATGATTTGATCGGCTGCTTTAATAATTTCTTCGTCATGTTCCACAACGATCACCGTATTTCCAATATCCCTTAATTGTTTCAAAACGTGAATAAGACGATGGGTATCACGTGGATGAAGCCCAATGCTGGGTTCGTCGAGTATATACATGGAACCAACGAGGCTGCTTCCCAGCGACGTAGCAATATTAATTCGTTGCGATTCGCCTCCCGAAAGCGTATTCGATAAACGATTCATCGTTAAATAATTTAATCCTACGTCATTTAGGTATTGCAGACGGCTGGTTATTTCTATGAGTAATCGTTTGGCAACTTTTTGTTCAAAAGGAGCTAATTCCAATTCTTTAAAAAAATCATAGGCTTTATTCACGGGCATCAATACGATATCAGTGATTGATTTACCGCCAATTTTTACGTAATTTGCATCTTTACGCAGACGCGAACCTTTGCAATCGGGGCAGACCGTTTTGCCACGATAGCGTGCCATCATCACACGATATTGAATTTTATGATACTGACTTTCGACGTATTTAAAAAAAGCATTTAATCCTTCAAAATATTGGTTACCGGTCCACAGTAGTTCTTTTTGTTCGGGGGTAAGCTGATAAAAAGGACGATGAACCGGAAAATCAAATTTATAGGCAGTCATTACCAATTTATCTTTCCATTCGCTCATTTTTTCGCCTCTCCAGCAGGCGATGGCTTCTTCAAAAATAGAAAGACTTTTATTGGGAACCACCAGATCTTCATCAATTCCGATGACACTTCCAAACCCTTCGCATGTTGGGCAGGCACCATAAGGATTGTTGAAACTGAATAAATTAATAGAAGGTTCTTCAAATTCAATGCCATCACGCTCAAAACGGTTTGAAAAAACTTTATTTTGGGTTACATCCCCGTTAATAACATCAACAAAACAAGTTCCATTTCCTTCAAAAAAAGCAGTTTGAACAGAATCAGTTATTCGCGAGGACAAATCTTCATCGTCTTTATGAACGGAAAACCGGTCGATAACGATATAAATATCATCTGTGGTCGCCGGTAATTTTTTTAACATTTCGGTTATCCTGATAATTTCCGTTCCAATTTTTAATCTTGAATAGCCTTGTTGCATCAAAACGGTAAATTGCTCACGGATTGTTCTGTGAGTTTTTAAAATTAATGGACAAAAAATTAAAACATTCGTATCCTCATCCTGAGCAAGAAGATAATCGACTATATCTGTAACGCTATCTCTTTTAACCAGATCTCCCGAAACCGGAGAATAAGTTTTGCCAATACGCGCAAATAACAATTTGATATATTCATAGATTTCGGTAGAGGTGCCAACCGTTGAACGGGGATTACGTGTATTTACCCTTTGTTCGATAGCAATGGCTGGAGATATACCTTTAATATAATCCACCTCTGGTTTTTGCATGCGTCCAAGAAACTGCCGGGCATAGGAGCTGAGGCTTTCAACATACCTTCGCTGCCCGTCGGCATACAATGTATCGAAGGCCAGGGACGACTTGCCTGAACCCGATAATCCCGTTATAACTACAAATTTGTTGCGTGGAATTGCCAGGGAAATGTTTTTCAGATTATGAACCCTGGCACCTTTTATTACAATATATTTTCCGGCATCGTAATTATCAATCTCATTTTCAATCATAAACAACCCTGCTCTAATTTTTTTCAAAATTATGCTTATTTTTTTTCTAAAATTTGTTTTTGTTGATATTTGTTTTAAATTTGTTGCTTCAAAAAAAGGCAAACTAAGTTATCAATTTATACAGCTTCGGTTGTAAAAATAATAGGAGGAAAATTATCGAGTAAATATCTACCCTTTACAAATAACTTAAAAAAGGGAGGAACAATGAACAATCAATTGGTTTCCGATCAGGAACTGATTAACAGATATTTGTCCGGTAATCAAGCCAGTCTTGAATTGCTTATTCATCGCCATAAGAACAAAGTTTATTCTTATATTCTTACAGTTGTTAAGGATAAGGAGCTTGCTGATGATATTTTTCAGGATACCTTTATTAAAGTAATATTCACCCTACGTTCCGGCACTTATCAGGAAGAAGGCAAGTTTATTCAATGGGTTATGCGAATAGCTCATAATCTGATTATAGATTTTTTCAGAAAATCCAAACGCATACCCGTAGTTGACAACTCAAACGATGAGTTTGATATTTTTGATACTATCAAAATATCTGACGGTTCGATAGAGGATCGTATGATAAACGAACAAATACATGAAGATGTTCGTAAATTGATAGAATGCTTACCTGAAGAACAAAAACAGGTACTGATAATGAGGCATTATGCTGATATGAGTTTTAAGGATATAGCCGAGCAGACCGATGTCAGTATTAATACTGCACTTGGAAGAATGCGTTATGCCTTGATAAATCTTCGTAAGATGATAAAAGAAAAAGAAATTATACTAACAGCTTAGCGTTAGTGTTAAAGATAAAGTTTTATTGATTTTTTTATTGATTTTTAAACAAAAGGGAGGTTTAAACAAATTTATTTTTTGATTGGAATACTATTCCTGTCAATTGTATCGTTTGCTTGTTATTAAGTAAGTATAAATTAAATAATAAGCTTATGAACCAAACGTTTACACCTGAAGAATTTATTACGCTGGCTACTCTTGATTTAGAAGCTTCGATGTGTGAATCGGATTTATGCAAAGGAAAAAAACAAGTTTCGCCCAGTAACAACGTAATAAACTACATCCTTAATTTTTCCAGTGTTTTAGCTGTTTATTCAACTAAAAATACCGGTGCCTTTAGTGTAATTCTTAATTAAATTAAAGGTGTTAAAGAAACTAAAGCCATTCTTTTTTAACGGGATGGCTTTTTTTAATTTTTACCATGCTGAGTACCAAAGAACGCTATAAACAATTTATAGAATATTTTTCGATAAACCAGCCGGATGCTGGTACTGAACTTAATTACTACAATCCATATCAATTGCTGGTTGCCGTAATCCTTTCTGCTCAATGTACTGACAAAAGGGTGAATATGATTACTCCGCCGTTTTTCAAGCGTTTCTCCGACTGTTTTTTACTTGCCGCTGCCGAACAATCGGAAGTTTATGAGTTGATTAAAAGTTGTTCGTATCCCAATAACAAAACAAAAAATTTGATCGGGATGGCAAAAAAACTTTCTGAAGAATTTAAGGGCGTTGTTCCGTCGGATATTGATGAATTACAGAAACTTCCTGGCGTAGGCCGCAAAACGGCCAATGTAATTGCTTCGGTAGTATTTCATAAACCTGCCATGGCTGTGGATACGCATGTTTTTCGGGTGGCTGCACGTATCGGGTTAACCATAAATTCAAAAACTCCGTTAGATACCGAACGTCAGTTGGTTGAAAATATTCCCGAAGATAAAATACCCATTGCTCATCACTGGCTTATCCTTCACGGAAGATATGTTTGCATTGCAAGAAAACCCAAGTGTAATGAATGTAAAATTTCGTACATTTGCAAATTCTTTGAAAACCAAACATAAATCGTAGATTCTCGTTATACAAAGCTGTTTACGAAAAAAATAAGGAAATCCTTCCTTTAGCTATTTATTTACCGAATACCAAAAAAATGCAGGAAATTAGAAATATTGCCATTATTGCTCATGTTGATCATGGGAAAACCACACTTGTCGACCGGATATTGTTTCAATGTAAACTCTTCCGCGAAAACCAAAACATGGGAGATTTAATCCTCGACAGTAACGAACTGGAGCGCGAACGCGGGATAACCATTTTGTCAAAAAATGTTTCAGTAAGATATAAAGATACTAAAATCAATATTATTGATACTCCTGGTCACTCTGATTTTGGTGGCGAAGTAGAACGCGTTCTCAACATGGCCGACGGAGTTTTACTGCTTGTGGATGCTTTTGAAGGCCCCATGCCTCAAACTCGTTTTGTTTTGCAAAAAGCATTGGCTCTTCATAAAAAACCTATCGTTGTAATCAATAAAGTGGATAAACCAAACTGTCATCCCGACGAAGTGCAGGAAGCCGTATTCGACCTGATGTGTAATCTTGATGCTACCGAAGATCAGCTAAACTTTCCTACCGTTTTTGGTTCGTCAAAAGAAGGCTGGATGTCGGAACATTGGGACAAACCGGCAACTGATGTCAGCTTCCTGTTGGACACGATAATAAAATATATTCCGGTAGCTACCTTTCCGGAAGGTTCGTTGCAGATGCAGATTACATCGCTGGATTATTCGTCATACGTTGGACGAATAGCCGTTGGACGGTTAACCCGTGGAATCATGCGCTGGGGAATGAATGTTTCGCTGGTAAAACGCGACAAAACCATTTTGAAATCAAAAATAAAGGAACTTTATGTTTTTGAGGGTCTGGGAAAAGAAAAGATGAAACAGGATGTATATCCCGGAGAGATTTGTGCCGTTTTAGGCATTGATGATTTTGAAATAGGCGATACCATAGCCGATTTTGAAAATCCGGAAGCCATGACGGCGATCAATATTGATGAGCCGACCATGAGTATGCTTTTTACCATCAATAATTCACCTTTTTATGGAAGAGAAGGCAAATACGTTACCTCCCGTCATTTACGCGAACGTTTATATCTTGAAACAGAAAAGAATCTTGCCCTTAGGGTCGAAGATACTTCTTCGCCCGATTCCTATATCGTATTTGGCCGTGGAATACTTCATCTTTCCATCTTAGTAGAAACTATGCGCCGCGAAGGATACGAACTGCAATTGGGTCAACCTGAAGTTATCATTAAGGAAATTGATGGAAAAAAATGTGAACCGATTGAGTTTCTTACCATTTTAGTTCCCGAAGCTTTTTCGGGCAAAGCCATCGAAATTGTAACACAACGCCGTGGCGAAATTTTAAATATCGAAACGGCTAACGACCGCATCAGGTTGGAGTTTGCTATTCCGGCAAGGGGACTTATCGGTTTACGTAATTTAACCCTTACGGCTACGGAAGGCGAAGCGATTATTGCTCATCGCTTTAAGGCTTTTGAACCCTGGAAAGGCGATATCGCAAGCAAACGTAATGGTTCGCTGATCGCTATGGAAACGGGTACGGCTATTGCATATTCTATTGATAAATTACAGGACAGGGGAACTTTTTTTATAGAACCCGGAGACGAAATATATGCCGGACAAATCATCGGCGAACATGTGCGTCAGGATGATTTGGTGATTAATGTTACCAAAACCAAAAAACTTTCCAATGTACGTGCCTCGGGTACCGATGATAAAGCGGTAATTTATCCGGCAGTAAAATTTTCGCTCGATCAATGTATGGAATTTATCGATAAGGATGAATTCCTTGAAGTTACTCCTCATTCGCTGCGTTTACGCAAAATATTACTCAACGAATTGGATCGCAAACGTCAGAACAAATAATTCTTTTCTCCTGAATGCGTCTTCCTGTAACCGGGAAAGTTCTGGATATTTCTGAGAGGTATGTGCCTATAGTTTGGAGTGCCTAAAATGCCTAAAGTTTAAGTTTGCTTTTCTTTAGTTTGTATTTATACCTATTATTAAGTAATTTGACAAGAAGAATGTCGTATATCAAAAAAGAATAGGACGCGGATTCCGCGGAAAAGAACAGATAAACACTAATCATAATACAAACAGATTTAACGCTGAATTTATTCATGCAAGCATGAATAATAAGAACGGATATGTCTGAAAATCATTCCGGCTTGTCGGAATTAAAATCCGTTTTTAATCTGCTATTTTCAGCAAAAATCCATGCTCTGTTTTTAAGGTTTTCAAATTTAATTATACGACAATTTATAGATACTATTACTTATTTTAAAACCCGATATTTTAATTACTTTCTTTCGTAATATTCGTCGGCGAAACAGATGATATCGTAGTGCAAATGGCAATGTTTATATTATTCATCTTGAATTTCTTTAGGCACTTATAACTTTAGCTCATTTTAAGTACTTATTAGTTCCCGGTTATTTTTTGAGCATTTCTTCAAAAGCGGGTAATCCATGCAATGTCTTAAGCAAGGGATCGTTTTGCAAACGAGCGATGTCGTGGAATCCGAGCTGAATAGCTTTCTGCAGATGAACGATAGCGTCATCCGTTTTACCGGTATTTGCTTTCAGACAGGCTAAATCGTAATAACATTCCGTATTTTCAGGGTCGGCCTGCTGATAAATCCCCGTATAAAGTTCCGCAGCTTTCCAGTCCTGTGCCTGAAACGCCCGGTTCACGTAGCTATAACAACTCAGACTCACATATCCAAGCAAACGTTTGGCTACATTTTTCATCGTTCCCTTCTCTTTTGATTTTTGTTCGAGTTCGGATAACTGAGCCTGCCACCATTTGTTTGGCTTTGATTCAAATGCTGCGACTAATTCCTGCTGCTTCTGAAATTCATATTTTTCGAGCGATAGTTCTTCGTTGAAATAATTTTGCACATCCGGCTGTTGCTGAAGATTGGTAAGCATCGCTTTTTGTCCGCCGACGTCTGTCAATCCATCGAGTATTCCAATGGATTGTTTGAGCAGGACGTAAGCTTTGGCTAAGCTGTCGGGCGATTTTGTTTCCATCAGATGTTTTGCATCCTGAGTATTTTTTGATTCAAAAGTGCTGATTGATTTTTTATTTACAGGCTGCAACTTATCTTTCATGGCATAAAGATCAAGCAAGGTAATGGCTTTGTGCATCAGAACTTCCGGCGGCCATTGATGTTTGCCTTCAAAGATCAGCAATTGATGCCGGGCATTCATACTTTCCAGCTTTTCATCAAGCCGTTTCATTTCAAGATAATTCATATCCTGCGTTCCGGCAATTCCGATGAAGCGAAAACCCGGAGCATTATTTCCGGGTTGAAATCCGGCCGAACAGGCAATTACTCCACGTATTCCATAATTATATTGGGCAACGGCGCAGGCAAAACGTGCACCTCCCGAAAATCCTGCGGTATACATTCGTAAGGTATCAATGGATAAATTTTGCTTCGTCTCTATCAGCAGATTATTGGCAATATCCTGCATTTCGTCCGAACCCAAACCGTTGTGAAAATCGTTGGAACCGACAAGGATATAACCTGATTCTTCGGCTGCATTTTTCATTAATTCTACGGGAAGGCGTCCGCTTCCGTGCGAGTCGAAAGCGAAAATTACCGGATAGTTTTTTTTGACGGAATATGACGTGGGCAAATAAAGACAATAGCTTTGTCCGGGAGCGACCTTGCATACAACATTATCCAGAACGATGCCTTTTTGTACTCTTTTCAGGAATTGTTCTTTGGGTCTTACCGCCGGATCACACGAAAGACTGATGAACAGCAGAAGGATGTAAATATAGAATTTATTCATTTGTTATTAAATTTATTTTCTATTGTGAGCTATGGTGTCTATGTTTTTTTAACCACAATAGCCTTAATAGAGAAGATCATTAATTATTTTTGTTTGCCCGTGCTATAATTGTTTGCTTTTCGTATTCATAGAGCAATTCGTAAGCATCAACATTGCCTTGGTTGTATGCTTTTTCCATTTGCTCACGAAATAAATCAATATGCTTGCTGAGTTTTTTATCGTCCATAGCCTTCATTTGTTCGATGTAGCTCTCATTATTTTTTAATGCATATTCACGTTTGATTTTTGTATTATTTTTCATTTCTCCTCCACAATTTTTATTTTACAGAAGTATCATTAAAAATTGTATTTATGGACTCAAATTTGTTTTTAACATCATTATCATTTCCGTTAACTATAAATGGTATATAGGTCATTGGGCTTTTAACACGCTCTATTTTAAAATTAGTAACTTCATAAAATTCTTTCACTTTAAGAATATTATTTAAACTTCCTGTACGACTGCCCCAAATAACCGGAATCAAAACATAATCAAGGATTCCACTCTTGTCAGTGTCTGCAAGTTTATCTTTTAACTTGCATGATAAAAATTTATAAATTGTTTGATAATTTAACATTTTATCATCGTTTAATTCAATATTTACAACTTCAATCAAAATATCTTTGTTTATTTTTTTATCATAGAATTTAAAATCAATTCCTTTACCTTTTTTGTTTCCTTTAGTTATATTATTTTTTCTGACTTCTGTATCAATAAGTTTATAAATACCTGTTTTTAAATAATAGTTTAGCACAGAAAGTTCTCCTAAATAATTTAAGAATCCATTTCCAAATTCAAGTAAATTTGATATGTTTTGTTTTATTAAAAGTTTTTCTTCTGTACCAAGTGAATGATTAATATCTTTAAATAAATTATCTATGTAGCGATGAAACCATTTACAGTTTTTATCACCCTTCAACGCACCAATAATTATTGAATATAAAGTGAGCCTTATTAAAGGAAATTTCTCATCTCTTTTATATTTTTCATTCAAGGCATTAAATTTTTCATTAAATATATTATTTAAAGACACCCATCGTATGTCTCCTTCAATTAATTGAAACAAAGAAGGTAGATATTCTTGTAGCTTACTCTGTAAATTTATTTTCACAAATCCTTATGTTAATTATTTTTCACAATTTTTATTCCTTCTTCTGTCAAGCCATAAAGCTAAAACAAACGGGTTATCTATATTTATTTACGATATCTTTCGATTGCTTTAACCCTAATTTCAATTTGTTTTGAACTAAGACTATCGCTTCGATAACTGCCCGACAAGCTCAATTATTTTCTTTTCTAATTCTGCACTGATTTTTTCCATTTGAATTTTATAATTTCTATTTGTCCTTGCGATTTGAAACTATTTATTAAACAAATGTAGACATAATATGCTTAGTTGGGAATAGATGTTTTAGATGTACACAAATTTGAGATGTTTACCATAAAAAAACTATTAATGTTTGCAGTAAATAACTTAATAAAATTAAGCCAAAACCAATAGTTGCCAATTTTTTCTTTTTTTTATCTTTTTTAATTATATCAGGCATTTCAGATCTATTGTACAAAAATATTTGCCTATTGTAAAAAGGACTATTGAAAAAAATTAGAGCAGTGCCTATAATTGATAATATGAGAATTAATATTTGAAATGATTTGACTATCATAATTAAACACATTTATTGTTCTATGTGTTGCGTTTAAAACTTTTTAAATTGTATTTCTTCATGTTATCAAGTTGTCTTTACTTAGTTACTTCTTTATTAATCATAATTTACATTTCAAAATGTTATTGCTCAAATACCATTTTCTAATTGTATTACTATTTTGGCTAAGGGAAAATATATTTTATTTACTTTTTAATTATTTTATCTGACCAACAAACATACATAAAAAAAGATTGAAACGATTGATCCGTAACAATTTTTTTTATTATTTAACGATTAATTAGGAACGAGGGACGAAGGACAAAGGACGAGTGATGAATTACGAGTGATGAATTACGAATTATGAATTACGAATTACGAGTGACGAAGGACGAGTGATGAAGGATAAAGGTCAAGTGGCGAGGGACAATCATCAATCGCCAATCGCCAATCACCAATCGCCATACACATACCAATCCTTCCCCCGTTTCGGAAAAAACAGGTTACACACCAAAAGGCTTGGTGATATTAAGCTTTTGCAGGCTTACGAACCCGTTTTTTATAATCGGATTTCTTTTTTAAACCTACTAATTCAAGTTCTTTGGCATCATCGCCATATTGAGCAATCACCTGGGCACGAACCCCAATCATTAATTTATGAAATTTATCCTCAGCATCTATGGAATTGGAAATGGCAGTGTTTAAATTGTCCTCCAATCCTTTTTCGATGTTCTGTTTGGATATCATTTCATCATGACCTGCATTGATGTTCGTTTTATTATAAGCCTGATTCGTTGGGTTATAATCCGAAATGCTGTTGATACCGTCGTAGGTTACGATATCTTCTTCTTTATCTTTTTGAGATAGTCTTTTTTTATTTTTTACCATAAAACAAGATTTGGAAATGACATACAAATATAAATAAAAATGAATAAACCAAATAATTTTTCAATTATTTTTAAAAAATATTTTTTTATTACAATTTATAATTCAGTCATTTATTGTAATTTCAAAAAAAAAGAGAAAAATAAAGTTACAGACTCAATTAAATAATTGAACAAATAGGATGTTGGATGTCGGGAAAAGAATAGAACATGGATAAAATGGATAAATGCTGATAATAAATGAGAATCAAGGATTGAAACCCTCTCTGTGCAACTCTGTGCTTTCTCTGTGGTTCTCTGTGTTATCATATTTAAATTACACAGAGAACCACGGAGAATTCACGGAGAACCACGGAGTTTATTGTTTATATCCGTTTATTCCATTCTTTTATACCATAATTTTTAGTTTCTATTAATTATTCTGAAAAAATAAAACGATTACTCGATAAAATATGAAGGTTGATTTTAAAATTAGTTACTATTCCAGATGAATTAGTAACTATTCCGACCGGATTAGTTTCTATCCAGGATGAAATACTAACTATTCTGGAAAAATAGAAGCTATTCCAATCGGATTACTTACTATTCCGGGAAAATAGAAGCTATTCCCGATGGAAAACAATGTATTTTTGAGAGAAACGAAGGATTAATTATGAATTAAAAATTACGAATTACGAATTACGAAAAAAAACATTCCATGTTTAAACGAAATAAACCAAAGACATTCCATGATTTGCAGAAAACAACAATAAAAATTAATAGTTTCAAAACATGGAATGTTTACCAATGATAAAAAATTACGATTTACGATTTACAAGGGACGAAGGACAAGGGATGAATTACGAATTAAAAATTACGAATTACGAAGATCTTCTAAAACCTGACAGCATACGAAGTATCTGTCAGCGTTTATAAATGAAAATCAATTACGAATTACGAGGGACAAGAGACGAGGGGCAGGGGATGAATAAAGAGTTTATGGGGTTGAAATAAAAATCCCGGATCCGGAAGAATTTTCGCGGATTCGGGATGGTTAGGTAAGCTGTTATGTTTTAGCCCAGCAATCCTCCTTTATTGTAAATTCCCAATTGTGCATCGTAGAATTTGTCAATAAAAGTGGTTTTGTTACGGGTAACATTGGTTATTTCGCCTGTGATGAAGTTTACGCGCAGGATATCTCCTTCCTGTAAAGCGATTTCTTCTATCTTTTCAGGTTGATACGTCATGATAGGCAATGCGGCATTGATCGCATTGCGTTCGTAAATGGCTCCGAAGGATTCGGCGATGATACATTGAATGCCCAGCGACGAAAAACAATCAACGGCCTGCTGGCGCGAACTTCCGGCTCCGAAGTTTTTGGTGGTAACAACGATGTCGCCGGCATGAGCTTGTTTGGCAAAATCTTTATATCCTTCCAGGTTGTCGAAAGTATATTGACCCATTTCGCGGATATCGGTGATGGTAAGATAACGGTTATGGAAGATCATATCGGTATCAATATCATCTTTTTTGATAAACCAGGCTTTACCTTCTACTATTGTAGGCTTCTCCGTCGTTTTAGCGGCTTTTTCTTTTTTAACTGTGGCTATGGTTTCCTTTTTTTCAAATACGGCAGGCTTTGAAGGAATATCCATAAGTGTGGTAATATATCCGGCAACGGCTGAAGCGGCAACAGTTTCGGGCGAGGCAAGATAAACAAGACCCTTGCCCTGTTTTCCGGCAAAGTTACGGTTGCCCGTACTGATGGTAACTTCTTCGGGACCGTTTTGTCCAAGCTGTCCTGCGGCACAACCGGCACAACCGGCATTAGAAACCAATGCCCCGGCATCTTTAAATATTTTTATCAATCCTTCTTCCAGCGCCAGGTTCCAAATCCGGTTGGTGGCGGGTACAATTTTAAGCACGACGCCCGGGGCAACTTTGCGTCCTCTGAGTACCGATGCAGCAGCGCGAAGATCGAGCATGCGACCGTTGGTACAACTTCCGATAAAAGCCGAATCAATCTTGGTTCCTTTTACTTTTTCCACTTCCACATCGTCGTGCGGATGTCCGGGAAGGGCAACCATGGGTTTGAAGGCAGAGATATCAATGTCGAATACCTTTTCGTAAGTGGCATCTTTGTCGGCTTTTACGATGGTGTAGTCTATTGCGGTACGCTGTTTTAATTTATTAAGAATAAATTGAGTAGGGGTGATCAGCAGTATGATAGCGCCCATTTCGGTGGCCATCGAAGAGATGGTGATGCGTTCGCAGATGGTTAAATCGTCGATGGCTTCGCCGTATAGTTCCACGGAACGTCCCAATAGTTTGTTGGCGCCGAATCTGGATAAAAGATTAAGCACAATATCTTTGGCGGTAACATCTGCCGGACGCTTTCCGGTGAAGTTGAGCTTTATGGATTGAGGAACTTTAAACCAAACTTTTCCGTTGGCCCAGGCGGCGGCAATATCCTGATCGCCCATTCCCTGGCCGAAGGCTCCGATAGCTCCCATGATGTTGGCGTGCGAATCGGTGGAAACAAAAGTGCTTCCCGGCCAAACCAATCCGCTGTCGATAGCGATATGTGTTCCGATGCCGGAATCCACATCGAATATTTTTATGCCATGCTGACGTGCAAAAAGCCGGCAATAATGCTGGTTAGCCGCGTATTTCTGATCGGAACCGCCCGGATTGCAATCGAATGTAAAGCAGGTACGCGAGGGATCGTCAACTGGCAGGTTGTTGTCAATGATATTTTTAACCACATTGGCTCCGCCGAAATCGCGTGCGGCTCGGGTATCAATAAATACATCAATGATGTCGCCGGGTTTTACCACTTCCTGATTGGAATGAGCGGCGAGTATTTTTTCTATGAGTGTCATTTTTTTTATTTTTAAATTCAAACTTTTAATCTTTCGCGAAAAGGTTCAAAGGTCATAAAATCGGCGTGATGAACCACGTAAGCTTCAACACTTCGTTTCACCATGTTTCCTTCACCGGCGTGGGTGGCAATAATATGACAGACTTCGGCGGGAACGCCACATTGTTCGGCCAGCGAAACACCGGAAAAGGGATGCCGTAAATATTTTCCGTAATTTCCCTGGATGGATTTCCCGTCTTTGAGTTCATATTCGAGAAGCTTTCCAACATCGGCAAGGATAGCTCCGGCGACCAGCACATCCATATTCACGGGGAGTTCGTCTTTAAAAAATGCATTCATTTTTTTACCGGCATCATAAGCGATGTGCACAACGGCACGTTTGTGATCCATAAAACTTACCTTCAGATCGGGTCCGCAAAGCAGGGTAAAGGGTATGGTTTTTAAATCATCAGTGGTAAGAACGCTTTTTTGAAGAGCCAGTTCCCAGGTTGCTGCGGTTTTTTCGCGTAGATCGTTGCATTGTATCCATTGCAGTTCCGGCCATAATTCTTTTACTCTATCGGTCATAATTGTGTTTTGTTTTTTAAAAAAAACCACAGAATTCACTGGCAAGTATTACCCATGATGAACAAATAACTAACGCCAATGACTCCTGTGGTTAAATTGTTTATTTTAATTTGGCAATAATTGCATCAGCCATCTGGCTGGTTGAAGCGGCGCCTTGTTCAATCACTTCCTGGCAACCGCGGAGTTTCAGCATATCGTAAGCTTTTACTTTACCTTCTTCCACCACTTCGGCAACGGCTTTTTGTATCCGCGTCGAAATTTCATGTTCACCGATATGGTCAAGCATCATGCAGGCTGACATTACCATAGCGATGGGGTTGACGATGGATGGATTTAATGCGGCATATTTAGGAGCCGAGCCATGAGTAGGTTCAAATACGGCAACTTCTTTACCGATATTGGCGCTGCAGGCAAATCCAAGTCCGCCAATCAAACCGGCAAAACCGTCGGATACGATATCGCCAAACATATTTCCGGCAACAATTACGTTGTAGTTTTCCGGATTTTTGGTTAGCCACATCATTTGGGCGTCGATGTTGGTATTGTCAACGCGGATTTCCGGAAATTCATTCTTAGCCATTTCCTGGGCAATCTTCAGCATCATACCTGAAGTTTCGCGGATAACATTAGGCTTTTCGCAAACGGTAATAGCTTTAAATCCTTTTTCTTTAGCATATTCGAAAGCCGCACGAACGATACGTTCGGTATATTTATACGTAAAAATACGGGTAGAAACGGCTAATTCCGGACGTGGACACCATGCGAAATTCTGTTTAAATTTCGGGTGAGTCATCAGGGCGTCATAAACCTGGTCGGAAGGGTTGGTCCATTCCACACCGCCGTATAAACCTTCGGTATTCTGACGGAAAATCATCGTATCAATAACTGGTTCTTCGATCACGCCACCTTTTCCGCGCCGGATGAAGTTCAGCGGATTTCCTTTAAAAGTTTTGCATGGACGCATACAAATATCCAGATCAAACATCTGGCGCATGCTAACAATTGGGCTGTAATATACATATCCTTTGCCCTGGAGTTCGGGAGCCAGTTCAGCGGCTGCTTTATCTTTTGGTTTGGAGGTGATGGCTCCAAAGAGTGCAATTTTATGTTTCTTCAATAATTCAATGGTACGATCGGGTAAAGGATTACCTTCTTTGCACCAGAATTCCCAGCCAATGTCGGCATGTACATATTCAGCATCAAAACCTGCTGCTTCCAATACTCTTAATGATTCTTCCAATACTACTTTTCCTATGCCATCGCCAGGCATGGTTACGATTGTTCTCTTTGCCATAATGATTATTTTTTTGGTTTAAATTACTTTTTTGGGAAGTCAAAATTACAATAGTTTATTTTTCCGGCAAGAAATATTGAAAAAATATTTTTTTTCGGAAATATTCTTTCATCAAATTACGGTATGCATTGAATGTCCGTCGACATACTGTTGGCTGAGTAGAATAAAAAACGATACGATATTTTTAATTTTTGGGATATACAGGCAAGGTAAAGCTGAAACTGCTGCCTTTTCCCAATTCGCTTTCAACCCAGATTTCTCCTTTATTGATTTTTACAAACTCCTTACAAAGAAGCAGACCGAGTCCGGTTCCTTTTTCTCCGGCGGTTCCGCTTGTTTTAAATTTTTCATCAATCTGGAATAGCTTTTTCTGATTTTCTTCCGAAATACCCATTCCGTTATCGGATATGGTGAATTTCATCTGTCCAACCATCGGTATGGAATGAATTTTTATTATTCCACCCTTGTCGGTAAATTTGAGTGCGTTAGTCAACAAGTTTCTTACAACAGTTAGTATCATATTCGGATCGGCATAAACGATAGCATTAGAATTTAAATCCGATTCAACAGTTATCATTTTATCATTCAATCCGATTTGTAGAATAGAAAGATTGTCAGCAAAGATTTTTTCCATATCTACTTTCCCGGGATTCCATTCCATTTTTCCCATCTGAGCACGCGACCATTGTAACAGGTTTTCGAGCAGCTCAAAAAGTCCCTGTGATGAATGATGGACTTGTTCGATATATTCGTATTTTTCAGTATCGTCCAGCTCGGAGAAATTTTCAAAGAGTAAATCAGAAAAACCAAGCAGTGAATTAAACGGACTTTTCAGATCGTGAGCAATAATTGAGAAGAATTTATCCTTGGTGGTAACCAGCGATTCCAATTCTTTCTTTTGTTTCTCTATTTTAAGGTTTTTAACCCTGAGTTCTTCGGCTGTTTTTCTCTTTATCCGGGTGTTTCTAATAATGACAGCGCTTGCAAAAATAATTAGTACCAGAGTGATTATAAGCCAGTGAATAAGATTTATCTTCTTGGATAAGGCAAGCGATTGTGAAATGTTTTCGCGCTGCAATCGTTCATTATCGGCTTCATTTTTTTCAAATTCATATTTCGCCTGCATTTCGGCGGTTTTGGAATTCATTTCACTCGAATACAAGCTATCTCTCAGTATTGCCGACTTGTCAAGATATTGGTAAGCTTTTTCAAAATTTTTGACTTTTGAATAATAATCGGAAAGGTATTCATACCCTTTTTGTATCATGGGAAGTTCAGCTTGAGATTCGGCCAAGGCAAGCCCCTGAGAAATGCTGGAATAAGCCAGAGCGTATTTTCCTGTCATATTATACAGGTTTCCAAGATTTAGCCGAGCAGGTATTAATAAATAATCGGCCTTCATCTGGTTGGCAATGTCAACACATTTATTGTAGAAATACAAAGCGCTGTCGTAACGTTTGGTGTTTTGATACAGCAGGCCGATATTATTATTTGTAGCGAAACAGCCTTCCGCGTCCTGTAATTTTATGTATAGCAGGTTAGCTTGCCTGTAATTCCGGAGCGCTTCAGTATATTTTCCTTCTTTATCGTAAGTAATGCCTATTTCGCTTAAGCAGTTGGCAATCCCCGGTTCTGATTTCATTTTTTGGTTAATCTTCAAAGCGCGGGTATAGTAAATCTGGGCTAAGGATGAATTGTTCAGGTTGTCGTATGCCGAACCTATGGATCGATAGACGTTGGCATATATTTTGTCATCGTTTATTTTATACTTGTTGCAAGTTTGAAGGGCTTTATAATAAAATGCAATAGCTTTGTCATAAAGAGCTAATTCGTTATAACATGTCCCGATATTAGAATAAGCAACAACCAGGTCGCGGGGAGAACCGGATTTTTTAACTAAAGCAAGTCGTTGTTCATTGCACGATAGCGCTTTTTTAAAATCTCTGTTTTGATAAAGTTCCTTCGAAAGTTGGTATAGAAGTTTTATCCTTAGGGTATCTTGTTTTTCAGTTCTAATTTTATTTTCAAGACTGTCAATCTTAGAAGCATAAATATTTAGCCCCAAAAACAATAAAAATAAAATCAACAAATTATATCTCATGTCTTCTGATTTTGAGTTTGAGTTCTAATTTCAGTCTACAATATTAATAATTTATAATGATTTTTTTACTGTTTTTCAAACGGATGTTTATTATTAAAATCTGGTTGATAGTTTTCGGAGCTATCCAGTTCCTGTATCCAACCTTTGTAGAACCCAAGCTTTTCCATTTCATTAACTACCTCATTATATTCTTCAACCGTAATTTTACGGTTTAAAACCGGATGCGATTTTACGGCTACTGTCGGATAATACTGCGACATCAGGGATACGGCTACTGAAACAGAAAAATGATCGGCAATATAATTCAAGACGGCGAGGCTGTTTTTCAGATTATCGGGTAAAATAAGATGCCGAATTATCAAACCGGATTCAATCTGTCCGTCATCATCTATTCGTAGGGTTGAACCTTTCTGACGGAACATTTCGCGTATAGCCGTCGTTGCAACTTCAGGATAGTTGGGAGCGTCGGAATATTCTCCGGCAATTTTGGAATCCATGTATTTAAAATCAGGTAAATAAACGTCTATTAACTCTTCTATTTCACGGAGGGTTTCCACTTTATCATAACCATTTGAATTATAAACAATAATTGGTTTATAGCCCTTTGAATGCAAGGCGCTGATGATGGATTTCATTTGCGTGATGCAATGCGAAGGTGAAACAAAACCTACAGCTTTGCAGCCTGCATCGAGACAAAAAATAATTTTTTGCACCACTTCATCCAATGACATTGCTTCTATTGGAAAATCTTTACGATTTTGACTAATCTGGGCATTCTGGCAATAGATACACTGCAAATTGCAATGCGTAAAAAACACATTACATATGCCAGTCTTGCCACTAACGACAGGCTCTTCGCCCTTGTGAATGCAGATGGAGGCGATGTTAAAATCTTCATTGCTTTGGCAATATCCCATTTTTTTGCCAGCCCTTTCCGCTCTGCAATTTCTCGGACATTGAACACATTTTTTCTGATAATTTTCTAAACTCATGGTTTGCAAAAATACTTTAAAATCTTGTTATGGATTTTTTGACTTCCGGTTGACAATTTTAATAATTTAGAGGCTTCTTTTATTCCATCCAAATCATAAATAGAATGAGGCTTCGTTATTTATCCTTAATATTGAATTTAAGCATATTGCTTATAATTTTTTTCCAATTATCTCCTGGCTTTGTTGCGGCTCAAAATCCGAAAGTCGGGTTTCTACAGGCATCCGACATTAAAAATTCTGATCCGGAAGTTCAGGCAGCCTGGAATTATCTCAAGGGAAATAAAAAAATAAAAAGTTTCCCGTTAACCTTTTCAGAACTTGGGAAGAAAGGAATATCATCAAAAAAGGCAGACGTAATTTGGTTTCTCCGGGCCGACAGCAGTGAATTTAACGATAATGAAATTGCACCAAAAGCTGTTGCTAACCTGAAAAAATATCTTTCGGAAGGCGGAAACTTATTCCTCAGCCAGGATGCTTTTCGCTACATCGAAATCTTAGGTATAGAACCGCGGAAACCTGAAGTCCGTTACGTAAATGCAACAGATCAGGGGTATGGACGAAAACTCGGGCTGCACGGTTTCCGCAATCACCCGGTTTTTGATGGGCTGAATGGCGGCGCCTATCTTTTTGCTCCCGATAGAGATATGAAAGTCCGGCAGGTAGGTTTTTTCGACCGTTCTTATCCTTTTAATGGCAGAGTGGTTGCCGTGGATTGGGTGTATATTCTTTTAAAAGAAAATTCCCGGCTTGTGGTAGAATATGATTATGGCAAAGGAAAAATCTTTGCGGTGGGAGCATACATGTATTTTGATCAGGAAAATTTCAATCGCGATCATCTGGAATTATTTACCACTAATGTTTTCCATTATTTGGCTGATAAAAAGTTTAATCCGGATATTCATTATTGGGATCAGTCGATAAATCATGTGTTTCCGTTCCGGAGCAAGTCCGATCCTTTGCCATTGAATCTTTCCGGAAAATGGATGCCAAAGGATTCGCCGATGACCCTTGAAAATAAGTTAGCGTCCGGCAATTTTTGGGATGTGGCTGGCGAGCGTCTTGTGGCGATGGGCAAGGAAAAAGGTGGAATAGATGAAATCTGGGCATATCCCTTCATGGCATTGCGCGATTATGAGGTGGGTATTAAATTTGCAAATCAGGATACTATTTTATGGCTCAACGATCAGAGGCCACAGATCAAAGTCCGCCCCGAGTCGTTTAGTCGTGAATACAAATTCGAGAATGCCGGTCTTGCCGAAATCGTTGTGGTTTCTCCCGATAAACCGGCCGCAGTTGTGCATTATGAATATCATGGTTCATCCTCTGCAAAACTGATTGTCCGGTTTAAAAGCAACCTGAGGTATATGTGGCCCTATTCCGAAAAAGTGCTGGGCGACATCAATTTTGCCTGGGACAAAGGCTTGAATGCTTTTGTGATAAAAGATAAAAGCGAAGATTTTGTAACCGTTGCCGGAACGAATAAATTGCCCAATCAACAATTCATCGGACCGTTTGATGGTTTTACGCAGGAGTATGATTGGGTAGCTGGAAAATATCAAAAGGATACTATTTTTTCGCCGCAGATTACCGATAAGTTTCAGGTGGATGCGTTACAGGAGTTTAATTTAAAAACAGACGACAATCTGGATGTGATGATTGCCGCTTCGGGTGAAGGGGTTGACAAAACCATGGAATATTATCGCGAAATTTCTGAAAATCCTTTGGAAATATACAACCAATCCGTAAAGAAAAATACAAATTTACTTACCAATCAGCTTACGATTACTACGCCCGATAGCCTGTTTAACCTGGGTTATCGCTGGGCGATGGTTGGCGTTGATCGCTTTTATGTGAATACACCCGGTGTCGGTAAATCGCTGGTGGCCGGATATCAGACCACCGATGAAGGTTGGGATGGCGGACATGCGGTAAATGGTCGTCCAGGTTATGCCTGGTATTTTGGTCGCGATGGCGAATGGAGCGGCTTGGCTTTGCTTGATGAGGGTGATTTTGATAAAGTGAAAAATATTCTCGAAACCTATCAGCGATTTCAGAATTTAAACGGCAAAATCTATCATGAACTCACCACTTCAGGCGTGGTGCATTATGATGCAGCCGATGCTACGCCGCTTTATCTCATTCTTGCCGGAAAGTACCTGCACCATTCGGGTGATGTGGAATTTATCCGCAGCAACTGGGATCATATCCGGAAAGCATTGGATTTTTGTTTTTCCACCGATACCGATGGGGATCATCTGATAGAAAATACGCTGGTAGGCCACGGCTGGGAGGAAGGCGGCGGGTTGTTCGGAATGCATTCCACCCTCTATTTATCTTCGTGCTGGGCTGAGGCTTTGGAGCAGTCGGCATTTATGGCCAAAGCCATAGGCCTGGAAAAGGAAGCGGAAAAACATGCCGACGAAAGCAAAACGGTATGTAACATCATCAATACATCATTCTGGAATGCGGATTCCAATTATTTCTTTCATGGGAAATTTAAAGACGGTACATTTATGAATGAAGTTTCCATTATGCCGGGAATTCCTTTATATTTCAATCAGATTGAAAAAGATAAGACGGTTCCGGTTCTCAGGCGTTTTGCCGGAAATGATTTTACTACCAATTGGGGCGCCCGCATTGTAGAGGAAAAGAATCCCATGTTTAATCCCGACGGTTATCATACCGGAAGCGTCTGGCCACTGTTCACCGGCTGGACTTCGCTTGCCGAATACTGCAACGGGAGACCGGTACAGGGATATTCTCATCTGATGAATAACCTGTTGGGTTACAAAAACTGGGGACTTGGTTTTGTGGATGAAGTGCTGAATGGCAGTGAATATAAGCCATCGGGCGTATGCCGCCATCAATGCTGGAGCGAAACCATGGTACTGCAACCGGCTATCGAAGGCATGCTGGGACTTAAAATTGATGCATTGGTTAACCGGATTGAACTTTCACCCGACTTTCCTGCCAATTGGGATAAAGTTAACGTTCAGAACATCAGGTTAGGAAATCAATGGATAGATATGGTTTATCGTAAAGAAAAGGACAAAATCAGCTTCAGGTTTTCGCTTCATCAGGGGCCGGGAGATACGATAAGAAAACCGTTGATCAATCTTATGCCCAATTATCCTGCCGGTTGTTCTGTTTCCCGGGTGATGCTTAATGGTAAAATCTATGCTCTGGAGGGAATTAATACTTCAAAACAGATTTTATTTGCGTTGAGGGACACCGCAACGGTTGAGATTATGCAGAAAGGCGGAATTGCTGTTGTGCCGGTAGTTGAGAACCCCGAACCTGGCGATAAACCGGAAGGTTTACGGGTGATCTCGGATGAAATGAACGATCAGGGCTATGCCGTTACCCTTCAGGGCAAAAGTGGCGAGAGCTACAAATTCCGGGTATGGACCGATGAAAACGATATTACTTCTGTCGAAAATGCCGTTATCGTTTCCCGCCAAGGGAAGCTCACGACTATTAACGTGGATTTTCCACCGGCAGATCAGAAATATACTTTTAAAGTTGTAACGATAAAACAAAAAACGGACGATAAATAAATGTGGAATTATACGATGCCAATAAAACCGCAATAATTTTATCTTTGTAAAATCTTTGGCGGTTGATTATTGGCTGTTAGCTATTGGCGGTTGGCTGTTGGCTATAGCAGGGCTAAGGGTTGGATTTTGAAATAAGGCGATACGCCCAGGAATATGGAGAGGAAACTCACCCCAACCCCTCTCTTGAAAAGAGAGGGGCAGATGGTGGAATGAAGCGAGTTCATCATGAAATGGAGCGATGCACTCATGAAATGGAGGGTATCACTCATGAAATGGAGCGATGCACTCATGAAATGGAGGGTATCACTCGTGAAATGGAGCGATGCACTCATGAAATGGAGCGTATCACCCATGAAATGGAGCAGTGCACTCATGAAATGGAGGGTATCACTCGTGAAATGGAGCGATGCACTCATGAAATGGAGTGTATCACCCGTGAAATGGAGCGGTGCACTCATGAAATGGAGCGGTGCACTCATGAAATGGAGCGGTGCACTTGTGAAATGGAGTGGAGCAGTTAAACTCACCCCAACCCCTCTCTTGAAAAGAGAGGGGACAGATGGTGGAATGAAGCGAGTTCATCAGGAAATGAAGTGATGTATTTAAGAAATGGAATGTTGTATTTAAGAAATCATAGTTAGGGGCTGGCCAATGGCTAATGGCCAAAAGCTAAAAGCTAATCACAGCCAAAAGCAAAATAAAATGACCAAACACGAAAATTATATCATAGAGACCAAAAACCTGAGCTTTAGTTTTGGTAAGTTCAAGGTGCTGAATAAAATCAGTCTGCACGTACCCCAGGGAAGCATTTACGGTTTTTTAGGACCCAACGGTGCGGGCAAAACCACGACCATCAAAATTTTACTCAGTCTTTTGAAAATAAAATCGCACAAGGCGTATCTTTTTGGTAAAGATATTACAGGCTGGCGACTGTACACCCTCGAAAGAACCGGGGCTATGGTTGAAATGCCTTCGCTTTACGATCATCTTACGGGATATGAAAACGTAGAGATTACCCGCATTTTGCGTGGACTGGATAAAAAACGGACGGACGAAGTACTGAAGATAGTGCACATGACCCGCGATGCCCAGCGTTTTGTAAGGCATTATTCCACCGGCATGAAGCAGCGTCTGAGTCTTGCCGCGGCCCTGCTTTCGGAACCAGAACTGCTTATCCTCGACGAACCCATCAACGGCCTCGATCCCGGCGGTATCATCGAGATCCGTAATTTGCTGATCAAACTGAATCAAACCCGTGGTATCACCATCTTCCTTTCGAGTCACATCCTAAGCGAAATCGAAAAATTGTGTACCCATGTTGCTATCATCAATAAAGGCAACCTGCTTTACCAGGGAACCATGGAGGAACTTCAGCAAAAGAAAACCACCATCAACCGTTTGAATATCGAAACCGATGACAATGAAAAAGCCGCCGGAATACTCCGGAAGGAATACACCGTTGTGCCGGGCGAAAGCAACCTGATTTGCGAATATAAAGCGAAAGACGAATCGGCAAATATCATCCGTTTGCTGGTCGAAAACGGTTTAGCGGTTTATCAGGCAAAAATAGAAGTTGCCGACCTGGAAGATTCATTTTTATCCATCATTAATCAATAAGTTGCTATGTATAATCCTGTCAAATATTTCTATCGTATCGTTTCCACCGAAATACTGAAAAACCGGCGAACCATAGCCTTATGGCTTACCCTTCTATATCCGCTATTCACTGTGGCTTTGGTTACGCTTTTTTTATACGGGATGAAGCATCCCAAAGCCGATCCCTGGCTCGATTTTATCCAAAATATAAATAGCGTAGCTTCTTTCTTCCTGCCTTTTTTTATCATTCTTGTGGTGGGTTATGCCTGTAATATGGAAAATAAATCCAATACATGGAAACATCTGCAGGCTTTACCCATTCCGCGCTGGTCGTTGTTTTTTGGTAAAATATCCTACATTTTTGTTCTTCTTGCTTTTTCGCTGTTGCTTTTTGTCGTTTTTGCCCATTCGGCTGCCTTTATTCTCAGCAATATTTCACCTAAATATTCCAATATTACCGGCTGGATTGACTTTAACAAACTTGTGAATATGCTTGTACGAACCTACCTCGCCGGTTTTGCCATCATTGCCATTCAATACTGGATCAGTCTTCGCCGGAAGAACCTCGTTTTTCCCATCACCGTTGGTATTACGTTAACCATTATGCCTATTGCCATTTTGATGGTGCTCGGAATAGCCGGGATACTTAAGAATCCTCAGGAGCTTAAAGATATTTTCCGTTACAATCCCTATTCTTATCCTTTTTCCGACCTGTTTAATTTTACACGAAAGCCCATTTCCGAATCGCCGGAATTGCCGCAGATGACTGAAATTTTCTTAGTCGTGGCAGCGGCTTTGTTTGTTATGAATTATTTTGATTTCAGGAAGAGGAATATCAAATAGGGACGAGGGGCAAGAGAAAATTACGATTTACGAATTACGATGTACGATTTGACATTCCATGTTTAGGAAAACAAATAAAGGGCATTCTGTGTTTGTAAAAGGTGATAAGAGTATATAAAATCCTTGAAACATGGAATGTCTAAAACGGAGAACAATTACGAATTACGAATTGGGTGATGAAGTGATGAAAGTGATGAAGTGATGAAAGGGGAGTAATGGTAACTTTGCGTCTTTGCGTCTTTGCGAGAGGACGATTGAGAAATTACGATGTACGATTTATGATGTACGATTTGACATTCCATGTTTAGGAAAACAAAGAAAAGGTGTTTTGTGTTTGTAAAAGAGTGATAAGAGTATATAAAATCCTTGAAACATGGAATGTCTAAAACGGAAAACAATTACGAATTACGATTTGAGTGATGAAAGTGATGAAGTGATGAAAGGGGAGTGATGGTAATTTTGCGACTTTGCGACTTTGCGAGATTTCCGATGCCAAATTCTCAAAAGAAATGATTTAATAACTTAGTATTTTTTCGATGAAACAATTTTATTTAGCCTTTTTTATCTTCCTTTTTTCGCTGGAAGCATTCACACAGGAGATTTTCGTTTCGGGAGAAGTGAGCGGCTCATGGACATCGGGTACGGTATATGTGGTTGGGGATATCACTATCCCCCAAGGGCAGACGCTAACCATAAGTCCGTCAACCAGTGTTTTGTTTACCGGGCATTATGTATTTAATGTCTCCGGGAAGCTGATTGCTGTTGGTGGTCCCTGCGGGCATATTTCGTTTGATGTAACAGATACCTCCGGTTTTATGAATCCGGATGTTCCCGACGGGGGGTGGGGCGGCATTCATTTCGACCAAACGTCGTCGTCTAACGATACTTCCTGTTTTAAATATTGCTATTTTGCCCATGGCAAAGCCGTTGGTGATTCCATAAATCGTTTTGGCGGAGCTGTCTGTGTCCGGAATTTTAATAATGCATCGTTTAACCGCTGTACATTTGATAATAATTATGCTTACAACCGTGGCGGAGCTATCTTTGCCAGTTATGCCAATATTGATGTTCAGAATTGCCAGTTCCGGTACAACAGGGCAATGAATCCCGGTCCCGATGTGTGGGGCTATGGGGGCGCTTTCTTTTGTGAGTATTCCCAGCCGTTAGTAATCAACAATAGTTTTTCGTTTAACAGTTCTACGGGTGTGGGCGGAGGCGCCGCTTTTGAATATTCCGATCCTTTGCTTGATGCCAATATTTTCGACAGTAATCTGAGCGCTTTGGGCGGAGGATTAGGCATTATCCGTTCGACGCCGATTCATACCATTACCAATAATCTTATCATTAATAACGGGGCCGTTTATTTTGGCGGAGGCATCGCATTTCTTCATGCCAGTCCTGTGCTTGTCAACAACACTATAGCCGGCAATCGTTCCATGTATGGCGGAGGACTTTATTTTAATGATGCGGCATCGCCCACATTTTACAATACGATTATCTGGGGTAATAAAACCGATACCATCTCTGAAGGTCCGTCCATGTTTATCTTTGAAATCACTTCGGCTCCTGTTTTTTATTATTGCGATATCCAGTACGATACCGTGGGAATAGGCGGAAGCGGTGTCCCGGGGAAATATTTGTATAATATTGACATTTTTCCCGGCTTCGATACCCTGGGTTTCGATCCGTATGCGCTGGCTTTGGGTTCTCCGTGTATTAACAACGGTTCGCCCGATACTACCGGTTTGCAGCTTCCTTTGTATGATATTGTAGGCAATCCCCGCCTGTACGATGGAAGGATAGATATGGGAGCCTATGAATATCCGTTACCGGTGGGTTTACCATCAGTTTCCCGTCCGATGTCAGGGACTTTGGTTTATCCCAATCCTTTTTCCGATAATCTGACGTTTGAGGCAGATGTTCAGGGTAGGATTAGCATCGAAATGTATGATGTCAGCGGACAAATGATAGTTCAGATAAATAAAAATTCTACTGCCGGAAAGCAAATGATGACTTGGAACGGAAGGGATATGTCAGGAAATGAAGTGAAAAAGGGAATTTATTTTTACCGCATTTTTAACCAGGGAAAGCCGGTTGGCGAAGGTACGGTGGTAAGGAAATAAGTTCCGGAAAGGGTAGCCTAAGGAAAAAAGTTGGAGAAATCTGGCTGGGAAATTGTACTATTTTGCCTTTTTTTAAAATATCTTTGCCAAAATATCAGTTAGTATAAAATGGAAGAGAAATACAACGAGGAAAGTGTAAAGTCGCTGGAATGGAAAGAACATATCCGTTTGCGTCCGGGGATGTACATTGGTAAGCTTGGCGACGGATCATCGCAGGATGATGGTATTTATGTGCTGATAAAAGAAATTATAGATAACGGGGTAGATGAATATGTGATGGGCTTTGGACGCACCATCGACGTAAGTATTAAAGAACAAAAAGTTACCATACGCGATTATGGCCGGGGAATTCCCTTGGGCAAAGTGATCGATTGTGTTTCCAAAATAAATACCGGAGCTAAATACGACAGTAAAGTATTCAAGAAAGCTGTCGGACTCAATGGCGTTGGTTCCAAAGCGGTGAATGCCCTTTCGAGCTATTTCATGGTGCGCTCGGTAAGGGATGGCAAGATGAAAACAGTGGAATTTGACGGTGGCAATATCATCAACGACGAACCTGTGAAGGACTGCGATTTACGCAATGGTACAGCCATCTCGTTTATTCCCGATGAAAAAATATTCGGGAAATACCATTTTATAGCCGAGTATGTCGAAAAGATGCTATGGAACTATGCTTTCCTTAACAACGGACTGACGGTTAATTTTAACGGCGAGAAGTATATTGCTAAAAACGGTTTGCTCGACTTGCTGTCGCAATATATCAACGGCAACGAAACATTGTATCCTATCATCCATATTAAAGAGGACGATTTTGAATTTGCCTTTACCCATAGCGGCAAACAATATGGCGAAGAATATTATTCCTTTGTCAACGGACAACACACCACTCAGGGCGGGACTCATCAGTCGGCTTTCCGCGAAAGCGTTCTGAAAACCATACGCGAGTTTTATAAAAAAGACCTGGATGCGGGTGATATTCGTACCGGCATGATCGCCGCCATCAGCATAAAGATACAGGAACCGGTGTTCGAATCGCAGACCAAAACCAAACTTGGTTCCCAGACCATGGAACCCGACGGGCAATCCATTCGCAATTATATCAACGACATCGTTAAACGAAATCTCGATAATTATCTGCACATCAATTCCGAAACGGCCGAAGCTCTGCTACGTAAAATCCTGCAGTCGGAAAAGGAACGCAAGGAAATGGCTAACATTAAAAAGTTAGCCAAGGACAGTGTTAAAAAAGTATCGCTTCATAATAAAAAGCTCCGCGATTGCCGCGTTCATTATAACGATAATAGCGAACGCCGCCTCGATTCCACACTGTTTATCACCGAAGGCGATTCGGCAAGCGGAAGCATCACCAAGTCGCGCGACGTAAATACCCAGGCGGTTTTCAGCCTGAGGGGTAAGCCGCTAAACTGTTTCGGATTGAGTAAAAAAGTGGTGTATGAAAACGAGGAATTCAACCTGCTGCAATCGGCGCTGAACATTGAAGACGATATGGAAAACCTCCGCTACAATAACATCGTGATAGCTACCGATGCCGATGTTGATGGTATGCACATCCGTCTTTTACTGCTGACTTTCTTTCTTCAATTTTTCCCCGATCTGGTGAAAAATGGTCATGTGTATATTTTACAAACTCCCCTGTTCAGGGTGAGAAATAAAAAAAAGACTAATTATTGCTATTCCGACGAAGAACGAAAAAACGCTATCACAGAATTGGGACCTTCGCCGGAAATAACACGGTTTAAAGGTTTAGGTGAAATTTCACCCGATGAATTCAAACATTTTATTGGCCAGTCCATGCGTCTTGATCCGGTCATTCTTAAACAGTCGTCAACCATTCCTCAGCTACTTTCGTATTATATGGGAAAGAATACCCCCGAACGCCAGAATTTCATTATTGATAATTTGCGGGTGGAAGCGGATATAGTGAAAGACCTGGAATAAGTAGCAGCGTTGTTTTTTTCCGGGCGGAAACAAACTCACACCCCCAGCCGCTCTCTTGAAAAGAGAGGGGGGTAAGAAATCAGTGTAGGTTGAAAAGTGAAAAGTCTGTCAAACAAAAAGCAAAATAAGAAACAAGCCTTTTTATAGAATAAAGCCTGGCTAATGACATTCTCCCTAAAATGTTTTCCAGGCTTTACCCAATGCCCGGATAATATCGCTGGCAATCATGGCTTCCTGGTCAAACTTTTGTGCCGCAAAATCGCCCGCCAATCCATGAAGGAAAACTCCAAGAAGGCAAGCCTGTTGCGGAGTGTATTTCTGCGCAAGCAAGCCTAAAATGATGCCGGTAAGCACATCGCCGCTTCCGGCCGTGGCCATGCCGGGATTTCCGGTGGAATTGAAATAACAGTTACCGTCGGGGCAGGTAATGGCGGTATGGGCTCCTTTAAGAACCACATACACTCCGTATTTGACCGAAAACTCCCGTTGCAACTGGTTCCGTTCAAAATCGTTGTTGCTTTTACCGGCTAAACGTTCAAACTCTTTGGGATGAGGCGTAAAAATGCTGCCGGCGGGTACAAAAGGTATCCATGTTTTATTTTCGCCAAGGATGTTGATGGCATCGGCATCGAAGAGCAGGGGAATACCCGAATTTTGAATCAGCAACTTTAGCGAATTTTGTGTCTGACTATCCATGCCGATTCCCGGTCCTATGCCTATAGCATTGTATGGTGATAAATCGGGGACTTCCGAAAAGAAGAAATCGGAAGTGTCGATGCTTACCATGGCTTCGGGTATTGCCGTTTGGATGATTTCGTAACCTTTGCGCGGAATATGTGTGGTTAGCAATCCGGCTCCCGTGCGAAGACAGGCGGAAGACGACAACACGGCGGCTCCCATTTTACCATAACTCCCGGAAATTAAAAGGGCATGACCAAAATTACCTTTGTGTGCAAATTTGTTCCGGGGTTTGTAAATGTGTTGACAATAATCTTTTTGTAAAAAGAAGTTTTGGGTTTCAGCCGATAGGATAAAATCCGGATGTAAACCGATAGGAATAACCTCCCAATCGCCAACAAAGCGCCCGTTTTCGGGAAACATAAAAGCAAGCTTTGGAAATTGAAACGACAAGGTGTAATCGGCTTCAACGATGGAGTTATCTTTGCTGATGCTGTTTTGGTCGCAAAACAATCCCGAAGGAACATCTATCGAAAGTACTTTGGCTTTACTTTGGTTGATATATCTGATAATATCAGCGGCATAGCCTTCCACTGATTTGGAAAGGCCCGATCCGAAGATGCAGTCGATAACCAAAATATTTTCATCGAGTCCGGGTAGGGGAGTACCCTGTTTAAGCCAGGTTACGGCAATGTTGGTGGTATCTTTGATCTGCTCGAGGTTTGTAGCAAAATCGGGCGAAAATTTATCGGAAAAATAAGTGATAAACACTTCGGGTTCGAACCCATTTTGTTGCAAAAGCCGGGCAATTGCCAGTCCGTCGCCTCCATTGTTGCCTAATCCGCAGAAGAGTTTGATTGTTTGGCTCTTTTCCCATTTTTTTATCACATAATCAGCGCAAGCCATAGCAGCCCGCTCCATCAGGTCGATGGAATTTACCGGTTCGTTTTGGATGGTATAGGCATCCGCCTGACGAATCTTTTCAACCGGAAGAATTTTCATTTTCTAAATTATCTTTTTACAACTAAGCAATTAGCCATAATATCGTGTAATGCCTGTTTCTTTTCGGTAAATCCGGCCATGATATAGCCTATCAGTAATATCATCCCCGAAATAATTTTCCCAAAATAGCGACCGGTGGCGCGGGCAAAGGAAATGCGTTGACCATTCATATCGGTAACTTTAAGCCCGAGAGCTAATTTGCCTATGGTAGCCTGATGCCTTGATGACTCCATCAGTGCATAATACAGCCATGTAGCTGCCATTATGATAAGTCCTGTAACCATGAACGCTCCTATAATCATAGCCAGATTGGCAAAAAAATCAGGGGAATATTCATCCTCAAAATCAAATGAACCATGAGCGGCACTAATACCTAACACTACGAGCAACGGAGAGATAATAATCCATTTTACGAAGGAAATAATTATACCGTCGATAAGTATGGCTACAAAACGCAGCCAGAAACCGGCATACTTTACCGGTTGTGGGGCAGGAGTAAATTCTTGATTTTCCATGATAATCGAATTTTTAAATATTTTATTAGTTGGTTTTTGAAAAAGAAAGAACAAACTTACAAAATATTTTAAAGAAACGTTTACATTATTGTTATTTTTTCAGGGGCGACGCATCTTTTTTGCCGTTTAACAAATAAAAATGGATCAATTTTATGATTAAATTTCAGAAAAGGACGAGTGATAAAGCGAATCAGACGTCTGAATTAGCGAATCAGACGTCTGAGTAAGAAGTTCAGACGTCTGAGTAAGAAGTTCAGACGTCTGAGTAAGAGGTTCAGACGTCTGAGGAAGAAGTTCAGATGTCTGAGTAAGTGATTCAGATGTCTGAGGAAGGAGGTCTGTTGTCTGAGTCGGTCAATCACTCGTTCTTGGTATCATTTAACCAGTAAAAATGACCCATTTTATGGTCAAATTTTGAAAAAGGACGAGTGAGGAAGAGGCTCAGACGTCTGAGGAAGAAGTTCAGACGTCTGAGGAAGAAGTTCAGATGTCTGAGGAAGAAGTTCAGATGAGTGAGAAAGAGGTTCAGATGTCTGAAGCGGAAGTCCAGATATCTGAGAAAGCGATTCAGATGTCCGAGGAAAAGGATCAGTTATTTAAAGGATCAGTTATTTTAATTTAGTATAAGGATGGTTTTTTGAGTATTCTTTTGGATTCCACCCCATTCTTCCCTTCGTGAAGGGCGGATGCTATAAACTCAAATTTCAGAAGTAAGTGATTGGACAAAAAGAATGTCGTATATCAAAAAAGAATAGGACGCGGATTCCGCGGAAAAAAACAGATAAACACTGATCATAATACAAACAGATTTAACGCCGATTTTATTCATGCAAGCATGAATAATTAGAACGGATATGTCTGAAAATCATTCCGACTTGTCGGAATTAAAATCCGTTTTTAATCTGCTATTTCCAGCACAAATCCGTGTTCTATTCTTAATGTTTCCAAATTCAATGATGCGACAATTTATAGTTTCTATTACTTAATAGACATTTTTCGCTAAAAAATTTCTTTAAAAGGCTAAAATCTAATGTTTGCAATGTTTTACTAACGCATAAGCCTGGAATTACAGAACGTAACTACTTGAAGGACTTTAGCCCAAATACTTTACCGGACAAAAGTGAATTTTTTCACTAAAAACTTCCCCGTAATGCAATGATAACGTTTCGTCCCGGAGCGCTGATGCCGGAAGCAAAAGTACGGTAATGTATATCGAGAATGTTTTCCATGGCAAGTTGAATGTTAAAGTGTTTATTAAGCTGATAGGCTGTTTTTAAATTCAGTGTATACCAGGCAGGCATTCCGTGAATTGTTGCCGATTCGAGGTTGTCCTCACTGCTCGGGCTGTAATATTTCAGCCTTTTCCAGGCACTGTAGCGAATATAGAATTCGGATTTAAAACGATTTAATTCTATACGATAAGTGCTTTGTCCGTAAAATGGTGGAATGTGGTCGAGCGGGACATCTTCTTTTTTTACTCTTCCGTAGGAGTAGTTAAGATTGGTTTCCATGGATACCAACGGATTAATCTGTATTTTAACATTTCCCTGTATGCCGTAAAGATAGGCTTCGCCGGCATTGGCATTTGCCTGAATTTGGCATAACGAGCCGTCGTACATCACCGAATCCAGGCCGTTGAGTTGAAAAGGGCGGGCAACGATGGCGTCTTCCAACAGCGTGTAGTAGGCTGTGGCTTCCAATTGTATGGTCTTCATGATAACTTTGCCGAGGGTAACGTCAATATTATAAGAATATTCGGGTTTTAATCCGGGATTAGGCACCACGAGGAGGTGGTCTTTTCCGTTGGAATCGTTTACCTTGGAAATGTCGTCAACATTGGGCGCCCTGAACCCCGTACTTCCGTTGATGCAAAAGCGCCAGTCGTTACCGGGCATATAAACCATGCCGGCGCTTCCGCTAAATGCCGAATTGTCCTGACTGATTTTTTTGTCGAAAGGGAATTTCATGATATGCATCATGGTATCGGAATATTCGGAACGGAGGGCAATGTAATTGAACCGTAATCCCTGCGATAATATAAGTTTGGGGCTTAGTTCCCAGTTGTGCGATACATAAGCGGCAAGGGAAGTATAGCTGTTGCCGTCGTCGGGATAACGTGTGGCGGTGTTATCGGCGGTTTCGCCGCTGACAATATTTTTTTGATAAGCTTTGGAATCTACACCATTATAAACGGCTTCTATTCCGTAACGTAACTCATTCTTGCCGGTGAGTTTTTTCATCAGATCGGCGTTGAGCGAAAAAACATTCACCGTTTCTTCCTGGTATTGTTTCCAGTCTTTTCCGAATTTCCGGCTGATCCGGTCTTCACTGATGTTTTGCCAGGCGGAAGTCAGATTTATATTGTCGTAAAACTTGTTTTTACCTTTAAGTTCGGCCCGTAACGAAGCGAGTATGCGGGTTTGGGGACCGTAATACCATTCGGCATATTTCAATATACCGTTATCGCCGGTTTGTTGCAGACGGTCGTAACGTGAAATATTACCTGAGTTCGAAAGCTGGAGGTTAAGGATGTAGCGTTGATTCCCGCTGGGCTGAAAAAGTATTTTCTGCATCAGGTCGTATTGGGAGTAGCCGCTGTTTTTCTGGATATTGTAATTAGCGTTTTTCAGCATGCTATCCTTTCCGTTGATGTGCTGGGCATAATACAAACATTTTCCCCAGTCCCCGTAAAACGGATCGCGTATGCTTCCCATGCGCAGGTCGCCGATGTTTTTATACGAAACATTGGTGAGAAAGGCAATTTTTCGGAAACCGAGGTTGATGTTGATATTCTCGGTGTATTCGTCGGCTGCCGTAGCAAAACGTGAAAATGCTCCGACTTTAATATTTTTCTTTTTGTCGGATGAAAGTTGAGGATTTTTTGAATAATAATGAATGGTACCACCCATGGCATCGCTGCCGTAAATTACCGAGCCGGGACCAAAAACCACCTCCACGCGATCGAGCATGGAGGGGCCAATGGTAATGGCGCTTTGCAGGTGTCCGCTGCGATAGATGGCGTTGTTCATCCGAACGCCATCTATCACCATCAGCACCCGGTTGGCTTCAAACCCACGTAAAATGGGGCTTCCGCCACCCAATTGGCTCTGCTGTACGTACACCATTCCGCTTTGCTGAAGCAAATCGGCGGCGGTAACCGGATTGTTCATGGCAATTTCCTTTGCTTTGATAATTCCTATTTTCTGCGGCAGATTGTTTCGTTGTTCTTCCACCTTGTTTGCCGATAAAACGACTTCGTTAAGCCGGATAATGTTATCGGTAAGCAGCACCCTGAACTGGATGGTTTGTATGTCCTTTTTGGCGGATTTCCAAATCTGGTAGGCAAGATGCTTAAAAAACAAGGTGTCGTTTTCGGCAAAATCTGAAATGTCGGCTTCCCCCTTGTCATTGGTGATGCGGACGACATTGTTTTGCAAATTGTACACCGTTACATTAGCTATCGGTTGCAAATCTGATTTATCCAATACAGTGATTTTTTGAGCACAGGCAGAAAAAACTGCCAGAACAACTGCTGCAAAAAGAATAAGATATTTTAGCATAAAGGATTAAAATTGTTATTACTAAGTTTAGAAATTAAACTTCAGGCTACCAAAAAATTCTCTTCGTGAACCGGGTTGGTAAGAGTTTCCTCCATCATCGGGTTCGGTGAAAGCAACGTATTTCTGGTCCGTAAAGTTTTTGGCATACACACTGATTTCGCCTTTTAATCCGGCAATATTCCATGTGTAGGCTATGCGTGCATGATAAAGATTAAATCCGTCCTGTGATACATCTTTACGGATTTTATTGGTATAGATATACCATTTGCTCTGGTATTCGGTGCTTACACCTATCGTAAGATTTTTGGTAAGCTTATAGCTGACATCGGCATTCAGCTGATGTTCGGGTGAATTGGGTAACCAATTGTCCTTAATACTGTCGGGTGAAGAATATTTGAAATTGGAATAAGTATAAGCCAACTGGATAGACAGAGGATCAATGGGAGTAACAGAAACAAATGATTCAATACCATAACGGTTGCTTGAACCGACATTACCATAAAAAGTTTCCTGATCGCGTGGTGCAGCAATACGATAACGGTAAAAATCATTGTCGGTATTCATAATAAAACCTGTTACATCATAAAAAACATAATTCCGGAAATTACCCCTGATTCCGATTTCTTCGCTGTTGGAAGTTGCCGGTTTCAGGTCGGTATTGAAACCGCCGAAAGATAACGGGTTGCTTGCTAATTCTTCGGTAGCAGGAGGTAAAAATCCCTGGCTCCAGTCGGCATATACATTTGCCATTTCACAAATAGAATAGGATAAACCAACTCTTGCGGTGGTTCTGTCGAAATCTTTATCGCCCGAATGATTGTTGTTGCTTACGATGCGGTCTTTAAGTTTATTCTGGGTGTTATCATAACGCAGACTGAATGTTGCGCTCCATTTTTTGCCAAGTTCAAGCCGGTCGAGTAAAAATAATCCTAAACCTTGTTGTTCGTAAATCTGGTTGGCCAATAATGTATCCCCGCCTTCATGAAGTGTTTCTGAAGGAATTCCATTGCCGTCCCTGCGTAAGGTATCTTTCAGGTTGGTGTGTTTGGTTTCATAAATATTTTGATACTGAAAATCAGATCCTATGCTGACGTGATTTTTTATTACGTCGCTTCCGAAAGTCAGGTTGTATTGCAATGATCCACCATCGGCTTTAATATTCCGGCGAAGCACACCAGAATTGGTTGCTTCTAAATAATTGGTCGAACGAAGAAATCCATTGAACTGAATATTCTGATTTTTGTTAATTTCAACCTGTCCAAGCAAACCGTTGGTTGTCCGGCTGGTTTTCATATACTCGTTAAAAGGAACAGCATCGGGATTGGCTTGTTTGGGATTTTCAGCAAGCTGATCAAGACTCAATCCTTCGGCATTTTGGTTAAAATAATCGGTAACATTCATGATTTGCGTAAGTTTTACTCTTTTTGAAGGAGAAAAAGTTATTTTTTCATTCAGATTATTGCCCCAAAAAGCGGTATGATCGCGATAGCCATCGCCTGCCAGACGCGAATAGGATACTCTGTAATTTAAATTATTGGAAGTTCCATCCACCTGTCCGCGGAGTTTATAAAATCCATTGGAACCTACGGATGTCGAAATATTGCCTCCGATAGGTTTATCGCCTCCGTCCTGGGTGGCCACACTGATAACACCGGCATTGGAACTTCCACCATAGAGAGAAGCGGCGGAACCTCTTAATACTTCAATATTTTTAATCGAAGCCCAATCAATATCATACAAATCGGCAGCAAAACCGGTAGGATCGTTTACCGGAATTCCGTCAATCAATACTTTAATACCTCTGAGGCCATGTTCGCTCAAAATTCCTTGTCCACGGATAGACATGTGCAGACGTGAACCGTTTGCCTGATTATCAATCCGTACGCCGGGAACCAAACGCAGCGCTTCGTCGGCGGCAATAGCCCGTGGCATAACCGAAAGTACATTCTGTCCGACCAGCGATGTTGCTGCCGGATTCATTTTTAAGGGCATGGGCAAACGTCCTGCCGAGATAATTACTTCACCAAGATTTTGTGTTTTAATGGTATCCTTTTGATTTTGTGAAAACAGAAGACCGGATACAGATAATAGTATTGTAAGGGTAAATATGAGTTTTAATTTCATTTTTTTAAAAGTTTAATAAAATAAAAAGATTATGGCAAAAGGCCTAATCGTAAAAATAATTTGTTGGAATAACTCATTGAAATGCAGTTATTCCGGAATAAATGGTAAAAAATTACACTTTTAAAGCGGAATGAATTTTTGGAGGTGGGTAGGGAATTCCTGGAATGAAATTTCGATTTGCTTGAGAATATTCAAAATAAGATAACTCCGATAAACAAAAATTATCGAATCGTACATAAAATGATGGTATAAAATCTTTTACGATAAACTTTAGAATGTTGGGACGCTTATGATTTAACGGAAGGTTGGAAGCGGTATGAATTTCAACATGCTGATAAAAATTTTTGATTATCGCTTCTTCCTTTTTGTCATGCAAACAGTAAAAGAAAACGGAATCGCCTATATTTTTTCTCCGAACAATATCGTAAAGCCTACCATGATATTTTATTTCATTTTTTTTAATGAATTGTATTTCTGAAGTTTGATTATTTTTAAGTAATAAGCTGATTTTAATTACCTCCAGGTTGTTTAGGGAAACTTTTTTTCGAATGGTAGCCCTCATTTCCAGCCGATTGAAATATTGAGAACTTTTGTAAGCAACAAAGTATCCCATAGCATTGTAAATGAATAGCAATGATAATAAAAGGCTGGTTAGTTGTTTTAGTGACTCAACTTTCATTCCGCAAAAATAAAATTTATTAGAATGAATGGGCAAAAAAACTAATATTTAAAATTTTTTCTTACTTTTGATTTCTTATTATTTATGAAAATTATGAAAACATTGATTAAAATTTTTACCGGCGCTTTTTTAGGATTAGCGCTCATTGCTATTTCTTCGTGCAATTGTATTGAAGGAAAAGGGGATGTGGTAACTCAAACGCGACAAATCGAGTCGTTTAACGCCATTAATCTTGATTTTCCGGCTCAGGTTTATCTTGTTCAGGATTCGGTACAGAAAATTAAAATCGAAGGGCAACAAAATATTCTCGATATTATTAAAACTGAGGTGTCGGGTAATAAACTTACCATCAAATCCGGCAAAAGGTGCATCAATAATGATAAGGGGGTAATCATTTATATTTCCGTCCCTGCACTTGAAAAAATTGTCATTAATGGTTCGGGTAACATTGAAACCAAAAGCACTATTAAAACCGAACGGATGGAAGTATCGTTGAATGGTTCGGGAGACATTACCATGAATCTCGAAACGGATAAACTGGATGCTGAATTATCGGGTTCGGGTAATTTTATTTTTAAAGGAACAGTTAAAGAAGAAGAACTTACGATCAACGGTTCGGGAAGTATCAATGCTATGGAATTTCCGGGAAGCGATTGTAAGATAGACATCAACGGTTCGGGAAGTTGCCAGGTAATGGCTCTGAAAACGCTGAAAGTCGGTATTTCAGGCAGCGGCAACGTTACCTATAAAGGTTCGCCGGAAATCAAAAGCCGGATTTCTGGTTCGGGCAGTGTGAATAAAGCCGATTAATCTTTAATACATCTCACGCTTTTTGCCAGTTTTTTACTATCAAACGTAAAAAAGATGGCATCAAAGTTTGTTGCTATGTGTGTTTGAAAGGCATGAGTTGTATCTCGTTCGGTAGAGCTCCAGAAATAAGCATAATTACCAAGGCTTGAAAATCCACCTGTTTCGAGGCGTGTGCCAGCCATTAATGCATCAAAATTTGACGAACCTCCGGTTTTTAATTCTTTACCGGCAGCCAGATTTCCTCCTAAATAGCTAACCAACTGGTTCCATTCAGCTTCGGTGGGAATATGCCAGCCGGCAGGACAAATTCCCTGTGTTCCTTCTATGGTGAGGTAATTCATAAGCTCATCCCATTGATAAAGTCCGCCGTAAGTATCACAATTCGATTCCAGGTTGTTGTAACAATATTTTTCTATTTGCTGGTTGTCGGTTTGTTCGTTTGCTGGATTAAGTTTCGTTCCATAATTCAGGTTTTCGCCCATCCAGCATTGGTCGCCGATGACAACTCCGGTATATTTTTTATTATTTCGCACATCGGTAAAGGAAGCAGGGCATTGGCTTATATCTGCTTTTGTCCGGAAACTCCAGATTTCGCTGCTCGAAGAATTGCTATGGCTATCCAAAGCTACAATTTTCCAGTAATACGTTTTGCCCAGAACGAGTTGTGTGAGATCATAACTATTGGTTGTTAAGCCACTCTGCAGCAATGGAGGATCACTCTGATCACCAAAATACAATTTATAAATCAGGACATCGCCATCGGGGTCGGTGCATTGCCAGCTAAGGGTTAAATTTATTGGTTGAGAGACTGCCCCTGAATCAGGAATTGGGTTGGTGGGTGCATTGGGGGCCTGGTTATTTACATCGGCTACTTCGAAAATCCGGGTCGTTGCGGCGGTATAGCCTTGACTATTGCGTATTTTTAACGTTACCGTTTGGGTTCCGGCTGTTGTGAACTGATGTTTTGCTACCGCAGAGGTATCGCTTATAAAATCCCAGTTGCCATCGCTGTTAAAATCCCAAAGGTATTGCTTGATACTAACTTCTGCACCACTGCCATGCCAACTGGAAGAAGCATCAAAAACGAAGGTTGTAGTCAAATCGCCGGTTTGGGGTTCTACCGTAAAAGCTGCAGTTGGCTGGCTTACTTCTTTGCTGCATGAAAAATTAAACAGAAGTATCAGAAAAAAGCCAAGTACAAAAGCAATTTTTAAAAAAATATGTTGAAGTATTTTGAAGATTGGCATGTGCAAAACGATAATATTGAATAATTAATGAGTTTGTACAATTTTTTTAACAAATATTTGATCTCCAGACTGGACTTTCAGATAGAATATATTTCCTGTTCCGGCAACGGATAAAGGCTGAATCGTATAGTTATGTTTTCCAGCGCTTTGATTTTCATTGACGATTTCTGCAATTCTTTCGCCCAATAAATTGAAAAGCTCAATCCTTACAGCAACCGGGGCTGTTAAATCATATTCAATATTAAAAAAGCTATTGGATGGGTTTGGAAAAACAACAAAATGTAAGGGTAATTCATTTTCGTTTATTCCAGCCGATCCGATAGTTATGTTTAGTACCGAAGTATCGGAATAGCATGCGTTGGGCGAAAGCGTGGTTACGTAAACATTTCCATTACCATGGGCGCCCCAGTGTACACTAATATCATTGGTGCCCTGACCCGAAAAAATGCTACCGTTATCAATCCACCAGAAATAAATAGAATTTACGGACTGGGATACGGTATAATTATGATATTCAAATTCTGACACATTTTGCTGACCAACGATGGAATAGGATGAAGGACGTGGTTTAACATACACTTTTACCGAATCGGTTGGGCTGGAATGACCATCGTTAACGATGACGATATACGTAGTATTCGTGTCAGGCGATACTTCCGGATTGGCAAGGATAGAATAAAAACCTTGGGGGCGGGATGTCCAGTAATAGTTATAGTTTCCGGTGCCGTTGCTTGCGTTAGCAAACAGTTGGGTCGATAAACCTTTACAAAGCGTATCGGGTTCAGCGGTTGGATTTAGAACAACATCCTGAAGTTCGACATTGATTGTTACTTTATCGCTGCTTGCACAGCCGGAAACCAAATCGGTAACGGTAAAAGTGAAGGTTGTGGTTGTATCCAGGGCAACGGTGGTAGGTTCAAGGGTGGCCGGATCGGAAACTAAATCGGAGGGCATCCAGAGGAATGAATATGAGGAACTACCCGTATACGTAGCGTGTAAGGTCGTACTTGAATGAATATTGATTGTTTGGTCTGTACCGGCATTAACAATAGCTGCCGGATGAACGGTTAAAATCATCTGATCGGTTTTGCTTTCGCATAATGCGCTGCTTGTCGCCTTTAATGTAATCGTGGCTGTTCCTGCTGAAATATCAAGACTGCCGGGTTTATAATACGTTATCAAAGAGTCGGGACGGGTAAACGTACCATTACCGCTGGTCGTCCAAAGGATGGTTTTGTAATTCGTGGAACTTCCTGTTAAAAGAACAGAATCGCCACCGCAAATTTCGGCATCCGGCCCTGCATTTGCCGTAGGAATATGAGAAATCAGAAGCGTCATGGCATCCGTACCGGGTAAATTGCACGGCGACAATGCCCAGGCGTAAATGGTAAGAACCACAGAATCGCCAAGAAGATCATTTGTTCCCGGAGTATAGATAGGAGTTGTAATGTCGGTTTTACTAAAAGTTCCGTCGCCGGAAGTGGCCCATGAACAGAAATAGGAATTTGTAATACTTCCTGTGAGTTGATAAGTACTGCCCTCACAAATTTCGGCATCCGGTCCGGCATTGGCTACCGCTTGTTTGGTAATATGGACGGTAATGCTATCGCTAATGGTAGTTGTGCATGGTTCCACAGGAAATCCTTTCAGCGTCAATGTTGCATATCCGTTGGTAATATCCTGGCTTCCTAAAGTATAAGTTGGGTTTAATAATGTTGAATCGTTAAAAGTTCCATTTCCCTTGGTAAACCATTGTACCGAGCTGGTATTTTGAGAAGCTCCGTTAAGAGTAATGAAGCCTTCGCTTTCGCATATTGTAGTATCCCGCCCAGCATTTACAACGGCTGTTGGTGAAAAAAACAATAACAGATAATCTTCCACCCAATCCGTGCAGGGTAATTTTCCCCAGGCGGTTAACGATAATTGGACATATCCATTGACCAGATCGTTGGTTCCTGGGGTATAAGTGGCCGTTAATAAGTTGACATTATTAAAAGATCCATCACCCGAAGAAGACCATTTTACCAGGCCTTGATGGGCAGCCTGGCCGGAAAGCGTATAAGTGGAAGTTTTACAAATAGTATCATTGGGTCCTGCTTCAACGGTTGGGGGTAGCAGAATTTTTAAATTCATGGTGTCGGAAACGGGCGATGAACAGGGCGCCAAAGGATTTCCCGTTAAGGCTAATTTGACATAACCGCTGATGCTATCTATACTTCCTGGTGTATAAACGGCATTGGCAATCGTGTCGTTGCTGAATGTTCCATCGCCGGAAGTAGTCCACAAAAGATGGCTGGCATGAGTCGAAATACCCGAAAGAGTATAGCTGCTGTTGGCGCAGATAGAATCGTTGGCTCCGGCATCAACCACCGGCACATGAATAATGGAAAGATTGATGTTGTCGCTTACCGGGCTGCCACATGGGCTGATTGATGTGGCGGTAAGGGTTAGAACAGCCAGGGCATTTTGAATATCGTTAGGCCCGGGTGTGTATTTTGGAGCTAAAATTGTATCACGGTCAAAGACACCATCGCCGGAAGTTGTCCAATGAATGGTTGAATAATGGGTTGCCTGTCCTGCAAGCATATGTGTTCCATTGCTGCAAATGGTGGCGTCATTTCCGGCATTTACCACAGGAAGCGGAGCTATGGTCAATGTAATAAAATCTGAAACGGAATCAGCACAGGGTGCATTGGGGTAAGCTGTAAGTGTTAAAGTCGCTGTTCCGTTGATAATATCAGTTGTACCTGGTGTATACGTAGGGTTTAAAATTACCTGATCGGAAAAAGTGCCATCACCCGATGTTTTCCATTTTAATGACGATTGATTGCTGGCCGTTCCGGCAAGGGAATGAATAGTATTCTGGCAGATTGTTGCATCATTACCGGCATTGACTTGTGGTGTTTTAATAACAATTAAAAAGAGCTGATCGAAGGTATTCCCGCAAAGGGAATCGCCATAAACCGTAAGCGTTAACGAAGCAGAACCTCCGGTAATATCCTGACTTCCCGGTTTATAATAGGTGTTTAAAGAAGAGGGATTAAGAAAAGTGCCGTTTCCGGTAGTTGTCCAGTGAACCGAATGGTAATAGGTTGCAATGCCATGTAGCGCAAGTGAATCATTGGCACAAATCGTTGCATCTTGTCCGGCATTAGCTATGGGCAGGTGTGCAATTCGCAGAACCATTTCATCGGCGGCAATTTCATTGCATGGAGGTAATCCTGTTGCATTTAGGGTTAAGATAACTGAATCATTGAGTATATCATTTTGCCCGGGCGTATAGGTGGCATTTAATATGTCGGGATTATTGAATGTTCCATCTCCAGTTGTCGTCCAGTAGGTTGAAGAGGAGTTGGAAACACTTCCCGAAAGGGTATGGGAAGAAGATTGGCAAATTCGTGCGTCGTTACCTGCATTTGCCATTGGTTGTCTTACAAAAGATAACGTCATGCTATCACTTACAGATTGGGTGCAGGGCGCCGTGGAATATCCCTTGAGTAAAAGAACTACCGAGCCATTGGTAATATCGTTTGTACCCGAAGTATATGTAGTAGTTAAAGATGCAGGATTGCTGAACGATCCATCACCGCGGGTTTGCCATAATACGGCACTGACATACTGTGCTGTACCCGCAACCGTGTAAGCAGGAACTGTTTCACAGGTTTGAGCATCATTGCCCGCCGAAACTACTGGTAGAGGAGCAATGGTAAGTATCATTGCATCGTGAATAAAACCATTGCATGGCGATTTGCCAAAAACAGTAAGCGTAAGCGTAACAGTCCGGTTTATTTTATCATTTATTCCGGGAGTATAGGTTGTAGTCAGCATGGAAGGATTATTAAAAGTGCCATCGCCAGAGGTGTTCCATGCAACGTTATTGTAGTTATTTGCCTGCCCTGTAACAGTATAGGTTGCATTTTGGCAAATGGTTGTATCCGGTCCGGCATTGGCAAGGGTAGGCTCATGCTGAAAACGTAATGTCATAAAATCCTGGGTGGGATTTGGACAGGGATCAATCGGTAAAGCGGTAATGGTTAATATTACCGAATCATTGGCGATATCAACAGCGCTGGGAGTATAGGTGGCATGTAATAAAGTATCGCTGTTAAAAGTTCCGGTGCCGGAGGTTTGCCAAATAAAATGGCTGGCATAGGTTGCTGTTGCCTGGAGGGTATAGGTACTGTTGGAACAAATGGTGGCATCGGATCCGGCATCAACCGAAGGATAAGAAAGAACTGTTAAGATCATGTTGTCAGTTATGGCCTGGTTGCACACCGAACCGGTAAAAGGAAAAGCCTTTAACGTTAAAACGGCAGAACCGTTTTGAATATCAGTAGTACCTGGCGTATAATTCGGAGTAAGTATCGTATCGTTATCAAAATGTCCATTTCCATTGCTTGTCCATAGCAAATGTTGATAGTTGCTCGCTTGTCCTTCCAAATCCCAGGTTCCATTGCTGCAAATTTTAGCGTCGGGTCCGGCATAAGCCGTGGGAGGCTGTTCAATGGTAAGTATCATAAAATCGGAAGCCACAAAAGTTTCAGGAGGTATTGGATAAGCAGAGAGTGTCAACGTTACCGAGCCGGAATCCATATCGTTAAAACCTGGAAAATATGTTGGTGTGAACGAGGAAGGATTGCTGAAATAACCGTCGCCGGAAGTATTCCAGTAAATGGAACTTTGATAGGTGGCCGATCCATGAAGCTGATAATTGTTTCCGCGGCAGATGGTGGTATCATTTCCTGCATTTGCCGTAGGTTGAAAAGACGGACTGAGTGCAATGTTGTCAGTATTTACTAATGATTGTGCCTGTATGATAAAAGTAAAAAATAAAAAAAGAAACAAGACCGCAGTCTTAATAAAATCAATCATTTTAACTTTTATCGGGTTCAGAGGCGCCCACAGTATGGTTAGTATCATATTATCAGTCTTTTTCATGATATGATTTGTTTTCGGTAAATCGTTATCAAATTTACTTTAAAAAAGTTCTTCCGCTACTATTTTAGTCAATATTTTAAGAATTAATTTTTTTTGTAAAAATACGTAAAATAAAACATAATCGATTCTTTTAGAAATATTATAGAGAATAAATAAAAGAAAAACAATATCTTAACATCTTCTTCCGGTTATTATTTATTAGCTATAAAACATGTAATTAAATAGGGTGGTATCAGAATTGTTAACATCTTATTTTGAATTGTTAATAACTATTTCTTTATAATTGCCCAATCCGGTGAATAATTTTTCCTTTTTAAATCATAAATTTATTCAAATCCCGTTAATGTTAATTAGAAAATACTATTTTTGATTTTTATTTAAACTGATACTTCGTGAAAAATCGTTATACTTTTCTGATTGTTTTCTTTCTTTTCGTCGTTTTACCATATAAGCAACTTCTTTCGCAAAATGGCGGCAGTTCTACCTATGAATTTTTGCGACTCCCTAATTCAGCGCGTATAGCTGCAATGGGTGGCGATTTTTTAGCCATCAACGATAACGATATTACGCTTACCCTGGCTAATCCTTCACTGATTACTCCTCAGATGAACAACCATTTAGGGTTGAGCTTTGTAGATTATTATTCCGATGTTAATTACGGGTTTGCCAATTACTCCCGGACATTTTCAAAACTGGGAAGTTATACGGGTACCATTCAATTTATCAATTATGGTAAATTTACTTCTTCCGACGTAGACGGAACTCCTGCAGGCGATTTTACTGCCGGGGAATATAATTTTAACTTAGGATGGGGAAGGCAGTTGGATTCTACGTTTTCTATCGGAGCTAATTTTAAAGCTATTTATTCCGATTTGCAGGATTATCATTCGTTTGGAATTGCCGTAGATGTTGCTGGTACTTATAATAATTCCGATCGCGGGCTTACGGTTTCTCTTATCGGGCGTAATATCGGACGCCAACTGAAGTCGTACGTCGCAGGTAATAATGAACCATTGCCTTTTGAATTACAGTTAGGCATGTCGCAACGATTAAAACATCTTCCTTTTCGTTATTCCATTTTGCTTAATCATCTTGAAAAATGGGACTTAACTTATAACGATCCCAACGATGATACCTATACCGACCCGTTAACCGGAAAAGCCACCAATAAGGGACCTTTTGATAAATTCGGAGATAAGTTGATGCGTCATGTGGTTATTGGCGGTGAATTTATTCCTTCCAGATATTTCAGCATACGTTTTGGTTATAACTACCAGCGCCGTCAGGAAATGAAAGTGGAATCGAAATTGTCAACCGTTGGTTTCTCATGGGGATTTGGCTTGCGGGTGTCGAAATTTAATTTCAGCTATTCCCGCTCGGCTTATCATCTGGCAGGTTCTCCCAATTTTATTACCATTACCACCAATTTAGCCGATTTTGCCAGGAAAAAAAGTTTGTAGCTAATCTTCAGATTTCAGTAAGCTTAGAGCAATTTTCGTTTAATCACGGCTTAACTTATCGTTAGCCCGTTCAATATTTATTTTTACTTTTACCATGTCCTTTTTTAGAAAACGGATAAAGCCCAAATGTACCTGAATTACTGTTTCAGGGATAGGTTATATCTGATCTTCTATTTAAAAATAATTACGGATGAAACATCCATAAGGACAATGTTCAAACAAACCGAAAATGATATTTTATGGATACAGGCTATGTGACCAATAAATTAACAAATTAATAACACATGAACGTTAGTATTGATCCCGAATCGGGTTTTTGTTTTGGAGTGGTAAATGCCATACACGTGGCCGAACGCGAACTGGCTGATTTGAAACAATTGTATTGCCTTGGCGACATCGTGCATAATAACATGGAAATAGCCCGCCTTCACGAAAAAGGATTACAGATTATTGACCACGATCAATTCGGCAAACTTCATGATTGCAAAGTATTGATACGGGCGCATGGCGAGCCTCCCGAAACATACCGGATTGCTCTTCAAAACAACATTGAACTTATAGATGCTTCCTGCCCGGTGGTACTTAAACTTCAGAACCGGATCAAAGAAGGCTATGATTTGATGAAAGCTGTCGATGGTCAGATCGTTATTTACGGCAAATTCGGTCATGCCGAAGTCAATGGTTTGGTGGGACAGACAGAAAATACAGCCATTATTGTTGATAAAGAATCTGACCTGGATAAGATTGATTTTACACGTCCTATCCGGTTTTATTCACAGACAACCAAAAGCACCGATGGCTTTCAACGTCTGAAGGAAAGCATGGAGCAACGGATAATTAAAGCAATGTCCGGTAAGCCATACGATTTTATTGCTTACGATACTATTTGTCGTCAGGTAGCCAACCGTTCGCCGCAACTCAAAGAGTTTGCCCGCAAGCACGATGTGATTATCTTTGTAAGTGGCAAAAAAAGCTCGAACGGTTTGTTTTTATACGATATTTGCAGGTCGGTGAATCCGAAAACCTATTTTGTTTCAGTTAAAGAAGAAATAAAAAAGGAATGGTTTAACGGAGTAAACAATATCGGCGTTTGTGGCGCCACATCTACTCCCAAATGGGTGATGGAAGAAATTGCCGATTACATTTTAGCTTTTGACAATTGACAATGAAAGGATTAAATAATTACGAATTAAAAATTGCGAATTAAAAATTACGAATTACGAATTACGAATTACGAACCGCATTAACTATTAACTATCAACTAACAACTATCAACTAACAAAGGTTCTTCCGATGTTTCTAAAAAAGCTATCTTTAACCAATTTTAAAAACTATACTGAAGCCGCAGTAGATTTTTCGGCTAAGATTAATTGTTTTATTGGCAACAACGGCGAAGGCAAGACCAACCTGCTTGATGCTATTCATTACCTTTCGTTCTGTAAAAGCTTTTTTAATTCTATTGATTACCAAAATATCCGTCATGGAACCGATTTCTTTGCCATCCACGGAACCTATTCCCGTAACGGAGATACTCCTGAAACTATTTCCTGTATTCAGAAGCTTAACCAAAAGAAGATATTTAAACAAAATACAAAGGAATACGACCGGCTTTCCGATCATATCGGGCTTTATCCTTTGGTGATGATTTCGCCTTACGACCGTGATTTAATTAACGATGGGAGCGAAGTCCGGCGGAGATATATCGACAGCGTGATGTCGCAGTTTGATAAAGTTTACCTCAACGAACTGATCAATTATAATAAAGTGCTTGCCCAACGCAATGCCCTGCTGAAATACTTTGGCGAAACCCAGACTTTCAGCCAGGAATCGCTCGATATCTGGAACCAAAAGATGGTTAGTTTAGGCATTACTATTTTTGAAACGCGTCGTAAATTTATTGCTGAATTTATGCCTGTGTTCAGTCATTATTATGAACTCATCAGCGATGGAAGGGAAAAAGTCGGCATTACGTATGAATCGCAATTGCTTCAGGGTGATTTTTATCAATTGCTTCAGCAAGCCGGCGAAAAGGATCGTTATGCCCGTTATTCTACCGTCGGAGTTCATAAAGATGATCTGATATTTGAGATCGATGGCTATCCTGTTAAAAAATATGGTTCGCAGGGACAACAAAAGTCCTTTGTGGTTGCCATTAAACTGGCGCAATTCGAATATACCCGGAATCTGAAAGGATATAACCCGCTTTTATTGTTTGATGATATCTTTGATAAACTCGACGACAACCGCGTGGAACAACTCATCAAATTAGTCAGCGCCGATAGCTTCGGACAGGTATTTATTACCGATACCCAACGCTACCGTATCGAAAAAATAGTTAACCGCCACGAGATAGATTACCGTATCTTTGAAATTGCAACCGGAATGGTAAAAGAACTTGTAATGAATGGTGAAAAATAACCATTTAACATTAATCATTAATCATTTAACATTAATCATTTAAATGTACTCTAACGAGCAATCGCTTAAAGAAGTGATCCTGGAATTACTGAAAGCCTATAAACTGGATGATAAAATGTCCGAAACACGAATCATTGCTTCGTGGGAAGCTGTGGTGGGCAAGGTGATTGCTAAGCATACCCAAAAACTGTTTATCAATAAAAAGATATTGTTTGTTACCCTCGATTCCGCCGCTTTACGCGAAGAACTTTCGTATGCCCGCCAGAAACTGATTAAAGCTCTCAATCAAAAGGTGGGGCTGGAAGTGATTAAAGATATAGTCTTCAGATAAATTTTGTTTTTCCTGTTTTTATTTTCCTGTTCAGCTATTTTCCCGGCGGTGAATCCTGCAACGTATTTAATTTCCGCTGCAATTGTTTCAACTTTTGTTCCCTGTCATACAAAATGACAAATCCTTTTTTTAGAATATGTACATTGTCTGGTTTTAAGGGCGCATCGCTTAACCATTCCCTGTCCGGGAAAATAAATTCTATTTCCAGTCCGTTGGTAAAGAAAATCTGGGTAAATCGATTGCTTCCGTAATATCCATCATTCGACGATCTGAATTCTAAATTTATTTTACTCCAGTTAATATTTTTTATCCATCCCGTTTGTCCGAATGTTTCCGGATCTTTTACGAAAACCAATAAATCTATATCCGAATCTTCTCTCGCTTCACCACGGGCATACGAACCTGTTAACGCAACACCGGTAATTTCTTCCCGTAATGTTGCCCATTCAAGAATTGCTGGAATAATTTTTTGTAATTTATGATCAAGCATGACCTGATGATTTTTACCTTATTCGTCCACTTTTATAACCACAATAGGCACAATAGAACACATAGAAACTTTAAAAATCCCGAATCGCTTTGCCAGCCTTACGAACCTTACGAACCTTACGAACCTTATAAACCTTATAAACCTTATAAACCTTACAAACTTTATAAACTTACTGCCTACTGCTTACTGCCTACTGCTTATTCCTCCGGCAACCTATAAACCATCGCATTAATATTCATTCCCGCTCCCACGGAAGCAAAAACAAGGATATCGCCCTGATTTATTTTATGTGTTTTCCAATCGGTTTTCAGAATAATATCTAATAGGGTAGGTAAGGTAGCTACCGACGAATTGCCCAACCACGAAATGGTCATCGGCATGATATACTCGGGTACATCCGCAATATCATAAAGTTTAAAAAGTCTTTTCAATATGGCTTCATCCATCTTTCCGTTGGCCTGATGAATCAGTACTTTCTTGATTTCATTAAGATGGACATCACACTTTTCAAGACAATCTTTTATTGCCTGAGGTACGGTTTCCAGTGCATATTGATAAAGTTTCCGCCCGTTCATCTTCAAAAACAAATCATCCTTATTTTTATAATTGGGATTGTATGATTTATCCATATACAACATGGCGGAATGCAGAAAAGTATCCGAGCGTGTTTTATGTGCGAGTATTCCGATGGGATGATTACTTTGCCGGGCTTCCATAACCACTGCACCGGCTCCATCGGAATATAACATACTGTCCCTGTCGTGCGGATCGCTGATGCGTGATAATACTTCAGCGCCGATAACCAATATTCTTTTAGCATCTCCCGATTTCAGATAGTAATCGGCCTGAATAACGGCCTGCAACCAGCCCGGGCAACCAAAAGGTACATCATAGGTAACCGTATTGGGATTTTTTATTTCTAATTTATGTTTTACTCTTGCGGCTAAACAGGGTACCAGGTCCGAGCGCCTGTTGTTGCTTTTTACATCACCAAAATTATGCGCAACAATGATGTAGTCCAATTCTTCCTTGTCAATGTCTGCGGATTCGATGGCATTAATGGCAGCAAAATAGGCCATATCGGAGGTAACCAGATCGTCGGTAGCATATCGCCTTTCTGCAATTGTTGTTATTTCGAGAAACTTGTCAATTATTTCCTGGTTCTTTTTTTCGAGTTTCTTCCCGTCCGAATCATAGAATTCGTGGGTAAGAAAATCCTCATTTCTGAAATGTACAGTTGGAATATAACTTCCTGTTCCGGTGATCACACTGTAAATCGAACTATTCATAGTCTGAAAATTTATAGTTGTTTATTTTGCCGCCAATATATAAACGTAATTGTATTTGTATATCGTATTTTTTTTGCGAAATTTCCGACTACTAAATTACAATTTTTTTAAATTATTACTACTCATTCCGGTTATTTTTTGTTTTGATGGCATTTCAATTATTACTGCAAAGTTTCGATCCTGAATTCTTATGTGTTCAGCAAAAAAAATCAGGATTGCCCGGACTCCGGAATTTCCATTGCTGAATGAATTTTGGTTTGCGAACGGGCGTTTATGTTTGCTACAGGGAATGCTCCCAAATGACCATATTGCTTACTATCGAAATCACACCTGGAATCAATACTCAATAGGATATATTGTGCCCTATTCTATCATATTCATTTTTATGACATCCAATTTAATTCTCTCATTATCAACTTTTATTTTTTTTAAAAGAATGTGTATATCCCGCTAAGACAACTTTCTTAGCGACTAAGACAACTTTCTTAGCGACTAAGATAACTTTCTTAGCGACTAAGACAACTTCCTTAGCGACTAACACAACTTTCTTAGTGACTAAGACAACTTCTTTAGTAACTAAGACAACTTCCTTAATGACTAAGACAACTTTCTTAGTGACTAAGATAACTTTCTAAGTGACTAAGACAACTTCTTTAGTAACTAAGACAACTTTCTTAACGACTAAAATAACTGTTCAAGTGAGTAGGATAATTGTCTTTATTTTTTTGAAACTTATCCTCTTAATTATTAAATTGATAAAGCGACAAAAATAATTAGTCTGGAAGTTTAACCTATTTCATGATCAATCTGAAATGATAATTTTGTCAATCATGATTATTTTAAATGATTGTCTAATGTTATACAAAATGATTATCTTTGCATAAATAAATCAAAATAAAGGAGAAATAAATTTACTAAATTTTGTAGTTCAATACTCTAACGAAGTAAGTTGCCGAAAAAAATTAAAAAATATCGAGACAGAATCAGGGTAATATACCCACATTGTGGAAGCAAGGAACATTATTCAAGGTAATAATTTCTAAAAATGATGTTGGAAAAGCATTGCCATGAGTTCATATAGCAATCAATAATGCAAAACGAATGTTACTGGATATTTTATCATGGCATTGAATCAGAATATCTTCAAAACGACCTCAATGAATTTTGTTATAAATTCAATCAAAAATATTTCGGCGAAAATCTTTTTGACAGACCTATTATTGCTTCTGTTTATTATAAAAATCATTTTAGGTGTCATTTAGGATATAAATTAATTCCATCAACAGATTAATATTTATTTCTGGATAATTATTTTTTGGTCTTTTAAAATGTCATTATTGGCAATAATCCTTAAAATATAAATACCATTATTTAAATTGCTGGCATCAATTTTGTTAACATTTTTGCCTTTTAAACAATTTTTAATATCAATATTTTTTATTTTTTGGCCTGAAATATTATATAATGACATTTCAACATTTGATGAATTTTTTAATTCATATTCAATATTAATTTCTTTATTTGTCGGATTGGGATAAATATTAATATTATTATATTCTGTATTTTTAATCATTGGTGTATTTTCAGCAGAAGATATGAAAATTTCATTATTGAATGAATTTGCATTTTTTGTAGTATTTGTATTTTTATAATACATGGCATGTATTTTTGTATCACTTCCGCCATAATATATATTACCATTTGAATAAAAAACATCAACAGAATCTCTTCCTTTTATTAAAGAAGTTGGGCTAATTTTAGATGCTTGCCAGCCATTTTGATTTGTCCAAGAAAATTTATAAAGAAAATCGTCCTCTGCAATATAATATATGGTATTAATGGCATTATCTGTAGATAAAGCAAAATCAGTGCCTGCTTTTACTTTAGGTGCATTACCATTTAGCCAGTCATAAGTCCAGACAGAACCATTTTTATAAAGTGCATGTAAAACTCCATCATTTTGTATAAAAAAGATTTGTCCATTTCCATAATGGAGTTCTGAGTTTTGTCTTATATTTATATTTGAATTGTATATTGTTGAAATTTTCCATATACTATCCCATAAAACACAATATATCTTGCCATCATTTCCTTGATAATAAATTGGATCATTCCAATTAGGAGCTATTGTTATTCCAATTCCTGTTTTTACAGGTGAATTAGACGTATTTAGTCCACCTGTTTCCCAAACCCCGTTATATTTGTATATAACATTTAGTATTCCTTCTTCATTGACATAAAAAATATCTCCATTTCGATAAATAATACGCGAATCTGAACGTACATTATTATTGGTTTTATCAATTTGCTCAAATTGACAAATATTTTGTTGATTATTAAGATTATCTGTTTGTTCATTATTCTCAAAGTAAGATATTTTATAAACTTTTTTATTTGAAGAAGAAGCATAATATAAATTATTTGCATTAACATCTATCCCTAATCCCGTTCCTTGTAAAATCTTTGGTGCATTTTGATTTAAGCAATGTGTAATCCCAATTTTATTTGTTTGATTAATATAACATAGAGTGCCATCACTTTTGACATAATATATATTATTATTTGACTGATCATATTTAATTTCTGATTTCAATTGAAGTATATTAGAAGATTTATCTCTTATTTCGTCAAACCATTGATTATTTATAGGGCCAAATTTAATTATATGAACATCTACTGGTCCAAATGCAAGTCCATTAATTAAACCGTTAAAGTTAGACGAATTATAATATTTTCCAACAGATAGATTATTAAGATCAAGATTGATAGTTGAACATCTATCTAATTTATACGTAGAAGAGGTTACAGTATCATCAGAAGGAAAAGAAGATTCAAATAAAATTTTATAATTTGTAGAATTACGAATAAGATCATTTGTATAATTTGTAAAATCTAAATCTGCTTTGACTTTACAATTTAATGGATTTGTTATTATCATAATAGCTTCATCATTATATTGCCGTATAGTATACCTTAAGCTATAATTATCGGTCTCATGTTCTGCTTTTTGCTCATTTGATATATTATTCGGCCAAGTATAGCTTAAATTTTTTATAATATTATTTGGATCAGCTATATCCTTTTTGGTTGTGATTATGGTTGAAGTATCTGTATTAATTAGATTTTTTCTTACTAAGTAGCTCAATTCCCTTGCCAAATGTCTTATATATTGTTTATACGCATTTGGAAAACTATCAGCTATAAATCTATTTTTTCCGTCTGGTTTTGTTTCATTATCTTGCCAACTATTTGCTAAATCCCAAAACCAAATACCTTTTGCTCCATGAATAATTGAAGTGTAAGCTTGAAACCATAACCAGTTTGCATTTTTAATATTAAGATTTGAATGAAAACTTTGTTCGCCACCTTCAGCATTTATTTCTGTACTTATTACATCATGAACTTCATTTACGTAATTATAAGCCCAATCTATAGATTTTTGTCCTCCTAAATAATGATATGAAAAATTTCCATTATTTGTAAACATATTTGTATATGTTTGTGATAACCAAATATCATTGAGTGGAAATTTAAAGTATGAACCTTCAAAGAATACATCGGGCAATTTAGTATTTTCAACATTTGGCATTTTCAAATAATCGCATGGTTGAAAATTATTTGCACTGCCATTAGGATAAGGAACTTCAATAACACTATCCCAAATTGCTTTTCCATGGTTAGCTTCCATAACAACAAGTTTCTGATTTCTAATTCCTAATGAGTTTTCTCTTTGTCTAAAATGTCCAATAGCATCTGATACATTTTGTGGTGGAACTTCAGTCATCATATTATTTATAGAATCGTTCCAGTCAACGAAATTGTCTGTAGGATTAAAAAAATGTTGAGCCGATGCTTCCTCGGTTACTTGATGTCCCCAGACTGTATTTTTTAATAAATTATTGGCATAAACATTACTACTGAATAGATTATCAAAGTTAGGTCTTGCTTGACATATTGATGACGGATTTTGAGCAAAATCGTAAATGTTAATTCCATTTTCATTAATAGGCTTATAATATTGACGAGCAAGTGTCATAAATTGTAAACCATTGTCCTTTAATAATTGTAGTAATTTTGTCATAAAATATGGAGAAGATGCATAAACATTCGGCAAGGAAGTTGTAACAATATTAAAACCATCGGAACATAAAACATTTCCTTGGCTTGTTGGACAATTAGTATCAGGAGAAGGTAATAACAATGAAGTTAATGGAGCATAATCTAAATCAGAACAATTATAAGATGTATCATTATACATGAATTCAAATCCAAAAATGCCTATTTTAAAATTATTTGTTTGACAAAAAACAAAATTATCTTTTAATAAAAAAATTACTAAAAATAATAAAACAATAGTCTTTATTTTCATCTTAAATTTACAATTAATCATATTTTATTAAAAATCACACTTAACAATAGAATTGTTATTTTTTAAGACAAAATTAAATATTTTTTACATACAAAGCACATGAAAATAATTGCCATTGTCCAGTAAAAATGCAAAAATATTTTAGTTTAATATAGCGACTTGATTCTCAATACTTATTTCTGTTATTTTTTCTAATTTTCAAACGTAAACCCCTTTACAAAGAGAGATTTGCCTCTCCCTATAGATAGTTTTCTGCCAATCTTTGTCCATATTTTCCAAAAAGTTTAGCAAGTGAATATAATTGAACAGGTATGTTCTGCCGAAACTAACGAGATTTGAAAATATTCAGTTTTTTAGCATCTTTTGTATAACAGTCATAAACAGGTTGGTAATTAGAGTGTAATAGATTTAGATTTTGATGGCATTTTTATTGACTCCAAAAAAATATTTCAACGGAAAATTCTGTTTTAATTGTTTAAAAAGTAGTTCGATTTGCCAACGCAATTTGTATATTGCTAAAAATGATAGATTTTCAAAGCCAAGACAACTTTTTTCTTAATGACTAAGAAAGTTATCTGAATGATGAAGACAACTATCTTAAAGAACTTAAAATCATAATGGGTGCTTAGGTGTAGACATGTTAGAACTAACTTTAGTTTAAATTAAAGGCAATAATTAGTTTTTGATGATCATAGAAAAATCAATAAAACCCGCATATAAGTAATCGCACAAATAGAATATTATATATCAGAAAAGACCAGGACGCGGATTACACGGATAAGCGCTGATTATTATATTAAATGATTATCAGCGTTTCTGCTCCAATTATAAAACAAATCACTGTCATGCGATAAAAAAATTCCCTGAAGGGCTAAAGCCCAATATTTACTTTATTTTACTAACTCCAGGCTTAAGCCTGGAGTTACAAATCGTAACTATTTGAAGGACTTTAATCCGAATACTTTTATCTAAAAATGATGAAAACAAATATTTATGAAAGAGAGCAGGAATGATTTTTAATATACTTCATTATACTTTCAACAAGATAGGCTTTACTGTTCTCAGCGGTAAAAAAGATTTAAACGCAGAGAATCGCTAAGTTCTTCGCAAAGAACCGCAGAGAAATTTCATTAATAAATTATTTAGATAAAATATCAGATAATCATTACATTTTATAATTTTCTTTCTATTTACATTTTTGCTTGTTAAATATCCTATGCAAATCCAAATCTTTTAGTAAGGAATCATTATAATTTGATTTTATGAATTGATACCAGCAATCGCATTCTTCTTTAGACTTTTTATATTCATTCAGACACTTTTTATAAAAACGTCTTTTTCCAGTTGTTTCCCAATAATTCCATGGAATATACGATCTTCTTTTAAAATTTTCGCATGAAAATTTTAAGGGTAAGTTGTAATTATATTTTATTGATTTTCCTCCGTTCATTGCAGGTATCCAGTCGGGCATTTCTTTTATGAGTTTTAAACAAATACTATCCAGATCAGGATGCACACCTCTTAGCAGTTTTATATTTCCGATTTTACCATTTTCATCCACCATAAACGATACAAATACAGTACCCTCTGCACCGTCTTTCAATGCTCTTTCCGTATAACATGCTTTAGAGCTAATGTATTTTATTTTAGCATCCATTCCTCCTGGAAATTCAGGAAGCTTTTCCGGACCTCCAAATATCATCATTGGTTCTTTATTTTCATTATTAACAGATTGGGTAGTATCTGTCTGTGAAAAAAGCGAAAGAGAAGCCAGACAATACAATGATACCGATAATATTATTTTTATGTGATGATGCATTTTTTTAGGTATTTCTGAATTTATTCAACTTATTGTTTTTTCTTTGGCTTAAACCATATTTTATATATCATTATTCCGCCAACGGTAAATACAAAAAACCACCAAATCCGGAAAAGGAAAACAATAAAGCTCTCGAAAATAATCCACCCGTCAACCATCGCATCAATTATCCTGATAAAAAGATTTTGACGGAACGAATCGGTATTTTGTAAAACTTGTGTTTCGGTATAATAGAATGGCTTTTGATAGATGAATATGGTCAGTGTACAATAATTAAGCTGGTCTTCCATTGCCAGATTCTGAACCTGCAAGGTATCCGCCTGTGTTTGCCGGTTCAGCATTGTTTCTTCAGCCATTACCGTTTCCTTTAATTTACTTTTCTTTGTGTTGATGTGTGTTGTTTGCCGCAGTTCATATTTTTTTAATCTTTTGGATGCTTTTTGGTTAGCAAGAAGTTTGAAACTAAGATCATCCAACTTTACAATCCGGTAATCGAGAAAAACAATCATCTTATTAAGTTCCCTAACTAAGCTATCCATATTTTCGTTGGGAATGCGGACAGTGATATCGTTTTCAACAATTATTTTTTTTGAAATAATTACAGAATCCCTGCTTATTTCTATTCGCGAATTATTACTCTCGCTGTTACGCAGGTTGGAATAGATTATGTAACCAGAATATTTTGCAGTTAAATCTTCAATTTTCTCGGAGGTCTTGCGGACATCGTTAACAAGAAATTTAGTCTCCGCTGTTTTACTGAATCGTTTATTATCCTGAGTGTTTGTACTAAGGTCTAACGTATTATTATTTTGCCTGGTAAGCGAATTGCCCGATACAATAGAATCGGCAATTCTGTTTTTTTCTTTTTCGCTAGCACTTGGTCCGCAACTTGTTGCCAAAACACTAAGAAAGATTGTAATGCTGATTAATGATGGTTTTCCGGTCATTTGTTTTTTTTATTAATAGACATTAATAAATAGTCGTGTCATTGTATTCTTCAGTAATTTGAAAAGTATTTAAATACAAAAGCCGACTAAATTACAAATATTTTAATTCTCCAAACTAATTCCGGTAAATATTTTATTATCGGGATGTATTTTCTTTCGTTTGATCCTGCCGGTTTGTGTTTGCGCCGGGCTTAGCTGCGGTTTCTATCTCTTTATTCAGTTTGTTATATAATCTTTCGGCAATCAATTGATGATAATGTTCTGTAGCATGAATTCCATTGTCCTGAAAAAGCTGTTCATGATTTCCGGAACATTCATCAAGTCCATCAACAAAAGTAATGGCTTTGTTTTTTAGCTTATTCTTCAGCGTATCATTTAATCTCCGGCAAAGGATAGGTTCATAAGAAGTATTTGTACGCAATGCCGGTCCCAACATTACCAATTTAATGTTCTGGTCCTGGCAATAATTTACTACGTCTAAAATAAGTTTATAATATTTATCGATAGCATATTTTATGTTACCCAGGATTTTTCCTGTTTTATAATTCAGGTCAACATTAATCTTATGAATTGTTGAATTGTCAGGTTTAAAAGGGTAATTAAATCGTCGTCCTAAAATCAGCATATCGTATTTTTCGGGATTGATGAGCTTAAGCAGGGGTATGTTCAGCGAATATTTCAGTTTCCCGTCATTATTCAGATATTTATAAAAGAACTTTACCAATCGGAGAAATGGTTCAGGTCGGATGTGAAGAACGAGTATGTCAACAGGGTTTGTTTGGTGATACGTAATTATTTTGGAAAGGCATGTATTTATCCGTTCATAACGAATGATATTTACATTAAAATTAACATTAAAGGAATCCTCAATGGTTCTCTTTAACTTTTGATGAAATAAATCTTCAAACACAATATTATGTTGAACGGGAAAACATCCTCCGACAAACGTAAAATTAATAGTTGCGGGCCGTTTATTTTTATAATGAGATTTTGCGGCAATATATTCGTGTGGCGAAATCAACGTTCTGTCGGCCTTTGATACCGTAAAACCATTGTTATTATTTTCAGTTTCAAATTTAGTTATCAATTCTGCTGCATACTGTTCCTCTATGCTCAAATCTAATCTTTCATCAAATAATTGATGAAATGGAATTTTATTATTGCTATGATTGAATGTTTTACAGAAAACGGATTGTTTGCTTGTTAATGTAAATTGTCCTGCATTTTCGCCAAACAGTGTATACAAATGGTTTAGCATTGAATTGAAAAAAGAATCATTAGCCAAGGCTAAGTATGCTGAATTAATCAGGCTTATATTTTTGGGAATTAGGATATCGCTTATTTTTGATATCCATTTCCAGTATTCTTTGCTGTTTTGATGGAAAAACGGAAAGATATTGATGCTCAAATTATAGTCGCAATGACCAAAACCAACTTTGGTAATTTTATGTGAACCCGAATCAATGATTTCTGATAAATTTGAAACTCCTTTGGGCGTTTCAATTATTGGTATAAGTTCTTCGCAAAATACTTTGTGATCAGATAGTAATTGCTCGATAACCTCAATCTGATTCGGTGTTTCAACTTTTGGTATTAATATCGAATTTATCCTGAGCGTTGATAGGGCACATAAGTCCTTTTTTAATTCCGGGATAGTATTATTGATTCGTATGCCAATTTTTATTGTGCTTAGCTGAGGAATTATCGTATTGCAAATATGCTTAAAATAATTTCTATACTGTTGTTTACGTTCGGAATTGTTTAAAGGATTTATCCAATCGGCAATGCTATCTTCAAAATCGAAACATAAAACGGCTTCGGTTTGGGCATACTTAAGTAAGTGTTCAGGTTTTGTTTTGCTATTATACTTTATGAATTGATAGCTTTGCATTCAGGTTTTTTAAATTAGTATTCAGGGTTTTTGCCTGAATACAACTATGCTTATGCAAGCTCAGGCGGCTGTTGTTTTTAAATAATTTTGCGACCACTAAATTACACATATTTTAATTATATAAACTAATTATAGTAAATATTTTATTGCTGGGATGACTATCCGATGATTTGCACTCGTTTACATTATTGTCCGGGGGAAATTCTTTATTCGTTATGAAATCATTATATTTTCAACAGGACAGGCTTTGCGGTTCTCAGCGTAATTCTTTGCGGGTTCTCTGCGGTAAAAAAGATTTAAACGCAGAGAATCGCAGAGTTTTTCGCAAAGTACCGCAGAGAAATTTTGTTATAAATAAGTCAGTGGACAAATAGAATATCGTATATCAGAAAAAAACAAGACGCGGATTCTGCGGATAAACGCTGATTGTAATATGAAATGATTATCTGTTTTTCTGCTTCCAATTATAAAACAAATATTTATGAAAGAGAGCAGGAATGATTTTTAATATACTTCATTATACTTTCAACAAGATAGGCTTTACTGTTCTCAGCGGTAAAAAAGATTTAAACGCAGAGAATCGCTAAGTTCTTCGCAAAGAACCGCAGAGAAATTTCATTAATAAATTATTTAGATAAAATATCAGATAATCATTACATTTTATAATT
>Ga0183100_1000044_pt1 | contig 203363 bp, 200 predicted proteins | sample Biomet2_FD_127789 | JGI IMG/M metagenome (GOLD analysis project Ga0183100, IMG submission 127789) | Microbial communities from bioreactor (seeded with anoxic lake sediment) at LBNL, California, USA - Biofuel metagenome 2 | ecosystem: Engineered > Bioreactor > Anaerobic > Unclassified ...
CCCCCGCCATTTTCCCCCCCTGGGCGCGATCCTGTTCGTTTGCTGGCGTCACGTGCGCCGCCAGCAAGTTTCCCAATGTACCCACAGCAATGTGCAATTTGCTGCCACGCTTTTTTTTGTGGCCATCATAGCCGGCTCTGTGTCCACTCTCGGGACTGCTGCGCAGTGTACGGCTATCCTTGACGGCCGCAGAAGGGTACTTCTTCTTGCCTGCCGCCACGCGCAAAACCTCCCGCAAATCATGAACAAGGGCCTCAAAACAATCGGCGGCGATCCAGCGCAAAGTCTGTTGGTGCACCGCCTGCCAGGGAGGAAAATCGTTGGGTAGCATCCGCCAGGGAGCTCCCGCTCGAACGATCCAGCGAAGTGCATTGAACACTTCACGCAAAGTATGTCTTTGCTGCCCGGCATCTTCAGAGAGCAAGGTGAGATATGGGGCGACAAGGCTCCATTCCTCGTCACTGACGTCCGTGGGGTACGGCTTTCGCTGCGTCATTTTCTCTCTATAACCAATCAGGACGGTTCATGACACGCTCTAGGTGTTTAGGCCCAGGAGAAGCTGGACCGCAAAGCTTGGGGGGAAGAAGAAACAGTGCAGGTTCCCGCACTTTCTATCCAAGTCCAGATTCAGTTGAAAAAGCTCTCCCAAAAGGGATTCAAACTTGATGCAACCAAAAGGATGTATCAGAATCTTCTCTAAGCTCCAAACAGCTCATCCTCATTGATCTTATTGAAGCCAGCGGCCGCGCCAACATCTCTGTCCTTGTTGGCGTTCCTCTCGTCGTCGCGCTTCCCCATGACGATAGCGTCTATGCCGTTCGCAATCCGCTCCTTGGACGACCCCAGTTCTGTCTGGAGGCGCTTGTAGGTGAGCATGTTGCGTTGTTCGGGCGTGAGCTTGTCCAAAATTTCTTCTTGGGGCAGAGCGTCAGGCTTCTCTTGGCTCTCGTCAATGAACATTGAGCCTTCGCCGATCAAAAGCCAATTCGCGTTGATTCTAAAAACTTTGACCCACTCAGCGATCTTTGACTGAGATGGTTCGGTGTTGCCTAAGATGTAATTCGACATTGTTTGTTTCGATAATCCAACGCGTTGGGCAAATTCGAAGTCCTTAATTCCCAAGTCATGAATGACAAGCGCTAACCTCTCGCGAAAGCTGGCAGGAGTTTTGTCCATAATTTCTTTAAAAATATTTGACAAAGTCAAAGATTATATCTAGTCCTCAAAACAACGGGACACATTTTCGCTAACCCGGACATTGCCCGTCCGGTCAGCGGCCCCATCCTCACAAGCAGGAGCCTTTGCTGGTCCGATATCTGTCCCGAATGCGATAATGGAAGTACTGGCCTTTGGAGCTGGCAGCCATGAGACCCTGATGCACGAACTCAGGAACATTGGAATAACAGTAAACCGACCCATCCCTGAAACCGATTTCGAGCTTTTGCATGTTGGCATCGTACCCAACCGAGGCAAGGTTTGACGAAACAACAGGAGTCCGCAGCATGTCCGACCTCTCTTTGAAAATTCTCGCTGGAAAAAACCACCAGGAATTGCTCAGCCTGTTTGCCGAACTCGACTACCGAGATCTGGTCGGCCACCCGCTCCACATGAGTGCTGAATTCATGGAGCTTGTGGATATGGCCCTCTATGGTGCTTCCCGTGTCGCGGACATCAAAAAAGACATATCTGCTCTCCGTGAAATGCTGGAGGCATCCAGGTCCGCGTCCTGAACTGCTCCCATCTGCTGACAAAGAGGTTTCGCTATGCAATTCTGTGAACCCGTTCACACAATTACCCCCACCCGTCAAGATCGGTGCCGGGCCTGGCTCGTCGAACGGCGCATTGTTTTCAAGGATCTGGCTGCCGACGCCGGTATGTCCAAGACCACGTTTTCCAATATCATCGCCGGCCGTCGAGCCACGCCCGAACATATCCAAAAATTGATTGCCCTTGGGGTGCCGGCAGAACTGTTGCCCGAACCGCAGGAACCGGGAAAACCCGGCCCCAAACGACGAGCGCGAAGTGGGGTGGCGGACAGGGCGGGCAGTGGCAGGGATGCGTAACGGGCTGACGAGCAACCTTTAACCAGTCGGAGGATGTCATGGAAGCGATACTTACCGCTATTTTGGAAGAACTTCAGGGTATTCGCGGGCTGTTGCTGCAACAACAGCCCACGGCGGAGGGGCTACAGAACGTTATTCGCCGGTTACTTTCCCGGCAGTCGCCTGAAGTTGTGCAACAAGTGCTTCAGAAGCTTCGAGAATCTGAGGCATAAGCTCTGCTGTGGCTCTCGTGGCTTCGAATTCCATCTCTTCTGGTGTCAGAGGCCCTCCTTTTTGGTTCTGTGCAACGAGGACCCGTAACAACCGGGCTGTATCCATCCCAAAGATAGCAGTCGTTTCCGCAGTGATCATTTCAAGCTTCGGTATTTTCATGTCGCTCCTTTGCGAGTGGGGTTAATGGTCAATGCTGGAGTTGCCTCGTTGACAGATATGGCAAAATCTCTTTTAGCTTGGGTTTTTGCCAATCAAATCGAAGGTATTTGTGTTCTGCAAACGGAACTACGAATACTTCAGGAGGAAAATATTCATGAACCCCGGTGAAGCTCTCAAAGATGCGACGTGTTTGCAGGTGATCCAGGTCATGCGCCGCATGTCCGGCCTGGATCTGGATTCCATAGCTGAAGCCATGGACCGTAACCGCCAAACCGTCGGGTGCTGGTTCGGCGAGGCGGCGGCAGACAAATTCATCCCGCTGCCGTTGGTGCCCAGATTTTGCCACGTGATGGGGTCGACGCTGCTCCTGGAATGGCTGATGGCCCAGTATGAACGCCTGCAGCACGCAGAACCGCCAGAGCCGTGGAGCAACGATGTCGAGCGGACGACGGATTTGCTTGTGCGGGGGCTGATCCAGACCGGCAACGCACTGGAGCTGCTGCGCGGCATGGGCCCGGAACTTTCCCCCTCCCAGGGCCGGCAGGTCTCCGAAGCCATCCTGCTGGCCGTGGCCACTCTGGCCGCCGCCGCCCGGGAAGCCCGGGGGACATTTCCTGGCGCTCCAAAACATTTGCGGTTTTGCCGTGGCGACAATGTGGATGACGAAGCCCCGATGCCCTGGTGGCGCCGACTCGCCACATGGTGGCGCGGCAGGCGCGTGGATTAACCATGCCGGCGGACCCGGAACTCCTCGGCCGGCTGGCCGCATGTCTGCGCGACATGGAGCGGGTGCTGGCCCATCCCGGACTTTTGGGGATCGACCGCCGGGCCATGCTCGGCGCGACCGGGGCCGTGCGCCATATACAGGCCCGCCTCATCCTGCCAGAGGAACCGGAATCCCGGCGGCTTTACGGCATCGAACGGAGCCTGCCGGAAGGGGACAGATGACATGGCATTGCTCACCATCGCTGCATACGAGACCGCAGTCGGAGCGGAACTGCACGGGCTGGTCTGGCGACTACTCAGGGATTTTCATGCAGCAGGCGACAGTCTGCGGCCGGAAGTCGTGCGCTCCACCGGCGAACTGGCCCGGCTTGCGCTCGATCTGACAACCATAGCCGACGACTGCCGGGGCCTGCTGCGGCGCAAGTTGGAAGGGCGGCAGGGCAGGCAACCAAAAGGATAGGCGTCAGTGTCGGTTTACCACCTCCAGGCCTCCCCCCTGGAATCCCCCAAACGGTTTTCAGGCCGGGCATTTCCCCCGATCGGCCCGGCCTGGAGGCGGGGAATCGAAGACGCCACGGCGGACCGTCGCAACCCTCATGAAGGAAAGGAGGTCACAATGTTTGAGGAAGCCATGGAGCGGATACAGGAACAGACCGGACTTCGAACCCAGGTCCGGCTGGCCGAATGCCTGGGCATCCGGCAGTCGTCCATTTCCGACGCCAAACGACGCGGAACGATCCCCGACGCCTGGTTGATCGGGCTTTATGAAAAATTCCGTCTCAACCCCACCTGGATCAAGACCGGCGCGGGGGCGGCGTATCTGACCGGCGATCCTGATCGGACCGTGCCGGAAAAGGAAATTCCCTGTCTGCCGCCAGCGCCCGAACCCACGGTGACGGAACTTAAAGTAGCGCTTGAGGCGCGCCTGGGCGACGGCCTGCGCGTGGTCATCGTCGGCGCAAATGACCGGGTGCAGACAACCCCGGCCGAACGAACAAACGGAGAAGAAAACACCGAGGAGGTGGCCCATGTCTGAACTTTCCCCCGAAGCGACTGAACTGCGGAAGCGTCTGTTGGCCGAATTGCCGCCGGTGATTGCTCGAAAGCATGTCGGCACGTTCCTGGGCGGGTTGGTTTCCACGGAATCCATGGCCAATTATGACGCCCGCCGCGAAGGGCCGAAAAACGCCATGAGCGTCGGCGACAGCGTGGCGTATTACCGCGAGGAACTGGTGGACTGGCTGCTGACCCGATGGACGGTCACGACCCGGAAGACCCGGGAGGAACGTCTTTTGGATGTTGCGGCGCGCGACGGGAAACAAGGGAAGCGACCGCGCGGGTTCTCTCGGGCATAAGGTGCGCGTAGCGCTGCATCATGGAGATCGACTTGTGGCCGGTCAGCTCCATCAGGTGATGCATATCCGCCCCGGCCTGAGCCAGCCAACTGGCGAAGGTGTGGCGCAGGGTGTGGAATACGACCCTGTACCTGGGGTCTGTGACGCCGTCATTGAGGCCGATCATATTGACCAGAGTGTCAAATTCCCGGGTGACGCGGTTTTCGTTCTGGTGACCATGGGCCCCGCCGGGAAAGACAAAAGGGGTTTGCGCATGTTCGCGGCGCAGTTGCAGCATGGCGGTCGTTTCATCGTCCAAAAAAGCCTTGCGACTCCGTTTGGTGCGGGTCAGCCCGGCCGGGATGGTGATGACGCGGTTGGTCAGGTCGACATCCTGCCATGTGAGCCCAAGCACCTCCTGTCGGCGCATGCCGGTCAGCAGGGCCAGCAGGATAATATCATGCAATTCGGGCATGCGCTCCCCGGCGGCGTCCAGAAGGCGGTCGGCCTCGTCGCGGGTCAGGAATCGGATGCGCTCGTTGTCGATAAGCGGCATGCGGATGCCGACCACAGGGTTCCGGCCTTCAAAAAGCATGTGCGCCGGATCATCGACAACGGGCGTGGCCGCCGCCCAGTTATAGACGCGGCGGATGACGACCAGATGGTGTTTGATGGTCATGGGCGAAAGGCCGCCCGCATCGATCAGGGAGTCCCGAAACCCTTCCGTATCGGTGCGGGTGATGGAAGCGGCGGGGCGGTCGGCAAACAGGGGAAGGATACGCTTGGTAAGCAGGTATTCGTCTTCCTTCCAGGATTTTTTATTGCGTTCGGCCCATTCCAGATAGCGTCCGGCCAGATCCCCAAAGGTGATGGGTTCCGCAGCGGCGGCGCTGACTTCGCCCCGGGCGGCCCGGGCCATGTCCTGGAGGGATTGCGGGCCGATGCCGCGCTTGATGTTCTGTTGGATTTCACCCAGAATGCGGCTGGCTTCTTCGGCCGTCCAGCCCTGGGAGGCCCAGCCGATTCCTTCCTCGATATTTTTCCCGAGGCGGCGATAGCGGATGGAAAAATAACGGTCGGGCCGGCGATTGCATTTCCGGGTGTTATGTTCCCGATAACGGACACCGGGGTAATTGGTCGGCTGTTTTGTGGGCATCTGGAGACCGCTTTTTTCTGCCCCAAAATAGCCCCAAATTTTGCACAAAGTCCAGTTGTCGGAAGTGACGCAGGAAAGGCATTTTTATCCATTGAATCAAGCATGTTAATGGATTCGATGGGTTTAAGGGAAATCTCTAAAATCAAACTTAGGATCTGGCGCCGAAAGGCATGGGGGTTCGAGCCCCCCCTCTCGCACCAAGTTGATTTCATTCGTTTTATACAGCGGGTTCTTGCTTTAATAGTAAGTGCCCGCTGTTTTTTTTATGTTCCAGTCCCCCGTCTGTCCCCTGTTGCTAACCAGCCCCCCGCGCCCCCCAGATTATTAGACCCTCCGGCCAGACGTCCCTCTCTTGCGTCCGCGCTCCCTCGTGGCCGTGGGTCCTTCCTCCGTGCCGAAAAGCAGGGGTCACTAAGAGCCCGGTGCGCGGCTCTATGCGATGGAAAATATCCCATGGAAAAATGGAAACCAGTCTCGCGTGTGAATATTCCATCCATGAGTAACACGGAGTGCGCACATGCCTAGCCCGAAAATCATCGCAATCAATGATGTGCGTGACAAGGTCGTTTCACGCACCCAGGAAGAGGCCGCCAATCTCGCTTCGGACTCTCCTGAAAGCGGCATCCAGTCCAGGTTCGTCCAGGACTGCCTTATGGCCAACGAGCTTGGAGACGGCATGCTCTATGCCGAGAAACTGCGTGGCCGGTATGTCTATGTGTCCGGGTCAAAGGAATGGCTCATGTATGTTGGGTCTCATTGGCAGCTCGACGCCAATGACACGCATATGACCGTGGTTGAGGAGGTTGTGGATGAATACCTCAAAGTCGCGGTCGACCTCGGTGAAAAAATCAGCGCTGCTTATAAAGATGGGAAAAAAGAGACGGCCAAAGATCTGACCGCCCAGCAGGCCGCTATCTACAAACGCATCAACCGCCTGCGCAGCACCAGAGGTCGCAAGGCCTGCCTCGATTTTGCCCACACCTGTCCCGAGGGTTTGGTCATCAACGGCAAAGAAATGGACATGCACCCCATGCTGTTGCCCTGCGCCAATGGCGTCATGGACCTAACGTCCGGAGCCCTGCGCGATGGCCGACAGGATGACTACCTGTTCCGGGCCTCGCCGGTCATCTGGAAGGGCATCCACGAGCCGCGTCCGGCATGGGATCGCTTCATTAACGAGATCTTCGAGGGCAACCAGGAACTGATTGCTTTCATCCAGCGTCTGTTCGGCTACTGCCTGACCGGGCTGACGACCAACGCCATCCTGCCCATCCTCCTGGGGGAGGGGCGAAACGGCAAGACCGTCATGTGCGAAATGGTCATGTACTGCATGGGCGAACTGGCCGGGCCGATCCGATCGGAGTTGTTGCTCGACCAGGGCAATGCTCGTTCAGCCGACTCCGCCTCACCGGCCATCATGGGACTCAAGGGCATGCGGCTGGTGACCGGTTCCGAGACCGGGAAGAATAAGAAGTTCAGCATGGAGATGGTGAAGCTCCTCTCCGGCGGCGACACCCTGTCCGGCCGCTACCTCTACGAAAAACGCGACTCAAGCTTTACGCCGACCCACAAGCTCATCATCTATACCAACCACCTGCCTCATGCCCTTTCCGAGGATTTCGCCTTCTGGGAGCGCATCCTCGTCATCCCGTTCCGGCTCGCCTTCGTCAACCGCGAACCCAAGGCAGAGAACGAACGCCGGGCAAATCCCGATCTCCGCAAGCAGCTCGAAGCGGAAAGCTCTGGCATCCTGGCGTGGCTGGTGGAGGGCTGCCTGCTCTGGCAACGCGACGGGCTCAATCCACCGGCAGAAGTGCTTCTGGCTGTGGACAAGTTCAAACGCGAGGAGGATTTCCTCGCCGACTTCTTTGATGAGTGCTGTGAACTCGGCAGTGACCACAAGGTCTACCGGGTTTCCAAAGCCTCCCTCTATGATCGTTTTGAGAGGTGGTATCTCAAGGCCATCTCCTCAAACCCCAAGAAAGTCCCCAAGGATCGAGCCTTCGGCAACGACGTGGCCAAGCGTTTCGAAAAGCTCAAAACAGGTGGCGTTACGCACTATCTCGGCTTGCGTCTGGCCCCGGAAAAGTCCGGCGAGGGAACATAGCGTCGGGGAGTAGGGAGAAAGGGAGCTTATTTTCAAAAACTGCATCACAGGTGTTTTTTTATTTTTTTTAGCCAGTTTTTATAAACTACCTCCCTTTCTCCCTAACAAAAGATAAGAAAAAAAGAAGATGAATAATATTAAATTGTTAGAACATTCAGAAGCGGCACAGGCCTGATCGGAACTCCCTATGGCAAACCTCCTCGATCTTGTCGTCGAAGCCGGCGCTGGCATCATCCTCAAAAAAATAGGCTCCTCGCCTAAGCGGGGAACCGAATATCAAGGCCCGTGTCCTTCCTGCGGTGGTGAGGATCGTTTCCATGTCTGGCCTGAACAGAAGGGCGGGGAAGGCAGCTACTGGTGCCGTGGGTGTGGCCGGGGAGGGGACGCCGTCCAATTCTGCATGGACTTCTTGGGCATGAGTTTTCCCGAGGCGGCCAAGCATGTCGGCCGGCCGCCGGCCGTCAGTGTGCGGCGCATGGGGTTGCCCAGGACGCAGGCCGGAAGGGGAATGAGGCTTGAGGCGACACCGGCTCACCCGGTTTCTCCTCCGGAGCAATGGGCGAGCAAGTCAACCGAGTTCGCCAAGAAATGCCATGAAGCCCTGGTGGCAGACTCTGAGCTGCTCGAATGGTTGTCGGGACGCGGAATAGACGTGGATACAGCGAAGCGTTTTGGCCTTGGCTGGAATACCGGCGACAACGGCAAGGATTGTTACCGTGACCGAGCTGCCTGGGGACTCCCTGAAAAGCTCAATGCAAAGACCGACAAGCCCAAACCTCTCTGGTTGCCGGTCGGACTGACGGTGCCGCTCGTCAAAAATCGTGTCGTCGAGCGTCTTCGCATCCGGCGGCCGCATCCGGAGTCCGGACCGGAAGGGCTCAAGAACACCCGGTACTATATCGTCCCCGGATCCAGCATGGAGCAGCTCCTTATCCGGCCGGCCGCTCCGGTCATCGTAGTGGTCGAGGCCGAGCTTGACGCCATGGCCGTGGCGGCCGCCGCTCCGGACTGCGTGGGTGTTCTTGCTCTGGGATCATCCAGCTCGCGCCCGGATGTTCCGGCTATGGCCGCGCTGCAAAAATCCCTGCACATCCTGGTGGCGCTTGATTTCGATGCGGCTGGGGCTGGGGCCTGGGACGCACGATTGCGAACCAAAGGCCGGACCGATGGCTGGTGCTGGCGGCGTGCTTTTCCCCAGGCGGAACGCTGGCCGACGCCAGATGGCAAAGATCCTGGCGATGCAGTCAAGGCCGGTGTGGATCTGGCCGCCTGGATCACGGCCGGATTGCCGCCCGTGTTGACGCTGCCAGCCGTCAAAGCGCCGACCGTTTCCACGCCCGATTCGGGGACGTCGGGACATGCATCGCCTGGACTGCCTCTTGTTTGGGGGGCGGGGGATTTCCTGGCTGGGGCGAAGGAGACAAGGAAGGTGTGGGAGCTGGAAGCGTTTTTGGCGCGGCATGAAGCGGCTGGCGTGCGGCTGCACGGCCTGTTGTTCGAGTTCCCGGAAGATTTTCCGGAGGCGCTGCGCGCCGAAGCGGTACGCGTCTTCGACGCGGTCGAAGATGAATGGATTGAGACGGAGGGTTGGACAAAATGATGGAGATGGCGTCGTGATTACCAAGTCTGCCCCCCTTGAGGAGTCCTTTCTCGCCCGGATGCGCAGCCAGAGCTTGACGGCGTGTATACGGATGCGGCATATTTCCTACTATGCTGACTTTCGAGCAAATCAAGGCCATGGAGGCCGCCATCGGGCAGGAAGCGGCCAAGCCGTTTATCGAGGCGTTCCAGACTGCGGACGCCAGGGTGATGACGTCGCTCCTGGCCGAAGTGGCGACCAAGACAGATATCGCCAAGCTCGAAGGCACGATGCGGTCCGAGTTCGCCAAGCTCGAAGGCATGATGAAGTCCGAGATCGCCAGAGTCGAGGGCGTGGGCAGGACGGATGCTGCCGCGCTGAAGGCGGACATGGCGAAGCTCGAAGGGGCACTGAAAGCGGACATGGAAAAGGTCCGCGTGGAGATTTCCGATGTGCGTGGAGACGTGAAGCGTCTCGACCTGCAAATCAAGCTGCTCATTGGTCTGGCCATCCTGGCCATAGCCATGTTCTCCCCGAACTTGGCTGCGTTGCTCAAGCTCGCCAAATAGTCCTTCTTCTCTCAGTCTCCCTGGCCTACCTGCTGGAATACAAGGCCAACAATTCCAACGACTCTGAATTGATCGGGCCGGTCTATTTCATCGCCGGACAGTTGCGCCAGTTTCAGTCCCGGTTAGTCTCCATTGAGGAGGAGTTGGGCGCCGGAGTCAGCGCGGACCAAGTAGTGGCCGGGCTGATCGGAGGTGCCCGATGAACGCGGCGCAGCCTTTTTTCTTCGACGGCCGGCAGGTTCTGGTCCACACCGACCATCATTGAGACGGAGGGTTGGACAAAAAAATAGTGAGAATAAGGAGGGCTGCCGACCGAAGGTGCAACTTCAGCCGGCGACCGGATGCGTACACATCCGACCAGGAACCACCCCAGCCCTCTTACCGTGACGGTGGAGGCGGGATAGCACGGGTCGGAAAAATGGGGAAACTAAAAATCGAGTATTGGCCGATGGAACGATTGACCCCTTACAAGAACGAATTGCGGCGGAACAATGCCTGTGTCGGCCGTATGGTCCAGGCCCTTGAGACCTACGGGTTTCGTGCGCCTCTCCTGGTACAGTCCGATGGCGTGATTGTGGATGGGCATCTGCGTTTCAAGGCCGCGCGTACCATGGGGCTCAGCGAGATCCCGGTGGTGCTTGTGGATGGACTGACTGCCGGGCAGATCGCCGGCCTGCGGCTGCTGTTCAATCGGTCCGCCACTTGGGCCAGTTGGGATGACGAGGCGCTGGCCCGTGAACTGACCGCCCTGGATCTCTCCGGGTTCGATCTGGCTCTGACGGGATTTGAGACCAAGGAACTGGATGCATATCTGGCGCTGGCGACGATGGACGGCGAGCCTGATCCCGACGCCGTGTCCGAGCCTCCTGTCCATCCTGTGAGCCGACATGGTGACCTGTGGCTCATGGGGGAGCATCGGCTCCTGTGCGGTGACGCCACCAATCTCGACGACGTGCGCCGGGTCATGGGCGGCGATATGGCCGACATGGTCTGGACGGACCCTCCGTATAACGTGGCGTATGAAGGCAAGGCTGGGGCCATCCAAAACGATGCCATGAGTGGGGCCGCGTTCGAGGTGTTTCTTGAAAATGCGTTCGCCGGCATGTGGGCGGCCCTGGCCGATGGCGGCGCGATCTACGTGGCCCATTCCGAGGCCGGCGGTGGGCTGGCCTTCCGGCAGGCGTTTGCAGGGGCAGGCTTTAAGATGGCGGCCTGTCTCGTCTGGCGCAAAAATCATTTTGTCCGGTCGCGCGGTGACTATCACTGGCAACACGAGCCGATCCTGTATGGCTGGAAGCCGACCGGGCCACATCGTTGGCATGGAGATCGGCGGCAGACGACAGTCCTTGAGGGTTTTGCCGGTCTGCCCGCGACACAGGTCGGCGAGGCGGAATGGCGGGTGACGTTGGACGACATGGTGCTTTGTATCACCGGCGGCGAGGTTCGGGTGGAACGGTGCGACGGCAGCGTGATCCATGCGGATCGGCCTATGCGTTCGGAATTGCATCCGACCATGAAGCCGGTGGGGTTGATCGAGCGCATGGTTCGCAACAGCAGCCCGCGAGCTGGTATTGTTTTCGAGCCGTTTGGCGGCTCCGGGTCCACCCTCGTGGCGTGTGAGCGCCTGGGGCGGCGATGTCGGGCCCTCGAACTTGATCCCCGATTTGTGGATGTGATTGTTGAACGATGGCAGACGGTGACGGGATTGGCGGCGGTTCATGAAGACGGTCGGGCATTCTCGGCAAGCAAGGAGCGGTGCCATGGATGCTGCTGACATCATGGCCATGGCCAAGCGGAGCGCGGACAGCGATCTGGCGTTTCTGCTCAAGGCCAAGGAAGAGGCCAAGGCGCGCCTCAAATCCGACTCGTCTCCGGAAAACATCAACGCCTTCAACAAGGCCAAGGCGGCGCTGGAAACGGAGATGGCAAAGAGAAGTGATGCGGCAGCTCCTGTGGAGACTCTGGGCAGCATTTTGAAAGTCGAAAGCTATCTGACTTCCGCCGGTTGGAAAGTCAAAAAGTCCAAGCTCTATCAGGACAAGAAAAAGGGGCTGCTCAAGATGCAGCCGGATGGAACGGTGCTTAAATCGGACGCCGACACCTATGCCGCCGCCTATCTGGCTCCGGCCGATGCCGCTCCGGACAAGGACGACGACGGCACGCTGGAACTCAAGCGCGACCTGATCAAGGCCGAACTGGAGGTCAAGCAGCAGCTCGCAGAGCGCAACCGATTGCGTCTTGAGCGTGAGCGGGGCGAGGTGGTCCCCCGCGACGAGGTGGACAAGATCCTGGTGGCCACCGCGTCCGTACTTCGTTCCGGTTTGCGGCAATGGATTTACGTCAAAATGGGTGAACTGGTGGAGCTGGTCGGTGGCGATCCTGCCAAGATTGAACCAGCCATTCACTTTTTTTTGAACGATTCCAATGTGTTTTTTAATGGTTTTGCCAAGGCCCGGGATTTCGATGTCGTTGATACCGGGGATGATGAGGACGGGGAACCGGAGGTCGCTGCGTGAACTCCGCCGCTCCCTGGCTTGTGCCGCCGCCAGCACCCAAAGCGCCTGAACCCGTTCTCGTGGACCGGGCCTTTCTGCGCGCTCTTGGGTTGCCCCTGCCGGAGCCTGACGCCGACGGCCAGCCCTGGCGCTATCATTTGGAACTCTCTCCGGCCGTGCGCGCCGCCTTTCGCGCGCCGACCGGCATGCGGCCGTCGCAGTGGGCCGAACGGCATTTTGTCGTGACCGAAGGCAGCCGGCCCGGTCCCTGGAAAAACGAAAATTCTCCATACCTCGCCGGCGTCATGGACGCCTGGGCCGAACCATATGTGCGCGACGTGTCGTTTATGGCCCCGCCCCAGGTCGGCAAGTCCAAGATCGGCGAGATCCTCGTCGGGTTTATCGCTGACCGTGATCCGCACCTGACCCAGTACATCGTCCCGGACGAAACGTCGGCGGCCGAATTGGTAGATGAGCGCCTACGGCCCATGTTCGAAGACAGCCCGCGTCTGTCCCGGCTGCTGACTGGCAGCCCCAAGGATCTCACGGCCAAGAAATTCCAACTCAAGACCATGCGCCTGATGCTGGTCTGGGCCGGCTCCACGGCGCGTCTGGCGGCCAAGGCAGCCAAGTATCAGATCCGTGACGAAGTGGATAAATACCCGATCAGCCCGTCCAAGCGCGAAGCCGGCACCGAGGCGCTGCTCGACAAGCGGCAGCGTACGTTCCGTTGGGACCGTAAGGTTTTTCGCTGCAGCTCCCCGACCACGGAAAACGGCCCGGTGGCCACAGCCGTGGCCGTGGCCGGCGCGACGTTCCATTTTTACGTCCACTGTCCGCTCTGCGGCCACATGCAGCGCATGCATTTCACGGATCCGGACGGTCGGCCGTGCGTGCGCTGGCCGGAGGGCGAAACAAACCCGAACGCGATCGAGGACCAGCAGCTTGCATGGTACGAGTGCGGCCGCTGCAACGGGCGTTGGGATGACTCCAAAAGAGATCGGGCCGTGGCGCGCGGCGAGTGGCGGGAGGCGTCTTCCGGTCTGGAGCTGTTTGCCCATCTGCGGCTCCACAAACCGCGCCGCGTCGCCTTTTGCCTGTCCGCGCTCTATTCCATGTTCGTGTCCCTGTCCGAAACGGCCGCCGCCTTCCTACGCGCCAAAGATGACAAGCTGGCCTTGCGCGACTTTCTCAACGGCTACTTGGCCGAAGCCTGGAAGGATTACACCGTCGACCGGGCCGAAAAGCACATCCTGGCCCTTTGCGACGACCGCCCGCGCGGGTTGGTGCCGGGCGGCGACACGGTCGCCTGTCTTGTGGGCATGGTCGATACCCAGGACAAAGATTTTGTGTACGCCATCCGCGCCTTCGGTTGGGGCATGGAGCGGGAGTCCTGGTTGGTGCGCGAGGGGAGGGCTGACAGTTTCGAAGGCCTGGAACGGGTGCTGTGGGAGGATGTCTACCAGGACGCCGCAGGGCATCCTTACCCGGTGCGCATGGCGCTCATTGACTCCGGCGGCACGCGCACGGCCGATGTTTATGACTTCTGCATCCGGCATAAGGGCAAAATCTGGCCGTTTAAGGGCGAACGCCACATGACCCGGCCGCACGACTTCACGTATCTGGATCATTTCCCGAATTCGCCGCGAAAGATTGTCGGCGGCTTGAAGCTGCTGCGGGCGGACACGACCTATTTCAAAAACATGCTTTCCGCCAAGCTGGCCATCCTGCCGACCGATCCCGGCGCCTTCCATCTGCACGCGGAAGTGACGGAAGAGTATGCCCGGCAGATGTGCGCCGAATATTTCGACGAGGAAGAGGCGGCATGGCTGTGCCCGAAGCATAAGCCCAACCACTTTTGGGACTGTGAGGCCTATGGCCTGATTCTGGCTGATGTGCTCGGGGTTAAGTTTTGGGACAAGCCGGATGCCAACGCTTCGGCACAACCGGTCCCGCCGCCGCAAACAACACTGCGCCACGCGCCGGGCTATCGCCCGATGCCGTCCGCCATCGCCCGAAGGAGAGGATGACCATGCCCGAAGACGTGTTGCTCAATGTCGCGCAAGTTCAAAAACGGCTGGGGAATTGTTCGCGTTCTTGGGTTTACCAGTTGGTCCAGGAAGACAAGTTGAAGGGTATCCTTCTAGGAAAAAGAAAAGGACTTCGTATCTATTCTGTATCATTGGAAAAGTATATTAATGAGAAAAAAAAGGCCATGGCGGCATGAGATTTTTTCGCCTTCCTCTCGGAGCATGTCTGCCGCAACGCGTGAAAGTCCGCGCCGTTCCTAGTTTTGACGTGTTTTTCACCTTTGAAAATAGTGTCCATATTGTCTTTATTGTCCATATTGTCCACTGACTGCCTCCTTTGATTGCCCTAATTGGGCAGTCATGTTCAGTCTGTACTCCGACACCGAGCTTGACGCGCTCATTGCGCAATTCAAGGCTGCGTTGCCCAAGGCCATGGCCGGGCAGCGGGTGCATGTCGGCGATTCAGAATTCGATCGTTCGTCCCTGGAATCCCTGAAAGCTTTTGGTGACGCTCTGGCCCGCGAGAGATCGCGCCGGACCGGTACGGCTTCCCGCGTGACGGTCTGCGGCCCGCATCGCTCTTTCGATCTTTGGAGGCCGTGGTGAGCGCCCTGGCCAAACGCCGAGCGTTGGCCCAGGCTGCAACGCCAGCTCCCGGCCATGTCGGCAGCATCGCGCGGGAAGGCGGCGGACACGCCGGAACCATGGCCAACTGGTTCCCGCGCCGCAATGCCCATTGGTCCGCCTCCCGCGAACGGGCGCTCATCGCCGCCCGAGCCGAGGATCTTGCCGCCAATGACGCGCACGCCGCCGGGTTGGTTGATTCCCTGGCCGTCAACGTCGCCGGCACCGGGCTGCGTCCACAATCGCGCGTCAACGGCGAGGCGCTCGGCATCACCGAAGAGGCCGCCGCCGTATTGCGTGATTCCATCGAAGCCGCCTTTGCCTCGTGGTGCGCCGAAGCTGACGCCGGCGGCCGTATGAATTTCGACCAACTGCAACTCCTCAATACCCGCATGACCATGATGGCCGGCGAGTATGTGAACCTGTGCGTCGACATGACCGACGTGTCCGGCGACCTGCCGCCGGGCCGGCATTTCGCCATGGCCCTGCAATCGGTGCATCCGGCCAGAATGCGAACGCCGGCCGTTGTGGAATGCCAGCCGAATGTCATTGACGGCGTGGAGCTTGGGCCGTTCGGCAATCCGACCGGCTACTGGATCGCCCAACCGGATACAGACGGCCGGCTGGAATTCTCCGGTCTGACCAACGCCCGGTATTATCCGGCCCGCATCGCCCATCGATCGGTGGTGCTGCATGCATTCCCGCAGCGTCAGGCCGAGCAGGTTCGAGGCGTGTCAGTCCTGGCCCCGGCTATGAAGTTCTTTCGCGACCTGTCCGACTGCCTTGACTACGAGCTTGTCGGTCAGCTCGTCACTTCCGCCTTCCCCCTGGCCATAGAATCCGAAGCGAATGTGCTGCTTGAACGGGGAATGGATCCGTCGAAGTTGCCGATGCGCCCGAGCTATGACCGCATCGCCTCGGTCGAAGGCGGTTCCGTGCTCCACCTCTATCCTGGCGAAAAAGCACATGTGCTGGATGCCCCACGGCCGGGCTCCAATTTTGATGCGTTCGTCACGCGTATTTTGCGCGCCGCCGGGGCGCAAGCCGGGCTCCCCTATGAAGTGGTGGTCAAGGATTTCAGCAAGACCAATTACAGCAGCGCCCGGGCCGCACTCCTGGAAGCGTGGCGCGTTTTCCAGATCTACCAGGATTGGCTGGAGTTCGCTTTTTGCGTGCCGACCTGGCGCATGGTCATCGAAGAGGCCTTCGCGCGGGACATGATCACGCTGCCGCCTGGTGCGCCGGATTTCTATGAGGCCATGGACGCGTATCTGGCCGCTGACTGGATTCCGCCGCGTCGTGGCCACATCGACCCGGTCAAAGAGATGCAGGCTGATTTGCTTGGCCTTGAGGCCGGCGTCACGACGCATGCCGAAGTTATCGCTTCGCGCGGCGGCGATTGGGAGGCCACGTTCAGGCAACTCAGACGTGAACTGGAATTGAAGAAAAAGCTCGGTTTGGCTTCCCCGGTTCCGGCCGCAACCAAGGCGGACGACACGTCGGAAGGTGATGCCAGCGCGGTCGAACATGAGGAAAATCCGGAAAAGGATGCCCGTCCATGACCATCGAAACAAAACATCCGGCCCGGCGTGTGCTGGCCGCCATTGCTGCCGATATTTGGGCCATTCTTCCAGAATCGCTTGAACAAATTTTCGAGATAGCCAGCCGCCTGGGAGATCCCGAGGCGCTGGCGGTCAAAGCCGGGCAACGCCTGGAATCATCCCCGCGCGTGGAGGTTCGCGACGGCGTGGCCATCCTCCCCGTGCGCGGTCCCATCGTGCGCTACGCCGACATGTTTTCGGCCGTTTCCGGAGCCACGGCCCTGTCCACCCTGGCGCGTGACTTCCAGGCGGCCCTGGTCGATCCGGCCGTGTCGGCCATCGTTTTGGAGATGGACAGCCCCGGCGGGCAGGCGACCGGCATCCATGAGTTCGCAGCCCAGGTCCGGGCCGGCTCCGACATCAAGCCTGTGACGGCCTATGTGGGCGGGGCGGCCGCTTCGGCCGCATACTGGATTGCTGCCGCAGCCTCCCGAATCGTGGCCGACCCCACGGCGCGCCTTGGCAGTATCGGCGTTGTCTCCGCGTTCGAGAAAAGTGGTGGGGACAAACTCGAAATCGTGTCCAGCCGGGCCCCAAAAAAACGCGTGGACCCGGCCACCGATGCCGGTCGGGCCGAAGTGATCCGGGTGCTCGACGCCCTGGAATCGGTGTTTGTATCCGATGTGGCCGCGTTTCGCGGCGTCTCGGAAGACACTGTGGCGGAAAATTTTGGCCAGGGCGGCGTCCTGGTTGGGTCCGGGGCGGTTGCGGCCGGCATGGCCGACGCCCTGGGCAGCCTTGAGGGCGTACTGGCGGAATTGTCCGTCTCCCGGCCCCTCGCCGGAAACCTTAATGCGAAGGAGGAAACCATGCCCAACGCGACAAAGCCGGACTCCGGCGGGGGAACGACCGCCGCAACCGCTCCGGCAGCACAGATCCAGACCGGATCCGTCGTGGTGCTGCATCCCGGCGAAGAGGCGCACGTTGTGGCCGCCGAACCGACGGCAGCCGATGTCCTGGCCGTGGTGGATGCGTTTGTCGGTCCGGAGGCGTCCGCCTCTGTGACCAAGGCCATGGAAGACGCCAGGGCGCTCGGCGTGCCTTGCTCGATCTATGCCGCGATGGCCAAGCGGCTCGGCGTCCCCAAGGCCATGCAGCCGGACACGGCAAACGCAAATACAAAAGCGACGGCCCTTACCGCCCTGACCGCTGCTCTGGCCCGGCCGTCCGCCCCGGGAAAACCGGCGGAGGCCGAGGCGGCCGAACGTGATCGCATTCTTGCCAGCATCAAGGCCGGCGGCGAAAGCCGCTATGCCGGGAGGGTTTAGCCATGTCCAGGCCAACCTATGAAACTGCCGGGAGCTACATTCCGGATAATCTGATTGCCGGCGACGCCAAAATTGTGACCACGCCTGTGGTCCTTGCTTCGGGGGCCGGCGCGCTCGGGCGCGGGACCGTCCTCGGCAAGATCACGACCAGCGGCAAATACAAAAAGGCGGTCGCTACGGCCACGGACGGCAGCCAGACGCCGGACGCCATCCTGGCTGAAAACGTGGACGCCACCGCCGGCGACGTCGCGTCCATTGTCTATCTGTCCGGCCAATTCGCTGAATCCGCCTTGATTCTGGATGCCAGCCTGACCATGGACGGTATCCGCGACGGGCTTCGCGGCAAGAACATCTATCTGACCAAGACCGGGAGATAAGCCATGCCGTATGACATGTTTGATTATCGGGAGATGACCGAGGCGCTGACGTTGATTCATCCCCCGCGCACGTTTCTCCTGGAAATGTTTTTTGGCGGCGGCAACGTAAAGACACATTCCACGACCTCTGTCGACATCGACATCGTGCGTCGCGGCCGCAAGCTGGCCGCTTTCGTCTCGCCCTATGCCGAAGCCAGGGTGGTGGACCGCGAGGGGTATCGCACGGACACCTTCACGCCGCCCTACATCAAGGAAAAGAAGACCACCACGGCCGAACATGTGCTCAAGCGTCTGCCCGGCGAGACGATTTATGCGTCTCCCCAATCTCCTGACCAGCGGGCCGCCTTCATGCTGGGCGAGGACATGGCCGATCTGCGTGACCGCATCCTGCGTCGGGAAGCCTGGATGGCCGCACAACTGCTCAATACCGGCTCTGTGACCTGCGACGGCGACGGCGTCAGCGCCGTGATCAATTTCGACATGCCGTCGGACCATAGAATCACGCTTTCGGCCGAGGATAAGTGGAGCGCCGCCACCTCGAATCCTATCGCCAATCTGGTTGAGTGGAAGATGTTGGTGTCCCGCGATTCCGGTCTGGTTCCCGACGTGGCCGTGCTTGGTTCCGACGTGGCCCAAGCTGTCCGGTCCAACGAAGTGCTGATGAAGCAGTTCAACGTCTGGAACATGCAGCTGGGTATGATTGCGCCAAAGGATTTGCCCGACGGCGTGATCTACATCGGAACCTTGGAAAACACGGCATTGTATTCGTTCGATGATTGGTACGAGGACGAAAAAGGCGACTTACAGCCGATGGTTCCGACCGATCGGATTTTCCTCGGTTCCACGAAATCCGCAAACAAACGCCATTATGGAGCCATTCAGGATTTGGACCTCAATGTCACGGCCGAAGCGCAGTTCTTTGCCAAATCCTGGAAAACTCCGGATCCGAGCGCCCGGTGGGTCATGGTGCAGTCTGCGCCCCTTCCGGCCATGCACCAGCCCGACGCGTTCGCCTCGATCAAGGCCGTCTAGTCCGGGAGCATGCCATGAAAATCGTACTGACTGGCGCATTCGTCTACCAGGGTAAGCACCACAAGGCCGGCGCGGTCCTGGAACTGCCCGACGTCGTGGCTGTCGAGGCCATTGACGACGGCGCAGCCGAACAGGCGTTCGACGTTGTCGGCGTCGTTCCTGGGAACTCCGGGGAGACTCCCCCGGAACTCCCGTAAAGGACCAGCCATGAAGCGTTTCCCTTCAAACCTCCGTCGTGAGCCGCCGGCCGGCTCGGACAGCATCAACAATTACGTCCTTGCCGCTGGCGTGGTCAAATCCGTAGCCGTGCCGACCGGAGCGCGATTTGCCGTGATGAGCGCCACTGGCGCGTTCTACGCCCGGTGGTCTGGAGCGGCGGCCGTGCCGGCAGCGGACGTGACCGATGGCACTGGCGTCGAGGCGAACCCGACCGTGCGCGCGGTAGACGGCGTGGCCTCGTTTTCCCTGGTGGCCCCGGCGGCCTGTGTCGTGGCCGTGGCGTGGTACAACTAGGAGGCTCCCATGATCCCAAGCGACCTCAAGCATTTGCAGCCGAGTGATTTCAAAGCGCCGCTGGCGGCCGTATCCACGCGTCTGTGCCGGGATCTGGATGCCCTGTCCGGTACTCTTGGCACATCGCCCGAGATCCATTGCACCTATGACGTTGACGGCCATGCCGTGGCCTCGCGCCACAAGCTGTCCCCGTGCGATGCGGTGGATCTGCACTTTATGGGGGTGCCGCCGGCGGTCGCGCTCCACGCCATGCTGGCCGGGCCCTGGGGCGGCGTGGGCTGGTATCCGCATTGGAACAATCCGGGTTTTCATCTCGACCAGCGTCCCGGCCCCCGGAAGTTCTGGGTGCGGTCGGCCGACGGCTACGTTTATGGCCTGCCGGTGCTGCTTCAGGCGGTTGGGCTCACCCTGGCGGACGTCGAAGGTGCCGGGCCGTGTCCCTCGGACGCGTTTAGGGCGGCCCATGCGTTCACGGCCAAAGCCGAGGAAGGCAAGACCGTCGATAAGGGCGGCGCTACGAACTACGGCGTGTCGATCCGGTTTCTGCGCGGACTTGGGGTGGAACTCGGCGATATCGACCATGACGGCGACATCGATGTCGACGACATCCAGGCGTTGACCCCGGCCGATGCGCAGCGCCTCATGCGGCTGGTCTTTTGGGACGGGCTGCGTCTGGACAACCTGCCCCGGATCACGGCGGCGACTGTTTATGACTACGCCGTCAACGCCGGACCGGTCGCGGCCGTCAAATCCTTGCAGATGGCCTGCAACTTTTATCCTGGGGTGGCCCTTTTTCTGGATGGCGTGCTGGGGCGCAAGACCCGATCCGCCGTAGCGGACATTGCTGCCAACGACCAGCGGGATCTGATCCTGGCTCAGCGGGTCACCAGCTCACGGCGGGCCTTTTATCGCGGCCTGTATGCGGCTGATGCGGCGCATCCTCTGGCTGGTTGGCTCAACCGTTGCGACGCCCTGGATCGCTATTGCACCAAACTGGCCGCCAATCCTCCCGCCCAGGCGGTGGCGGCATGAACAGCCAGACCGTTTTGACCTGGCTGCGCCGGGCGGGGGTCAGCAAAACGTTTTACGGCGTGGCGGCGCTGTATCTGGTGGCGATTGGCGCAGTCGATCCGAGCACCATCGCCGGCCAGGAACTGTTTGGCCCACATGGGCTGTTTGACATCCGGGTGTGGGTGTTCGGGCACATTATCGAAGGCAAGGCGCTGCTGGCCACAATTGCCGGTGGCGTTGCCCTTTATGGCCGCACAGTCGCTGACGGGCCATTTTTGGCTGCTGTCGGTCGGTTAGCCGAGGCGGTGCTTGGGGGGGAGGCTTCGCCGGCTCCGGCCGGAGAGGGGAAGCCGTCGTGACCAAGATCCCTGTCCTTGCTTATTCCGATGTGCGCCGTTCGCTCGGGACCGGCCATGTCATCCTCTGGCAAGGCGACGGCCTTCTGTCGCGCGCGATCCGGATCTTCTCCGAATACTCGCATGCCTCCTTGGTGGTGGCCCTCTTTGACGAAGCCGGGCAGCGCAATCGGCTCTACCTCGTGGAAGCGCTCGAAACCGGGTTGGAACTGCGCCATCTGTCCAAGCGCCTCGCCGGCTATGCCGGCCGTGTCCGGGTGTGGATGCCGCCGCTTCGCGTCATGCAGCAGTCGATTATCCAACAGTGGGCCTTGGATAGGTGCGCCGACGCCATCCGCTATGACTACGGCGGACTGTTCGCCAACATCCTGGGCCGCGTCTCGCGGGACGCCCGGCGCTACATCTGTTCGGAATTTGTCTGGGATGCGTTGATCACGGCTGGCGTGGTGGAGCGAACTCCCAAGGCTCCGCGTCCCGGCGACATCATTCCGTGGGCCGCCGGTCAGGGGGTGGCCGGGGAGTTGGTCGAGTTCGCGCCGATGCCGGCGGAAGGGGGCGAGGCGTAATGCTGCGGGCTGTGTTGGATTATTTGGCCGGCGCGACCGAAGAACTGCTGGGCGATTTCGCGTCGAAGGCCGCTGCCGCGACCGTGGCCACCTCAGTATGCGTCTGGATCGGCGGCCGTGACGGATTGGTGGATTCGCTGTTTTTCCTGGTCTGCATCGACTTCGCCTTGGGCGTGGCGCATGGCTGGAGTCTCGGCCGGCTTTCGAAAAGTAAGTTTTTATATGGGCTGGCCAAATTCCTGCTTTATTTCCTGACTTTGGTGTGTGCCACGTTGTTGGACTCTGCCTGTAATATCAAGGCATCCGCCTTATTCCATGTCGATTTTCGTGGTTTCCTTATCCTGTATCTATGTTTCAACGAGGCCATTTCTATCTTCGGGCACCTGCATTTCTTTGGCGTACCGCTGCCGGAATGGTTGATGCGCCGGCTGCGCGACTACCGGGACTGCAAATTCCTTGGCAGTCACTTGCCGTCGGCCGGGGGAAAATCATGAGCGCCACCGATTTTGAGGATGATTTGTTGGCCGCTTTTCCAGATCTGCCCGGCGTCTGGCCGGCGGTTTACCGACCGGCCGGCGGCGGCGACCCCGTCCATACCGATGCCATGATTGAATCCGCTACGGTGGAGTCCGACAACCGCACTCACGGAGAGTATGCCGATATTCGCATCCCCATCCGCGACGTGCCGGCCCCGGCCGTGGACGATGTATTGGAGATCGACGGGATCGTCTGGGAATTCCGCATCAACCAGGACCGCAAGTTGTTGCGGACGCAACGTTGGCCGTTTTGGCTGATCCAGTGTCGTCGCAAGGGCGGCGTCGTCCCGACTGGGAGTCGTACATGAATACGCCTCCGCGCTCCACAGTCTCGCCGCTCGGCATGACCATGGCGTTGACCGAGTCGCCGGTCCTTTCGCAGTTGCTCGCCAGCTCGAACCAAGTAGTCCGGCGCGTGGCTCTGCGGGCCATCAAGTCCACCGGCTGGATGGTGCAGCAAAACTGGAGACTGTTTTTCCGTGATCCTGGGTGGGCTCCGCTTTCGCCCGTAACCAAGGCGCTCGGAGGTTCCCGGGCCGGCCTCAAGTTCCTGCGGCAGTTCGTACGTTACAAAGCCTTTTCCGATCAGATGGCTGTGGCGATCGGCTTCGGTAAGGGCAAGAGCCGGGTGAAGAAATTAAGTGACGCTTACACCGGCGTTGGCCAGTACGGCTTGGTTGCTGACAGCTTGCTCGGAGCCGACCCGGTCATCACCTGGATCGCGGCAAAGGCGGAATTCGGTTGGCATGGGCAAGTGACTGAAGCCATGCGTCGCATGGTTGCCGCCGTCACCAAAGCCCGCTCCAAGGCCAAACGGCCCAAGATCGGCCGCAATTACTATGCGTTTGGGCGGGATAAAGCCTTTATCAACGTGCCGTCCCGCCCGGTCGCAGCGCCCTATTTTGCGCGGATTATGCCCAAAGTTCCGGAGTATTTTTCCATAAAATTCGCTGCGAATTGGCGCAAGCTGACTGAGGGGGAAGCGGCATGAAGCTTTCCGGCCTCAAATCTATCTTACGGCATCGAGTGGCCTCCAATCCAGCAATTGAGGCTTTTTGCCAGGAGCAATTCGGTCGTTCTGCCACGGTATTGCGCCGTTTCGACAACCACCAGCCGCCGGGCGAAAGCGATTGCCCATGGGTGCATTTGGAGTTTCTGGGCGAGCGGAAATCGAACGTCAGTCGTGAGGTCGCGCGCACATTCATGCTTTCGTGTGGCGTCTGGCGCGATCCAGAGGGGGGAGTGGACGACGCCGAGGATCGGGCCTCGGATCTGCGTGAGCTGGCCGAGGCGGCGCTTATGTCGCCGGGTCTGGGGAAGGTCGAACCCGGCGATGACGTGCATGAAATCGGAGAGGGTGGTTTTTTTGAGAACGTGTCCACAATCATTGTGACAAACAAAGAATAGGGGGCTGCAATGGCGGGTATTTTGTGTGCCGGCGATCTGTTCTGGGACCGCCGGGATGATCAAGGAAAAAGTACCGGCTTGGTGCATATGGGAAACGCCACATCGTTTTCGATCACCGAGGCGTCGTCGATCAAGGAACGCACATCCAAACAGGTCGCATCGTATGGCCAGGTGCTCGATTCCGTGCCCATCAAGGGCGCGTCAAAAATCGCCATTACACTGGACGAGTTGAACAAGGCCAATCTGGCCCTGATCCACCTGGGCGAGGAAGCCGTCAAATCCATTGAAGCGGCCACGGGCAAGACCAAGATCTTCGACCTTTCCAAGATTGAGACAGATGTTTTTTACGAGATTGGCGCCAAGCTGATCACCGTGGCCTCTGTCAAGATCGATACTGCGGACATGGACACGACGCTTTACGAGATCAACGCCGCCGGCGGCCTCATCAAGTTTTCTGAAAAGGCTCCGGCAATCGGCAGCGTCACTGTGACCTATTCCAATGCTGCCGCGAAGGGATTCGCTATCAGCGGATCGGCCAAACCGACCATCAAGGGCCGTCTGCTTTTGATTGGCAAGAATCTGGCTGACCAGTCCAACGTCCACGTGGATGTGCTTGAGGCTGTGCTGACGCCGAAATCAGGGCTTGATTACCTGTCGTCCGATTTCGCTTCAGCTCAGTTCGAGGGCACGCTCAATACGCCGGCCGGCGAGTCGAGCCCGTACACGGTCACCGTGTTGGAGGCGGCTTAACCTATGCTGCGCGCTGAAAAAACGATTCGTATCGGCGGCGAGGGTGAAGAAGGCCAGGACATCACGGTCTACGAGCTGACCATTGCCCAAATGAGCGATGCCCTGACGCTGTTGTCAACTGTTTCCGGCAGCGGCAAAGGGGTGACCGATCTTGCCGCAATTGCCGCCGCCGAGCTTGGCCGTCCCGAAGGGACCGCAAAACGGCTGCTCTGTCAGGCCTCGTCATTGGGCGATGAGATCAACGCAATTGGCGGTGTGGCCCTGCTCGACATCATCGACGCCTGGGTGGAGGTCAATACGTCTTTTTTCGGCCGAATCGGGGAGATGGCAAACAAACTGGCCGTCCCGGCAGCAGGCCAAACGAAAAGGTCTGCTTAGACGCCATTGCCCGGGCCGTGGATCGCCTGATGGCGCGTGGCCACGGCCCGGCTGTGTACGAATACGGGATGTCCTGGTTTATGCGGTGCCTTTCCGTGGCTGACGTGGCCGAAACAGACAAATGCAAACGCCGTCGACTTTACCGGGCGGGGGTGATGGCTGACATCCGCGTGGCTATTTACGGCGACACCGAAACCTTCAAGAAACACTTGACTACGCTTACCGGGGAATGATGTGGCGAACTCACTCGATATCCTTATTCAGGCTCAGGATAACGCCACATCTGTGCTGGAATCCATCCAGAGCCGCATCAATACGCTGGGCAACGATGGCCCCTCAGCGTTCTCTCGCATTGATGCGGCTGCAACCTCGGTTCATTCGCGTCTGACGGGGTTGTACGCCGTCGCAACGACGCTTTTTGCCGCGTTTACCGCCGGAAAATTGGTCCAGGTTCCGGCCGAATTTGAATCCCTGTCCAAGCAGCTCGAAACCGTCACGAAATCCAGCGCCAAGGCCGAGGAAGGCATGGCCTGGGTGCAGGCTTTTGCGCAGAAAACCCCTTATGAATTGGACAAGGTGGCATCCGCTTTCGCCAAACTGACGAGTTATGGATTCGATCCCAAAACCATCCTGGAGCCTATCGGCAATGCCGCGTCAGGGATGCAAAAGGATTTGGATCAGGCCGTGGAGGCGTTTGCCGACGCCACTCGCGGCGAGTTTGAACGCCTGAAGGAATTCGGCATCAACGCCCAGGTGACGGGGAACCAGGTCACGCTGTCCTATATGCAAAACGGACAGCAGATGGAGAAGACCGTTACCAAAAATGCCGAGAATATGGGCAAGGCGTTGTCGGGTATTTGGACGGATCTTTTTGCCGGCGGCATGGAAAATCAGATGACCACGTTTTCCGGCCGGCTGTCGAACCTCCTCGATGCGGCTACGCGTGGCATCCAAACCTTTATGGGGGCAGGGCTCTTTGACAGCATCAAAGGGGCGCTGTCCGATATCACTGACGAAATCCAAAAACTGGAGCGATCTGGCAAACTGGAATCCTGGGGGAAGACTGCAAAGGAAGCGTTTGATTACGTTTGGGCGTCGACCAAACGTTTGGGGTCTGCTGCAGCGGATTTTATGGACAGGTGGGGGGCGTTACTCAAAGTCCTCGGGACAGTGGCGGCCATTGCGCTCGCTACGGAGAAACTTGGGGCTTTGAGCAAAGCCGTGGCCGCGTCCAAGCTGGGAATGGTCGGGCTGGCCCTGGCCGTCCCGGACGCCATTGAGGGGTATAAAAATCTCGCCTTGGCCGCCAACGAATATTTCAATTCGCAGTCCCAGACAAATCGGGCCTTGCGGCAGGCGGCACAACTCCAAGCCCAGGCCACAGCGAACAACAGCAAGGCCGTGGCTATGCTCAATGAGTACGCCAAGGCTCAAGGGGAGACAGTCACCAGCCTGGAGGATTGGCGGAAAAAGATCGCTGACGGTACGATCAAGCTCAAAGACCATACTGGCCAGATTGCCCTGACCGCCGACGAATACAAAATTTTGTCGGCAGAAATCAAAAAAGCGGGGGAGGCTGGCAAAGCCTACACCAGTCAGGTCGGCGACCGCTATGACCAGCAGGCCAAAGAGGCCAAGGCGTTGGCCGCAACTGAAGGTGCGGCGGCGGCGGCCGGTCTGACGACCCAATTGGGTAAATATAATGCCGTGTTGTCTGCCGCCAAGGGCACAGCGGCCGCACAGATCCGGTTAATTGAGTTAGCGGCCGGCACCGAGGCGCAAAAGGCGTCCTTGCGCCAAAAAGTGGAAGAAGAGCTGCAAAAGTCCAAGGCTGCAGCCCTCAAGGATTGGTTGGATGCCCTCAAGACAGGCCTGGACGAGGCCTTGGCCCAGGAAAAGCGTTACGCCCAGGAAGCCGAGAACGCGCATAAGACGACGGAGGAAAAGCTCCGCGACCTCAAACGCCAGACGATGAGCGCGTCGGCCGCCTACTATGACGAGGTGGCTGCTGCGCGTGAAAAGTTGGCCGCTGCTGAAACTGAAGCCGCCAAAGGTACGGCCGAAGGCTATGACAACGCCATAAAATTGGCCAAAGAAGCGCAAAATCAATTTGCCGCTACGGCCAGTTCGGGCAAGGACATTGTCGGCAATGCTGCGGCCGTACAGACGGCCATGCAGGGCGTAGCCGAAGCCGGATCGGTTTGGGAGACTGCAGCCAATTCCGGCAAGCAAGCCTGGGCCGATACCGTCAAGACCATGAAAGAGCAGATCCAGGAGGCCAAGGCCGCCCTGGATGCATTACAAAAAAATCCGCTGTCGATTGCTGTCGATGTTGATACCAGCGCGGCGGATAAGGCGCTGGAGGGTCTTAACGGTAGGAAAACCACCTCAGATCATTCTGTCACCCCCGACACGGTGGCGGCTCAAAGCGCTCTTGCCGAACTGAAAAAGCCGACCTCTTCCACCCACACCATTTACGTCCGGCAGGTTGAACAATATGCCGCCGGCGGACCCGTGGCCCGCGAGGTGCCGGCCATGGTCATGCCCGGCGAGGTCGTCGTCGAGCCCGAGGCGGCCAACCACTATGCGCCGTTGCTCCACGCCATAAACTCCCTGCGTCTGCCGGTCGCTGCCGTGCCGCATTTCGCTGGCGGCGGCAGTGTCTTCCGGCCGTTTCGGCGTGGGCTGGTGCCCGGCGTCGGCGATGAGGACAGCGAACCGGTACTCTTGCGCGAGGGCGCGTTTGTCGTGCGCAAGGCAGCGGTTTCGCGCTATGGCGCTGGCCTGATCGAGGCCATGAACAACTTCAAGCTCCCGGCCGGCGTCCAGACCTTTGCCTCGGGCGGCTTCGTGCTGCCGGACTGGCTCCAGCATCTGCGCCAGCCGGTTCCGTCGCCCAGTTTGCCGGCGTCATCTGTCCTGGCCAAGCCGGCCGCGCCGACGCCCCTTTCCGTCGCCTTGTCCGTTCCGGCGGCTTTTAGCTCCGTGACCACGCCCATGGCCACCCCGGTCGGCATGTCCGATCGCGGCGCTGCGGCCGTTGCCCGTCTGGACGGTCTGCGTCATACGGCCGCGCTCAAGTTCTCTTCCGGCGGCAGTCTGGACGAAACCTTGGCCGACATCGCCCTGGAGCGCCAACGCACCAAAGAGGATTACGACGAGGCCGTGACCGACGCCAAGACGGATCACGACGACCAGTTGGCGGATCTGCTCAAACAGGAACAAGAGGACCTGGACCAGATCGCGGCCGATCTGGCCGAGGCCGTGAGCGCCTACAATGAGGCCATGGCCGACGCCCAGCAGGCCTATGCCGCAGCCGTGGCCGACGCCCGGGCCGAATGGGCGGAGAAAAAGGCCGACCTGCAATCCAACGTCGACGACGCCCAAAAAGCCTACTTCGAGTGGCAAAAGAAGGGGAAAGAGGAGCATCCCGGGTACAAGACCACCACGGTTTCGCGCAACATGACCGGCTTTGTCCCGGGCGGCGGCCTGCCCGGCACGCGCACCGTGTACACGGTCGATAAATCGGCGTCGGCGAAAAAGGCGCTCGAAGAGTATCAGGCCGAGGGCAAGGAGCTGACGGCGAAGCTCACGGAAGCCAGACAGGCCGTGTCGGCCATCGCCGGCGGTCCGGATCTGACCGATGCCACGTCCGAATTCGACGACGCAAAAGCGGCCGCCGTAGCCGATATGGCCGACGCCCGATCGACGGTCACGGCCGACACGCAATCCACCAAAGAGAAAGCGGAGTCGGATAAAGCCGACCTGGAAAAGGATCTGGCGGACAAGCTGGCCGATCTGAAAAAGGATTTCGACCGGGCCATGGAGGATCTCGATATCGAGGAGTCCCGGGCCCGGGCCAATGCCGACGATACAAAGGGCTACAGCATCAGCGGGTTTACCCAATGGTTGCGCAACGGCGGTCCGGTTCAGGCCCTGACCCGCATCCGTCGGTTCGCGGAAGGCGGCGTTGTCGGTCTTTTGGGTAAGCTCCCCCAGTTTGCAGGCGGCGGCACGGTGCCGATGGTTCCCGGCGCGGTTGCCGGCGTGGATTCGGTCCTGGCCGCGCTGACTCCCGGGGAGGGCGTTGTGAAGGCTGAGGCCATGGCCAAGGTGCTGTCCGAACGGGCGCTCGATGCGCTCAATAACCTCGATCTGGACGGCTTTTTTGCAGAGATGCCGCACTTTGCCACCGGTGGCGTGGTGCCCGGCGGCGACGTGTCCGCAGTGCCCGGCCCTTCGGAGCAGGTCCGCCCGAGGCAGGATTCCGGCGCGAGTTACACGGCCACGCTCAATCTGGCTATCGGCGGCAAATCATTTGAGACCCGGACCACCTCCGGGACGGCGCAGGCCCTGGCCCGCGAATTGCGTAAAATGGGGGTGAATGTCCGATGAGCATTACCCTGGCCACGTTGTCGCTGCCGGATGATTGCGTCTGGCAAAATGAATTCGACGCCGTGCCGGTGGCGGCGGCCACGGCGCGGACGGTGTCCGGCCGGCTGGTGGTCACGGCATCGGCCCTGACGGCCGGCCGCCCCATCGACCTCGGCGGGGAGTCGGCCTGGATCTCCCGGGCCGATGTGCGCACACTCCACGCCTGGGCTTCCACTCCGTCGTGGACCGGGACGCTCTCGCTGCACGACGGGCGGACGTTTACCGTCCGGTTCCGCACCCAGGAAGAGAAATGCGTCGAAGCTGCTTCGATTCTGGGGGCGGCGGATCCCGGCCAGGACGCCCTGTATCAACTGACGACGCTGCGACTGGAGACGGCCTGATGACGGCGCAAACCATGCTCGTCAACATCGGTGCGGATGCGGGGTGTCCGTCGGCGTTGCTGGAATTCCCAAAACAGGATGTAGACCCGGGCGAGGGCATCACCATCCGGGTTTGGGCTCCGGATCCGGTCTTGCTCTCCGGGTATCAATTGTCTGTCGGCCAAACGTCGCTGGGCAGTGGCTCCGTCAACAGTTGGCCTGGGCAGACAACCTGCAAATATTTCGAATTCAGCGGGGACAATGCGCCCCAACAGTTTGACTATCCGATCATCGACCTGTCCGGCGCCATGGCCTTCTCGCCGCTGTATGCGGTGTCCACGGCGGGGGAGGTCAGGACTCTGGCCAACTCGGGCGCGGACGTCGGCGCGCTGTTTACCCGGCGTGGCTATTCCTGTCTGGCTCCGGTCTCGGGGCTCCCCAGCCTGTACGGCACCGTGCATGCGGTCGGAATCCGCGCCCCGTATTGCCTGGAGTGGACCTGGACCGCTCCGGCCGCGCCGCGTGGGGCCCAGTGGTTCTTCTTGCGTGAGGACGGGGACCTCAAGCATCGCTTTAGCCTGAGGCTGTCCGAAGATCCGCCGGATACGTCGAAGGCCTACACCGACATAAAGATTCGCATCATTGGTCGGCGTACCGGCGGGGTTGTGGTCGGGGCAGATGTCTGGCTGGCGGGCGAATATCTGGGCCAGAGCAATGCCCGGTACGGCTATGTCAAACGCAATCGGATCCTGTCCGGCACCTATCCGGTCCGTGTGGCCAAGAGCGGTTACACCGCCTCCGACGCGGATACGTATACGGACAACGATTCCGTGGTCATCCCTGCCTCGGGCGGTGAGGTGCGGGTCAAAATCGGGAGCACGGCATGAATCAGACCCTGTTGATTCCGTATGCGTCGTCGGGTCAGGAAAACGGTGGCGTCAAAATCGAGGTGCCGGCGCAAAGCGTTGATCCTGGCGAGGCCGTACAGATTTATTTGTGGGGCCGATCGGAAGCGGCATTGACCGGCTACACGCTGACGCAAGGATCGGACGGCCTGGGAGCCGGTGCGATCCGGCAATACCCCGGGCAAACCGAGGTCGCATATGTTGATCTCGACGGCACAGGGGGGCTGCAGGCCTTTGACTGGCCGGTGCTGTCGCTGGTGTCGGTCGCGGCAGAAGGCAATCTGTACGTCGTTGATGGCAACGTCGTGTCCCTGGCCGCGTCTTCCGATATGGATATGACCCATTTCTTCCGGCTGTCCGGCAACGCTCTGGCCTTGGCCGAAGGGGCTCCGAAATACATCGGCCCCGTCAAGGCCACGGTGGCGCGTTCTTCGTGGTGTCGGCAGTGGGAATGGACCGCGCCAGCTACGCCGGCCATTGGGTTGCCGGCCGGCACCTGCGATACCGATGACGAGGATCGGGACACGACGCTGTATTGGTTTTTCCTGCTGCGGTGGGGCGTTATGCAGGAAGAGTTCTCTTTGGCGTTGGCGGAAACGTATGCAATCGAAGGAGATATAGAAGCAGCATTGCATTTTGATGCAAATGATATTGTGAATTTTGATGGAGCACTCGTCGATACATGGGTTGATAGGTATGGAAATACTTTAAATTATTGTAAATATAAAGACGTCATTCCTAATGGATTTAACGATGGTCAAGTCGCAACAAGCTCAAGATATTACACATCGTTATACAGATTTCCTTGTGTTCGTATTAGGGCTTGGAATAAAAACACAGCAGACTATAAATATTCAAACATGGAATCAGTAATACAGTGTTCGTTTGAATCCAAAAAAACAGAATCTAAAACATTGTTTTTTGTTCATTCAGCGAAAGACAAGGTAACTACTACAGATGGTTGTCAGGGTAGACTGGAAATGAATTCGAAGACATATGATGCCAGTAGTTACCCTATTAGTGCAACTACTGGGTTTGGCTCTCCGAATACATCTGTGTACAACGCGAGACCTGTTGGAAGTGGCATGATTTATTCTGAACGTTCAATAACAACTATTCAGATTGATAACGTGAATGGGGTGTGCTCGTTCTACAAAAACAGCGCTTTTCAATTTTCGATAAGCAGCGAATGGAAGCCAAATCCGGCAATCTTCGAAATTGGATATCTTTTGATAGGAGCTGGAGTCTCACCTTTTGCCTATAATGCCCCAATTGGGATTGAGCAGGAGACGTATATTGATATGTTCGAAATTATACTTTTTGATTGTATGTTTCCAGAAGAGAAACGGATTCTTATGGAGCAGGATCTTAAGAAGAAGTGGGGAATATAATGATTATCGAATCTGAATTGCTTTTACGCTACGCAAAGCTTCGCACCGACACGCCGTCAAACGGCGGCCTGATGTCGAAAGATGCGGTCACCTCCGGCGCGAGGCAAAATTTCCTGCGTGACTGGACGCTGGCCGAGGTGGCAGCCGGAGCGACCCAATATCGGAAGTTCTTCGCCCACGTGGCCAACGCGGATGCGGCGGCGTTGGTCCAGGCCGGCGTGCATCTGCTCGGGCCGTCGTCGGCCGACGATCGGATCACACTCTTTGCCGGGACGTCGGCGGACACGCAATCCACGCTGTCTGCCGCGCCGACCGAATACGGCGCTGGCACGCTGCAAACATCTGTGGCGGCTGGGGCAACGACATTGTCTGTGGTGTTGGAGGATGCCGGGCAGACAATTTTCCGGACAGGCGATCAGATATGCATCCTGGGCGATGGCAACGAGGAGTACCACGACGGGGTCGTTGTCGCCAAAAATGCCGGCGTCGTCACGGTCACCCTGGCCAGCGGCGATATGTTGGGCCACGCCTATGGGGCCGGTGCGGCCGTGGCCTCGGTTCTGCCGCTCGGAACCATTCAGGCCACCATTGGCGCGCCGACCAAGACGACCGTGGCCGGCACCATCGACGCCACCAAAATTACGCCCGACGCCATTGGCGGCATCGACCAGACCGTCACGCTGACCTTGACCAGCCCCACGTCGTTTACGGTGGTGTCTGACGTTCTCGGCAGCCTGGGCGCGGGCACGATCTCGGCGGTCTGTGCCCCGACGAATGCCGATTTTTCCCGGCCCTATTTTACGATTGCGCAAACGGCCTTTGGCGGTTCCTGGGCAGCCGGCGAAATCGTGCGGTTTGCTACGGTTGCGGCCGCAAAAGCGGTTTGGATCAAGGGCGTTTTGCCGGCTGGAGCGGCTCCGGCCGGGTCGGATTCGTTTGGTCTGCGTGTCATCGGCGGCAGCAATTAGGAGGCGGCAATGGCTATTGCGTCAAGTTTATACAACCACGTGCCGGAACTCCTCGCCAAGGGGACGATCACGTGGTCTGACCCGCTGTATCTGGCGTTGTTGTCCTCGGCCTATGTGTTTTCCGCCGAACATACAGTCTGGGCCGATGTCAGCGCTTCCGAAATCACAGGGGCCGGATATACGACCGGCGGCTTTGCGCTGTCCGGTCAGGCTGTCATCCGGGCCGCCGGCGTCGTCCGCCTGGATGCTGCCGATTTGTCGCCCTCTGTGACGCTAACCTGCCGCTATGGCGTGGTGTATGCCAATGTCACGCGCAATGATCTGGTAAAGCCTTTGCTGAAGCGCATTCTTTGGGACGATACGCCCGCGGATTTGGTGCTGTCGGGGGGTGCGCTGCCTGTGTATTGGGCTGCGGACGGATTGATAAAGATGGTGGTCGGGTAGGGCTGTGGCCACTGCGTTGACCAATGGCCAGTCGGTGGCTGTGACCGTCTCCAAAAGTTCCGGCGCGCAATATGCCATTGTCCTTCCGGCCGGTGCGAGCAATCTGGTTATCACGCTTTCCGGTCTAACGGCCGACCTGGATCTCTTCGCCAAATTTGGGTCGGAGGCCACAAACTCCTCGTCCGATACATCCTCGACCGCCGGAGGGACCGATACCGAGACTATCAAAATCCCGGCCCCGTCCGCCGGAACATACTATATCTATGTCTACGGGTATGCCGCCGGTTCCGGAGTGTTGACGGCGGCATACGCCGGACGAGAGATCCCAACCGACAACATTACTGTTTCGTCTCCAGCCGCGGCGCTTATGCTGGTCCCGGCCTGCCTCGTCACGTTGACGTCTCCAGCTGTCCTGCCTCCCAGGTATTGCCGGGACACCGTGGCGCGGTACCGCGTCCCTGTAGGCCATGCCTTTACAGCAGCGTACCGGGCTCCGGGCGTCATCCGCGACGTCACCGGCAGCCATTCCATTGCCGGACCAATCTCCCGCACCTGGACGACTGAGTACGCCATCCCGTCCAGCGGCCGGTGGGAATGGTTGGCGCGGTATGTGGTCGGTGCAATGGCGCGGGTTTCCCGGGACTTTGTCGGCCGGCAGGCCATACCGGCCGATGGGCCGTCGATTCTCTGGGAGATAGGTCGTGACCCGGTCGTTGCGGCAACGGTCGCCGGACAGCAGCTGGATCTGCTGACGGCCACAATCTCCGGCGATCTGGACTCGTTTGCCTGGAGCGCGGAAATAGCCGTGCCGGATGAGGCCGCATGGCTGGCCTGTGTGCCACGCGAACGCCTGTCCCTCACCATCGGCGGCGTGCTGTTCGTGCTGCTCATCGAAAGCCGATCCCGCAATTTGCAGGCCGGGAGCGCGGAGTGGTCCGTGTCGGCCCGGACGTTGTCGTGTCTGCTGGACGCGCCTCATGCCGCCACGGTCACCCAAACCTGGGGGACGGTCACCGCCTCGGCCGCAGCCCGGGAGCTGGCCGCTTTGGCCGGGTTGGCGTTGTCCTGGGAGGTGGTCGACTGGACGTTGCCCGCCGGGCGGTTGACGGCCTCCGGCGAAACGCCGGCTTCCATTCTTTCGCGGCTGGCCGAGGCGTGCGGCGCGGTGGTGCAGCCTGAGCCGGGCGGCGGGCTGCGCGTCCTGTATCGCTATCCCGTTGGCGTCACGGCATATGCTGCGACCCTGCCGGATATCACGCTGTCCGACGACGTCGATGTGCTCAAGATCGCCGAAACGTTCGTGGCCGCCGCCGGCTATAATGCGGTGGTCGTGACCGACGATCAATCCTCGACCGAAGCCTATCTGGCCATGGAGCTGGATGACGACCGTAACGCCAGCCGTACCACGTTTCCCGCCGGAGAACCCTGCTATTTCCGCGTCTACCACGCCCCGAAGATTGCCTACAAACTGCGGGTGACATCCGGCCGTCTGGAACAGGTTGCCACCGCCGAACAGAAGACCTTGTCCGAAACGGTCAGCTTTGACGCGGTCGATACCGCCAACCTGGGCAAGCTGGTGCATGCCATTGGCACGGTCAGATGGTGGGGGAACAACCTCGGGAGCATGGCGCCATCTGGCGGCGTGGGCGTGGTTTTGTCCGGCGGAGCCGGCTTTGGCGTGGCGACCGTCACCTACAGCACACAATACGACGTGTGGCGTTTGATCCCGGACGATCTGGCCGAAGCCTTTCCAGTGTTACTTGAACTTACGGAGGCGGCATAAATGCGGTTGCGCGTCACGCGTGGGGCCGGGGATTGTCTGGCTCCCGAGGAACTCTCGGCCGGGCTGGCTTGTTCCGAGGGCCCGGCCACCCAGGCCGGACGGAACTATCTTGATGCAAACGGGGTTGATCGTCTGGAAACGACGTTGACGTGCATCCGCTCCGATGCCGCCGGGGCGGCCATGCCCGGCGATCTGGCCGCCGTGATCGACACGACGGCCGGCGAGACTTGGCGGGGCAAAATCGCGTCGTTCGCCCTGGCCCTTGAGGTTGACGATTCCGGGGCGGCGACCGTCTCACAAACAATTGTGGTGGAGCGTCCGTTATGAGCAACCCGCTGGTGACGCTGCGCCAATTGGTTGCCCCGGCGTCCAAGCGCCGTAGCGGCATTGTCCGATCGATAAGCGCCGGGCGCGCCATGATCGAATGGTCAACCGGCGGGACAGGGCAGGTCTTGTGCGGCGTTGCGGCTGCAGTCGGCGACCGGGTGTTGGTTGTGGGCGACGCTGTGGCGGCAAAGCTGACCGCTGAAACGACGAAAACCGTGCAGATTTTGTGATGGGGGAGGCGATGTTGGATCTGAATGAGCGTCCGGGTGGCAGTGGGGGAGGAAATGTCGCCGTAGAGATGCCATTTCCCGGCGCTTACTTCCGGGATGTCCGGCTGGCGGCAAAAATGGTGGCGGCCGCTACGGATCGTTATGTCCTGGCGATGCCGAATCGAATGACTGTGGATGTGAGCGGGGCGTTGTTGTCCCTGACATCCCAACAAACCCTTGATCTGTCCCGGGCGGCAACCTGGGACGCCACGACACCGACGGACTTTACCCTGGCCGCCAATCGGGCCGGCCGGGATTTTTACATCTATGCCTGCGCCGTGTCCGGGGCGCTCAAGCTCGTTGTCTCGGCCAGCGCCACATCCCCGGTCGGGTACACGACGGCCACGGCGCGCCAGATCGGCGGCTTCCATTGCCTGTGCGCAGATGCGGGCACGATCGCCGGGCATCCGCTCTCCGGCTTTGTGGCTGGGGACATCCTGCCGGCCTCCGTTTGGGATCTGAAATTCCGGCCGGCCAGCGATCCGGAAGGTATGGTGTACGTGGCCGGCATCGGACGGTGGGTGGATATCTATCTGGCGTCGGTTTCGGGGGGACGTCTTGTTTCGGTCAATGGCGGTACTGTCGCCGATGGGACCAGTACCCCTGGGTTCTCTTGGTATGAATCGAGCGAATGGCTGGGCCGTATTGGTAAGCGCTTATTAACTCAAAACGAATTTATGGCTGCTTCGCTTGGCAGTAACCAGGGAACCAGCATTTCCGGATCGGCTGACGCGGTCACTACCGGTTGTCATCTTGATACCGGCGGGCGACGAATGATTTCCAATGTCGGTTGCGAGGATACCTGCGGGTTTATGTGTCAATGGAGTGTTGATGCGGGTGGCGGCGTTGGTTCAACCTATTTTAAGGTCCAGTATGTTACAAAAGACACAACCCAGCAAGGGCAATCCTATATGGAGCCTTGTCGTGCGAGTCTCGGAGGTACTTGGGTTGATGGCGTGTGGTGCGGTTCCCGTTTTTCGTATTGGAACAATAATCCGATGACTCGTCCGGCGAATTGTGGTGCGCGCGGTATCTCCGATGCCGTCAACGCAATATAGGGGTTCGGTATGATTGCCACGCTGCACGATCTGCAAAATATGCTGGCCGCCCCGGCCACCCATGATGCCGCTCTGACCCATCTGCAAATGCTCCTGGATGAGGAGTACGGCTACGACGCCTCGGGCGCTTGGGCCGTCGTCGGCAACGGGGGATTGGCCCGCCTGGGGCTATCCAGGGCCGAAGCCGTTGCCATGGGAGCGGTGGAAGCTCCGGGTGGGGGTGGCGTCCCACCCGGGGCGCGGTCAAAATGCGGCTACCTGATTGAGCGCACCGCGCAATCCCACTACACCATCTTGCCGTGCTTCCGAGTGGCCGGGAATGTCGCTGCCGGCCGGGGCGGACCTGTCAAACCAGGGAGTCCCAGCGTGGGAGTGGCGCACCACCGGGAGTGCGGCTTTTAAAGGGATCGGTCTAGGGGCGCCATCCCACATGCGTGCTGAAGATTGCATAACTCTACACGTTTTATCTCTTGACTAATTTCAAGCTAGGCTTGGTATTCTTGATTTCTTTGCCAAGGAAAAATGATTCATCTAGCCCGGCAAAAGAAGCCAAGTCGTTTTCGCTTAACGCCATTGCCTGCATGATGTCTGGCCCATCTTGAATGCCTTCGCTAGCGATCAACTGCAAAGAATCCTTCAAATACGTCGGTTCTACAACGATCATTTCATCGTCAAGGGGCTCTCGCGTTGTCCACCCTTTTTTGCTGCATTGTATATACATCAGTCGCCGACGCTCTTCGCTTATTGCCTTTGCACGATAACAGCGTTCTATTTGAGCCCTTATTGCAACCTTCCATCTAGGTTTGACTGCCAAAAAAGCATCAAGACTCGGATAGGAAATGCTCTTAAAATAGGATGTTTCAGGGAGTAAAAAAGCACTTCCCAGACGGAATGCCTGAGACTCCATCAACTTGAGCTCTTCTCGATTTTCTGCACAAATTCCTCTATGCAAAACAAGATGTCCAAGTTCATGAGCTAAATTCATTCTTTGGCGGCACAATGTTGTTGGGCGAGCAGACAAAATAATAACAGGGAATCTCCCGCCACGTAGCCACGTTGAAAAGGCGTCCAGGTCTTCGCTTTCAAATTCAGCACCAGCCATTTTGACAATGAGTATACCTTTATTTTGCAACAGCCAAGTAATATTTGAAATCGGGCCGTCCTTTAAATTAAAATCGCGACGAACTTTAGTAGCGATTTCGTCAATTTCTGAATTAGAGATAGCTGACGGCTTTCTGCCTCGTCCATAGTCAGGAATAGCAGGCACTAACGGGTCGATATATTCATCAAGATAATCTAGCATATCTTCAACCCATGCTAGCCTACAGGTAACTTGATCACGATCTGCCTGGCTCGCTCTTGCAAGCGACCTAAAATGAATAGGCTCTTTCGAGCGTTCGCCGATCGGTTTAAAAAAATAACTGGATGGAAACTTTAATGTTGTCGCAATAATGTCAATACTATCCTCACGTGGCTCCTGTTTTCCCAGTTCGTAGTTATTTATCGACTGCTTCTTTAGGCCTGTTATGGTGGCAAGCCCCGTTTGAGAGAGGCCACGGGCAAGGCGAGCTTCAACTAGACGGCCTGAAACAAAACCGCTCCGCTGCCTGGAACACCGAGATGAAGTCGTCATGTCTATTCTTCCTGGACTTTTTTGTGCTTGCGAAGACGAGGAGTAGTCGCCCTTGGAATCCGCTCTTCCTCTATCGTCGAGGGGAGCGAAGTTTCAGACAGATAACGGAGAACATCAAGCGAAGCGAGGGGCTTCATACTCCCTTTGGCAGGGAGAACTATTCGCAAGAACCCTAGCTGGGCAGGGTCTTGATCGAAACAGCCATGCACTAATACACCAAATAAATCAGGTTTGTCAGTCTGTTTTGCTTTAGAAAACAAACTAAATCGTCCAAATCCAGTATATGCATTGCGAAAATGTGCGAAGCGTAACCTTTCATCTGGATAACGCGTCCTGCTTGCTGTCATTATCAAGCGACCAATGCGAACAAATGTATATCGAGTGGTGCGATTACGGTTAAATCTAATTTCAGGTGCATATCCAGCAGTACGGGCGGATTCATACAACGCTTCCATCCCGGCCCAATGTCGTTCATCGCCAAGGGCATACCCAAAGAATTCAGGTCGGCGACGGCCTCTTAGTTCTCGATATGTCACAGGATAAACGCTCGTCAGGCTGTCAGAAAAATTAAACAATAATTCTTGAACGTTAGACTCTTCAATAAGGCTTTTAATCATAAAAATTAACCCTCATTGTTTTTTCAACTTTTAGCAACACGGCCTATGTTTTGTCAACTTTTATCTCAGAAAAATCCACTTAAAAAATTCAACACAAACCCTTGAGTAAGAAACATTACTCAACCAATTGATAAAAAAGAAAAAAAATAATTCTTTGAATCAAAACACCCAAGGGATTAGCTCTGCATCGTCGCGCCAACTTGGGTAGCCCCCCCCCTATGGCCCAGGGGAGATCATGCCTTCGAGACTGGGATTGACGTTGCCACTCGGGGCGGACCTGTAAAACTGGGGAGTCCCAGCGGGGAAGGGGCGCACCACCGGGGACATGGCTTATAAAATGATCAGCCCGGGGGAGCGCCAACACCCATCCACCCCCGGGACATATCCGGGCGCGCGTCGATACGGCGACTTTTCGAGCGTTCGGGCCGATCATTGGGCTATCTCGGCGACAGTGCCACCGAGCGGCCTTCCCCCAAAATAGCTCAATCAACGCCCCCCCGACAATTCGATCCAAGACTCTGGTCCGCGAGAGGGGTAAGTTGGGTTGCTCAGGATCACTGTGAGCGATCAAAAAATTACCGGGAGCGTTTGGCGACGTTGAAAAACGGATGTCGTTCGCTCAAAAGTCAGATGACGCGCTTCACCGAAGTCGAGTACCCGGACCTCTACAATGAAATCGGCATCACGGCGGGCACGGTGCATGAGGTGGCCATGGCCATTCTGGCCGCCGCAGAACGGTGGCGAGTCTATGGCCGGGCTGTCGAAAGGGCCCGGCTGTCTGGGAAGAAGGCTGTGGCCGAAGCCACGGATCCGGCTGGAGTGGCGGCTGCCGAAACGGCGATTGTGTGGCCGGCATGATGAATTGAAAGTGGAACAGGCGGGGACATCGGTCCACCAGCTTCCGCCGGATGCGCCCTCCCCTGCGGATCGAGGGTAAAGCGGAGTATCAGGCGACGGCGCAACCTGTAAAGAAGCGGAGAATGCAGGAGATACGATGCGGGCAGTGCGATAAACTGTTGACCAAAGGGGAAGCGACGGTTTTGAAGCGGGGAGGTCAAGAGGGTTGATGGGATTTTTTCGCGGAGGGAGGAGAAACGGGCGTCCGGGAGGACGGGAGATGGAAAATAGTTTGCTATTTAAATATGTTAAGTTGAAAATATAAAGGACAGATTGTGGAGTGAAGTAAAATGTTATGGACTTGCCAAAAGAATATTTCCCTAATAAAATTTGTTCTTTGAAATTTGCGATGAAGAACACCACCATGCAATTCGATGAAATTAAATCATTATATGACACGTTGGATATAAAGATTTATAAAATGTTTGGCGAAATATGCTTTCTTTATGAACAGCGCTGTTCAAATAAAACAATAATCACATCGGCCATAGATACAATGCTTTTGAACCACATGCTATTTGATGAGATTTTTTTAGACATGTTAAATTTCATAGGAATGAAGAAAATTAAATGCGTAAGCAAAAACAACATTTGCCATGATTCATTATTCAAAAATTCCGAATACCAAATTATAAATTTTCTATGTAATGATTGCAGTAAGTTACGCAAAAAGAAAGAATACTACAAGTATAATATGTTCGCATTCTATATTATTGTCTCCAACCTAATAAAGAAATCTGTTGGAAAATTCAACAAAGTATCCCAGATTCATTTTTTTCATGAGATGTATTCCAACATAACATACCTATTATCACTTTACGTGACGAATATTTTACCCCAAATGTTTCCTGGTTCTGATTTTTCTATATTTCCAAAAGTAATTAATTCGGAAAATAGAGATCGTATTGATATCCAGCTTGGCATTCGAAACTTGTTATATACTGGGACAGTTTTAGAAACACCAACAGCAGACAAACAAAATATAGCAATATTTGCCATTCGTGGATTCATAGAGACATGGCTACGTGCTAATTTTCATTGCTATATATACAACAATGAATACATTCCAATATCAATTTTATTTTCTGCACTTACAAAACTTAAAGATGAAATCAAACGGGACAAAAGTTTAAGATACAATAAAAACATTGACAAAGATATTGTAGCACTTTCTACAATTAACAAGTGGTGCAACAGGTGTATACATACAGTGTCCAAACCTTTTTTTTGGGCACCTTATTTTATTGAAATGTATTTAAGCCAATTTTTGGGGCGTTGTCGTGATTCTTATTGCAAACAATCTGGGCAACTATCTTTATATCAACCACTTATCCTCAAAGACTCAAAAATATACACGAAAATATCAAATGAGATAGAAAATAGTTTATTTAATAAAACAATATTTAATAAAACAATATGGGAATTGCCCTAGCGGTAAGACGCTAACCCTGCTGATAAAAACTTAATGTATGAACTTTCCCTTACGAAAACAAATAAAGACCACACCAACCAATTTCTCTGGACGACGTGGGCCGTTTTCGCAGAACTAACCGAAATCCTAACTACTTCTTTTCCAAAATAATCTTCCCCTCTTCCATACAGGACACCTTGAACTCATCGCCCACGGTGAACCCGTAGTTGGACATGAGAGTCGGGGATAAGCGAAGCCCCATAGTCCCAAACTTGACATTCCCAGATACTGCCCGGTCCCCCATCCCTTCGATCTTGTAAAATTTCTCGTCCATCTGCATCAGCTTCAAAAGATGGGCTTTCAGGGTGGTTTTGTTGATGTCAAAAGCATCAATGATCTGCTGCGCGGTTTTGCCTTCGGTGATCATGGTGCGAAGTTTCACAGCTTCGAATTTCGATTCTTTTCCAGGCATGGGTAAAACCTCTCCGTTTTGATGTCGTAGTTTCAGATAAGAGCGTATAGCAAAAACAAAGGATGTCAATAAGACCATCGTCAAAGGGCACAAGTAATCGTTTTTAACAAACAGAAGATCATATCGAACCAGGGGAGATTCCGGCATATGGCTCTCTATCCAAATCGATGATGGAGAGTACGAGATCGTGGACGAATGGAGGTCCGCAACAAGCAGGGCATCGAGGACGGCCTGTCCCACGTAGAGTTCCTGGCCATGCAGATTGGGGACGAGGTGGCCCGCCGGGACCAGAAAAAATTCTCGCTCCGCGTGCGCCGTGCCGGTTTCCGTAGCGAAAAGACCTTGGAAAGCTTCGACTTCAGCTACAATCCATCCATCAACAAGGCGCTCATCCTGGACCTGGCCACCTGTCGCTTCCTCGAGGAAAAGGCCCCCGTACTCGTCGTCGGTCCCTGCGGCACCGGCAAAAGCCATATCGCCCAGGCCCTTGGCCATGCCGCCGCCCGAAAAGGCTACGAGGTGCTGTTTACGCCTGTCGGCAAGCTCCTGGGCATGCTTCCGGCGGCCAAGGCGACGAACTCCTACGACAGGAAACTGTCCGCCCTGGCCAAGACGGATCTGCTCATCATCGACGACTTCGGCCTGAAAGCCTTTAAATCCTCAGATGATGAAGACTTCCATGACCTGATTGCCGAACGCTACGAACGCGTTTCGACGGTGATCACCAGCAACCTGGATTTCACCGAATGGGGAGAAGCCTTCAATAACAAGCTGCTCGGGGCGGCGACCTTGGACCGGATCAGGCACGGGGCCTACAAAATCATCCTCGAAGGAAGGAGCTATCGAAGCTCCCGAGAAGAAGCGGCACTCAAAAAACGCGTTGCCGGTGCGGAGGAAAACACCTAACTTTTCGATGCGTCCGAACCCCGGAAACGCCACCCAAGGTGGCTCCATTAGGGCGGTCAATGACACGCCACCCTGCGCCAGCCGTGCCGCGTCTACTACGCCAGCCTGGAGCGGCAGATCTGCCTGGTTATCGATCCCGAGACGGGCGAGGTGCGGCACATGGACCGCCATGTTTTCGACCGGACCCTGGTTCTGGAACACCAGTGCCCGCCCAACGTCCGCCAGCTGGTGGAGCGTATCCCGCGCTACACCGCATGGCTGGCCGAACGCCGACGGTATTAAGCGACAGAGTCTCCCAGCTTCCACCCCCGTGTCGTTCATCGCGACGCGGGGCTTTTTTTGTGGCATGTGGCCGCCCAGTCGCTCACACCAGGAAGCCTTGGAACAGACGAAGCACTCCACAAAGATCGGCGTTGACTGGCAATGGCCCTTAACTTATAGAGCTTAGGCGATAGGTGAGCTGACAGCTCAATCACCAGCGAAGCAAAGATGTAAACGCATTTGGGGCGAGAGGAAGGAAAAGCATGCTGTCTCAGTTTCCATGGGCAAAACCGCTTTCGGACGAAGAGATCGATGCTATATTCAAAAATAGCATTATAACATTTGATGCCAATGTGTTACTTGACATATACAGAGTCGACAAAAAAACCCGCCAAGAAATAAAAGAATCTATTGAACAATTCAAAATAAATTTGTGGATTTCTCATCAGGCTGCGTCTGAATTTTTAAAGAATAAAAATAGAGTCGAAGTAAACTCAAAAAATATTTTTTCAAAATATATTACATCATTAAAAAGTATACATGACAAAATTATCACCGAAATATCCAAAATTCAATCCCAAAACCATACAAGCAACAAATCCATACAAGAGAAGATAAACGAGTATACTTCTAGCATAAAAAATAAAACAGAACAAATAACTACCGACTTAGAGAATATCAGCACCACATACAGAGACGAACTAAACGATGAAAAGACCCTCGAATGGATATTCAGTGTCTTTGAAGGAAAAGTCGGAGAACCCTTCCTCTCTGACACTCTTGAATCCCTGCACGCTGAGGCTGACGACAGAATAGCTAGGAAGATTCCGCCTGGATACAAAGATGCCGATAAGGACGGACTCGACAAATACGGGGATTTTTTGCTTTGGAAACAGTTGCTCAATAGAGCTAAGCAAGAAAAAAAACCGGTTGTCTTTATAACATCTGAAAAAAAAGAAGATTGGTTTGAAAAAATCTCAGGCCAGATCATCCAGCCAAGAAGAGAGCTGCTGGAAGAATCTATGCGTGAGACTAGCCAGCGATTTCTCATATTCAGAACAGAATTTTTTTTGAGACAATCAGCACGGATGCGCAGTGGTGGCGAAATTTCAGAAAACACCGAAAAAGCTATTGAAGAGATTGAAAATCTTGGAGCTAGAGACGATGAAATCGAGGTAGTAGGGCTTTTAAATGAACTCGCGCTAAATTGTCCGCCAGAATTTGATATGGAAAAACACAGCGATTCCATGCAGCAATACGAAGGAATATTCCAAAATATTCCATCAGCAAAAGACATTGAATATTACAAAAAATACATGCAAGACCGCAATAAAAACCAACCATATACTCCATCAGTAGAAGACATTGAATATTACAAAAAATACATGCAAGACCACAATAAAAACCAACCATATACTCCATCAGCAGAAGACATTAATTCTTTAAACAGATCCATACAGGAAGCTAGTAAAATCTTCCAAACGTCTGAAGTTATAAAATTACTTGAAGAGTACAAGAAAAGTACAAAAAGTTAAGACAAATTCACCCCCTTTTTCGCCGGCGCTTGCGCCAAAAAAACGGCTTAAACCCAGACACGTCCCCAAAAAGAAATAGCCCAACATTGGCCGTCAGGATCTGAGGGACAGAGGTGGGGCAAGTTGTCCTCCCCTGGCTTCTGTCGGCGGAGGAAAAAACACTGATAGCTTAAAAAAGGCCCCACGGAGGGGCCTTTTCTTTTATCCTGGGGCAGTTCCGGAGGATCACCACAGGGGAACACTAAACGCGGAGTGGCAGGGGGGCTCTTGGCCCCTACCCCACGCAACTGCGCTACTTAAAAAGCAGGCAAAGCCCCAAAAACATCTTCCCGCGGCTTCACCACCGCAAAATATGTCTGGGGGCATCGGAAAGGCGTAACTACCATAATCATATTATATTTCAATATGATATACTATTTATTATCCATAACCGGGTTACGCTTGAGGTGGTCGCGGAAAATTGGACAGCCTGTTAAGCTCTAGTCCTCGACGACGGAGGACGGTTTTCGATGTCCAAGCGACGAAAGTTTTCAGCGGAGTTCAAGGCGAAAGTGGCGCTCGAGGCCTTGTCCGGCGAATTGACCTTGGCGGAGCTGGCCAGCAAATATGACGTGCATCCGACGCAGATCACTGGTTGGAAACGACAAGCCAAGGAAGGCATGGTTGCGGCCTTTTCCGGGAAGGCGGAGACGGCACAGAAGGATAACGCCGCCGAGATCCGGGAACTCCACGCCAAGATCGGTCAATTGACCGTGGAGAAGGATTTTTTAGAGCGAGCCTTCGCCAAACGATGCGTCGCGAGCGAAGGCGTGGGATGGTCGAACGCGGGTATCCCCGACTCAGTATTCGCCGGCAGAGGCCAAGCCCTACCAAGTGCGCGACGTCAAATCGTTCCTTGAAAAAATCGGGGAGATCCCAGGGAAGGAGGGCATATGACCCCTATGAAATACAAGGGCTACGCAGCCCGCATCGAGTATAGCGACGAAGACCAATGTCTTGTCGGTCATATTGCGGGGATAAGCGATATTGTTGGATTTCACGGCGACTCAGTGGAAGAAATGCGCGTGGCATTCCAAGAAGCCGTTGACCACTATCTGGAGGCGTGCAAGGCGCGGAACGTCTCACCCAACAAGCCGTACTCCGGGAAAATTATGATCCGGGTGACGCCGGAACTGCACGCCAAGGTGGCCATGGCTGCGGCGGCACGCGGGAAAAGCATCAATGCCCTGGCGGCAGAAGCCTTGGAGCAGGTCGCGTTGTAGCATGGCTATCCTCATCTCGAATGCAGTTTCCGGGAGCTTGAGGGCTTACCCTGCGCGTGGGAGCGATTGCCACGTCGACAATCGGCGTCGTGGCTGCCATCGTGAAGTTCATTTCGTAAGACGCTTTAGTTCGCTCTCTAAGCCCCGGCCTCCCGGGGCTTTTTTATTTGGCGACGTCCGCGTGGGTGGAGAGAAGAGTGCTCATGCCCTCCTCAGAGAGGCAAAGGGGAATTGTTGTCGATAGATATAAACAACTACTATTCGGCAGCCAGTGGCGGCCCGATGGGGTCGATCAATATCATCTCTTTATTTTGGAACTAGCCACCTAGTTTTTTTGAAAATATGCTTTCAAAACCTGTAGGTTATCATTTTTTTGAAGATAATCCTATTTCGTAACTATTGTTTACCAAACAATAGTTACGATAATAGTTAAAGATGTCAGTAAAAATCCAAATGGAAGAGCTCTTATGTCGGTAAGGATGGAACGTTCTTTTGTTTTGTATTGCTCCCTAGAGATGAGGATTGAGGATGGGAGGTTAGCTTCTATCTCATCAATCACCTTTTCACATCGCACTTCTTTCCTTATATAACTGTTGCAGCTAATTATCCAGGAATATGTTATAAGAATAAAAATAACAAATATTAAAAAAATAAGAGCGTATAATGGTATTCCTTGAAGCATTTTTTTGTTTATAATATCCATTATTATGGATGTAAAATATCCAACAGCAGCCGTAAACAGTGCCATATATATGCTGTTTATCTTTAAAAATTGATCTCCTATGGATATTAATAATTTATACTGCGTCTTATATTGTTCAATAAGCGTTGTTGCCATGGTTTCCCTTCTATATATTTATCTTGTCAATTTTTCTTCCCAAAATTCGCCAAACTATCCTGCACCTTGCTGCAATCAGTGTCTATAGAGTTATTTCCTACACTCTTTCTTTCACATCCTATACTCACACTTTTGCTTGTTACAATAGTATTAAATATTATCGCCAATGCATCTAGTTTCTTCTACTGAACTTTCCCTTTATCTCTCTTTCCAAAAATCAGACAAGATATCATGAACAGAATTATATTATCTAGGGGGTTTAAGTGAAGAGTATCGTCGGCTGTACAACCACTTATTCCCCCCCCTTTTTTTATAGTTTATTCATCCTCATTACACTGCCCGCCAGCTTCATAACCAGCAAGTGTCGCCTTGAGGCGATCAGCATATTTGAAAATATCGTCAAGCGATTCTATAGCGACACGATCTTCTTTCTTTCCAGCATCAAAAAATCCCAACGACTTGGGTTGTCCATTAAAATGCAACCGGCACAATGGCTTCCTATTGGTATTGTCTAGCAATATGCCCATATATCCGTGTGTATCACGGGGGACAATGCGGCTTGCATCGCAGTTCTCGCGCAATATAGCTTTGACAATCAAATAACCGTCAATTTCGTCCTGGGTTGTTTCGATTTTTGATTTGCTGGTCGATCCCTGAGAAGGCTCGGTCGAACCCTCTGTAGACTCGACCGGGGGCGTGGGAACTAGTGCATTTTTAAGACGTTCATTAATGCGCTCGTCGATGAACTTAGTGAATGCTCGTTTTATAATCGGTGCGAATTGTTCTTTAACAGTGGCAGTGAGTCTCCCTGTATGAACTTTGCTGACAAAATAACGGGCGAAATCATCACTGGGCGAATCGAGTTCTGTGCTAAGGAGTTTTTTGATTTCACGAGTATATTTTAATTCCATCGCAGTGGACAATGTCTGATCCAGATTGAATTGCTTTTTGGAGAGCTTTTTCAATTCTGGCACGAGAGTTTGGTCGAGATCTTCCAGGTCGACAACCATGAAGGGGCGGTCGTCCATTTTATTGGGTTCGTCGAGGTCGGTAAAAAAGTGGTAGCGCGCCCCGTCGGTAAGTAGGGCCACACGGCAGGCGGTCACTGAAAAGTAGCGGTAGAGTTGACTGGAAGCTCTGGATAGATCGCTGCCATACTGCTTGCATTCTATGATGAAAATCGGGTTGTCATCGAGAAGAATGGCGTAATCGACTTTCTCGCCTTTCTTGATGCCATGGTCTGCCACAAATTCTGGAAAGACTTCTTTAGGATTGAAGACATCGAATCCGAGTGTTTGCAGGAACGGGAGAACCAAGGCTGTTTTCGTCGCTTCTTCCGTGGTGAGATGCGCCTTGAGCTTGGCGGTCCGAGTCGCCAGTTCCTGGACCTGATCGATGAAATCCATCCTGTCCTCCTATTGAACGTTTCTTTTAGATCCCTTTCCCAAAATCAGATCCGGGCTCATGGACACGATTATATCCAGGAGCGGCTTCAGGCTCGGCCGTGGCGTAGGTGCTTTTATCGTTGCTTACTGTCACCCCCATCTTGGCCATGAGCCCCTTTTTGATCTCCTCAGGGGTGGCCCCGTGTTTGGCCATGAGCTCCTCAAACGTTCGCATTTCGCGCTCCAGGGGTGTTTGTTCAACAGATGAGGCAGAGACTCCGCTACGGAGCATTTCTCCATCTCCTGTGAGGAGCCACTCAGGATTTACCTCAAATAATTCAACAATATTATGTAATATTGACCAGTTAGGTTCACTTTTCCCTGTAGTATAGTTTGAGATTGTTTGCCTCGCGAGGCCTAACAGTTTCCCAAATTCGGAATCTTTTAAGCCTGTTGAGGCTATAAGTTTCCGAATTAAAATAGAGCAAGATTTTTTTACTTCATCTGTCATTTTAATTGACAAAATCCCTAAAATTAGCTTAACAGCCAAATCAACGGACAGAGTCCCCTGGCTCAAGGCCACCGCACCAATTTAGTGTCCAAATCCAGAGGTTCCTCAATATGGTTTCTGATGACATTTGTTGCAACAATTCCCCGACGCGTCAAGACCGTTTAAAGTCTTGGCTTGTTCTCCACCGGAAAACTGTTCGCTCCGTTGCGAGCGATACGGGGTTATGCCGGTCAGTAGCGCATGAAATTTTTTCTGGCCACCGTGCGCCAAAGGCACAAATTGAACGGTTGATCGCCTATGGCATTCCGGCCGAACTGCTTCCCAAACCCCGTGAGCCTCAGAAACGCGGGCCCAAGCCCAAGCAACCTACCGTCCAACCCATTGAATCCGACGATCCCGGTCTGGATCTCGCCGTGGGGCAGTAGGAGCGGTGATGTCCTGCGTCAACGATCCCACCCGCCACGGCGTGAACCCCATACACGCTATATCTGTCTCGCGGGCCTCTCTACCGGCGACCGCACAAAACTTTACCCATCCGGTAGGAAATTCCCGGCCCGCGAGATTGCACACCCAGTGTTCGCAGTCAAGGCAGCGCTCGGGGCGGTCTGGTTCCATGATGCGAGCATCACACACTGGCGCCACGTCATCCACGAGATGCAAGGGGAGAAATCTATGCCACGCGATTTTGATTCGCTGATCGCGGTAATCCATGCCGACGTACTGGACGCTCCAAGCGGCCAGACACCACGCCAGATCGCCGAAAACCTTGGGTTCAAGCGATACACGACGTTTATGAACCAGCTTGAGCAGCAGGACGGATTCAAGCTCGACGCCAACATGGTGCTGCCCCTCATGCGGCAGACCGGTTCCAAACGGCCGCTGCACTATCTGGCCGACCGCATGGACTGCGTCGTGCTGGAGCTGCCCCAGGCGATACCCGGCCTGGACGCACTCAGTTTGCAGGCTCTGAAAGCGGTTGAGGAAGTTGGGCATGTCATGGGTTCGTATCGGGAAGCCGTAGCGGACGGCGTGGTTACGCCTGTCGAGAAGCGTCAAGTGCGGGACAAGATTTACGGAGCTACGGCGGCGCTTATGACGTTTGCCAAGTCCTTGGAGGAAATCTAGCCATGGCTGCGTCGAGACTTGGCCAGGGGGCGACATCCGGAGGTTGCGGCGTGTCGGCTGCGGGCGAAAAGCGCCTGCCGCCCCTTGGCGAGGCCTCGACCCGGGAAACGGCTTCGACGGGCGCGGCATTCTCGCCGCGTGAGCGGACCAACGGGGCGGCGTCTCCTTCCTCCGTCGCCCCCGTCCGCCCCGGCACGCGCGATCGCATAGACGGCCGCGAACCGCTCCCGGGCGTGATGCCCTTTGGACGCGGGGAGCTGGTCAGCGCGCCAGATCCCGAAAGTCGGGACGGCGGCCGGGTGGTCGATAGGGTGAAGGCGATTGTTTGGACAGAAAACGGCTGGGCGGCAGTGTGCATCCTGGCCGGCGTCGTGCCGCTTGCACAGATCAGGCGGCGGGAGAGGGCATATGAGCGTTGAACGAAAGCTGTCCGTGGCTGAGGCGGCGTTGATGGATCTGGCGGCGGATCCGGTTTTGACGCGATCCCAGCGGTCCGCTGTGCATGGGTGTCTGTCGTCTATTCGTGGGGTTTCCCTGGTGCGGCGCCATGTGTTGCTCCGTAGCCTGGACTACCGATCCCGACAGCTGCCGGTCGGGGATCGGGACGGAGGATGCGATGACGCTGCCTGATCCCGCCCAGGACGCACACAAGCTCTGCCATGATCGCCGGGTGGCCGCTTTGGCTGCCCTCAATGCGGAAAATCAGGTGCGGGCGTTGGTGAATACGGAGTCACTGATTTTTGGGCTCGATCGGCTGGATCTGGAGTTGCTCCCGTACCGCACAGCCGCCCAACGCTATCTGAATGCGCTCGACCACCTGCACACGCTCAATGCGCGGGCGCGTCGCCTCGGGGTGCAGCCATGACCGCACCATCCATCACCATCGCCCATGCCGATCTGTTGGCCGCGTTGTCCCGGGCCGCCGGCTTCCTGGCGACCAAGCTGGCCAAGCACAATCTGGGACAGGTTTGGCTGGACGCCAGCGCCGCAGGTCTGGCCCTGCAGGCCACGGACGCCACCATGGATGTGACCTGTCACGTCGAGGCCGTCCCGGGCAAACCCGGAGAGGCGTTTTCCTGCGGCGTGCCGGGCAAGCAGTTCCTGCAGCTCGTACAGCGGCTGCCAGAAGCCCCGATAGGTCTCTCTTTGGACGTCGCGGGCGGCAAGCTGCGGGTCAAGTCCGGCCGGTCCAATTCCGGCCTGCCCATCGGGGTTATGGCGATGCGGCCGACGCTGGCCATGCCTCCGGAGGTGACGCATCCCATTCCCGGCAAACGGTTGGCGGTGGGCATTGGCCGCGTCGCGTTTGCGGCAGGGGACGATGAGCTGGAGCAGGTGCGCTTCACGCCGTCGGCCAACGAGCTTTGTCTCGAAGCAATCTCACAATTTTCCTATGCCTGCGAAACCTGCGTCGTGCCTGAAGCGAACGGCTGGTTGGACATCTTTGCCGAGTCCTTCGGCGTTGACCCCGGGCGGATAGCCAGCGCGGCGAAATGGCTTGAAACGGCCACGCACATGGCCGTTACGCCAAAGCGCGTTTTCTTCACGGATGCCCTCGGCTGGTGGTCGTTGCCGGTCCGACGCGGCGAGTTCCCGGACACGGCGCGTTTTGTCGCCAAACTCGCAGCCCCGGATGCGGTCCTGGTCGACATGGATACGGCCGAACTGGCCGAGGCGTGTGACCGGCTGGGGATCGTGCTGCCGGAAAAGAGCCAAGCGTTGCTTCTGCAAGTGAATGCCGGCGAAATCATCCTGACGGCGGATGGCGGGCAGGGCAGCGAGATCCTGGACGGGGTGCGGCAGGTTTCCGGTCCGTCCGTCAAAGTGGTGATCCCGGGCCGGGACTTTGGCGGGTTTGTCTCCCGCGCACCCGGCAATCAGATCCGGCTGACGCTCACCGGGACGTCTGGTCCCATAGGCGTGCAGGCGGTGTCGACAACTGGCGTCCCTGGCAATGTGTGGCTCGGCATCATCATGCCATTGGCCACGCCTACCCCTGAAAACTTTTGCGAATGGGAGGAAGCAGCATGAACGTGCATCGCGAACTGACGGAAGAAGAGTGGCAATGGATAGAAGAGTGGCTGCCTCGTTTGCCCATGCGAGTGGCCCGGGAGGCGGTCTATACGGTAACGGGCGGACTCATCAAACCGCAGACCCTCAATACTTGCGACAGCCTCGGAAACGGGCCTGCAGTTCGCTATAAAGTAGGCAAGAAAGTCATTTACGATATGCGCACGCTGCTCGAATGGATCGTCCGCAAGGATGGGATCAAACGTCTTTTGGATCTGGACGGGATGGCGGCGCGCACAGGATCGCGACGTCCTCGCGAAGCCAAGAAGGACGAAGATGCGCGTAACGCTGCGTCATCGCAGACGTCTTGTGCCGCATGAGCTTTTGGATGCGGTACAAATCAACATCCGCCAAAGCAAGCCAGGAAGCGAATGTATGTCGCAAACTATGAAACGTCAGGCGATGTTGCCTGTCCTCATCACCAGTGTTGAGTCCGATTTCCTTGGCAAGCCACGTGAATTGTTTGGAGAGCGTTTTGCCGCGTTGGTCCGGGGCGATAAAGACAAGACCGGATTGTCTGTCGGAAAGTCTGCGCTTGAGCATACCGGCAGCGTCGTTGTTCAGAGGAACCTTTCCCCCCGGCTTCCCGTCGTCTTCACGAACCGTCAAGAATCCATTGACCAAGTCCACATCGCAGGCGTCAAGCCGATGAATTTCTCCAAGCCGAAGCCCAGTATTAACGGCCAGGATAGAAGCGTCGCGCAGATCCTGCCAACGCAGCTCACAGGCGGCGTCAAGAAGACGGTCGTATTCCTTACGTGTCAGAAAGCGCTCGCAGGCGTTGTCGAGGCGTGGCATTTTCACGCAGGAGACAGGGTTGCGCAAGGTGTGCAACCCAAGCATCGCAAAATGGTTGAGCGTCTTTCGCAAAAGAGCGAGGATTTGTTTGACCGTGGATCGACTCAGGGTGCCCAGCAGTTGGTCGCGGAACGTCTCTACGCTCTCCCGCGTGATGGCTTCAAGAGGGAGATCCCCAAAGACGGGATAAAGGTGGTTGTTGAGGCGGATCTCATCAAGCCAAGCAGATTTCTTTTCCCGTTTTGCCCACGGGAGGTAGTGCGTCGTGGCCAAGTCACGATAGGTCGCCGCCGGCTCCGCTTTGGCCTTGGCTTGCGCCTCGATACGCGTGCGCTCTTCGCGCTTGGCAGCGAGGGTAGAAGGGCCGTCGCCCGTAGTGTGAGCCTTCTCCAGTTGTGCGCGCATCTCGGCGGCTTTCTTCGGATTCCATCCCTCGGATTGCCAGCCCAATCCTTCCTCGACACGTCGACCATCTCGGTAGTATCGGATGGCGTAGTAGCGATCAGGTTGACCCCGGTGCAAACGTGTTGGATGTTCCCGACATCGCACGCCGGGATGCGGTGTTTTCAGCCACGTATAAGCCATCCCCAGTCCCCTATCTGTCCCCTGTTTGTTTTCCGTTCACAAACAAACACAGATGCAGGCATATTGTCGAGTGTTGTTTTTCAATGGGTTAGCGCACAGGTAAACACTCATAAATCGAATAAAAAGCATTGCGACGGACTTAGGATCTGGCGCCGAAAGGCATGGGGGTTCGAGCCCCCCCTCTCGCACCAAGTTGATTTCATTCGGAATTTATCTTTAGACTTTTTTTCGATAGGCATCAATCCACCAAGGGTTTGTCCCGGCCCTGTCCCGGTATCGGGGCAAGTTCCCAGTATTATAGCCCTCCAGGCTATCCTTCTCCCCGCGCCCCCTCGTCTGTGGGGCTTATAAAAGCACTATGACAAGCAGGTCATTATGATGACGCCATCAGTGAACCAACGCCCAGGCTGAATTCCTCGGTGGCGATACGGAGCAAGGCCATCACGTTTTCCCTGAATTCAAAAACATCCTGAATCAGCGGTATCTCGCCGTTGTCCGGTTGAAGTAGCCCCTTTTAGACCGGACAGTATTTGCTGGTCAATTTTCACAACAGGGACGCGGGAAGTATCCACGTCCCTGTTCAAGAGTCCGCCTAACCCATTTTCAGTTCGTTGATAAGATCTTGGAGCGCCTGGGCTTGTTCGACAAGTTCTGTGACCGCCTGCGTGGCCTGTCCCATTGATTCCACCGTGTCGCCCGAAATACGATTTATTTCCTCCACAGCCCGGTTGATCTCTTCGCTTGCCGCTGATTGCTGCTCCGAGGCCGTGGCGATGGAACGGACCTGATCCGAAGAATGTTCAACAATAGAGACGATTTCCTCCAGCACCGCGCCCGAACGCCCCGCCAGATCGGTTGCCTGATCCACAGCCCGGGCCGCTCCTTCAACGCCTTCGATACTGGCTTTCGCGCCGGATTGGATCGCCCGGACGACCTCTCCAACTTCGTTTGTGGCGGTCATGGTTTTTTCGGCCAGCTTGCGGACTTCATCGGCGACGACCGCAAAGCCGCGTCCGGCCTCGCCGGCCCGGGCCGCTTCGATAGCGGCGTTTAAGGCCAACAAATTGGTCTGATCGGCGATATCGGAGATGACATTGATAATATTGCCAATGCCCTGGGCTTGCTGCCCCAGATCGTTCATGTTGCCTTTCAGGGCCGTCGCCCGCTCCTGAACGGTATTGATGGCGCGCATCACCTGACGCACAACCTCGGAGCCTTCCTTGGCCTTGTCTCTCGCCGTATCCGTGCCTTGAGCCGCCTCTGCGGCATTTTTGGCGACTTCAAGAACCGTCGCGTTCATTTCCTCCATGGCTGTCGCCGTCTCGCCGGCGTGCTGCCGCTGGAGATCCGCGCCTTGATTGGATTGTCCGACTTGCATCGAAAGTTCGTCCGAAGCAGAGGTGACGCGCTCGACGACGCTTTCGAGCTTCTCGGCGGCGGCCAACATGCCCTGGCGCTGTGCCTGACCAGCCTCGTGGCGGGCTTTTTCAGCCTCAGCAGTCGCTTCTTTGGCAAGCACAGCTTCCGAAGCCGCCTCGCGGCTCTTCGTTTCGGCCTGCGCGATCATCTCCTTGAGATTGGACACCATGGTCCGTAACGCCTTGGCCAAAATGCCGATTTCGTCCTGTTGGTCAATGGCCAGGGATTGGGAAAAATCTCCTTCGGCAACTTTTTCGGCAAAGCCTGCGGCCTGCCGAATGGGGCGGACGAGGGAAGAGGAAAAGACCCATAACAAGGCGACGGCGGCCGCAGTGACGCCCACGCCCATGCCTACCTGCCAGAGGCTGCTCTGGCGTCCCCGTTCCGAAAGTGACGCTTCCAGTGTTTTAACCTTTGCCAAAACAACGTCCGGGGAAATGCGTATCAGGACGCACCACGGCTTCCCTGTGCGTCCGAGTTGAATAGGGGCAAAGGCCCGCATCAGTCCTGTCTCTTTACTCATATCAACGAAAGCATCGGCATTTTGGACATGTCGTATGATTTCATCCGCATTCGGGAAGAATGTCCTCAGGGGTTGCCCAATGGTTTTGGGATCTTTGCTGTTCGCCACCACCAAGCCGTTATAGCTAATGATAAGGACTTCGCCCTGGCCGTCATACAGGTGGCTATCAACTTCCTTGGCCAGATCCTGCAAGAAGTTCAGACGAAGATCCGTACCGGCCAGTCCAAGATATTTCCCCTCCTTTTTAATAGGGGCGTTGAGCGTGGTTAACCAGTCCTGTTTGCCCTGAATGATGTAGGGCAGTGGGTCGAGGACGATCTCTTTGCCTGTGCTGCGGGATCCAAGATACCATGCTCCCTTGCCAACGCCATTTGTGTTGATTTCCTGATTTTCATAATCAGCCAGGGCTTGGCGTGCAATTTTTCCTTGTTCGTCGCGATTCCAGTAAGGGATAAAACGTCCTGTACCGTCATAGCCATTTTTGGCGTCACCGGCGAACTCGGCATCCCGACCGTCCACTGCATTGGGTTCCCAGGCAGAGTATGCGCCAAGATATTTTGGATTATTTTCCAATACACCCAAAAGAATATCATTAAATATATCGCGTATAGGGTTTTTAAAATCGTTTTTTGCGGATAATTTCTCCATATGGCTCCGGACAACTTCGAATACCTTGGCCATTGTTCTGGCCGTATCGAGATTATCCTGAAGCGAGCTCTGGATACTTGCTGCTTTTGCCTGGGCTAAATTACCTAAATTCCGTTTGGCTTCTTCTTCAAGCAGCTTGCCGACTTGGTCAGAAATATATTTTTGCGTATTATGAGTAGAAATAAGAGTATATACAACCAAAACAGCAGAAGTACCAAGGAGACAGAGACCGGCAAGAAGGGCAATCTTTAGTCGAATTGATTTGAGATGCATGACATACTCCTGTCGTTGACTGGTTATTCAAACAAGTTATTTAAGCTGATTTTTAACTATCTCTGTAACATTAATTTTCGTGATTGTATATGCTATTTTTAATTATTCGCATCAATATCCTAAAGACATCTCAGATTTATCAAATAATTACAATAAATAATGGCTTTTCCCCTACCAACAAGGAAGTGTTGTGCCATTGATGACGACGAAAAGGACAATCGTAACGCATGGCCGTTCCTGCCCTCGCCGGAAATGGACAGGAACGTCATAGCAACAAAAGGAGTTATTTGCGTCGCCATGCCGGGAGCAACGAGAGGTTTCAGGCGAGGAGGGTGCCCGCAGGCATGAGACGTACGCCTCTGGGCGTTTCGAAACACAAGGATGAGGATATTTTTAAAAAACCTTCCAATATGTTCCCCCTTGAGTTACAGGTAAGAATAATTCCCTGCCCTGTTGACGAGCACTGCATCTTTGTGTGGCAGAATCAAGAGGCGACGGGTCTTATAACGAACACCCTGGAGGTTTCCGTGAACCATCTTGTACGGTCCCTTATTGTTTTCGCCCTCTCCCTCTTTGTCGTTACAACGGCCCACGCCCAGCAGAAAACCTACAGAATAGGGTATATCCTTTCAACAGAATCCCAATTGGGAGCGGGAGCAATAGCCTTTGCCGATGCCGTCGCCAAGCAAAGTGGGAACAAAATCAAGATCGAGCAGCAGCCGAATGCAGCTCTCGGTGGCGAAGTTGAAATGCTTAATGGATTGCAACTTGGCACCGTTGACTTTGCCTTCATTACCGGAGCGCCGCTGCCCAATATCATTCCCGCTGTCGGCGTTTTCAACATTCCCTTTATCTTCCGCGATATTGCCCATGCACACGCCGTACTCGACAGTCCGCTCGGGCTTTCCTATCTCGAAAAGTTCAAAGACAAGGAAATGGTCGCCCTGGCCTGGGGGGAGAATGGCTTGCGACATATTACCAACTCCAAACGCCCGATCAAGACGCCCGAGGACATCAAAGGCCTGAAGCTGCGTCTCCCACAGTCCGACGTGATGCGCATCGGCTTCAAAGAGCTCGGAGTCGATACGGTTTCGTTACCGTTCCCCCAGGTCTTCGGAGCCTTGCAATCCGGCCAGATTGACGGCCAGGAGAATCCTATCTCAACAATCGTTTCCTCCAAGTTCGCCCAAGTGCAACAATATCTGTCCCTGACCGGGCACGTCTACGATCCGGCGGTCATTCTCGTTTCGAAGGCAACCTGGGAGGAATTGTCGGGCGAGGAACAGGCGATCCTGGTGGAAGCAGCCAAGGTCGGCGCAAAGGCTTCCCGCGACTACAATGCGAAAGAAGCCAAGGCCGGCGTGGAAAATCTGCGCAAGCAAGGCATGGAGGTAACCGATCAGATCGACCGGGCCAAATTCGCCGCAGCCGTTCAACCGGCCTATCCGGAATTTGAAAAGATGTATGGCGCTGCGGTCATCAAACAGATTCAGGATACAAAGTAGCCAGAGCGCGATTCTGCCCCGTTGCCCAATATTATTACGAAAAGGCCAGATCAGGAGGAAACGGCCATGTGGGATCGACTTGGCATTAGTCTCAAGATTGGCACAGCCTTGGCTGTCGTGCTCCTCCTTCTGGTCGCCCTGGGCGGCGGGGCGTGGATCAATCTGAAAATTATCAGTTCGGCCGCCGGTACGGTTGAAACACGCGTTCAGGCGACGCTCAATGCCGATGCACTCGTGGAACGCTTGCTTGAATCTGTCGCCCTGAGTACGACCTATGCACTGACAGAGTCCGACAACGACCTGAAAGCAGCCCAAAAGGGCTTGGAGAACTTGACAGAGGGTCTGGCCAAAGTCTCCTCCCTTTCCATCGACATTGGGAACTCCACCCTGGCCGAGCGGATCCTCGCCGGGCATCGCCTCTATGAAGCGGATTCACGGGCCATGATGGCGTCTGTCGGCGAGCGGCGGACCGGGAGCACTGCGTTCAGTCGCGCCGCCACTGTCCTTAATACGACATGCACGGCGCTGGCATCCATTCTTATTCGCGAAAATCGGATCGAAATATTGCCGACCGGTTTCAAATTGCAGCAGATTTCGGAGACGGGCACTGCTGAGGCAATGCACTATCTGGCAAGCCGGAACCCGGCCCACGCTGCTGCGGCAAAACAGGTGATCAGCGAGTTCGCCACAACCATGGCGACCCTGCGCGCTGGTGCCGCCACGTTACCCCGCATCCAAAAGCTGCTGACGGCGCTCGAACCCCAGGTCGAGGCTTTTTCCCAATCCCTCGACGCCCTTATTGTGGCCACGGATAAAACCGGAGCCGCCGGCACCCGGCGGCAACACGCCGCCAAGGCGCTCATCGCCCTGGTTAACGAGCTGCGGACGTCCAATAGCGCAGAGCAATCGACAGCTTCGCTTGCCATGCTCAAGGCGATTGATGACTCGAAGTTTATTATCGGGCTGCTGTCCCTGGTTGCCATGCTCGTCGCCATTGTGGCCTGGGTGTTTATCGTGCGCAAGATCGTCGCTGCATTACTCAAAATTGAAGCTGTCATGCGCCTGCTCTCGGACGCAAAGTTTGAGAGCAATATTCCGTACCTGTCCCGCGGAGATGAAATTGGCGCCATGGCCCGGTCCCTACATTCCCTGGTGGATATGTTGCGACGAAAAATTGGAGAGGCCGAAGCCATGAGCCAGACGGCGCACGAAGAGGCGAAAAGCGCTGAAAACGCCCGGGAAGAGGCCGAGAAGGCCCGGGGGTTGGCCGAAGTAGCCAAGCACGAAGGAATGCTCGAAACAGCTGATAATCTTGGCTATGTGGTTGAAAGCATTATCGGAGCCTCAAGCGAGTTGGAGGCTCAGGTGGAGCAGGTGCGAAGCGGCGCCGACCATCAACGGGACCTGCTGCGCAATGTTGTGCAGGCTATCGCCCAGATGACGGCCACAGTCCTTGATGTCGCCAAAAATGCCTCCCGGGCGGCCCAATCTGCCGAAGAAACCAAAACGATGGCCTCGACCGGGGCTGCAGTGGTCGAGGATTCCATGCGTTCTATCGACCGGGTCAACACCGTCTCCGCAGACCTCAAGGCAGCCATGAGCGCCCTTGGAGAACAGACACAATCCATTGGCCGGGTCATGTCTGTCATTTCCGATATCGCCGACCAAACCAATCTGCTGGCCTTAAATGCCGCCATTGAGGCAGCCCGGGCCGGTGAGGCCGGACGCGGTTTTGCGGTCGTCGCCGATGAAGTCCGCAAGCTGGCCGAAAAAACCATGACGGCGACCAAGGAAGTGGGACAGGCTGTCATGAGCATTCAGCAATCCGTGGCCGGCAATATCGAAAATGTGGAAAAGGCCGCCGAAGCGGTAAGCGAAGCGACACAGCTTGCTGAAAAATCCGGTGGCGTACTGCGCGAGATCCTGGGACTTGCCGAAGGAAGCGCCATGGAAGTGGCCGGCATAGCCACTGCGGCCGAACAGCAGTCCTCCTCGGCAGAGGAAATTAACCGCGCGATGACCGAGGTCAGTGGAGTCGTGGAAAACACTGCCAACGGCATGCAGGAGTCGGCCCTGGCTGTGCACGCCCTGGCGGATCTGTCCGGCGATATGGACCAGATCATCGACAAGTTGCGCAAGGCCTGATGCCGCTGCATTACCTCGCGAAATTCTAAAAAAGCGCTGGGATAATCGGAGTAATGCTGAATTTAAAAACCCATTCGTCCCCCGGGATCCGACGAGGACGAACCACGGCGTAATCGACTTCAACGCCAAATTTGACCGGCAATTTGCCGAGCAGCACAGTTTTGGACAGGCCAAGGCCCACAGGCAACGTCACCGCATCATCGGACTTTTTTTGCAACCAGTCGATGCTCACGGTGGGGGACATGCCCACTTGCCACGTCGGCACGGGGGAATACCAAATAAAGTATTGGGCCTTGGTGCGGCTGATTGCACTGCGCTCCGGATCACCGCCGAGAGACCACCAATGCTCGGGAAAGACGCCTACCACCCATTTGTCATTCATATAAAGGGCGGTCATGGCCCCGCCAAGTTGCCATTTTCCGTCGCCCAGACGGGTATCCGTGGCCGTGGGGAAAACAGCCGTGGGGCCAACTCCCCATTTAAACCCATAATGACTTTGGGAAAGGGGACTCAGTATCCCCTTGAGCTCAATATCTCCCAGTCCGAAGGTGTAGTCGACAGAGGAATGCCCTTTTGATGCAGGGGAATTATAGAGGGGAAGCAGTGGGCGGGTAAGAAATCGCCAATCATTGTTCAGGTCAAATTTGAGAACGGGTTGAAAATTATAATTGCATTGCGGCCGCTGTTCATAAAAATTTTTATTGGCCTGTTCCAAATTCAGCTCAAACTGATTGGTGATCAACCAGAGTTCCCCGACGGGGTTGCTCGCTTCCTGAGAAATTTGTTGCAGATAGGCTTTTTCTTGAGTGGGATTTTCCTGACCGCAGAGCGCCGGAAAAACACGTGTGCCAAGGGCAAATACAATCAAAAAAGCGATTGTTCGCAGGTTGGTCTGCATGGCAATTCCTTAAGAGCGCTGTCTTTACGGGGAGAGTCTCTGTCTTTTTGCCACACGGACAGAATTCCGACAAGCGCTCACGGTGTCCCGGTGGCTTGGCGGAGTCTTCAGGCACTTTTTTACGTATACGGAAAAACCTGTTGCCTCTGCCGTTTCCCCAAACTGACGTCAGGCCTTTTCCAACTGTTCCCTTGAAGGATGCCGCCCCGGGAAACAACGCTCTGGAGTACCTCCTCTGCTTTTATCAATCGAACGGCTTCTGCATCTCTCCAGATACGTCTCAAACAACCACGGCACAGCACCGGTCAAAACGCTGGCGCTCGATTGGCCAGACGGGATGGCACCGCAACCTTGACGCTTTATCGTATCGGCTTTACTGTTTCAAAAACTAATTATCAAAAGGGTAAAGTCATGGCCGATACGTTGGATATCTGTGCTCGAGAAATTTTGGATGTCATGCCCCTGGTGATGCAGGATCTCCGTCGGACCATGCGGAGCCAAAGTACCCCGGATCTGCGTTTTCCCGAACTGCGCAGCCTGGCTTTTTTACGGCTCAATCCAGGCTCCAGTCTGACTGATTTGGCGGAATATATAGGTGTGTCCCTGCCTTCCATGTCCAAATTGGTCGATACCCTGACCTATAAGGGATTTCTCGAACGTTCCCCTGACGCTGCAGACCGGCGGCGCATCCGACTTGATCTGACTGAAGCCGGCCGGTCCATCTTATCCACGTCAAGCGTAGCGGTAAAAGCATCTTTCTCCATGAAATTAGCTTTGTTACATCCGGAAGAACTCGAGCAGGTTATCGGCGGCCTGCAATTGTTAAAGCGATTGTTTAAAGGCGTTCCCGAAGCCGAGATGGCGGAAGAGGATCGTTAGGGGCAGGGGCGGGCGCTGTCTGGAACAAACCTCCTCCTTCACATGGAAAGGCCGGGGCCGAAAATACGGACTCGGCCTTTTTCATTTGCCACTGGGCGGCAGGTTCTCTATGCAAGGCGGACTCCTTCCACGCGGATCGCCGCATCGTAAGCGCCTACCAGGAAAAATGCCGTATGTCTCACGCCACAAACGCCTCCGGACAAGACCAGACCCTCCACCCTCGGTTGTCCCCGATGGGTTTGCTGTCACGGTCCTTTCGACATCGTAACTTCAGACTGTTTTTCGCCGGCCAGTTTGTTTCGCTCATCGGCACCTGGATGCAATCCGTGGCCGTGTCCTGGCTGGTCTACCGCCTGACGGGCTCAAGCCTTTCCCTGGGGATGGTCGGATTTGTCAGCCACCTGCCGGTGTTCGTTCTGGGATTGTGGGGGGGGTATCTGGCTGATCGCGGCAACAAACGCGCCATTTTGGTGGCCACCCAGACGGCGGCCATGTTGCAGGCCCTGGCCTTGGCCGCCCTGACGTTCGCCGGCGAGGCCAATGTCTGGCTCATCGGAGGGCTGGCCATGTTCCTGGGCGTTGTCAACGCCGTGGATATGCCTACCCGTCAATCCTTCGTGGTGGAAATGGTCGGCAAGGAAGATCTGCACAATGCGATTGCGCTGAATTCCTCAATGTTCAATAGCGCCCGGGTTCTTGGCCCCGCGATGGCCGGAATATTGGTCGCGGCCATTGGCGAGGGTTGGTGCTTTTTGGGAAATGGCGTGAGCTATCTGGCGGTCATCATCAGTCTGTTGTGTATGCGACTGCCGGCGGCGGCCCCCTGTACAGACAGTCCCAGACTGCGGGCCCAGGTTGCCGAAGGGCTGGCCTACGCCTGGCGGGATCATCCGATCCGGGAAATCCTGCTCAGCCTTGGGCTGACGAGCCTTTTCGGCGCTTCCTATATGGTGCTCATGCCGATTTTTGTGGATACGGTGCTGGGACACGGTGCCCAGACGCTTGGCTTTATCATGGCGGGCACCGGAGTCGGCAGCGTGGCGGCCGCGCTGCTTTTGGCCTTGCGGCGCGAGAGCAGGGGACTGGATCGGTGGCGCGCCCTATCGGGAATGGGTTTTGGCCTTGTGCTGATCGGCTTTGCTTTTTCCCGTTTCTTTTGGCTGGCCATATTCCTTGCCGTGTTGCTCGGCTTTTGCCTGATTCTGTTTTTTGCCGCCTCCAACACCTTGTTGCAACTGCGCAGCCCGGACGCCTTGCGAGGCCGGGTTATGGCCCTGTATGCCATCACCCTTGTTGGCATGGCCCCGTTCGGATCGCTTTTTGCCGGCGGTATCGCCAGCCTTATCGGCACGCCCCTGACGATCGCGCTGTCCGGTGTGTTGTGTTTTCTCAGCGTGGGCGTCCTGGCGCGACAGTCTTTTTTGACGAAGCCCGCTCGTACGGAAAATTCCTGACCAGTCAGGGGAGTGCCTTCTTTTTTTACCCGGGTAATATTGACTTCTCATAATATCCGGGTAAAAATAAGTTCCACAAGGAGGGCGCCATGCACTGGACACGAGATACGCGCTGCACGGCGTTTGCCGGCAATCGACAGTTGGCCTCGGGAACGCTGGAGGAAGTGGCCGCCGCGCTGCAAGCGGCCCAGGATGCCGGCGAGACGGAACCGATGCTGTGCTTTGCCGACGCCACAAGCGAACTGATTGAAATCGATCTGCGCGGCACGCCGGAAGAAATTGTTTCTCGGATCGCTCCGGCCGCTGCGACGGGTCGTGGCCCCGGTCGCCCCAAGCTGGGTGTCGTGGCCAAGGAAGTGACCTTGCTGCCACGCCATTGGCAGTGGTTGTCCGAACAACCCGGCGGCGCTTCCGTTGCGCTGCGAAAACTGGTGGAGCACGCTTCGCGCGAATGCCGTTCCGCCGAGCAAATCCGCCATGCCAAAGAAGCGACCTATCGATTTATGACCGCCCTGGCCGGGAATCTGCCCGGCTATGAGGAGGCGACACGGGCGCTTTTCGCCGGCGATGCCGCAACATTTACGACGTTGACGGCCTCCTGGCCCGTTGCTATCCGGGACTATGCCGGCAAATTGGCCACATCGGCCTTTGCTCGCGAACCGGACGACACAGGAGAATCCCCATGCGCGTAAAGGAACTCGGCAAGACAGGACTTGTCGTCTCTGCCGTCGGCTTCGGCGGCATTCCCATTATCCGACTGAATTTCGATGAAGCAGCGCAGGTGTTGCGCCATGCCGTGGACCGGGGCATCACGTTTTTCGATACCGCCAACCGCTATGTGGACAGTGAAGAGAAAATGGGGCGGGCCTTTGCCGGCATCCGGGACAAGGTGGTCATCGCCACCAAGACCGGACAACGTCTGGCAGGCCCGGCCATGGAAGAGCTGGAGTTGAGCCTCAAGCGTCTGGGAACGGATCATATTGATCTCTATCAGCCGCATCAGGTGTCCAAGCCCGAAGAACTGGACGTGCTGCTCGGACCGGGCGGAGCCATGGAAGCTCTGACCCGGGCCCAACGGCAAGGGAAAATCCGCTGTCTGGGGATTACCTCCCACAGTCTGGAAATGGCCCGGAAACTCGTTGCGACCGGACTGTTCGCCACGCTTCAGTTTCCCTACAACCTCATTGAAACTGAGGCCATGACGGATCTTTTCCCTGAAGCCAAGGCCGCAGGTATGGGTATTCTGGTCATGAAACCGTTTGCCGGCGGCATGATCGACGACGGGGATCTGGCCTTACGGTTTCTGCGCCGCAATCCGGATCTGCTGGTCCTGCCTGGTTGCGACACCGTGGAGCAGGTGGATCAGGCGGCGGACCTCTTTTTGCAGCCCTCCGTCTGGACGGCGGCGGACGAAAACAAGGCCGAGGCGTATCGCCGGGAATTGGGCACCCGCTTTTGCCGACGCTGCGAATATTGCCAGCCGTGTCCCCAGGGCGTGCGCATCACCTATGCCATGATGTACAAAGTCGTGGCCCGTCGGATGTCCCCGGCCAAAGCGGTCGCTTTTTCCGGCGAGACCATGGAGACCGTGCGGCAGTGTATCGACTGCGGCGAATGTGCAACGCGCTGTCCCTACAATCTGCCCATTCCGGAAATGTTGCGGGAATATCTGGCCCTCTACGACAGTCACCGGGCGCAGCAATAACAAAAGCGCCTCTCAGATCAGGACGTTTGGCGGGGCAGGGACGACACGCTGTCCCGCTCGCGTCGACCACACACAGGGGGGAGGACAGGACGCGGGCAGGGTTTTGCAAAACCTGTGTCGAAAACGGGATTGAACCCGCTGAGCAGTCTGGTCTTGCCGGAATGTGGCCGCACAGTGGGAAATCTGTGGACGGAAGCCTTTTCGGAAAACAAAAAAAGCGCGGGCTCTCCCGCGCTTTCAAGGGAAGCCGGACACCCGGCCACAACCGTTACCGCTGCTTCCTTTCGGACCTGACGGGGTTGGCGGCGTAACCGCCGCCCGGCTTCCCCAAAAAATCTGGCGGAGAGGGAGGGATTTGAACCCTCGGTACCCGTTAAGGTACATACGATTTCCAATCGTACTCCTTCGGCCGCTCGGACACCTCTCCGCGAAGCACTGGTAACTATCTGAACCTCCTCACCTTGGCAAGAAAAAAATTAGCCTTGGAGCAATTTTTTTCCGGTCAGCAATTCGTAGGCGGCCAGATACTTTTCCTGGGTCTTTTGCATTACCGCTTCGGGCAGGCGCGGCGCAGGCGGCTGCTTGTTAAAGCCGATGCTGGTCAGCCAGTCGCGCAGATACTGCTTGTCATAGCTCGGCTGGGAATGTCCCGCCGCGTAGCCGTCCGCCGGCCAAAAACGCGAGGAATCCGGGGTAAGCACCTCGTCGATGAGGATCAGCCCCTCATCAGTCAGCCCGAACTCGAATTTGGTGTCCGCGATGATGATGCCGCGCTCCCGGGCAAAGTCACGAGCCTTGGCGTACATGGTCAGGCTCGTTTCCTCGACCTTGGCGCACAGTTCGGCCCCAAGCATGTCCTTGGCCTTGGCCAGGGTGATGTTCTCATCGTGGGACCCCAGGTCCGCCTTGGTCGAAGGCGTAAAAATGGGTTCCGGCAATATCTGGGACTCGACGAGACCAGTGGGCAGGGCATGGCCGCAAATGGTTCCTGTGGCCTTGTAGTCTTTAAGGCCCGAACCGGTGATAAACCCGCGCACAATACACTCGATGGGCAACGGTTTGGCTTTTTTGGTCAGCACGGCCCGACCAGCCAATATATCGGCATAGGGGGCCAGCGGGGCGGGAAAGTCGGCCGTTTCCGTGGCCAGCAGATGGTTGGGGATAAGCTCTTGAAACTTCTCCATCCAAAACAGGGTGATCTGATTAAGAATAACACCCTTTAACGGAATCGGATTCGGCATAATGACGTCATAGGCCGAAATGCGATCGGTCGTGACGATAAGCAGGCTTTCCGGGGAAACTTCATAAATATCACGAACTTTTCCACGAGAACGCAACGGATAGGCTTTGATGTCAGTCTCAATCACGGCATGCATGCAAAAAATCCTCGCTTAGGCTTTAAAGCGGCATTCCACGCTTCTGGCGTGGGCTTCCAGATTTTCCAGTCGGGCCAGTCGGGCAATCTTGGCCCCATGGGCGGCCACATAGCCCGGCGCAGCGGCGATCAGACTGGTTTTCTTGGTAAAAGTCGAAACGGATAGGGCCGAGGAAAACCGGGCCGTGCCCATGGTCGGCAACACATGGTTGGGGCCGGCGAAATAATCGCCCACGGGTTCGGGACAGTGATGCCCCATAAACACCGCGCCGGCATGGCGTATCTTGCCGACAAGGCTCCAGGGCTCGGCCACGGACAGTTCAAAGTGTTCGGGGGCAATGGCGTTGATCAGCTCCATACCGACGTCCAGGTCGGGCACAGTCACCAGCGCGCCAAAGTGGCCCAGGGAAGCGGCGGCGATGTCCTTGCGCGGCAAATCGGTCAACTGCCGTTGCAGCGCCTGGCACACTACTTCAAGTAACGCTTTATCCGGGGACAGACAAAGGGCGGCCGCCATGGGATCGTGCTCGGCCTGGGACAGCATGTCCGCGGCCAGCCATTCGGGATTGGCCGAACGGTCGGCCAGGATGGCGATCTCGCTCGGTCCGGCGATCATATCAATGCCAATAGTGCCGATCAAAAGCCGTTTGGCCGTCGTCACGTAAATATTGCCCGGCCCGACCACCACATCCACGGCGGGAATGGTCGCCGTGCCATAGGCCAGGGCGGCAATGGCCCAGGCGCTGCCCACACAGTAGACGTCGTTGATATGCAAGAGCGAAGCGGCGGCCAGAATATACGGATTGAGACTGCCATCGCTTCGGGGCGGGGAAACAATGGCGATGCGCGGCACGCCGGCCACCTGGGCCGGAATGACGTTCATCAGCAAGCTCGAAATAAGTGGGGTCTCGCCGCCGCGTCCACCAGGCACGTAGCAACCGGCCGCGTCCACAGGAGTGACGATCTGGCCGAGCATGGTGCCGTCGGGGGAGGGGATCCACCAGGATTGTTCTTTCTGGGCTTCATGGAAGGCCCGGATATTGGCGGCGGCCTCGGCGATGATCGCCAGATCGTCGGCCGCAATGGCATCGCGGCCAGCCGCGATTGCCGCTTCGGAAACACGCAGACAACCGGCCTCAAAGCCATGGCAGTCAAACCGCTGGGTCAACTCCACAAGCGCGGCGTCGCCACGTTTGGCCACATCCTGAAGAATGTGTTGGACTTTTTCGACAACATCGCCGGCAGCTTCTTCACGACCCGCGAGCAAAGCCCGCAGCGGTCCGAAATCCGCCGGACCCGTGACGGTAAAACGAGGGCAGGGCATGCAATTATCCTTGGAAAGGGCTTTCACAAACAGTTATGACAAGCTCTTTTCCCTACGCCCACGTCACGAAAATGTCGAGACGGACCGGGGACGCCCGCCCGGACCGGCCCCACACAGGCGATCCACCGAACGGACACCATCTTCATTTTACCGACGTTTATTGAGGCGTTTTTGCGGGAGCCGCGCCCAATTCCGGCGGCGCGGCCGCAATCGGCTCCAGAACCTGTCCCCGGGCCAACCGGCGGACCAATTGCATCTGATCGGCCCGGCAGGCGGCCCGTCCATCAATCGCCGCCGCCAACACCTGTCGCAAAATAGCGGTGTAACGTGGGCCGGGTTCAATGCCGAGTTCCTTTAAATCATTGCCCGTCACCTCCACCCGTTTGTTGCGCAGGGTGGTCAGATGCATGGAAACATACTTCTGCAACGATTCCCGTGGATTTCGGGCCATCAGATACAGCGCTCCCTCAATGGGGAGCTGTTCCATTATAAAATACAGCTCGGAAAGCGGCCCCTTGTGATATTCCCAATTAAACAACCCCTGGGCGGTTTCCCGGATCTGATGGCGCAGACCGGCGATATCGCCGGCCACCCGCTTGGAAAAATTCAGGCGTCTGGCAATGATGGCGAACTGTTCCGCATCCAGGCCGGTGCATAGCGCCAGAAAGTAGACAAGCCATTCCTGCGGCTTGGGTTCGATGTACAACAGCCGGTACCAGTTGATGACGTTTTCCACTTCCAACAGCACTGATTCCCGGATCGGCGTCAGACCGAGCAGGGGATGCACCGCCGCCAGCAGTTTGTAACTCTGCATGCGACGCAGGCAGGCCAGGGGATTTTTTTCCTCCAGGATCAGACGCAGCTCATGAAATACCCGCGCCCCGGAAAGCTTATGAAAGAAGCTGTGCCGCACGGAGTTTTTAATCAACCGGTCGGTCTGGCCGCCAATGCGAAAACCAAACCGTTCGCTGAACCGGATCGCCCGGACAATGCGGGTCGGGTCTTCGACGAAGCTTAAGGAATGCAGCACCCGCAGCACCCGGTCCTTGATGTCGCGTTGGGCGCCGAAGAAATCCACCAATTCACCGAAACGGTCGGGCGAAAGATGCACTGCCAGGGCATTGACCGTAAAATCCCGTCGATACAAATCCATTTTGATGGAGGACAGCTCGATCGTGGGCAGGGCGGCCGGATACTCGTAGTATTCAAGACGGGCCGTGGCCACATCCACACGTTGGCCGTCGGGCAAAATAATCACGGCCGTTTTGAATTTCGGATGGGCCTTATAGCGGCCGCCAAAGGTCTCGACCATGGCCGCCGCAAAGGCGATGCCATCACCCTCGACCACAAGGTCCACATCGTAGTTGGGGGATTTGAGCAAAACGTCGCGCACAAACCCGCCGACGACATACACGGCGAATCCTTTTTCCTTCCCCAATTCGCCGGCCTTTTTCAGCAGCCCGAACAACTCCTTGGGCAGGCGTTCACGCAGCATTCCGCCGATATTGCGTTCTTTCTTGCGATCGGGAAGCAAGGATTCCGGGATGCGGGCCGGTTCTTTGACAAGCGTATTGACTACATCCGTCCGGGTGACCACCCCAAGCAGCACCCCGTTTTCCACGACCGGCGCCAGGCGTTGCCGTTGGCCGAGAATGATCTCCATGAGGGGATAGAGGTCTGTGTCGGGCGTGACCACGGCCGGATCGCGAATCATGTATTCGCTGACAGAGACGCTGCCCAGGCCATGCTTGATGGCCTTATCCATAATGTCGTGTTCAATGACCCCGACGCAACGCCGGGAACCTTTGGCTACGACCGGCAGGGCCTTGAGGCCATAGTGGGTCATGATGTCTTCGGCCTGGACCATGGTGGCCGTTTCCTCGATGGATACGGCTGGTTTGCTCATGAGCTGGCGCACCAGGATTTGCGGGTTGACCTGGGAATACAGCAGCCCAAACAGTTCCTCACGCACCTGGGTCAGCGTCCGGTTTTTGATGGAGGCCGAGGCCGCATAGGGGTGGCCGCCGCCGCCAAGCGAAGCGCAGATTTTGCCCACGTCCACATCCGGAGTTCGCGAGCGGGCCACCAGATGCACCCGGTCGTTCATAAGCCCCAGGGCGAACAGCACCCGCAGGTTTTCCATGTCGAGGAACTTATGCACGAGCAGGGCGAAGTCCCCCACGTACTGATCCGACGCCGCCTCGGCGATGACCACCTCCACGCCGTTGATGTCGTGGGTCTGGGCCGACTCGATAAGCTGGCTCATGATGGTGATCTGTTCCGAGGACAGTTCCCGGGTCATCAGATCGGCGATGACCCCGACATCCATGCCGCGGGCGCGCAGCCAGGCGGCGGCGGCCAAATCATGCTCGGTGGTGGAGGCAAAGGTGAACGAGCCCGTATCCTCATAGATGCCAAGGCCGAGGATGGTGGCTTCATCTGTCGTCAAATCCAGCTTCCGGGCGATAATCTCTTCCATAAGAATACCCGTGGTGGAGCCCCAGGGCTTCACCACGGACAGGGCGGCCGGCACGTCTTCGTCGGTATCCGGGTGATGGTCGTAGCAGTGGACGACAAGGTCCGGGTTGGCGAACGCCCCTTCGATATGGGGCACGCGGGAACGTTGTCGGGTGTCCACCAAAACCAGGGTTTTCACGCTGGCCGGGTCGATTTCCTTGAAATTTTTGAAGTTGAAGAGGTACGTGGCGCTTTGGATGAAAAAGTGCCGGATATTTTTTTCCTGGCTGCCCGGGAAAATAAGCGTCGCGCCGGGATACAGCTTGCCGGCGGCGATAATGGCCGCCAGACAATCGAAATCCGCATTGGCGTGTCCGGTAATAATGGTGGGCGCAGCCAGCAACACTGGTTTGGAAGGAAAGCTCATAAATAAAGTATCACTTTAGGTCTTATTCCAATCCCGGGACCGGGGATGATGGGCGCGGTGTACAGCCATAAGCCGCCCGGTCTGGACATGGGTATAGATTTCCGTGGCGCTGATATCGGCGTGGCCAAGCAGGATCTGCACCGTACGCAGATCGGCCCCGCCTTCGAGCAGATGGGTGGCGAAAGAGTGACGCAGGCTATGGGGGGAAATGCGGGTTGGCACGCCCGCCGCCAGGGCATGCCGCTTGATGCCTTTCCAAACGGCCTGCCGACTCAGCCCCAGGCCGGACCGGTTTAAAAAGATAAACTCGGTTTTAGGGCCAAAGGCGCCGCGCACCGTGGCCAGATACGTGGAAAGAAACTCTCGGGCCAGGGCATGAATGGGGGTGAGTCGTTCCTTGGCGCCTTTGCCGAACACCCGCAGCAGGCCGGCCTGGGCGTCGTAATCGACCAGCGTCAACCCGACCAGTTCCGACACCCGAAGCCCGGCGGCGTAGAGCAATTCGAGCATGGTGCGATCCCGATAGCCAAGCGGGGTCGTCGTGTCCGGAGCCGCCAGCAGCCGGGAAACTTCTTCGCGGGAGAGCACATCCGGGAGCAATCGGGGCAGCTTGGGATTTTCGATCAGCGCGGCGGGGGATTCCGGAAGCCAGTGTTCCCCGGCGGCAAAAGCAAAAAATCCGCGCAAGGCCGACAGGTGACGGGCCAGGGAACGACTGGCCAGCCCCCGTGCCCGCAGCTCGACAAGATAGAGGAACAACGTGTCGTCGGTAACCCCTTCCAATTGGCCGTCATGGCTGTTTAAGAAAATTAAAAAATCTGTTATATCTGTCGCATAGGCAGATATGGAATGCTCGGACAGCCCTTTGGCCACAATCAGGTGTTCCAAATAAACGTCTACCCAGGGATGGGAGGGACGGGGCGTTGTGGGGGGGGTATCGGTGGTCATAATACTGCAGCCGTCACTGTGACACGATTTGGTGCCGCCTTCAACGGGGCGAACGACAAGACCAAGCGGCTTGACACGGGCTTTTTCTCTTCTTTAAAGTGGCCGGTCTGCCGCACGGCGCAACGACACACGCCCAAAGGAGCCATCATGATCGAGTTTTCCATGGCCGACCGCCTGGCCGCCCTTCCGCCATACTTGTTTGCCGAAATCGACAGGGTCAAGGCCGCAGTCAAGGCCCGTGGCGTGGACATTATATCGCTTGGCATCGGCGATCCGGATATGCCCACCCCGGACTTTATCGTGGAAGCCTTGTGCGCCGCAGCCAAAAAGCCCGAGAATCATCAGTATCCGTCCTATATTGGACTGCTTGCGTTCCGGACTGCCGTGGCCGACTGGTACAAGGCCCGTTTTGGCGTCACCCTTGATCCGGACCGCGAGGTTGTCAGTCTTATCGGATCCAAGGAAGGTATCGCCCATTTTCCCCTGGCCTACGTCAACCCAGGCGATCTGGTCCTCATCTGCCCGCCCAACTATCCGGTCTATCCCGTGGCGACCGGCTTTTGCGGCGGTGAAGTCAAGACCCTGCCGCTTGTCGAAGAAAATGACTTCCTGCCCGATCTCGACGCCGTCGATGACGCCACCTGGGCCCGGGCGAAAATGATTTTCGTCAACTACCCCAACAATCCGACTGCCGCCACGGCCAACCGGTCCTTTTACGAGAAGCTGATCGCCAAGGCCCGCGCCTCCAAAACCATTGTCGTTTCGGACGCCGCCTACACCGAGATGTACTACGATCCCACGGACAAACCCCTTTCCATTCTGGAAATCGACGGGGCCAAGGACGTGGCCATCGAATTCCATTCCCTGTCCAAGACCTATAATATGACGGGCTGGCGCATCGGCATGGCTGTCGGCAACGAACAGCTTGTCAAAGGCTTGGGCAAGATCAAGGAAAATATGGATTCCGGCATCTTTCAGGCGGTGCAGGAGGCAGGCGTGGCCGCCCTGACCAAGGGCGATCCGTATGCCGAAAAATTCCGCGCCGTCTACAAGGAACGTCGGGATGTCGCCGTGGCTGCCCTGGGCAAGATGGGCATTCACTGCCGCACGCCCAAAGCCTCCTTCTATCTGTGGTGCAAGGTTCCCGTCGGACAGACTTCGGCCGCCTTTGTCACCCGGGTGCTCCAGGAGACCGGCGTGGTGCTGACGCCCGGCAATGGCTTTGGCGCGCCCGGAGAGGGGTACTTCCGTATTGCCATGACGGTGCCGGTCGCCCGCATGGAGGAGGCCTTGTCACGCATCGCCAAGCTGTAACCGCCTATATTGGCCTCGGTTCCAACCTGGGAGATCGACAGGCCTTTCTGCAAATGGCCCGGGAGCGTCTGGCGGCGCTCCCGGACCTTGTCGTTGCGGCCGAAAGCCCGCTCTATGAAACCGAACCCTGGGGGGATACGGAGCAGCCGTATTTTCTTAATCAGGTTGTGGCCCTGCGTCTTGGCCCCTCCTGGTCGCCGGAGCAACTGCTTGCCGCCCTCCAAACAATCGAAACGGCCCTTGGGCGGGTACGCGGTCCACGCCGTTTCGGCCCCCGCACGCTGGATCTGGATATCTTGCTCTACGGGCAGGAACGCCGGACGGAGCCGGATCTGATCGTACCGCATCCGCGGCTTCGGGAACGGGCGTTTGTCCTGGTTCCCTTGGCGGACATCGCGCCGCACAGTGACATTCCAGACGGGCAGGGGGGCGACGTCAGCCAGGCCCTGGCGAAAATTCCTTTCATAATTTCGGGGAATATTCTACGAACAAGGAAGTGACCAAGCTGTAAAATTGGCTTGGCGAGGAGCGTTATGTACCGTTGGCTCATACTGATCGTGGCCGCTTTTATTCTCTATAAGCTGTTCATGGGGGATCGTGGCCGGAAAAGGGACCAGGAAGCCGAACTGAAAAAGAAAAAGGCCGCCACCGGCGAGATGGTCAAAGATCCCGTCTGTGGCACCTATGTCCCGGCCGACGCTGATATCCGGGCGCGCGACGGCAATAAGGTCTACGCCTTTTGCAGTTATGAATGTCGCGACACCTTCGTCAAACGCTTGGAAGCTGCGCGCACCCAGCAGCAGGCTATGGGACAAACTCCTGCCGCCGAACACGCGGAAAATAACGAGCGTTCCTAACATCGCACTTTGATCCTGCCGCCTTTTTTGCAGGCAGCAGCCTTGGGATTTCGGCGTGTCTGGCGTCCCAAGGTGGGCAATAGGTTTTTCCCGGAAGCACATTCCACATCGGAAGCGTAGCATGCCATAAATGGCGGGTTACGCTTCGTTTCACTTCGGATTAAGGCAAGCATCGCTGACACATGCACCATCCTTCTCCTTCTCGCACCGAGCCCTCCGGAAAAGCCCCAAGCAGTTGGCCCTGGCAACTGGCTTTGATAAGCATTCTGATCATTGCCGCCGGCCTGCGCTTATATCATCTGGATACCCCGTCCATGGGATGGAACGAGATTCTCGTTCCGCTGACAGCGTGGTTTCCGATTCCCTACATCATGGATTTTTCGCGCCAATGCGCCCTGCATCCGCCGCTCTACCTCCTGTGCGTCAAGGCTATGGAATGGGCAGGGGTGTCGGATTTCGCCCTCCGTCTGCCGGCGGCGCTTTGCGGCCTAGCCACGGTCTATTTCTGCTGGCGAAACTTTTCCCGGCTCTATGACCGCTCTGTCGGCCTGCTGGCCGCCGCTTTCGTGGCCGGCAACGCCATGCAGATCTGGCATGTGCGTCAGGTGCGCCCCGATGCCGTTTTGATGCTGCTTTTTGTTTTTTCCCTGTTTTTTCTCCTGCGGTTTCTGCGCAGCCGACGGAACGCCGACCTCTGTATCCTGTTGGCCGTCAATATGCCGCTTTTCCTCCTGCACTACATGACCTTTTTGATCGTTTTGGCCGAAGGGACGGTGTTGGCCCTCAACTGGCGTTCCCGGGCGGGGGAGGGGGTTTCCACCCGCCAGTTGTTCGTTTTCGGTCTGGGCACGGCCGTTGTGGCCCTGCCGGTGCTGTTTTTCCTCTTTCTGCCCAACCCGGTCGCACCCTCTATTTTGACGAACACAACGTCTGTTGCCGAGACCGGCCGGCAGCTTTTAGACGACCTTGCCCAGGTGTTATGGCGCTACGACGAGCTGCCGGTACGTCTGCTTATGGGGGGCCTCGTGATTGCCGGGGCGGTCGCCATGCTGCGTCGTGCGCCACGCGAGTTGGCGGCCTGTCTGCTTTTGGGCCTTATTCCTGCGCTGGCGCTTGTGTTCCTGCGCAAAGCGACGCTGCTTTCGCCGCATCTTTTTCTGTATCTGACTGTGTTGGCCGGACTTTTTATCGGGCAGGCCGGTCGCTGGCTCCCCAACGCCGCGTTGGCCATTCCGGCCGCTTTGGCGTTGGCTGCCGCCCCCGCAGCTGGAATCGTCTGGCAGCACGCCGGCGATTATTATGAGGCAACCAGCTATCACCAGGAAAAGCAGGGCACGGATTTCAAGCCGATGGCCCGGGAGCTTGCCGGACGTCTGCACCCCGGCGACATTGTCGCCGCGTCTGCGCCGAGCATCGCCAATGCGGTTTCCTGGTATCTTGACCAATATGTGGCCACAAATCCCTTTCGCATCCAACGCTTGGATGCCGCAACCAGCGACTATTCCTTGTATTTTTTTGCCACATCCACGACTCGTGGGCAATTCGGAACCAACGCGATGGGTCCCATTGCCAATGTTGAGCCAATTCTGAACGCCACACTGTACCGATTGCCTATCCACCGGGAATCGACGCCGACCATTGCGGTTTTACCGTTTGCGGCCACGCGGCGCATGGAATTCCCGACTTTTTACCGACAGGTTTCCGCTTTTACCGGCATGACCATCGCACCCAATCAGGGCGGCAAGGCCATTCCCACCCAGAACAACCTTCCCGGCACTATCGAATACCGCTTCAACAATGCCACAGGGGACGCCCCGCAATTGCTCCAGTGGAGCCTTGCCTATGAAAATCAGGGACGAGAGAATACCCTGGCCGTCTCAGTCCGCTTCGACGACGAACCAGCCCGGCCCATTTTGAGCTCCACCGGCCCGGACGCCAGGGATATGCAAACCGTGACCGCACTGCGCACCACCCCCTACAAAACGCTCACGCTCAGTCTGCAAACCGTTTGTGCCCCGTTGACCGCCCGTTACCCCGGCGGCAACCTGGAAACCATCGCCGTAAAAAGTGTGCAGCTCGAAGTTGTCCCGGCCGGTTTGTTCGATTCGCCGGGTATCCAAAATCTTGCGGAACAAAATCTCGGTAAGATCGAACACAACGAAACCGACATTTGGCGTTGGGGGCTGGGGCCTCAGAGCCAGCAAACGTTCGCGCTCCCAGCAACGGGCAACTATTGGTTGGAATTTGACTTTTCCAACATCCTCGCTGGGCAGACCGTAACCGTTGCCGTCAATGGCCAGACTGTCGCCATTTTCCCCGATCTTCCGGCCAATGCCCAGGAAAGCCGACGGATCCTCATCGCCGGCCAACAGGGCCGCAACAGCGTGACCGTAAGTTACTCGGATTGGAACCACGGCAAGACCACCTTTGCCGAAACAGACCCGCGCCCTTTAAGCCTCCTTATTCACAAACTCCGGGTTATTCCTGAGTGAGAAAGTGCGAAGTGAAAGAGGAAGAGCGTGTGAGATGAGGTGAAAGAGAAGGGTGGGTCGAGCGAGGCGGGGCGTTGCCCCTGCACCCCACCGGGGAGCGTGGCTCCCCGGACCCCTTTTCCGGAAAACAGACCAGACTCGCATCAAGCATCCACCCGTCTAAAAAAAAAATCACAGCCGGGACTCCGACCGAGGGTCGTCATTCTGGCCAGTTTTCCTTGGTCAGCGATGACAGGGCCGGGAAGGGCATATGAATCCAAGCCCTCCGGCTTGGTCTGCCACATCCGCGTCAATAAAAAGCAACTGTGTGGCCTGTGTATCGCCCAAGAACACACCCACAGGTGATGAGGCTTTCATTGGCGGGAGTCAGCAGCCGATTTGGCCGGCCGCGTCTCAAGATCCGTCACCACAAGTCAGAATGCCTTCCCAAGGCAGACAACGACGTTTGTCATAGCAAGACGCGGCCGTATCATCATGCAACGACACTCAGATTATGGGCATCATAAGAGCCCAAGATTTAAGACCAAGATCTTACACAATTCTCAGCCCAATATTTCTTTGGCCGCATGGCGTTCGGTAATGACCTGATTCGAGCCAGGACGACGATTTTTTGATCCAGATTGATGCAGTCGTCAGACCCAGATTTTTTGATTCACGTTGGGTCCGTATGGAGGCAAACCGTCCGAAGTTATGAGTCCGTTCAGAGAACGGTTTAAGCTTCGGTTAGAACGCTTGACGCAATCTTTTAAGGTCTGGACGTTTTTGGTCCTCGTGGTTCGAAATACGTTGAAGTCAATGAGAATCTGGGTGGGCACAGAATAAGGAACGGGAATAAAGTTAACATAATTTACATTATGAGACAAAATAGATAAGAGAGAATAATGTGGGGAAAACCATGGTTCACAGCTTCCCCCACGAAATCGTTTACAAAAACAAGGACACCGGCGCAAAAGCCGTCACGTCAATAAGTCCCTGATCTGTCAGTTTCAAAGTCGGAATGACTTCCAAGGACAAAAAAGACATCATCATAAAGGGATGCGCCTCGACATCCGCCGGCAAATTGGCAAGCTCCCGATATGCCAATCCCAGGGCTTCCATACCGGCCGTAACGACTTCCAAAGGTGCATCGCTCATCAGTCCGGCGACAGCTAACTGCACCTGGGCCAAAATCCTGCCGCCCCGAACCACGACGAACCCGCCGCCGGAAACCATCAGGGTTTGCGCGGCAAGGGCCATATCCGCATCATTTGTACCAGCGACAATCAGATTATGGGCGTCATGGGCCACCGTACCGGCAATAGCCCCAGATTTAAGACCAAGACCTTGCACAAATCCCAGTCCAATATTTCCTGTCGCCGCATGGCGTTCGATAACGGCCAGTTTGGCCAGATCCCGCGAAGGATCCGCCATAGCCAGACCGCCTTGCACCGTGGGTTCCAGCACCAAAGATTTTGTAACGATCTGCCCCGGCACTACGCCAATGACCCGCATGCGCGAAGAGACAGCCGGCACGGTCAACCGAGCTTCGGTTACTTCCCCGGCCACGCGCATGGCCCGCGGCGGGGTCATACAGGACCAATCGGCGAACTCCCATTCCGAAAGATGGCGACCGGCCAAAAAAACATCTGAGACGGCAAAGGATTCAAGATCATCAACAAGGATACAGTCTGCACGATACCCCGGAGCCACTGCGCCCCGGCGATAGAGCCCAAAGTATCGAGCCGGATTGATCGAAGCCATTGCCACGGCCTGTATAGGCGACAGACCAAGCCGGACGGCTTGGCGCACCAGGGCATTCATATGCCCTTCCCGGCGTAAATCCACCGGATCCCTGTCATCGCTGACCAGGGAAAACTGACTGGAGTTTTCCGGCGTCACCAGGGAAATCAAAGATTCCATGTTCTTTTCAGTACTGCCCTGACGAACCATAATATGCAGACCACGCCGCAATTTTTCGCATGCCTCGTCCAGCTCCGTGCATTCGTGATCCGATCCCGGACCGGCTGTGACGTAGGCGTCAAGCGCCCTTCCGGAGAGCCCTGGAGCATGCCCGTCGATAACCCGTCCCTTGGCGGCTAACAGTTTGCGCAACATCTCTTCGTCGCCGGCAACCACCCCGGGGAAATTCATGACCTCGGCCAAGCCCAGGATGCGATCGGGATGTCTGGCCAACATGGTGGCAACGTCCCTGGCCACAAGCCTCGCTCCAGAAGTGGCCATATTCGTTGCTGGCACGCATGACGGCATCATAAAATAACAGGTCACAGGCAGATCTTGACTGCAGGCCAGCATGTATTCAATGCCGGCCAACCCCAGGACATTGGCGATTTCATGCGGATCGGACACAACAGCGCATGTGCCGTGCGGCGCAACCGCCCGTGCAAAAACCGGCGGCGAAAGTAACGTCGATTCAATATGGATGTGGCCGTCAATCAAACCGGGACAAAGATAGCGTCCAGCGGCATCAATGATCCGGGTCGCCTCCTTTCCCGAAAAACCAACGAAAACGTCATCAACCACGGCAACATCGGCTTGATGGATTTCACCGGATAACACGTTGATCACCCGGGCGTTTCGAATAAGCAAATCGGCCGGGCGTTCACCGCGAGCGACTTCCAGACGGTGTTTGAGAATGGCAAGGCTGCCCATAACAGTGGTCTCCAGGGGTTAGAACGTGCAACAAACGATTTTGGAACACAGCCTTTTCACACCACGAGTCGGTTGAATCCTCCCCCGAAATCCCCTATATCATGGCACATGAACGCACCAGGAACATTCCTTCTCGGTCCCCGGGATGGCCGCGCCCGTACGGGACGGCTGACAACCGCGCACGGCGAGATTGAAACGCCGATATTTATGCCCGTGGGCACTCAGGGCACGGTCAAGAGCCTCTGCCCGACAGACCTGCACGACCTCAAGGCCCAGATTATCCTTGGCAACACCTATCATTTGTATCTGCGGCCCGGCGACGAACTTGTCGCCAAGTTGGGCGGCCTGCACCGGTTTATGGCCTGGGACGGCCCAATTCTTACAGACTCCGGTGGATTTCAGGTGTTTAGCCTGTCGGGACTGCGCCAGATCGCCGAAGAAGGCGTCACCTTTGCCTCGCACATTGACGGTTCACGGCATCTTTTTTCGCCGGAAAAGGTCATTTCTATCCAGCGGAATCTCGGCTCCGACATTATGATGGTGCTTGACGAGTGTGTGCCGTACGGCGCAGATCGAGCCTATACTGAAAAGTCCTTAGGTCTGACAACCCGTTGGGCCAAACGCTGCCGACAGGCGCATCCATCTGGTGATCGGGGACAACTCCTGTTCGGCATTGTTCAGGGAGGTTTTTTCAAGGATCTACGGGCCAGAAGCGCTGCGGAAATCATCGACATCGGCTTTGACGGCTACGCCCTGGGCGGGCTTTCTGTGGGTGAAAGCCGTCCGGAAATGTATGATATTTTGGACGATGCCACCCTCCTGCTCCCCGAGGATCGTCCCCGCTATCTGATGGGGGTCGGCGCACCGCGCGACCTGCTCGCCGGCATGGCCGCCGGCATTGATATGTTTGATTGCGTGCTGCCCACACGAAATGCCCGCAATGGGACCCTGTTCACCAGCCAGGGTAAGGTCAATATTAAGCGAGCCCAGTACCGCGAAGACGATACCTCACTTGACCCTGAGTGCCCCTGCTACGCCTGCCAAACATTTTCCAAAGCCTATCTGCGTCACCTCTATATCGCCCGGGAACTTCTCTCCTATCGGCTCAACAGTCTTCACAACCTGACGTTTTTCTTACGAATGATGGAACAGGCCCGACAAGCGATCCGAGAGGGCCAATTCGCCGCCTTCCGCGCGAAAATGGAAGCGCTCTATCCCGAACAAGAAGAAGACACAGAAGAATAAGAAGAACTGGGGCATCATCATGCCCCATAATCCTTCAATATTTTATCAACAGCTCATAGGAAAAGGAAGGTCCGGGAGGGGATTATCCCCTCCCGGTGGGGTCAGGGACAACGCCCGTGCTCTTCTTTTCAGCTCTCGTTCTCACTTCCGACAATACGGACAAAAAGAAGGTATAGCCTGCAGCCTGCTTGGCCACGCGGGGGGCCATACGCTTGGCCAATGCGGCTGCGCTTGTCTGAAAAGATCCCTCGCCGGTCAACCTGGAGAGTGCTGTCAAAACGAAAAAGGCCACGCTATTGCCTGAGGGAACAGCCGCATCGAAAAAGATCTTTTGTCGCACCAGCAAGGCTTCACCATCGTCCGGAGTCAGAAAAAAACCGCCGGCGGTGTCAGCAAAATGCAGCAGCATGGTTTGCGCCAGGGCAACGGCCCCGTGCAGATAGACCGGGTCGGAAACGGTCTGATAGAGTTCTATCAGTCCCCAAGCCAAAAATGCGTAATCGTCAAGCATACCGTCAATAGCCGCTTCCCCCTGGCGCAGCCGGTGGAGCAACCGGCCATCGGGGAGCCCCAACTGGGTGAGAATGCCTGCCGCAGCGCGTTGCGCCCGCACAGCCAAATCCTTGTCGTCGAATGCCCGGGCAGCCTTGGCCAGAGCGGCGATCATCAAGCCATTGAGATCGGTCAACACCTTGTCGTCACAAAGAGGCCGCGGCCTTTTTTCCCGAGCGGCCAAAAGCGTGAGGCGACAACGTTCAAGTCGAGCTTGAAGATCTGTCAAATTCATCCCCAGTCGTGCGGCTGTGGCGGTAAGCGGTTCCCGTAAGGAAAGGATATTAGCCCCGGTGGCTACGCCCGTAGCTTCCTCGTGAAAATTACCGGCCTCGGCCATGCCGTATACCGCTAGCATCAAATTGGCGTCGGCCTCGGGCAAGGCAGCTAGGATTTCGGCCGTTGTCCAGACATAAAATTTTCCTTCGACACCTTCACTGTCTGCATCTTCAGCACAGTAAAACACCCCTTCAGGGCTGGTGAGATCACGTCGAACGTATTCGAAAATATCCAGGGCTGTTTGACGAAAGGCAACCTCTCCCGTCTCCTGCCAACCTTCCGTATAAGCCATGGCTAACAGGGCCTGATCGTACAGCATCTTTTCAAAATGTGGCAGAAACCACCGGGCATCCGTGGCGTAACGATGAAAGCCCAGGCCCACATGATCAAAAATCCCTCCACGACGCATGGCCGAAAGCGTGGTCTGCACCATGGCCAGACAGTCAGGCTCGTTAGTGCGGCGATATTCCTGGAGCAGAAAAAGCAGATTATGCGGCGAAGGAAACTTTGGAGCGCCGCCGAAGCCGCCATGCTCGGCGTCGAAAAGGCTGGCCAGTTGCGCTCTGGCGGTCGCCAGATCCGCCGGCTCCGGTTCACCGCCACCATCCTCCTCTTTATCCTCAATCTGTTCCCGCACGGCCGCCAGGATCTGGTCGGCGCTGCTGAGAACAGCCTGTCGGTTGGTCTTCCAGGTCATATAAATACGCTGGAGCAACTCACGCATGCCGGTATGGCCGAAGCCCGATTCCTTGGGAAAATAGGTGTCGGCGAAAAACGGCCGCCCCTCCGGTGTCAGGACGACATTGAGCGGCCAGCCTCCCCGACCGGTCAAGACTTGGCAAAACGTCATATACAGGGCGTCGAGATCCGGACGTTCCTCCCGGTCCACCTTGACGGCCACCACAGTGGCCCGCATAAGCGCCCCGATTTCCTCATCTTCAAAAGATTCCCGCTCCATGACATGGCACCAGTGGCAGGTGGAATAGCCAATAGAGACAAAAAGCGGTTTATCTTCGGCCTTGGCCAAGGCAAAGGCTTCCTCGCCCCAGGGGAACCAATCAACTGGATTGTGAGCGTGTTGCTGGAGATAGGGACTTTTTTCGTGGATCAGGCGATTGGGCGTACGTTCCATGGTGGCCTCCCTGTTTTGGCGTTGTAACAGGGAGCAATGCTTTTGCAACCTTCCTGTTTGGCCGGTTCAGGATTCCTCTTGAAGCTTTCAGGGTTAGGCGGTACACCTACCGAAATTGTGAATTCGGGAGCAAGCGATTCATGACGGGAAAAACGGTGCTTCTGGTCGATGATGAGGCAGGATTGACAGCCGTTTTGGCCAAACGCCTCTCCTCGCGGGGGCTCGTCGTACAGACGGCGACCTCAGGAGAAGAAGGCCTTGATGTCCTGTTGCATGATCCGAACATCGGCGTGGTTGTCCTCGACATCAATATGCCGGGCATCGACGGCCTGGAAACCTTGCAACGAGTCAAGGCGGCGCGCCCCGAAGTCGAGGCGATCATTCTCACCGGCTACCCGTCCGTTGAAGGAGCGCTCGAAGGCATGCGCCTGGGGGCCTATGAGTTTTTGTCCAAACCCTGCGATATGGAAGAGCTGCATGGACGGGTGCTGGAGGCGCTGACGCGCGCGGCGGAATAGCTCCGCATTTTTTTTGCGTGCGACACGCTCCGGGTTCGGTACGACTCGTTTTAGGGGGAACCATGGCCGTAAAAACCGTGCTGTTGGTTGATGATGAAGACAATCTGCGCTGGGCGCTGTCGAGTTGGTTTGCCAAACAGGGTTTGTCGGTTCTGACGGCCGCCTCCGGAGAGGAGGCCATTGCCATTATGCGCAATGATCCGACCGTGGCCGTAGCCGTCCTGGACATCAACATGCCGGGATTAAACGGCATTGAAACACTGGCAACCTTAAAGGCCTTGCGTCCCGACGTCGAGGCGATCATCGTGACCGGCTATCCCACGGTGGAATACGCCCTGGAAGGCATGCGGCTCGGAGCCATTGAATATCTGGCCAAGCCCTGTGACATTCATCTCCTCTACGAGACGGTCCAAAAAGCCCTGTCCCGAACGGCTCTCAACCCGTATTGGTCGCCAGCACACGCCAATACGGCTGAATCCGTGGAGGCCATGGGATGAGGCAGTTGCAACGTATTTTGGAAAACATCATCTCCAGGACCAACATCAACCTGCGACGAAACGCCTTTGACGTAGGACCCTATGTTTACGGCGCTGTACCGCAGGAGCATTACGCCCAGTTCTATGCCTTTTACGGCATTACCACCGAGCATCCCCTCTTTTTCAACTTTAAATGTTCCTCGCTGGCTGGGTCATATTTTTTCGGCAAATGCGACGTGGAGCACTCGGTTCTTTACAAGTGCGACGTCCGGGGGGATGAGCTTAAATCCGTGACCAAAGGTTTTTGCCTGGACAGTGTCTGCCTGCGTCTGCACAGCGACGAGATCATAAAAATCATTGATAGCTTCCTGCACAAGGCGTTGATCCACAGCTTCAGCCATGATCCGGAATTCCCCGAGGAATTCGTCATCAAAAACACGGTCGCCCTCTCCTACGCCAACATCCACGGTTCACCCGTCATGGGATCCTTCCTTGGTCCCTTTTCCACGATTGACCTGTGCACCGTGCAAAATAGCTGTATCGGGGCGTACGCCTACGTCCAGGTCTGCGATCTGCCGCCGACCAGCGTCGATCCGGGCCATATCTGGATCCGCAACAAATCCGGCGACGAATTCAGCTACCACTATGCTCCGGAAGTGTTGTCGAAATATGTCTCCATTGCTCCGGGAGAACGGGCCAGGGGCATTTTCATGGACTTCGTGGAAGGCCGCAAACGCGACTTTGAGCGCGTCTTTGGCTTCCTGTACGCTTCGCGCCCGGAAACCTATGCCCCAGGCTCCTTCGTTTCGCGGTACGCCGTGGTCAAAGGCGAAACCAGCATCGGTGAAAATGTGCTGGTGGCCCAGCGGGCCTACCTGGAGAACGCCCGCCTCGGCAAGGGGTCCAATGCCCAGGAAAACAGCTACGTCGTGGATTCGGTATTGGAAGGCTACGACGTCTCGGCCCACGGCGCCAAAATCATTGGCACCCGGCTCGGAAAAAATGTCTTTGTGGGGTTCAACTCGTTTTTACGGGGTACGGACGAAGCGCCGCTGACCGTCGGCGAAGGATCTGTCGTGCTGCCCCACACCATCATCGATCTGGTCGAACCGCTGACCATTCCGCCCGAGCATGTCGTCTGGGGGTATGTCAGCCGTCCGGAGGATCTGGCCACCCAGTGCATCGCCATTGAAAACTTCGCCAAGTTGGACGGCCAGACCACCCTCGGGGCCATGACCTTTACCGGTGACGGCGCCCGGTTTATCCGCGCCTTTCAAAATCGGGTCCATCATATTCTCGAAGCCAACGGAGCCTACTTCGACGGCACGCAAAACCAGGGTCATGCCCAAAAAACCAAAAACATTACATATAACATCATCCAACCCTACGTTGAAGGGGGCTTTAAAGGCGTTTACCCCAATATGCGTATCTTCCCTCTCTGCTGCGAAGACGATACGTATCTGTAACAAATTGCCTGAAGTGAAAAAGATGCCCCGACCGGAAAGGATCTCCGGATCGGGGCCTTTTTATTGCTTTCAGTGAATATGTTGCCAGAAACAATCCTTCGGTGCATACCTATGAGTAAGCATTGACAAATTCGTTAATGCTTTCGCATGACCAGGAGAAAAGATATGCAAGCCCCAAAAGCCCTTATGATCTCTGCCGATGCATTTGAAGATTCCGAACTGCTCTACCCGCTCTACCGGCTGCGGGAGGCCGGCTTTATCGTGGATCTGGCCGCCCCAAAGGCTGGGACCATAACCGGGAAACACGGCTACGCGGTCAAGGCCAATCTGGGTGTAGAGACAGTGGAATCAGCCGGATCTTGCGGCTACAGTCTGCTGTTGCTGCCCGGCGGCCAGGCTCCGGCCGCACTACGGGCCATCCCCAAGGTCATCGACATCGCCACGGATTTTGCCTCTTCCGGCATCCCCATTGCCGCTATTTGCCATGGTCCCCAGATTCTAGTCACGGCCCGGCTGTTGCGCGGCCGGCGGGCCACCTGCTATACGACCGTAGCCGATGAACTCAAAGAGGCCGGGGCGATCTACGAAGATGCACCGGTGGTGGTGGACGGCAAACTTGTCACCTCCCGCATGCCGGATGATCTGCCGGACTTCATGCGCGAGGTTATGAAAATAATCGGGTAAATGAAAAAGATACTATGATGCAGGGCTCCGCCCCTGCTCATCGCCGGGGGGGGATGCCCCCCCGGTACCCCTGGTTTGGCCAATAGCCCGTTTACGTTATGTCAGAATCTGTTTTTATGCGCCGCCTGTCCGGCTACGACGACCCGCGGCTGGACGCGACGATAGCCGAACTTCTTGTTCCTGCCGGCTGTCCTATAAGAAATAGAAGCCGGGTGCTGGTCAAACCCAATCTGGTCGCCCCCCGCAATACGGCCCTGTCCTGTACGACGCCGGCGGTCGTCCGGGCTGTCTGCCGCCATGCCCTCTCCCTCGGGGCGACGGTAACAGTGGCCGATTCCCCGGCTTTTGGCACGGGCCGCATCATGGCCCGCATAAGCGGCCTGACCGAAGCCCTGGCCGATCTGCCCGTGCGGGTGGAAAGCCTGGATCGTCCCCAGGCCGTGCCCTTGTCCTTTGGCGGCATGGTTGGCGTCTCGAAAACAGCGCTTGAAGCCGACTGTATTTTCAATGTGGCGCGGCTCAAATGTCATGACCAGATGGGCATGACCCTGGCGGTCAAAAATTTTTTTGGCTGTGTCTGCGGTTTTCGCAAGTCCCTGGCCCACCAACGATTTGGCCCCAAAGACAATCACTTTGCCCGGATGATTCTCGATGTACTGGCCGCCCTGCCACCAAGCGTCTCCCTGCTCGACGGGATTATCGCCATGCACAAGGCTGGTCCTGTTGGCGGCGAACCGTATGCCCTGGGTCTTTTGGCCGCCGCAGCCAATCCCGTGGCCCTGGACACGGCAGTCTACACCCTGCTTGGGCTCTCCCCGGACAACATTCCCCTGTGGCGCGAGGCCCAGGCGCTCCGTCTGGCCGGTTCCAATCCTGAAACGTTGACCTATCCCCTGGAAACGCCTTCCGCCTTCGAGGTCGCCGGTTTTGAGACGCCCCAAACCCTGGCTCCAATCGCCTTCGAACCCAAACGATTTCTCAAGGGCCGTCTCCGCAGCCTCCTGCTCACACTTGGCCGGGGACGTTGACACGCCGGCAAAGCCCGGTACCCTTCCCCGTATGCACAATTTCTCACGGCATCGTCATGTGGTGGTTGGACAGGTGCAGGGCGTGGGGTTTCGCCCGTTCGTCTATCGATTGGCGCTGGAACTCCACCTGACCGGCTGGGTCCAAAACACCCCTCAAGGGGTAGTCATCGAAGTTGAAGGAACGGCAGATGCCCTCACGGCCTTTGATCGTCGCCTGCCCGCGGAAATTCCCCCTCTGGCCCGCATTTTGGCCCATGAGACTTCCGAGATCGCCCCGACGGACGAAACGACTTTTTGCATTGTGCCAAGCGCTCCGGGAGCCGGCCATGCAGTGCTCATCAGTCCCGACGTGGCCACGTGTCCGGACTGTCTGGCCGATATCGCCGACCCGCAAAACCGGCGCTATCGCTATCCATTCACCAACTGTACCAATTGCGGCCCCCGCTACACCATCACCCGACGTGTGCCATATGATCGGGAAACGACCTCAATGGCCTGTTTCCCATTGTGTCCGGACTGCGCCGCCGAATATTCCGATCCGACGAATCGGCGCTTCCACGCCCAGCCCAACGCCTGTCCGGTTTGCGGTCCGACGGTCTGGCTGACGGATCGTCACGGAGTCCGACAAGCCGCTGGCAATGCGGCCATTCCCGCCTTGGCCCAGGCTTTGGCCGACGGACTTCTGGCTGCCGTCAAGGGATTGGGCGGTTTTCATCTGGTCTGCGACGCCACGAATGAAAAGGCTGTCGCCGCATTGCGCCACCGGAAACATCGCCCCTCCAAAGCCCTGGCCGTCATGGTCCCGAATATCGAAACAGCCTCCAAACTCGGGCGCGTCAACGAGCAGGCCCGAACTTTTTTAACCGGACCAATCCGACCCATCACGCTCCTCCCGGCCCGGTCCGGCACCGGACTGGCTCCAGGCATCGCCCCTGATACCGATACAATCGGCGTCATGCTGCCCTATACCCCCCTCCATCATATTCTGCTCGGGGATTTCGCCAAAGCCATCGGCTCCGGGGGCCTGCCCGCCCTGGTGATGACTTCCGCCAATGTCGGAGGCGACCCGCTCTGCCTGGGCAACCGGGAAGCCCTGGCCCGGTTGTCCGACATTGCTGACGTTTTTTTATTCCACAACCGCGATATTCTGATCCGCACGGACGATTCCGTGGTGTGCCCACTGGAACCAAAAGAGCGCTCCCAGGGACCGAAAACCCTGTTTCTCCGCCGAGCCAGAGGCTTTGTGCCGACACCGATAGCCCTGGCCCAGGCCGGACCTTCGGTCGTGGGACTTGGACCGCAACTCAAAGCCACCATCTGCCTGACCAAAGACAGACAGGCCTTCGTCAGTCAGCATATAGGCGATCTTGAAAGTCTGGCCACCCTCGAATTTTATCAAGAGACACTTGAACATTTAATAGGCGTCCTAGGCGTATCCCCTGTTGGGTGCGTGGCCGATTTGCACCCGGATTACCCCAGCACACGGTTTGCCCTGGAGCAAACCCGCTGGCCGGTGGCGCGACTCCAACATCATGTTGCCCATATTTATGCCGTCCTGGCCGAACACCGTCTGCACCAACCCGTCCTTGGGCTGGCACTCGACGGCACAGGGCTTGGCGACGACGGCACGCTTTGGGGAGGAGAATGTCTGCTTGTCGATCCTCGGACATTGACCCATACGCGGCTGGCCCATTTTACGCCTGTCCGCCTCCCCGGCGGCGATGCGGCCGTGCGCGAACCGTGGCGCATCGCCCAGGCTTACCTCTTCGCATTAGGCCATACGGAGTCGCAGGAACGTCCCTGGCCCTGGCTTGGCGAACATATCTCCCAGGCCGGTCTGGTCAGACAGATGCTCCAAAAAGGGCTAAACAGCCCTTTTTCTAGTAGTTGCGGCCGGCTGTTCGATGCCGTCGCCGCGATGCTCGGCCTGTGCCAAACGATCGCCTATGAGGGACAGGCCGCCATTCTTCTGGAACAGCGACAGGATCGTTCTGAAACCCGGCCTTATGACTGCCCACTGGACCATGCTTTGACGCCGGTCCGCCTTGATACCCTGAGCCTCTTCGCCCAAGTCGCCGCAGATGTTGCCCATGGGGAACCGCTTGGTCGCATTGCGCGCCGTTTTCACCTGGGACTTATCCGGGGGCTGACAACCCTGTCTCAGGCTATGGCGCGGGCTACCGGCATCCGCCACGTGGCCTTAAGCGGTGGCGTCCTCCAAAATAGGACCATTGCCACCCTGCTCCCTGCCGCCTTATTTGCATCGGGTCTGACGCCGCACTGTCACCAAAATGTCCCGGCCAACGACGGAAGTATCAGTCTGGGACAGGCACTTTATGGCGCTTTGGTTTTTAAATAGTTTTCTTCAATAATTGATAATCATTCCATAGGATTCTATTTTAGATCACACTGGTAGAAAATAATTGACAGCTCCCCAAACCCCACGTAGGCAACAGCGCGTGGGTATATTGGGGATGTTTTACCTCTGTATTTTCAACTTGCAGAGATATTTTACTGTTTTGTAATTTTCAGGCAGTTTCCACCTTATTGAGCCCAATCCCAAAACTCCCGTTTGCGTCACGGTTGTCTACGGTCTTGCCAATGCTCGACCCAATTGTGTACCTCGGCGTTCCGACAAAAAAAGGGGGAATAAACACGAAAGACATGGAATTGCATTTCTTCCAAGAAGATACGATGCCCACGGGGCAATTCCGCCTTCATAATTTACAGGAAAACATCTAATATACGTACATAAAGTTATTATTTAAAAGCATTATTACTTTAGTACAACCGAAGTAGTTAACTGTCATATTATTAAAAAATGAAATAATCTAGATGATATATATGAAATTTAGACAAGCCTAAGGCTTGACACACCTTCGAACCATGTATAGTGTTTTGTCAAACACAATTCTTTTTTCCATAAAGAACCTGGGGAAAAACATATCAATTTGTTAAATAAGTAAATAAATATGAAAATAAAAAGATATTACAACAATCAATTTTGTAAAACACTCGCTTTATCATCGACAATATTACAGATCCTTTTGTAAAGATCTGTTTTCAGCGTCACTGCAACCTGCTTGCCGTCTCAATCTTGGGCAGACGAACTGGCATTACAGGCGTTGCACTCAACCCACCTTGCGTTGGAGGCTTTTATGAATGAAGAAAATTTGCAGGAAGGAGTCAACCGCTTTGACGAGGCGTTTGATCGAATCAAAAAAGCTACTGGCATGCGCACGCAGGTTGAGATCGCCAAGCTACTCGATATCCGCCAGTCTAGCATATCAGACGCAAAGAGGCGGCAGTCCATTCCCGACAGTTGGCTTATCAAACTCTACCAGATCTACAACCTGAATCCCAATTGGGTTCTGGACGGCGAAGTCCCCCAATTTCTCGGAGAACAGCGCGGTGGAGCCCTGCAGGTACGCGAACCGCTTGAAGCCTACGGCCGCAAACCCCGCTATTACCAGGTTCCGGTATGCTCTATGGCGTTGCCTGACGGGATTGAAGGCCCGTGGCGGGAGCATTCTCTCGAATCTCTGACCGTCCCCGAACAGTTTCATCGTCCTTCCCTTGTCGTCGTGCGTATGGACGAAAGCGATATGGAGCCCGTTATCCGACGCGGCGCTTATGTCGGTATCGACAAGGAACGCAAAACCGTTCGCTCCGGGACTGTTTATGCGCTTGATATGCCAATGGAAGGGTTGGTCATCAAACGCATCCTGCATGACACCGAAAATGCCAGACTTATTTTGCGCTCGGAAAATCCGAACTACACAGACCAGCATCTGCCCGCCGAAGGTGCAGCGGAGCGCATTATCGGCCGCGTGATCTGGGTCATCCAGGAACTCTAAAATTTCAGGATGTTCCTTGCATCCTCGTATCACATCAAGATAGTAGAGGCGCAGTCCTTGCCTGGCGCTAGACATGCTTGGGCTGCGTCTCTCTCCTGCAACAGTCTCGTCTTATTTCTCTTGGCAACGCAGCGGCATTGTCTTGGTAACACGTTGACGATCTTCTTTTTTCATTGTAAATAGTTTGCTTCCGTATTATAAATATATAATTTATTATCGGTGTGCTTATTCTTACGCCATAAAAAAGCCGCCCATCAGGAGGCTGCGTGAAGCCCGACAGCTTTGAAGCCGCGTACGCCAGGATTCAAGCCGCTACACGGACCCGGACCCAGACAGACATCGCCAATCTTCTCGGTATCAAGCAATCCAGTATTTCCGACGCCAAAAAGAAGAACACCATTCCAGACGGTTGGTTGGTCACGCTCTATCGTACGTTCGGTTTGGAGCCTGATTGGCTTTTGTATGGTCAGGATCCCATTTCCCGTTCGGAAGGCAACATTCCGCTGGGAGTCCGGGAAACCGTCGGAGGCTATGCCACCCCGCCGACCCGGACACTGGTCTACGCTATGGCCCGCACTGACCCGCAAACCAACAGATGGGTCCGCGAAGGGCTAGAAAGTATTCCACTGCTCGAATTCATGACCCGTCCCAATTTGCTCGTTGTTAAAATGGACAACACCAGTATGGAACCGCTTATCCGGCGCAATGCCTATGTCGGCATTGATTGCGACGACTCCCGATTACGTAGCGGCGAGATCTACGCGCTGGATATTCCCGGAGAAGGACTGGTCATCAAACGCGTGGTCCGGGATCTGGGGAAAAAGCGTCTGGCTCTTCTCGCCGAAAATCCAACACATTTGGAACAGTACCTTCCTCTGGAAAATCCCGGCATTACCACCATCGGAAAGACTGTCTGGATTATTCAGGAAATTTGATTTGGCTGTTAAAACACCGCGTAAGAGTCTGTGTTGCACAGCCCCCTCCTCCAGTTCTGTGGCCATGCATGTCCCGTCACGGTTGTGCGTCCTGTTCTTCCCAGCTCCTCCGCTCTTCAGAACGAGCTGCCCGTAATCCGTTTTCCCCTCTCTTCCAGTTTCCGATCGGTTTGAACATTTTCATAAATAGTTTTCAATAAAACTATAAATAAAATATTTACATATATATAAAACATACTTATTTTAGGCCAACCTTTCAGGAGTTGGCATGCCCTTACATCCTCTTTTCAAACGTCTTGAACAAGCGCTGACCACGATAGGCGCGCGTGATGCCGTCCGACGCCTGCACATGACACAGTCCTTTTTTGATGAAGATGAGGACCGCGCCGTTCAGACCCTGGCCATACAGCTCTGCCGTGAATATGGAATTAACCCGAATTGGGTGCTCCATGACGATCAGGACGCCCCATTACGGAGCTGTCCGCCGCCGGAATGGACACCCGTCTTCGCCATGGGCAGCGTACACCCCAAAACAGGCTGCTGGCGCTTTGAAACCGTTGAACATATCGCTCTTGCTTCACATCTGCTCTCCCCCTCCCGTTTCGTCACCCGCATGGATAGCCGCAGTCTGGAGCCCCGCATCCGACAGGGTGCCTATTTGGTTGTGGATACCGCCCAGGATCAAGTTCCTGAAAAGCCAGCCCCCGGCATTCCCTTTGCTATCGATGTCCAGGGCGAAGGACTGGTCGTACGTATGACCCGGTATGAACGGCAGGCTGACAGTCTGGAATTGACGGGGATCGAACCCGGGACTCCGGCAGTGTTTGTCCCCTGCGCCGCATCAGACAGCCGAGTGGTCGGACGGGTGGTCTGGGTGGCCCAGGCCCTGTGACGGATTACAGGTCGCTTCGATCATACCGACGATTTCGCGGATCAAAGCAGTACTGGCAACCCGGCGGCAACATCCAGCGCACCAGAAACAGGCCGGCTACAAAGCCGCCGGCATGGGCCCAAAAGGCCACGGTGGCCGCTCCGCCCTCGGTCAAAGTGCCGGCCACGCCGGAAAGCAGCTGCATAAGAAACCAAATTCCCAAAAAAACAATGGCCGGTAACTCGACAATCCAGGGGAAAATAAAAATAGGAATAAGTGTGACGACCCTGGCCTTGGGAAAAAGTCGAAAATACGCCCCCATAACGCCGGCGATGGCCCCTGACGCTCCAATTACCGGCACCGTGGAACGCCAGTTGAAAAGAATATGCGCCGCAACCGCCAGCACCCCGCAAAGCACATAGAAAATCACAAAGCGTCCCGAACCGAGCGCCTCTTCCACATTGTCCGAAAAAATCCAAAGCACCCACATATTGAGCAGATAATGCAGCCAGCCACCATGCAAAAACATGTAGGTGACCATGGATTCATAGCCGCCCTCAGGGTAACCAACCGCAGCGGCAAACCCTGGATTGGTGTACCGGGCCGGCACGACACCATAAATATGAAGGAATTCCGCTAAAATACGATCCGGCAACAGTTGTTCATAGAAAAAGAAAAGCGTGCACAATCCGATGATCGTCCATGTCACCAGGGGACGGCGAGAACTGGGCACGTTGTCGCGCAACGGAATCATGACCTACCTCTCATTTTTCCCTGGCGTACCCACGATCAAGAAACCATTGTCGGCGTTGGTGCATATCCGCCTGACGCAGCCGGGCCAGTGCGGCCAGCACATCCATTCCGGCCGCCACAAGAGCCGTCGTATCGCCGGTATTGTCGACCACAAAACAACATTTGGCCATTTTTTTGTCTTCCGGCCATTGCCATCCATCCATGCGGTCGACGAGTTCCGGAGTCCAGCCACGACAGTCGATAAGCCGCGCCCGCCGGACAGCCGGATCGCAACGCACCCCGATAACCATATCCACCATATCGTCCAGCGGCCAGCCCGATTCAAAAAGAAGCGGCACTTCGGCAAAAACCGTTTTGGCCGTGGCATGGGCGGCAAAAAACGCCGCAAGTTCGCCTCTGACCAGCGGATGAATCAACGTATTCACATCACGGCGGAAACGCTCGTTTTCGGACATTGCCCGCCGCAACCACGCTTTATTGACCGATCCATCGGCACACAGGGCCGCATCTCCAAAACGACGCGCCAGGACATGCGCGCCGTCCCCACCGGCAGCATACAGCGCCGCGACAACCGCATCAGCTGAAAAGACCGGGAAACCGGTTGCGCCAAACATTTGCAGCAGCGTTGATTTGCCGCAGCCCGGCATTCCCACAAGCCCGACGCGTTGGGGACGTCGGCCAAGCAGGAGAAGCAAACGCCAAAAGTCCGCTGGCGGCGGCAACCGAAACGTCAATTGTCTTCCCAGAATGGGATGGGTGAACGTCAGGTTCCAGGCGTGGAGCATCTGGCGCGGGGCCAACTTGGCAAGAGGACCGCTCCGGCGTTTCCAGACGGCGTTTTCCCGCGGCCCATACACGGCGTCCCCCACAATAGGATGCCCAATCGCCGCCATATGAACCCGGATTTGATGGGTGCGGCCGGTGGCAATGGCTACTTCGAGCAAACTGGCCGTCCCATCCGGCGAGCTCCAAACCAATCGCCAGGAACTGCGGGCCTCCCGGCCACCTTTGGCCGCCACCGCCATTTTGGTGCGATTTTTTGGATCGCGGCCAATAGGCAGACAGACATCCCCTTCGTCTTTCTCCGGCCGGCCGTGCACCAAGGCCAGGTAGGTTTTGGAGACCCGTCGGGCCGCAAAATCGCTGGCCAGCGCCAAACGGACAGGTTCGGTAAGGGCCACAAGGAGCAAGCCGCTGGTGTCCTTATCCAGACGATGCACAATACCGGGGCGTTCTCCGGACATCTGGCGCAGGCAGGGGAAATGATGCAGCAAACGATTGACGAGGGTGCCTTCCGGCAATCCCGGTGCCGGATGCACGGTCAGCCCGGGCGGTTTGTCAAGAACGAGCAAATGTTCATCCTGATAGAGGATCCCGAGGTCGCCGGATTCGGCCACGGTTTCGCTCGGATTTTCCGGAAGGGTCAGGGTCAGCGTTTCGCCGCCGCGCAATTTATACCCGGGCTTGCGACAAGGCGCAGCAGCAATGGTGGCATGGCCTGCTTCGATGGCTGCCTGAACCCTGGCCCGGGATATGTCCCGATCGGACAATCGGGCACACCAAAACACGTCCAAACGCACCCCGACGCCACCATCAACCGCCGGATCGAAAATCGCCCGCAATTCCTGCTTATCATCTGTCGTATCCATAGGACCTCACCAGAAAAAAGCCTGCATGGGCCAAATGCCGATTCGGGTCAAGCGACATCCCTGGAGGGGGAAATTTGAGCCATGGCTGGGATTACGATAGGAAGAAGGTTCTTGTGCCGCCACACTCAAGGAGTTTGCCCATGCAGGCCGTTATATTTGAAGGCGGATCCGTCCGCATGATCACCAAAACCCTTCCCTCGCTCGAACCGGGTGAAGTGCTTATTCAGGTCCGGTTGGCCGGCATCTGCAATACCGACCTGGAGTTGCTCAAAGGCTATATGGATTTTTCCGGCATTCCCGGCCACGAATTTGTCGGCCGCGTTGTCGAGGCTCCATATACGCCGAAGCTACTCGGCAAGCGCGTCACAGCCGACATCAACATTGGTTGCGGCGAATGCCCCACCTGTCTCAAATACGACGCCCGCCATTGTCCCTCTCGCACGACACTCGGCATTGCCGGAAAAGATGGCGTTTTTGCCGAGTATTGCATCCTCCCGGCCTCCAATGTGCACATCGTCCCGGAGGGCGTGTCTGATTCCGAAGCCGTTTTTATCGAACCGCTCGCCGCTGCCCTGGAACCGGGACAACAGCTTCACCTGACAGCCCGGGATTCCGTGCTGGTCCTTGGCGATGGCAAGCTTGGCCTTTTGTGCGCCTGCGGCTTGCGTTATCTGTCGCCCCATCTGGTTCTGGCCGGACGCCATGCTCGAAAATTGGCCATTGCCGCCGCCCAGGGCGTAACCACCCGTCAGGAAACCACTCCCGCGAGCCTGACAACCACCCTGCGCAAAGAATTCGGCCTGTTCGACGTGGTGGTTGAAGCCACAGGTCGGCCCGAAGGATTGGCCCACGCGCTTGAGCTGGTCCGCCCCGAAGGCACCGTTGTTCTCAAAACTACCACATTTGCTCCAACCCCAATCAATATGGCGAAAGTGGTCGTGGACGAAATCACCCTTGTCGGTTCCCGTTGCGGCGATTTCGAATTAGCCGGAGTCTACCTGCGGGACCGACTGACGGACGTTTTGCCGTTGATTGAAGCCACATACCCGTTCAAAGCGTTCCCCGAAGCCTTCCACGCTGCATCCAAACCCGGCGCAATGAAAGTCCTTATTGACTTCGCCAAAGTCTAATCCGACATTTTGTTCGGAATCTCTCTGCAAGGGGCTGTCGTTTAAGTGTCCATACGCCCCGCATACAGATAAGGAGAACCGCAATGGATCGGCGTTTTTTTCTCAAAACGGCTATGTTGACAACAGCCGGCATAGGCTTGCTCCACAGTGTCCCCGCCGGAGCCCGTGGCATTCCCGGCTCCGCCTTTCCCAATCTTCCCCACAATATTTGCTACCCCGGACCGCCGGCCAGCGTCATCGTCACATCGGTAGCCGACCTTTTTAAAGTCGGACCGGGACCGTCGAGTTCCCACACCCTCGCGCCACTACGCATCGCCAGCGACTTTCGAAGCGTGATCGAAAGCACTCCTGTGGCAACGCTCCAGAGGGCCGATCACATTGAGGCTCATCTTTTCGGCAGTTTGGCCGCCACCGGCAAGGGCCACCGCACGGACCGGGCCATCCTGGCCGGCCTGCTCGGCCAAAAGCCGGAAACCTGCGATCCTGCGGTCATGGACAGTTTGGCCGACGAATCCAGACTGCATCCGACGACCGTTGCCGACAAAACGTTTTCCCTCGGCAAAAATACCATCATCTGGGACCGCGTCGAACATAGCTATCCTTTCAGCAACACCCTGATCATGCAGCTTGTCGGCAAGGACGGCGCAGTGTTGGCGTCGCGCGAATACTATTCGACCGGTGGCGGCTTTTTCTCCTGGAAAGGCCAACCAGAACAAAAACGGGGGCAGCCAGTCTATTCCTACGGCAGCATGACGGCCTTTACGGCCTTGGCCAAGAAACACAACAAAAAATTACATGAAATCATGCTGGAAAACGAAATGGCCATCATGGGCGTGGATGAAACCAAGATCAACGCCCAGCTGGATCTGGTGCTCGACACCATGTTGGCCGGGGTCGATTTGGGACTTCGCGAGGAAGGGCTGCTCCCCGCGCCTTTTGAATTCTATCGCAAAGCCCGCCGCATTTACGAGCAGGCCAAAACCATGCAGGGCGGCGAAGCCTTTATGCAGTTGATAAGCAGCTACGCCCTGGCCGTTTCCGAAGGCAACGCCGCCGGCCGGCTGGCCGTCACGGCGCCTACGCTGGGATCGGCCGGAACCATGCCGGCCCTGGTCTATGTCATGAAACATCACCTAAATCTGCCCCAGGACGCCATGCGCCGGGGGTTGCTTGCCGCCGCCCTGGTTGGATTCCTGTGTAAAAACAATGCCAGCGTGGCCGGAGCGGAAGTGGGATGCCAGGGAGAAATCGGTGTGGCCTCGTCCATGGCCGCCGCCATGATCGCCTATGCTTCGGGCGCACCGCTGGAGGTTACCGAGGTAGCCGCCACCATCGCCTTGGAGCACCATCTGGGCATGTCCTGTGATCCGGTCGGCGGATTCGTGCTTATCCCCTGTATCGAACGCAACGCCTTTGGAGCCCTCAAAGCCTACAACGCCTGGTTGATGGCGAAAAACGAAATCATCTCCCAACACTGGGAAGATCTCGATCGGGTCATCATGGCCATGCTCCAGACAGGCAAGGCTCTGCCCGCTCCCTTCAAAGAAATGGGCACCGCCGGCCTCGGCATGACGATGGTTAACTGTTAAGCGAGGGGGTCTGGGGGAAATCATTTCCCCCAGCGGGTCCAGGGCGGCGCCCTGGCAGGCCCCCGGGGCAGATGAATGGGGCTCTGCCCCAACCCCCGCAGGGGGAGCTTAGCTCCCCCTGACCCCCATGACGAAAAATTAGAGATCCAAGAGGGAAGGACGTGTTGGAGCGGGAAGCGCAGGCTGGGAAAGAAGAGCCGCAAAAGCTTCGGGAGAAAGGATCGTGATGCCGAGGGCCTGTGCCTTGGCCAGTTTTGAGCCGGGATCCGTTCCGGCCACCAGATAGTCGAGTTTTTTGGACACCGCCGACACCACCGTGCCGCCGGCCGCCTCCACCAACGCCTGCGCCGTTTCCCGGGGCATGTCCGGCAAGGTTCCCGTAAAAAGAAACCGTTTGCCGGAAAGGGGCATGAAATCGGCCGGACCGGTCGACTTTGGTTCGCTGACCGGCCACAGTCCAAGACTCCTGAAGCGTTCGAGTAGATGCCGGTTGGCGTCGTTTTCAAAAAATTCCCGAATGGAGGCCGCCACCTCTGGGCCAATATCCGGCAAAGCGGTCAGTTCTTCAGTCGTCGCGCTGCCAAGGGCATCCAAATCCCGGAACTGCTCAGCCAAAGTCCGGGCCGTACGCGTTCCCACCTGCCGGATGCCAAGCGCTGCGATGAGCTTTGGCAGCGTGGCTTGCTGTCGGGCCTTCTCCACAGCGGCCACAACATTGGCGGCGGATTTCTCGGCCATGCGCTCCAGGGGCACGAGATCTATTTCACTGAGATTGAACAGATCCGCCGGGGTTTTGATGATCCCCTTATCAATGAGCATCTTCACCAACTTGGAGCCAAGTCCTTCGATATCCAATCCGGATTTGGAGACAAAATAGCCGATTCCCCGGCGCAACATGGCCGGGCAGGCCATATTGACGCAACGCCAGGCCGCTTCGCCCGGAGCGCGCACGGCAGGAGAGCCACAGGAAGGACAGACATGGGGGAAAATAAATTCGGACAAGGCCGCGGGCCGCTTGTCCAGAACTACCTTGACCACTTCCGGGATGACGTCTCCGGCCCGGCGCACCACAACGGTATCACCCACGCGCAGATCCTTGGCCTTGATCTCATCCTCATTGTGCAGCGTGGCCCGGGCCACCGTCACCCCGGCCAGACTGACCGGCTCAAGAATGGCCACCGGCGTCAGCACGCCGGTACGGCCCACCTGGACATGAATGGCCGTCAGCACCGTTTCAGCTTCATGCGCTGGAAATTTCAGGGCAATTGCAAAACGGGGAGCCCGGTCGGTAAAACCAAGCGCTTCCTGGAGCGCCAAATCTTCAACTTTGACCACAACGCCGTCGATTTCAAAGGGCAAATCCTGTCGACGCGCCCCCATGGCCGTAAAATAAGGATAGACCGCATCGGCCAAAACGACTTTTCCCTCAGCGGCGACCGGCAATCCCAGAGCGGCCAAGCCGGACATAACAGCTGAATGCGTGGTCCAGGCGGGGGCGTTTGCCCCCCACTCCTGACTGCCCACGCCATAGGTGAAAAAGGTCAGGGGTCGGGAAGAGGAAATTTTGGAATCCAGTTGCCGCACGGAACCGGCAGCGGCGTTGCGGGGATTGGCAAAAATCTTCCCCCCCTGCTCCCGCTGCCGTTCATTGAGTTCATAAAAATCCTGACGGGTCAGGACCACCTCACCACGCACTTCCAGTAAGGCCGGCACAGGCAAACCAGCCCGTTTGGCATGTGGACGCAGGTCCAGAGGCACATTTTTGATGGTGCGCACGTTTTCCGTCACGTCCTCGCCCATCTCGCCATCACCTCTGGTCAACGCGCCGACAAATATCCCGTTTTCATACAGGATTTCAATGGCCAGTCCGTCAAATTTGGGGTCAACCCAAAACATGCGCGAAAAGGCCACGCCTTCCTTTTCCAGTTTGTTGGCGGCCCGCGTCACGAAATCCAGCCATTCTTCCTCGTTCATGGCGTTATCGAGGCTATACATACGCAACCGGTGGGGTTTGGAAACAAATGCGGCCAGCACCGCGCCCCCTACCCGCTGCGTCGGCGAGTTGGGATCAGCCAGCTCCGGATGGGCGGCCTCCAGGGACTTGAGCTCTCGGTAGAGCGCATCATAGGCCGCATCCTCAAGTTCCGGATCATCGAGCACGTAATACCGGTGATCGTGGTAATGAATCAGGTCGCGCAGTTCTCGCGCGCGCTCGGCAACCGTATTGTCCAGGCCCATCACGCCCCTCCTTGCCCTGCCGTGTCATGGCGGGACAGCCAGATGGCTTTTTTGCGGACGTCGGTCAAGAGGCGCTCCCGCTGGGCGCGACGCAAACGCCGGACCGCGCCGGCGTCATACTTGGCTTGCAACTTCAGCATATTGCCATGCGCATTTGCTCCGGCCACACGCTCCCGGTGGGCGTCATGGCCACTGCGTCGCTTGTGGCCCACAGCCAGATGCCCTTGATATATGGCAGGATGTCCAGCCAAAGCCGCCCGCAAATCCCGGTCGAAATCGTCGAACTGCGATGGAGAAAACCGGATATCGAAATCGCCGCCGGCCGCCAGGGATGCCGCCGTAAACAAATGGCAGCAGCCTGTGACACTGACCGTTGGCCGACAAAAAGCCAGTTGCCCCAGGTCCGGGGCCTGCAATTGCAAATCCGTCGCCGTGACGGGATCACCAGGGTCCCCCGGAGCCAAATGAAACTCCGCCGCCTGGAGCACGGCGGCATTGCCGGCATCCGTCACCCGACAGCCATACACTCCGGCGTCGGGATACGCGGTTACGGCCGCGCCAAGACGCAAGGCCCAATCCGCTGGCAAAGTCAGGTCATCATCCAGGTAGGCCACAAAATCCGCGCCCTGAGTCTCAGACATGGCTTTGAGCCAATTCCGGCCGGCCGGAGCGCCGACATTGACCGGTGCGCGCGTCGCCACAAATCGCTCTACGCCGAACCGGTCCCGAAAGGCGGACAACACGTCTGGCGTGGTGTCTGTGGACCCATTATCCAGAACAAACACTCGAAACCGGCCAAGTTGGCTGGTCAAAACACTTTCGAGAGTCGTGGCCAGATCCTTGGCTTTATTAAAGGAGTACATGAAGATCGCCAATTCGCCAGGAAGCTCAAGGCGCCGGCCGTCCATGCCTGATTGCAGATCAAACAGCCGCAGCACGGCATTGATGCACCACGGCCATCTGGTCAATAAAGACCGAAGGGCCTGTGCGCCGGCCGCCGGTCCCCGCACCCGCCGTGTGGCTTCCGCCGCCATCCAGGCCAGCCCCGGCGTCTGTGGCGTTCCCAATCGGGCCAACCACGACTGCAGACGGTCCGTGTCCCCAGTCGCCAGCGCCGCCATCCCTTCGATCCGCCCAGCCAACGCCGCCCCTTCTGCCGGCCAGTCGGCGTCAAAACGGCGCAAAAAGACTTCCCAGGTCCCGCTCTCTTCCGTCTGTTTGCCGACCTCCCGCCACACGTTCCAATCCGACGTACCGGCCTGATGCAGGGCAGCCCGGTCTGCGTCCTGAAGGCGCGAGCGCGTCGGTCCGGCCATGGCCAGGATGCCTTTGGCCAATTCCGCGTTCAGTGGATCCAGATCAAAGGCCAACAGCGTCAACTCCAACCCCAATTCGGCCAGCACCCCGGCAGACGACGCATCCCGGTTGCAGGCCCGCAAAGCGGCCAATCCGGTTTCCGTAGCCTGCTTGCGGGCGATAATGCCGGCCAGCAGGCGTTCAGTCACGGTTTCGGGCAACGCGTCAAAAAACGGTGGCAAAAAAAAATCAAACGGCCCCATGCGCTTGGCTCCTACAAACTGTCACTCTCGCGATTTTGGAGCTTCCACCGTGCAATACACTCCAGGTAGTCTGGCCCCAATCTTTTTTGCAAATAGCCGGCTTCGGCCTTGGCGGCCATTTCCAGAAAGCCGGGCACAGCACGGGCCGTTGTATGGTGTCGATGGTTCACGACCACCTGATGGTCCACCACCAACTTCCAGCCGGCAGCCTCTATCTGGGAAGACAGCAGGATATCGACGCCATACCCAAAAGGATTGTCTCCAAAATCCACCCCGCCAATCTTTTCCAGGCAGGCAAGATCAATGAGTGGCGCTACGCCGTCCATGACCCTGACTTGACGGTACTGTCCGCCCGGACGCACCACCATTTGCGGGTGATAGGGACTTTTGGAAAAAGCCGGCGAATACAGGCCGACCTGACCGAGCGTGGCATCCAGGCGGGCCAACCGCCCAAAAGTACGAGCCAAATAGGGGGGGCGGGAAACAAAAGTGATGTCGTTATTTAGAAACCACAAATGGGTGCACCCGATCTCTCGTACCGTCCGGGCGGCGTAAGCAAGCGCACCGGCCCAATAGACGTTCTCTTCCAGACGCCGCCACGCCTGCGGATAGGGCTCCGGTGCGGCGTTATCGAGGACGAAGATCGGAATAGCCGCACCAGGGTCACTGCGATGCAATTGGTCATATAGTCGGCGGGTCATGTCCGGGTTGCCATAATGCAAAATAACGACAGCCGCCTGGATTCCGGAAACCTTCACAAGATCTCCTGTAACCCGTCCAATCCGTCCTGTTTCCCGACGAGAATCATGGTGTCCCCGGCCTCCAGAACCGACTGGGGTTGGGGATTGAAGACCATTTCCCCGGAAGGCTTTTTGACGGCAATGACGATGAGATTGAAACGTTGCCGAATCCGGGATTCAATCAGATTTTTCCCGACAATTTCCGAAGCCTCGGTCACTTGCAGCTCTTCCATTTGCAGATCGATTTCACCACCGCGGCTGGCCAATTCGAGAAAACTTGTGACCGTAGGCCGCAATACCGACTGGGCCATGCGCACACCGCCATACAAATGCGGCACTAGCACCTGATCGGCCCCGGCCCGTTGCAGGCGCTGGGTATGGCCCTGGGCGTCGGCCCGGGCCACAATACGAATATCGGGATTGAGCTGTCTGGCCGTCAGTGTCACATACACATTGGCGGCTTCCTGCGTGAGGGCCGCCACCAGTGTTTTGGCCCGAAGCAGGCCAGCGGCCAACAGGACTTCATCGGCTGTGGCATCCCCCTCCACATAAGGGATGCCCTGCTCTTCCAAAAGCCGGATCACCTCCGGACTGCTTTCGACAACCACGGCAGGCACGTCTTCAGCCAAAATTTCTTGGGCAACGATGCTGCCAATACGGCCATAGCCGCAAATGATGACATGATCGCGTAACTGATCGATGATTTTTTGCATGCGCCGCCTCCCAAGAAACTGTTGCAACCGTCCTTCCACCAAGACCTGGGTGAAAGACCCCACCAGATAGGCAAACGAACCGACCCCCGACACAATGAGCAACATGGTCAGGATGCGGCCGTTTCGGGATAGGGGATAGACTTCCTGAAAGCCAACAGTAGAGAGTGTGATGACGACCTGATACAGGCTATCGAAAAAGCTCCACCCCTCCACGCGCATATAGCCAAAGACGCCAAGCACGAAGATCAACGATAAGGCAAGAAAACCGCCGATCAGCGGGCCCCATGATCCCAGGCGATGGTGCAGCCGCACGGCCCGACTTTGCAAACGCAGGACGCGATGCGCCATCTTAGCCCATCTCCAGCAAGCGCTGTCGCAACATGGCAATCCGGTCCCGTGCAGCGGCCGCCTTTTCAAATTCCAGCGCCTTGGCCGCTTCGCGCATTTCCCGCTCCAGCATCTTGATCTGCTTTTCCAAGGCCTTTTTGGACATGCTTCCGTAGGGTTCGGCCTCTTCCCGGACAGCCGTCGCCAAAGAGGAGTGGCCACCATCAGCTGTCGCGTACGCCACGCCGGCCGCACCAGGGACCGCTGCTTCCCGGCCCCCCTGGCCGTACAGGCTATCCAACACGCTATCCATGGTCTTGATGATCGTCGTCGGCACCATGCCGGATTCACGGTTGGCGGCGGCCTGCTTTTCCCGGCGACGAGTCGTTTCCTCCATGGCTGCCCGCATGGAGCCCGTGATGCTGTCGGCGTACAGAATCACCCGGCCGGCGACATTCCGGGCCGCCCGGCCAAAAGTCTGGATCAGCGAACGGGCGGAGCGCAAAAAACCCTCCTTGTCCGCATCCAGAATGGCTACCAGGGAAACTTCCGGAATATCCAGCCCTTCCCGCAGCAGATTGATGCCAACCAACACGGCGAACTCGCCCTGACGCAAGGCCCGGATGATGGCCACACGCTCCAAGGTGTCGATGTCGGAGTGCAGGTAGCGGGCCGTGACCCCCATGGAGTTCAAGTACTCATTTAACTCTTCAGCCATACGCTTGGTCAGCGTCGTAACCAGCACCCGCTCACCAACGGCCATTCTGCGTCGGCATTCGGCCATAAGATCATCCACCTGCCCTTTGGTCGGCCGCACTTCGACCTCGGGATCGAGCAAGCCTGTCGGGCGAATGATCTGCTCCACGACCACGCCCTCGGACCGCTCGAACTCCCAGTTGCCCGGGGTGGCGGAAACATAGATGGCCTGCCCGATGCGCCCTAAGAATTCTTCGAAATTGAGCGGCCGGTTGTCCAGAGCCGAAGGCAGTCGGAAGCCAAAATCCACGAGGGTCTGCTTGCGCGAACGGTCGCCGGCGTACATGCCGCCGATCTGTGGCACCGTAATATGGGACTCATCCACGAACAGAATGAAGTCCTCGGGAAAGTAATCCAAGAGGGTATAGGGCGGCTCTCCGGCCTTTCTGCCATCCAGATGCCTGGAATAGTTCTCAATGCCATTACAATAGCCCAACTCTTCGATCATCTCCAGATCTTGCAGGGTGCGCATTTCCAGGCGCTGGGCCGCCACCAGTTCATTGGCCGCTTTAAGATCGCCCAGGCGTAGACGTAGTTCTTCCCGGATATCGGACACGGCCCGATGCAAGTTGTCACGATCGGAGACATAGTGGCTGGCCGGAAAAATAATGGCCTTTTGCATGGTCCCCAGGACTTCGCCAGTCAGCGGATCGGTTTCCTGGATGGCTTCCAATTCATCGCCAAAAAACTCCAGACGCAAGGCCCGGTCCCGGCTATAGGCCGGAATGAGTTCAATGACGTCCCCGCGCACCCGGAACACGCCCCGGTGAAAATCATAATCGTTGCGCTCGTACTGGATTTCCACCAACCGGGCCAACACCGCCTCCATGCCCGTCTTTTCGCCAACGGTCAGCGACAGCACCATCCGTTCGTAATAATCCCGCGAACCAAGGCCGTAGATACAGGAGACCGAGGCCACGATCAGTACGTCACGCCGGGTCAGGAGCGAATGGGTGGCGGCATGGCGCAGCTTATCGATGTCGTCGTTAATGGAGGCGTCTTTTTCGATATAGGTATCGGTGCGCGGCAGGTAGGCTTCCGGCTGATAGTAATCATAATAACTGACAAAATACTCGACGGCATTTTTCGGAAACAGTCCCTTGAATTCGCTATAGAGCTGGGCGGCCAGGGTTTTATTCGGAGCCATGACCAGGGCCGGCCGGTCAAGCTTCGCCACAACCTGGGCCATGGTAAAGGTTTTGCCCGTCCCCGTGGCGCCAAGCAGCACCTGGCTTGGTACGCCCTGGGATAGATTGGACGCCATTTCGTCGATAGCCCTGGGCTGGTCGCCTTGCGGCGTGTATTCGGATTCAAGCTGGAAAAGCATGGCGTTTTCTTCTACATACCTCTGGAGCACAATAAAAGTGAAAACCCCGAGGCGTCAGGGCCGGCGGCCCCGCCGCGCCACATCCGGGGACATCCGATTGAGCAAGGAGACGCCACCATGGAGATTGATGTCATTCCGGCTGATTTCACCCTGCCTGTGGACCGGGCCTGGACCATGTCCATGGTCATTAAAAGTTTCAAGGGACGCAAGGACGTCACCGTCCACCTGTTTCGCCCCGAATGGAATCCTGAAGAGGAAGAAATCTATGACTGGCCCGTCCTTCTGGGCGATCCGGTCGATCCGGATCTGCCGGTCAGTCTGGAAAGTTGCCATCGCATCCTTTTGGAATCCTTCACTGAGCCGGAACGTGACGCACTTGTCGACTACATCAAGACCCGGTACAAGGACAAGGTGTCCGAACTCCACGCCTGTGCGCTGAACTTTCCCATTCCGCTGGGATTGACCGCCCTTTCGGAACTAACCGAGGGCAAGGATATCGGATTTATTCATTTCAACAAGATCCCCCACTATACGCTGCCATTTCCCGTGCGGGGATTTTATGACCTGAGCCAGCACAAGCCTATTATTGAGGGGCTTGAGTAGCATTTTTTCCCGACGCGCCCTTTTGTCGTCATGCCTGGGGGCCGCCGCCGAAGCGGCCCCGTGGAGAAGTTCATGCAAACTATCTGTGTTTTTTGCGGCTCGTCGTCCGGCACGGACCCGGCCTATGTGGATATCGCCACCCAATTGGGCCGTCTGCTGGCCGAAGAAGAATTGACCCTTGTCTACGGGGGCGCGTGTGTCGGACTTATGGGTGCGGTCGCGGATGCCGTTCTTGCGGCCGGAGGCAAGGCCGTCGGAGTGTTGCCCGATTTTTTACGCCGAAAGGAACTGGCCCATCCACGGCTGACGGAACTGCACGTCGTATCGTCCATGCATGAACGCAAGGCGCGCATGACCGCACTGGCCGATGGTTTCATCGCCCTCCCCGGCGGCATGGGAACACTCGAGGAATTTTGCGAAGTCATCACCTGGGCGCAACTTGGACTGCATGAAAAGCCCTGCGGCCTACTCAATATCCAGGGATATTACGATCCCCTCTTGGAATTCGTCGACCGGATGGTCGATGAAGGTTTCCTTAAAGAAAAACAAAAAGGTTTGGTGCTTTCTGCAGATACCGCCGAAAGTCTCTTGATGCAGATGCGAAACTTTACGCCGGTCCGTGTTGAAAAATGGGTGGATAATCGGACAAAAGCGTAGAGAGAGGTCAACGACATGCCCAACGACGCCCGCCAACAGGCAGCCACACGACCAAGATCCACGCAATTGGACTATACGCGCGAATTTGCGACGTCTGAAGAAGCATTACTTTACTATAAGGAAGAATACAAACGGCTCAAGGCGATAATCGCCTTGCAAAAACAAAAGATCAAACGACTGGTTGCGACGACAAAGGCATAAACCATCAACCGGGGCACGCGCCTTTGCCTACCCAGGCAATCGCCACGGCCCGGGAACCGCCGGTTCCTCCCGGGCCACTTCCAGGCGGCGCAGGAACTCATTTCGTGTCACCTCGGCCGCCCCAAACCGGCCGAGATGCCCGGTTGTCTGCTGGCAGTCGATAAAATGGAACCCCAAGGCGGCCAAATACCGACAAAGTGTCACAAAAGCCACTTTTGAGGCGTCCGTGACCCGATGAAACATGGACTCCCCGAAAAACGCCTTGCCAATGGCCACGCCATACGCGCCGCCAACCAGTTCCCCGTCCGACCAAGCCTCAACGCTATGGGCATGTCCGGCGGCAAATAAGCGTGCATAGGCCTCAATCATTTCCGGTAAAATCCAGGTGCCATTGCCCGCCGCCCGGGCGACCCCGGCGCAACCCCGAATGACCCCGTCAAAATCCGTGTCCAATGTCACCTGGAATTTCCCGGATCGTAGCGTCCGGGCAAGCCGCTTCGACACACATACCTGTTCCGGAATCAAAAGAGGCCGGGGATCCGGCGACCACCATAAAATCGGACTCCGCTCGTCATACCAGGGAAAAATTCCTCGCCGATAGGCCGCCAACAGCCGCTCCGGCCGCAAGTCGCCGCCCACGGCCAACAATCCCCCGGGCTCGGCCAGGGCCGGTTTGGGAAAAACCAGCGATTCCGTCAAATAAAATACTGGCATCGCATTCCCTGCCCCTCATAGACAACGGCGTGAAAAGACCAACTGCCCGGTCTTCCCACGCCGCCCATGGCAAAGCGTCCGGGAGGAGATCCTCTTCTCCCGGACGCCGGAGGCATGCTTCTTTGTTACTCCACTTCCGCCGGTTCGGGCACAGCCTTGCGCGGAGCCCGACTGGAGAACGTAAAGGCAAACAGTTCCGGAGCACCAGCCGGCGCAGCATCGACTTCCGCTTCGCCGCCCTTTTGCAACTTGCCGAAGAGCATCTCCTGGGCAAGCGTGTCCTTGATCTCCACCTGGATGACCCGGGCCAAAGGCCGCGCACCGTAATCGGCGTCAAAGCCCTTTTCCGCCAATTTGGCCACAGCCGCCGGCGTCAGGCGGACAACCACGCGCTTTTCAGCCAACTGGGCATTGAGTTCCTGAAGGTACTTAAGAACGATGCGGTCCATCACCTCAGGCGTCAGCGATTTGAAGCTGACAATCCCATCCAACCGATTGCGGAACTCGGGACTGAAAAGCCGGTCAATAACCTTTTTCCCCTTATGGGCCATATCTTCGGGCTTGGCTGCGGCAAAACCGATGTTCTTGGCCGCCATCTCACGCGCTCCGGCATTGGTGGTCATAAGCAGGATCACATGGCCAAAGTCGGCCTTGCGCCCGTTGTTGTCGGTCAACGTGGCGTAGTCCATCACCTGGAGCAGGATATTGAACATATCCGGATGGGCCTTTTCGATCTCGTCAAGCAAGAGCACCGAATATGGGTACTTCCGAATGGCGTCAGTCAAAAGCCCGCCCTGTTCAAAACCGACATACCCGGGGGGGGAGCCGATGAGTCGGGCCACGGCATGTTTTTCCATGTATTCGCTCATGTCGAACCGTAGGAAATGAATACCGAGCACAACGGCGAGTTGTTTGGCCAACTCGGTCTTGCCGACACCCGTGGGACCGGCGAGCAAAAACGACCCCGTGGGCTTACCAATGTTGGCGAGCCCCGCCCGAGAGCGCAAAATTGACTTGGCAATGGCGTTCACAGCGTCATCCTGGCCAAAGACAAGTCCCTTAAGCTCTCCATCCAGATTTTCCAGACGGACCTTATCAGACGAGGTCACCCGGGCCGCCGGAATCTTGGCCATGGACGCCACGACCTTTTCCATCTCGGCCACGCCAATTGCGCCCTTGGTGGTGGTGCCGGCCAGTTTGCGGACCGCACCGGCTTCATCAATCACGTCAATGGCCTTATCCGGGAGGAAACGATCGTTGATATGGCGGGCCGAAAGCTCCACCGCCGCCCGCAGGGAGGCCGGGGTATACCGCACGCCATGGTGAGCCTCATAATAGGTCCGCAGGCCCTTGATAATCTCCACGGCTTCTTCCACGGTGGGCTCGCCCACGTCAATCTTCTGGAACCGACGCGACAAGGCCCGGTCTTTCTCAAAATGATTTTTGTATTCCTCGTACGTGGTAGAACCGACACAACGCAGTTTTCCGGAGCCCAGGACAGGTTTTAAAATGTTTGAAGCATCAAGGGTTCCGCCACTGGTGGCCCCAGCCCCGACAATGGTATGGATCTCGTCGACAAACAGAATTGCGCCCGGTTTTTGTTCCAGCTCGGAGAGCACGCCCTTGAGTCTGGCCTCGAAGTCGCCCCGGTATTTGGTGCCGGCCAACAGCGCGCCCATATCCAGGGCGTAAATCTGCGTGTCCCGAAAACTTTCAGGGACATCGCCCTTGACGATACGCAAGGCCAACCCTTCAGCCAAAGCGGTCTTGCCAACACCGGGATCGCCCACAAAAATGGGATTGTTCTTGCGACGGCGCAGCAAAACATGAATAGTACGGGTCAATTCCTGATCACGGCCAATCAGGGGATCAATCTCCCCCTTACGGGCCTTATCCACCAGATCAACAGTATACTGCTCCAGGGCGGATCCACCCGTTTTGCCCTGTGACTCTTCACCGGCCCCGGCTCCTTCGACGGGCTGTGTTTCCCGCCCTCCGCCATGGGAAATATATTCCAGCACATCCAGGCGGGTAACACCGTGGGATTTCAAATAATAAACAGCGTATGAATCCTCTTCGTCAAACATGGAAGCCAACACATCGCCGACTTCCACCTGCTGTTTGCCCGAGGACTGCATCTGCATGATAGCGCGCTGCAATACCCGCTGCACGCCGAGCGTCTGGACGACTTCCGTTTCGGTGTCCAGCGGGAGGGTTTCCATGTGATCAGTAAAGAAGCGCTCAAGTTGGTGCTTGAGTCGGACGACGTTGACGCCGCAATGCACTAAAATATCCCGACCCATCTCTTCCAGAAGCATGGCATACAGCAAATGCTCCAGGGTCAGATACTCATGATGGCGACGCTTGACCTCTTTTACGGCATTGGTCAATACCCGTTCAAGCTTCTTGCTCAGCATTTACACCTCTTCCATGCTGCATCGCAATGGGTAGCCGCTTTCCCTGGACAATCGATGGACCAGGGAGACCTTCAATTCCGCCACCTCGGCCGTGTAGACGCCACACACTCCCACGCCGTGGTTATGGACATTCAACATGATCTGCGTCGCTTCGTTTTCGTTTTTATGAAACACGTTGACAAGTACATGCACCACAAACTCCATGGTCGTGTAATCGTCATTGTGCAACATCACCTTATACTGCCTGGGTTCACGGACCTCGTCTTCAACGCCGACGCCCAGGCCAGGTTCTTCCTCACGCATGGGATGGCTCATAAGCTTGCCGTCACCTCTTCCCGAAGGTTTGGGATACAGGGGCCACCGGCCCGCTTCAGGTTCCTCGATTATATAAGTCCCCGAGTCGGCCTGTCGAGAGGTGGCCGACCAACGGGCCAGCACATCCGCCTTCTCACGGTCCATGCCAAAGGGGTACGGAAAAACACGGCCAGTGACAACCGTGTCTCCATCAAACTGAAATCGTAGGGCTTTCGTTACGTCGTTGACAGATGGGCCAGAAGTTCCTGTCGCGCCTCCGGGGGAAAGACAAAATCCCCGGCAGGCGGCAGCCCCTGGGCCTTGAGGAAGGCTTGGTGGAGTTCATGATAAGTTTGCGGCAGGGCTTGGTGCATGGAAAGGCCAAGACGTTCGGCTAAAAGAGGAATCGCCGTAGCGGTCCCTTCAATTTCCAAGAACCGGCCAAAAGGCAGTGTATCAAGGCAGACCAATGTGGCGTCCACCCGCCAAGTTTCCCGCACCTTCTCATAGCGCAGGCACGGCTTGTACCCGAGATGCAAAAAAACCGCTTCCAGGGCCGCCAAATCGGTCACTTCTGTTTCGATTTCCCGCCGGACCTTAAGGCTGCTGCCACTGGGAGCATCGGCCGGCAGTTTCAAGGTGACCCTGGAAGCCGCATCCCGGCGCAGCCGCAACAAGACGTTCCGCTGTTTGAGCGTCCCGTCTGGCGTATCCAAAACGATATTCTCCTCGAAACGGCGACTCAGCCGGACCCCTCTGACGGCAACCAGGGCCGCTCGAATGGTCTCAAAGGTCTCGATCGCAAATTTTGTTTCGATTTCATCCGCCACAGACATACCGTCCGCCTCCGTCCGGGAACGAATTTCACAGGCCGGGATACCCCGTTTCGGCGCCCCGTCTGTGGCTTGCAAAATACTTGCGCAATCCGGACGCCGCCCTATCCGTTACAGGCCCGAACCACTTCGTAGGCAATGCCGGACAAGGGCATGATTTTATCGACCCCTCCAAGCTTGATCGCCTCCTGGGGCATGCCGAATACGACACAGGAGGCCTCGTCCTGGGCGATGGTATAGGCGCCGGCCTCATGCATTTCCTTCATGCCGGAAGCGCCATCGTCCCCCATGCCGGTCATGATGACGCCGACGGCATTTTTCCCGGCGTACCGGGAGGCGGAGCGAAACAACACATCGACGCTCGGACGATGCCGCCGCACCAGGGGACCGTCTTTGACTTCCACATAATACCGCGCCCCGCTGCGTTTGAGCAGCATATGACAGTTGCCCGGTGCAATAAGAGCCTGACCGCGCAAAATAGTGTCGCCGTCCTTGGCCTCTTTGACGGTAATGCGGCAAATGCCGTCGAGGCGCTTGGCAAAAGCGGCCGTGAACTGTTCGGGCATGTGCTGGACAATGGCGATGCCGGGACAATCCTGGGGCATGGATTCAAGGAATTCTCGAAGCGCCTCGGTGCCGCCGGTGGATGCGCCCACGGCCACCACTTTATCGGTGGTCTGAAACATGGCCTTTCCCGTTGGACCGGGCAACATGGCATCCGCCGAAAGCTTGGGCGCAACCTTCATCGGGACAACAGGATGGGCTTTTTTCAGTCTGGCCCCGGCGGCCGCCTTGACCGCATCCACAATACGGATGCGCGATTCCTCCAGGAACTGGCGTGTACCCAGTTTGGGCTTCAAAATAATGTCCACCGCCCCATATTCCATGGCGCGCAGGGTGGTTTCGGACCCGGATTCGGTGAGCGTTGAGCAGATGACCACCGGGATCGGGTGCTGGCTCATGATTTTGCGCAGAAAAGTCAGTCCGTCCATGCGCGGCATTTCAATGTCCAGGGTGATCACGTCGGGAGCCTGGGTCTCCATACGTTTCACAGCGGCATAGGGGTCACCGGCCGAACCGATGACCTCAAGCTCGGGGTCCGAGGACAAAATTTCCGTCAGCGTCTGGCGAACCAACGCGGAATCGTCCACCACAAGAACTTTGATGGGGTTTTTCACGCGTGACCTCTTTGGGAAGATTCAAGTGGCGATTTAAATTTTTCTATATACCGTAGGAGCATACTGGCGCAAGGGTAAGTCCATCCCGGTGAGACTTTCGGAATGTCCAATAAAAAGAAACCCGCCAAGCCGCAGTTGGCTGCAAAACTTCAGCAACAGGTTTTCCTGGGTCGTTCTGTCAAAATAAATCATGACATTTCGACAGAATATGGTGTCCATTGGCTCTGCAAAGGCAAATGGCTCCATGAAATTCAGTCGACGGAAATCAATAAATTTACGAACTTCCGGCGCAACCCGAACCAGTTTTTTCGTATGGTCCTTGCTGCGGAGGAAATACCCTCGTTTGAGATCGTAGGACATTTTGGCCAAACGTTCTTCGGGGTAGATGCCTTTTCGGGCCATGGACAACACCCTGGTCGAAATATCCGTGGCCAGGATGGAAAATCGGAATCCCACGGTTTTAAGAGCAAACTCCGAGAGCACGATAGCCAGGGTGTATGGCTCTTCGCCAGTGGAACAACCGGCGCTCCATAATCGGAACGGCCGTCCTGCCCCGTGTTCCTCACGCCAGACAGGCAAGGTCTGTTGGATCATGACCTCAAAGTGACGCGGCTCCCGAAAAAATTCTGTGGTGTTGGTGGTGATGACGTCAATGAGCTGGACGAGTTCCTCGTCGAGCCCTTTGGCACTGAACAGATACTCATAATACTCGCGGTAATCCGGCATGCCGAGCTGACGGAGCCGCTTTTGCAGCCGCGCCTCGACCATGACCTTTTTGGACGGCGGCAGTTTGATGCCGACTTCCGTATGAATAAATTCACTCAACCGCTTGAATTCATTTTTTGACATCCCCAGAAGACCTGAGGTGCGGTTCTGCGATTCGCTAGGCGCCATGCGGGATTAGGCCTCCACGGTCTCCGCTCCGGTCTCGCCCAGCGTCTGGGTGAACCCGGCCAACTCCATCGCAGTAAAGACCTTATTAATATCAAGAATGAGGATAAACTGTTCGCCTGTTTTGCCCATGCCGCGAATAAACTCCGTATTGATGGGCGTGCCCATTCGTGGCGGAGGCTCAATTTGGGAGGTCTCCATCTCATAGACCTCCTGGACCGAATCGGCCAGTGCGCCGAGTACGGTACTCTCACCGTCAAGATCCACTTCCACAATGATAATGCAAGTGTTGACAGTGCGCTTGGTTACCCCCATGCCAAATTTCATTTTGAGGTCCACAACGGGAACAGCCCGGCCACGCAGGTTGATAACGCCACGGATATACTCCGGCGTCCGAGGCACCCGCGTCACGTTGCCAAGCTCCAAGACCTCGCGTACCGAGGCGATGTCCAAAGCAAAAAATTCTCGTTCCAGAGTAAAGGTAAGGTATTGATTGTCGTTGCTGTTTACAGCCTCGGCCATGACTTCCTCCCGCTTGCGCGGCGTTTGCAAAGACAATGGATCAACGCCTGAAAAAACAGCTAGCGGTTCTCGCCCCGCTCCACCGCATGTCGCACCAGAGCGGCAATATCCAGGATAAGTGACATGGAGCCGTCACCCCGGATGGTAGCCCCGGAAAACTCCTCCACGTCGCGGTACAAGCGCCCCAGGCTTTTGATGACCGTCTGGTGCTCGCCAACCACCCGGTCAACGACAAGGCCGATCCGCATGCCATCCACTTTGACCACGACAATGGGCTCAATGACCGGCAGATCTCCCTGGATGCCAAAGACCTCGCGCAGTCGCAGGATGGGCACACCCTCGCCACGCATCAGAATCATGCGGCGGTCGAGCTCTTCCGTGACGCGCGGCATTTCCACACATTCCTCGACCAGGGCCAGGGGAACGACATAATATTCCGCGCCCACCTGCACTTGCAGCCCATCAATAATGGCCAAGGTCAATGGCAGCCGTACAGTGATGACCGTGCCGCGGCCGTGTTCGGAATCAATTTCAACAGTGCCGCGCAAGGCGTCGATGGCGCGTTTGACCACGTCCATACCCACGCCGCGGCCAGAAATGTTGGTGACTGCCTTGGCCGTGGAAAATCCCGGTAAAAAGATAAGATGATACAGTTCTTTTGGGGAAAGCTCCAACCCAGGGGACACCAGCCCCCGTTGTTCGGCCTTGGCCCGTATGCCTGCAGCATCAAGTCCCGCGCCATCGTCGGTCACGGTAATAACCACTTCCCCGCCGGCATGAGCGGCTCCCAGACGAATGGTGCCGCTTTCGGGCTTGCCGGCCGCACGCCGCACCTCTGGGGATTCGATGCCATGGTCAATACTGTTGCGCAGTAAGTGCACGAGCGGGTCACTCAACCGCTCGATAACGGTCTTATCGAGTTCGGTTTCCTCGCCACTGGTGACCAGCTCGATCTCCTTGCCGAGCTCAGCGGCCAGATCGCGCACCAGACGGCGAAATTTGGCAAAGGTGGCCCCGATCGGCAACATGCGGATTGAAAGGGTGGAATCGCGTAGATTGCCACTTAAGCGTTCCAGATGTTCGGCCAAACTGCGCATATGCAGGTCGCCCCGCTCGTCCACAGCCTGACGAATCTGGGCCTGTACAATAACCAGTTCGCCGACCAGATCGACCAGGGAATCAAGTTTATCCGCCGCCACCCGGATACTTGATGTTTTTTCCACACGCTCATGGGGCTTTGGGGCAATTTCCCGCAGGGCGTTTTGTTCAGCCAGAGCCGAGGCCACCTGGGTAGGATGCACCACGCCCTGGGCGGTTAGAATGTCCCCCAGTCGTTTCTGCGACGACAACGCGGCTTCCAATTCCTCAGACGTGATATCCCCGCGTTCGACGAGAATCTGTCCGAGCAATTTATGAACCTTGGCGCCATCAACGGAACACCCGTCATCAAGGACTTCGATATCCAACTCGCAATCATCTTCCACGAAAACAAAAACATCCACCAAAGCCTGACGGGGAGCCTCGGTTCGAATGACGCAATCCCACCAAACATGACAGGATTCGGGGGCAATGGCAGTGAGTTCCGGAATGTCCTCGACGTGGACGAACAAACGGCTTTCGCCAAGGGCGCAGACTTCCTCCAGCAAAAACAGTGGATTGTTCCCTGTTGCCAGCATGTCTGGGTGCGGTCGCAACCGTAACCGGTAAATACGGGGGACTCCCGGTGTATCCCCTGCGACAGGAGAGACCGCACTGGGGGGGGGAGTCTCCGCGGGCGCCGCCGCTCCACCAAAAATACGAAATTCATCAAGGATAGCCCGTCCCTCGGTAGCCAGAGAGGTCTCCTGGCCGTCCAAGGGATCGAGCAGCGCCCGGATGTGGTCACAGGCCCGCAAGGACAAATCGAGCAATTGGCGATTGACCGCCAAAAGCCCGTTGCGCACACGGTCAAAAATAGATTCCACATCGTGGGTGAACGCCGCGATGTCGTCGAAGCCGAACATGGCTCCCGAGCCCTTCACTGTATGCAGGGCGCGAAAAATTTTATTGAGGAGATCGGTGTCGTCCGGGGTTTTTTCAAGTTCCAGCAACGAGGCCTCGAGTTCAGCCAGGAGATCCCGGGCTTCTTCGAGGTAGGCAGAACGGTGGGCATCTTCCTGGGACATCATCGCCCTTCTTGCCCCCATCCCCTCCCTGACGAGGGTGTTTTAGAACAATTCAACGTTGTCCCCGAATTCTCCGGTTTCGCCTGCGGACTGATCCTGGCCCGAAGCAACACGCTGCGGGGCAGCCCGCCCGAAAGCGGCTTCATGGACGGCTCGTTCAGCTTCCATCGTGTAACGATCATACAATTCGCGCAATCGGGCGCTGCGTCCCTTACCGCCATCCGGTACAAGCGTCCTGGCCTTAGCGACCTGCTCTTCCAACTTCCGTCTGATGGCGACAAGCCGTTTGCCGATATCCTTATCGAAATCAATGCTGTTGGCCACTTCCATGGCCTTGGATCCCAACGAAACACTGGCGTTCTGGAGCGAACCAAACAATGTATGGCAGCGGCAGGAGGTATTGGCCGTATCAGCCAGTACCGAGTCCAACTGCCCAACGACGCGCCACGCTTCCGACTGATCGTTATACTGGCTGGCATTATCCTGCAACACCTTTGCAGCATTGGAGATATCACCAAGTATCCGGGTTACGGCATCAGTCTGATGTCTGGCATCGACCGACAGCCGCTGGATGGCCAGGGCCAAAACGCCCAATGCGGCGCCGGCGGTTCCGGTATGGGCAGCCTTGATGCTGGCGTTAATTGCAATCAATTCGATTTCCGCCCCGACTTCCTCGATGGCCTCAATCGTGCCGCTCATCCCCGAAATGGTTTCCGCAACGGAATCCATGATATCCCCAAGAGCGCCGCTTTGGGTGGCAAAATCCCCTAATTGCGTTTTGACGGTGGCAACGCCGGTTTCGAGACGGGCCAGAGGATTGTCCTCCGTATTGCCGCCAACCACCCCGGCGATGGTCGTCCCTATATCACGGATTCGGGAGGCCAGGGAAGATAATGCTTGCCGTAAAATATCGGCAGCTTCGCTAAAATGTTTGTCGGCGCTGTCCAGTTGGGACATCTGCAAAGTCAGAACATCGGCAACGAAAGCAACAAGTTCAAGAGATTCTTCACCATTATCCGCTACGGTCCGCGCCCCTTCATCGATCATGGAGGAAACTTCGGCCAAAGCCTGCTCGGCATGCTCAATTTGTTGCCGCACGATATCATGGGACTGCAAAGACTTCACGGCCTGTCCGATACCCGTTGCGATTTCCTCGGCAGTTTGTGAAAGTTCCCGAGAAACATTGGCCGAACGTTCAGCCAGATCGCCGAGGCTGGCGATATTGGCTCCCAGTTGCCGGGAGATCACCTCAAAGCATTGCCGTTGTGATTTGACGATAGCCAGAGTCCGCTCGCGGGCTGAGCCGACATGGCCGCTCAGGGCCATAATTTTGGCGGCAATACCGGCGCAGTGGTCCACAATCAAATGGGCCAGTTTCTCCACATCGTCCGCCAGTGTGGAAAATCCCCGGCCTTCGGACCCCAGACGGGCGCTCTCAATGCGGGTGGCGATACCGAATATACTTAAATGTTTTACGATTTTTGAGAAAGCCGCCACAATCCCCGAGAGTTCCTCCACGATCCGGGCCACGCTGTCGATTTGCACCAGGCTTTGGTGGCCGGTATCATGTGTATTCTCATCGGTGAGAGCTTGTAGTTGTTGTGAAAGTGTCTGCAGCGTCGCATGCATGCTCTGCCCTGAGGTGCATCCCACAAGATCGTTGGCATTGTGGGAAATATCCTCGCAGCCGGTTTGCAGGGCCATGAGGTTCTCACCAAGGGTCAAAAAATCCTGCTCACGCCCCTGCATCACGGACGACAGGCCATGTTCCATGCTGCCGAGCGCCGTGCGGCACTGCCGCAACATATCCAGAGCGGCCTGAGCGAGGTGCGTAGAATCGGCCATTCTCCCCATCCCTGCCGCATGTGCCGATGCGGCGCGTGAATATAAAGGCGCTCATAAAAAAACCGCGCGGAGTTTCTGGATAACGCCTAAAACTCGGCTACCGAGCGTTTCTGTCACACGATTATACGTTTTTCGGTAAAACTCCAAGACCCCCGCACACAATCCCAACGCAAAAAAAACGATCAGGTCACTCAGCCTACCGCCGATGCAGGGCCTTACGCAACCAAAGACCTAAAAAAAGAAGCACGGCCACGCCCAAAATACCCAGTTCCGCATGATGGACGTTGTTAATGACCCTGGTCAGAACATTTTCCAATAGACTGCCAAAGACGTAGCCGGTCAAGGCAAAGGTCACGGCCCAGATGCCGGCGCCAAGGGCATTGAGAAAAAAGAATTTATGAATGGTAATTTCGGCCGTGCCCAGGACGAACGGTGTGAGATTGCGCAGACCATAAAAAAAACGGAAGGAAAGAATCAGAATTTCGTGATATTTTTTCAGCATGGCGTGAACCCGGTCCGCCCGGTTTCGCCATTTCTCACTACGTTCGATCAACCGGCGACCGAAATGCCGGCCGATAAAAAAAGCCGTCTGATCCCCGGCCAGACTTCCGGCAAAGGCAGCCAGAATGACAAGGCGTATGTCCAGATTGAATTCCGGAGAATGGGCTGCAAACCCAGCCAACAAGAGGATTGTCTCGCCCTCCAAAAAAGTGCCTATAAAAAGCGCGAGATATCCGTATTGTCCGATAATATGTTTCAAAAACTCGATAGACATACACCTCACCTCATCCGCCTTCCCACAACGAGTGGGAACCGTGGTGGAATTACGGCGACAACTATGCGCTTCACGGCTTGCTGTCCACAGCCATCTCTCAAAACGTTCATTTTATTCACGCCTCTACCGTAACGATTGAATTCCAACACGCATTCTGGCAATATAGAAGCAATTCTCCAACGTCACGATACCACTATGACAGATCTAAACGACATTATCACACAAAACGTAGTTGAGAGTCTGCCAGTCGGTCTGCTTATTGTGGACCATACCGGATCATTCGTCACAGTTAATTCAGCCGCAGCCAGTATTTTAGGCTATAAACGACCTCAGTTGCTTGGCCGAGGCTGGGGAGAACTCTTCTTCGAAAATGATGCGAACCATCTTTTCAATCAGGTATTCGTGGAAGTCATTCAAAAAGAATTGGTCGGCCTGTGCCGGGAAGTGCCCTACGTCACCCCCGATGGGAATCTGCTCCAGCTTTCCATTACCAGTTCCTATCTGCGCGGCGACGCTATGACACCAGGCGTTGTGGTTATCATCCATGACATTACGGAACTGTCACGAATGCAACACCGTGAAACAGATATTCTCAAAGAAATTAATAAAATTCAGGAAGAAAAGATTCGCGGGCTCAACAAGTTTGCCGCCTCCGTGGCCCATCAGATCCGCAATCCGACTTTTACCATTGGAGGCTTCGCCACCCGGCTTGCCCGCCAGCTCAAAGCCCACGGCATCGTCTCTGAATATCCCGAAATCATTCTCGATGAGGCGCGGCGCCTGGAAACCCTCGTGCGCACCGTAGGGCGATTCGCTGCACTTGGTCCCTTGCGCCTTGAAGAAACCACCCTGTCCGCCATTGTCGACGAAGCCCGCCAGCAGGCCGAAAAATTGACGGCCAGCCTGTCCCGGACCACCGTCTGGAATATTAATCTGCCGGAGACGAAGCTTGTGGCCGACGGTAAATTGCTGGCCATCGCCTTGGTAGAAATTTTCCGCAACAGTCTGGAGTATGCACGCCAATCCTGTGTTGCCATAACCATTGCTGGTGAAACGACAAACGACCACGTGACTGTGACTATTTCGGATGATGGTCCGGGAATCGCCCCCGCCGACGCACCGCATATTTTTGACCCTTTTTATTCTTCACGTCCTGACGGTTGCGGCATGGGGCTGACTCTGGCCCAGGAGATCCTCCTTGACCATAATGGCCAAATCGAGCTGGACGCAGCAACGGCGGGGACACGACTGCGCCTGTCACTGCCGCGTTTTCCCCGCCACCTTGTTTCCAGACTCGAGGATACGCTCTGCCGGGAAACGCCCTCGAATCCCGGCGCGCCATAACCTGGCGCGCATTCATGCAGCCTCTCCCTTGTCCTTTAATAATTTTCCGTATAATTTCTTTGCTGCAACGCAGTATCGCGTTAACCTCCTATTTCCAAGGATCAACACACATACGGCAGAATATGGAGATCGTCGTCAGCATCTCCGATATGAAGGTGACGAGTCGCGCCCGGGACGTCCTTGTCACCCATGCCCTGGGCTCCTGCCTGGGTCTTGCCGCCTATGATCCTCACGCTGGCGTGGCGGGGCTCATCCATTGCCTGCTCCCGCTCTCCAGAGAGACTGCGGGGCCCGTCAATAATCCGTTCATGTACGTCAATACCGGTGTGGCCCAGATGATCCGAATCATGTTTGGACGTGGGGCCACTCGACAAAATCTCATATTGAAAGCCGCCGGCTGTGGCCGGATGATGCACGTCACCAACCAATTCGACACAGGTGCAAATAACTTTGCTGCACTCAAAAAATTACTAAAAATAAATGAGATGCATTTGGCGACCGAGGACGTGGGCGGCACCATTCCTCGGACCATGCGTCTTTTTGCGGATACGGGACGGGTGTTGATCTCATCTTGCGGGAGGTCTTGGGAGTTATGAGCCAACGCGAGGAAATCATCAGCAAGGCCCTGTCTATCCCGCAAATGCCCATGCCCGTCCAAAAAGTTCTTGCCTCTATTGGCGACCCCGAATCAGACCTTCGTCAACTCGCCAAAATTATTGAATATGATCCAGGATTGACGGTCAATGTCCTGCGCATGGCCAATTCCTCCCTTTTCGGCGGCGCCGGCAAAGTCTCCACTGTCCGGGAAGCCCTTATGCGTCTGGGACTGCACCGGGTCTATCAACTCGTCATCGCCTCGGGCGTGGCGCCCTTTGCCCGGTATGCAATCAAAGGCTACGGCCTGCTCCCCGGGGAGCTTTTGGAACATTCCGTCACCGTGGCCACGGCCTCGGAAAACCTGGCCAGGGAGCTCGACATCCTGGCCCCGCCCCATACTTTCACAGCCGGCCTGCTCGTCAACATCGGCAAGATCATCCTGGGTTCCTTCCTGGAGGTGGACGCCGACCCAATCCTGCGTCTGGCCCATGAAAACCACATCCCTTTCGAACAGGCCGAAAAAGATGTGCTCGGCATCGACCACGCCGAACTGGGGGCCATTCTCCTTGAGCATTGGGGCCTTCCCATCCCCATTGTCAACGTGGTACGCTACCGGCTGTGCCCAGATGCTTGTCCGGAACCGGATTTGGCTCTCGATCTGGTGCACGTAGGCGATGTTATTGCCAAAATGACTGGCATAGGCCTTGGGATCGACGGCATGCAGTATGCGCCGTCCCAGGCCGTATTTGCACGTCTACACATCACTCCGTCCATATTGGAAAGCGTTATGGCCGCCATTTTGGAACAAATCGCCGAGATTCGCGATATTCTCATGGAAACCTCTTTATAGCACGCTGCATGACCCGAGCATCCCATCCTCTGCGCGCCCGTGATCTAGGTTACGCCCAACGGGTCTGTGTGGCCAAGGCCGGCAAACTCATGATGGAAACCGACCAGCTTTCCCCCCGAGCTCGGGTGGGGCTGGCCGTTTCCGGCGGTGTGGACAGTTTGGTCATGTTGACCGTATTGGCCATCCGCCGCCGCATCGTCCCGTTTCCCATCGAGCTTATGCTGTTGCATTTAAATCCCGGGTTCGATCCGCAAAATCATCTCCCACTGGCGACGCTGGCCGCCGACCTGGGGGTCGCCGCCCATATTGAGGTCACGGATTTCGGTCCAAGAGCCTTTTCCGAAGAGAATCGAAAAAAATCAGCCTGTTTTTACTGTGCTTGGTTGCGGCGCAAGCGCCTTTTTGACCTCTGCGCCCGGTACGGGCTAACCCATTTGGCCTTCGGGCATAATGCCGACGATCTGGCGGCCACGTTTTTTCTCAACATGTTCCAAAACGGTCGGGTGGACGGGCTTTCCTGCCGGGAATCTTTTTTCGATGGCCGGCTGACCGTCATCCGTCCCTTGCTGCTGGTGGACAAGCCAACCATCATCCGAGCGGCCAAAGCCTGGGAACTCCCGGTGTTCTCCAACCCCTGCCCCATGGCCGGAAAATCCATGCGCCATGAGGCCGAAACCTGGATCCGCACCATCTGCGCCGGCGGGAAAAAACGAAATGTCAATCTCCAGCATGCCTTGGGCCGCTGGCAGCTTGACCGGGACGCCAGTCCGCATTAACCGCTTGATATCGCAATGTTTAAAAATTATCAGATCGTCATTTTCAAGGAGCAACACGGATCCTGTCGCAAGCTGCGTTTCCGCGGCTGGCTGTTCGTCGTCATGCTCTTCGCCCTGACTACCATGACCGTTGGAGATATCTGTCTTATCAAGTATTACTCTACCTATCGAAAAATGTCCCAGGATCTTAGCGTCTGGGAAAAACAAGCCCAGGAGCAACAGGCCCAACTGCTTAGTCTGGCCGACAAGGTCAAAACCCTGGAGATGGATCTGACCCGTATCCGGGGGTTTGACGCCAAATTGCGCCAAATGGTCAATCTCGACCAGGAACCCCGGGAAGTTTCTCCAACCGGCGGCGAAGACAAGGATTTTAACAAAAAATACCTCCCATTATATCGCCAGGAGATGCTCACCAGAAAGCTGCATCAGTTTCTGGCTGAACTGCACAGTCAGACAGCCCTGGAACGCGTTCGCCAGCAAGAATTGCTCGCCCTGCTCGACGTCAACAAGGGGACCCGCCTGGCCGCCATGCCCACGATCTGGCCGGTCGCCGGTTGGATTGCCGCACCTTTTGGCGAACGGATGTCACCCTTTACCGGCAAAAAAGAATTTAACAAGGGTATTGATATCGCTGCATCCATCGGCACTCCGGTCGTTGCCCCGGGAGACGGTGTCGTGACGTTTGCCGGCGACACGGAAGCTGGAGGTTTCGGGATCACCCTTGATCACCACAGCGGCCTTGTCACAGCGTACGGACAGTTACGGGATGTCCTTGTCGCCAAAGGCCAAACTGTGACCAGGGGACAGGTCATCGGCCATGTCGGGGATTTGGGCCAGTCCACATGGCCCCATCTGCATTATGAAATTCGTCTGGCCGGCGTCCCCGTCAACCCTTTGCGCTATATTTTGGAATAGCAGCCCTGGCCCGGCTTTTGCTTTTAATACCCTATGGACCTTTTTCACTTCGATCCTGTCACCATCTTCAGCTTCATGCTGACGCTTATGCGTGTCAGCATTGTGCTTTTTATGCTGCCGTTTTTCGGAGCCGCCATTCTTCCCAACACGGTCAAAGGCTCTCTTTGTCTGCTGTTGACTCTGGCCGTGTGGCCCAAACTGGCGTTCCCCGGGGTCATTATGCCGTCGAATCCCTGGTCGTTATCCCTCATGTTCCTCGGCGAAATCATCATGGGCCTTCTTCTCGATATTCTTGTTCGTTTTCTTTTTGCCGCTGCGCAAAGCGCAGGAGCCATCATGGGATTTTCCATGGGCTTTTCGCTTATGAATAGCACCGATCCATTGACCGGAGCCTCGGATTCAGGTCTGGGAAATCTGATGAATCAGGTCACCATCATGCTTTTTTTAAGCTTAAACGGACACTTGATGTTGCTGTCTGGTCTGGCGCAAAGTTTTGCCCTGGTGCCGCCTGGAGGGTTGCTCATTAATCCGGCGTTGGGCGAACATCTCATTACGTTTTCCAGCCAGTTGTTCATTATGGCCCTTAAAATCGCAGCGCCGATTATGGCTTCCATATTTTTGGTGGACTTGGCCTTGGCTCTGGTGGCCCGGGCCGCCCCCCAAATGAATGTCCTGTTTATTGGTTTCCCCTTAAAAATAGGGGTGGGCTTTCTGTTTATGACCCTGGTGCTCACGGCCCTGGCCATTTACATCGACCAATTCATCGCGGAATTAGAGCCCATGTTCCGTTTGGTGCTCAAAGCGTCGGGCTGACGTGGGCCTGAAACAGGCCATACTTTGCAAAGAATATAACAAAATAAACCAACTGCTGCATGGCCTCAGGACGGGCATAGGCATGACGCCGGCCTCGTCGTAGTTCCTTCTTTGCTGCCGTCCATGGAGCCCCGTTATATGGCCAGAGATCCAAGTAAAACAGAAAAAGCCACCCCCAAACGCCGCGACAAAGCCCGTGAAAAAGGCTCGGTTCCCCGCAGTCAGGAACTCCCCAAACTCACGGTGCTGATGGCCGGTCTTTTGACCATCCGCGCGGTTTTTGACACCTTAAATCTGGAATTACGGGAAATTTTTACGACTTTCCTGGGCCAGCGTCTGTCTTTTGAACCAACGGTTGAAGGGGTTAACGCCCTGTTTTGGCTTGTGTCCCAAAAGCTGGCCATCATGCTGTTACCGATCCTTTTCGTCATGGCGCTCGTCGCCTACATCACCCAACGACTCCAGGTCGGCTCCATCTGGCACCCCAAAATTTTTGAACCTGATTTTAGCGGCATATTCAATCCGATGCGTGGTCTCCAGCAAATTTTTATCGATCCCAAGACGTTAATCATGCTTGGCAAACAGACAGGCATGGCTTTTGCCATTGGATTTATCCCATATCTTCTACTTAAAAATAATTTTAACGATTTTTTACCACTCTTTTATCAAACGACGGAAACCTTCAGTGCTTTTCTATTGGGAAACGGTTTCCGTATGGTCCTTTATACACTTATTCCCATGTTTATTCTGGCCGTCCTGGATGTTTGGTATACACGTTGGGACTACGAAGAAAACATGAAAATGACCAAGGATGAGATCAAAGACGAAAATAAACAAGCTCTTGGTGACCCTATTATCAAACAGCAGCAACGTCGCAAGATGATGGAAGTCATGCAACGTCGCATGTTGCAGGATGTTCCCAAGGCCGACGTCGTCATCACCAACCCGACCCATCTTGCCTGCGCCCTTCTCTACGATCCACGGGAAACCCCGGCCCCGATGCTTTTGGCCAAAGGCGCTGATCACGTGGCCGAAAAAATCAAGGAGATCGCGCGGGAGCACAACATTCCCATTCGTGAAAACAAGCCGCTGGCACAGGCTTTGTATAAGAGTGTGGAAATCGGCCAGGTCATTCCCGAGGAACTCTATCAGGCAGTCGCCTCGATCCTGGCCCAACTCGATAAGTTCAGGCGTTTCGGCCGTCCCCGTTAGGTCGGCAGAATCGCGGGAAGGGGTGTCAAAATCATGGCTAAGACCGCAACCCCGGTCCAATTCAATTACGAGAGGTTCACCCGCCAGGGCGATCTCATGCTGGCGGCTGGCGTCGTGGTCATCCTGTTTGTCATGCTGGTTCCTATCCCGCCGCTGTTTATCGACTTGATGCTCACCTTTTCCATTTCGATCAGCCTCGTCGTCCTGATTACGAGCATGTTCATGGGGTCGCCGCTTGAATTCTCCATTTATCCGTCCCTGCTGCTTGTCACCACCCTAATGCGCCTGTCCATGAACGTGGCCTCAACCCGCCTCATCCTGCTGCATGGCGATGAAGGTCCTTCGGCAGCGGGACACGTGATCCGGGCCTTTGGCCAATTCGTCGTCGGCGGTAACTATGTCGTCGGCTGCGTCATATTTTTGATTCTCTTTGCCATCAACAAAAAGGTCATCGTCGCCGGTACGACGCGTATCGCCGAAGTGGCCGCCCGCTTCACCCTGGACGCCATGCCCGGTAAGCAGATGGCTATTGAAGCCGATCTCAATGCCGGGCTCATCAACGAGCAGCAGGCCACTGCCCGCCGCGAGACCATCCGCAAGGAAGCCGACTTCTATGGCGCCATGGACGGTGCAGGAAAGTTCGTTTCCGGAGACGTCACCGCCACGATCATCATTACGGCCATCAACATCGTCGGCGGTTTTCTCATTGGCGTGATGCAAAAAGGCATGAACTGGAAGGACGCTGCCCAGACCTACACCCTGCTGACCATCGGTGACGGGCTGGTTTCCATCATTCCTTCCATCATCATTTCCACGTCTGCCGGCTTGATCGTGTCGCGCGCCGCCGCCGAAGCCAAGATGGGCGAGGAATTCCTGGCCCAGTTGACCTTCCATCCCCGGGCTTTGCGCCTGGTGTCCGGCATACTTTTACTTTTTTCCATCGTCCCAGGTCTGCCGACACTCCCTTTCCTGACGATGTCGGGGCTGCTTTTCGCCGTGGCCCGTCTTTCCAACAGGCAGCAGGAAATGTTGCAGACCCAATCCCAGCAACAGGATAAAAAGCCAGCCCCCGAACTCGAAACGCCCGAAGAAGTGCAAACCCTGCTCCCACTGGATGCCCTGGAGTTGGAAGTGGGCTACGGACTCATCCCGCTGGTCGACGAAGAACAAAATGGCAACCTGCTCGCCCGCATTCGCTCCATCCGTCGCCAGTTTGCCCTGGATATGGGCGTGGTGATTCCTTCGCTGCACCTGCGTGATAACCTCCAACTGCGCCCTGGTCAGTACGTTGTCTTGATCAAAGGCAATGAGGTGGCCTCAGCCGAAATCCTGATTGACCACTACTTGGCCATGGACCCCGGCGACGCCAAGCATCGCATTCAAGGCGTCGAAACTCGAGAACCGGCATTCAACCTGCCAGCCCTGTGGGTTCCTGAACTCCAAAAAGAAGAGGCCATGCTGGCCGGCTATACGGTGGTCGATCCCGCCACGGTCATCGCCACCCACCTGACCGAAGTCTTCAAACGTCACTTGCATGAATTTCTCGGCCGCCAGGAAGTCCAGACGCTTCTTGACAATCTGGCCAAACGCGCCCCGAAAGCCGTGGAAGATCTTGTGCCTGGCACCATGACGCTTGGCGGCGTGCAAAAGGTGCTGCAAAACTTGGTCAAGGAAGGCGTCTCGATCCGAGATATTCTGACTGTGGCCGAAACAATGGCCGATTACGGTTCGACGGTGAAAGATCCGGACCAGCTTACGGAATATGTGCGTTCCCGCATGGGGCGCACTATCGTCAAACCCTATTTGACCTCCGAAGGCACATTGCCAATCCTGAACCTGACCCCCAAGATAGAGGGCGCCATTCAGGAAAGCGTACGCCAGACCGATCATGGCGCCTATCTGGCTATGGAACCTGGATTGGCCCAGCGCATCATTCAGGCCATCCAGAAGGCCATGGACAAGGCGATCATCGCTGAAGGACAGCCGGTCCTGTTGACCTCTCCTATAGTCCGACCGCATCTGGCCCAATTGCTCTCCCGGTTTATACCCAATTTGCCGGTCATCTCCCAGGCGGAGATTCCGGCCGAAATCAAACTTCAATCCCTTGCCAATATAGGACTTTCCAATGCGGGTTAAGACCTTTCGCGGCGAGAGCATAACCGCCGTGCTGGCCCAGGTCCGCCAGGAACTCGGCCCAGAAGCGGTTATTCTCAGCAACCAGACCATTCGCGAGGAAGGTGCTTCCCTCTGCGAGGTCATGGCCGCGCTGGAACAGCCGACGCCCCCCCCCTCCCCGCCACAGCAGGAAGAAGAAACGGGGAGCATTGCTGCCCTCTACCGGCAGGCTGCCCAACCGGTTTCCCCTACCTCCCCCGGCCAAACCGCTGATTGGAAGCGGGAATGGGGCGAAATCAAAGGCCATTTGCTTGCCTTGCTGCGGCCGCGTCTGGATTTCAGCGCGCTGACGCCTCGGCAGCGTCTGGCTCTGGAGTATCTGGAACGTGAGGGAGTGGACGAAGGCTCAGTGTTGGCCCTCTACCGGACGATTATCGAACGCGGTGAACAAACCGTCATTCCGGCATTGTCCCGGCTGGTCCGCGTCAAAGCCCTGACGACAGAATCCTGGCCGCGCACAGCCCACATGTTTGTCGGCCCAAGCGGTGTCGGCAAGACCTCCACCGTGTTGCGCATGGCTCTGGCCGCCAGACGGCGAGCCCCTGAAGAACGCGTGCTGGTCGTCAATACTGATACTACCCGCAGCAAGGGTCGCCTGTTACTCCGTCATTATGCCGAACTCTCAGGACTTTCCTATGAGGAAGCCAATGGCCCAGAAGATTTCAAACGCATTTTTGAGGCCGCAGCCAAAGGGGAAACCGTCTTTGTGGATACCCCGAGTCTTTGTGGCGAAGGGGCCATCGCCGAGTGGAGTCTGGAAATGGGTCTTGCCGGTCGAAAAGGATTGGCCGCCCACCTGGTTCTCTCTCCCATGTACTCCAGCGCCCACGCCACTCACATGCTGCGCGTCAATCGTTGCGAACATCTTGCCAGCCTGGTCTGGACGAAACTCGACGAAGCCTGTAACTATGGAAGCCTTGTGAACATGGCGCACGCCTCCTCCCTGCCCGTGTCGGCCCTGGCCTTTGGGCCGGAGTTGACCAGTGGCATGGTGCCGGCTTCGGGCAAGGCCGTTTGGAAACTACTCTTCAAACACCAGCTCCCCGGCGACTATCCGGATGCCGACGCCGGCGCTTAAGGACGACGCATGCCCAGCTATCTCTCCGAAAAGCCACGAAAGACTCTCTCCGGCACGGAATTGCCCCTGGTGCTCTCCGTCTCCTCAGGCAAGGGCGGCGTCGGCAAAACCAACATATCGCTCAATCTCGCCTACTGTTTGTCACGGATGGGGCGTAAGGTCGTCCTGCTTGACGCCGACCTTGGGCTTGCCAATGTGGACATTTTGTTGGGGCTGGCCCCCAAGATGAACCTTTTTCATCTGTTTCATGAAGGGGTGGAGCTCAAACAGATTCTGCTGGAGACCCCGTTTGGATTTTCCATTCTGCCGGCTTCGTCGGGCGTGAGTGAAATGTTGGCCCTGTCCACAGGACAAAAGCTCGATTTGCTGGAGGCCATGGACTATCTTGAAGGCCGAATCAACTATTTGATAGTGGACACGGGCGCGGGAATTAATGATAATGTCATTTATTTCAACTTGGCCGCGAGGGAACGTCTGCTTGTCCTGACCCCGGAACCGACATCGTTGACCGATGCTTACGCCCTGGTAAAGGTCATGCACTTAAATCATGATGTGCATCGGTTCCGCGTGGTCGTGAACATGGCCCAAAGCGCCAAGGCCGCCAAGTCGGTATATGAAAAACTGTATACGGCCTGTGACCACTTCTTATCGGGTATTTCGCTGGATTTCATGGGATTCATTCCATCAGATCCAGCCGTAAGAAGCGCCGTGATCCGGCAAAAACCATTTTGCTTTTTATCGCCCGATTCGCCGGCGGCTAAAAAACTCGAGGATCTGGCTGTTGCTGTAGATTCCTGGGAAGTGGACGCAAAACTCGATGGAAACATCAAATTCTTCTGGAAAAAGCTCCTCTTCCAAGAACAGTCCCTGGCTTAGACTTGAGTCGGGGGCGACACTGTGGAAAGACTTTGATGCGCGCGATCGACAGGAGATCGTGCGTCACTACTCGCCCAAGATAAAAATCGTCGCCAGCCGGCTCAAGGCCAAGTTGCCCCCTTCCGTGGAATTAGGGGAACTCTTAAGCGCCGGGGCCATGGGATTGATCGAGGCGTTGGGCCGATTTCGGGCGGAGCTCGGCATCAAGTTCGAAACCTATGCCGAGTCCCGTATCAAGGGGGCCATGCTCGACGATCTGCGTCGCATGGACTGGTTCTCGCGAGGCCAGCGTCAACGTGTGCGCGTACTGGAAGAAGCCGCCCGGCGACTCGAAAATGACTCCGGATCGCAACCGAGTATTGAAAAACTGGCGGAGACCACGGGAATGACCGTACGCGAGGTCACCCTCGGCCTTGAAGCATTACAAAACCAACTCTGTCTTAGTCTCGACGCCATTACCGAGAATATTTCCTCCTATCAAAAAAACCAACTGGAAAACGAACCATACAAATCCACTGAGTTTAAGGAACTCGTCGACAAACTCGCCTCCCTTATCGACGATTTGACTCCACGGGAAAAGTTGGTATTGTCGCTTTATTACGGTGAGGAATTGAACATGCGCGAAACCTCCGAGGTCATGGGCATCACCGAGGGTCGGGTTTCGCAGCTGCATTCCCAGGCTTTGGCCAGACTGCGGCAAAAGTTCAAGACGCAGTATAACATTGAACAACATTGACGCGGGTACGCAAGAGCCGTAACGGACAATACTCCCCAAACAAAATGGGATTCAAAATATTGTCCAGGGATCGCAGGCCGCGGGATGCTCACAGCTGACCACAGAAGAGATCAACAAGAGGAGATAAGCCATGACCACCGATAAAGAAATGCGCATTCTGGTTGTTGATGACTTTTCCACCATGCGCAGGATCATCAAAAATATTCTCCGCCAACTTGGTTATAACAACATCACAGAGGCAGACGATGGCAGTACTGCCTGGGATGCCCTCAATAAAGAAAAAATAGACTTCATTATCTCCGACTGGAATATGCCCACAATGCCCGGCATCGAATTGCTGCGCAAAGTGCGCTCCAGCGAAGAATTTGCTGAAACGCCGTTTCTGATGGTTACGGCCGAAGCACAGCAGGAAAACATCATCGAGGCTGTCCAGGCGAAGGTCTCAAACTATATTGTTAAACCCTTCACTGCGGAAACCCTCGGACAGAAGATCGACAAAATTTTCGAAAAATAGGCCTTCACGGTCTATAGACCGGGGCATATCCCGGCCTTTTGGAATGTGCCGGTCCGGATGGATCGGGCAGGCGTGTCATGTTGACTCCTTCTGTCGCCTCCCCGCGTCGGTAGCCAGTCCCTGGCGTCGTCGCGGGCGAGGCCTGACCCTTTGACGAGGCCCCTGCCATGGTTGACGACGACAGCCTCGATTCCAAAGTCAAGGCCAAGCTTGATGAATCTGCCCTCTCCGACGACCTGCCCAAGGCGTTGCAGAAGGTCGATCTCGACCTTGATGACGCTCCTTTTCTTGAGGACGAACCCGAAGAAGCGCCGCCTGTTCAAGAAGTGGAGCCGGCTCCATCCCAGATAGAACCCGAAGACGACGCTCCCGCTCGAAAGAAAAAACGCCTGATACTTATTTTGGGAATCGCAGGGCTCCTCATTTTAGGAGTGGCCCTCTTTCTCTTTTTGAAAAAACCTGCGCCCGCGCCGGAACCAGAACCGCAAGGTCCACCGCCAGAAACCATGCCGGCCCAGCCTGAGTCCCTGGCTCCGCCGCCCGAACCGCCTGCGCCCAAACCGGAAATTGTCCTGGCGATGGAGCCGTTTCTGGTCGAACTGAATGATCCGAAAGGACGCACCCGCTTTCTGACCATCCGGTTTACGGCGGCAACCACCGAACCCTCTGTTGGCTTGGAGTTCAAACGAAACATCATTGTGGTTCGCGATGCGGTGTATTATTATCTCAAGAATAAGAATCCGGAGTTTTTGGCTGACAAAAAAAATGCCGAAGCACTCAAAAAAGACGTCCTTTCGGTCATAAACCAGTTTGTCGGCGCCCAACCGTTGGATAACCTGCTTATCGAGGATTACCTGGTGAAGTAGATGTCCATCGATTTGACCACCGTTTTTCAGGTGATGCCCTACGCCCAAAACGTGGCTCATGCCGAACTTGTGCAGCCCGACGCCCAGTTGGCCGCCTCGCAGTTGCTGGCCCAACAAGCCCTGGCCGAACAAAACAAGCAGACGTCGCGCATCGAGCAGCAGGAGGCCATGGATTCCGTCACCGAGGATCGGCAGCGACAGCCTTCCGGACAACAGCATGCAGGATCCCGGCGTAAGCATCAACCGGAAGAGGAAGAAACCCAGACCGGCAACTCCACTCCGTTTGCCGGCCATATTATAAACGTCAAAATCTAGGCCCGCGCACACGGTTTGGTGGAATCCCGGCCAGAATTATTTAGAGAGAGTTCAGACAGGCCCCCCCGCAGGATGCGCTTTTTGTAGACATAGGAGCGCCGGATTTTTGCGCCAAGCCGTTTCCGAAACCAGAAGCCCATTACCCCGGACAGCAACACATGAACGGCTTTTCCGCCCTTATCATTTTTTTGACTGTTTGCGAACTGGTCCTGCTTTTTCTTGTCGTGCTTTTCTTTTCCAGACTGCGCCGTTCCGAAGAACTCCTGGGGAAGCTGCAAAAAAATCAGGATGGACTGTTGCAGAAAATCGACTTCAACGCCAAACTCGAACAAGAGTTGGTGGGCAGCTTTCACCGCCGTCAGATAGAATTGTCCGAATTGGATCAGCGGCTTGAAGAACGCCGAAACGAGCTGGAAAAGCTGGTCAAAAAAGCCGAAGAAGTCAGTCGTTCACCGGATTTTCTCCGCCAGATCATTGTCAATGGCTCCCGTCGGGGCCAGTCGACCCAGGCCCTGGCCAAGTCCACCGGCATGTCCCTGGACGAAGTAGAATTGATCCTGGCCCAAAATAAAAATTAATCCGCCGGGCCTCGCCTCTTTCCTCTAGACTTTCCCGGGCAGGGACGCAGCCCTTCTGCGCCGGAGGCAGCACCCCAAATGCGCGTAACAGGCCAGCAAGGCAGCGGCGGTCAATCCGCAACCGGCGGCAAGGATCGTTCCGACCCAGAAGCCTTTCGTCGGGGACGCCGCGTGGGCCAGATCGTTCGTGGCCGACTGGCATTGCCTGGACCTCAAGGACTATTCTGGGTTATCATCGCCGGGCATAAACTGTTGGCCAGCCTCGATCATGAACCTGTGGCCGGCCGGGAATTGGTCTTTCGCATCGAACAGTTGGAACCGGAGCTGGTGCTGCGCGACATCACCCCGCCACCCTCGGTCCAATCCGATCCGGCCTTGCTTCTGGCCGCTCTGACCGAAACCCGCTCCCAATTCGAACGCCACCTTGCCCGTTTTGTCCTTCCTCCCGCCACGCCTTTGGAGCTGACCGAGGCCAGACGACACTTCAAGGAATGGTTGAATACTGATACTCCTGCCCGCGAGGCTTTCGACAAGCTGCGGGAGCTCTTTCGTCTTGCCGGAACCGGTCTACCTCCCACGGAAGGCCGACTCCTCTATACGCCCTGGATGGCTCCCGGCGTGACCCAATCCGAAGCCCTGGTCGTACGTCTTTCGGCCGAAACCGGAGGCCCGGGGCAATCTCTGCGCCTGTTTGGCCGGCTACCGGAGATAGGCCGCCTTGCCGTTTTGGCTTCCTGGCGGCCAGGCCGGGTCGTCTATCGGTTGATGCTGGAACGTCCGGAAACCGCCGATGCCGTTATCGCTCGTTTTTCGCGTATCCGATTCGGACACGCAACGCTCGCTCCGGCCTGCCTGTCTGCCGGACCATTGCCCAACCAGTATGCCTCGGGCTTCCTGGCGCGACTGATTGCCGGGGCAGCCCGGCCCTTTACGGGGCTGCGTCTTCGGGTATAAAGGCGGGGACCGGCGCTGGCCGAATTGACCAAGACCCTGGAGCGTGCCCTCATGGCCTATAAGGATTTGCAGGATTTTTTGCGACTGTTGGAAAAAAGGGGCGAGTTGCGGCGCATAGCGCCCACACTGGATCCCTATCTGGAGATTGCCGAAATCACGGACCGTGTGTCCAAAGCCGTCGGTCCGGCTCTGCTCTTCGAAAATCCCAAAGATTCGCGTTTTCCCATCGTGACCAATATGTTCGGGTCGTTTCCCCGCATGCACCTTGCCCTAGATTGCGAAAACCTTGACGCCTTGGGCCATCGCATTGACGCCATCCTGGAAATGGAAAAGCCCGACGGGCTTGTTGAAAAGTTGAAGATGCTGCCCAAGCTGGCCAAGATGGCCGGCATTTTCCCAAAAGTCGTTGGCAGCGGGCATTGCCAGGATGTCGTACTGACCGGCGACGCCGTGGATTTGTCCATTATGCCGGTGCTAACCACGTGGCCCGGCGACGCAGGCCCCTTTATCACCCTGCCCGTGGTGGTGACCAAGGATCCGGTATCCGGCAAACGCAATGTCGGCATGTACCGCATGCAGGTCTTCGATAAAAGCACCACCGGCATGCATTGGCATCGCCACAAAGGCGGCGCGTACCACTACCATCTGGCCGAAAAACGGGGGGAACGGCTGCCCGTGGCCGTGGCCATCGGCCCGGATCCTGCCTGCACCTATGCCGCCACGGCCCCTCTGCCCGATGATATCGACGAATTTTTGTTCGCCGGCTTTCTGCGTCAGACCCCAGTCGAACTCGTGCAATGCAAGACCGTGGACCTGCAAGTGCCAGCCGCCAGCCAATTCGTGCTGGAAGGCTATGTGGAGCCGGGGGAACGTCGCCGGGAAGGCCCCTTTGGCGACCATACCGGCTACTATTCTCTGGCCGATGCCTATCCGGTTTTTCATGTCACGGCGCTCACCCACCGCAAGGACGCCATCTATCCGGCCACCCTGGTCGGCCCTCCGCCCATGGAAGACTGCTACATGGGCAAAGCCACCGAACGACTCTTTTTGCCGTTGATCAAAAAGCAACTCCCGGAAATTGTGGATTTAAGTCTGCCGCTTGAAGGCGTTTTCCACAATTTTTGTTTTGTTTCCATCGACAAGCGCTACCCCGGCCAGACCCGCAAAATCATGTACGCCATCTGGGGACTTGGCCAGATGATGTTTACCAAGTGCATTGTGGTAGTGGATGCCGGCGTCAACGTGCAAAATACAGCCGAGGTGCTGTGGCGGCTCGGCAACAACGTGGACCCCAGACGGGATATCGTCATTGTGGACGGACCGCTCGACGCCTTGGATCATGCCTCGCCCACACCCTTTTACGGCGGCAAAATCGGCATCGACGCTACCAAGAAAGGTCCCGAGGAAGGCCACATGCGCGAATGGCCGGATTCACTGGTTATGGCTCCGGAAATCAAGGCCCGCATCGACGCGATGTGGAGCGAACTGGGGCTCTAGACCATGCCGGAACCCATCAGTCCCAAGCCTCGGTGCCCCTGGTGCGGAGACCTGCCGCTCTATGTCCACTACCATGATGTGGAATGGGGCGTCCCGCTCCATGACGACCGGGCGCTTTTCGAACTGTTGCTTCTCGAGGGGGCCCAGGCCGGGCTATCTTGGCTGACGATTCTCAAGAGGCGCCAGGGCTATCGCGACGTCTACGAGGGATTCTTTCCTGAACAGGTGGCAAGATTCGACGATGCCCGGATGGCCCAAATGGCGACCGACGCCCGCATTGTCCGCAATCGGGCCAAAATAGCCGCATCGGTCAAAAACGCCCAGGCGTTTCTGGCCGTCCGGGATGCGTTCGGAACTTTTGACGCCTACCTTTGGCGTTTCGTCGACGGGCGGCCGGTCGTCGGCGGCTGGGAGGATCTCGCCCAGCTGCCCGCCCGCACCCCCTTGGCCGAAACAATCAGCCGCGACCTGAAATCCCGAGGATTCGGCTTTGTCGGACCGACCATCTGCTACGCCTTTCTTCAGGCGGCTGGTCTGGTCAACGACCACCTGCGCCGCTGCTTCCGCTACCGGGAACTGACCGGAGCCGAGTAAGATGCAAGGCGAACCGCGCGCCAACCTCCCCAACAGCACTCCCGGACAAACGGCTGCAGCCTCGCTGCGGTTGCGCCCGCCCAGTCCTGGAGCGGCAGCACATGGCTGCCTGACGCCCCTCATCCGTCCCCCCAAGGCAAGGAAGCACAATGACCAAACGCATTATCCTGGCCGCAACCGGCGCAAGCGGTATGCCGTATGCCGTGGCTCTGGCCCGATTTCTGGCGGCCGCGCCCGACATCGAACTCCATATGATCCTGTCCGACGCAGCCAAGCGGGTCTTAGAATTGGAATCCGAAATTTCGGCCGCCGCGCTTTGCGCCCTGGCCCATAAGAGTTACGATCAAAACGCCTATGACGCTGGTCCGGCCAGTGGTTCCTGGCGTCACGACGGCATGGTGGTATGCCCGTGTTCCATGGCCTCGCTGGCCGCCATCGCCCATGGTCTGGGGGCCAATCTTATTCATCGGGCCGCCGACGTGACGTTGAAAGAAGGTCGCAAACTCGTGCTCGTCCCTCGTGAGACGCCACTCCACGAAATCCATCTCAAAAATATGTTGGCAGCCAAACAGGCGGGCGCAATCATCCTGCCGCCCTCACCGGGTTTTTACCACAAACCGGCGACCATCGACGATCTGATCGCCTTTGTGACGGCCCGGGTGCTCGACGCCCTTGGCATCAACCACCGGCTCATAACGGGCTGGAAAGAAGAGGAAACGTCATGAACGAACCCCATCAGGAAGTCCCGGTCTGGGTGACGGTCTCGAGTTTTTTCCCGCCGCCCGCTCCGGAACCTGACTTTGAAGCCATCGTCACCTCCGAGATGACGCGATGGACCGAGGCAGCCAAGGATGCCGGACTGCCCCCACAAGCGCATGTTCGCATCCGGCGCGGCGCGCAGGAAGTGGCCATTGAGATCAGTGCGGAGCTTGATCGCGCGTTCACTCCGGAACAGCCTTTTTGGAAGGCGCTCTAACCCGGCCGGACTCCCTCTCTTTTCTGAAAAAGCATGGACGTGTTTTTTCAGAAAAGAGACGTTCCGACACATGGAGTGGTGCTCCCCCTTCAAGCGCCCCTTAGCCAATACGCTGGACACGGCCGATTTGGCCATCAGTCAACCGCACCTTGATGCCCCGGGAATGAAATGGCGATTTGGTCAGAATATCTTTGACGATTCCTTCGGTGAGTGTGCCGGTACGTTGATCCTTTTTCAAAACAATGGACACGGCCAATCCCGGCCGGATATCGGCCCGTTGCGTTCCGTCTGGCATGGTGTGATCTCCGAAATTGTAGAAGGTTCAGGCCGGCGCAGGCGCAGCAAATTCCTATTTTTTTGGTCGACCGAATTCTGTCTTTTGTCATTTATCACAAGGCTGTTACCAATCATTCCACCCGCATGGCGCTGTCAAAAGCCCGTGTGGCCAGTGAACGGCTCGGGCCCCAAAGACCGCGAGGCTCAAAGCGGACAGTATAAATAGTAAAGTAACGCTTTAGAAATTTATCGTTATTTTTGAAAATGTTCACGGGATCAACCGGGAAGACCGGCCAGCCCCGCAGCCACAGCCGCAGATCGCCCGGATCCGAGTCCGGTCCTGACCATGATTTCCTCGACAGTCGCCGCCTTCATAGCGGCAACCGATCCAAAGGCCTCCCACAAAAGCCGCGCCGTTTTGGGGCCGACTCCGGGCAGATCCAGCACGGCGCTTTGCAGCCCGGTATGGGATCTGGCCTGGCGCTGCCGGCCTATGGAAAAATCATGGACCGTGTCCCGCACCCGTTGCAAAAAAAGCAACTCCGGCGAACCGGATTTGAGGGAAAGAGGATTCTTCCGACCCGGGACAAAAATCACGTCATCCATCTCGTTTTTAGAACGGCGCTCCCCTTTGGCGATAGACGCCAGCGCAAAGGCTCCACCGATGCCGGCTTCAGCCAGGGTTCGGGAAACAGCCTCAAGTTGGCCCTTGCCGCCATCAATCAACAACAAATCCGGCCAAGGCGGCCCGGAAGCGGCCCGCTTGGCGGCGAAAGAAGCCAAGGCCAGATAATCATCCGACGTGCCTTCCAGTTCCGGAAACGCATAGGCCCGGTAGTCGTTTTTTTTCGGCGCGCCATCCTCAAAAACCACCATGCCGACCCGTACGCCCCGCCCGCCCAAATGCGAGACGTCCACCGCCTCGATACGGCGCAATTGCGGCAGACCAAACTTGCGGGCCAGAGCCGGCAACACATTGCGTTCGGCGGCCTTGGCGGCTTCTTCGGCGGCGCGTCGGGCATTTATCCCGGCCATCTCCAACAACTTGCGTTCTTCTCGGCCCCGAGGCGGTCCCAGCCGCACAGCCGCCCCGCGTCGGTCTTCAAGGATTTCAGCCAAGGCCTGTCCGTCATCCACGTCTGCTTCCAGGCTTTCCGACGTCTCCTCATGGGGGGCCAGACTTTCAGGAACGATCACCCGCGGCGGAATAAAACTCTCAGGGCGATAAAATTGGGCCAGGGCGCTGCCCGCCGCCCACACCGCTTCCGAGGCTTCAAGTCCGGGGAAAAAAAACGTCTTACGGTCCAACAATCGCCCCTGACGCACAAAAAGCACGCAAAGCCCCATCCCCTGGTCCGTGACGGCCAGATTGGCCACATCCATATCCACAAGCCGGGTAAGCACTGTGGCCTGTCCTTCCACCGTCTTGCGCATGGCCAGCAACAGATCCCGCAGTCCGGCAGCCCGTTCGAAGGCCAGCGCCTCGGCCGCCTCTTCCATTTCTTTCTGCACAGCCTTGAGGACTTCCGCCGAACGCCCGGTCAAAAAGGCCTCCACCCGCCGCACCAGTTCCCGATACGTATCGGGAGACACAGCCTTGACGCACGGGGCCATGCACTGCCCGATGAAATGATACAGACACGGACGCACCCGGTTGGCCATGGCCCGATCGCCGCACTTGCGCAGCGGGAAAATGCGCCCCAGCTCCTTCCAGGTCGTTCTGGCGGCAACCGCCGAAGTGAATGGACCGAAATAAGCCGCGCCGTCGCGTTCCACCCGCCGTGTAAAAGCCAGCCGCGGATAGGCGGAACGCTTGTCGAGCTTGAATAAAATGTAGTTTTTATCGTCTTTAAGCACCACATTGTAGCGGGGACGGTGCTTTTTGATAAGACTCGACTCCAGCAGCAGGGCTTCTTTTTCCGAAGCCGTCAGCAGCACTTCCACGGTTTCGATCCGGGCGACCAGCGCGATCGTTTTAGCCGTATGCCCGACGTCTCGACGAAAATACGAGGAGAGCCTGGCGCGCAGATTTTTCGCCTTACCCACGTAAAGGATGTTCCCAGCCATCCCCTTCATGAGGTAAACACCTGGGTCTGTAGGGAAATTTTTGGCTTCGAAAGTAAACATATCATGAAACAGTAGCGCGACCGCAGCCTGGATTCAAGCCCTGCCACGTCGAGCTTTCGTCCGCCGGCTCAGGCTCCCTTGCCCTTGCACAAAGACGCGTGTAAGAAAAATCGGCCATGCGTGCGATACGCCCCAGGCGGGTTTCCATCATTGGAGCGGGATCATGCGACACGGCCACCTTTGAAACGGCCCGTGCCCTGGGCTGTCTTTTGGCCCAACGCGGTTTTGAGATCGTCTGCGGGGGACGTGGCGGCGTCATGACCGCCGTCTGCCAGGGCGCCAAAGAAGCCGGAGGACGCACGATTGGCATTCTGGCCGGGGACGATCCGGCAGAGGCCAATGCTTTTGTGGATATCCCCATTGTTACGGGCATGGGTATCGCGCGGAATATTTTAGTGGTAAAAAACGGGGAGATGGTCCTGGCCGTAGCCGGCGGAGCCGGAACCCTGTCGGAAATCGGCGTGGCGCTGAAAATAGGACGACCGGTTGTCGCCCTTGGACATTACGATAGCCTCGCCGGTGTCCACTCTGCGAAAAGCCCTGAAGAAGCGGTCCGTCTGGTCGTTTCCCTTCTCGGCGAAGTTTAAACGTTTGGAGTTCATGGCATGGATCTTTTGTGGGCGCCTTGGCGCATGGACTACATCATCGGGCCCAAACCCGATGCGTGTGTGTTTTGCCTGCCCGAAAGCCGGGAGGAAGACCGGGAACGATTGGTTCTGGCCCGGGGACGACATACCTTCGTCATCATGAACAAATTCCCCTATAATTCCGGGCACCTGATGGTTACGCCGTTTCGCCACGCCAGTTGTCTGACCCAGCTGACGCCGGAAGAGACCCTGGAACTCACCAAAGGACTCACCTTCTGCACCAGGGTCATCAACGAGGCCATGCGGCCTCAGGGGATCAATATCGGCCTCAATCTCGGCGAGGCGGCCGGAGCCGGCATCGCCGCCCATCTACATTTCCAGATGGTTCCCCGCTGGAACGGAGATTCCTCATTTATGGCCGTTTTTAGCGAAACGCGGGTCGTCCCGCAGCTTTTGCTTTCCACGTATGACCGGCTCGAACCCCTTTTCAAAGAGTACCTCGCAACCGTTACGTCGTGACAAGGAGGCCCCCATGCGCGTCATCAAAGTGATTTTCCTGCTGGCGTTCTTTTTCCTGTGCATGCTTTTTTTTGTGCAGAACACCGCCATGCTCGAAACCCCGCTGCTGTTAAAGCTCGCCGTGTTCGGCTTTAAAGCCGAAACGCCGGCCGTGCCCTTCTACGTGGTTTTGCTGTTGGCCTTTGTTCTTGGCGGCCTGTTCGCCACCCTGTATTTCCTGGCTGAAAAAGTCCGGATTGCAACAGGAATGCGCAGCCTGCAAAACAAAGTGAACGCCATGGAAAAACAGCTTGCCCAGAAAAAGCCCACAACCACGCCTCTTGGCACGCCGAGCTACACTGCTGTCAGCATGCCTTCGGCGAGCGCTCCGATTGCCGCCTCTGCCGGCGAAAGCACGGACAAAAAGGCCGACGCCTAAACTCGTCGCACTAATACCGCCGTGGGGGAAATCAAGATAACCCCCATGCTGGAGCAGTATCTGCGCGTCAAGGGCGAATACCCGGACGCCTTGCTGCTTTACCGCATGGGGGATTTCTATGAATTGTTTCTCGAGGACGCCATTACGGCGGCTCGGGAGTTGCAGATCACCCTGACCACGCGCAATCCCGGCGCGGAGGCACCTATTCCCATGTGCGGCGTGCCCCATCACGCCATTGATGGGTACGTCGCCGAATTGCTGGACAAGGGATTCAAGGTCGCCATCTGCGACCAGATTGAAGATCCAAAGCTGGCCAAAGGACTGGTCAAACGCGCCGTCACCCGTGTGCTCACCCCCGGCACGGCCGTGGAAGACGGCAACCTCCGGGCCAAGGAACACAATTTCCTGGCCGCCCTCTACTACGATCATGACGAACGGGCCGGTGGATTGGCCTGGGTCGATTTTTCCACAGGCGAATGGTCGGGACTTTTCGCCCGCGATGCGGCAAGGCTGTGGCAATGGTCGGCTAAAATAGGCCCTCGGGAACTCCTGCTGCCGGAGGGGCTCGAACCACCCCGGGACTGTCCGCTAGCCGGCGTCCAAATCAGCCGATTTCCTCTGCGCCCCCATTTCGATTTCGCCGCCGGGCGCGAAAAAATCCTCAAGGCCCAATCCGTAGCCGATCTGTCCGCCCTGGATGTTGGGGACAAACCCCAACTCGTTCGGGCCATGGGCGCGCTTCTGACCTATCTTTCCGCCGCCCACATGCGCGATCTCGGACATCTGGCCCCGTTTAAACCCGTCAACCTCGGCCGACATCTGCTCATCGACGAGGTGACGGAACGCAATCTGGAAATTTTTCGCCGCCTCGATGGTCGCAAAGGCCAAGGCACCTTGTGGCACGTGCTGGATCGAACCCTGACCCCCATGGGCGGCCGGTTGCTCGAATCCATGCTGCACCAGCCCTGGCTGGATCTGGCTCCTATTGAGGAAACCCAGGCGGCGGTGGCCTTTCTTTTTGAAGACGAAGGCCTGCGAGAGTCCCTTCGGGACGCCCTTTCTAGCATCTATGATCTGGAACGATTAACCACGCGTATTTTTTTAAATCGGGCCGCGCCTCGAGATTTTACGGCCCTGCGGCAGTCTCTGGGACAGCTTCCCCGGTTGCGTGAAGTGCTTGCCGCCTGTGCCGAGCCTCCCAAAGCCATGGCTGACTTGCTCTCGGGCTGGGATGATCTCGACGACGCCCGTGATCTGCTCGAACGGGCCCTGGTTGACAACCCACCGGTGTTGGTCACTGAAGGCGGCCTGTTTCGCCAGGGATATCATCCGGAACTCGACGAGTTGATGGAACTTTCCGAGCACGGCGAAGGCCGGCTCAAGGAATTGCTGCTCCAGGAACAGGAAGCCGGCAACCTGCCCAAGCTCAAGCTCGGCTACAACCGGGTTTTCGGCTACTATTTCGAACTCTCCAAGTCCGCCGGCTACCCACCCGAACACTTCGAGCGCCGCCAGACATTGGCCAACTGCGAACGCTACGTCACGCCCAAGCTCAAGGAGCTGGAAGAAAAGCTGCTTGCCGCCGGTGAAAAACGGAAAACCCTCGAATACAATCTGTTCCGGGAGCTGCGCGAGTATATTGCCGCCCTTCGCGACCGGATCATGGAGACCGCCGGGCGCGTGGCCCGTCTCGACGTTTGGCAGGGACTGGCCGAAGCCGCCGTCATCGGCGACTGGACCCGGCCCGAACTCCACCAGGATCTGTCCATCGCCATCCGGGCCGGCCGCCATCCCGTGGTTGAAGCCGTGCAAGGCGGCGGCAACTACATCCCAAACGACGTCACTCTTGATGCCTCGGCCAAAATACTGCTGATTACCGGTCCGAATATGGCCGGGAAATCAACCATCCTGCGCCAGACGGCCATCATCACCCTGCTGGCCCAGATTGGTTCCTTCGTGCCGGCGACCAAGGCCACCATCGGCCTTGTGGACCGAATCTTCTGCCGCGTCGGGGCTTCGGACAATCTGGCCCAAGGCCAATCCACCTTCATGGTGGAAATGATGGAGACGGCCCGCATCCTGCGACAGGCCAGCCGACGCAGCCTCATCATCCTCGACGAGATCGGCCGGGGGACGGCCACCTTTGATGGTCTGGCCCTGGCCTGGGCCGTGGTCGAGGATCTGGCCGGACGCGAAAACGGTCAGGGCGTACGCACCCTTTTTGCCACTCACTACCACGAATTGACGGCGCTTGAAGGCCGGTTGCCAGGCCTTCGAAACGCCAACATCGCCGTCAAGGAATGGAAAGGCGACATCATTTTTCTGCGTCGTCTCCTACCGGGACCGGCCGACCGCAGCTACGGCGTGGAAGTGGCCCGGCTGGCCGGCGTCCCTCGCAATGTGGTCAAACGGGCTCGGGAACTGCTCGAAATGCTCGAACGCAGCCGTGATCCCGGCCGTGACGCCCATGGCTCCCGGGAACGGGGTCAACCCGCCCTTCCCGGTCTGCTCACTCCGCCACCCCCGACGAAGACGCCGCCACCGGAAAATCCGGGGAGCCGCCTTCTTGACGAACTGTCGCGCCTCGAACTAGACCGGATGACGCCCCTTGAGGCTTTGACCCTGCTTTGCGACTGGAAAAACCGCTTTGGCGGCAACGCTTTCTAAGGAGACCCATCCCATGCATCACTTCGAGTATCGTGGCGGCGAACTGTATGCCGAAGATGTGCCCGTATCGACTCTGGTCACCGCATACGGCAGTCCACTTTACATTTATTGCGCCGCCACGTTGCGCCGGCATTTCGAGGCCTTTGATTCGGCCTTCTCCAGCCTCCCCCATCTGACCTGTTTTTCCGTCAAGGCCAATTCCAATCTGTCGGTGCTCAAAACCCTGGCGGCCAAAGGCGCGGGCATGGATATCGTGTCCGGCGGGGAACTCTACCGGGCCCTGGCCGCCGGCGTCGACCCGGCCAAAATCGTTTACTCGGGCGTGGGAAAACGCGGCAAGGAAATCGAGGAGGCCCTCAACGCCGGCATCCTCATGTTCAATGTGGAATCCGTCGGCGAACTCGAACGGTTAAGCGCCATTGCCACACGCCTGGGCAAAAACGCCAACGTCAGCCTGCGCATCAATCCCAATGTCGACCCCAAGACCCACCCCTATATTTCCACCGGACTGAAAAAAAATAAATTCGGCCTGGATATCGAGCACTCTCTGGCCGCCTATGCCAAGGCGATGGAATTGCCAGGCGTGACCCCGATCGGCATCGACTGCCATATCGGTTCCCAGCTCACGAGCATTTCGCCGTTCCTTGAAGCTCTGGACAAAATCTTAGCCTTCCGGGAAAAACTTTTAGGTATGGGCATCGAGACGCGCTACCTTGATCTCGGCGGCGGCCTGGGTATCCAGTACAATGAAGAGGAACCGCCCCATCCCCGTGAATTCGGCCAGGCATTGACCGCAGCCATCAAGGATCTGCCCATCACGCTTATCCTTGAACCCGGCCGGGTCATTGTCGGCAATGCCGGCATTCTGGTCACTGAAGCGGTCTACACGAAAAAGACCCCGAGCAAGGATTTCATTATCGTGGACGCGGGCATGAACGATCTGATCCGCCCGTCCCTGTACGATTCCTACCACACCATCCGCGAAGTCAGGCCGGCAGGACGTCCGCCCCTTACGGTCGATGTGGTCGGTCCCATCTGCGAGTCCGGCGATTTCCTGGCCCGGGACCGCGAATTGCCGGCTGTTGCGCCGGGGGAACTGCTTGCCGTTTTTTCGGCTGGCGCCTACGGCTTCACCATGTCTTCGAACTATAACTCCCGACCGCGTGCGGCGGAAATTTTGGTTGACGGCAACAAAGTCATCCTGGCCCGTCGTCGCGAAAGTTATGAAGATCTGATCGCTTTGGAACACTAAAATATCCCGCGGGGCGCGTGGCCATGCAACAAAACCACGCGCCCCATCTTGCAGCCGTCCGTAGCGTTACACTTCTGTCGCGCCTGCGGAGCATTCCCCGCTTCGCCTCCCTTGACCGGATACGAACGCGACAGTACCATATCACAACATAACAAAACCATGTGCGGTGCGCACTCCGTGGTCTTTGACCATGCGACGTAGAGTTGCCGATAACCTTGCGGAGGGTCCGCCATCGTGAATGTCGCCTTACCCGTGCTTCTCACTTTGCAGATTGTCTTTTGCGGCGACAGCCTTACCAAGGGATGGGAACTTTATAATCTCTTCGAACAACCACAACGCATCGTTATTAATGGCGTAGAGTCCTGCACAAGTGAGGATGTTTTAAAACGCATCGAACCAATCGCCCAAAAGCATCCATACAAATTATTTTTAATGATTGGCATAAACGAAATACAATTTCCAGATCGCATCCTCGATAACTACGAAAAAATCATCAAAAAAGTCCAAACAATATCACCTTATACACAGATTTACATTCAAAGCATTCTACCTACCCGAATACAAAATATCGAGAACGCCACAATCATTGCCACCAATGCACGATTGAAAGAGTTATGTGCCCGGCAAAATCGTTTCGTCCGCTATCTTGATCTCTATAATGCCTTCCTGGCTGAAGACGGCAAGCTTGGCCCCAACTTCACCGAAGACGGCATCCATCTGACCCGAAATGCCTATTCTCTCTGGAAAAAACTGCTCATCGGCAAGCTCTGAGAGGCTGCCTCTGGCCAGCCAGCCATACTCTGCGTTGCCGAAATGGAACGTGTTTTTCGCAAAGCCGTCATGACAACTCCAGCCTCCACGGGTATGGGATGGGCAAGTACGCCTCGCTGTATCCGATACGTAAAGGAGTTTTCTTATGGGCGATAAATCCGAACTTTTTCATTGTGACGCAAAAATGATGACGTATGATGCCGCCGTCATCCTGGAAGGGATTGTGGCCGGTCTCAAGCAACGCAAGCTGACGACCAAGGGTGAATCCGGTCCGGTCTGTATTGATTTGCCCCTGCTGGCCGACCTTGAAATAAACTTCAAGGAAAAGGTTAAGCCTGGTAAGTCAAAACGAAAATTATCAATCGAAATAGAGTGGAAGGAAGGCGAGGGAGACGATTCGGACGAGTAATACTCGCCTTTTCAAAAAAGCCTCCCCGGCTGGCGCGCCTTGCCGGGGAGGCTTTTTTGACGTGATCAAAGGCGTGTCTACGCAGCTCGGGGAGAAAGGATACTCGAGGAAACCGCTTGCACCGACGCCGTGCCGGTCAACAGCATGGCTGCCGCCAATTCGGCCCGCATTTTTTGCAACAAAAAGGTCACGCCTTCCGCGCCGCCGCCAAATGCGCCAACCACCAAGGGCCGTCCGACCAGTACGGCATCCGCACCCAAAGCCAGATATTTGAGAACATCGGCTCCGCTACGCACGCCGCCATCAGCCAGGATAACACCCCGGCCTTTGACCGCCCGAGCAATGGCCGGCAGAACCTCCGCCGCGCCAGGCGTATGGTCGAGCACGCGTCCGCCATGGTTGGACACCACAATGGCCGCAGCCCCGGCGGCAAAAGCCAGTTCGGCTTCATCCGGGGTCATGACGCCCTTGACGATAAAGGGCAACGTCGTCGCCTGGATGCACGCAGCCAATTCAGCGGGAGTTTTGGGCGAAACGGGTTGACCTTTAAGGGCCATAACGGCCAGACCGGCTCCATCCACATCGACGCCGACAGCGACCGCACCAGCAGCCTGGGCCTGGGTCAACATGCCCTGGATGGCTTCCTGACTCCGCGGTTTGATGAATGGAATGCCGCTGCCCCCCTGGGCCTTAATGGCCGCCAGACCGCTTTCGAACATGGCCGTATCAGCGCCGTCGCCGCTCATGCCAAGCGTGCCGGCGCCGGCCGCGCCAGCCATAATGCTGCTGATAAATGCCGCTTCGGAAAGACGTCCCCCCATGTTATAAACCACACCCGTCATGGGAGCGGCCAAAATGGGCATAGCCAACTGATGGCCAAAAAGCGTTATCGTCGTATCGGCCGTTTTAACGGCGTGCAGTGTGCGCATGTTGAGTCGATAGGCGCGAAGAGCCTCCAAATTGGCCCCAAACGCCAACCCCGTGCCCATGCCGCCCATGCCCGGGGCCTCACCGGCGCAAGCCCGGCCATCGCAAACCGGGCAAACCCGGCAAAATCCCTTCAGTTCTTCCCTGGCTTTTTTGCGAAGCGTCGTCAGGTCCATGCAGTCCTCCCATGTGCGTAGTACTCTCAGAAATGGACCGCACACCCAGGCGGTCCAGCCCTGCCGTCCTACCCCTCGCAGTCTTTGCGGGCAAGACTTCCCCGGCCGAGTTCTCCCGCTTCATTGCATCCTGAACCGAAAGACGACTTTTTTTTCACGTGACTTGCGCTTTGCCCCCATGGTAAGTACCTGATTCGATTGGCGGCGTCCGCACGCCGTGTATCAACGCTATAAACGAGGAGCCTATGCGGTCAATCATCGCTTGGCTGGCTCTCGGCCTACTTGCCACGGCCAGCGCCTGTTCCGGAGGAGACAAAGATTCCTTCCGCAATGTCGATCACGATAAAAACGGCAAGATCTCGTATGAGGAATTGCTCTTCGTCTTTCCCGAGGTGACCCCGGAACTTTTTTCCCATTTCGACACAGACGGCGACGGCGTGCTCTCCGAGAATGAATATGGCCTCTTTTTAACGGCTGAAGTGGCCAAATCAACCGGTGCGGCCAAAGCGCCCTCTCCTTCTCCATTGCGTCCCGGCGAAACCAAACCGATGTCCGTGCCCTTTAAGGGCGAGGAAGTCATCGAGATCCCGGCGCCACTTGGCGATACCACGCCCAAAAACCGGCCAGAAAAAAGCAGAAAAGACCAGAAAGGGAAAACGGACGCCAAAGCGGAACCCGCCCCAAAAGGTGAAGCCACCCAATACACCGTACAGCGCGGCGACAGCCTGCTTCGCATCGGCCGCAAATTCGGCGTCACAGTGGAAGAAATCACCAAGGCCAACGGCGATATGAATCCGGATACCCTGCGCGACGGTCAGGTTCTCAATATCCCGGCCCGCCAGTAGTTGCGGCGCGCCATCGTAAAGGACGCGGCATGATGCGGTTTGTTCAGGCTTTGTTGGTTGTGCTCTTATCGCTGGCAGTTGTTTCCCCCGCCCACGCTCTGACGCAGGAGGAACTCCTCAAGCGTCGCTTGGAGAAAATGCAGCAGGCCGATCCGCAGATGCACATTGAGGAGCAACAGCGGGAGGAACAATTCCGGCAGTCTGCTACGGAAATCGCCAACAGGCCCAGTGCCGATCCGGACCGACTCGTCATTCCGGATCCGGTGCAGCACTCATCGCAGCCTTCTCCAGATCCTCGCGGCGGTTTGTGGGAGAAAAGTTCTCCCCAGGCCGCCAACCAGGAAAAAAATTCCCCCCGGACTTCTTCACAGGAAACACTGCCCGGACAGGCCGCCATGACGCCGGCGGCCAGTCCGGCCCCCCTGGCACAACCTTCGACCACACCACAGCCGGCAGCCCTGTCGCCGGCAGATTCGCGGGATCCGAAGGCAGCCGCCGAGCTGACCGTCAAAGCCGCCAAGGCCAAAGCCAAAGGGGATTCCAAAAACGCCTTGCGATTTCTGAATGAAGCAGTTCTGGCTGATCCGAGCGACCCGGACATCTTGAACAATCGGGGAAATATCCTCAGTAATATGGGGAAAACGCGGGAAGCCTTAAGCGATTACGATCGGGCCATAGCGATAAAGCGTTCAGATTCGGCCTTTTTCAGTAACAGAGGACTCGCCCATGAACGGCTTGGTAACCAGCAACAGGCCTGCGCCGACTACCAAAGTGCCTGTGATTTGGGTGAGTGTGAATTTTTAAAAAGTTATAAGGCCGAGGGCCATTGCCGTTAGAAAAACCCGGCAAATTTTGCCGGGTGCATCGGCTCGCCTTTCCAGACATGCCGATAAAATCTGGAATGGCCCGTTTTTTGCTCAAACACAGGCAGATGTGATCGTTCCCGATGGCCAGGGGCCATACGGCCACAAAGGCCCGGTTTACGATCCCCTGGTTTTAGGAGGAGCCTGTGCTGCCAGCAAGCGTATTGATTATCTGCCCGGATTCCATGGGCTTGGTTTCCATGACCGGCGCTCTTTCGGAAGATTTTTCGGTGCTGCCCGCCCATGACTCCGACGAAGCGCAGCGTCTGATTGAAAAATACGGTCCGTGCCGTCTGGCTTACTGCGAAGTGCGCGGAGACATTGCCTCCGAACTGGCATGGACGCAGGAGCTCCGCAAAGCCGGCATGCAGGTCATCGCCATGGTGCGCCCGCCCTGTCCGGAAGAAGTACGCAAGGCCGCTGCCAATGGCAGCATCGACGGCTATTGCCTGCTGCCCATGTCCCCCGACGCCCTGCGGACCAAAACGCGCAAGGCACTTGGCATGCCTTCACCGCGTCCCCGTTGCCACAGCATGTCGGCGTATCGGATTCTGACCCGCGAAGAAGTCGATTTTCTGCTTGGGCGCTCACAGCCTGAAGCGGTTTCCAACTTCCGGTAGAGAATTCCCTATGCCATTTGTTCGGGTCCATGCCAAAAACGCACGATATCGGCTGGTTCCTCACGCTCGCGCAGCACAGTGAACCGACCGGCGTGCCAGCCCAACACCCGGGGAATTGGCCGGCTGTTGTATCGCGACCACATCGACAGCGTGTAAGCGCCGATATCCTCGATAACGACAAGATCGCCGGATTCAATGGTGGGCAGTTTTGCCCGCCAAACCGGAAAGTCACCAGAAAAGCATAAGGGTCCGGCCAGATGCCAGGTTTCTTGCCGGCCGTGTTTCTCCCTCCCCCTTGTGTCGAGCAACCGCGTGCGGTGGCTCCATGAACGGGGATTATAGCATTCCCTGACGAACAAATCCGCCCCCAGATGCAACACCGCCGTCTTATGCCGCGGCTGGGTCTTGACGTACTCCACCCGGCTTACAGCCATAGCGCACGGGGCATGCAACGCGCGGCCGAACTCCGTCACCAGGGTGAGCGAACCGGAAAACAAGCCAGGGCACCTAGCGGCAAGGGCCGCAACGTACGACGCAGGCGTCGGCGGCTGGTCCTCGTCACGGTAGGCAGCCGGCAATCCACCGCCAATATCAAAGATCACAACACGATCCGGGCCAACATCTCGCTTTATTTCAAGCGCCAAATCATACACAGCGCCCACCCCGGCAACGAGCAGCTCCAAGGGACATCCCTGGGAACCGACATGCACGTGCAGGCCGGTCAACCAGGGATATCGGGCAAAAGCGGCCTTGATTTCCTGCCGTTTGACCAGCGGCGTACCAAATTTGGAATACTGGCCGGCCACGCTCGTGGCCTTGATGCGACCAAGCCCGACCTGAGGATTGACCCGAAGTCCCGCTCGCGGCATCTGCCCCGTGACTTCGGCCAAAGCGGCCAGTCGGGCCAGTTCATCCAGGTTGTCCGCGTTGATGCGCAGGCCAAGAGACAAGGCCAGACGCAATTCGTCCTCGGTCTTGGCCGGAGAATCGAACACGATGCGTTCCGGTGGCACCCCGGCATCAAGAGCCAGATAAATTTCCGGTAAAGAAGCGACCTCGGCCCCGGCTCCAAGCCCAGCCAGAAAGGCCAGCAGCGGCGGCAGGGGATTGGCCTTGACAGCTACGGCGTGCAACGTCCCCGGGGGAAAGGCTTGCCGGATTGTGGTAAAATTCTGTTCCAATCGACCAAGGTCATACAGAATCACGGCCGTATCCGAATTTCGGAACAAGCCTGCTTTCAAGGCCAGTTGCACCTTTTGCATGTTCCCTCACTCCTTTCCGCCAGTCATTGGACAAGCCACCAAGCCGAAACAGTCAATGTGGCCAAGGTCACCGGCACACCCGTCCGGGCGTGTTCGAAAAACGGCATCCGAACGCCCAGGCAACGGGCCTGATCGGCCACAATAAGGTTGGCGATACTCCCGGGCAAAATCAGGTTTCCAGCCAGCGTGCTCGACACAGCCAACAAGGTGCCCTGCTCCGGCGAGCCATGGCCGGGCAAAAGCAACATGACAGCCGGGACATTGGAAACGACATTGGAAAGAGCCGCCGTGACCACATACAGCCAAGCCGGCCGGGACAAATCAATGCCAGCCACGGCCAGACCTACATACAAATCGTTTAAGAGTCCGGCGGCCGCCACCTCCCGATTCACCACAAAAAGCCCAAGAAACAGCAGCAGGAGTTGCCAATCGACCAAGGCCAACGTTTCCCGTGACGCCATGCGACGGCTCAACAACAAGGCCCCCGCACAGGCCAGTGCGATATTTTCTCGAGGCCAGCCGCCCCAAAGAAAGGCTCCCACGCAAAGAACCAACGCAAATAAACCCTTCCCTGATTGCCAAGCGGAAAAAGACGACGCCGGGACAGCCACGTTGTAAACCGGACCGGCAAAACGGCCACGATACGCCCAAACAGTCCCTCCCCAGGCCAGCCCCAAAGAAAGGACGACACATGGCCAGGTAGCCGCCACATAGCCGGAAAAAGACAAATGGGACACTTGGCCGATAAGCATATTCTGCGGATTGCCAATCAGGGTCGCAGCCGAACCGATATTGGCGGAAAGAGCCAGCCCGATCAGATACGGCAAGGGATTGAGTCCACGAGCCAATGTGGCTTCCACCAAAATAGGCGTCATGGCCAGACAGACGATGTCGTTGGCCAACAGTGCGGACAAAACCGCAGATGCAGCCATAATCCGGGCCAAAAGCCCTGCCGGCGACGTCGTCACGGCTATAAGCGACCGGCTGACCGCCGTGTAAAACCCGCCAAGTCGCAGCTGGGCCGAAATGATCATAAGCCCGAACAGCAAAGCCAGCGTAGGGACGTCGGCCGCGCCCCAGGCGTCGGCAACCGTCATGGTCCCCCCCGCCACAAGGACAATGGCACCAAGCAGGGCGACACCGGCCCGGTCAAGGGCCAGTCCGGGCAAACGGCCCAACACCATGGCGGCATAGACCAACAAAAAAACGCAAAAGACCGTTGCACGCACGTTAAACGCCCCTCTTCCTCACGCCTTTCCACCACAAAAAAAGGCGGCTCCTGTTGGAGCCGCCTTGGTCGCCGTAGCGTGGCTATTTGTCAAGCAATGTGCCGGCGCCAGGGTGCTCACCGAACCAGTGCACTTCGCCGGAATCAACATCATACAGCGCGCCAATCACCTTGATTTTGCCCTCGGCGGCCATCTTCTTCAACAGAGGGCTTTTGGCGTACATATCATTCATGGCCTGCCACATATTGGCCTCAATGGAACGGCTGATCAGTTCATCGAGATCCGAGGTGGCAAAACGGCTCTTGACGCCTTTGACGGCCGGAACAATGGGAGCCACCAACTTCCCAATATTTTCAGTGACCGGTTCATTTTTCACGACAGCCGTGACCGCGCCACACTTGGTGTGAGCCAGGACGACCACCAGGGGCACGCCCAGGTGTTCGGCGCCATATTCAATGGTGCCAATTTCGTCGGTGGCGGCCACATTGCCGGCCACACGCACGACAAAGAGATCGCCCACACCCTGGTCGAACAGCAACTCAACCGGTACCCGGGAATCAGCGCAGGAAAGGATGGTCGCGAAAGGATGCTGTCCATCCTTGGCAGTTTCGTGACGTCGGGCGGCATCCTGGCGCGGCCCAACTTTTGCCCCGGTCACGAAGCGGGTGTTGCCTTCCTGCAATTTGGTCAAGGCCTCGTCGGCGGAGATACTCGGGCCCCCGGAAGAAGCCATAGCCGCTCCGCCGAACGAGACCAGATACATTGCCATTACCGTCGTTGCAAGAAATCGTTTCATCAAGGGGCCTCCATGGGAAAACGTATTAAAGACGCTACTTCCTCAACAATATACCACACAGACGGTTTGGGTCAAAACCAATCCGTCCATGGTCGGCGCTCCCCGTGAACAATCCACGTTGCCTGCAGTTGTCAAAACCAGGGAAAAAATCGGACAATGATGCTTCATTGAAAAAAAGACTAAAAATCAAACAAGTTCCACTCCAGCAGTACGCTTCGCAACGGTGTCAACGTCGCCTTAGACCAAACTAAAAAATAAGATCCTCATCCCCGAGAAAGAATGCCCTTCTCTAAAAACATCCCGCCGTCCAGGTTATCTCACCTCGATTTCCAGTCCGACCGGACAATGATCCGAGCCCATGACCGTAGGGTCGATCCAGGCCCGTTTGACCTTTGACCGCAATTCCTCGGATACAAAAAAATAATCAATGCGCCATCCGACATTGCGATCCCGGGATTTGAAGCGATAATCCCACCAGGAGTAGTGCCCTCCTTCCGGCTGGAACATGCGGAAAGTGTCCACATAACCGGCGGCGATAAAACTATCGACCCAGGCCCTCTCTTCGGGCAGGAAACCGGAATTTCTTTCATTGGACTTGGCGTTTTTCAGGTCAAGTGCTGTGTGGGCGGTGTTGAAATCGCCACAGACGACAATGGGCTTTTTACGCCGCAATTCTTCCGCGTGTTTTAAGAAGGCGTCATAATACCCAAATTTGTAGGCCAACCGGTCCGGACCACGGCCGCCATTAGGAAAATAGACGTTAAAAAAATAGAAATCCTGAAACTCCATCTGAATAAGCCGCCCTTCTCCACCATAGGCGGCGTTCGGCAGCTCCAAAGCCACACTGACAGGCTCCATCCGGTAAAAACACCCCACTCCGGAATAGCCTTTTTTTACCGTGGCGCTCGACCAGAGCGTGCGATACTGCGCCGTACCGGCAAAATCCGCTTCGTGACCGGGTTGGATCTTCGATTCCTGGACGGCAACCACATCAGCCCCACAAGCTTCAAGCCATGGCCAAAAGTCCTTCTGGACCACGGCCCGCAACCCATTTACATTCCAACTTAATAATATCATTATAGAATTCCATATTTTTTAACTACATCAAGGTCGAAACCCAAAGAACTGTCGGAGTTGCGCGACAGGAACATGCGCCAAACCGCGTCTGTACCGGCTCCGGCCACCACCACGAGTATTGCATCACTCGGCTTCGGCAAACATCTGTAAAAAAGCCCCGGCGCAGGCGGGACAAAACTGTCGTCCAGCCTCCTCCCGGATGATGCCAAGGGCCTTTTGCAGCTCCATTCCCCGCCGGTAAGGCCGATCCGTGGTCATGGCGTCAAAGGCGTCGGCAATGGCAATAATACGCGCCCCCAGGGGAATATCCTCGCCCATGATGGCCGTAGGATATCCGTGGCCGTCCCATCGTTCGTGGTGCAGCAAAATAAGTGGCAACACCGGGGCCAATGAGACGATGGGACGCAAAATCTCCGCCCCGATGACGGCATGTTCCTGGATCTTGGCGTATTCCTCGGTCGTAAGCCGGCCGGGCTTGAGCAACACGGCATCCCGTACGCCAATTTTGCCGATATCGTGGAGATTGGCCGCGATTTCAAGTTCCCGCAGCTTTGGCTCGTCCAACCCCATGGCCCGTCCCAACCGCATGGCCATGCAGGACACCCGGGCCGTGTGGCCCTTGGTATATTCATCCCGGGCTTCAAGAGCCGTAATCAAAGCCGACATGCTGGCCAAAACATGCTCGTACTCTTTTTTGATATGGCGGTAACTTTCCGCCAGCAGTTGCTCCACCACAAGCTGCATCTTTTCCACATCAAACGGCTTGACGAAATAACGGGAAACCCCCAGTCGTTCCCCGCGTTTGATATCGCTCGGGCGGTCCCGGGCGCTCATAATCACGACCAGGGTGTTGCGGAGTTCCGGTTGCTCGCGGAGCTGCTCGCACAAAGTATAGCCGTCCATTTCCGGCATTTCGATGTCCGTCACCACCACATCCGGACGCTCGGCCAGGGCAATCTCCAACGCCTGGCGTCCGGTTTCGGCGGTCAGGACGCAATGGCCGCTTTTAATAAAGCTATGGCGCAACAATTCCCGGATCAACTTGCTGTCGTCGACCACCAGAATCTTATTGTGGCGCTTGCGCTCGACCACATCCAAATGATCGGACACCTTGGCTGCCAGCATATCCGGCGTAAATGACTTGAGCAGGTAGTCGTCGGCGCCAAAATTAAACGCCGTGTCCACGTCCAACGGATTATCGCTGCTGGACAAAATGATGATCGGAAAATAGTTACCGGGATTGTCTTCCTTGAGTTGACGGCACAGTTCAAGACCGGACCGGCCGGGCAACTGCACGCTTGTCAGCACCAGTTCAAAAGGACGCTCCCGACAAAGGGCCAGAGCCTCTTCGGCGTCATGGGCGGCCACAACACGGAAACCACTTGGCGACAAGGCCGCCTGCACCACGTGCAACAAGGTTTTGCCGGCATCCACGAACAAAATTTCCCGCATCCGGCCGGGATGCGGCACCGCCTGCCAGCCTTCCTTCAGTTCCCGGATGACCCCTGGCAGATTGAACCGATTGACGGCGCGCAAATCCGGTCCAGCCAACGGATGCAGAGCTTCCACAGCCTCTCCGGATTCCTCGAAAGGACGCAGACAGAGGATGGGAATCTCCCGCCCAAGCGAAGCGGCAGTTTCCCGAATGCGGGCGACAAGCGCGACACTGTCGAGGCTGACGTAAGAATCCTGAATAAGGACGGCGTCCGGCAACGGATCCCCCAGACAGGAGGCATGTTCCTCCTCGTCGGGAATAAAAAACCGATAGTCGACTCCGTGGGTCAGATAAATCTTGGTAAGAAACGCCCGGTAAAAGACGATGTCGATAACATTGCATATCAGCATCGATTCCTCCAAGGGCGCCTAAACAACCCGCCCTGCGCCGTTGTCGCGCAGGCGTCCCACCGGCCGACCCGGCGCACCCCGCCGGCTAAAATGTCATGAGTTTGGCCGAAAGGCCCTCGGAGCCAAGCGCAATGTGGGCATAGCCCCCAGCGGCCAAGGCTCCAGGATTGATAACCACGGTACGTCCAAGAACGTCAATGGCCCTGGCCTCGTGAATATGGCCGGTCAGACACACCTCGGGCTGTACCCGTTCGATAAAATCCCGTACAGCCAGACTGCCCACATGGGTTCCCGATCCAACCAGATCGGTAGCTGTCCCGATCGGCGGCGTATGGGACACCATGACTAAATGCTTGCAATGGGCCACAACCGCGTAGGCGGCGTCGAGCCAACCGGCAATCTGGTCTTCACCGGCTTCGCTCGGCGTGCCAAACGGCGTTGGCGTTGACCAGCCACATCCGAAAAAGCCCACGCCCTGTGGGGTGACCCGGCCGGTGGTGTGAAGATTGATGCCCTCGCCCGTCAGGTAGGCATCCACTGTTTCTTTATCCATATTGCCGATTTGGGCCAAAACGACAGGATTGTATTCACGTATCGCGTCGACGACCCGTTTGGCGGCCGCAGCCCCGCCTTTGATGGTCAGATCGCCGCTGATGATGATGCCGGCCGCGCCGCCAAGATCGGCTATCCGGTTAAGCGCCGTGAGATCATCGTGAATATCTCCCATGCCAATCCAGTAGGCATCAACGGTCATAGGCTCCCTCCCCGCGTCGGCCAGGATGCAGTTCGTTCCCACTCTTCCCCTGAAAGCACTGTTCGGCTAGTATGAAACGGTTGTGGAAACAATGCAACCCAACCGGCTCTCCGGCCTTGATAAGAAGGCGCTACGTCGGGAAATACTGGCGCAACGGGCCGGTCTTTCCCTTGCCTTTGTGGCGAGGGCCAGCCAAGCCGTGGCCGAACGCCTGGAGGCGCTCCCCCCCTTTGCCGCCGCCCACGAGATATTGGCCTATCTGCCGATTCGCAAGGAGGTGGATGTCGCAATTGTCGTGGAGCGATTACTTGAGGCCGGCCGGCGGGTACTTTTGCCGCGCTGCCGCTCGGATGCCCCGGGACTGCTCGATATCGGCTGTATCGCCTGTCTGGACGATGTAACGCCCGGCCGTTTCGGTATTCTGGAGCCACGCGAGGCATTGTGTCACCCTCCCGAAGCCTTTGCCCCGGACGTGATCCTGACCCCGGGCGTGGCGTTTGATCCCAAAGGAACGCGCCTTGGGTTTGGCGGCGGTTACTACGACCGACTGCTGGCCCAACCGATGGCGGCGCATGCCTGCGTCCTCGGCCTGGCCTATACCTTTCAAATCGTTCCGAGCCTGCCGGTCGAGCCCTGGGACAGGCCGATGGACGCCATTATAACCGAACAAAAAATCTATCGGATTACCCTATGAATGTTCTCCAATTTGCTTTTCCCGGCCTGCCGGGCATCGGTTGCGCCTTTGGCATGGGGCCGCTGACCATGGCCTATACCGGCGCGACCGATCCGGCCGCCGTTGGGGCGACGCGACGCGCCTTGCGAGACGAACTGGGCTTTGCCGCCTGGCACTCGCTTAAACAGGTCCATGGCGTGCATATGGTCTTCGAACCGGATTTTGATACGTTGGAACAGCCAAGTCTCGAAGTCGGCGACGGCATGGCCGAAAGCCGACCCGGCCATGCCCTGGCCATCAAAACCGCTGATTGCCAGCCGGTGCTGGTGGCCCACGAATCTGGCCAATTCGTCGCGGCCCTGCATGTGGGGTGGCGCGGGAATGTCGCCAACTTTTGTGCTCGGGGGGTACGCTCGTTTTGCGTGCGCTATGGTCTTGATCCACGGGAACTTTTGGCGGTGCGCGGCCCGAGTCTCGGCCCCGGCGAATCGGAATTTACCGCTTTTGAAAGCGAATTCGGCGAGGATTTCCGCCCGTATTTCGACTATCGGACCCGGCGTCTTGATCTCTGGCGGCTCACCCGCGACCAGCTTGTGGCCACGGGGCTACGCCCCGAACGCATTTTCGGCCTTGATCTGTGCACCAAAAGTCTACCCCAGTTTTTTTCCTACCGCCGGGACAAAACCACCGGACGTCAGGCCAGTCTGATCTGGATCAAGCAATAGCCAGACAATACGGGTGCATGCCACAACGGGCAAAGCCGAGGCGCTTACAGGGATGCTAACTGACCACCGGCTCGAAGTGAAACGTCCCGTTGGCAAAGAGCGCCAGACAGGCGTCCACGACGACAGGATCATAGAGTGTCCCCCGGTGGAGCCGAATTTCCTCTAGCGCCTTGTCGAGGCCCGGAGCCACCCGATAAGGGCGGTGGGAATTCATGGCTTCGACCACGTCGGCCACGGCCAAGATGTGGGATTGCAGCAAGGTGGCGTCACCGCGAAGACCTGCGGGGTATCCGGAACCGTCCATGCGTTCGTGGTGTTCAAGCACCATCCGGGCCACAGGCCAGGGGAACGGAATGTTTTTGAGAATATCGTATCCCACGGCGCTGTGGTCTTTAACGATGCCCATTTCCATTTTGGACAAGACTTCCGGTTTGGCCAGAATCTCCGCCGGCACATGGATCTTGCCGATATCATGCACAAGGCCGGCCACGCGCACCCCGTCCCGTTCTTCTTCAGACAATCCCATCTGCCCGGCCAGGGCGAACGCCAGACGCGACACCCGCTCCTGATGCCCGGCCGTAAAAGGATCCCGTTTTTCCGAAGTCACGGTCAGGGCATTCACCGTTTCTTCCAGCGTCTGGCGCAGGCTTTCCACGGATTCGCGCAACGCCTGCTCCACGCGCTGGCGCTGACTGACATCTCGAAAAACAACCACGGAACCCAGACGCCGGCCCTGATCGTCGAGGATCGGGGAAAGCGTCTGCTCCACAGGAAGGGTTCGGCCATCAGGGCAGTGGAGACAAGCCATACTCCGACCCGGCGGCACTGACGCGACCGCCGGCGTGGTGCGGTACACGGCGTCAAGCGCCCGCCCCAGCAGTTGGTCATGGACAACGCCAAGCAGGGTTTCCGCCATGGGGTTGGCCAGCCGCACCAGTCCGGCAGGATCGGCGGTGAGCAACCCTTCGTCCAGACAACGGAGCGTAATGGCCATCCACCGCTCGTTTTCCACCAAGCGCCGCTCCATGCGGGATTTGTAAAGGGCGATTTCCAGTGCGGTTTGCAGCTCACGGTCTTCAAACGGCTTGATAATGTATCCGTAAGGCCCGGTGGCGCCGGCCCGCTTGAGCGTGGCCGAGTCGGAATGCGCGGTCAAAAAGACGACTGGCGTGCCGCAATGTTCCCGGATCCGGGCGGCCACCTCTACGCCATCAAGCGGCCCGGCCAGCATGATATCCATGACGATCAGGTCCGGGGACAACGTTGCGGCCATCTCCAGCGCCTGCTCGCCCGAAGCGGCCACGGCCACGACGGCATAGCCCAGTTTTCCAAGTCTGTAGCGAACGTCCAACGCGACAACGGACTCATCCTCGACAAGGAGAATCCGGGCCTTGGGGGCGACAGTTGGTGCAATATCAGTCATGGCGTGCGCTCGTGCCCGCCAGGATATCGGCCAGGGCGGCAACCAGAGTTTCAAAACGGAAGGAAAACCCCAGTTCCAATAACCGGCGGGGGACAGCTCGCACGCCGCCCAAAAATAATTCCTGGGCCATCTCGCCAAGCGTCAACCGAAGCAAAAATTCAGGGACGCGGCAAAAAGCGGGGCGATGCATGACCCGGCCGATGACGGCGGACAATTCCTCCTGGGTCACCGCTTCCGGCGCGGTCAGATTATAGGGACCGGAGGCTTCGGGATGCTCCAATAAAAACTGCATGGCCCGGACTTCGTCATCGAGATGGATCCAGGGAAAATAGGCATGCCCGCTTCCCATTGGACCGCCAAGAAAAAAACGATATGGCGCGAGCATGCGGGGTAATGCGCCCCCCTCCCGGCCCAATACGACGGCAGTGCGGACAATGATCCGGCGCAGGCCCATGGCCTCGGCCCCGGCCGTCGAAGCTTCCCACCGGGTAGCAACATCCGCCAAAAATCCCGCACCGGCGGAGGTCTCTTCCCCGGTCGGCGTCCCGCCCCGGTCGCCGTACAATCCGATGGCCGAGCCTTGAAGCAACACTCCCGGTCGTCTGGATATCCGGGAAAGGGCGTCCAGACAGGCCCGCCCCGCCCCAAGGCGGCTTTCCAAAATGCGTTGTTTGCGCGCTGCGGTCCAATAGCCCGAAGCAATATTTTCTCCGGCCAGATTTACCAGGGCGTCCGCTCCGTCAAGCATCTGCGCCCAACCAAGGCCGGTTGTCCCGTCAAAGGGGGCATAGGTGACGCCCTCGCCGGGCACGCGCCCCGCCGCCGTACGCGAAAGGACCACCACCCCGTGTCCATCCCGGACGAGGGAACGCGTCAGCGCCCGACCGATAAAACCTGATCCGCCGACGATTACCACCCGCATGAGGGCCTCCTTGTCGGATCCCACTCCAATAGTTCGACGGAGTATACGGGAAACAAAGAGGATGGCAACCAATGAGAGAATTTAATAGGTAAAATCGAGCTGATAGGATACAGGAGGAGCAGCATCGAAAGACCAAAAAGGAAGACTTTTTTTCAACCAGGGGGAAACGTCTAACCGGACCAGGGAAAGCTCCAGAGACAATACATAGGTCTGCCCCCGGTCCAGGCGATCCCACGGCCCGAGATCCACAAGGATTTCGTTCCAGGCCTTTCGAAAGAGCGCGCCAAGTTCTTTGTCGGCCACAGGGCCCTGACCGGGCAGGGTCACCACAAAATCCCCGCCCTTGAGCTGCCGCAATTCACTCTCCCAGGTAGCCGTCGTCACTTCCTGGTTCCAGACATAATCCCGCTTGAACGCGAGTTTGGCCTTACAGTGCAACGCCAGCCGTTCGCCGGCTTCAAGCGACTGACGGATGTGATCCATGCCCGTCGGCTCGACGCCAAAACGTACCCGGATCCGACCTTCAAAATTGTTCAGCACCAGGTTGCTGAGCAGCAATTCCTGGGCATGGGCCGTCCCTATGGCGCAGAACGCCCCAATCAGGGCCACGGCCAGTAAAACGGCGAATCGCCGGGGCGCGCGGCCCGAAATGACGAAAAACGGCATGCCACTCCCGGTTTGGTGCGGATTACTCCATGCGCTCAACGGCCTAATCCAAGCCGGGCGCTTTGACAACAGCCCGGCCCCTCCGCTAACACCCGGCAAGCCGTCCCCGTGGCGGAACATCGTATGAAACCTATTCGCCTTCTTGTTGTCGGCCAGGCCAAGGCCCCTTATTTTCGAGATGCCGCCGCCCACTACGTGGAGGCGCTCCGGCGCTATCTGCCGGTGGAGGAACTCGTGGTCCGGGATGGCAAATCCGCCGACCCGGTCCGCCGCAAGGCCGAGGAGGCCAAAAACATCCTCGCCAAGATCGCGCCGCGCGACTTCCTGATTATTTTGGACGAAGGCGGTCGTTCGCTGCCGTCCCGGGAACTGGCCGCGCGACTTCGGACCCAAATTGAAGATCCGGGCCGCGCCCCCTGTTACGTGGTGGGCGGCGCGTTTGGCCTTGATCCTGATCTCCTCGCCCGGGCCGACATGACGCTGGCCCTTGGCCCCGGCACCCTGCCCCATGAACTGGCCAGGGTGGTTCTTTACGAACAGCTCTACCGAGCGGCGGCCATCAATGCCGGCGCCCCCTATCACCATTAACGCACAAGGCGGTCCCGTAGCATGCCTCTGCCTCTGATCGACATGACGTATCTGGAAAAACTGCGCCAGTATTTCGATTCCGGCGATCTCGCTTTCGATTTCGAAAACGCCTCCGAGGCAGACAAAGGGGATATCCTGGATTTTCTGGAAGCGTTCATGGACCTCGCCGATTTGGCCGACACGACGGCTACCCGGCTTATTTTCAAGGATACTTACGTGGACGCCACCTTGGCGGTAAAAAGCGACACGTAACGCGTCCTGTCCCCGACCGGATAGGCCGTCTGAGCGGCCAGAGCAAAAGTTGCCGGCGTTTCCGACGCTCCCGGAGCCTCGCCGGTCATCGTCAACACCGCCATAGGCTGGCGAACCAGGGAATAGCAGAGCGTTAAAAATTCCGGCCAGGGAGCAAAGGCGCGACTGACACACAGTGCAAAGCTCCCTGCGTGTCCGGCCAGAATCGGCGGGACGGTCGTCTCCACGCGTCCTTCGGCCACGGACATGCCGGTCAGCCCCAACCGGGCCACGGCCTCACCAAGAAAAACAGCCCGTTTTTCCCGGGCTTCGAGCAATACGTACGGCCCCCGGTTCCAAAAGGCCCGCAGAGGAATGCCGGGCAAGCCGGCCCCGGCTCCGAAATCAAGGGTGACAAGCGGCGTTTGCGCCGTTGGCAGGCAGGCCGTCGCCTTAGATCCGGTCAAAAAATCGGCCACATGCCAGGAATCGACCACCAAGGTTGTCAAAATCGTTTCCCAGTCCGCGGGACCAACCAAATTGACCTTGCGCCGCCAGTAGGACAAAAGCGCCAGATACCCCGCCAGCATTTCGGCCTGAACGGGTGAAAGCCGCCGGCCGGACGCCGCCGCCACCCGGGCCACGGCAGCCGCATCCGGCTGTGAAACAGATTGCGTCATGGTGCCACCTCTCCAAATTGACCGTTGCACATTTTGGCCCGTTGCTCTACCAATCGCGGCCGAAAAGACGCGAAAAGCTCTAAGGAGACGCGAACGTGAGCGCAACCCAAAACAACCTGGCCATCCTGTTTCCCGGCCAGGGTTCCCAGGAAAAAGGCATGGGCCGGACCTTGGCCGAAACCTCCAAGGACGCGGCCGAGCTTTGGCATATGGCGGAAAAGGCCTCGGGCCTTGCTCTGCGGGAAATTTACTGGGAGGGCGATGAGGCGGCCATGGCCGACACCCGCGCCCTGCAACCGGCCATGACTGCCGTCACCTTGGGCCTGTGGTTCCATCTGCAATCCAAGCTGGCTCCTCTGGTGGGCTTTGCCGGGCATAGTCTCGGCGAGTATGCCGCCCTGGCCGCTTCGGGCATGCTTGCGGTGCCGAAGGTTTTTGAACTGACCAGCCTGCGCGGCCGGCTGATGGCCGAAGCCGATGGCGGCGACGGCAAAATGGCCGCCGTGCTGAAGCTGTCGCTTGAAGACATCGAAGCAGTAGTCCGGGAAGCCGGTGCCGCAACGGGCAAAGTGCTTTTGATCGCCAATTATAACTCCCCAGGGCAATTTGTCATCTCCGGCGAGGCCCAGGCCGTCGAAGCCGCCGCCGCCCTGGTCAAGGAACGTAAGGGCCGCGCGGTGCCCCTGGCCGTCAGCGGCGCGTTTCACAGCCCGCTTATGGCCGAACCGGCCGCCGAACTGGAAAAGGCGCTTCGCCGGAGTGGACTTCGCGCCCCCTCCGTGGCCCCGGTCTACCACAACGTGACCGGTGCGCCGGAACCGGACGCTGCCAAAGCTCTTGACCTCATGTGCCGTCAGATGACTTCCCAGGTGCGCTGGATCACCACTATCGCCGCCTTGTGGCAGGCGGGAGCGAGAACTTTCGTCGAACTTGGCCCCAAGGGTGTTTTGACCAAGCTCCTCAACGCCAATCTTAAAAACGCCGCCGAACCCTACACCGGGCTCTCCGTCGCCAACCCGGCCGATGCGGCCGCTCTGGAGGCCTAGGGACATGCGCGCTACGGATCATCTGCGCCAGCTTTTGGAAAATGCCCTGTCGGGCCTTGGTCTTGCCTGGCCCGCCAAAACCACTATTGAACCGCCGCGCGATGCGGCCCATGGCGATCTGGCCACCAACGTGGCCATGGTCGCCGCCAAACAAGCCAGGAAACCGCCCCGTGAGCTGGCCGAATCCCTCCGTCAGATTCTGGCGGCCGACCCCCGGCTGTCCGAGGTGTCCGTAGCCGGTCCTGGTTTTTTAAATATCACCTTCGCTCCGGCCTTCTGGCAGGAAACCGTTCTTGACGTGACCCGGGAAGGCGCAGCCTATGGTTCCCTCGCCATTGGCGCGGGAACAAAAATCCAGGTGGAATTCGTGTCGGCCAATCCGACAGGCCCCCTGCACATCGGTCACGGACGTGGCGCCGCTGTCGGCGATTCGCTGGCCCGGGTGCTTCGCGCTGCCGGGTTCACCGTTGAGACAGAGTATTACATTAACGACGCCGGCCGCCAGATGCGCATTCTCGGCCAATCCATCCTCTACCGGTATCGGGAGCTTCTGGGCGAACCGGTGACGGAACCCGAAGACTATTACCGGGGCGATTATGTCAAGGATCTGGCCCAGGAACTGATTGACAGCCAGGGACGCGCCCTGCTCGACATGACCGAGGAAGCGGCCACGGATGTCTGCCGCCTGCACGGCGAAAAGGAAATTCTGGCCGGCATTAAAAAAGATCTGGAAGATTTCCGGGTCGGTCACGATGTCTGGTTTCCGGAATCAACCCTGCTTGCCGCCGGTGCCGTGGAGCGAACCTTTCAGGAGCTGCGGGCCAAGAAACTCGCATTCGACAAGGACGGAGCCTTTTGGTTTGCCACCACCACCTTTGGCGATGACAAGGACCGGGTCTTGGTCAAATCCGGAGGCGAACTGACCTATTTTGCCTCGGATATCGCCTACCATGACGACAAGTTTCATCGGGGCTTCGATGTGGTCGTGGATATCTGGGGCGCGGACCACCACGGCTATGTGCCGCGCATGAAGGCCTGCGTGTCCGCATTGGGACGCGATCCGGAGAAGAGCCTCAAAGTCATCCTTGTCCAGCTGGTCAACTTGCTCAAGGGGGGCGAACAGATCGCCATGTCCACCCGGGCCGGCAAATTCGAAACCCTGGCCGATGTGGTGGCCGAAGTCGGCGCAGACGCGGCCCGGTTCATGTTCCTGTCGCGCAAATCCGACAGCCATTTGGATTTCGACCTTGACGCGGTTAAAGAAAAATCCATGGACAACCCGGTTTACTACGTCCAGTATGCTCACGCCCGGGTCCACTCCCTGTTCGCCAAGGCGGCCGAACGCGGCGTGACACTCTCCCCGGCCACGCCGGAACTTCTGGCCCGACTCGATACGCCCGAAGATTTGGAGCTGCTCAAACTTCTGGAACAATACCCGGATACCGTCGCCGCCGCGGCCAGAACTTTTTCCCCGCATCTGGTCAGCTTTTACGTTCGCGAACTCGCCGGCCGCCTGCACCGCTATTACAGCGTCCGCCAAGTGCTGGCCACTGGCGACGAAATGCTCACGGTCGCCCGCTTGCGGTTGCTTGAAGCCGTGGGCACGGTGGTCAAAAACGGTTTGGCCCTGCTTGGCGTGTCTGCCCCGGAAAAGATGTAAACGTCTTGACTTTGTGCGGCGTTTGGGAATTATAAGATTTTGAGGATCTCCTAACTCATGAAGCTTCTCAACAGAGTCAACGTATCCCGAGACAAGGATGGCCCCCGAAAGTTTTCTTTCGAAATGAGCATGTCGGGGGTTATTTCCATTGGCATTGTGGTCGTGCTTGGGATGTGCTGGGTATTTATCCTTGGCATCCTGGTCGGACGGGGGTATCGCCCCGAAGCGGCCGTCCCGCAGATCGCCCAGATGATGCCGACGACCGAGGCCACCCCGCCGGATAACACGACGCCGGCCAATCCGCCCTCGGTGCTTAAGCCCGAAGAACTGCAATTCATGGAAGATACTCAGGGCAAGGACGGCGACGTGGTGGCAGATTCCACCCAAAAGACACCGGCGGATGGTAAAAAAGTCCAACCGCCCAAAACCGATCTCCGCCCGATTGCACCCGGAACGGTTCCGGTGACAAAGGCCATTGCAGGGGCTCCGGCCTCCAAGACGCCGCCGGCGACTCCGAAACGGCCGGGCGTCGAAGGATCCCGGTCCACCGCTCCGACCAAGACTGACCCCAAGGCCAATAAAGCCGATTCCAAAGACAAGGTGGATCCAAAGGTCAAAGTCGATCCCAAGTCGACGAAGGCGGACGCCGCCAAGACAAAGGCAGAAGCCACCAAGGCGACGGCAGATAAAAAAAACACGGGCCGGTTCTCGGCCACCTATCAGGTTGCCTCCTTCCCGGCCAAAGATCAGGCGGAATCGGTGGTTAAAAAGTTAGCCCAAAAAGGGATTACGGCTTCAATCCATGAAGCCAAATCTAATAAAAGCTCGGTATACCGGGTTACTGTCCAGCTCAAAGGCTCCGAAGCGGAGATCACTGACGGCCTGAAGCGGACTGGCGAAAAAGGCCCTATACTTCTCGGCAAAAAACCCTTATGAGGATTCCCCCGCTTTCGCGGCAAATCCTGATGCATAAAGAGGACCGCCCATGTTTCCAGGCTCTTTCGTCCCCACCAAGGCGTTTTTCACCAAGGGTGTCGGTCGCCACAAAAACAAGCTGCAGTCTTTCGAGCTTGCCCTTCGTGAGGCCGGCATTGAAAAGCTCAACTTGGTCTACGTGTCGAGTATTTACCCGCCCCATTGTCAGTTGATCACCTTGGATGAGGGCGTCAAACTGCTCAACCCGGGCCAGATCACCTTCTGCGTCATGGCGAGAAACGCCACAGACGAGAAGAACCGGCTCGTCGGTTCCGCCGTGGGCATGGCCTTTCCGGCCGACAAGTCCAACTACGGCTACATCTCCGAGCACACCGCCTTTGGCGCCGAGCAACAGGAAATCGGCGATTTCGCCGAAGACCTCGCGTCCACCATGCTGGCCACCACGCTCGGCATTGATTTCGACCCGGAGACCGCCTACGACGAACGCCGTCAGACCTACCTCATGAGCGGCAAGATCATCGACTCCGCCTCCATGCCCTGTGTCACCACCGGTGACGCATGCATGTGGACGACGACTATCTCTGCGGTGGTATTTATTCCCTAGCCATGTTTTTGGCAGAAAAAACGCTTTGTCGGCCCGTGGCCGCGTTTTCCCGGGAGACCGGATGAACACGGCCACGCGTGCCCATGAACTTCTGGTCCGGCTGCGCCTGCATATTCCTCATGCCGCACCGGCTCTCTCTTTTGTTAACGCCTACGAATTGCTCGTGGCCACTGTGCTGGCTGCCCAATGCACTGACGCCCGGGTCAATACCGTGACCCCGGAATTCTTCCGACGTTGGCCCGATCCCGAGACCCTGGCCCTGGCCGAAGTGACCGAGGTGGAAGCGGTCGTGCATTCCACCGGCTTTTTCCGCCAAAAAGCCAAAAATCTCGTCGCCGCCGCCAACCTGCTCGTCACCCGTCATGACGGCGTTATCCCTGCATCCATGGAAGCCCTGACCGCCCTGCCGGGCGTTGCCCGCAAGACGGCCAACATTGTGTTGTCCAATGCCTTGGGGATAAATGAAGGTATTGCCGTTGACACCCACGTGCGGCGTTTGGCCTTCCGGCTGGGCTTGACGTCCTCGGATAACCCGGCCATCATTGAAAAAGATCTGATGCCGCTTTTCCCGCGCCAAGCTTGGGGCGAGATCAATCACCTGCTGGTGTTGTTCGGCCGCGACGTGTGCAAGGCCCGTAACCCAAGGTGCAACGGCTGCGTTCTTGACGATATCTGCCCCAAGTTGGGGCTATGACCGTGATGCGTCCCAAAGCCTGGAGCCCGAGGACTGGCCATTCATAAATCGGGCGTCTGCTTTGGCCCGAGGCTCGATATGGCTGTTGCGACTGTCTCTCCCCGTTCCTCTCGACGGGACCGTTTGGTCCTATCCGTCATTTTCCTTGTTTCCGGGGCATCGGCCCTATTGTTTGAAACTCTCTGGCTCCATCTGGCCGGGCTGGTGTTTGGCGTCAGCGTATACGCCAGCGCGCTCGTCCTTTCGAGTTTCATGGGAGGGCTGGCCCTTGGCAATGCCCTTATTTCCCGTTTCGGCCGAGATGTAGCCGATCCTGTTCGATTTTACGCTGCCATGGAACTTTTGGTCGGGATATGGGGTGCGCTTTTGGTCTTGTGCTTCCCCATGCTGTCCGTATGGCTCGGGGCCATGCTCCATCCGGCCCTGGACAAGCCTTTGCTCCTCAATACCCTGCGATTTTCATTTTCTTTTTTACTCTTTCTCCTGCCGGCCACAGCCATGGGCGTCACCCTACCTCTGTTGGTCAAGGCCCTGACCCGACGGCCTGAAGAATTCGGCAAAGCCCTGGGCAGACTGTACGGCGCCAATACTCTGGGGGCCTGTCTTGGGGCGTTGCTCGGCGAAACCGTGCTCATCGCTCCGCTTGGCATTGCCAAAACGGGCCTGGTGGCAACGGGACTCAACATCCTGGCCGCCCTCGGAGCCTTGGCCATTGCCGCGCATTTTCGCGAAGATCCCGTCAGGAATGAAAAGGGCACGCCAACAGCGATGCTTCGCCAACCGCTTTCCTCTCGGGCCAAACGATTGCTTGCGGCGGGTTTTCTGGCCGGTGGCGCATTTTTGGCCCTGGAAGTGGTCTGGACACGGTTGTTACAACTGTTTGTCCGCTCGACCAGTCTGGCCTTTGCCGTCATGCTGGCAGCGATTTTAGCCGGCATCGGCATCGGCGGAGTCTGCGCCGGCTGGTGGCTGCGCCGCGAGGCCGATGGACGCAGGATCACAGCACCTCTGGCCCTTTTGGTCGGAGCCGCCGCCCTGGCTTCGTTTCTGGGCTTCAAGGCCGTCTCGGGCGTCTCCATCAGCACCTACCAGACCGTGGATTGGCGCTATGTGGCCGTGCTGTCGCTGACGCTCATGTTTCCGGCCGCCTTCGTTTCCGGCATGCTCTTTACCACGCTGGGAGAAGCCTTTCACCGCGAAGTGGGCGATCGCGCCCGTTCGGCCGGATTGGTGGCTATGGCCAATACCCTGGGGGCTATGACCGGTCCGCTGTTGGCCGGATTCGTGCTGCTGCCCCTTCTCGGCATGGAAAAAAGCCTGTTTGCCCTGTGCGCCGTGTACATATTACCAACCATTCTGTGCGCCGGCCGCGTCGCTCCTTGGCCATCCTTCCGGGCCAGCCGTTTTCTACAAATCGTTTCGCTGGCCTTTCTGCTGTTCCTGGCGCTCTTCCCGTTCGGCGCCATGCGCATCTATCTCAATCGGGCCTGCGCCGATTTCCTGAAGGATGGCGAAACCCTTATTGAGACGGTTGAAGGCGTAGCCGGCACACTGCAATACCTGCGCAAGGACTATCTCGGCCAACCCTACTACTACCGACTCGTCACCGACGGCTATTCGATGTCCTCCACGGATCGAAGCGCCACCCGATATATGAAGCTTTTTGCCTATTTTCCCGAGGTGGTGCTGCCTAATCCCAAAACTGCCCTGCTTATCTGTTTCGGCACAGGTTCCACAGCGACCGCCCTGGTCGAGGACAAACGACTGACCGCAATCGACGTGGTGGATATTAACCGGGATGTGTTGCGCGGGAGTCGTCTTGTATATCCGGGGCCGGGCAAAAATCCTCTCGACGATCCGCGCGTTGTCACCCACGTGGAAGATGGTCGCTTTTTCCTGCTCGCCTCCCGCAAAAAATTCGACATCATCACGGCTGAGCCGCCGCCACCTATGATGGCCGGTGTCGTCAATCTCTACTCCCGGGAATACTTCGAGCTGATGCGGGATCGCTTAAACGACGGCGGCATGGTCACCTATTGGCTGCCGGTGTTCGAGATCTCACCTGCCGACGCCAAAGCTATTTTACGGGCCTTTGCCGACGTCTTCGACCATGCGTCGCTGTGGACCGGCGACAACTTCAACTGGATGATGGTGGGCACTAAAAAAACCAGAGGATCTAAAGCGGCCCAAGACTTCTCCCAACCCTGGAAGGATGCGGTCATGGGGCCGGGACTTCGCACCATCGGCGTTGAAGAACCAGCCCAACTTGGCGCCCTCTTTATGCTCGACGGCCAGGCCCTGGCCGACTATCTCGGCGACGCCAAGCCCCTTACCGACAACTACCCCAAGCGGCTGGCTGGCTATCCCGACAGCCCGCAGACCCAACAACAGAATCTCCTCATCCACAATCAACTGCTGGACGCCATGGCCGCCAAAAACCGTTTCGCCAGCTCGGCCGAAGCCGCCCTCCTGCTGCCCACGCCCATTCAGGCCGAGAGTCTGGCCTGGTTTGAGACCCAGCAGATCATCAACACCTATTTAAACAATATGATTCCGTCGCCGCCCCCACTGCCAGCCGTCAACTACGTCCTCTCCGGCACGGATCTGCAGGTGCTGCCGCTTTGGCTCATGAAATCCGATCCGCAACGGCAGGCCATTGTAGCCCAGGCCCTGGCTGCCGGTATGTCTCCAACGGCTGAGACGGAATTCCAACTTGGGGTCAAGGCCCTGGCTGAACGCAACTATCTTATGGCCGACGCCAAATTCAAACACGCCCAGGACATGGGGTACCAAAGCAATCTGGCCCCGGCCCGGGTCTATGTCCTGTGTATGGCCGGCATGGTTTCCGAGGCCGAAGAATTGGCCCGTAGCGCTTTTAAGGGAGCCCAGACTTCCGTCGCTGCCAAGACCTATATGGATTGGCTGGCCCACACCTTCGGTTTCACCAGTCCGTTTTGACAGATGCCAGCTTGTGGCATTCCAGATTATACGGCGGCCGGAAAACGTTTTCTGGCCGCCGTATGATTTAAGTCACCCTTTTCCGAAGTGCTCAGAGGGCTATCTTTTTGGGGAGGGAAATAGCGCTATCAAGAAAATCTATCGCGCTATTTAAAAGATGCGGTATTAATCAATTTGACCTATCCATGGGCTTCTGCGCTACCTTGCTTCCCAAAGGAGTACACAGGCATGGATAAAGCTCTGGATTGCCGTGGACTGGCCTGCCCCGGGCCAGTGCTGCGGTGCAAGGAATGCGTCGAAAAAGAGCAGCCCCAAACCCTAACCGTCACCGTGGACAATCAGGCGGCCAAGGAAAACGTCACACGCTTTCTGACCATACGGGGCTATACTGTCACTATCTCCGAAGCGGCTGGCGGCCTTTTTATTCTTCAGGCCAGCGCCTCCGCGACGCCGGCTGCAACCTCGGCCGCCGCTCCCGAAACACAGGGCACACCAACCGGCAAGACGGTGGTCTTTATTACAGCCGACACCGTGGGCCGGGGAGACCCAGAACTGGGCGGCAAGCTCATGATCAATTTCCTCGGCACGTTGCCGGAACTGGGTGACAGACTCTGGCGCATCCTCCTAGTCAATGGCGGCGTCAAACTAACCGTATCCGGAAGTCCGGCGCTGGAGAAATTCAAGGCCCTGGCCGCCGCCGGCGTCTCCATTTTGGTCTGCGGCACCTGTCTGGACTTTTTTGGCATTCTGGACAAAAAAGAAGTCGGCGAGACGACCAACATGCTCGATATTGTCACCAGTCTGGACGTGGCGGACAAAGTCATTCAGATCTGACCTATGAAACGGCGAACGGGCCGTCATCCACTTGCACGGTCCGTTCGTTTCTGCGGATCTTCGCCTCCCGTCGCTTTTAGGCAAAGACGTTCGTCGTCTTGTCTCCTCGTTCCACAACCCGTTCCGCACGTTGCGGAAAACGACGCCCGGAATGCCTATGCAGGTCGAAGAAACTGAGACGTATTTCTTGCCGGCCAAACGTCTGGGACAGGACGCGATCATCCGCCTCTCCCAGGAAATCGCCCAGTCCCCGTCGGCGGCTTCCCTAGCCCTTATTCCTCTGGCCATTGTCATCGTGAATGAGACCCGACAGATTGTCTACGCCAACGAACGTTTCCTCGCCCTGACGGATACGCCCACTATCGAGGCGATTTTAGGGAAGCGTCTTGGCGAAGCCCTCGATTGCGAACACGCCCACGAAATGCCCGGAGGCTGCGGCACAACGCGTTTTTGCCGATACTGCGGTGCGGCCCTGGCCCTGGTAAAAAGCCTCGAAGGAGAACAGGCCACCCAGGAATGCGCCATCAATCGCAATGAAAGCACTCTTGAGTCCCTGAATCTTCAGGTCTGGACCGCCCCCATGGAGGTGGCGCAGCATCAGTTAGTGCTCAACTCCATCCTCGATATCGCCCATGAAAAAGCGCTGCGCAGCTTCGAACATATTTTTTTTCACGACATTCTAAATGCCGTCAGCGGCATCAAGGGCATCCACGACCTCCTCGCCCTGGATCTGCAGGCAACCGCTCCCAACGAACTCGAATTATTGGGATATGCCATTGGGAATATGCAGGATATCATTGAAACACAAAGAGAATTCATGGCCGTCGAGGCCCATGAATACCAACCGACCATTACGCCATGCAACACCAGGGATACCTTGGTTGCCCTGACCGCCTACTGCCAGTCGTTCAATCCCGGGAACCGTCAAATGTTGATGCTTGCGGCAGCAACGGTATCTATGATCATTTTTTCGGATACCCGTCTTATACAGCGAATTCTGGTCAATATGGTTAAAAACGCCTTGGAAGCTTCCGCGCCAGGGGACACTGTGACGCTGGGTTGCGATGCCGGATCGCAGGACACTGTGACCTTCTGGGTCCATAATCCGGCGGTATTGTCTGAAAAAGTTCGGATGCGCATCTTTCACAAAGGCTTCTCAACCAAAGGGACGGGACGGGGCTTTGGCACGTACAGCATGCGGCTGTTCGCCCGGCAAGGTTTGGGGGGAATGGTAGCCTTCGAATCAACGCAGGAAAATGGCACCCGGTTTTTCTTACAGGTACCGGTTCGACAAACTGTTTAAAAAACATAACGAGGGCTGTTTAACATTCTAACAAAATCAAAACACCCTATAGAAGTATCTATGCAAGCTGTATCTCCTCAAAATCCCAATGAAAAAGACTCCTCTTCCATCCGCGTCAACAAGGCACTGGCCACTGCCGGCGTATGTTCACGACGTCAGGCCGACTCGTTGGTCAGCGCCGGCCGGGTGACGGTCAACGGGCAAATCGTCACGGAGCTTGGCCACAAGATCACCCCCGGCCGCGATACGCTGGCCGTTGATGGCAAAATGGTCTCCCTTGTAGCGTCAGATACGCCTCTGACGCTGCTTCTCCACAAACTCGCCGGAGTTGTCACGACGGCCCACGACCCGGAAGGTCGCCCCACGGTCTTCGACAATCTGCCGGAACCATTTCGCTCCCGACGTCTTTTTTCCGTTGGCCGACTGGATTATTTTTCCGAAGGTCTACTGCTTCTGACGACGGACGGTGAATTGGCCTTCCGACTGACACATCCCCGCTGGCACATCCCCAAACGCTACCGGGTGACCGTACGCGGCCCTCTGACGGCAACCATGCTCAATACCATGGAACATGGCATGACCCTGGCCGAAGGCGAACGCCTCGCCCCGATACGGGCGCGGGTCGCCGACCGGGTGGCCGCAGATTGCTTTGCCCTTGAAATGGAACTCTCCCAGGGCATCAATCGACAGATCCGCCGTATGTGCCGGGATCTGGGACTGACCGTCCTGAAACTCGCCCGCATTGCCCAGGGACCGCTGGAACTTGGCGACCTGCCGCCTGGGAAATGCCGAAAACTAACCGAGGCCGAACTGGCGGCCTTGCAACGCGCCGTCGGCATGACGCCTCCCCCCTCTGGTGAGAGATCGCCCCACCCTTCGCGACAGGACGCCAACGGCCGCCCTGATGCGTCCCAACAGCAGGGCCGTCGCCCCCCGAAACCCACGCGCTCCTAAATCGACAAGCTCCATAAACGACAAACGGGATGGTTGCCCCAAAAAGGAGCGCCATCCCGTTTGCATTGGGAAGGGGATCGTTGCAATATTCTCTGCTCAGGTATTACTTGAGGTCACGCTCATTCGGCAACGTGTTGGCATTGGGCGTCTTGGTATTATCATGGATTTTGGCATCCTTGGGCGGCGTAAAGGCAAACAAGGTATCGCCAAGCTTCGGATTTACCACGAGATTGGTCAGCGTCAGGTCATTGGTGTTGGCATAAAAATCCTGGATAAAAATCCTGGCGATCAGATTCGTCGACAGATCCACCCAGACTTTGGCCATGACCAACCCCGGTTCCGGTTCGCGGGGAGCCAACAAGAGCACAGCCTGTCCTGGGCCAGCTTCTTCAGGCTTGCCGGAGGAAACAATAAAATCCTCCGTCAGGTTGGCCTTGCCCGTCAGAAATCGTAACATGGTCTTGGAGCTTATGATTTCCTGCACGGAATAGCGGTAGGCTTCCTTGTCTTCTTCGAAATAATCCCAAACCGCATGAGCGCCGACGACAAGCAATTCCTTTTCCGGTTTGACTGTTTCCCAGCGCACGAGCATCGGCTTGCGAAAGGCAAAAGAGCCGGAGCGATGTTCGGTATCGCCACTGGCCGCATTGCGGATGGCCTGGGAAAATTCAGCAGAAAAAGCGTTGATGCTGGCGTATTTTTTCTGGATCTGGCCGGCCAATTCCGTGGGATCGGCGGCCTGGACCGGGACGGCGGCGGCCACAAGACCGACGACAAGCAGAGTAAGCAGTATTTTCATGAAAATCTCACACAGAAAAACCGGTTAGAACTGTTGCACGCTGGAAGCGGGTATAGGCAGTCGCGCCGTCGCGCGCAAGCCCGCCGGATAACGGGGAACAGAAGTTCCGGTACGCCCGCAGCGGATGCTTCTTGGTTAAAAAAACACGTCGACATCGGCACAGCGCCGCCCTCGCCTAGTCCCTGCCTCGAAGCACCGTGCGGGGTTTACTGCCTTCCTGGGGACCAAGCAGGCCATCCCGCTCCATTTGTTCGATGAACCGGGCCGCCCGGTTAAAACCAATGCGAAACCGCCGCTGAATGAGCGAGATGGAAGCTTTGCCCTGTTCCATGACAAAATCCACGGCCTGCGGGTAGACCGAATCGGAAGCCGTATCGCTCCCGCCACCGTCGCCGCCGGATTCGGCTCCACCATTTTCGGAACTTTTTTGCCACTCGCTGAAATCCAGCGCGTAGTTCGGCGTGGCCCGACTTTTCCAAAAATCCACCACTGCGGCGGTTTCCTCGTCGGAAACGAAGGCGCCGTGCATACGCACGGTCTTGCCACCGCTCGGTTTAAACAGCATGTCGCCGCGTCCCAACAGATATTCGGCTCCCACTGCGTCCAAAATAACGCGGGAATCGTGCTTGCTCGTCACCTGAAAGGCGATGCGGGTCGGAAAGTTGGCTTTGATGAGGCCTGTCACCACGTCGACGCTTGGCCGCTGGGTGGCCAGGACCATATGAATGCCGGAAGCGCGAGCCAACTGGGCCAACCGGACAATACTGACTTCCACCTCTTTGGCGGCGGTCATCATGAGGTCAGCCAATTCGTCAATGACAATGACCAGATAGGGTAACGGTTCAAGCGCGGCGAATTCTTCAGGTCGATTGTCCCCAAGCTTTTGCAGCTTTTCATTGTACCCGGCGATATTACGTACGCCAAGCAGTGCCATGGCTTCGTAGCGCCGGTCCATTTCGGACACAGCCCAGTCCAGCGCGGATTTGGCCATGGCCGTCTCCGTCACGACCGGGTGCACCAGATGCGGCAGGTCGTTGTACACGGACAACTCAATCCGTTTGGGATCGACGAGCAAAAGCTTCACTTCTTCCGGCGTGGCCTTGTACAAAATGGAAAGCAGAATGCCATTTATGCAAACGCTTTTCCCGCTACCGGTGGCGCCGGCCACCAGAAGGTGCGGCATCCGGGCCAGATCAGCCACCTGCGGACGCCCTTGGATATCCTTGCCGATGGCCAGGGTAATCTTGGACGTTGATGTTCGAAATGTTTCAGCATCAAGGATATCGCGGAAATAGACCGTATTGCGCTTGGCATTGGGAATTTCCACGCCAACCGTATCCTTGCCGGGAATAGGCCCCTCGATACGTACGGCCAGGGCCTTCATCGCCAGCGCCAAATCCACGGACAGCCCGACAATGCGGCTGATTTTGACCCCAGGCGCGGGCTTGACCTCGAACATAGTGACAACCGGTCCTGGCACTACGCGCTGCACTTCGCCCTGGATGCCAAAATCATTGAGACAGGTGATGAGGCTTTCCGATTGCCGACGGCACAATTCCGGATCGACGGGAGCGTTCTCGGCGACAGGCGGAACCGACAATAAATCAAGGGGGGGCATGATGGGGCCGCCGGCCGCAACAGACTTCACCACCGGTTTGGCAGGACTGGCTGCCGCAACTTTTTTAGGCGTCGGCGCAACGGCTGATTCCGAAATCATTTCCTGGGGCGGATTTTTTTCCTTGGCGCGAGGTTTGGGTGCGGCCTTTTCGACGGCTGCCTGTTCGACCACAGCGTCCAGAAAACGATCCACCGCCTCGGAGGGGACTTCGACCGGAATCGGCGGTTGCGGCGCAGCCTCGTCATCCTCGGGAGACGGCGCGACCTTCCTGGATGGCCGCGATGGCCTGTTCACAGGGGACGACGTCTCCCCCTGCTCTTGACGCTCCTCGCGCGAAGCGGCCCGATGGTCGCGCCAGGCCTGCCAGGCATCAAGCACCCGCCAGCACTGCTCGTTGACAATCGCCATAAACGGCTGCCAAAAATTTTCCCAGGTCAGCCCAAATGTCAGCTGTACTGCGGCGATCAGTGCAAAAAAAAGCAGGGTGTATGCCCCAAAAGGGCTCAAGTAGTAGTTGAGGAAACCAAAAAAGGAATGCCCAATGCCGCCGCCGCCCCGGACCGCCCCCAGGGACAACCCGAAGATGCCCCACGGAGAACCCAGATAGAGCAGCACAATAAAGGCCAAAGACCACGCGCCAACCCCCCGCCAAAACGGCAGGCTGACACGGGGCACGAGAAAACGCAGGCCGCGCCAGGCGATCCAAAAAGGAACCAGATAGCTCCACACGCCAAGCGATTCGGCCAAAAAACCGCCCCAGTACGCCCCCACCAGCCCAGCCTTGTTCAAGACGGTATGGCGTGCGGAGACGGACTGGTTAAAGCCCGGATCGCTCTCGTTGTACGTGTAGAGAGCGACGCAGGTAAATATCGCCAAAAACAGCGAGCCAAGCCCCACGAGTTCCCTCGTGAGGCGAAAGCTGCCCTGTGTTTCGGTTTCCTTGCTATTCCCGGCCAATGTAATCGCCCGTGCGCGTATCCACTTTGATCTTATCGCCGATGTTGACGAAAAGCGGCACATTGACGGTAATGCCGGTTTCCACAACAGCCGGCTTGCTTGCGCCGCTCACCGTATCGCCCTTGACACCCGGTTCGGTGTCGGTCACCGCAAGCACCACCGAAGCCGGCAAATCCACATCCAAAGGCATGCCCTTGTAGAGCAGCATTTTCAGTTCCATGCCGTCTTTGAGATAGCCACCCTTTTCACCAAGATGCTCGTTCTCGACATGCAACTGTTCGTAAGTCTCCATATCCATGAACACATAGCCCTGCCCTTCACGGTACAGGTACTGCATTTCCTTGCTCTCAAGGTCGGGCTTGACCATCTTTTCGCCGGAGCGGAACGTATTTTCCACCACCCGGCCGTTGATCATATTCTTAAGCTTGGTGCGGATAAATGCGCCGCCCTTTCCCGGCTTGACGTGCAGGAACTCGACGATTTCGTACGGTACGCCGTCCATTTCAATCTTGAGGCCACGGCGAAAATCGGTAGTGGAAAGCATTGGTTCTCCTTCAAATGAAGTTTGGATTCTCAGTAAGTTGCCGCCATAGGGCCATAACGGCCAGGGCGTAGCCAGTCAGTCCGAAGCCGGCTATACAGCCAATGCAGCTTTTGCCAATAAGGCTTTTTTGCCGCAAGGGCTCATCGGTTCGGGCAAAAATGTTGGAAATATGCACCTCGACGCAAGGAATGCCTATCCAGGCCAGACAGTCGGCCAAAGCCAAACTGGTATGGGTATAGGCCCCGGCATTCAACACAATGCCGTCCAAACCGTCTTTCCACGCCTGCTCCAGGCGGTCGATGCAGTGCCCCTCGCTATTGGCCTGATGCAACTGCAATTCCAGTCGATCGGCGTTCACACCCAGCATGTCCCGAACTATTCCCGGCAAATCCTCAATGGTGCGGCTGCCGTAGATTTCAGGCTGACGCACGCCGAGATACCCAAGATTCGGACCGTTTAGGACGAGAAATTTCACCTTCCGCATGCTGTCATCCTTTCTTGCCACTGGCGATGGCCTTGACGGACGCCCCTTCGGCCGGTCACAACGCCGTGATGAACGCCATACTCCAGCCACGAACAGAACTCGGCCTGACGCTTTTGGTCACGGCCTATCTCCCCAACCAGCTTCCCAGTCTCGACCTGCCCCAGATTGCTCTGGCCGGTCGGTCCAATGTGGGCAAATCCACCCTGGTCAACTGTCTGGCCAGCCGCAAGGCCTTGGCCAAAATCAGCGCCACCCCGGGCAAAACCCGCAGCCTCAACTTCTATCAGGCAGAAGCCGCCGGCTACTGTCTGGTCGATCTGCCGGGCTACGGCTACGCCCGCTGCTCCAGAGGTGAGCGGGACAAATGGGGCCAGCTGATTGAAGCGTATGTAAAAAAGACCGACCAGCTGCGAGCCGTGGTGGCGCTTGTTGATTGCCGCCTCACGCCCCAACGTCTGGACATTGAACTGGTGGACTGGTTGCGCTCTCGGAGCATTCCGGTGCTGGTGGTCCTGACCAAGGCCGACAAATGCGCCCAACGCGATCGGGAGGCACGGAAAAAACAATGGCGGGAGCTTGCGCAACCCGCCTACCCGCCCATTCTCTTTTCCGGCAAGACCGGGCTTGGCCGGGAGGCGCTTTGCCAAGTCCTGGCCGCAACAGCCCTTAGTCCCGAGGTTCCTCCCGCTCTTTAAAAAAACCAATCAAAAAGCTGCTGTCCTTGGGACTCAGGTTGAACTGCATGGCAGCCTTATCAATGAGCGTGACGATGGTATCGCCCGTTTGTCCCCGATGCTCGTCGATCCAGGCGACGGCCCGGCGCAATAACTCGCCTTGCGGCATGATCGTGGCCATGAAGCCTCCTTGCTCGGCCCTGGCATACACGAGCCCGGGCCGGCTTGCAACTTGCCCGGCCATCGGGTAGAGCCGCCACACATCCCGTCTCAGGAGAGCGCACCCAGCATGACCGAAACCCTTGCCGCAACCCTGCTTGGCCTGGTGGAAGGCGCGACCGAATTTCTACCAGTCTCTTCCACGGGCCACTTGATTTTAGTCGGACACCTTATTGGATTTACGGGCGAAAAAGCCGATAGTTTCGACGTAATCATTCAACTTGGGGCTATTTTGGCCGTCGTGGTCCTGTATTGGAAACGCTTTTTGTGGTTGCTTTTCCCAAAGCCGTTGCAGGCTTTTTCCGGCTTTCGCGGTATCTGGCTGCTGTTTTTGACCTCATTACCCGCCGGTATATTGGGACTTTTGGCCCGAAAAACCATCAAGGCGTATTTGTTTGGTCCGATAACGGTCGCACTGGCCCTGGCGGTTGGTGCGCTCATGATTTTTTGGGTTGAACGTAAACGCTCCCGCGACCGCTATTATACGTTGGATGAAATGACGCCAGGACTGGCCTTTGGCATCGGCTGTTTCCAATGCCTCGCCCTGTGGCCGGGTTTTTCCCGCTCGGCGGCCACAATTATGGGCGGCATGCTCCTGGGGGCCAAACGGAGTCTGGCTGCGGAATATTCCTTTATTGCCGCCGTACCGCTCATGTTTGCGGCGACGCTGTATGATTTTTACAAAAGCGCGGCGCTTTTTTCCTCCGATGATCTGGGGATATTGACCATCGGCTTTGTGGTGTCATTCTTGGCGGCCTTGGCTGCCGTCAAAGGATTCATCGTCCTGGTCAAGCAGGTGTCGCTCCGGCCCTTTGCCTGGTACCGGCTGGCGCTGGCCGGTGCAGTCTTCTTTTTTTGGTTCAAATAACCGAGAGCCAGAAAAAAAGACTTGCCAGGGTCCGTGGGATTAGATAAACACGCCTTTCTCCGCTGCGGGGAAATGTGGCGAGGTAGCTCAGATGGTTAGAGCATGCGGCTCATATCCGCAGTGTCGGGGGTTCAATTCCCTCCCTCGCTACCAAATTTAAAAGAAAGGAAACCAAGCATCAAAACTTGGTTTCCTTTTTTATCCCAATATGGTTGAGAGCCCAATACACACGCCTCTCCCGCTGACTCCTTCCTTTTTTGTCCCATAAAAAAAGGTATCCCAACGATCTGTCGGAATACCTTTTCCGCGCTCCCCCACCTCAGGGAAAAAAGATATCCCCCCTAGGCGAGCAGAGCGAATCCTGGCACAGTCTTGGTCGGTACAAACTCGATCACTTCATAGCGGGCTGCCCCTTCCTGATTGAAAGGGTCGCGGGCCAAAATCTTCATAAGCGTTTCCCGACTTTCCACCTGGGCCAAAATCACGCCGCCGATGCGGGGCGTCTGCGGGCCGGACGCCAAAAAAACACCCTGGGCATAGCATTCGTCCAAATATCGAATATGCGCTTCTAACAATGTATCAATGACCTCAAGAGGCTTCTCATAGGTCAACACAACTACAAACATACGCTACATCCTTTGAGTTTTTTCACGCATTCATTTTCAACGGCCTGTCTTTCGCTTTGCCGATAAGATCAGACGCACCCAGCTACGCGCCAAGCGCCTGTTGCTCAACCTCAAGCCCGGACACCACGGACTCCAATCCCCGAGCTTGCCCCGCCAAAGCGGCAACAGCCCGAGCCGAGGCAGCCATGGCATCAGACGTTTCGAGGGCAATACGGTTGATTTCATCCGTGGCCCGCCGAATTTGTTCCGCCGTCGCGGATTGCTCCTCGGCGGCAGCGGCCATGGACCCAATCTGATCTGAAGTCCGTACGACGATCCCCACAATTTCCTGAAGCATTTCTCCGGAAGCATTGGCCTTTTGGGTTCCTTCCAGGATGGCCTTGCTGGTTTCCTCGGTCTTATCGCTATTGCGTTTGGCGCTCTGCTGCATGGACAGAATAAAACCGGCCACATCCTTGGTGGCTGTCATGGTTTTTTCAGCAAGTTTGCGGACCTCATCCGCGACCACGGCGAACCCGCGCCCGGCTTCGCCTGCCCGGGCCGCCTCAATGGCGGCATTGAGGGCCAGCAAATTGGTCTGGTCGGCAATATCGGCGATCACGCCCATAATCTTGCCAATACCTTCGGCCTGTTGACTCAGGTCGTTCATATCCTGTCGCAATTCGTCGGCCAGTCGGTTCACATTGCAGATCGAATCCACTACTTCGGCCACCATATTGGCGCCGATAGTAGCCTTCTGTCTGGCGGCATCCGCCAAGGAAGCAGCTTCTGCGGCATTCTTCGCCACATCCAGCACCGTGGCATTCATGGCGTCCATGGCCTGGGCCGTTTCGCCGATCCGTGTCTTCTGTTCCATGGCCCCATGCTCGACAGTATCCACCTGCCGGGCCAGATCTTCAGTTTCCTCTGCCAGATTGTCGGCAATCCCCTTGGCTTCCCTGGCCGTTTCCCGCATCCGATCGGTCTGCGCCAACATCATGGCTTCGCGATAGCGCAGCTGGGTAAAATCGGAATAAACGCAAAGCGCCCCCATCAATTTACCATTTATGGCATTGTATAACGGTCCAGCGTCAATAAGGATATTTCGCACATTCCCTTTGCGGGACACGAATTCCACTTCCTCACGTATCGATTGGCCCCTTTCCATCGTTGTCGCCAACACGGTCTTCCGGCTGGCGTCGCCATAGAGAAGCTGTCCCGCTTTTTGGCCGTACAGCTCCTCTGGCTGGCCCGAATGTTCGAGAAGCGTCATGAAATCGCCATTGGTCATTTGCAATATTTCCCGGGTGTCCACCACCACAAAAGGAATGGCCATGCCACGGACAATGCCTTGAAAATAGCCCAGGGAGTTTTCCAGATACCGCACCATATCCAACAGGGAGTTCGCCATCATAGCAAATTCCCTGGGTAATCTTGTTTCGGGCTGTTTGGAAAAATCGCCAGTTCCAATGGTGCGGGTATAGGAGATGATGGCTTCGGCCCCCTGGCTGACGCCACGAATAAGAGCTGTAATCAAACAGACCAAAAGGACAACAGAAACAACTGCCATCGCCAGAAAAAGACGAAAGACCGAGGCCTCTCCGGATTCGATCGCTGCGAGATGCGTCTTTGATATATTTTGCTGTGTGGTGACACATTGTAAAATGATTGCTTTGATATCGCGCCAAAGTGGCGTTTCTTCACGATTGAGCATCGTCACAGCTTGTAAAACATCACCCGCGGCAGCCCGTTCTAATAAACGCGTCTTGATCGTATGGCTCGCTTCCCACTTAGGCTTCACTACAGCCAGACGAGACGTGATATCACCGCTAGCTAGAGACATGGCCCCGGCTAACGCCTCACGAAATTGTTTATCTGCCTTCGAAAAATTATCTCTGGCATTTTGATCGCTTGTATTCAAAATAACATTTCTGGTAGCTTGTTCCGTTTGCAACCCTTGGGCATATAAATCCTGTAGATGGTATAAAAGCGGTCCATCGACAGAACTTATATTTTCAAGATACCCGAGCATCCTAGCCTGCTGCATATAGAGTAAGACCAGGGTCAAGCCGGCCCCGATCACGCTGGTAATACCAAGAGTCATTAACAACCATTTTATACTCATATGGCGCATGCTGGTCTCCAAACCAAAGAGAAAAGACTTTGGCGTTTACATAAACCCAAAACGATTATTTGTAACAAAGGCGCTCCGTGTGATTTTTTTAGTCTATTCAATTTATTTCAATACAGCAAGTTTTGCTATTAACCATGTTCACTTTGGATATACACTTGATAAATACATCACAATCGAAAATCGTAATTCATTTTTTTGATGAACAACATTTGTGATAAATAGAACAAACAAATTACCAATAACCTTTTTCCCCAGAAATACAGACAAAACACACAATGCGAACATGGCAAAAAAGCTTCCAGACAGCCCCAGCCCGACAAAAATCGTCATTCCCGCCGGACACGAAACACCTCCAAACGGGGGAGGCTTGATAATTGCCAGTCCCTCTAAAAAAGACTTTCCGAATCAGTCGGCAATCGGTATTAAGAGAGAAAATGTCCGGTTGTACTCCGGATTCGACCTCAAAGGTCGTCCACTCTTCGCAGCAGCTTAGTCTGCGGCGGACCCGAGGAGAAACTTCATGCGTGCGCTCTTTCCCTTATTCCTACTGGCCGTGGTTCTGACCATCGGTTGCACCCGCCCGCCTTACAGCAAACCCGGCCAGGAGTTGTCGGCAATCGATAACGATTTTACCGACTGCTATAGCCAGGCCTCGTTGACGGCCAATACACCGCCTTTCCCGGAGAGTCCGTTGCAGACGGTGGACAACGAGTCAGATGCCTGCATGATAAAACGGGGTTATCAAAGCCATATCCGACTTTTTTAAGGTCGGGTACGGCCCTTGCCTTTTGAGCAGGATGTGTTATACTTTGCTCTCGACGGGGGCGCCCTGGTTTCGACGGGGATAGTGAAGCCCTGGTTGCAGGCCGAGGTGCCGCGAGGCCTCGTAAAACACGCGGCAACTGGTTAACTGCCAACGATTACGATTACGCTCTGGCTGCTTAATTAACAGTCAGCGTCCCCTCGGTTGACGCCTGATACGCTGAACCGGGACGCCAACCCCCATCAGGCTGGCGCAAACCTCCGTCTGTCGGGGTGCGCGCGAGACACTTAGACAGACTGGCCGGAGGCGGCCCGGCCGGAAGGCCTGCCCGAGGCGAGATTGTTTTTCGGTCTAAGCCTGTAGACGCTGGGAGTGGAGCATTCTCGGACGGGGGTTCGATTCCCCCCGCCTCCACCAAAAGAACATCCAACACGATCCGATAAAGTCCAAAAGACCAAAGATTTCAAGGAAAAGCCGGTACCGCAAGGTCCGGCTTCTTCCATTTTGGTCCGTTGACATCCGTTTTTCCCTTGAGTAGCTCGCTGCACCTTAGGGCCTGTTCAGGCAATGAGTCGCTAGCCTCTTGAAAATCATCGTCGAGCCCCTATCGGAGATATGGAGGCAAGACGATGGGACGTTTCGACCTGACGGATAGGGAATGGCAACGGATCGAACAGCTTTGCCCAAGCCCGCCGTTTCATCGACGCGGTCTTGTACAGGCTTCGCGTCGGGTTGCCGTGGCGCGACCTGCCGTCCCTCTACGACAACTGGCACACGGTGTATGTCCGTTACATAGACTGGTGTCGTCGCGGGATTTGGCAAGGCATTTTCGAGGTGCTCGCCGCCAGACCTAGCCTCGGATGCGTACTCCTGGACAGCACCTTCGTCCGCTGCCACCGCGCCGCGCATGGAGCAGCGAAAAAACGGGCTGCAGTCCATTGGGCGCAGTCGCGGCGGCCCCACCACGAAGGTTCATGCGGTCGTTGACCGCAGAGGCCGCCCCATACGCGTCCGGTTGACGCCGGGCAACGAGGCGGATGTCACGCAGGCAGGGGCGTTGCTTTTCGGTCTGCGGCCGAAGGCGGTCGTCGCGGACAAGGCGTATGACTCCGACGGACTAGTCGGTTCCATCCGGAGGCGGAAAGGCAGGGCAGTCATCCCGCCGAAGTCGAACCACGTCCGCTTCCGCTGGTACGACAGAACCCTGTACCGCATTGAGCGGTTTTTCAACCGGCTCAAGGAATTCCTATGCTGCGCCACGAGGTTCGACAAGTTCGACGTGTCATTCCTGGGCATGATTTACCTCGCCTGCGCCGTCATTTGGATGGGGAAGACTATTTGCTGAACAGACCCTAATCTGAGTAGGAACACGTCAAATATTTCCGTTCAAAGGGCATTAGCAACTTAATTGTTGGGCGCGCAACAGCACCGACAAAAAGAGCTGCCGCTACGGTACCTTCATGAACTCCTGCCAATTTATGAAGAAAGACGAGTGAAATAATGCATGCAATCAGGACTAAGCTTATGTCAAAAAATATTTTTACACGTCTAAAATCCAACTTATCTTTTAAAACACCATGGTAAATTGCCAAAACCAATCCATCACCTGCAAGAATAGCAACCCGAGAAAGAACTTCAATACCAACACCAATACCAACAAGCAATATACCAAAAATACATAATACACATTGCGTTAAATAATTTCCAGCCGATATATTACTTGTAATCCATAGAGAGAGATCTATTAAATAACCAAATATAAATCCAATTGGTATTTGTAAAAGCTGTTGTGGATGAAACTTTTTACGATAAATAGCAATTTGCATAGCAACAAAAATACAATGCATAATTATCGTAATATTTCCAACAGTTAATGGTGAAAACAAGCTAATAATATACGGCGGACTTGAAATTGGACTTGTTCCAAGATTGCATTTTATAGATAATGCAACACCAATAGACATAACACAAAGACCGACAAGCAAAAACAAATATCTCCTTACAAGCTCGCTCGGTCCCATCTTGTATACCATAGCATTTTCCTTAAACACACGCCCTATTGATTCAGCTATTGCCAGAAAGCTATTCGCTGGCAACGGCGCAACTTGCTTTTAAGTGTAGCCCAAAGAGGACCGAATGGTTACGCTTGAAAATTGGTCAAGCATAGACCATAATACAAGTTGACGAAATATCGACAATTCATCGCACAAACCTGGACGATGGCGTACTCGCGGTGTGCGAATATCGGGTGCGGTGGTGATGGGCGAGGTCAAAAAAATATTCCAGCACTCCCAAAAACCGGATAACTTTCTGGATAACCGAACCAGACTGAACTCATTTTATCCTTTTAAATAAGTATGTTATCTACTCAATGCGGTTGACCCCGCCAAAAACATTCAACACGATCCGATAAAGTCCAAAAGACCAAATATTTCAAGGAAAAGCCGGCACCGCAAGGTCCGGCTTCTTCCATTTTGGTCCGTTGACATCCGTTTTTCCCTTGAGTAGCTCCCTGAACACTGAAAAGCGTTCCGAAAAATACTCGAAGTTATGTTATGACGCGTCGTGTAACCTATTCCACGGCATTGCAACGCACTGCACGTCCGAACTCCTCAAGTACTCCAGGAGGCCCTTCCCTCAATGAAGCCAATCCCGATAACTATCACCGAGGCCTTGCGCCAGGGGATTGAATTTCACCGAGCAGGAAATTTACAAGAAGCGGAACGATTGTATCGCCTCATTCTTGAAGTTCAACCTAACCATACGGATGCCCATCATAATCTTGGTGTTTTAGCTCTACAAGTGGGTAAGCCTGAGGCGGCCTTACCCTTTTTACAGGCAGCGTTGGAAGGAAATCCAAGCAATGGACAGTACTGGATAAGCTTCATTGAAGGATTGATAAAAACAGGACAGCAGAACAAAGCCAGACAGCTTTTGGATCAAGGAAAGAGCAAAGGTTTATCAGGATTAGCTGTTGAGAATCTCGAAGAGCAACTCTCAAAGCCCATACAGAATGAAGCTGCTTCACCATCAGAAACGGAAAGGGAAAAATTCGGTATCCCCCCAACGGCGACTCCTTTACCACGAAAAGAGATGGATCAAATTATCTTTTATTTCAATGAAGGACGCTATATTGAAGCAGAGGCTTATGCACGACAACTCATAGAACGCTATCCAGCAAGCCCTTTTGCTTGGAAGGCGTTAGGGACAATCCTAGCCAAATCCCAAAAAAACAAAGAGTCCATCCCTATCCTTGAAAAAGCGATCTCATTGTCTCAAAACGATCCTGAAATATATAACAATCTCGGGAATGCATTGAATGATATAGGAAAAATGGATGAAGCACTAAGATGTTACACGCAGGCTATTAAAATAAGACCAGATTACGCCGAAGCATACAACAACAGGGGAAATATTTTTGCTCGTTTAGATATGACAAATCAAGCACTTGAACAATATTTTATAGCGATAAAGCTTAAATCAGACTATTGTGAAGCATATAACAATACTGGAATTATCTTAAAAAACATTGGAAAATTCGAAGAATCAATAAAATATTGTCGTAATGCATTAAAAATAAACAAGAATTATACAGATGCGCACAGCACCTTAGCCGACGCGCTTTTAGCATCCGGAAAATACACAGAAGGTTGGCATGAGCTCGAATACCGGTGGGATGCACAATATTTCGCAGACACCCGTCGTCATTATAAAAAACCACGATGGAAAGGAGAAATGACCCCAGGGAAAACAATTTTTATATATGCGCACCAAGGTTTTGGCGATACATTGCAATTTTGCCGCTATGCAGCGTTGGTCGCTCGAGCAGGCTTGCAGGTTGTGATGGAGGTTCAAAAACCTATTTTCCGTCTGCTCAACTCGCTCAATGGTGTCAACACGTTAATTCCACAAGACCAAGAGCCGCCAGATTTCGATTTTCATGCTCCTTTGCTTTCCTTACCTGGAATTTTTGACACGAAGCTTGAAACCATTCCGTCTCAGGCAAGCTATCTCAGAGCTGAAGAAACAGACGTCAAGGATTGGACAGAGAGGCTTCCTAAAGATGCGCCTTCGACCCTGCGCGTCGGCCTTGTCTGGGCTGGAACGGCCCGCAACGCAATAGACAAGAGGCGCTCAATAAGACCCGAGCTCCTGGCCCCTCTCCTCGATCTTTCGGGAATCAGGTACATCAGTTTGCAAAAAGATGGCCCGAATGCCCCCGCTGGGTACCCTCTTCTCAACATCGTCGAACACATCCATGACTTCGCGGACTCTGCAGCACTTATCATGAACCTTGACCTCGTGATCAGTGTGGACACGGCTGTGGCCCATCTAGCCGGAGCGCTTGGCAAACCTATTTGGATGCTCAATCGCTTCGACAGCTGCTGGCGCTGGCAACGCAACAGTGAATACACCGCGTGGTATCCCTCTATGCGCATCTTCCATCAAAAACGCTGGGGCGACTGGGAGGAAGTCATCGCCCGGGTTCGAAAAGAGCTTTCAACCCTGAAGGATCGTTTGCGAACGGCTTAACAGGCCGTGCTCTAAACAATCCGATAAAGTCAAAAAAAAACGATATTGTCCCCATGCCATAAAAAATGCCCGCCCGGTTTCCCGGGCGGGCTTGGACAGAGGGTATCTGGGGACTTGTAGATCCGCCCCGATGAAAACGAGGCGGGATGGCTACCAAACGAACAGGCTAGAATTGATTCTGCACGCCCATTGGATCCTTAAATTCCTGTTGGGACTGATTGGGCAACTTCTTTGTGCCCCTATTTTCCAGATACTTGGCTAATTCCAAATCGACCTTCATCGGCACGTCCTCACCGACCTTGGTCAAAATCTGGCGCAGATAGCCTTCGGCTTTGACGGCAAAAGCGACGGAATCCCCGAGCACCCGCAGGGCTTCGGTCGGGTTGTGGAAGCCCATGGAATTTTCCGCACCGATAAACAGCGACCGGTAAAAGGCTTCCTCATAGTATTCCTTAGCCTTGTTATACAGCGCCATATCAATGGACTTTCCGGCGTCCCTGACCTTATGCACGGCCTCGAAAAGCTTGGCCGTGGTGGCTGTGGCGTTGCCGGCCCGGATTTGCAGGGAGGCCGTACGATCCTGAATGGCGATAACCTGCTGCTTGAGCCAATCAGCCGTTTCGGTATGGCACTGCATGCAAGCCTTCATATCATTTTTAAGAGGGCTCATAACCCGGTGGTCCGACACCTTGTGCACGCCCACCTTGGTATAGGGCATGTGGCAATCAGCACAGGCAGCTCCGGCCTTCCAGTGCACGCTATTGTTTGAGAAAAATTCAAATTCAGGATGGCGGATAAAAGCCAGTTTAAACCCAGTGACAGTCTGTTTCCATTCCTTAAGGGAATCATCAAAACGAATTTTTTTGATGATATCCTCAATGGTGATATTACCCAACTTGCTATTTTGCCAGGGAAATAAGATTCCAACAGACTGCATATCAGAATTTTTCTTAATATTATACGTCACATGACACTGCGAGCAGACCACGGAACGCATTTCCTGACGTGACAGCTTATGCCAATCCACACCCATGGATTCCAGAGATGGCACCAGGGAAAAATCCCGAGAAACTCGAAGCGACATGTCTTTGTTGTCGTGACAGTCGATACAGGCCACACCAAGATTTCGAAACTTCTCCGGGACCTTGTCCAAAACTTCTTTGTACGGCATTTTGTAATAGGTTTCTCCCATTTCCTTGACGAGCAAAGGCGCATAGGGCGTCTTGCAGGTCAGACACACACCGCCGGCCTTGACTCGCGAACTATCGATTTCAAGTTGATCGCGAATCATGTTGGCATGCCCTCTGGGCTCGTTGTATTCAACACCAAAGCCCCAGCCGTTAAACAACAAGGCCATATAGGGAAATTCCGCCAGCTTGTCGTAGGTGATGCCATCAGCATCGAAGCCGCGCTTATATTTGCTTTTTCCAGCGGGTTCAGGCTGTTCGGTCTTTTTCCACATCTCGTATTCTTCGGGGTAGGTCTTGCCCCACACGGCCGGATCAATCTCTCCGTCCGGAATACTCACGGTTTTGACGGGTTCGGGCTTGGGTGGCGAACAGGCATAGGGCACGAATAAAAAAGCGACGAGCCCCACGGCCGCAACGGTTTTCACGATAGTTCCGCCTCGCATGGTCTCCCTCTCTTGGATGTCGGTCGGTTGTCGGTTCAGCGCGTTTCGACAGCGCCGGTCCGGGCGTGGGTGATGCGACGGTGACAGTCCCAGCAGGGCCGGCCATTGTCGATCATTTCCACCGCCGTCTCATGGCAGCGCACGCAATTGGCCCGCACCACCTCACTGCCGTGTTCGGAAATGCGGATGGTGTCCGGCACCCGACCGGAATTGAACACCACCACGTCCTTCATGCCGTCAATGGCTTTCCAGACATAGTGCTCCGCCGGATTCCCGTTTGGCAGATGGCATTCCACGCAGGCCTTGCGCCGGTGTGCGCCCTGGTGAAACCAGGCCTCATACTGGGCCTCCATAACATGGCAGGAGGCGCAAAATTCCGGGCTTTCCGATTTGGCCAATAGTTTTGGCGGCCCGAGCGCCAGGAACAGGCCCACGCCCGCCACGACAAGGCCCGCCAGCAACAGGTGGAGGGTTTTTGGCATTGCTTCCCTTCCTTTTGCCTAAGGATTGGGACGCCGCCCACCGACGTCCCGGCCAGTCTGGGATTGCAAAAGCCAAACCAGCCAGCCGCCCCCACACATAAAAGACGCGATCTGGCCGTCAACAGGGCAATCCTGCGGATTTTACCGTTGTGCCCGTACGGGCAATACCATTTGGCCATGACCAAATACGCGATGAGAACTGTATGGTTTTGCAGACGCTGTCTTATTTTAATGACATTTATCACAAAAATAAGACAGTTTTAACCATCACGATTCATGGCGTGTCCGCGATTTCCGTGCTTTTCCAACGATCCCCCCATCGGCATAGCTCTTGCTTTCTCTTTCTTAAACATTGGAGTTTGAACGATTTTTCAGAGGAAATTCATGGTATAACTATGAAAAAGACATTTATATTGACGCTTATCTGCATAATTCCAATTCTTATTGGAGCAATGGCCTATACTGTCAAGCGAACTTCAACTACGGAATTTTGTCTTTCCTGCCACGAGATGGAGACGCACGGCTTCGAACTTAAACGATCAGCTCATGCGTTAGACAAAGAGAAGAACCCTATATCCTGTGTGCAGTGTCATATGCCGCCCGGCATGGGCCTGAACTATCTGGTGGTGAAGTCCTATCTCGGTGTCAGGGACGCCGCCGTGCATCTTTTTGGAGACACTGAGGAATTGGATCGACGGTCCATGCAGCTGGTGGCCCGACGTTTCGTTATGGATGCCAACTGCCAAGCCTGTCACGCCGATCTTATGAAAAACGCCAAAGGCGACCCCATAAGCCCGGAAGGGAAAAAGGCCCATGACGCTTGGCTTGGTAAAGACGGCAACGCCCGTCGGTCCTGCGCCGGCTGTCACACCAACATGGCCCACCTGCCCGTCTTCGACCGCCGCTATGCGGTCAACGCCGCCTTCGCCGCCAAACTCCCGCAAGGGGAATGAACCGCCAAATGGCGCATGCTGAGGAACCGATCATGAAGAAACGCAAGTGGCTTTTCATCCCGCTTGGATTGGTAATGGCGGTTGCGGCCTACTTCTCCTACCTGTCTGTAGCCTTCACAGGCACACGCTGCGAAGGAGCCAAGGTCAAACACGGCGTGGTCACCGATGAACAGGGCGACTGCTACGCCTGCCACCGCAAAACGACGCCCAAGGTCGCCCAGGATTGGTTCGAGAGCAAACATGGCATGTTGTTGGTCAAATGCTACGTCTGTCACGGCTTGCCCGACGGGACCGGGTCCGTCCCGTTTTCCGCCACGCCAACCGTGGAAGTCGCCTGCCAGCGTTGCCATGCTCCGGCCATTGACCGCATGTACCAAAAATTCGGCGTACGCGATCGCTGCGACAGCTGCCACCCCTTCCACACCAATTCCCTGCATCACGACACCTACGCCAAGTCCGTGTCCAAGGAAAAAGCCGAGTAACCCGACCGGGCCAAGGAGAACGGCATGGAATTCACCAGAAGACAGTTCATCAAATACGCCGCGACAATGGCGGCTTTCGTGGCCCTTGATACGGAGCATGCCCTGGCTGCCACCGACACGGGACCCGAAACCTGGGTCAAAGGCGTGTGCCGGTATTGCGGCACCGGGTGCGGCGTATTGGTCGGCGTGCGGGACGGCAAGGTGGTCATGGTCAAGGGCGATCCCAACAACCACAATAAGGGTATGCTGTGTCTCAAGGGCGCGTTGTTGCCGAGCGTCGTGCATTCCCCTGATCGCCTGACCGTACCACTGATCCGCCGCAACGGCGCCCTTGTCCAGGCCTCCTGGGACGAAGCCCTGGACCTGACCGCTTCCCGCTTCAAGGAAGCCCGTGAAGCGTTTGGTCCAAAATCCCTGGCGTTCTACGGTTCCGGCCAAGCGCTGACCGAAGAATCGTATCTGGCCAACAAGATCTTCAAGGCCGGCCTCAAATGCAACAATGTGGACGGCAACCCTCGGCTGTGCATGGCCTCAGCCGTCGGCGGCTACACCACCACGTTCGGAAAAGACGAACCGATGGGCTGCTATGAGGACATGGACACTGCCACCTGTTTTTTCATCATCGGTTCCAACACCTCGGAATGCCATCCGGTGCTTTTTCGCCGGTTGGCCGCCCGTAAGCAGGCGGACCCCTCCGTCAAGGTGATCGTGGTCGATCCGCGCCTGACCAATACGGCCCGGATTGCGGATCTGTTCCTGCCGGTCATTCCGGGCACGGATCTGGCGCTTTTAAACGCCATGGCCCACGTCATCATAACCGAAGAGCTCGATGACGCCCGCTTTCACGATAAATACACCGTGTTCAAGGCCATGGAAGATGGCAAGCCCGTTGAAAAAACCTTTGCGGAGTACCGGGACTTTCTGGCCGCCTACACGCCGGAAAAGGCCGCCGCCATCACCGGTCTTCCGGCGGCGTCCATTGTGGAGGCCGCCAAACTTTTCGCCAACGCCAGCGCCACCATGTCGCTGTGGTGCATGGGTCTCAATCAACGCATCCAAGGCGTGTGGGCCAACAATCTGGTGCACAACCTCCACCTGCTCACTGGCAAAATCTGTAAACCCGGTTCGACGAGTTTTTCCCTGACCGGCCAACCCAATGCCTGTGGCGGTGTGCGCGACACCGGTTCCCTGGCCCACCTGCTCCCCGGCGGCCGTGTCATCGCCAACAAGGATCACCGCAACCAGATGGAAAAAATCTGGGGGCTGCCGCAGGATTCCCTGGCTCCCGAGCCAGGATTATTCACCACTGCCATGTTTGCCGCCCTTGGCGACTCAATCAAGGCCATGCTGGTTCTTTGCACCAACCCGGCCCAAAGCCTGCCCAACGTTAAAAAATACACCGCCAACCTCAAAAAAGACGGCAAGTTTATGGCCGTCATCGAAGCCTTTGCCGACGCCGAAACCCTCAAATATGCCGACGTGGTGTTCCCGGCCGCCTTTTGGTGCGAGCGCGAGGGGGTCTACGGCTGCGGGGAACGGCGCTATTCCTTGATTGAAAAGGCTATCGATCCTCCCGGACAGGCACGACCAAGCGTCAATATTCTGGTCGATCTGGCCCTGCGTATGGGCGTCGATCCCAAGCTCGTGCCCTTTAAAAACTCCGCTGACATCTGGGATGAATGGCGCAACGTCTCGGCCTCCTCGGGCTACAACTTCAAAGGTATGACCCGCGACCGCCTGCGCAAAGCCTCGGGTCTGCTCTGGCCCTGTCCGACCGAGGACCATCCCGGTACGAAAATCCGCTATGCCCGGGGTGAGGACCCTATGGTGCCAGCGGATCATCCCGATAAATACTACTTTTATGGCAACCCAAACGGCAAAGCCTTTATCTGGCTGCGTCCCCACAAGCCGGCCGCCGAACTGCCCGATGCCGAGTACCCCTTTGTTCTGACCACCGGCCGGGTCATCGACCAGTGGCACACTGGAACCATGACGGGCAAGGTGCCGGAAATTCACAAGGCCTTCCCGGTCGCCTTCGTCGAAATCAATCAGGAGGACGCCAAGCGCCTGGGTATTGCCAACGGCGATGCCGTACGTCTGGAAACCCGACGCGGAGCGCTTACCATGCCGGCCCGAGTCGGCGAGGTGTGCCGGCCAGGGTTGGTGTTCACCCCCTTTTACGACGCAAAAAAGCTCGTCAATGAGCTGACCGTGGACGCCATCGACGACATCTCCAAGCAACCCGAGTTTAAAATCTGCGCCGCCCGGGTGGCCAAGGCCTAGAGAGATCCTCCGACGGCCAGAAGGGGCTTTGCCCCTCCTGGACCACCCCACCGGGGGGATAATCCCCCCGGACCCCTTTCCCGGTTGAGGAGGGTCTGGGAGGGGATCATCCCCTCCCAGCAGGTCCAGGGCAGTGCCCTGGCCGCCGGAGGCGTAGAGAGAGAAAGGAGAAAATATGGCCATCGCCAGTTTTATCATTCAGGCCCGAGAGCAGGATCTGGCCGCCGTCAAAGACGCCCTGAGCCGACGTCCCGACGCTACCGTCCTGCCTTGGGAGAAACCACCCTGCCTGGTGGTGGTCGTTGAACGTCTCGCCGGGGAGCTCGAAACCGTCGAGAGGGCTATCAAAGCCACGCCGGGAGTGCTTTCCGTGGGCACGGCCTATCTCAACATCGAAGACGAGCTTGAAAAAAACGGAAGCGGCTGGGAAAAGTCATATTTTCCAGAGAGCTCAGGGGCAACACCCCGGTAACAAACAGGAGCCGGCCATCATGTCCGATGGGCATCTGCTGCGGCCGCCCGGGGCCCGCGAAGAACAGGAATTCCGACGACGCTGCATTCAATGCGGCCGTTGCGGGCAAATCTGCCCGTATCAAAGCGTCTTTTTCGAAGTCGGCCCGGATCTGGCGACACTTGGCACCCCGCGCATCGATCCCCGGCGCGTGCCCTGCTATCTGTGCATGCGCTGTCCGCCGGTCTGCCCAACCGGGGCGCTGTTGCCCATAACGGCCATGACTGCAGCGGACATGGGGCGGGCCTGGCTCGATACATCCCGTTGCTACACCTATGAAGGCTCGATTTTTTGCAAAACCTGCCACGAAAAGTGCCCTTTGCGCAATGTGGCCCTCATTATGGAGAGGGGACTTTTCCCCGTCATTACAAAAGACTGCGTAGGCTGCGGCGTCTGTGAAAAAGTCTGCCCACGCGGCGCCATCATCACCGTCCCCAAAGCCAAACTCACCGGGCAAGGCCCACAGGAGGGGCCGGCATGATCCGTCCCACGCGACGTTTTTGGCGACGCGGCGTCCAAATCATCCTGGCCGTAGGCATGGCCCTTGTCCCCTGGGGCAACCTCCATGGCATCAATTGGATCAGCGGCAACTATCTGGCGTTGGACGCCTTTGGCCTGCCTTTTGGCGATCCTCTGGCCGCCTTGCAGGTATTTATCTCAGCTCGGGATATCACCGGCCGGGCCGTCCTGGGCGCAGGGTTCGCCCTGCTTGTGGCCCTGATTTTGGGACCGGTCTTTTGCGCCTATGCCTGCCCCTATGGGCTTTTCTCCGAACTGGTCCACGCGCTGGTCCGCCACCGCACCAACCGGGCGCCACGACAATCTCCTGCCCGCCGGGCCTTTGGCATCAAGGTCGCCATTGTTGGCTTCGGACTGACCGGCATCACCATTTTTGGTCTGCCGCCTTTGCTCAACCAGCTGTCCATGCCCGCCTATTATTCCCGGTTATGGCAACATGTGGCGCTCGGCGGTCTGTTGCTGCCCGTCCTTGCCATACCGACCATGCTCCTGGTCGAAGGGGTGTTCGCCAGACGCATCTGGTGCCGTTTTCTCTGTCCCCAATCCGTCCTTCTGGCGCTCATGCGACGCATTACCCCGTGGTCCTTGCGGCTTATTTTCGATCCGGGACGTTGCCATTGCGGTCAGTCCCCCCGGCCGTGCGCCACGGCCTGTACGCTCGAACTCGATCCCAGGCGCACCCAGGCACTGGCTCTGGCCTGCACCAATTGCGGCGATTGCCTGACGGCCTGCCAAGAAAGAGGACAGGCCCTGCAGTTCCATCTGGGGCCCTCTCTGAAAAATATGCTAGAGAAAACAGACTCGACAAGGCCGCATAGGCAATTATAGCATACGGATTCAGTCCAAACCGGCCTACGCCGCAGGAACACGACCGGGTCACCCGCCAAACAGGAACGGCCATGAAGCGAATCATCCTCATTCCGGTCCTTTTGGGACTTTTCTGGACGGCGTTGCTCCTGGCTCTTTTTGTCTGGAGCATTGCCGGCGAACGCCGCCATATTCTAGAATTGGCCGAATATCAGGCCAGGGCCTTTTTCCAACAAATTCTGGCCACCCGGTCCTGGAATTCGGCCCATCGGGGCGTTTTCGTACCTGTCGGACCAAGCGCCGCTCCCAATCCGCATTTGCCCGAAAGCGACCGGGTGCTCATCACCGCTACCGGCGAAACCCTGGCTCGGATCAATCCGGCCTACATGACCCGACAGATCGCGGAAATCGCCTCGCAAAGCGTGGGCATCCACTTCCACATCACAAGCCTTGCCCCGATCCGCCCCGAAAACGCCGCCGACACCTGGGAACGCGGCACCCTGGCCAAACTGGCCCCGGGCACGGACGCCTTTGAACTCGTTCCCGGCCCGCCCGGCCATGACGCCTTCCGCTTTATGGCCCCGCTCGTGACCGAAGAAAGCTGCCGCACCTGCCATCCGACCGATGCCATAGGCTCCATTCGAGGCGGTATTAGCGTCTCGGCTCCGGCCGGCCCTCTGCTGGCCTCCCGTGATCGCAATCAACGCACCCTGGCCACGGCCTATGCCATCATCTGGTTCGTCGGTCTGCTCGGCCTTGGCGGCTCCACGTTCGAAATCAGCCGACGCAGAGAAAAAGCCGAGGTCCTCAACCGCATGAAAAGCCGCTTCCTGGCCAATATGAGCCACGACATGCGGACCCCCCTGACCGGCATTATCGGCCTGTCCGAACGCCTGCTCAAGGAAGACCTGCCGCCGCGCGGCATCCGCTATGCCCGGCTCATTACCCATTCGGCCGGATCACTGCTGGAAATTGTCGGAGACATTTTGGACTTCGCCCGCCTGGATTCGGGCCGCCTGGAACTGGAAGCCAGCCCCTTCGATCCGCGACAGGCCGTAGAAAAAACAGCCCGCATTTTCGCCTTCGCCGCGGAAGACAAAAAACTGGACTTTGCCGTACGCATCCGTGACACCGTGCCGGAACGCCTGCTGGGGGATTCCTTTCGGTACCGGCAGGTGCTCGCCAATCTCCTCGGCAATGCCGTCAAATTTACCGAACAGGGTTCGGTCACTGTCGCGGTGGAGGCTGTTCCTTGCGGTCCACAGGCCGTCACGCTACGAACCCTGGTGACCGACACCGGCGTCGGCATCCCGGTCGAACAACAAGCTCGTATCTTTGAAAGCTTCAGCCAAGTGGACGAATCCTTGTCCCGACGTCACGCCGGATCAGGCCTTGGCCTGTCCATCGCCCGACAGTTGGCCCGCATGATGGGCGGCGATATTTTTGTGGAAAGCACGCCGGGACATGGCAGCACGTTCATCTTTACCGCCACCCTGGCCCTGGCCGGCCCCGATGCAAAAGACGTGGATGCGCCGGCCACCCGGCAGCCCGCGCCATGTCCGTCACAAGCCCTGGACGGCCTGCGCATCCTGGTCGTCGATGATCATAATGCCAATCGGATTCTCTTAAACGACATTCTGCGTGAAAACGGAGCCGAGCCACGACTGGCCGCCAGCGGCAGCGAGGCCGTAGAACTCTTTGGCCGCACGCCCTTTGATCTGTCCCTGCTTGATCTGCAAATGCCGGGTATGGACGGCCTCACCGTCCTGCGCCGGATGCGGGAATTGGAAACGACGCTCAGGCGCGAGCGGACGCCGGTCCTTATTCTGACGGCCTTTGTCCTGCCCGAGGATGCCGCCGTCATCCCCGAAGGGGAAGTGGCAGGCGTCATCGCCAAACCCATTGATGTGGCCCTCCTCCTGCAGGCCATTGGCGATGCGGTCGGGCTTCGAAATGAACCACGGGAAGCTCCGGCCACAAACCAGCAAAATACCCTGCCGCACAGGGAGGCAGCTCTGTTGGAAACGGAAACGGCCTTGCGTCTTTTAGGCGGCCGTCAGGATCTCTATCAGTTATTGGCCACGGAATTCCTGAACAGTGCGCCGGGCTTGGCCAAAGCATTCGAAGACGCCGCCAAACGCGGCGACCATAAAGAGGCGACCCGATTGGTTCATACGCTTAAATCCGGCGCCGCCTCGCTTGGGGCGACTCGATTACGTGAAACCGCCGCCCATCTCGAATATCTTGCCCGGCGCCAAAGCACGGTCGGACTGGATGATTGTCAATTGCTGTATGCAATTCTCAACCAGACGAACCAGGCCATCCGCCATATTGCCGCAAGGGTGTAACCTATGGCCAAAATTTTGGTTCTCGATGATGACCGGCTGGTGCAACGCCTTATTGCCACCACGGCTGCCGAACTTGGCCATGAGGCGCATGTCGCTTCCACTCTGGCCGAAGGGTTGGCGCTGTGTCGTGAACGGGCCTGTGAGGTTGTCTTTCTGGACGTGCTGTTGCCCGATGGCAACGGCCTCGACAGTATTCCACAACTGCGCAGCCTGCCGGAAGTCCCGGAGATCGTCATCATAACCGGGCATGGCGATCCCGAAGGCGCGGATCTCGCCATCCGTCACGGAGCCTGGGACTTTCTGACCAAACCCCTGTCCCTGGATCATCTGCACCTGATTTTAAGCCGTGTGCTGGCCTTCAGACGACAACGCCGGGCCGCCGGCACACGGCTGTTCGAGCATCCGGGCATCGTGGGCGAAAGTCCGGCCATGCGGGCCTGCCTGGATCTGGCCGCCCAGGCCGCCGCCAGTGACATCAATGTATTACTGTTGGGGGAAACCGGCACCGGCAAAGAAGTATTCGCTCGGGCCATCCATGACAATAGCGTCCGGACGGGCATGCCCTGCGTGACCATGGACTGCGCCTCGGCCACGGAATCGCTCTTGGAAAGCCAACTTTTCGGCCACACCAGGGGGGCGTTTACCGGTGCGGATCAGGACCGCGACGGCGTCGTCCGGCTGGCCCATCGGGGTACGCTGTTTCTCGACGAGGTGGGCGAACTACCCGTGGGACTGCAGCGTTCGTTTTTGCGGGTGCTTGAAACGCATCGGTTCCGACCGATCGGAGCCAGAGTCGAGGTGACGAGCGACTTCCGCCTCATCGCCGCCACCAATCGCAATTTGATCGAGATGGCCTCACTTGATCTGTTTCGCACGGATTTGCTCTATCGGCTCAACGGAATCGCCATCACCCTGCCCCCCCTGCGGGAACGTCGGGAAGACATTCCACTTTTGTGCCGCCACTTCGTCGCCAAACTGTGTAGTCGCTACAACGCCTGCGGCAAGGCCGTCTCCGACGATCTGATCGAAGCGCTTTTGCGCTACGACTGGCCGGGCAACGTGCGGGAATTCATCCATGCCCTGGAACGGGCCTTCACCGCCTCCAAGGGAGAACCGCAAATATTTGCCGGCCACCTGCCCCTGGATTTGCGTATGGCCGTCGCCCGCAGCCGGTTGCAAAAAGATCCGGCTGACATTGCGCCACCGATGGATTCGTCCCTGCCAGACGTTTCCCAACCGTACCCAGCCTACCGCGACTTCAAGGAAGCTTCGGAAAAAAACTATTTTAAAGGATTAATTAAACAAATACCGAATATCAGTGAAGCGGCCCGCATAGCCGGGCTTTCCCGGGGCCATCTCTATCAGATGCTCAAAAAGCACGGACTGGACCGTTCTCTGGGGTAGTTCCCACTTTGCCCCGTGTACGCGACTGCCCGCCTGCGACACTGCCACGCCACTTATCAGCGAAGTAAGGACGTCTCATCACCAAGAGGCAGCCACGCCCGTCCTTCAACCTCCGCTACATCGATTGAGGCAAAACCGGAGAGCATTGAGCGTGCTTTTTTGCAGCACGCCCTACCCCTTTTTGCATCAACAGCTTCTCGCATTTCAAAGGTGAAATAGTTGTTGTAAACTCCCCTACTGGTATCGTATTTTAAAAAAAATGATGAGGGATCTTTCCGAGGAGCCATGGGTACGGATCCTGCCGACTTGCCGCCGCCAAGCCGCAATGACGATGGTGCGCCGCAACAAAATACCGCCGCCCCAAAACGGCCTTTTTCCCCGGATGACCAACAGGCTGTCCGTTTCGAAGATGTTTTTTGCCTGGAAGAAATCCAACGCATCCAGGACGCTTTTGCCGAAGCGGCCGGCGTTGGCTCGCGCATAACCGATCCTTCCGGCCGACCGCTGACCCAGCCAAGCAACTTCACGACGCTTTGCCAGGACATCATCCGCCAGACGCCCAAAGGACTGGCCAACTGTATCCGCTCCGATATCCACGAAGGCGTCAGTACCGCTGACGGTCCATGCTATGGAACCTGCCTGAGTGGTGGACTGCTTGATGGAAGCACCAGCATTTTTTTTGGAGATCGGCACATTGCCAACTGGATTATCGGGCAAGTGCTCGATGAGGACGCCGATCCAGAAGTCCTGCTGGCCTATGCCCGTGAAATCGGAGCCAATGAAAAAGCCTACCGGGAGGCCCTGGCTCTTGTGCCACGCATGTCCAAAGCGCGTTTTGCAAAAATCTGCCGGGCGCTCTACCACTTCGCCAATCATCTCTCCGCCCTGGCCTTAAAAAATTACGAACAGTCCCAAAGCATAAATGAATTACGCCAAGCCCAGAATCGCATCCGGGCCAGGGATCGTAATCTCGCAGACATCATTGATTTCTTCCCGGACCCCACCCTGGTATTGGATAAAGACGGCACTGTTATCTTTTGGAACAAGGCTCTCGAACGATTGACCGGGGTAGCCGCCGTCGACATGCTTGGCAAAACCAACCAGGATTATGGCGCGCCGTTTTATGGCGTCCCTACGCCGCTATTAATCGATTACGCCAGAGGCGCGGCCACGTTGACCGAAGGCCGTTACGCCGTGGCCTCTCTCGAACAAGACGAAATTATTGCCGAGGTCACCCTGCCGGCCCTTCCGGGCGGCCCCCGGCATGTCTGGGCCAAGGCCGTTGCCTTGTATGACGATCAGGGCCATATTTCCGGAGCCATTGAGGCTATCCGCGATGTGACTGATCGCCATAGCGCCGAAACAGCATTACGGGAAAGTGAGGAAAAATTCCGGCGTATCATCGAAACAGCCTATGAAGGGATCTGGGTATTCGATGCCGATTTCCATACGTCCTTTGTCAACCAGCGTATGGCGGACATGCTCGGTTATCCTCCCGATGCCATGCTCGGCAAAAAATTTGACGCCTTCGTCCCAGACGGCTCCCTTGAAGAAAAAATCATTCAACAAAAAAGACGCCACCCGCCGGGACAAGGCGACGTCTTCGAACATTCCATCACCCGGAAGGATGGCAACACCCTTTGGGTATTGATTTCGGCCAGTCCGCTCTACGATGGCGACGGCCGCTATCTCGGCGCGCTCGGCATGTTCACGGACATCACCGCCCGCAAAGAAATCGAAAAAGAACTGCACATCCAGCGGCGGGATCTTGAGGCCCAAATGGAGGCGCGGACCAGGGATCTACGCCTGCAGGCCCTGGAACTGGCCGAAGCCAATATTCGCATGAGCGAATTGGACCGGCTCAAATCCGCTTTTCTCTCCACGGTTTCTCACGAACTACGGACGCCTCTGACCTCGATCCTTGGATTCGCCAAACTCATTGGTCGGGAATTTGGCGAACATTTCCTGCCCCTGGTCGGTGACAATCCCCTGTTGGCCGGCAAAGGGAAACGTATTGCGGAGAATTTGGCCGTCGTGTTTCATGAAGCGGAACGCCTCACCCGCCTCATTAACGATGTTCTGGATCTCAATCGGATTGAGTCCGGTAACATGCTCTGGCGCGACAGCCTATTCGATCCTGTCGCTGTCCTGCGCAAAGCAGCTCAAAATATTGAAGGGATTTTAGCCCAACACCCGGGAATCGTATTTGATTTCGTCGCCGATGAAAATATTCCCTACCTCTTTATGGACCCCGACCAACTGATCCAGGTTGTTGCAAACCTGCTCCAAAATGCCATCAAATTCACCAAAGAGGGCGCAGTCCATATGGAGCTGCATCGTGACGGCGACGCAGTCTGCATCCTGGTCCGCGATCAGGGAGTCGGCATTCCCGCCGACCAACTGGAATCCATTTTCGACAAATTTCATCAAGTGGGACGAGGCGATACCATGACCGAGACAGCTAAAGGCACCGGTCTTGGCCTAGCCATCTGTCGCCAGATTGTACGGCATTATGGCGGGCAGATCTGGGCAATATCCACGCTTGGCAAGGGCAGCACCTTTTACGTGCGCCTGCCCCTGCCTGACGTGCGTCGTGACCAAAACGAGGTCTAGAATTCCAGATGTCGCCACGTGCGCGGGAAAGCCATCACATCGCGAATATTACCGATGCCGGTGACGAGCATGATAAGCCGCTCAAACCCCATCCCGAAGCCGACGTGGGGCACGGTGCCAAAACGTCGCGTATCCAGATACCACCCGTAAGCGTCAAGCGGCAGGCCAAGTTCTCTGATCCGCGCTTCGAGTACGTCTATCCGTTCCTCTCGGGCGCTGCCGCCAACGATTTCCCCGATGCCGGGAACCAGGACGTCCATGGCCCCGACGGTCGTTCCATCGTCATTTTGGCGCATGTAAAACGCTTTGATATTCTTGGGATAGTCGTAAACGATAACTGGCCGTTTGAAATGTTCCTCGGTCAGATAGCGCTCATGCTCGCTTTGCAGATCCCCTCCCCGGCTGACGGGGTATTCAAAAGTCTTTTTTGCAGCCAGCAGGATATCCACCGCCTCGGCGTAGGGCAGGCGAATGAAAGGTTCCGCCAATAAAGCCGAAAGGGTCGCCGGCAAGGTCGGGTCCACATATTTGGCGAACAATCCGAAATCCTCGGCGCAGGTCTCCATGGCGCAATGCACGGCCCGCTTCAGCAAGGATTCGGCCAATTCCATATTGTCTTCGAGATCGGCAAAAGCCATCTCCGGCTCGACCATCCAGAACTCGGCGGCGTGTCGGGACGTATCGGAATGTTCGGCCCGAAAGGTCGGTCCAAAGGCGTAGACCTTCCCGAGGGCGCAGGCCAACGGCTCGGCCGACAACTGCCCGGAAACAGTCAGATAGGCGTCCTTGCCAAAAAAATCCTGTTTGGCCCGTTCGGCCGGGGATACATCGCCCGCTCCGGATTCGAGCGCCGTCACTCGAAACATTTCCCCCGCGCCCTCACAGTCCGAACTCGTGATGATGGGCGTATGGACCCAACAAAAACCCCGTTCCGCAAAGAACGCATGAATAGCCTGTGAGAGGGCCGCCCGAATCCGCAACATGGCCCCATACTTGTTGGTACGGGGACGCAGATGGGCGATGGTGCGCAAAAATTCGTCGGAATGTCGTTTTTTCTGAAGTGGATAGGTTTCGGCATCGGCCGCGCCCAAAAGCTCAAGCGAGGTCGCCCGCACTTCAAAACGCTGTCCTTTACCCAGCGAAGGGACAAGTTCCCCGGAAACAGCCAGGGAGGCTCCCGTCACCACATCCTTCAGGGCGGACGCGCCCTGCACGGATTGATCCACCACGATTTGCAGGTTGGACAGGCAGGAGCCGTCATTAAGCTCCACAAACGAAAAATCTTTGGCGTCGCGGCGGGTGCGCACCCAGCCCATGATGCGGATTTCAGAACACGGTCCGGCGCTGGCAAGCGCCTCCTTGATGGTTGTACGTCGTATGCTCATGCGTCATTCCAGGTGAAGGTGAAAGGACAACGCCCCGCGCCCGAAGCAATGGTTTCGGGACGCGAAAAGCGTACGTTTGGACTATAGCCGGCCGCAAAGGCGCTATCGCGCAGACAGGATATCCGGATGGCCAATTCCTCCGCCAGTCCCATCTCACGGTAGCGTTCGGCATAGCGGCAGCGCGTGACATCAAATGATACCCTGTCAGAGCTTCGTCTTTCGTTTTCAATGGTCAGTGCGCCGCCCCGACGCCATGCAGTCGTCACCGAGCCAAAATGCTCAAGGCTCGGCCCATTGGGCGCAGCCGCAGCAAACGCCCTACCGGCTTCATAAGCGGCTCTGGTCACGGTATCTTCAATCACGGCCAAGGCGGTTTCCCGGCCGAACCGCTCAAGCAGAACCGTGTAGACATCGGCCAGCAACACCGCCTCAATACACCGCTTTTCCAGAAGAGTGACGGGATCGGCCTTTTTTTCGCTGCTCATGCGACCTCACTTGTGAGTATGCGGTCGTTTGATAGCGCAAACCTGACACGTTTGCCACAACGGGCCCGAGCAGCGCGTTGCTTGCACAACGGGAAAACGCCTCCGCAGCTTCAACGGTTGCCTCCCTCCAACTGTCCGGCTATACTTGTCTGCCGCGCCGTTCGGCGCAGGCGACTACATTTGCACCCGAACAGAAGGATGCCAATTCCATGGGCTTTTTTTCCAAGTTCAAAAAATTTTGGAAGGCCGACGACGCGCCGGACGCCATTGCAACCGCACCTCATGAATCGGACGACGACACGGCCCTGTCAGATGAAACCTCTGCGACCGCCGTTCCCGCTACGACCGAAACCTTCCAGACTGAAGCACTGAAACAATCCCCCGAGACTCCTGAGGAAACACGTTCCGAAGCCCGACCGGCATCTGTCAGTGACGCCGAGAATCCGCCGTTGCCGCCATTGGAACCGACCGGAACAAGAGCAACGCTCCCAAAAGCGGTATCAGGACCGGACGCAGCACAGCATTCCGGGACGGCTTTGACGGAACCTGCTTCCAAAACAACTGCGCACCACACGCACGCGCTTGAAAAGCCCTCTGCCGACGAGCTACAATCTGAAACGCCAGTTATCGCCTTCGAGCCGGGGGCTGCCTCGGAGCCTGCTCCGGTTCAAACGCCAATGTCCCCCCCTGTTCCTCCGACGGCCATCGGCCAAACGCCCTGGCGCGACGAACTGATCCTGGCCCTGCGCCAAGCCGAACCCAAGTTGTCCGTGTGGCTCGATATTTTGCTCGCCGATGTGGAAACCGCCGGCCCTGTCCTGTGGGAACGCCTGCGTTTTCTTTTTCAAAGCCTCGAAGCGCCAACGACCGAAGCCGATGCCTTTGTGACCAAATTCGCCGATTGGGTGGCGATGATGGAATATGAGGAAGTCGCGCTTTTCCGCTCCGAACTCCAATATCGCTTGGCCCTGGCTCTTGACCTCGAAGATGAGGAAGACGAACGCAACCGGCTTTTCCTCAAACTCTCCGAGGGGCTGGCCAAAACCAAAGAACAGATCGTCAAACGCATCGACGGGCTGCTTGGCAGTCACGACGTCATTGACGAAGCCTTCTGGGAAGAGCTCGAAGAGATCCTTATTATGGCCGATGTGGGCTTTGAACCAGCGGCCAAGCTCCTCGAAAGTCTACGCGCCAAAATCCGCAAACGCGACACCACGGATCCTGCCGTCTTCAAAGAGATTCTTCGCGAGGAACTCTCCGAAATCTTCCGTACCCCGAAAACCATCAAAGCCATCAATCCACCCGAAGTCGTCATGATGATCGGCGTCAATGGCGTGGGGAAAACCACCACCATTGCCAAACTCGCCCACCGGGACATGATGCGTGGGAAAAAAGTGCTCATTGCCGCCGGCGACACGTTCCGCGCCGCCGCCATCGAGCAATTGGAGATCTGGGCCAAACGTGTTGGTGCGGCCTTTTACACCAAAGGCGAAGGCTCCGACCCCGCAGCCGTCGCCTTCGAGGCCATGGACAAAGCGCTGACCGAGGGATTCGACGTCCTGTATCTCGACACGGCCGGTCGGCTCCATACAAAAGCCAACCTCATGGAAGAACTTCGTAAAATCCATCGGGTTGTGGGGAAAAAGCATCCAGGAGCGCCCCATCGTTCGATCCTTGTCCTTGATGCCACTACCGGACAAAATGCCCTTTCCCAGACGAAACTCTTCAATGAAGCGGCCGGCGTCGATGAAATCATCCTGACCAAGCTCGATGGCACAGCCAAGGGCGGCGTGGTGGTCGGCATTGCCCTCTCCTTCGGCATCCCCATCACCTACGTCGGGCTTGGCGAAAAGATGGAAGATCTGCGTCCTTTTGATGGCCAGGATTTTGCCCAGGCGCTGCTCGGCGTGGAATAGGAATAATGAGGGAAGAGTGAGGCCTCCGGCGGGCCCGCCCCTGCCCCGTCGCGCCCCCCGGGGCCCCCCGCAGCCCCCGCGGCGGCGCGGGCACA